>Ga0315336_1000070_pt1 | contig 529055 bp, 544 predicted proteins | sample ASW5metaG_FD_204512 | JGI IMG/M metagenome (GOLD analysis project Ga0315336, IMG submission 204512) | Ammonia-oxidizing marine archaeal communities from Monterey Bay, California, United States - ASW #5 | ecosystem: Environmental > Aquatic > Marine > Intertidal zone | place: USA: California...
CCGAGGTGGCCGAGCTCGGGGAGATCGATGAGCAGCGTGCGTGCGACCGCAGGTCCGACGCCGGGAACGGTCTGCAGGAGCTCGAAGAGTTCCGCCTTCTCTGCGTCCTCGAGCAGTGCGACGTCGATCTTCTTCTCGAGCTCACCGACGAGCTTCGTGAGGGTTCGGAGAACGGGATCGATGGTACGCAGGACCGGACGCGTGGCCGTCTCTTTGCGGTTCTTCTCGGCGACGATCATCGCGACGAGCTGGCGGCGGCGCGCGATGAGATCGGCCAGGAGACGGTCTGTGCCCTGGAGGATCGGGCGAATGGGCGGCTCGGCCTTAGCCCCGAAGAGCGCGAGCAGGCGCGCATCGATCGCGTCGGTCTTGGCGAGGAAACCCATGCCCTCGCCGAAGCTTCGTACGCGTCGTGGATTCACGACGACGCCCGGAAGGCCGGCCTCTGCGAGCTTCGAGACCAAGGTTCGCTCGTAGCCGCCGGTGGACTCGACGACGACGCGCGCGGGATCGAGTGTCACGAGGCGACGGACGAGCTGGGCGATCGAGCGAGCCTCGTTGCGGGCGTGCTGGATCTTCTCGTCAGGACCTCCAGCCCAGTCGAGGGTGTGCTTCGAGACGTCGACGCCAATGATCGTTCCCATGGTAAACTCCGAAGAGCAACGGACTCGGGCTCTCGATACGGGCTCGCGAGAGCGGCCCAGGCGATCGTTCGAGCTTCGCTGCAGCAGTGGAGCGGTGACCCAGGCTTGTTAACGGTCTCACGAGGGACCCAGTCGCTTTCGGTCTCCCGCTCCGGTTTTGAAGAAGACCGGTGGGCAGTGGCTCTGCTCACCGGTCGCTTCATTCAACCACGCCTAGCATCATAAGAGGCGTTGCAGCGGACGTGCTCGATCCGTTGGAGGGCGTGACGTGGCTTTGTACTACATCGGGTTGGCATGCCTCTTCACGCACGAACTCGATGCGATGACACATTCGGAATGGAGGCTTCTCCTCGGTCTTCGATCTCTTCCGGAGCCCACTGCCGCGTCAACGTTTGTAGCTCTCCATGTCCCCCTGTTCTTCCTGATCCTCTGGCTCAGCCATTATCCGGCCCAGCGACTCGCCAACGCTACGCGGCTAGTAGTCGCGGCATTCCTGATCGTTCATGGAGTGCTGCACTTTGTCCTGTCGTCATCGCCGCAGTACACCTTCGAGGGTTCGCTCTCAAACATCCTGATTTTCGGCGCGGCAGTCTCCGGGGCAGCCTATCTCGCGACTTGCTGGTCGGCGCGCAGCAAGCCTGATCGCAAGTGACCGCTCATCCCAGCGCAGCATTCTGGATCTGGGGCGCTCTGCGAGCATCAAGCACACGCCGCCCAACAAGCCGTTGCAGGCGGACCCTCCACAGCTCGTTTCATGGCCGCAGAACGCCGGTCCGTTAGATGGCAGGGTCAGCCGTCCTTGGTGGGATCCCAGCTGTATTTCACGTCAGGCTCGCTCTCCGGTGGCGGGCTCACTCCAAACTGCACCGCTCGGAAGCCGTGCCGCTCGTAGAAGGCTCGGGCTTGCTCGTTCCCCTGGAACGTGAACAGCGTAAGCCCTTCCGGCGCAAGCTCCTTGGCTCGGCCGAGTAGCGCTGTTCCGACTCCTCGTCCCTGGCACCGAGGTTCCACGTGCAGTTGGTCGACCTTGTGCTCCCTAAGCGCGAGCAACCCGGCAATTTCGTTGTCTTCGACCGCCAGCCAGACCTCGTTCTCGCGCATCACGACGTCGCGGAAGTGACGCAGGTTGCCCTCGAGGCTGTACTTCATCCGTTCTTGCAGCTGCGGCTGCTGCGCATCCCAACGGGCGTGTTCCCACACCCCGACAGCGGCCTCCAAATCGTCGGAGCGAGCGCGTCGAATCGCGAACTTCGTCATGACTCAACTCTCCACGTTCGCCTGTCGCCCAGCAAGGCGCTGCAGCTGACCGAGCCACACCGTGCTCCATCGACCCATGGTACCCTTTGGCCTCCAAGACAGGCGATTCGATCGAGCCGCGCAGGCGCTGTGGCTCGCACTGAGCGCCATGTCCGTTGGGCGGCGGAGTGAGCATGGGAAGTGACCACGCAATCCTCGTCCCGATGGGACTTCTCGCCCTCGGCACGATCGCTGTTGGCCTTGCTGACGGAATCGCGCGAGCAATTGCGATTCAACGCAACGACGTCTCCGCGGATTTCTACGGGCTCTTCGAGGGTGAGCCCCGCCCGCCGCTCGAAGCTCGGCTCAGCAGGCACTACCAGAACCTTCTCGAGCTCCCGATTCTCTACTACGTCGCGGGCGTGGTGATCTACACCTCAGGACTCGCCGACTCAACCTTCGTCGCCCTCTTCTGGCTCTTTCTGCCAATCCGCCTCGTTCACGCAGTGATTCACATTTCGTACAACCGGGTCATCCACCGCGCGGCGGCATTCGGGGCGGGCGTCGTAGTCGTATCCGTGATCTGGATCCGATTCCTCCTCCTCCTTGGTAGCGGGTCCGCGGCCTAAGTGATGGGCGATTTCGAGGCGAAGATCGAGGAAGCCGAAGGACGCCTCTTTGCGAAGTACGACGTAAGTCCCCGGCGTCACACGATCGAGGTCGGCTCGCAACGAACCCGCATCCGCGTTCTCGAGGTGGGGGAGGGCCCACCGGTCTTTCTACTTCACGCAGGATCACTCTTCGGTGCGGTCTGGGTGCCCCAGCTCGCTCGTCTCCGCGGCTATCGCCTGCTTGCGCCCGATCTCCCGGGCCACGGCCTGAGCGGCGCTGTCGACTACAGGGGTGTCGATCTGCGCGAGAAGTTCGTCAGCGATTTCACCGGAATGCTCGACGCTCTGGAGATCGATCAGGCCGCGGTCGTCGGCAACTCCATGGGCGGCATGTACGGTCTTTGGTCGGCGCTCGCCGACTCGACGCGGGTGACCCGTCTCGTGGTGGCGGGTGTCCCCGGTGTCGCGCTTCCGGGAGTCCGTGGAGATCTCAGCGCCATATTGATGAGCACGCCCGGGCTCAACCGATTCCTTCTGCGACTCCCGACGAGCGCGAGGCTCAGCCGAACGGCCTTCAAGCCAGCGTTGAAGAATCCCGCCTCCCGCAGCGCGGACCCCGAGATATACGAGATCCACTGTCTTGCTCGTCGCCGCCCAGAAGCCGTGCTCTCACTCAGCACGATGATGGAACGGCTAGTCCGCTGGAAAACGCCGCGGCCCGAGTTGGCCATCCGCGGAGACGAGCTCGCGAGATTACGGATCCCGACGCGCTTTCTCATCGGGGATGCGGACATCCTGGGTGGCCGCGAGATCGCTGACAACGCCGCACGGCATATCGCCGACTCCAGAGTCCATTCGATCTCTGGGGGCCACTTCCTCTGTCTCGATCAGCCAGACGAGTGCGCCCGCTTGCTCTCCGAGTTCCTCTCGGAGGCATAGCGGCTGCTGCCCAACAAGACGTTGCAGCCGACCATCCACAGCGCGGTTCGATTGACCTTGGTTGCCGCCTGCCGGCATACTGTGTCGGCAGGGTCGGGTCAGGCGAGCGCTGCTGCTGGCCGCTGAACTTCGATCCGCTGGGCGGACTGATGGCGAAGAAACGAGATGAAGAGAGGCCAACGGTGAGTCTCCGAGCGATCACAAGCGAAAACCTCAGGATGGTACTCGCGCTCACAGTCTCGGTGAACCAGAAACAGGTCTATCCACGCTCCAATGCCTACTCGATCGCGGAAGGAAACTATCCCCGTGACGATGATCCCGTGTGGATGCGCGCGATCTACGCCCACGAAGTTCCTGTTGGGTTCATCATGACCTCTGAGTCTCCTGAAAACGGTGAGTACTTCCTTTGGCGGTTGATGGTTGATCAGAATCATCAGGGCCATGGATACGGGTCGGCGGCTGTAGACCTGCTGATCGCGCGAATCGAAGCCAGCGGAAACGGCAAGTTCCTTCTGACCGATCATCTCGAGGGAGATGGCAACGCGGGTAGTTTCTACACTCGCCATGGGTTTCGTTACACAGGAGAAGTTCTCCACAAAGGCGAGCTAGCAATGCGGAGAGACTTCACCGAAAGCGATTCGCGGTAGCGATTTCAGACGGACCATCACCCGCTTGTTTCAGTTGGCCTTGGTTGCAGGCTGGCGGCATACTGAGGAGGCGGGGTCGGTCTCGGTCAGCGCTGTTGCTGGCCGCAGAACGCCGATCCGTTGGGCGGCGTAGCGTGACGATCGAGCAACTCGGAAGCCTGGGCGAGTTCATCGCCTCACTCGCAACGCTTGTCACCCTCGTCTACCTCGCTGTTCAGATCCGGTCCAACACAGCCGCTCTGAGAACCGAGTCCCGGCGCTCACTCGGCGATGATGGACGAGCATTCATCCTGAACGCATCGAGCAGTACCGAGAATGCCCGCGTCCTCCGACTTGGGGCTGCAGGATCCGATGAACTCAACGAGGACGAGCGCATGCAGTTCTTCCTTCAGTTCTCGCTTCTCATGACCCAGGTTGAAAACACGTACTCCGATTTACAGGTCGGTCTCGTCGGCGACGCGTATTTCGAGTCTCGCGCGGTCATCGTGCGTCAGATTCTCGCCGGCCCGGGAGGTGTGTCTTGGTGGCAAGCCTTCGCAGCCACATTGAGCCAACCCGTCAAGGAGTACTTCCTGTCGGAGGTTCCGGGCCTTCGAGCCAAGGTCGCCGCCGCACCGGACGTGGAATAGCGTAGTCCCAATCACCGCCGCACTAGATGGCGCTGCGCGGAGAGAGCTGATGCCGGCAGATCCTGAGGAGACGGTTCGTTCTGTGCTGCGCTCGAGAGAGAGCCTGTCCGAGGATGCCCTCGCCGAAATTCTCGAGTGCTTCACCGAGGATGCCGTCTGGCACAACATGCCAGTCGAGCCCGTCATCGGTAAGACCGCTATCGCAGCCTTCTTGAAGCAGGCGGTCCCGTTTCCCGAGTCTCTTCACATCGAGATCCGGAACATCGCGACGCGGGGAACAACCGTCTTCGCCGAACACATCGACACTCATTGTGGAGCAGGAAGGGACATCGTTGTCCCCTGTTGCGGGATCTTTGAGACTCGGGGCGGCCTCATCAGCATCTGGCGTGACTACTTCGACGTACGTACCTGGAGCGAACAAGGCGGCACTTAGGAAAAGCGCCTTCAGCGACCGCGCCGTCCAATACGCCATTGCAGCGGACATGCTCACGCATAGCCGTTCCGGGGCGTGGTAGAATCAAGCTGTTCCCAGGTGTTCAGGGGGTCCCCGGCAGATCGCCGCACGCCGCTGAGCGCTCGATCCGTCAGGCATCATCGGAACCCAATCTGGAAATGCCCTCCTTCGACCCGAAGCGGAACCGGAAGCGGAGTCCAAACGGCGGGTGCGGAGCCATTCGAAACGCGGGAAATTCCAGAGCGGTCTTCATTGGGAACGGAACATGGGTGTCAAGAACTACCTAGTCGAAGGCGTTTCCTGCACCGGCAAGACCTCGGTCTGCGACGAGCTGCGACGACGCGGCTACCACACCGTCCATGGCGACAGGGACTTGGCCTATTGGGGCGATCCGAAGACCGGTGAGCCTTTGGACGGCTCAGCCTACGAGCATCATACCTGGATCTGGGACGTCGATAAGGTCAGAGCTTTGGTGGCCGACCAAAGTCATGCGGCATCGTTCTTCTGTGGCGGTTCCAGGAATTTCGACCGTTTCATCGATCTATTCGATGGAGTTTTCGTTCTCGAGGTCGACCTGGACACGCTGAACCGGCGTCTCGCCCTCCGACCTGAAGACGAGTGGGGCGGACGAGCAAGCGAAGGGGAATCCAATGCGCGATTGCAGCACGCGACAAAGGAAGACATTCCAAAGAACGCAATCATAATCGACGCCACGAATCCCATCTCACGCGTCGTTGACGCAATTCTTGGAGATGCCAACCAAGTGTCGCGTTGAGAACCGCAGGATGTTGTTGCCCGCTCTTCGCAGAGAGCGGACATCGGAGACTACGATTGACGCCGAAGAGGGCGCTGCAGCGAACCCGCAACGGCCCGGGTCAATTGCCCCTGGCTGCCACTTGGCGGCATACTCTGAGGGTAGGGTCAGTTGGGGTCAGCGCTCTTGCTGGCCCTGAACGCCGATCCGTTGGGCGGCGCGAAATGTGAATGGGCGAGTGGATCGTACACGGCAGACCTACGACAAGGTTGCGGCCCGCTTCCTCGAGACCACCCGCGATCGTGCGGTCGTTTCCCTTTGGCTCCGGTCTTTCGCCGGGCGCCTCGGTACAGGGGCTACGGTGCTCGACCTCGGGGCCGGGCCGGGTTGCGACTCGGCCGAGCTCCGCCGTCTCGGGCTGCGGGCCATCTCCCTCGATCTTTCGCTCGGCATGCTCCAGGCAGGCCTTGCCGAGTTCCCGGGTCCTCGGATCCAGGCCGACGCTCGCCTTCTGCCGCTCCGCGATGGCTCGGTCGCGGGCGTCTGGGCCAACGCTTCCCTCCTTCATCTTTCTCCAGGCGAGGCAGCCGTAGCCCTGCGTGAAGCGCGTCGCGTGTTGTGTGCCTCAGGCGTTCTTCACATTTCGGTCAAGTCAGGAGACGGCGCTGCGTGGGAATCAGAGCGCTACGGCGAGCCGCGGTGGTTCCAGTTCTGGTCGTCGGCGGATCTCGATGCCCTGCTGGAGGGAGCGGGTTTCGACGTCATCTCATCGTGGTCAAGGAGCACGCCACGAGCCGATTGGCTCGTCCGGCACGCAGGCCCAGGTGCCCCCGCCTAACAATCCGCTGCAGCTGACCGGCCAGAGCGAACGGTGATTGGGTCGTGTAGCTTTGAGCCACGAGCAGCGCTGCCGCAGCGGGACGTTTCCGCGGGCCGGCAGTTGAGCGGCATACTCGTTAGGCGGCGTGCGTGACAATTGAGGCACTTGGGAGCATCGGCGAGCTGGTCGCCGCAGTCGCAACCATCGCGACTCTGTTCTACCTGGCATTGCAGATTCGAGCCAGCACCACCGAGGCGCAGCGTGGGGCGCAGAGCGGTGGGGTTGCCGCACAGCTCGCGATCGCCCAAGACCCGGAGCTAGCTGCTCTATTCCTCAAGGGACTCGCGAAGTATCCCAATCTCGAACCGGCAGATGCGGCACGATTTTCACTGCTTCTCCCATCGCTCTTGAACGGCGCCATGCTGATCACACGCGATGCGCAGCTTGGACTCGCGGATCACGACGATCTCCAGATCAGTGGGGCCTTGATCAAGCGCTTCCTATCCACGCCCGGTGGCAGGGCGTGGTTCGACGACAATGCAAGCGTGCTTCCGAAGCCGTTCGCCGATTTCGTACACGAAGAGATCGGACGGCCCTAGATCTCTGCTGCAGAACCCAGGCCGATGTCTCTAGAGCCTCATCGGGGAAGAGCCAGTGCCGAGATCAAATCGGGTGACAGCGTCGAATCCCCGAGACTTTCTCGGTCGTTGAGCGCGATGCCTCGGTGATGGAAACGACGCCCCGCCCGATTATCGACTCGGTGGTGCGGTCCGTTTGCGGACGCGAGGTCGAGCGGCTCGTTCGCCTTACCAGTGGCGGCCTGCACGAGACCTACCGGGTCGAGGTGCCCAACCACGTGCCCGCAATTGTTCGGATCGCGCGTCGGCCGGTGCCGTGGTTCACCGACGAGGAGCACGCCATGGCGCAGGCACGTGGTGTCGGCGTGCCCACGCCAGACGTGCTCGGCGTCGAGCAGGTAGATCACGACGGCGAGCTGCTGTCGTTTTCGATCCTGCGACTCGTGCCGGGCCGCTCGCTCGAGGAGCTCGCGGGTGAGCTGTCAGCGTCGGATCTCGAGCGGTTGGTCCTGGACAGCGGCGAGCTCCTGGCACGGCTTCACAGCGTCGTCCCCGACCGGGGCATGCGGCATGAGCTCGAGCCGCCGGGCGAGCGCTTCGTCGCCCGCGTGGTGCGTGTCACCGACCAGGCGCTGGGTCCGGCGGCGGCCGCGGTCGTCGAGCGCGGTGCCGAGCTCCTCCGCGACGATGTGATGACCCGTCCAGCGCCCAGACCCTCGCTCGCCCACGGCGACTGGCTGCCCAAGCACTTCCTGGTCGACGGGGGGGCGATCGTCGGCGTGATCGACTGGGAGTTCGCCGGCCCAGCGTCGCCGGCGTTCGACCTCGCCCATTGGGAGGTGTCCGCTGGCGGCGGCCTGCACAATCGCTCGGACCTGCTGCGCCTCGGGTATGCGCGGGTCGCCGATCCCGACGCAGCCGACGCCGGCTGGGTGCCAGCGTTTGCCATCGACTTCGCCCTCGAAGTGCTCGGCTGGAGAAACCCAGCGCCACCGGCGCGGCTTCGGCGCTGTGTGGAAGTGATCGCCCACTATGTCGGCACTTGACCATTGACCGGCAGCCCGCCGTCCAACAAGCGGTTGCAGCTGGCACCCAACAGCTCGCTCCAATCGATTCGTGGTACCGTTCTGGTGGCGGACAACGTGCCCTACTAGGAGGCTGATTGTCGCTGTTCTTTCAAGTTGCGGCGCTCCAGGGCTACAACGCCCTACTCCTGGGTCTGGGCTGGCCGCTCGCGCTAGCAGTCATCTTTGAACTCGTCGTGGCGATCGCGTTCTTCGTTCGTCTCTTGCCGGGCCTTTGGTCGCCGCCTTCGGCCTAACAAACGATTGCAGATGAGATGCGACACCAGGCCCAGAGTCGTCCGTGGTACCGTAGGGCCGCGGGCAGCTGAACTGCATATCCCTTGGCAGCCTGACGCACCTCGAAAAGACCGAGGCATGAGGATGAGACGCACAGATGGAGGCATCAGACGTTTCGCGTGCGGTGGCTGCGGCCACGTCGATCGCCGCGCGCTGTAATCTGCCGGTCGACGACGTGACCGTTGTTCACAACTCGAACAAGCTGGCTCTGCGCCTCTTACCCTGCGACGCCTTTGCTCGAGTCGCACACGTAGGGCGTGAAGTTTCAGAGTTCGAAATCAAGGTTGCTCAGGGGCTGGCCGAGTCCGAGGGCTGCCCCGTGGCTGCCCTCGATCCCCGAGTCGCACCGCGCGTCTACCTGCAGGATGGCTTCGCGGTCACGCTGTGGAGCTACTACGGTCAGCAGACTCCTCAGAAGGTTTCACCAGCCGACTTCGCGAACTCGCTCCGGGAGCTGCATGCCTGCATGCGGGGGGTCGCTGTCCCGGCACCGCACTTCACAGATCGAGTCGCCGAGGCTCAACACCTCGTCTCGAGCCCGCAGAGAACTCCGGCCCTCGCCGACGTGGACCGCGAACTTCTCACCCACACGCTAGGAAGTCTGCCACGCTCAATCGGCGATCACGGCGCCCCCGAGCAGCTGCTCCACGGAGAGCCGCACCCTGGCAATGTGCTGAGCACGAAGAATGGGCCGCGGTTCATAGACCTCGAGACCTGTTGCCGTGGTCCTGTTGAATTCGACCTCGCTCATGTGCCCGAAGAGGTCAGCGACCACTATCCGAACGTCGATCAAGCACTGCTGGGTGACTGTCGGACCCTCGTTCTCGCGATGGTCGCTGCGTGGCGCTGGGACTCGGGCGACGAGTTTCCGAATGGGCTGCGAGCAAGGCGGAAGCTCCTCACCGCCCTACGCGAGGGTCCCCCATCGCCAGCACTCGACGTCGTGATGGGCGACTGAGCGTGACAAACGAAGTCGACACGTTTCTGTCCTCGTGGCACCGCGTCGTAGCGGCGAAAGACCGTGAGGCCCTCCTCGGACTACTTGCCGAAGACGTCTCGCTGGGCGCTCCACCGTACTACGAGAGGCTCCAGGGTCGCGAACTGGTGCATCACCTTCTCGGCCTGATCCTGCACACAATCGACGAGTTCACTTATCATCGCCAGTGGCAGAATGCAGGCGAGCTCGCTCTCGAGTTCACGGGGCAGGTCGGTGACCTCCAACTTCAGGGAATCGACTTGATCACGCTCAACGATCGATTCGTCATCGGAAATCTCGATGTCCTCATTCGCCCTGCAAGCGCTGTCGATGCCCTTCGAGACATCATCGCACCACAGATGGCGTCGTTTCTATCCCGCGCAGGTCAAGGCGCCGTCTGACAAGCCGTTGCTGCTGACGCCCAACAGCTCGCTCCGATCGGTCCGTGGTACCCTTCTGGCGGCGGGCACCGTGCCCCAGCGTTGATAGTCAGCGCTGTTGCTGGCCGCTGAACGCCGATCGGTTGGCCAGCTTAGGAGTCCCAGTTGGACACCGAGTATCTCTACACGGTTGCTAGAGGTAGGTGTCGCACTCGCGGGGTTCGCGGGATTGGTGACCGTACCGGGCCGTCGTGAAGATGGGGGCTCAACGGCTGTACCTCTCCAGTCTGTTCGTACTGCTGTACATGGCGGGCTACCTGTTCGTGCAGCTTTTCCTTCGATTGCTTGCGCGAACAGATGGCTAGCATGGGCCTTCAGCCCCACGCCGTCCGCCAAGGCGGGGACACCCGATGACGAAATTGCCGGACTTTCCCTGTGAAGGAGGCTGCGCCTGTGGTGAAGTCCGCTACCGGCTGATCGAAGATCCGCTCGAACTCCACGTTTGCCACTGCACTCGTTGTCAGACGGTTTCCGGCAGCGCGTTCGTCATGTGCATGCCGGTCCAGACGCGGTCGCTGGAACTGTTGAGGGGCGATCCGGAGGTGATCTCGTTCAAGTCGCCGTCGGACGGTCTCGCAAAACGGCACCGGCGGTGCGCGGCTTGCGGTAGCTGCGTTTGGGGTGAGATCGGCGCCCTGCCGCAGGTGGTCGCAGTCCAAGCGGGCACGCTCGATGACACCAGCTGGCTCGAGCCGATCGCGCACATCTGGACGCGCAGCGCACAGCCCTGGGTCGAGATCCCGAAGGACGTTCTCCTCTACGAGAAAGAACCCGAGGACAACCTCGAATTGGTGCGCGCCTGGAAGAGCAGAAGCGCCTCCCGAAGCACTCATTGAGCATGTCTCGAATCATCACACAGCTAGCAGCCCTCCTGCTCGGCCTGCTCACCGGCGCGATGCTGCTCATCGGTGTTTCTTTGGTGCCCTACTGGGCCTCACTCGAGCCGCTCGAGTTCTCCCGGTGGTTCGCTGCCCATTCATCATTCATCGGGCGGCTCATGGTCCCGCTGGGGAGTCTCGCCACCGTGATGACGCTGCTCGCGGCGGGCGTGGCAGCTACTCGCGATCTTCCGGGCTCGCGTTGGCTCGCGCTGGCGGCTGTCTCAGTACTGTTCATCGCGGCCATCTATCCGCTCTACTACACGGATGCCAACGCTGCGTTGGGCTCGGGTGCGCTCGGTGCCGCAGAGATCACAGCCGAGCTCGAACGGTGGCGCTCCTGGCACTGGGCGCGCATCGCGGCTGGCGCTGTGGCGTTCTTGGCGGCAATCCGGGCGTGCTCTTCCAATGTGCGCATGTCAGCTGCCTAACGAAGCGCCTGGCTGCAAGGCCTGGCGCCACCCCATGACGCGGTGCGGCTGGCGAGCCACAGACCGTTCGGAATGGCCACTGCTAGAGTTTGGCATCGGAACTTGGGCGCTTCGGGCGAGCTTCGAAGGGCGGTGTGGCTCGCATCTGAGCGCCGAGCGGTTAGGCGTCTAGTTGAACGACATTCAATCCTTTGATGTCCTTGCTGAAATCGCAATCGCTCTAATCGGCTTCGCCGGCGTTGTCGTAGCGTTGGGCCGATCAAGCCTTCCCGTTGAGACCCTTCGATTCCGTTTGGTCCTGCTGTTCGTGAACGGTTCAATCGCGCTCTGGGGCGGCCTGACTCCCGCCATCGCCTCTCTCTACGTGGTCGAATCGACAAACGCTCCGCTATTGGCCGGCGCGCTCTACCTGCCAGCTTTGATCGGAGTGAATGTGTACGCCTGGATACGGTTTGTCTCCATGATGAGGAGCGGCCAGGAACTTCCAAGAGCTTTCTACTTCGTCACGCCAGCCGTTATGGCGTCGCTCTTCTACTTGATCGTTGCGCTTGTCTGGCTAACCGAGCACATCGAGTTCGCGCATTTCACGTCGGTCGTTTTCATGTTGTTCCTGGGTCTGTACCACTTCTTCGTGCTCACTATGGCTGTCCTGGCTGACGATCGGACCGACGCCTAACGATGGGTTGAACTGAGGGTCCTATGTCAGTTCGATCCGCTGTCGAAGAACCTGGTTTCAGGGACATTGAGTCCGGCCCTGAACTCGTGATCGAATCGGCCCGCAAAGGACACCTCGACTTCTTCCGGCGTGGAGGCTTCCCGATACAGCAGGATGATCTTGTTGAAGAGGCCGAGATCGAGAGGATTCGGGAGTCGGATGTCGCCGACGGTGGGCCTCGGGTCGCTTCTCGACTCGAGTCGTCGGTCGAGCTGACAGATGAAGACGAGGATGCACCCCGATTCGAGGGCGAATCTCTTCAGCTGTTCGACTTGTTCTTGCAAGGGAGGGTTCACCCGCTTTTCCGACAGCAGCTGAAGGTAGTCGACGACGATCAGAGAGCCTGGTGCGACGCGCCCCTTTGCCTTCGAGATGATGTAGTCGGCGCAGATGTCATTGGAATCGTCGAGCCGATACACCTCATCGTCTCCACGGACCCTCTCGTTGTATCGAGAAATCCTCTCTGTCAGTTCCGGAGCCGTCATCGCCAAAGTGAAGAAGAACCCCTTGGGCCGCTTTTCCTCGATGGCCTGTACGAACATCCCGATGGAGAAGCTGGTCTTTCCCATCCCGGGCCTCGCACCGACGAGTACGAGGTCGCCGGGGTTCAGGAAGCCCAGGGTCTCGCTGTACTGGGTCGGGTATACGGCTCGGCGCTTCGACATCAGCAGGGACCATGAACGGAACCCCTCCCGCTGGGCGATTTCGTCGAGCGCCTCCGACAGAGGGATGCCCCGGCTCTTCTTGAGCTCTTTCGCCTGACGCCGTAGAACGAAAATCGGGAATGCGGTCTTCATCTGAACCTCCAACATGAGGTCTCAGGACATTCCCTTCTTCTGCCCCACCTCGGTGGGTGGTTCGATGCGAAGCAGTCCGACATGCTCTGCACTCGAGTGCTTTCCCAATGAAGGGGGGAGGCGCGAACAGGACGCCTTGGAAACACCTTATGCAGGAATCGGGCGGTTCTCAAGCTAATTTCTCGGGAGTCCAATGACTGCAGCAGTAGAGATCCGCCCGGAGCGCTCCGGAGACTTCGAAGCGATCGGCCAGGTGATCGACTCGGCGTTCCTGGGGATGCCGTACGCCGCTGGCGATGAAGCAGAGCTCGTCGAGGTGTTGCGTTCCCAGAACGCCTTGTCCGTCTCGCTGGTCGCGGAACGCGACGGCAAGATCATCGGGCAAGCCGCGTTCTCTCCGGCGCGAGATGAGGCCGGCGCGCCCGGCTGGTTCGCGCTGGGCCCGGTCGCGGTGCTTCCGGCGGATCAAGGCCGCGGGATTGGCTCCGCGCTGATTCGCGCTGGGCTACAGGAGATTCTCGAGCGGGGCGCGCGCGGTTGCATCCTTACCGGCAACCCGGCGTACTACACGCGTTTCGGATTCGTGCTCTCGGGCGAGCATGCTCCGCCGAGCGAGCCGGCAGAATTCTTCATGGTCAAGCTGCTCGGGGGTTCGCTCCCAGCGGGCCCGATCCATTTCCATCGAGCCTTTAGCGGTGCCCAGCAGACCGAATCCTGAATACCGCCGCGACTTCAGCCGTGTCCCTTCAGATCCTGTTCGGAGGGGCCTATCTTCAGGTGCGAGTTCTCGGATCGGCTGCGCGAAGAACCAGTCGTGGCCCTCCACGTTCTCGGCGCCGTACCGGCGGTCTCCGTAGAACGTCTCCTCGAGAGCAGACAGGATTGTCGCGCCGGCATTCTTGGCGTGAAGGAAGTGCGCCTCCACATCGTCCACGTAGACTTACAAGTTCTGCGTCACATGGCCGAGCCGCTTGGGGCACTGATAGTCCGAGCCCGGGTGGCCCGCAGCGGACTTCCGCGCCTGAGTCTCGGCCATGCTGGGTTGCTCCCCGGGTTCGTTCTCGCCCGAGGCTACCACCATCGAAAGTCCGGAATGCCCTGTGGTACCGTGCGAGATCTTCAGGCAGTGCGGCCCCGCCGCCCCGCGCTCGCGAGAGGAACGATGGGCTCGACGAAGCTTCTGACCGTCCTGGCGCTGAGCTTTGCCGGTTACGTCTGCTTCGTGGCGCTGCTGGAAGTGGCGATCTGGCGTTTTCAGCCAGAGATGCCCGGCCAGGTGATTCTCACGACCACGGACCGCGAGGGTAAGGAGTCGAGCCGCACTCTTGCGGGATTCGAACACAAGAGCCGGCTCTATGTTTCGTCCAACCATTGGCTCCGCGGTTGGTACCGGGCGGCTCTGTCGAACCCGGATGTCGAGATCACCGTCGACGGTGAAACCAAGCCGTACCGCGCCACTCGCGTGCAGGGCTCGGAGCGGGACGAGCTTTCTGCGGCCTACACGATGGGGTTCGTGCTTCGGTTCATCTGCGGATTCGCTCCCAGTCGGTTCTTGCTGCTCGAACCGCGCCAAGCCCCAGCTGCCTAACAGGCCACCTTCCCGGGTTCTTCCGGCGCGAGTTCCATTGGCCGTCCGTCTCGCCCAGCGCCATACTGCCGCCACGGGATCGGGTCGGGTGAGCGCTGTTGCTGGCCGCTGAACGCCGATCCGTTGGGCGGCCCGCAGATATGGAAAGCGCTTCGGCCGATCTGCAGGTGTTCGCCGAGGTCGCGGTCGCGTTCGCAGGGTTCTCGGCCCTCGTGAGCGTCATCGGTCGACGGCCGGGCGGAGACGATCCGCGCGCCGACTCGCTCCGTCTTCGCATCCTGGTGGAAACTGCACTCATCGTCGTCGTGTTCTCGCTCCTGCCCATTGCTCTCGCGAAGTTCCCCCTGTCCGAACTGGCGGTCTGGCGAATCTCGAGCAGCGTGTTCATCCTGACTGGCGCGATCGGCTCGGTCATCAACGCGAGACGCCTGCGAGGCCAATCTTCCCTGATGACCCTGGCCGACCGGATCACCCTGTGGCTGGCGTGGCCCTTGGACATAGGCCAGTTCAGCTTCTTGATCGTGGTGGCGTCTGGCTTCTGGCCGGATCAGAGTTCTGCGTTCTACTTTGCGGCTCTCTACGCGAACCTCGTGATGTCCGCGCTGATGTTCATGCGGGTCGCGGGGTCGGTCCTCTCACAGACGGAAGAATGAGGGCGCACCATGCGACAGATTCACTCCGACGTCTGGATCACCGAAGCCCCTCTCCGATTCCTCGGGATCGAAGTCGGCGCCCGCATGACGGTCGTCCGGCTCCCCGACTCCAAGCTGTTGTTGCATTCGCCCGTGGCCGTGTCGGCGGAACTCGTGAGCGAGGTGGCGGCGCTGGGAACCGTTGCGTACCTGGTGGCGCCCAACCGGCTCCACCATCTCTTCGTCGGTCAGTGGAAGGAGGCCTTCCCGGAGGCTTTGGTCTACGTGGCTCCAGGGCTCGAGACGAAGCGCACCGACCTGGAGATCGCGGGTGTCCTAACCGACGAACCGGAAGCCGGCTGGGCCGAGAGTCTCGACCAGGTGCTCATGCGTGGATTCTCCCTGGCGAACGAAGTCGTGTTCTTCCATCGGCCGAGCCGTACCCTCATAGCCACAGACCTGGCGTTCAATGTGGGAGCGAGCAGTCCGCTTCCGACCCGGCTCTTCGTGCGCCTCGCGGGTGGCTATGGACGCCTCGCCCCCACGCTGCTCGAGCGGCTGGGGATCCGCGACCGCGCGGCGTTTCGCGAGTCACTCGAACGGATTCTGGCGTGGCCGTTCGAACGAGTCGTCGTCGCGCATGGGGAGGTCTCGGAGCAGGGCGGCCGAGAAGAGTTGGTGCGTGGCTATGGCTGGCTCTTGGGAAAGGAACACTCCGCGTGAGGCGGGGCTGCACGAGGGAGTTGGTGTGACGATCGTAGAACTGGGCGCGTTGGGAGAGTTCGTGGGCTCCCTGCTGACGCTCGCGACCCTCGCCTACCTGGCGACGCAGATCCGCCAGAACACGGCGCAGCAGAAACGCGAAGAGCTGGTCTCGATCCAACATGGACAGAACCAGGTGATCGGTCAGCTGCGCGACCCCCGCGTGTTCGGAGGATACGTTCGAGCCGCCGCCGGCCAGGCCCCGTCCATCGAGGATCAGGGGGTCTCGTTCGCTTGGGTGGTTCAGTATCTGAACCACTTCCAGATCGTTCACGAGTTCTATCGGAGTGGGTCGCTGGACGAGGAGCAGTATCAATTGTGGGCAGGCTTCGCGGTGGCCGTTGTCGCGCCTCCGGGCATTCGCCATTGGTGGGAGCAAGAAAACGGGCGACTCGCGTTCCATTCAGAAGTCCGCGAGATGATCGACCGCCGGCTCCGGGACGAAGCCAACCCGGTGGTTCCCCTCACCGACATGTGGACGGTCTTCGGCCCCGATGCCTGGGACGGGGCCGCTAGCAACCCGGAGCGCTGAGTTGCAGAACGTGACGATTCAGGATCTCGGCAGTCTCGGCGAACTCGTCGCCGCGCTCGCGACGGTCGCGACGCTCATCTATCTGGCGGTGCAGATCCGTCAGAACACCCAGACCACGCAGGCGGCCTCGTTCCACGCGATCTACGACTCGATGAATCACGTGAACGTAGCTGTCATCCAGAACTCGGAACTCACGCGAATCTGGTTGGCCGGCAGCGAAGATCGAAGCACCCTCAATCCCGAAGAGCGCCACAAGTTCGACTTCACGCTGCTGTCCTACTTTCATGTCTTCGAGACGCTGCACTTTCAGGGCCGAATCGGGGTCGGCGACGAGAGTCTCGTTCTCGCGGAGGAGCGGAGCTTGCGGTCGATCCTGGCGACGCCCGGCGCCCGCGAATGGTGGTCTGCGAACCCCTACGCATTCGGTCCGCAGTTCCGTTCCTACGTCGATGAGCTCCTCGCGGAGGAGTAGGCGAGGTCGACGTATGGCACGAGTTCAAATCCGACGGCCGACCCAAAGAGATGAGGGGGTTTTCTCGCCGCCGCGCGGAGTAGCCGAGCGCTGGACGCTCTTGCGCGGGCCTGCTCGGTTTCGTTCTGGCGTGGAGGGCCGTTCTTCATGAGGGCTGGCTCCACAGGTGGCTCGAGTCGGGTACGGATCGCGACCGAGTTCGTAGAACTCGTCAATTCTCAGAACCTGAATGGGGTGATCGCTGCGCTTACGGAGCAGTCCCGGTTCTTCGTGGAGGGTGAGCCCGAAACCGTCGGTCGCTCTGACCTCCGCGTGGCCTGGGCTGGCTACTTTGCAGCCTTTCCGAGCTACGTGATTTTTGTAGACGAGATCTTCGAGGAGAAGGACGCCATCTATCTCGTGGGCCACACATCAGGATCCCACTTGCCCCGGGAGGTGGAGCAAACCCCGAGCAGCGCCATCTGGAGGTGCGAAGTGGTCGGCAATCAGATCTCAGAGTGGTCGATCTACCCGGGCTCGGCGCCGTACCGAGCGCGATTCGGGCTGGCGACGGCGCCTACCGGGTGAAGCGGTGCCAATCTCGAGGCGGCGCGGCAGACAGGGACGGACAGAGCGCGTCGCGCTCGATCGACGCGAGAGGAGCGGTTGCCTTGGCCTACGAGCCTTTCCCGGAGCGCTTTCCGACGCTTCATGGATCCGGCCTCGAACTCCGCGCCCTATCGGAGGAGGACCTGCCCGCATGGTTCGCACGCATGATGGACGAGGAATCGGCTCGTCTGGCTGGGGATCCCGTGGCGTCGTCGATGGCACAGGTGGAAGAGGCGCTGGAGTACCACCGAGGCGCTTTCCGTCAAAAGGCTGGGATCCGATGGGCCATAGTGCCGGCTTCGCCAGGCAACAGCATCGGCAGTGTCGGCATTTCAGGGCTCGATCCCGAGGAGCGCACGGCGGATCTGGGCGCGGTGCTCGGGAGAGCCTCCTGGGGGCAAGGATTTGCGGGTCGGGCTGCTCAACTCGTCCTCGACTACGGATTCTCGGCCCTCGAACTTCGGACGATTCGTGCGGTCGTTCTGCCAGAGAATTTCCGCTCCTTGAACGGCCTCAGACGGCTTGGCTTTCGGTCCGGAGAATGCCCGGAAGAACTTGCGCTTCCGGGCCGGCCCGACTCCGTACTCTTCACCGCTTCGAACGATTGAACTCGTTCCGTAGGAGGGAGTGATGTGCGTTTCCTCTTGACCTTTCTGATGGATCCGGCCGCTCTGCCAGACGCGGACCTCAACAGCAAGTGCTTTCGCGAGATGATGTCGTTCGTCGACGAGCTCAAGAGCTCAGGGATCCTTCTCTTCGATTCCCAAGTGCTGCCAGAGCCTCCCGTCACTCGTCTCGTTTCGGTGAATGGGCGAACGACGGAGACGAGGCCGACGGCAGGGTTCGTACTCGGAGGCTTCTTCATCATCGAGACAGCCAGCTACGCCGAGGCACTCGAGTTGGCGAGACGCTGCCCGCATTCTCAGGTCGGTCCGGTCGAGATTCGGCCGCTCAACGAATCCTCTGAGAATGCCTTCCCCTAGTCCCTTCGTGATACCGTCGACAGCAACGGAGCCGGTCTCGCAGGAGCGGGTCGAATGACCGATGGCTCGTGTCCGCTGCTGAGTGAGGGAGAAGTGGCCAAGCGTCGCGGTTCTTCGATGAAGTCGATCAAGAATCCGGAGGTCGCCTTCGTCTTCTCGACCTACCCGCCAAACTTTCGGCGCAAGCTGCTGGCTCTCCGCAGTCTCATCTTCGCGGTGGCTCGAAACACCGAGGGCGTTGGGAAGCTCGAGGAGACGCTGAAGTGGGGCGAGCCCGCGTACCTGACTTCGGAAAGCGGAAGCGGCACGACGGTCCGGATCCACTGGAAGAGATCCGCTCCCACACGGTACGGGATGAATTTCCATTGCCAGACGACCCTCGTCGAGAATTTTCGAGCGCTGTTCCCGAACGACTTCGAGTTCGAGGGCAATCGGAGCATCGTGTTCGATGAGAACGATGTCGTACCCGCGGAGAAGTTGTCGGTTTGCATCGCAGCGGCGCTCACCTACCACCGCGACAAGAAAGCCAGACGCCGAGGCGTGGCCACTCAGACGGTTTGAGGGCAGGGATGTCACACGAGCGCGTTGTCGTCATTGGGACGAGTGGTTCGGGCAAGACGACCTTCGCCGGTCAGCTGGCTGCAACGCTCGACGTGACGCACACCGAGCTCGACGCGCTCTACTGGGGGCCTGAGTGGACGCCGGTCCCGCCCGAGGACTTCACTTCTCGGGTCGCCTCGGCGGTTTCGGAATCGCACTGGGTCATCGATGGAAACTATGCGGGGGCGCGCGACCTCGTATGGAAACGCGCGACGACCCTCGTCTGGCTCGACTACTCCTTCGGGATCGTGTTCTGGCGCGCGGTGAGCCGGACGTTTCGGCGGATCTATTCGAAGGAGCCGCTCTTTGCCGGAAACACGGAGACGCTGGCCGTCTTTGATCGCGAGTGGATTCCGTGGTGGGTTCTCCGGACCTTCTGGAAGGGGCGGCGAGAGAATCCGGCCCTCTTGGAGCGACCGGAATACTCGCACTTGAAGGTTTCGAGATTGCGACGTCCCGCGGACGCCGAGCGCCTACTGGGCGCCTGCCGGGCGGAGGGCTCGGCCGGATCGTCGTGGTAGTCTCGTTGACGTCTCGCACTCGCAGCACACGTAGAACCGTGACGAGAGACGAATGAAGCACGCTGGGCCCAGCACACTCGAGCGCATCCCGAAGCTCCTCGACGAGCTGCGCACGTTCGCCGCGCTGCGCGAGAAACGCCCGGGGGTCTTCTATCTCAAGTCTCGTGCATTCCTGCACTTTCACGACGACCCCGACGGCGTCTTTGCCGACGTTCGGTTGGCGGACGAGTTCGTCCGGATGCGAGTGAGCACTCGACCCGAGCAGGCCGACCTTCTCGGGCGGATCGACGATTGCCTCGCGGTCATCGAGACCCGCGCGACGGATCGAGGTCGCTCCCGAGAGCGGCGCCGCGGAAAGACCCGCGAGTGAGCCCCGTCTCGAGATGAGGATCCGTGAGCTGACGCGTGAGGAGCTGCCGGATCTCTGGAAGATCGACCGGACGGAGTTGGTGAATCACGTCTATCACCATCGAGACGGTGAGCTGGTTCTCGTTCCCGAGTTCTACGACACGCGCGGCTGGCCTCCGGGCGAGGCCGAGCACCAGGAACCGCTGCTCCTCGATTGCCTGGACGCGGGCGGTACGGGCATTGGCGCGTACGAAAATGACGCACTGATCGGTGCGGCCGTGCTCGAGAGCCGCTTCATCGGACCCGACCGAGATCGCCTCCAGCTCAAGTTCCTGCACGTCGGCCAGCAACACCGCCAGTCGGGCCTCGGCCGCACGCTCTTCGAGCGGGCCGCCACGAAGGCGAAGGAACTCGGGGCCCGGCGGCTGTACATTTCGGCCACTTCTACGGAGAACACAGTGCAGTTTTATCTCCGGCGCGGCTGCCAGTTGGCGGAGTGGCTCGACCCCGCACTCTTCGCCCTCGAACCCGCGGACATCCACCTGGACTTCGTGCTCCGGTGAATCGACTCCGAAAGCCCCGCGCCGAGGAGATCGAGAGCCGACTGGCCTCTGCGCCCGAGCGCTTCACCTATGAAGAGGTCGGCAGTACCCGAGCGCTGGATGCGGAGTCTCGAGCGCTAACCGGCAGATACGATGTCGACCGCTACGAGTTCGATCTCGGGACGGGGCGAGAGCGATTCGAACGGGCGCGCGAGGCGCTCGTTGCATGGCACCATTTCCAGATCCCGTGGGTCGAGTTCTACGGTGCGTCCAGCCCCGCGCACGCGGGACAGGTCGTTGGAACGCTCGTTTCGGTGGCTGGGCTGTGGTTCTTCAATCCGTGCCGAGTGGTCTATACGGAGCTGTCGGATGCGTCGTCGGACTGCGCCGCCTTTGCTTACGGAACCCTCCCGGGGCACGTGGAATCTGGCGAGGAGCGCTTCGAAGTCAGTCACGACTCTGCGACGGGAGGAGTGAAGTACCGGATCCTGGCTTTCTCGCGCCCCGGGATCTGGCTGACGAGGCTCGGATATCCCGCGACGCGTCTGTTCCAGAGGCGTTTCGCGCGGTGGTCGGGAGATGCACTGAGGCGCGCATCCGCCTAGCAGGCGAGCGCGCCCCTCTGTGCGCCGGTATCGTCCGCGAGCGCGATGTCGAACGTCAAGATGCACGCCGACGAGCCGGATATCGATGCCGCGCTCGTCGTTCGATTGCTCGAGCAGCAGTTCCCGGACTGGGCGAGCTTGCCGGTCGAAGCCGTCGCCTCGTCGGGGACCGACCATGCGCTGTATCGGCTCGGGAGCGATCGCGTCGTCAGGCTTCCCCGGCGCCCCGAGGCCGAAGCGCAGGTTCACAAGGAGCAGGTCTGGCTGCCTCGCCTCGCGCGGCACCTGCCGCTCGAAGTCCCCATTCCACTCGCGTGCGGAGAGCCTGCCGAGGGCTACCCGTGGTCGTGGTCCGTCTATCCATGGGTCGAGGGGGAGAATGCGACGCTCGACCGGCTCGCGGATCCGGTGGACGCCGCGCGGGCGCTCGCCGGGTTCTTGCGCGCCTTGCAGCGGATCGACCCTGCCGGCGGCCCGCCTCCCGGAACGCACAATTTTTCTCGCGGAGTCCCGCTCGCGGCTCGCGACAGGGGCGTTCGCGCATCCCTCGACGCGTTGCAGGGACGGGTCGACACGGAGTCGGCACTCGAGGCCTGGGAGGTCGCGTTGCATGCACCGGCCCGGCAAACCGCGCCCGTCTGGATCCATGGCGATCTCCAAGCCGGGAACTTGTTGGCTGTCGAAGGAAGGCTCCGCGCCGTGATCGACTTCGGGGGTCTCGCAGTGGGAGACCCTGCTTGTGAGCTGATCGTTGCGTGGAACCTGTTTCGCGGAGAGGCGAGGCGAGCGTTTCGCGATGTCCTCGAGGTAGACGAGGCGACCTGGGAGCGCGGCCGAGGGTGGGCGCTCTCGGTGGGATTGATTGCGCTCCCCTACTATTGGGACACGAACCCGGACATTGTCCGGGACTCGCAAGGAACGATTGCCGAGGTCCTCGGCGAAGCGGGCCAGACCGGCGGAGGAGTGAACGAATGACCGAGCGAGTGTTTCGCGGATGCATCCTCGCGGTGGCGCTGGGCTTCACCGCCCTCTTCTGCGGCCTCGTCGTCCCAGCGCTGATCGAGGACGGTGACATCCTCGGCGCCTTCGCGGCGGGCTTCGTGAACCCCTACGCGTCCGGCTACTCGGCCGATGCGATCGCGTGTTGGCTGATCCTCGCAGCGTGGGTCGGCTACGAGGCGACTGCGCGCGGAGTCCGGCACGGCTGGGTGTGTCTGGCCGTCGGCGTCCTGCCTGGAGTCGCCGTCGGGTTCGCCGGCTACCTCCTGCTTCGCGCGTCACAGGTGGAGGAGAAGGCCAGCGCCGCATGAGCTTCTTCGAAAAGACGTACGCGCTCCCCTTTCCACGAGGCGTCGTGTTCGATGCGTGGGTCTCGGAAGAAACGGTGATCGCCCCGGCAGCGGGGATGCACGTGGACCCCCAGGTCGGCGGTGTCTATCGCCTCGAGATGCCGGACGGCTCGCAGATGAACGGTGCGTTCTCCGAGTTCACGGCTGGAAGCTCTTTGCGTTACTCCTGGCAGTGGGACGGAAGTCCAGAGTCGACACAGGTGGCGGTTGTTTTCGCAGATGCACCGAACGGCTCGACGGTCGCCGTGAATCATTCGGGGTTCGACTCCGCCGAGTCGCTTTCGAATCACGCCCAAGGATGGGACGGGTACATTTCGGGCTTCGCCGCTCACCTGCATTCGCAGAACGTCCGCCAGGCGACAGCTCGGGACATCGAAGCCATGCACCGGGTGCGAACGAGTGTTCGGGAGAACACGCTGGTGGACTACAGCGTGCTCACTCCGGAGGCGTATCGATCTCATCTCGAGAGGCTCGGCCGAGGCTGGGTCTACGAACACCAGGGTCGCGTCGTCGGGCTCGCGATCGCCAACCGCGTCGAGGCGAGCATCTGGGCGCTGTTCGTCGAGCCGGAGTTCGAGAAGAGGGGGATCGGCCGCGCGCTGCATGACACGATGCTTACGTGGCTCACCGAAGAGGGCGTTTCGCAGGTGACGCTCGGTACGGATCCCGAGACGCGCGCGGCCGGGTTCTACGAGGCGGCCGGCTGGATCTTCGAGGGCGTGGATGACGAAGGCGAAGCCGTCTTCCGGAAATCTCTCGAGGCCGGGCCGGCGCCTGGCTCGCAGGTGAGTCGGATCGCTCAGGGAACGTTCGGCCGGATCCGGAACACGTTCTCGACTTTCGAGATGCACACAGGGGAGACGGACGAGGGCGAGCCCCAACTGGTGATCCCGCGCCAAGCGGGTCTGCTCTTCGAAGTGTCGCTGTACCTTTCGGACGACGTCCTGAGCCTCTGCGCGGGCGAGCACTTCAAGGGCGATTGGTTTCCGTGTCTCGATCCAGACGTGGTGTCCGCGTTCGAGGAGGCGGTCTCGGGCGTCCTTGTCGGTGACTTTCGCGTGGTCGAGCACCATCGCGGGAGTCGGTTCCGAAAGGCGATCCTCGAACGCCCGACCGCCGACGGCTGGGAACCCGTGTATCGGCACTACGGGGGACTCACGTGGCCGTGGCTCGAGGACCGGACGAACGTCCTGGTCAACCGCAATCCGGGAGACACGAGTCTATGAACGAGATCTTGTATCGCGGCCTGCTGCTCCTCAACGTGCTCTGGTTCGGATCAGCCTTCTGGTACTTCGCGCTCAAACACGAGACGGCTGCGAAGCTGCTCGTGCCCCGATCCGCGCGCTCGTCCCCGCTCTTTTCGACGCTCTCCGCAGCCCTGCCGTTTCTCGGCGGGATGAACCTCGGGTTCGCGCTGCTGGCGGCTCTCGTGCTCGCGACGCCCAGCCTCTTCGTCCTGCCGGGCGAGCAAGCTGTCCTGCTGGTCGTGTTCGGCGTCGCGCACACGACCCAGTTTTGGATCAACGTTCCAGTCGCGCGTGGGGGAGGCCGCCAGGGCGAGTCGTATTGGGAAGTGCTCAGCGGTCCCATGCTGTTCATCTTCGTCGTCGATGCGATCATGGCGGCGCTCGACTTCGTGTTCGCCGCGGTGCGGTGGTTCTGAGGGCCGGTGGTAACGCTCGACGTCTACTATGACTACGCCTCTCCGTTTGCGTATCTCGCTTCGGAGCTGCTCCCGGCGTTCGCCGGCCGAGTCGGGGTCACGCTCTGCTGGAAGCCGATCGATCTGATGGGGCTGAGTAACTACGCGGGCGGGCTGCCGTACTCGCAGGTCAAGCGTCGCTATGTCGTCGTGGACGCAGCGCGCTCCGCGGAGTTTCACGGCGTCCCGATCCGGGTGCCGAAGCCGCACCCCGTCCAGTCGGGGGCCGCGCTCCGCCTCGCACACGAGCTGCGAGACGACACCCGCTTCGCCGAACTCCATGCGCAGCTGTTCCGCGCGGCCTGGCACGACCAGCGCGACCTCTCTTCGGAAGACGTGTTGACGAGCTGTCTCGCCGCGTCCGGTGGCGACCGTGACGGTGTGCTGGCCCGCGCGGGCCAGCCCGAAGCCCATCGCGCGCTCGCAGCGGCCACCGCTGAGGCGGAAGCAGCGGGTGTGTTTGGCGTCCCGACGATGGTGACCCGGGGCGAGCTGTTCTGGGGCCTCGACAGTCTGCCGGCCCTCGAGTGGCGACTCACCCAGAGTCGCGGGTGAAGCGCGTTTGGAGCGTCAGCGGCGTCGCTCTCGTTGCGCTCGCGCTGCTCGCATGGGTGAGCGAACGCCGCATGGCGAGCCCCGCGCGGCGCATGCTCGTCCCGGAAGGACGGCGCGCGTATCATGGGATGCACCCCGAGATCGTCGCGGCTCGGATTCGCGAGTTCGCCGCGACGTTGGAGCGCCCCCTTCCATGAACGTGCTCGTCAAAGTCCTCGTCGGGTTCGTTGCCCTGCAGCATCTCGGATTCCTGGTTCTCGAGATGTTCTTGTGGACCACGCCGACCGGACACAGCGTATTCGACCTCGATCCGGCGTTCGCTGAACAGTCCGCCGGGCTCGCAGCGAACCAGGGGCTGTACAACGGTTTTCTCTTCGCCGGTCTGGTCTGGAGCTTGATTCGCGGGGCCGATGGGTTCGCGCTGAAGGTCTTCTTTCTCGCCTGTGTCGTGATCGCGGGCGTCTTTGGCGCGCTCACGGTCAGTAGTTCGATTTTGTGGATCCAGGGGTTCCCGGCACTCGCGGCGTTGCTCGCGGTGGTGGTGTCGGCTCGCGGATCCGCTGACTCCGACTGAGGTCGGCAGGAGGTTTTCGATGAGACGTTTGGAGAACAAGATCGCGCTCGTGACGGGCGCGGGAGCGGGCCTAGGGGCTCAGATCGCGCGGCGCTTCCGGCAGGAAGGGGCGCAGTTGATCATCAACGATCTGCGTGAGGAACCCGCCCAGAAGCTCGCCGCGGAAGTAGGCGGGAAGGCGATCACCGCCGACGTGGCCGACTCCGCAGCGGTGCGTTCGATGTTCGAGGAGGTCGCCGCGGAGTACGGGCGGCTCGACGTCCTCGTCAACAACGCGGGCTTCGCATTCTCCGGAGACGAAGACGAAGCGGAACGCTTCAACCAGATCCCGTTCAAGCAGATGGCGGAGGCGCAAGCCGGAGGACCGATCGAGACGCACTTCGATCTCACGGTCGAGATGTCGGACGAAGACTGGCGTCGGATGATCGCGGTGCATCTCGACGGCACGTTCTTCTGCTCGCGCGAAGCGCTCAAGATCATGAACACCCAGAACTCGGGGTGCATCCTCAACATGGGTTCGATCATGGGAACGACTGGGGGCGTCGGCAGCCACTATTGTGCGGCGAAGGCCGGCATCCTCGGGTTCACGCGCTCTCTCGCCCGCGAGGTGGTTTCGCGGGGACTGCGCGTCAACGCGCTGGCTCCGGGCTACATCGACACGGACCTGACCGCGCCCCTCAGCGGCGTGCGGGCGCTGCTCGAAGCCCAGACGCCGATGGGGCGCTTCGGAGACACGGACGACATCGCGTGGGCAGCGGTCTACCTGGCGAGCGAAGAGGCGAAGTTCGTGACCGGGCAGGTGCTGTCCCCGAACGGTGGCTTCGTGATGAGCCAGTAGCTCAGAAGGAGAGTGCATGGCCCATCTCTACCGAGTGCTCTTGCCGGTGACCGACATCGAGCGTGCGCAGGCGTTCTACTCGCAGCTGCTCGGGGGTCCCGGCCGGCGGGTCTCGCCGGGCCGCCACTACTTCGATTGCGAGGGCACGATCCTCGCGTGCTTCGATCCGAGTGCGGACGGCGACGGCTACACCGCCACCCCCAATCCTGAAACGCTCTACTTCGCCGTCACCGATCTCCCGGCGACACTCGCCGCGTGCCGCGGTGCCGGCGCCGAGTTCGACGAGGGGAGTCCGCCGGGCGTGGGCCCGCTCGGCGAGATCGCGAGGCGGCCCTGGGGCGAGGAGTCGTTCTACGTACACGACCCGTTCGGCAACTCACTCTGTTTCGTCGCGCGCGATTCCGTCTTCACTGGGGAGGAGGGCGCCTCTTGAGTACCGCGGAGGGCCTGGACGCGTTGGTCATCGTCGATATGCAGGAAGGGCTGCTGCTGGGAGACGAGAAGCACGAACTCACGAGCGTCGTCGAGAGGATCAATCGACTCGCCGCGCGCGTGAGGAAACGCGGCGGGGCCGTTTTCTTCGTCCAGCATCAGGGGACTCCCGGCGATGGATTTGCCCCGGGCGAGCCCGGCTGGCCGATTCTCGCAGCGATGGATCGAAAGTCCGAGGATCGCGTCGTTCCGAAGACGCTCAACAACGCGTTCTGTGGCACATCCCTCGGGGAGGATCTGTCGAAGCTCTCTCCCGCGCGCGTCGTCGTCGGGGGTTGGGCCACGGATTTCTGTGTCGACGCCACCGTGCGCGCGGCGGCGGAGTCGGGGCACGCAGTCGTCGTGGTCTCGGACGGGCACACGGTGTGCGACCGACCTCACCTTCGGGCGACGCAGATCATCGAGCATCATCATGCGATCTGGCGGAACCTCTTGGCCCCGGGCGGGATCACACTGGCGATCGAGTCTGAGATCTAGCGTCGCCCGGCGGCGCCCCGGAGGCCCCATGACGCGCTTGGCTGCTCTCTTGATGGTGTTCGTCCTTGCGAACCCGGTCTTTGCGGAAACGCGATCGGCAGTCGGCGGTATCGACCATGTGGGCTTGACCGTCACGGACCTGGCGGCTTCAGAGCGCTTCTTCGTCGGCGAGTTGGGCTTCGAGAAGGTGGGCGGCGACGCGGAGTATCCTTCGGTGTTCCTCTCCAACGGTGCCATCCTCGTCACACTCTGGCGAGCGAACGAACCCGACCTGGCCGTGCCCTTCGACCGGAAGCAGAACGTCGGCCTGCACCACCTCGCGTTTGCGGTCGCCAGTTTCTCAGCGCTCGATGCGCTGCACACCCGACTCCAACACGCGGCAGGGGTTCGCATCGAGTTTGCGCCGGAACTTCTCGGCGGCGGACCCGCGCGCCACATGATGATCCGGGAGCCGAGTGGGAACCGGCTCGAGTTCATTCATCGTCCAAACGCGGACGGGCCCACCGTCAGCCCGACTGCATTTCCCGGATCTGAATCATGATCGCCGTCATCCCGCTCTCGCTACCTTTCGAGTGCACTTCGCCGCGGCGGTAGACGGCGGCCTGGCCGCACGCGAGTGACGTGCGCACGCCGTCTGCGCCCGCGCCCCAGCCGGATCCCTCGGTCACCAGGAAGATCTGATCGAACCCGGCCTCGTGCGGGCCAATCTCACCGCCGGCGTTGCAGTGGATGACGTAGACGTGGGACTCGCCGGCACCGGAACCGAGGCGCTGAGACCACGCTCCGTGGCTCTCGAATCGCTCGATCGGTTCGGCGGCCTCACGGCTCGTCTCGAGTACAAGCATTTCGGGCCTCCCAGCTCTCGACCGAGGAGTCTACGCAGCGGGCGGGTCCTCACCACCCAAAGCACGCTCCGCTCGGTCCGGCTCTGGTATCGTGGACTTCGTGAAGGGAACCGGCGCCCGCGCAGATCGACGGGCCCGCCGCAGATTCTGTCCGGCGTGAACCTGGAGCTCTCGGTTCGGAGCCTCACGGCGGCGGAGTGGGAGCTCTATCGAGCGGTGCGCCTGCGCGCATTGGCCGACGCACCCGATGCGTTCGGCAGCACACTGGAGGAGGAGGCAGTGTTGCCGGCCGCTCATTGGGAGGCTCGTTTAGTCGCCGCGGCCGGCGCCGACGACTTGGCGCGCTCGCTCCCGTTGGTCGCCCGGCTCGCCGGGGAGTCCGTCGGGCTCGCCTGGGGACGCATCGAAGAGTCGGCACCCGAGGCCGCGCACCTGTATCAGATGTGGGTCGCCCCCGAAGCGAGAGGTGCCGGGGTGGGGCGCAGGCTTCTGCAGGCCGTCGTCGATTGGGCGATCGCGTCGAACGCGCGCTCTCTTTCGCTTTGCGTCACTCGCGGAGACACCCCCGCGACCCGTCTGTATCGAGCGGCCGGCTTCGAGCCGGTCGGCGCTGAGGAGCCTCTGCGGCCCGGCTCGGAGTTGCTCGCGCAATCGATGACGCTCTGCTTCGAGAAGCAAGCGTGATCGGTCGGTGAGTCCCCGGACTCGGGGCGTACTGCTGGTCGCCTGCGCGGGCCTGCTGTGGAGCACCCTCGGGCTTGGCGTGCGCCTCATGGAGGAGGCGAGCGCGTGGCAGATCGTCTTCTATCGCGGGCTCTTCCAGGCGTTGGCGGTGACCGGTTGGGTCTTGCATCGCCATCGAGGCGGCGTGCTCGAAGCTTTTCATAGCATCGGGTGGGCCGGCGTCGTGGCTGCGATCGGTCTCGGCACCGCGTACAACGGAATGATCGTCGCGCTGAGTCTGACATCGGTCGCCACTGTCGTCTTCGTGCTCGGTGCGACGCCGTTCGTGACGGGCGTGCTCGCGTGGTGGTTGCTGCGCGAACGCGTGCACCCTGCCACCGGGGTGGCGATGGCGATCGCGCTGTCGGGGATCGCGGTCATGACGTTCGGCGGGAGCGGTGCGGGTCATGGATTGGGCATCTTGGCCGCGGGAGTCGCCGTGCTCGGCAATGCCGTGTTCGCGGTGGCGCTGCGGTACGGCAGGGCCGTCGACATGCTCCCGTCCGTCGCGTTGGCGGGAATCGTCGCCGCTCTTCTGAGCGCACCCTGGGTGAACAGTCTGACGCTCACGCCCCGCGATCTGGCCCTCTGTGCGTACCTCGGGGGTTTCGCACTCGCGGTCGGCCTGGCTCTCTTTACGGCGGGCTCCCGATCGCTGAGCGCGGTGGAGTTGCCGCTGCTCGCGATGACCGAGTCGGTGCTAGCCCCGATCTGGGTCTGGGCTCTACTCGGGGAAGAGGCAGGTGCGGCCACTCTCGTCGGGGGTGCGCTCGTGCTCGGCGCGGTGTTGTTCCAGGCGATGCTCGGTGATCCGGCGGGCGCTCGCGGCGAGCGCGCGGTTGCGGAACCCTAGAGGGAACGCAGGAGGGCGAATCATGTTGAACGTCGAAGCGGTGAATCACGTCGGCATCCGGGTCGGGGAGAAGGTTCGCTCGATGGGGTTCTACGAGAGCCTTGGGTTCGCTCTCGTGTCCGATGCGGGTTTCGAGAGCGGCCATCCGGTGATCATGAAGCACCCGAGCGGAGTCGTGCTCAACCTGCTCGGGCCCGCGAATGCGTCGCCCGGCACGAACATCTTGATGGATGTGGCCGAGAAACACCCCGGGATCACCCACGTGGCGCTCACGGTCGAATCCCTCGCGGATGCCAGGGCCTTTCTGGGCGAGACGGGGATCGAGATCACCGGCTCGTTCTCGTTCGGGAACATGTCGGCGGTCTTCATCCGCGACCCCGATCGAAACGTGATCGAGCTGGATGCGTACGGCGATTCGGAGGCCACTGGAACGGGCAGCTATGCCGAGCATCCGGACTGAACCAGACGGACGGAGGATCGCCCAGTGATCAAGCGGAAGTTCGGGTACCTGGAGCCCCTTCGGGGAGCGGCTCCCGCTGCGGCGCAGACGCTGCATGAGCGCGGGTTCGTCGTCCTGCCGCAGGTGTATTCGGACACCGAGGTTGGCGAGCTGGCGGACGACATCGAGCGGGTATTCCGAGAGCACCCCCGCGACGCACGTCCTTCGACCGAAACGACGCCTGGCGAAGATCTCTTTCGCTACGAAATGCTCAACCGCAGCGCCGTCTGCCAGCGCGCAGTCGCCCGCCCGGCGGTGCTCGAGGTGGTCGAGCCGCTGCTCGGCGAGGACTGCCACGTGATCGCCAATACGGCGTGGCGCAATCCGATTGGACAGGACGGGGCGCATGGCGGGCAGATGTGGCACATCGATGCGGGGCCTCACGTGCCTCGGCCGCCCGGTACCCCCTGGCCGGGCGAGGTGCCCTACCCGGTGTTCGCCGTCGCGAGCCACGTCCTCCTCGTCGATTCGCGCCTCGAAGACGGGCCGACAGGGGTGATTCCAGGGTCGCATCGCTCGGGCCAGCATCCGCCGTTCGACGCGTTGCTGGACGAGTCGCTCTCCTATGGGGGGGAGCGCTGTGTTCCTGCACTCGGCCAGGCGGGCGATGTCGTGCTCTTCGTTTCCGACATCTGGCACCGCAGGATGTCGACGCTCACCGGAGAGCAGGGGCGTTTCTTTCTGCAGATCCACTACGGCCGCCGCGACATCGCGCAGCGCCTGCGCCCCGCAGCGGAGGGGAAGCAACTCTCGGAAGAGGCGATCGAGCGGGCGCAGACAGAGCGCGAGCGCACGGTGATCGGCCTTCACGCGCCGCAGTTCTACGACGGCTAGGCACGCTTCGCGCCGAGCGAGCGTGGTACAGTGGCCGGGTTCCTGGAGGGCGCGGTGAGCATTCAACCCGATCGCTGGATACGGAAGATGTCTCTCGAGCACGGCATGATCGAGCCGTTCTCCGAGCGAGCGGACGGAGGGGGCATCGTCAGCTACGGGCTCTCGAGCTACGGCTACGACGTGCGCGTCGGCCCGGAGTTCAAAGTGTTCACCAACGTGAACAGCTCGATCGTCGACCCGAAGGAGTTTCGCGACGATGCGTTCGTCGACATCAAGGGCGACGTTTGCGTCGTGCCGCCGAACTCCTTCGCGCTCGCGCACACGATGGAGTACTTCCGGATCCCGGAAGACGTACTGACGATCTGCGTGGGCAAGAGCACCTACGCCCGCTGCGGGATCATCGTGAACGTGACGCCTTTCGAGCCGGGTTGGGAAGGCACGGTCACGCTGGAAATCTCGAACACGACACCGCTGCCGGCACGCGTGTATGCGGGTGAGGGCATTGCCCAGGTGCTGTTCTTCCGGGCCGACGAGCGCTGCGAGACGAGCTACGCGGATCGCGCCGGAAAGTACCAGCGGCAGTCGGGGATCACGCTGCCCAAGGTGACCTAGCGGGTTTCAGCGGGCGGGCTTCCGGGCGGGTCGGCCGTCAGTCGGCATCCAAGAACGTCCCGGCGAGAGCGCGCAGGAGGCCCGGCCAACTGTCCTCGGGCCACTCCCCTTCGCGAGTCTCGGGGGCCAGGGCATGCTGGCAGCGAGAGCCATACGCCGTGGCGTACGTAGCCATGGCGCGGATCGCCGTGTGCTCGGCCCGAGAGAAGCTCATGCCGCGCAAACTTTCGTAGTCGGCGACGAATGCTTCGACGGCTTCGACCGTGGGGACTCGCCCGGGCGCGTAAGACGTCCAGTCCGTGGTGAAGTGCGAGGCTGTGAGACCGACGAGCTGGGTCTCCGCCATCGGAGAGATCGATTCCCAGTCGTAGCTCGCGGAAACCCGATCGTTCTCGAACCGGAGGTGTTCGATCCGCCAGTCCGCGTGTCCGACCACGGCCTCGCCGGTATGCACAGATGCCGCACGCGCGCGTTGCGCGATCGCATCGATCCAGCCTGCGGTGCTCGCCGTCGCAGCGAAGTCGAAGAGTTGGCTGTGTGGCGTCGGGTACAGCCGGTCGGCCGGCTGGAAGAAAAACTGCAGGCCGGTCAGTTCGTTTCGAATCGGCGCGAGACCCTCGATCCCCTCGATCAGGCCCGAAACGATCGCCCGACGGCACGCGGGTCGGAAGCCGTCGCCGCGTTCACCGGTCTCGAGGAGCGTTTGTACAGTTGCGAGTCCAAGTCCAAGCGGTGTGGGCCCGAGCAGAGGTCTCGGGCACGGGAAGCCCTGCCGGTGAAGATGCTCCAGCGCCCGATGGACCGAGATCAGCGCCGCTCGCCCCGAGTGACGCTCCGGGTTGAGTTCCTGTGGCTGGTGGATCTTGAGGAGGACGCGTTCGCCGTTGGTGAGCTCGATCCCATGCGTGACGCCCTGACTGGCGGTGCAGAAGACGTACCCGGCGATCCGACTCCCGAGGTTCACCGTGCAGAAGGAGTCGACCTGCTCCGCGATTCGATCTGGGTCGGCGCTGCCGAATACGGCAAGATCTGGATACGGAGTTTCCCAGCGAGCCAGGTGCGCGCGAATCGCCTCGGTCGGTTCGAGTAGGCGTGCCAATCTGGACAGGATAGCCTTGGTGAGCCGTTGCCCCGATCCGTCCCGTCGGGAGCGACCCGTTCGTGGCAGGAGCAAGGAACATGGAACAGTCGGCGATATTCGGTCCGGTTCTCGGGATGATCCTGCTGACCGCGTCGGTCTGGGCCTTCATGTTCGTGGTTCGTATCCGGTTCCTGGCCGGAAACGAGATCGACCCGACGGATCTTGCAGTGCCGGGGCATCTGGCCGAGGTCTCACCGGCGGAGGTGTCGAATCCCTCGGACAATCTGAAGAACCTCTTCGAGCTGCCCGTCCTCTTCTATGCGCTGAGTCTCTACCTGTTCGTCACCGAACAGGTCGATGCGCTGCACGTCTACGCTGCTTGGACGTTCGTGATGTTCCGGGTTCTGCACAGCGTGGTGCACTGCACGTTCAATCGCGTGATGCTCCGCTTCTATCTCTACTTCATCGCTTCGCTGGCGCTGTGGTTCATGCTGGCCCGCGCGGTGCTCGGGCACTTCGGTTAAGGACGCGGACTCGAGATTCGGAGCGCGTAGCCGTCCGGGTCGCGCAACGCGAACTCATCACTGCCGTAGTCCTCCTGTCGAAGGGGGCCGACTTCGACTCCGAGGGATTCGAGTTGCGCACGTCGAGCAGGAGCGTCCTCGCACATCAGGTACAGGACGGCATCATCGAAGTCTGCGCGAGCGCGGCGGGTCTGGCTGTTCGCACCGTCGGGTGTGTTGAGCATGAGCTCGCCGCCTTCGAAACCGATTCGGGCCCAGCGCAGCTCCCCCTCCAACTCCCATTGCGCGAGGACCTGTGCCTCGAGAACCGTGCGGTAGAACGCGAGGCTCTGGTCCACGCTTTCGACGTTGAGGAGCGGAACGAGTTGGCGCATCTTCGACCTCCTTGATCTATTTCATCACACACCCGGAGGTCGTCGTCGACTCGGCGATTCCCGTGCCGCAGTGGCCGCTCTCGGAGCGCGGGCGCGAGCGGATGCAGGCGTCGCTGCGGCTGCCTTGGGTGGCGGGCATCCGTGCCGTCCATTCGAGCACGGAGCAGAAGGCCGTGGACGGCGCGGAGATCCTGGCGGGGCATCTGGGCCTGCCGTTCCAACAGATCGAGGCGCTCGGTGAGAACGACCGCTCTGCGACCGGCTACTTGCCGGGTCCGGAGTTCGAGGCCACGGCGGACCAGTTTTTTGCTCGGCCGGCCGAGTCGGTGCGCGGCTGGGAGACCGCCGAGCACGCCCAGCGGAGGGTCGTGACTGCGGTCGACGAGATCCTGCGTTCGCAGCAACCCGGGGGCGACATCGCGATCGTGTCACACGGCGCCGCCGGGACCTTGCTGCTTTGCCACCTCGCCGGCTGGGCGATCGATCGGGCTCACGACCAGCCGGGCGCCGGCGGTGGCAACTACTTCGCGTTCGGCGAGGATCGCTCCGTCGCCCACGGCTGGCGCCCGATCGACGCGGCGGGAGCTCCCTAGCCGACCTCGCGCAGGCGGCCGGTCTCGATTTCGAAGACGAAGCCGCGGACCGCATCCGTCTCGGCCAGGAACGGGCTCGACCGGATGCGTTCGACGCTCTCCCGCAAGTTCAGCTCGAGATCCGCGAACGATCCGATGGCGAACGAAGGCCGCTGTCCGGTCTCCAGTGCGAGCTTGTCCGTGAGCTCCGAATCGGTGAAGCCGAGCATCCCGCACCCGGTATGTTGGATCACCATGATCTCCCGCGTCTCGAGGAGGTGCTGCGAGATCATCAGAGAGCGGATCACGTCGTCGGTCACGATTCCGCCGGCGTTTCGGATGATGTGGGCGTCGCCAACTTTGAGGCCCAATACCAGGGCCATCTCGATGCGTGCATCCATACAAGTGACCACTGCGACGCGTCTGGCGGGAGGGGTTGCCAGATCGCCCTTGTGGAAACGTTCGGCGTACTGGGCGTTCGCGGCGATCATGCGATCGGTTTCGTTCACACGGATTCTCCGTCCTTCGTACCCGACGAAGCGCGGGCGCGTCGGCTTTCTTGTAGCATCCCGGCGCCCCGGTGAAAGGCCCATGGGGGGCTTGGCCCCGGGCTCGGGAGCTTCATGGACAGCGGTGCGATCCACTTCGGGACCGTCCTGGTCGCGTTCCTCGCGATCATGAATCCGATCGCGAATGCTCCGGCCTTCGTGGCGCTGACCGAAGGCATGGAGCCGGCCATCCGTCGGCAGGTGGCCCTGCGTTCGGTGCTGCTCGCGTTCGGGATCGTTGCGGCGTTTGCGATCGGGGGGCGCACGATCTTCGATCTGTTCGGGATCACGCTCCCCGCGTTTCGAATCGCCGGAGGGGGGCTCGTGGCGTTGGTCGGGTACCACATGCTCCAAGGGCGGATGTCGAGCGTGAGCGCTCCGCATGAGGACGCGCAGGCCAATGAGGACGCAGCGCTCGGCATCGCCATCACTCCGCTGGCGCTCCCCATGCTGGCGGGCCCCGGGACGATCGCCACGGCGATGAACTTCGCGTCGGAATCGACAGTGCCCGAAATCATCCGAGTGCTCCTGGCAGTCGGGGTCGTCTGCGTGCTGACGTGGGCGGCGTTCCGCGGCGGGCCGGCGCTCACGCGCTTTCTCGGGAAGAACGCGATCGATGTCGTGACGCGTCTGATGGGGCTGATCCTGGCGGTCGTCGGAGTCCAGATGTTGATCACCGGCGTCCGCGGTGCGATGGCGCTTCCGGCAGGCTGAAGCGAATCGATGAACGAGGCCTTCCGGATCGCACGTTCGAGGCCGGTCGTGCGCCGCGCACTCGGCTACGCGGTCGTCGTCGGAGCGATCCTCATCACGATCAACCACGCGGACGCCCTGCTCCGCGGGGATGTCGACACCGTGCGCGCTCTCAAGATGGGGCTGACGGTGCTCGTTCCGTACGCGGTTTCGACCCTCTCTAGCGTGCAGGCATTGCGCCAGCGTGCTCCGTCCCCCGGCGAAAGATCGTCTGGATGAACGGTCGGGTCCGGGCGAGGTCGTCGCGATCGGCCTTTTGCCTGGATCTCCCTGCTGGATCCTCGCGCGTCGCGACCGCACGGACGATCAGGTCGTGCCATTCCGCGTTGAGTGTCGCGAGTGCCCAGCGCGCCGCGACCGGCTTCGAGACGACGCTCCCGCGTTCGATCGTATGGAGCATTCGACAGTACGAGAGGACCACGTAGGGTTGGTACCACCCGTTGTCCAGCGCGGCCGGGCCGGCTTCGATCTCCTCCGTCCAGAGCCGCAGGTGGTTCGCAGCCTGCTCCCTCAGGTGCGTGGCTGGCACGGGATCGATCAGCTCCCGCGGGTCGGGGCCCGCCCACGTGATTCCTCGCTCTCGAACCATCCAGCGGACGACGGCCTGGTTGCAGTGATCGGATCCGATCAGATGCCGACTCCCTCTGTCGAGGTAGGGAAGGTTCGTGTGGGCAGGATCGTACTTCCGGAGGATCTCGAGTGGCACGTACGAACCGTCGAGCTGCCGCGCCCACGGGCTCGGATCGGCGTGAAGCTCTTCGTGCAGCTTTGCGAGTGCGGCCAGCTCGGACCAGGAGAGTTCGCCGCGGATCGCGACCACGAAGTCGAGGTCGCTGTGACGGTCGAAGTCTCCGACTCCGAGCGAGCCGTGCAGATAGGCGCCCACGAACTGCTCGCCGAGCGCCGCTCGGACCGCTGCGAGCCACGCATCGAGAAAGGCGTCGAGGTTGCGGCCGTGCGAGAGCGACGGAGTGGCACGAGCGGACATCGAGCCATGGTAGCCTGGGGAGCACCCGGGCGACCTGGAAGGCCCGGGCGGAGAGCTCCATGCCCGGGTCCCAGCTGCAGCTTCGGACGGCGACGCAGGGCGATATGGAACTGCTCTTCGCACTCCTGCGCGACGCACTGGGTCCGTACGTGGAGCAGACCTTCGGAGCGTGGAACGAGGAGGAGGAGCGCGAGCGCTTCTTTGCGAAGACCGACCCCGCCACGCATCAAGTCGTCGAGTTCGACGGTCGGCCGATCGGCTGCCTGTGGATCCAGCGCAGCGACGAAGAGATCCGTGTGGTGCGGATCTTTCTGTTTCCGAGTTCCCAGAATCGGGGTTTCGGAGCTCGGCTCGTCCGGGAGATTCTCTCGGAAGCGACTGCGGCGAACCTCCCTGTTCGTCTGCGAGTGTTCAAGGTCAATCCCGCGCGCCACTTCTACGAGCGGCTCGGCTTTCGTGTCGCCGGAGAGACCGAGCACCACATCCTCATGGAATGGAACCAGGAGACGACGAAGTCATGAGCCCCGTCCGCCCGCGTGTCGTGTTGAGTCAGCTGAACCTTGTTGCGTCGGACATGCCCGCGACGGTCGCGTTCTATCGGCTCCTCGGGCTCGAGATCCCGGATTCGTCGGTGCAGGCCGCCGGCGGGCACCATGTCGAAGTGCCGTCCCCGGGCGTCGAGCTCGGCCTCGACCTCGACAGTCCGACGCTGGCCCGGGCCTACAACGAGGGCTTCGAGCGTGCCGGGGGCAGCGGCGGCGGCGTCGTGATCGGGTTTTCCGTCGCGACTCGTGCCGACGTCGACGCGATCTACGCGGCTCTCACCGGAGCGGGTCATCCCGGTCTGCAAGAGCCGTACGACACGTTCTGGGGTGCGCGCTATGCGATCGTTGCAGATCCAGATGCGAATCATGTCGGGGTCATGAGCCCGATCGACGAAACGAAGCGCAGCACGCCGCCCGCTCTGGGTTGAGCTGCTCGTGATATGCTGAGTCCATGAGCGAGCTGACTACTGTGGCGCCGGCGTTCGTCGCGATGGCGCATAAAATCGTGTGGGCGAGCGTCGCGACGGTCGATCGCTGGGGTCGCCCGCGCTCGCGGGTGCTGCATCCGATCTGGGAGTGGGATGGCACCTCGCTCGTCGGCTGGGTCGGAACCGGTCCGACGCCGCTCAAACGCGCGCACCTCGAAGTGAGCCCCCACGTCTCGGTGAACTACTGGACTCCAGCCCAGGACACCTGCGTGGCAGAGTGTCGCGCGGAGTGGGCGTTCGACGACGCCACGTGTATCCGCGTCTGGGAGTCGCTCAAGTCGGCACCTGCTCCGCTCGGATACGATCCCGCGATGATCCCAGTGTGGGACGAGCCGACCTCTGACTCGTTCGCGGTCCTGCGCGTCGAACCCTGGCGGCTGCGGGTCTTTCCCGGAAGCGTGCTGCTAGGCCAGGGCGGTGATGTGCTCGTGTGGGAAGCCGCGAGCGGCTAGCAGGTTGCTGAAGAACCCCGGACCGAGGCAGGCGAGTGTCGGGAGGGGTCTCTTGGCACCCTGCTAGGGCCCGCTCTCTTCGCGGAGGGCGAGCTGCACGAGCTCCTCGAGCTTCGCGAGAAATCTGGAGCGGTCGCGGTTGGCAAGGGGCGGAGGCCCGCCGGTCATCACCCCTGCATCACGCAGCTCGGCCTTCAGGTCGCGCGTGGCGACGAGCCCGCCGATCGCGTCTTCGGTGAAGACGCGGCCATTCGTCCCGATCGCGCGCGCTCCCACCTCGAGACAGCGGGCCGCGAGCGGGATGTCGGCCGTCACCACCACGTCCCCGGGCCGCACATTCTCGACGATCCAATCGTCGGCGATGTCGGGTCCCTGGTCGACGACCACGAGTTCGACGCCGAATCCGGCCGGAACGCTCATCCGGGAGTTGGCCACGAGGACCACGTTCAGGCCGTGTCGGGTCGAGACGACGTAGGTCTCGTCCTTGACCGGGCAGGCATCGGCGTCGACGAAGATCTCCATGGCGGAAGGAGCCTACGCGGTTCTGGCGAGAGTGGCTGCCTGGCTCCAAGGGGGAGGGACTCGAAGTGTGGCGTCGCGTGAGCCCGGTCGAGCTACCATCGGGCCGTGCCGAAGGTTCATTTCGCGGGAGCATCGGTCGAGTGCCTCGAGGGCGCGAACCTTCGGAGCGTGCTCCTCCGGGCCCGTCTGCCGCTCTATTCGCGTGCGGCCAATGCCCTCCACTGCCGGGGTCATGGCACTTGTGGCACCTGCGCGGTGGCCATCCAGGGGCCGGTCTCTGAGCCCACGAAGGCCGAGCGTCTGCGCCTCCGGCTGCCTCCGCACGACCTGGCGTCCGGCCTTCGGCTCGCGTGTCAGGTGAAGGTGCTCGGCGATGTCGAAGTGACGAAGCGCGCGGGGTTCTTCGGCACGAAGGGCGGTGAGTGAGATGCCGAAGGGCAGCTGCCTGTGTGGCGGCGTCACATTCGAAGCCGATCGGGTCCAGCTGCTGGTCCAGTGCCACTGCTCGTTGTGCCGAAAGTCACATGGCACGGCGTTTCGGGCCGGGGCGATGGTGCCCGCCGATGGGTTTCGCTGGCTCTCCGGTGAGGATCTGGTGACGGTGTACCAGGCTCCCTCAGGCTACGCGGCTCCCTTCTGCCGGGTGTGTGGGTCGACGGCGCCCTGGGTCTCCGAGGAATACGGCGCCGTCTTCGTCGCTTGCGGGCTGTTCGATGATCCCATCGATCGGGCGTACGATTTCCACGTGTTCGTGGGTTCGAAGGCGGATTGGTGGGAAATCGCGGATTCGCGGCACCGGTTCGAGGCCTTTCCCGCGGGCATGGGGTCGAGATTGGACGGGTCTGGCTAGACCTCCGATCGCAGGTACGCTCCTCCCCGGCGGGACACCAGCGGAAGACCGCATGTCGATTGTCATTGCAGAGTACGACCCCAACTGGCCCGAGGAATTCGCGGCCGAAGAGCGCCGCGTCCGGCGTGCGCTCGGTGCGCTCGCGCTGAGTATCGATCACGTGGGGTCCACGTCCGTGCCCGGACTCGCCGCGAAGCCGGTGATCGATATCCAGGTCACGGTGACGGACGCCGCGGCGGCGGAAACCTGCCGCGAACCGCTCGTAGGGATCGGATACACCTATACGACGATTCCGTTGCCCTACTTTCATCAGCCGAGCGAGTGGCCGCACACCCACCACATTCACGTGCGGGAGGCCGGAAGCGTCGAGGCGCGCAGGATGCTCGCGGTGCGGGATTGGCTGCGGGGACACGAGGCCGACCGTCGCGCGTACGAGTTTCTGAAGCGCCAGCTCGCAGAAGACTCCCATGCGGAGACTCCTCAGGGTCGGTTCCTCTATTCCGAGGGCAAGACCGATTTCATCCGCGAGCTCGAGGGCCGGTCGCGGACCGACGAGTGAACCCCGAGGATGTGGGCCGGGCGCGGAAGGTGCCCTCAGTCGTGCTATTCGACTTCTTCGGCACGCTGGTCGAGTACTCGGCGAGTCGCACCGAGCAGGGCTACGAACGCAGCTTCGCCGTCCTCGAGGAAGCGGGTTGCTCCCTTGGTTACAACGACTTCTTGCAGCTCTGGTCGTCGCTCTCGGAGAGGCTCGACACCGAGGCCCGGAGCACCCTGCGGGAGTTTTCGATGGCGGAGCTCGGGCTCGCCTTCTTCGAGAAGGCGGTGCCGGGCAAAGCCTCCGCAGCCCACAGAGCGCGGTTTCTAGAGACCTACCTCGAGGAGTGGAACCAGGGGGTTCGTCCCATCCCGGGCCTCGTCGACATGCTCACCCGACTCGCCACGCGTTTCCGGCTGGCCGTCATCACCAACACCCATGACGCGCGGCTCGTTCCGCGGCACCTCGAGAGGTTGGGGATGGCCCGTTGCTTCGAGGCGGTCTTCACATCGGTGGAGTTTGGTCTTCGCAAACCGCATCCGGCGATTTTTGAACACGCGATGCGGTCGCTAGTGACGTCGCCCGGGGAGTGCCTGTACGTGGGAGACGACGAGGTCGCCGATTTCGACGGAGCGGCGGGCGCGGGGCTACCGGCTCTCCTCGTCGATCCGCTCGGTGTCTCGAGCGTTGCGCCGAGCGCACAGCTCTCTTCGATTCTCGAGCTCGAATCACGGCTCGCGGGCGGCGGCGACTGAGCGCCTCATCGGAGCCGGTCCGTGATGGCAGGAGTGATAGCCTCGAAGCGATGCCGACCGACCGCCACGAAGCACTGATCGAAACCCTCCGAGCCCGTGCCGAAGCGGACGCGCGCGTCGAGGCTCTGCTCATGTACGGATCGTTCCCGAAAGGGGAGGGCGATGCGTACTCCGACATCGAGTTCTACGTGTACCTCGCGGGCGAGCCCGAAGACTTCGATGCAGAGGCCTGGGTTGCCGGCTGCGAAGCGCCGCTTGCGTGGTTCACCAACGAGTTCGGGACACAGGTGGCGATCTTTGGCGATCTCCTGCGCGGAGAGTTCCATTTCGAGCCGGCTGCAAAGATCTCTGCGATCGCGGGTTGGTCGTCGGTCGAGCGCTCCGGCGACCGGGAGAAGATGGTGTTGCTCGACCGGACGGGCGCGCTGATGCGAGCGCTCGGGACGGTCGAGCGCGCATCGCTCGGCGCGGCCGAGCTGCAGGAAGTCTACGACCGACTCGTCAACTGGTGGCTCCTCGGCATTCACGTCCTGCGGCGAGGCGAGCGGGCGCGGGCGGCGGGCGCTCTCGGCTTCGTCCAATCCTTCCTGCTGCAGCTCGCCCGCATCTCTGAAGGGAACGTCGACCATTGGCTCACGCCGACGCGAAATGTCGAACACGAGCTCTCGGCGCAATCCCAGGCACGCTTCGCGCGGTGCCATGCGGATCTCACGCCGGGAAGTCTCGAAGCGGCGTACCGCCGGGTGCTCGCTTGGGCGACCGGGCTCGCCGCGAAGCACGACACGATCGATGCTCGTCCGGTTCTCGCGCGCCGCCTGCTGGAACGATTCGACGAGTGGTTTCCCGCTTCGAGCGTCGCGCCCGCGGGCTCGGCGCCGGTCGAGCACGACGGGGGGTGGCGCCGCCGCGGAAGCCGGAAGCTATTCGAGAGTCCGTGGTTCGGGCTTCGGCAGGACGAACTGACGCTCCCGGGAGGGGAGGAGATTACGTACACCTTCGTCGAGCATCCAGGCTACGCGATGGTCGTGCCGGTCGACGAGGACGGTCGCGTGCTCCTCGAACGGGTGTTCAGGTACACCGTGCAACGCACGCTGCTCGAGTGCCCGTCGGGCGGGCTCGACGGCGAGACGCCCGAAGTGGCTGCGCATCGCGAGCTCCGGGAAGAGACAGGTTGGACGGCGGAGCATTTGACGCCGCTCGGCTCGTTCTATGGCAGCGACGGCATCAGCAACGAACGCTTCCATCTGTTCCTGGCGACGGGGCTGCGCGACACCGGGCAAGTGGAACGGGAGCCGACGGAGCAGATCGAACTCGACTGGATGCCGTTGCATGAGGCCGCGCGGCGCGCGCGCGCCGGCGAGGTGGACGACGCGCCGAGCGCCCTCGCACTGATTCTCGCAGACGGCCGCTGGCCCGAGGTGACAAGATGAGCGAAGCCCCGGTTCCGTCGCCCCGGCAGAGCTCAGGGGTGATCGGCCCGGTCGTGGCGGGCATGCTCCTCGACCTCGTGGACTTCGCCACGTTCGGCCCGGTCGGCCTCTACGGCGGGTTCGTGGTGGGTGCAGGCCTCGGGTGGTGGTTGGCGGGGCTGTACGGTCTGACTCGACGCGGCCGGCTTCTCGCTGCGGTCGCCGCTGCTGTCTACAGTGCCACCCCGGCGACAGAGTGGTTGCCTCTCGGCACGCTTGCCGGTGCGCTTCTCAAGTGGCGGCGGAGTGGGTGATGGCGGAGTCCAGCCACGTCGAAGCGGTGTTTGTCGGGGCGGTCGAGACGTTCGAGCTCGAGGATGGTGACTCGCTGACGAGCGCGATCCGGAAGCGCCCGCGCACGGACGCGACCGAACTGGGCGTCGCCGGTTTCCCAGGAGACGAGTGCCAGGACCCGAGTCACGGCGGGCCGAATCGCGCAGTCCATGTGTTTGCCGCGGAGCACTATGAGCGCTTCGCCGAAATCGCGGGCCACACACTCCCGCAGCCTCTCGTGGGGGAGAATTTGTGTGTTCGCGGCTATGCCGACGACGTGGCTCGCGTGGGCGACCGCTTGCAGATCGGCGGTGCTCTGGTGGAGGTGACGATGCCGACCGAACGCTGTCGAAACCCGGGGCGCCTGCACCGGGTGCCGCAGCTTCTCCGGTGGATGATCGAAGAGCTGAGGACCGGCTTTTATCTGAAGGTCCTCGAGCCCGGAGCCGTCCAGCCGGGGGATGCTTGTGTGCTGCAGGCGCGCGGCCCGGAGCGCTGGACGATCCGCAGTCTTTCCCACGCGATGTACCGGCGGGTCGCGGACGCGGAGCTCGTGGCAGAACTCCAGCAGGTCGAGCCGTTGGCACCCGAGTGGAAAGAGCGGCTCGCGGTGCTGCATGCCCGTCGCACCGGCGGCTGACCGAGCCTGACGGGGCGCGGATTCGCGGATCGCGCGTGGTACGCTGCAGGCGATGCCGATCGAGATTCGTACAGCCGATCTCTCGGATGAGGCCGATGGCCGAGCGGTGGTGACGATCATCGACTCGTATGCCCGCGGCCCGGGGGGGCAGAACGAGACGCTCTCGGAAGCCGCGCGCGCCCGCCTCGTGCCGGGTCTTCGCGATCATCCCGCCGCGTTCGTACTCCTCGCATTTCGCGCCGGGGAGCCGGCCGGGATCGCGGTTTGCGTCTGGGGATTCTCGACGTTTGCGGGCAAGCCGCTGGTCAACATCCACGACCTCGCGGTCTTGCCCGAGCATCGCGGCGCGGGGATCGGCGGGGAGCTGCTCGCCGAAGTGGCCCGGCGTGCGAACGAGCGTGGTGCGGGCAAAGTGACGCTCGAGGTACACGACACCAATCACGGCGCGAAGCGGCTCTATGAGCGGCATGGCTTCGGGCCGTGGGAGCCGCCAACCCTGTTCGTGTCGAAGCCGCTTTGATGGATCTTGACTTTCAGGTGCGTGAGTTTCGCGAGTCGGACGAGGCGGCCGCGCGCGAGCTCGTACTCGAAGGACTGGGCGAACGCTTCGGGTTCATCGATGCGACTCTCAATCCCGATCTCCATACGATCGCAGCTCACTATCCGCACCAGGGTCATCTGTTCCTGGTCGCGGAGTCTGGAGCGGGCTTGATTGGAACGACGGGGCTCGTCTTCGAGGCGAGTGATCGTGCGCGCCTCGTGCGAGTGTCAGTCGATCGCTCGGCGCGCCGATGCGGAGTCGCCCGTGCGCTGCTCGCTCGCGCGACGGAGAGGGCGTCCGTCCGTGGCGTCCTCGAGCTTCGCGTCGCAACCCAGCCGGAGTGGGAGGATGCCGTCGCGTTCTACCGCGCCGAGGGTTTCGGGCCGTACGATCGCGATCCGGTCGACGTCCATCTGCGGCGCTTCTTGACGGCCCCGGGCAGCGTGCGACCGCCGGGCCCACGCACCGATCGCTCGGTGGATCCGATCCTGCCCGAGGAGGCCCCGTGAGCCAGCCGACGGTGCAATCGATCGAAACCGAGTTTTTTCGCATGCTCAACCGGGTCGCGGAGCCGCTGGTGCGGGCGGGCTTCGGGTCGCCCCGCATCGTACCCGGCGGACTCCTCGTGCTCGAGCACACGGGCAGGAAGAGTGGTCGCCGGATTCGCTCTCCGCTCGCGGCGACCCGGATCCAGGGTCATGTGATCATCGGAACCTTCCGCGGAGAGCGCTCACAATGGGTGCGGAATCTCGCGGCCCAGCCCAGGGCGCGCGTCTGGATCGGCGGCCGCCCGCGCGAATTCAAGGCGTTCGTGATGTATCCCGGCAAGCGTTTTCGGGAGCCGCGCTCGCTGCCGTCGTCGCTGCGCTGGATCACGCGATTTCTGGCGCCCTATACGAAAGCGGGCTGGGCATTCGCCGTGCTGGCCCCTCCCGCGCCGCCGCGCAAGAAAGACACCGCATAGTGTCCGGTCCTCTCGCTCCGCGACTCGTCGAGCGCGTGCTCGGGCGCCTCGGTTTCGGAGCGCATCCGGCCGTGGACCGGGATGGGCTCGGGCGGCTCTACGCGGCCTGGTGTCGCTCGGTGCCGTTCGACAACGTGCAGAAGCGCATTGCGCTCGCGGAGGGTCGCGAGGGCCTTTTGCCCGGCGACGATCCGGCGGACTTTTTCGAAACGTGGCTCGAAGCCGGTACTGGCGGGACGTGCTGGGCCGGGAACGGTGCGCTCTGCGAGTTGCTCCTCGCGCTTGGGTTCGACGCGCAGCGCGGGATCGCGACGATGCTGGTGGCCCCCGGTGTGCCCCCGAATCATGGGACTGTATGCGTCGGCCTCGCCGAGGAGCGATTGCTCGTGGACGCGTCGATGCTGTTCGTCGAGCCGCTCTCGCTCGAAGCCGAGGCCGTCACCCGCGCGGGTGGGGACGGCTGGGGAGCCGAAGCCCGCGAGGACGAAGGCGCCACGCTGGTTCGCTTTCACCCGCTGCAATCCGAGTCGCTCGATTGCCGGATCGAATCGTTCGGTGCCGAAGCGAGCGAGTTCTCCCGCTGGCACGAGAAGACCCGGGCGTGGAGCCCGTTCAACTTTCAGCTCTCTGCGCGCCTTCAGAAAGAGGCGGGCCCGGTTGGCGTCGCGTTCGGAGAAGTCGCTGGGATCTCGCCCGAAGCGGGGCGCTGGCAGCGCCCGTTCGAATCCGAAGAGCGCCTGCAGTTCCTGGTCGAGACGCTTGGGATTCGCGAATCGACGGCCGCGCGTCTGCCGCCCGATGAACCGATGCCGCCGCCGCCGGGAGCACCCACCGCCGAAGAGTGGTGAGGTGCGGGCCTAGCAGGGTGCTGACGAGGCTCAGCCGGTGCGCTTGCTCTTCTTGCCGCGGCCTTCCTGGGGCCCGTCGTGCGTGAGATCGAGGGCTTTGAGCGCCACCGCGCGCGCGGCGTCGGCGGTCGTTTCGTAGCGCTCGTCTTCGAGCAGGTCGCGCGCGCGCAAGAAGTCCGGCTGCCGGAAACTCGTGCGAACGCGAGGGCGCAACGCGAAGACGTGGCCGAGATTGATGTCCTTGGCCGCGACCGTGCCCTTCGAGGCTTCCTTGGCAGGTGCTTTCGCGTCCGGCGCGGCGGACTTGGTGTCCTTGGACGCCGCCTTCTTTGCGCTGGTCTTTTTCTTCGCGGCGGCCTTCTTCTTGGCCGGCTTCTTCGCACTCTTTCGGGCTGTCATGGCCGCGAGGGTAGCCGAACTGCAGAAAGAGGGAGGGGACTTGGCCCCGGTGGCTGTGGGGAATGCCAGCGATTTCGTGGCAAGTTGGGGCAGCTGCTAGATTGGATGCCGCAGCGCATCGTTCGCCCGCGTTGCCAATGGAGGGCCCCCCCATGACCCCGATGGAACGTTTCAAGCTGCAGCCCGACGAGAGAATGAAGTTCTTGCAGGGCTTTCTCAAGCGACCCCAAGAGGTGGGATCGGTGATTCCGAGTTCCCGCTACCTCGAGCGCCGCATCATCGATCGCGCTGGGGTGAAAGACTCGCACACGGTCGTCGAGCTGGGGCCCGGAACCGGCGGCACGACTCGCGCCATCCTTCGCGCTCTACCGCCCGAAGGCAAGCTGCTGTGTGTCGAACTCAACCCGGATTTCGTTCGAGTTCTCCAGCAGATTGACGATCCGCGGCTCCTCGTCGCGGAGGGCGGCGCTCAGGACCTTGCTGCGATCCTGAGTTCGCGGGCGCTGCCGGCTCCGGACACAGTGATCTCGGGGATTCCGTTCTCGACGATGAGCACGGAGCTCGGTTTGAGCATCGTCGAGACGGTGCGCAGCGTACTGGCCCCCGGTGGCTGCTTCGTCGCCTATCAGGTGCGTGGCCGGGTCGGCGAACTCGGTCGCGAGGTGTTCGGCCCCACTCGGGGTCGGCTGGAGCTCCGCAACCTGCCGCCGATGCGCGTGTACCGCTGGGAAAAGGAGGCCGCCTGAGTCGCTACTCGCCGCCGGGATTGGTGAGCGGTTCGTGCACGACCTCTAGTTTGACTCCGTCGGGATCTGCGAAGAAGACCGCGTAGTAGCCCGGCGAGTACGCAGCGCCTCCATAGTCGGTCGGCGGGTCGAGCACTCGAGCGCCCGCGTCCATCATCGCCGAGTGGACCTGATCCACAAGGCTTCGGCTCTCCGCATGGAATGCGAGATGGTGCAGACCCGGGGCGTACCGATCGTGGGTTCTCTGGCGGCTTTCTCCCGCTGCGGGCCGAATTTCGATCCCGAACGAGGCGCCCGACGCGTACCGGATGAACCAGGTTGCGCGAGTCGGGGCGGCTCCTGCGAACGCCGAAATCTCCGGGATGTGGCGCTCGTAGCCGAGGGCGCCGAAGAAGGCTGCATAGAATGGGATCGACTGGGCTGGATCGCCCACCGAGAGGTCGATATGGCTGAGCGGTCCGGAGACGGGCATGCGGTCGTCCTCCCGCTGCAGGATACTCCGCCTCGCGATGCCGCATCCGCTTCACATCGTCGACGTCTTCGCGGAAGAGCCGCTCGCGGGAAACCAACTCGCTGTGGTGCTCGAGGCCGAGGGTCTCGAGACGAGCGCGATGCAGCGCATCGCCCAGGAAATGAACTTCTCGGAGACGACCTTCGTGGCGCCCTGCCCGGACGCACAGGGCGCGTGGCCGGTGCGGATCTTCACGCCTGCGGCGGAGCTGCCCTTCGCGGGTCATCCGACGCTCGGAACCGCTTCGGTGCTTCGGGCGCTCACCGGAGGCGATGCCCCGCTCGTGGAGCTTCAGCTTCGGGTCGGCACGATCCCGGTACGCTTCGAGCCTGAGGGCGCGGGCGAGGAGGTCGCGTGGCTGCGCGCGCCCGCGGTCGAGATGGGCGCGCGGATTGCGCCCGAAGCGGTCGCTGCCGCGGTCAGGCTCGTGCCGGACGACCTGGTCCCGGAGGTAACGTCGCACCACGTGACTGCGGGCCCTGCGTTCGCGTTCGCGCGGGTGTCCGGACAAGAGGCGCTGTGCCGTGCCAAGCTCGATCGGGAGCGGCTCGCGACCCTGGTGCCCGGCGTTTCGCTCGATGGGCTCTACTTGTTCTGCACGGAGACCGTCGGCGCCGGGCTCGACCTCGCGGCGCGCTTGCTGTTCGACGCCGGAGGCGCCCGCGAAGACCCCGCGACCGGGAGCGCGACCGCGATGCTCGGAGCGTTCTTGCTGCACCAGTCGGACGAGCCGGATGCGGGCTTCTCGATCCGAATCGAGCAGGGTGTGGCGATGGGTCGACCTTCGTTGCTGCGTCTCGCTGTCGATGTGAAGGCAAGCGCTCCGGAGATTCGCGTCGGCGGGCGAGTGTTCCCCGTGCTGCGAGGCGTGTTGCTCTAGCCGATTTCGGGGGGCGCTGACCCGCTGTGTTAGGCTGCGCCCAGAGGTTTCCATCCGATGCCCACGCGCATTTTCCTGATCGTCTCGACTCTGGTGTGGCTCCCTTATGGGGTCTTCTGTTTCTTTCAGCCAGGCTTTCTCGAAGGCGCCGCCGGCGTGACCTCGCTCTCGCCGACCGGAAGCACGGAGTTGCGGGCGATGTACGGAGGACTACAAGCGTCGCTGGGCGTGGCATCGCTCCTCGGTGCAGCGCGGGCCTCGTTCGCGCCGACGGTCCTCCGGATGCTCGCGTGGGTGTTCGGAGGTCTCGCGTCGAGCCGATTGTTGGGAGCGGCGCTCGACGACGGATGGTCGGCGTATACCGGTTCCGCGCTGGGGTTCGAGTTCCTGGGTCTGGGCGCCTGCCTTTGGCTTCTGCGCTCGTCTGCGGAAGCCCGGGCGTAGGCGGAGTGAAGCCATGATCGCGCCCCGCTGGAACCGCTGCGTCGCCGAGGCGGTCGGCACGTTTGCGCTCGTCTTTGCGGGTACCGGCGCGATGGTGGTGAACGATCTCTCTGGGGGTGCCGTCACGCATGTGGGCGTCGCGCTCACCTTCGGACTCGTCGTCATGGCGATGATCTATGCGGTCGGGGATGTGTCGGGCGCCCATTTCAACCCGGCCGTAACGTTCGGGTTCTGGACGGCACGCCGGCTGCCGCTCGCCGACGTCGCGCCGTACGTGGCGAGCCAATGTGTCGGAGCGATCTTTGCAAGCGGAGTCCTGCGAATACTCTTCGCCTCTCATGAAACGCTCGGGGCCACCCTGCCGGCCGGCGGGATCCCGCAATCTTTCCTGCTCGAGATCGTCCTCACGTTCTTCTTGATGTTCGTGATTCTCGGAGTGACGTCGGGTCCGAAAGAAGAGGGGGCGCTCGCCGGCGTGGCGATCGGAGCGACGGTCGCACTTGCGGCACTCTTCGCAGGGCCGATCAGCGGAGCATCGATGAACCCCGCGCGTTCTCTCGGGCCCGCACTCTTCTCGGGAGAATGGACCGCGCTCTGGCTCTACTTGAGCGCCCCGCTCGTCGGCGCCGGCCTGGCGGTCGTCGGTTGCCGCGGCGTACGCGGTCCGGAGTGCTGCGGGCCCGGAGCGGGCTGACTAGAGATGAAGATTCGTCCCGCGGGAGGGGCAGAAGCGAGTGAGCTCTCCTCGCTCGCTCTCCGGTCGAAGGCGCACTGGGGATACACCGCGGACGAGCTCGAGGTCTTCGCGGACGAGTTGACGCTCGATCCGAACGGGCTCGAGCTGCGTTCGGCCCACGTGCTCGAAGACGCCGGCACCCCGTTGGGCTTCTACACCCTGCTCGAGCAGCCGGCTGGGGGCCTGGAGCTCGAACACCTGTTTGTGGAGCCTCATGCCCTGCGCCGTGGCATCGGAAGTCGGCTCCTGCGTCACGCGCTCCGGGCGGCCGGCGAACGTGGGTTCACCACGATCTCAGTGGTCTCGGACCCGAATGCGACGGGCTTCTATCGGGCACACGGAGCGGCACTCGTCGAGCAGATTCCCTCGAGTATTCCGGGACGCAGCATTCCCCGGTTGATGCTGCCGGTGTTGAACGCGGCGGCGGGGGTGCGACCGGAGGAAGCCGGCGACTGGGAAGCCGTCTTTCGATTGGTCGAGTCCGCGTTCGGAAATCGTGCCGAAGCAGAGCTGGTCGTGGCGCTCCGGTCGCTCCGCCCGAGCGTGTCGCTCGTTGCAGAGTGGCAGGGCGAGATCGTCGGACATGCCTTCTTCTCGCCCGTGACGGTTCGCGGGCTTGGACAGGAGAGCTGGCCGGCGCTCGCACTCGGGCCGCTGGCCGTAATTCCGGAGCGCCAACTGCTCGGGATCGGCGGGCTCCTGACGCGCGCTGGGATCGAGGCGTGCCGGGCGCTCGGGGCGACCCGATTGTTCGTGCTCGGTCATCCTGAGTACTACCCACGGTTCGGCTTCGAACTCGCCGCGCCCCGCGGCCTGCACTATCGAAGCGAGGCGTTCGACGGTGCCTTCTTCGCGCTGGAGCTCGTCGAGGGTGCACTCGACGGCCTCGCAGGAAAGGTCGAGTACGCGCCCGCGTTCGATGGGGTCTGAACGGGTATCCTCCGGGTGGTGCTCAAACAGATTCCGACGGAACCGGACTTCGCGCGCATTCCGGCTCTCGTCGGTCCTTCCGCAGGTCCCTGAGCGACCGTGTCGCAGGTCGCCCTCGAGCGAAGTCTTCGACTCTATTCGCTCTACGTACCGCTGTCCCGGCTCTACGCCTTCAAGGCGCCGGTGTTCTTTCTGTACTTCATGGAGCGATTTCCGATCGACCGGGTGCTCCAGCTCGAGGCGATCTACTACTTCGCGGTGGTCACGCTCGAGGTTCCGTCGGGCTATCTGAGCGATCGCTTCAGTCGGAGCCGGGTCCTCCAGATCTCTGCACTCGCGTCAGCGGCTTCGGCCGCGTTGTTCCTGCTCGGGGGCGACAGCTTCGCGCTCTTCGCGGCGGCGCAGGTCGCTTTCGCGACCTCCTATTCCTTCGCTTCCGGGACCGACACCGCCTACCACTACGACACGCTCGCGGGGCTCGGGCGGCAGGACGAGTACGCGGCGCGCGAGTCGATCCTCGCTCGAAATGGTCTGCTCGCGACGGCGGCCGCAGCTCTCGGTGGGGGCATCGCTGGTGTGTTCGATCTTCGGTTCGCCTATGTCCTCGTGCTGATCGCGTGCCTCGCGAGCGTCGCGGTGACGCTCGGATTCGGCGAGCCCCCAACCGCGTCCCATGGCACCCGAGTGGCCGGCCCGCTTCGCCAGCTGCGCGATTGCTTCGACCAGCTGCGCCGTCCGGCACTGGCCTGGCTCTTCGCGTACGTCCTGCTTCAGGTCTCGCTCGAACACGTTCCGTACGAGTTCATTCAGCCCTACGTGGCCGTCGTGATGGGCGAGCATGCCGGCGCGGTCCAGAACACGCCGCTCGTGGTGGGCGTGCTGTCCTCAGTGGTCGCGGTCGTGGGTTCGCTGGCGGCTGCGAACAGCCTGCGGTTGCGCAGCGCTTTTGGAATCACCGGAGCCCTCCTCGGCGTGACGGCTCTGCAGGCGCTGCTCATCAGCTTGATGGGCGCAGTCGCCCATCTCGCGGTGATTCCGCTCCTGTTGCTGCGCAGTGTGCATCCGGCGGTCAGCAACGTGTTGGTTCGGGCGGAGATCACGCCTCGGATTCCGCAGCAGTTGCGCGCGACGTATCTGTCGCTGCACAGCCTGGGCGGGCGACTCGGGTTCTCGGCGGTCCTGTTTTCGCTGAGCGTTCTCGTCGGCGAGGGGCAGAAGCCGGAGGCTGAGACGCTCTCGACGCTCCTGCGGGCTTGCGCGCTCCTGGCGGCCGTGGGACTCGCGTGGCTGGCGATCACGAGCCGAGCGCTTCGCGAAGAAGCTTCGCCGGGCGCTTGAGCCCTGCGCGCCGCTACTCTGCCGATCGGAGCGGTTGCCTTGGACTCTACCTGGATCGTCCTGCTCGGGTTGGTTTTCATGCTGTGGGTCGCGTCGACGACGCGGTTCGGTCGCCGCTTGCGTGCTCGTCTGGGCATCGATCGAAGCAGCGGAGTGGCACGAGACGACGAGGAGTACCTGCTCAGAGTGTGTGATGGTGACGTTGATCGTGTCGGGCGGCTGCTCGATCTCGAGCGGCGCAGCCAGCCCGAGATGACCGACGCCCAGGCGTATCGTCGCGCGATCCGCCGGCACCTCCGAGACCGGATGTGATCGAAGAAGGGAGAAGCGTGTGAGCACCCGAGAGGGATTCGCGACCGTCTGTCGTGATGTCTGTGACGAGCGTGGCTGGGAACTACTACCGAGCGGAATTCGTGTCGCGCTCCCAGGCGAGAGACACCAGCTGGTGGAGCTCGACTTTTTCGAGCACGCGACGCGCGCGCTCGTTCGCTTGAGCACGCGGATCGGTAGCGAGGACGAACTGACGAACGCTCGGTTCTCCCTCGCGTTGCGACTCAATGCCGAGTTGGCCCATGGGGCGTTCGCGTTGCACGACAGCGAGTTGGTCATGCTCGACACGCTCGTGCTCGAGGACACCGACCCCGGAGAACTCGACGCCGTGGTCGAGTACCTCGCCGTGACTGCGGATCGCTACGAAGATCGGCTCTTCGGCCGAGACGAACATTGACAGTGGCGAACGCGCTCCTGTGAGCGCTCGCTCGCTGGAGATCCGGGTCGGCGAGCGCGCCGGCAGGGTCTCGGCGCTTCTCGCGCTGCCCGGCTCTGCCCGAGCCCTGCTCGTTCTCGGTCACGGAGCCGGGGCGGGCATGACCCACCCGTTCCTCGAGGCCGCGGCCGCGGCGCTCGCCGCTGAAGGGATCGGCACGCTTCGCTACCAGTTTCCGTACTTCGAGCGCGGCACACGGAGGCCGGACCCGCGGCCGGTCCTGCTGGCGACGGTGCGGGGCGCTGTAGAACTCGCGGCCCGCGAAGCAGGTGGCCTCCCGCTTCTGGCCGGAGGCAAGTCGATGGGAGGCCGGATGACCTCCCTCGCGGCCGCCGACGAAGAGCTTGCCGGAGTGCGCGGGATCGTCTTTTTCGGGTTTCCGTTGCATGCGGCCGGAAAGCCCTCGGGCGATCGGGCAGAACATCTGCGTGCCACGCCGCTGCCTCTGCTCTTTCTCCAGGGGACGCGGGACCGGCTGGCCGATCTCTCGTTGCTTCGGCCGTGGTGTGCGGAACTCGGCACGCGGGCGACGCTTCACATCGTGGACGACGCGGACCACTCCTTCCACATGACCAAACGCTCCGGCCGAACCGACGAAGAGGTGATGGAAGAGTTGGCCGGCGTGGTTTCGAGGTGGGTGTCCCGAGCGGTCGCGTGAAGCGCCGCGCTACGCTGACCAGGGAGGGAGCCGCTGCACGATGCGGTGAAGCCCGCGGAGGATCCGATGGAGATCAACGGCGTCGCGCACTTCTTCTTGACCGTCGATGACTTCGCGAGAGCGCGGACGTTCTACGCGGAGCTCTTGCCGTTCTTCGGGCTCACGCCCGTTCTCGATGGAGACGGATTCTACTACTGCGTCGGAGGGCGCACCGCGGTGGGGATCCGGCAGGCGGGGCCGGAGTTTGCCGGCGACCGCTTCTCCCAAGGTCGCGTGGGCCTCCACCACGTCTGCTTTCGGGCCCGGGAGCGGGAGGACGTGGACCGCTGCCACGAGTTCGTCTCGCAGCTGGGCGCGACGATCGTGCATCCACCGGAGGAGGGCGCGTGGGCGCCTGGCTACTACTCCGTGTTGTTCGAAGACCCAGACGGAATCCGGCTCGAGATGAACTACGTCCCGGGCAAGGGCCTACTCGAGGGCTAGTAGCGGTCAGCCGGAGAAGGCCTGCTCTAGGGCCTCGAGTACCGCCCGCTCCTCGCGGGACACGGCGCCGACGCCCAGGAAGCCGCCGGCGGCTTCGGCGACGGCTCGGGCGCGGCCGACGATGCGATCGCGCATGCGGCCGCGCTCTTCGTCGGTGAGTTCCTCGCCAAGTGCGGAGATGAAGCCACGCCAGGCTTCAGTGAGCGCCGGTGCCGGCTGCTCTTCGGTCCAGAGGGAGAGCAGTCCGTAGCTCGGGCCATCGACTTCGATGCCGGTCGATTCGGCACCTGAAAGGATCGCGTCTCGTTCCTTCGAGTCCATGTGCCCGTCGGCCCAGGCGACTTCGACGATCGGGATCATCGTCAGCGCCGCCAGGGTCTCGACTCGGATTCCGAGGCCCGCGAGGCTGGTGAGGAGAGCATCGTCGTCGATCCCCGACGCCTCACGGAGGGCGTCTACTGCAGCTCGCTCTTGCTCCTTCACTCGGAGCTGCTCGCGGAACGGCTCGGCTCCTTCGGTGAAGAAAGCCTGACTCAATGTGCGTCCGGGTTGTTCGAGAGGTCCTTCGCTCATTGCAGCGATGATATCAGCCATCTTCGGGCGGGCGAGTTACAGTGACGCCGTGCGGAATCTGGCTTGGCTGGGATTGCTGTGGGCGATCGCCCTGGGTGCTGCGCCGGGCTCGGCTCAAGACCCTGATCCCAGCAGCCCCGAGGGTGCTCTGCTCGCGGTCGAGGCGCGCCGCTACAAGGCGATGATCGAGCCGGACGTCACCGGTCTCGAGGAACTCCTCGCGGACGACCTGCGGTACACGCACGCCAATGGCAGCGTCGAGACGAAGTATCAGCTCATCGCCTCTCTCGAAGCGGGCAACCTCGACTATCAGGGGATCGGAACGCGCGACGTGACAGCGCGAGTCGTCGGGGACGTCGGAGTGGTCACCGGCGTTGCGGAGCTTCGGCTGGGCATTCGCGGGACCCGCAGCTGGGCCCATCTCTTGTACACCGCCGTGTACCGGAAGGGCGACCGCGGCTGGCAGTTGTGGGTCTATCAGTCGACCCGCCACCCCACCCAGCCCTAGAAGTCTCCGGCCCTGCAGAATCGGGTTGCTCGTGCGGCGTCCCCGCGAGCCCGTTCGCTACTTTCCCGTCTCTCGCGCCCCGGAGTCTCCTGTGTCCTTCCGTGTCCTCGTGTTCGATCTCGACGACACCCTGCTCGACGAACGCCCGGGTCGTCTTGCCGGCCGCGCGGCTCTCGCTGCGATGCTTCGTGAGTCGGCGCCGAACGTGTCGCAGACGCGCTTCGCCGCCGCGTACGATCGCGCGGCCACGATCTTCTGGGGCCACGAAGGCAGGCATCGGCGCGGGCGACTCGATCTCGTGGGGGCCCGCGAGGAGATCGTTTCGGCGGCGCTTCTCGAGATCGGGCACGCGAAAGAGCTGGACGCGCGAGAGGCCTCTCAGCGGTACTACGACGCGGCGACAGACTCCCACTGTCTGATGCCGGGGGCGCTCGAGACCCTCGAGTGCGCGCGCGAGAGAGCAGATCGGTTGGTGTTGCTGACCAATGGCGCTGCGGCCCCCCAGACCGCGAAGATCGGCCGCTTCGGGCTCGCGTCGTGGTTCGATCACATCCAGATCGAGGGCGTGTTCGGGCTGGGGAAGCCGGAGCCGACGGCGTTCCGCCACGCGGTCGAAGCGGTGGATGCGACCGTCGGCGAGGCGCTGATGGTGGGCAACGACTTCGACCATGACGTCCTGGGTGCGCTCGCTGCGGGCCTGCAGGCGGTCTGGGTGGATGTCCACGCCCGAGGAGCGCCGGTCGAGCCTCCGATCGGGCTCTGCGGCACCATCCAGGACATTCGGCAACTGCCGAAGCTATTCGGGAGGCGAGAATGAAGAGACCGATTTCGCTCGCCGCCGCGCTCGTGATCGTGTCGGTCCTGCTCGGAGGCTGTGCTCAGTTCCGCCGTTGGATGTATGAGAGCGGCGATCGGGATGCTTGGCAACAGCCGGCGCGCGTGATCGACGTGCTCGAGATCGCGTCGGGGCGGAGGCTCGCCGACGTGGGGTCGGGCGGCGGCTACTTCTCGTTTCGGTTGTCGGAAGCGGTGGGGCCCGACGGACATGTCTACGCGGTCGATATCGACGCAGAGCTGAACGAGCTGCTGGCCGCCGAAATCGAAACACGCGGCCTGACGAATCTGGAGACGATCCTTGCAGATCCAACGGACCCGCGACTGCCGGAAGACGGGGTCGATCTGTTGTTTACCTGCAACACCTATCATCACCTGCCCGACCGGGTGGCGTACTTTCGTGGTCTGCGCGATCGAATTCGGCCTGGAGGGAGAGTGGCGATCATTGACTACCGATACGAAGGCTTCTTCCAGAAGCGACATGCGACGCCCGCCGAAGTCGTGCGCACAGAAATGGCGGAGGCGGGGTACACGTTGACGCGCGAGCATGATTTTCTCGAGCGCCAGAATTTCATGATCTTTCAGGTCGCACCTTGAATCGCGTTCGACTTGCGCTGCTGGTCGCGCTTTTCGCGGCGTTCGGCTGCCAGCCTGAGGTAGAGTGGATTCCGCTCGAGCCAGAGGGCTCCTATTTTCGGGCCGAAATGCCGGGAGTCCCCCAGGTCGTGCGGCGTCAGGTGAAGCTCCCGTTCGGGGACGTGCCGGTGAACATGTGGCTCGTCGAGGACGGCGACCGGTCGTTCATCGTCGGGTACATGGAGTATCCGGAGAAGGTGGGCGAGGTCGCGAGTTCAGATGAGCTCCTCGACAGCGCCCGGGATGGCCACCTGCAGAACATTGCCGGGCGGCTCGTGCGCGACGAGCCGACGGAACGGGACGGCCATCGGGGGCGGGTGATCGAAATCGAAGCTGCGAATGGCGCTGCGCACGTTCGCGGCGAGCTCGTCGTCGCCCATTCCCGGCTCTACCAGCTGTTTGCGACGACGACACCGGAGGACAGCGAGGGGCCGCTCGCGACGCGTTTCCTCGACTCGTTCGAGCTGCTCCCCGCCGCTCCGTGATCGCCGATCAGGCCGCTTTGCGGATCCCGTCGGAGTCGGGGAACCTTTCCGATTCGGCGAGTGAGAGGGGAATCTGAGCATGAGTGGGACGGGTGCAGGCATCAAGATCGCGGTGGTGGGAATCGGCAATTGCGCCAGCTCGCTCATCCAGGGGATCCACTACTACGGGCCCGAGCGTCGCGAGAATGCAGTCGGGCTGATGCACTGGGACGTGGGGGGGTACTGCCCCTCGGATCTCGACGTCGTCGCTGCTTTCGACATCGATCGCCGCAAGGTCGGGCGGGATGTCACGGAAGCGGTGTTCGCCAAGCCGAACTGCACCGCGGTGTTCTGCGACGATCTGCCGAAGCTCGGGGTTCCAGTGCGGATGGGTCAGATCCTCGACGGCTACTCGCCGCACATGGAGGAGTTTCCGGAGCATCGCCGCTTCGAGCCGGCGGACGCTCTCGAGGCCGATCAAGCCGAGGTGGTGCGGGTCCTGCGGGATACCGGGGCCGAGATCCTCGTGAACTATCTCCCCGTCGGATCCGAGCGCGCAACCCACTTCTATGTCGAGTGTGCACTCGAGGCAGGCCTCGGGGTCGTGAACTGCATTCCGGTCTTCGTGGCGAGTGATCCGAAATGGGCTCAGCGATTCGTCGAGCGCGGTCTCCCGATCATCGGGGACGACATCAAGGCGCAGCTCGGCGCGACGATCACCCACCGCGTTCTGACGGATCTCTTCCGTCGCCGCGGTGTCGAGCTCGAACACACCTATCAGCTGAATACGGGCGGCAATACGGACTTTCTGAACATGCTCAACCACTCGCGTCTCGCTTCGAAGAAAGAGTCGAAGACGGAGGCGGTGCAGAGCGTCGCTGCACACCGGCTTGCGGACGAGGACATCCACGTCGGCCCGAGTGACTATGTCGCGTGGCAGAACGACAACAAGGTCTGCTTCTTGCGGATGGAAGGAAAGTTGTTCGGAGACGTCCCGATGAACATCGAGCTTCGACTGTCGGTCGAAGACTCCCCGAATTCGGCCGGGGTCTCGGTCGACGCGATTCGCTGCTGCAAGTTGGCACTCGATCGAGGCTTGGCGGGGCCGCTGCATCCCCCGTCGTCGTTCTTCATGAAGCATCCGCCTCGGCAGGTCACCGACGACGAGGCCTACCGGCAGACCGAGAGCTTCATCGCTGGCGAATCCTCCTGAGCGGAGCGGCCCGCGTGAGGTAGCCTCAGACCGTGATGGCGACTTCCCTCGACTACTACGCAATGCACGGTCCGATCACCGATCCGCAGGGTCACGCGGCACTGCTGGCGGCCCTGCCGAACGAACTGCCCGAGCTGTGTCGGGCGATCCAGGGATTGGTTCTGCACCGCGCCTGGGCGCCCCAATACGGCGTCGAGCTTCCTCCGGAACGGCTCGGAGATGCGCAGGCCCGGACGCTACCGGCGATCCTCGACCGGGTGCTCGAACTCAATGACCGGCCGCTGAATCGGGCTCGGCCCTTTCTCGAGCGATTCATGGGAACGTGTCGCGACTTCGCGGTCGTCTTGTGCGCGGTGTTGAGGTCGCGCGGAACGCCCGCGCGTGCCCGTTGCGGGTTCGGGACCTACTTCACCCCCGGAAAGTACGAAGATCACTGGGTCGTCGAGCATTGGAGTGCCCGAGAAGAGCGGTGGATCTGGACGGATCCGCAGCTCGACGAGTTTCAACTCGAGGCGCTGAAGGCGGACTTCGATCCGCTCGATCTCCCGGCGGGCCACTTTTGGACGGCGGGTCGCGCGTGGCAGGCCTGCCGCACCGAGGGTGCCGACGCGAAGCAGTTCGGAATCTTCGACATGTGGGGCCTCTGGTTCGTCCGCGCGAACGTGATGCGCGACCTAGCGTCCCTCAACAAGCTGGAGCTTCTTCCCTGGGACGGCTGGGGGATGCTCGAGGAACTCGGCAACGAGGAGTGGCCCGACGACGTCGTCGCATGGCTCGATCGTGCCGCCGCGCTCTGCGAGGAGCCCGACGCTGCGCTCTCGGAGTTGTGTGCGTTCTACGAGGAGTCACCCGCGGGTCGGGTCTCGGGAACGGTATTCAACTGGCAGACCGGAGCCGAAGAAGAGGTCCCCTCATGATCGACCATCTGAGCACCTACGCCGTCGACTACCCGGCGACGCGACGATTCTATGAGAGCGTGCTGGGCGCGCTCGGGCACACGGTTCAGATGGAAATGGAGATGGCCGCGGATCCCGATCTGCCGGGTCGACGAGCGTGCGCGTTCGGGCTGAACCGTCCCGTCTTCTGGGTGATCGAGGCGAAGGAACCCTACAGCCCCCGCCACGTGGCATTCAGCGCGGCCAATCGGGAGCAGGTGAACGCGTTCCACGCGGCGGGCCTGAAGGCAGGAGGCAGCGATCACGGGGAGCCCGGGCCGCGGCCGATCTATCACGAGCACTACTTCGGCTCGTTCCTGCTCGATCCCGACGGCAACAACGTTGAGGCCGTCTGCCATCTGCCCGCCGGCTGACGCGAGCGGGGGCGAGGGTCAGGAAGGCTGGGTGTGTGACAGCTTCTCGAGGATCTCGCCGTTCCAAGTCAGATCGATACGCGAGCGATCCCGGGTGAGCTGATCCTGGAGCGCGCCGGTGACGAGCATCGGCAGCGCCACGGTCGGCTCGACCCACGCCATCGCGCGCTTCGCGTCCTTCTTGATCTTTCCCCAGCTCTTGGCCTCGTCGAGAGTCGAGCTCGAGAGGCCGCCGTCATTCACCACCGCTGTGGTCACCTGCAGCGCGTATCGGTGCCCCTCCGGATTGGAATCGAAGATGTACGACATGACGACGGAGTCGTTGATGTAGTTCTTCGGGACGCCGCCGGCGATGTAGAGGGCGGACGTGGCAGGGGACTGCGCGACCACCTGGGTGAGTTCGTAGTTGTCCTGGATCGAATCGATGTGAACGCCCTTGCGGCCGAACTTGACGCAGCGGTGGTGATGCTCGGTGAGTCCGATTCCGATTGAGCTGTCGTTGATTGCGGGCGCAAACATCGGAACGCCGTACTTCCGGCACGTCTGCACGATCGATTTTTCGTCGTCGAGCTGATCGGCCACATGATCGAGGTATTGCCGGCTCGAGTAGACACCGGGCTCCATGTCGTCGGCGAGGAGCCCGAGCCAGGTGTCGGTCTTGCCGAACCCCTGTTCGTCGACGTAGGTGTCGTAGATTCGATCAATCCAGAGGTCTCGCAGTGCGCCGTCGTCCGCTTCGGGGCTGCCTCGGTAGTGTTGGAAGCCGCGCGCCTGATAGATGTCCTGGTAGAGGATGGCACCGGTCGAAACCACGACGTCGACCAGTCGGTGCTCGATCATCTCGCGAATGACCTGTCGCAGGCCGCCGGCGACCAGGGGCCCGGCGAGTCCGAGGAAGACCGTCGGCCGGTCCGGGTCGGCGTACAGCCCTTCGAGGACCTCGTAGCAGCGACCGAGATTGCGGGCCTGGATGCTCATGCCCTGCATCGACTTCAGCAGCTGTGAGACCGTCGAGGTCTCGGACGGGACGATCGGCTCGATCGGGTGCTGGAGGAGCGCTCGCTTCTGCTCGGCAGCGGCCTCGTCGAGGTCGGGATAGGCGAACGCGAAGCCCACGTCGGGCGGGTCGGTCTTCTCTTCGCTCAAGGTCAGTCCTCGTCGGGGAGCAGCACGCCCGGATTCAACAGGTCATCCGGGTCGAGCGCTTTCTTCACGGTTCGGAGGAGATCGACTCCGCTCGCACCGATCTCGCTGGGCAGGGCGTCGCGCCGGATCCGGCCGATCCCGTGATGATGGGCGATGCCCCCGCCCTGGGAGATAGTCGCATCGATCGTGCGACGCCAGCACTCGCGGTAGATCTCGGAGAGCTGACCTGGGTCGCCCGGCTTCGCGAGAAAGGTGAAGTAGAGATTGGTCCCCGACCGGTAGCTGTGGCTCGAGTGGCCGCTGGCGATCAGGATGCCCTCGACCTCGCGAAGCGACCGGGTGACGGCCTCGTAGACCGGGAGTACCCGGTCCCACGTGGCGCCGATTTCGATCGTGTCGACGACGATTCCCTTCTCGAGAAACTCGCGGAACCCCGGAACCCGGTTGCGATGACCGAGCCAATCCTCAACGGCTTCCGCTGGCGCGGGTTGGCCCCCGGCGGCCTCCGCGCGCACGGCGCACCCGGCTCGTTCCGCGGCGACTGCACCCTCCATGCCCTCGTGCAGCAGCAGCAGCAGCGCGCGCCCCTCCGGGCAGTAGGTGCCGAAACTGCGCGCAGACTCCGCCTCGTCGTAGAGGCGCACGACCGGCGGGCGCCAGTCTTCCCGGACCAGAAGACGGATGGCGTCGAGTCCGTCCGCGAAGTCGGCGAACGAGAACGCCGATCCTTGTGAGGCCTCCGGCAGAGGACGCAGCGAGAAAGTGGCTTCTGTAACGACGCCCAGCGTTCCTTCGCTGCCGAGGAAGAGCTGCCGCAGGTCGGGGCCCGCGGATGCGCGAGGCGTCGAGCGGGTGCGAATGATCGTGCCGTCGGGCAGCACCGCTTCGAGGCCGAAGAGCAGTTCCTCGATATTGCCGTAGCCGGTGGAGTATTGGCCGGCCGCGCGCGTCGCGACCCAGCCGCCGACGGTCGACAGCTCGATCGACTGCGGCCAGTGGCCGATCGTCAGGCCCGCTTGCTGGACGCGGCGCTCCGCATCCCCGCCCATCGTGCCGGCGCGAAACGTGGCGAGCAGGTCGCGGTCAGCGAGCTCGACCAAGCCCTCCAGCCGCCGAGTCGAGAGCACGAGTGCCGGCTGATCGATGCGGACTCCACCGCAGACACCCGAACCTCCGCCGTAGGGGACGACCGGCGTCGACGTCTCGCGCGCGATCCGCAGAACGGTCGCGACCTCCTCGGTGCTCGCCGGGCTGACGACGGCGGAGGGACCGATCGGGGGATGGCCTTCGAAGTCGTCGATCTCGGAGAGCATCCACCAGTCGCGCGCATGTTCGGCGCGGACGCTCGCATCGGTGTGGATGGCGGCGTCGCCGAGCTCGCGCCGAAGTCTCTCTACGGTGTCGCTCATGGATCCCTCGCGGCGCGTCCGATTCGGCACCTGCACCTGAGAGCGACGGTAGCAGCCCGTGATAGGCTGAGCGGATGCGCATCAAACTCACCGAAGAGCGACGCCGCGACCTGATCGCCGAGATCCGCGCCTGGTACGACGAGCAAATGGAAGAGGACATCGGCGATCTCAAGGCCCGTCTGATCCTCGACTTCTTCGTCAAATCGCTCGGGCCGCAGGTCTACAACCAGGCGGTGAAGGATGCGGCGGCGTTCATGCAGGACAAGCTCATCGATCTCGAAGGCGAGCTCTACGAAGTGGAGAGTTCGGAAGGGCGAGGGAAGTAGTCAGTCCGTTCCGGCCAGCGCGCGGAGTACCTCGAGCGCTCTGCCAAAGAGCGCCTCCGAGGTCTTCTCGGGCGCTTCGGCGAGGACCTTCTGATTATCGCCCATGCGGACGCGGGCCTTCTTGTCGTTCAGCAGGTCGACGAGACGCGCCGGGTCGATGCGCGAGGTCGGTCCGGTCTGGAACACGAGCGAGCCGCCCGTGTAGTCGACGCTCGGGAGGCCGAGTCTTTGGGCGTGCAACTTGACGATGATGACCTGCACGAGGTTCTCCGCCTCCGCAGGTAGCGGCCCGTACCGATCGAGCAGCTCGTCGCGGATGCGCGCGACCTCGTCGTCATCCTCGGCGCTCGCGAGCCTCTTGTAGATCACGAGCCGTTGGCTGACCTCCGGCACGTAGTCGTCCGGGAGCCTCGCGGCGACGGGTAGGCGCACCTCCGGATCGACCGCGGCCGCGGTCTGGTTGCCACGCAATTCTTCGACGGTTTCCTCGAGCAGCTCCATGTAGGTCTCGTAGCCGACCGCACCCAGGTGGCCGGACTGTTCGCCACCGAGCAGATTGCCCGCACCCCGAATCTCGAGATCCATGTTGGCGAGACGGAAGCCGCTGCCGAGTTCGGCAAGCTCCTGGATGGCCTCGAGTCGCCGGCGAGCATCGGTCGTGAGCGTCTGCTCGCCGGGCACCAGAAGGTAGGCGTAGGCTCGATGGCTACTCCGGCCCACGCGGCCTCGCAGTTGGTAGAGCTGCGCCAGGCCGAGTGCATCCGCTCGGTCGATCAAGATCGTGTTGGCGCGCGGAATGTCGAGTCCGCTCTCGATGATCGTCGTGCAGAGCAGAACGTCGCCGTCGCCCTTCATGAACGAGACCATCCGGTCTTCGAGGTCGCGCTCACTCATCTGGCCGTGCGCGATGATCACGCGGACCTCCGGCACGATCCGCGCGAGCCGTTCGCCGAGCGCGTGGATCGTCTGGACCCGGTTGTGGACGAAGAAGACCTGTCCCCCGCGCTGCACCTCCCGGAGGATCGCCTCGCGAATCAACGACTCTTCTGCGCGGCAGACCTGCGTGCGGATCGCGATGCGATCGGGCGGCGGCGTGTTGATGACCGACAAATCGCGGAGGCCACTGAACGCCATCTGCAGCGTGCGCGGAATCGGAGTCGCCGTCAGGGTGACCACGTCGACGTTTCGCTTCAGCTGTTTGATGCGCTCCTTGTGCGTGACTCCGAAGCGGTGTTCTTCGTCGATCACCAGGAGTCCCAGGTCGCGGAACTCGATATTCTTGTGCAGCAGGCGATGCGTCCCGATGACGATGTCGATCTCGCCCGACGCGAGACCTGCGATGACCTGCTTCGATTCTTTGGGGGTGCGAAAGCGTGAGAGCGATTCGACCCGGACCGGCCAGTCCTTGAACCGTTCCGAGAAGGTGGTGACGTGCTGCTGGCACAGCACGGTCGTCGGAACGAGAACCGCGACCTGCTTGCTGTCGGTGACGGCGCGGAATGCCGCGCGTGCCGCGACCTCGGTCTTGCCGTATCCGACGTCACCGCACACGAGCCGATCCATCGGGCGCGCTTGCATGAGATCGGCGATCACGTCCTCGATCGCTGCGAGCTGGTCGCCCGTTTCCTCGTACGGGAACGCAGCCTCGAACTCCCGGAGCATTTCGTCCCGCGGCGGGAACGCGTGGCCCGTGGCGAGGTCTCGCTCGGCGTGCACCTTGAGGAGCTCGCGAGCCAGCGACCGTACGGCGCGTTTGACGGTCTTCTTGGCACGTTCCCAGCTGACGCCACCCAATCGGTCGACTCGAGGGGCCTGGCCCTCGGCGCCAACATAACGCTGGACGAGATTCAGCCGATGCACCGGGACGAACAGGCGATCGCCAGCGTCGTACTCGAGCCGGAGGAACTCGCCTTCGAAGCCGCCGAGCGTGAGCGGGACGAGTCCCCGATAGATCCCGATCCCGTGCTCCGCGTGGACGAGAGGATCGCCCGGCGAGAGTTGGGCGAGGGCCTCGATCGAGGCGCCTTCTCGCAGGTCGACGCGGCGGCGCTGCTTCCGGCGCACACCAAAGATCTCTTCTTCCGAGACGACCGCGAGCTGGAGCGCGGCCAGCTGGAACCCCGAGGAGAGCGGGGCGATCCGCACCTCGACGCGCCCGGGAGCCGCCCACTCCGTCGTGGGCGCGGGCGTGCGCACGAGCGACGCCTGAACGTGATACTCGTCGAGCATCCGCTTGAGGCGATCGGCGCTCGAGAGGGACGTGGCCGCGATGACGACCCGCCACCGATCTTCGCGCCAGGCTTCGATCTGTTCGGCCAGAGGGGTCAGGCCCTCGTCCGTGCCGCGCGAGCGACGGAGCTCGATGATGAGCTCGTCCTGGCCGATTGCGGGAACTTCGATCGATACGGCGGCCGGCCCGGTTTCGCTTTCGGCGGGGCTGAGCGCGAGGGATTCGAGCAGAATGGGACGGCAAGCTGTGAGCGCGCCTTCGAGTGCAGCTTCACCGAGGTAGGTGGCATCGGGCTCACAGACGAGGCGCCCGGCGGCGAGTGCGGCGGCGTGGTTCTCGGCAATTTCTTCGCAGTACTGACGCAGATGCTCCCGCCCGGGCTGGGCCTCGTCGACCAGGACGAGGGCATCCGCGGGCAAGAAATCGAAGAGGCTCTCGAGCGCGGGCTGGAGCAGCGGGGCGAGAGACTCGCCGCCAGGCGGTGCAAACCCGCGCAGCAGCGAGTCGATGAGGGTGTCGACTTCGGTTTCGGGCACCGCGCAAGTCTTCGCCAATGCCCGCAGCGCATCCCCGCGTTCGACGACCAGCTCGCGATCGAAGAGCAGCTCCCGCGGTGGCGCGGCGACGACCCGCTCGATCGCTCCCTCGGAGCGCTGGCTTGCGGGGTCGAACTCGCGGATCGACTCGATCTCGTCGCCGATCAGTTCGAGTCGAACCGGCCGGTCGCGCTGCGGCGGGAAGAAGTCGAGGATCCCGCCGCGCACGGCGAGTTCGCCGCGCTCTTCGACCAGCGACTGGCGCGTGTAGCCCGCCCCGACGAGAGAAGCGACGAGTTCGTCCCGATCGAGTTCGCCGCCCACTTCGAGACGGACGGAATGCGCTGCGACGGCGCTTCGGGCGGGCAGTCGCGCAGCCAGCGCAGTCCATGGCGCAACGATTACGGGCGGTGCGCCCCCGGACTCGGCCTCGAGCAATCGGTGCAGCACTTCCATGCGCTGGGCGGTCACGAACGGCTGCGGAGAGAACCGATCGTACGGAGTGGTGTCGTGACGAGGGAACGCGCGCACGCGGCCGCCCGTTTCGGTAGCGGGCTCCCCGAGCGCAGTCTTCAGGTCTTCCACCAGCCTGTCGCTTCGTTTCGAGTCGGGTGCGAGCAGCAGCGTCGTGGCTCCTTCGCACGCCTCGATGAGTCGCGCAGCGACGACGGGCCGCGAGGCTCCGCGCAGCTGCGTCAGATGCACCGGACCTTCGCGCGCGAGGACTCGCGCGACGAGATCGGCGAGCCCGTCCGATCGCTTCGGCGGGGGACGCGTGGACCGGGACTTCGAAATGTCGGGTCTCCTCGAGGTGGGCTTCGGAACGCACGAGCGCCCCACTCCCGGTGAGGTCCCGGGGGTCGGGTGGTGTGAGCCTCGTGGAGTCTATCGGAGAGAAGCGACGAGCTGGAGGGTGCGGTCCGCAAGCTTGGGCCAGGCGTGCTCCGATTCGAGCACCGCCCGCGCTCCGGCGCCGAGGCGCGTGCGCAGCGCAGGGTCCTGTTGCAGAGAGGCCAGACTCGAGGCCCACTGTGCCACGCCCGCTTCCGGCGGCAGGCACCACGCGGACTCCCCGTGGCGCAAGTCTCCGAGCCCCGCCTCGTGCCCGACGATGGCGCGCCTCGCCTCCATCGCGTCGATCAGCTTGAGCGGGAAGCCTCCAATGACACGGCGCGGGATCGCGATGGCCGCGGCTCCGAAGACGAGTGAGCGCATGTCCCGCGGGCTCGCGACGTGCACAGTGCGCAGCGCTCCGAACGGCGCAGGTCGCGTTGCATGGGTCACCGCGACGCACGGAAGTTCCGGGATCGCCGCGGCCGCGGCGTCCAGATGTTCGAGCCCCTGATAGCGATCGAGGTTTCCTGCGTAGACGACGTAGCGTTCGGGCTCGAGGCCTCGTCTCGTGCAGGCGCGGTGCACGTCTTCCGGGCTGGGGATCGGCTCGGGTCGCCAGCCGGGAGGAATGCGCGCGACCGGGCCCTCGGCGTGGGGCGCGAGCGCGCGGCGTGCGGCCTCTGTCAGCACGACGACGGCGTCGGCTCGGCGGGCGCAGAGCCGGTCGAGCTTGGCGCCAAGGCGCGCTCCACCCGGGATCCGCGTGCCGGCTGCGCGCGCGGCTGCGGGCCACGGGAGGTGACTCTCGAGTTCGTGCTCCCAGAGGGTGTGCGCGACGTAGACGACCGGGGGGCCTCCGCGGGCGCGAGCGGCGAACCCGGCGAGCGCCGCTTCGGCGTTGTGCGCGAGAACGGCATCGAACCGGCTCTCGCGGTGCGCGGCGAGCAACCTCTGCGCCAGCGCGAGATCGGCGAGCGGCTTGCGAGCAGAAAACCCGGAGCCGAGCCGCGGCGGGCTCGTCCAGACGGGTGCGCGGCGCAGCTCGAGGTCGGCGGGAGGGCTGCCTTCGCCCGTGCCGTACGTGAACGCGGTGACGTGGGCTCCGGCGTGTCGCAGCGCGCGGCCCTGGTCTGCGAAGAAACGCTGAGAGCCCTGGGCCAGCGGGAACGGGAACGCGCCGACGAGCGCGAGGCGCAGCGTCACGAGGGGTCGACGCGAGTGGCGTCCAGACCCGGAGGCTTGCGAGGATCGAACGTTTCGCGTCGGGCCGGGTCTCGAAGTTCGCGGGCGAGCGAAGCGAGTTCTCGCACGGCGCGGAGAATGACGCGGGGGTGCGCGCCGGTCTGTCGTCCGTGCTGGCGCGGTCGATGCGTCACCGGAACCTGGTGGATGCGGAGCCCCTGGTTCTGTGCCCGCACCAGGATCTCGGTGTTGATGAAGGCGCCGATCGACGCGATCGGGATCGACTCCAGCACATGCCGCTGGAAGACTTTGAACGCGCAGTCGATGTCGCGGACGCGCACGTCGAAGAGCAGTCGCACACAGACGCCCCACCCCCATGCGAGAACCCGTCGGTGCCAGGGGTCGCGCCGCGGAGATCGATAGCCGGCGACGATGTCGAAGCGATCGGCGTGGGCGAGGAGGTTTTCGACTTCCGCGAGGTCGAACTGGAGATCGGAGTCGCTGAAGAACACGAGTTCGCCGCGCGCTTCGCGCAGGCCCGAGCGGAGCGCCGCGCCGTAGCCTCGATTCGATGCGTGAGTCACGACCCGGACCCGCGGTTCCTGGCGGCGCAGCTCGGCGAGCACTTCGGCGCTGCGGTCCTGACTGCCGTCGTCGACGAGAACGATCTCGAACGCGCAGCCTAGCTTCGGCCCGAGAGCGACCGCGCTCTCGACGAGCGGGCCCAGATTGGCCTGCTCGTTGAACACCGGGAAGACCAGCGAGAGATCCGGTCGAGGCGACGGAGTTCGGGACCCGAGTCTATCGCTCGTCATAGGGGCCCAAGTCTATCGCTCGTCATTCGAGGTAGCCGAGTGCCCGAAGCCGGTCGGCGACGACGGCTTCTTCTGCGGCCGTATGGGCGCGGCGGGGGCCCTCGGCGCCGTCTTTCCCGTCCGAGTGCCACGGGAGACCGAGCGCGGCGGTGATCGCCGGCGCTGTCTCGACGATCGAGGCCGGGGAGGGGCCGTCGCCGGGGTGCGCGAGCCAGACGCCATCGGGGCGATGGACCCCGTTCATCCCGCGCCCGCGACCCCCAGCGAGCTCGTCGTCGCCGAGTCGCCGCAATCCACCTGCAGCCGGGTCACTCCAGGGGGTCTGCACGAGCGAGAGTGCGTAGCCGTCCTCGCGCCCCAGTTCGACGACGATGTCCGGCGCCCGATCGCGGAAGGGGCCGGTGTAGACGTCTTCGCGGGGCCGGGCGCGCGCGACCACCGCTTCGCCCCCGGGCAGCTTCCAGTCGAGCAGGGCTTCGATCACCTCGATGCGCACGCGCTCGTAGTCTGCCGCGGTGACGCTGCCCGTCTGCTCGCGTCCTGTAGCGTTGATCCACACGCCGGGCTGGGTGTTGGCTTCTTCCGAGAATGCGGCGGTGTGGTTCCAGTCGAATCCGCCAAACCGGGCGGCACTCTCGAGGCGGGCGGCGGCGGGGCGCGCGCGTCGAAAGATTGCCTGCGCGAGTCGGGGCGGCAGCGCGCGGAGGGCGAGATCGCGCGCGCTTCGAGCCAGGAGGTCGGCGGCCGCGCGCTGCGGGCGACGCCGCAGCAAGCCGCACTCCGAGAGGTACTGATTCAGCTGCACGACGGTGCGGCTCGCCCCGCCCGAGCCGTGGTCCGAAACCACGAAGCACGCGGCGTCGCGGCCGAACGCGGCGCGGAGCTCGCCGCAGGCTGCGTCGAGTGCTTCGTATACCGAGGCGACGGCGCCGCGCCGGGTGGCGCTCGCCGCCGGGTCGTGGCGCGGCGAAGCCGGGTCGTGATCGCGCCAGAAGTGATGGGCCACGGTATCGCTCTCGGCAAAGACGACGCACAGCAGATCGGGCTCGCGACCCGCGGCGCGCAGCTCCGACAGCGCGGCGCACGCGAAGTCGGTCTTGCGCCGGACGCGGCCCAGCAGCGCGTCGAGCGCCCGCTCGTGCCAGCCGTCGGCATGCGCGGATTCGTCGAGCCCCGGCTGCATCCACGCGCCCGTGCGGGCGGCGATCCGCTGATAGAGGGCCGGGTCACTGGCGAGCGAGGCATCGCTGCCGGTCGAGACGGGCGCATCGAAACCGGGCACGAGGAGTCCCCGCACCGGTTCGGGGGGCCAGGTGGCCGGGACACCCAGGCAAACCACTTCGCCGCCGGCGCCAGAGACCCGCCCCGGCAACGTGACGCCGACGCGATCGGTCGCGTTCGTGAACCGGAGCCGGTACGCGCCGGGGACCTTCTGGGTGAAGTCGAACATCCCGTGGGCGCCGGGCTCGAGCCCGGTCAGGAACGAGCTCCACGACGGGAAGGTCATCGCGGGGACGGTGCTCGGGAGGGGTGCGCCGCGCCCTTCCTTCAGCCAGGTGCCGAGGTGGGGCAGGCGGCCGGCCCGGACGAGGGGCTCGATCACGTCGAAGGTGGCGCCGTCGAGGCCGAGAACGAGAACGGGTCGCATCAGGTGGATTCAGGGGTTCCGGGGCGTCGCGCCCCTTCGTGGCAGGGCCCCGTTCGTGAGCGTGAACTCTGTCGCCGGCACCTCGACATCCCCGAACCTTCCTCCTATCGTTCCCAGCTTCCCAGGAGCCCCCCGCGGGCGCCCCCCCGGAGACCTGAACGTGGCCATCGAGCTGCTTTGCCGCAAGATCGGCATGACCCGGACCTTCAACGAGGCCGGCGAAGCCCTGCAAGTTACCGTTCTCGAGGCTGGCCCCAATGCCGTCCTCCAGAAGAAGACTCCCGCCAAGGACGGCTATGCAGCCCTCCAGCTCGGGTTCCGTGAGCGAAGTCGCAAGAACATCGGCAAGCCGATGCTCGGCCACTTCGAAAAGGCCGGAACCTCACCGCGCTGGCACATCAAAGAGAGCCGGGTCGAGGCCGAGGAGCTCGAGACCTACGAGGTCGGCCAGGAGCTGAAGGCTGATTTGTTCGAAGCCGGCCAGAAGATCGACGTGATCGGGACCTCGCGCGGTCGAGGTACCGCCGGCGTGGTCAAGCGCCACAATTACAAGGTGATGCGCCGAACCCACGGTACCCACGAAGCCCACCGCCACGGCGGCTCGATCGGTGCGGGCGCCTATCCGGGCAAGGTGCTCAAGGGCATGGGGATGTACGGTCGTATGGGCGACGAGCGAACCACAGTCCGAAATCTCGAGGTAGTCTCTGTAGATGCAGAGCAAAACCTCATCCTGGTTCGAGGTGGCATTCCCGGCCACCCGAACTCCCTGATCCGGATCCGCGCCGCCAAGTCGCCGAAGTAGCCGGCCGGCCTCTGGCCGTGGCGTACCAGCGCAAGGACGCGTTCCACCAGCGCGCGAAGGCCGAGGGCTACGCCTCTCGCGCCGCGTACAAGCTGGAGGAGATTCAGCACCGTACGCGGGTGCTCCGCAAGGGGCAGCGCGTGGTCGACCTCGGTTGCTGGCCCGGTGGGTGGCTCCAGGTCGCTTCCGCTCTCGTCGGGCCGAAGGGACGCGTCGTCGGCATCGATATCGCGCCGATCGACCCCCCTCTCGAACTTGCGAACGTGGTCGCATTGTCTGGAGATTTCTCGAACCCCCCGGCGGAGAAAGAGATTCTCGATGCGCTCGGCCGCCGCGCGGATGTCGTGCTCTCCGACGCCGCTCCGAAGCTCACCGGCATCCGTGCGACCGATCGCGCCCGCGAAGAGGTGCTGCTCGAAGCGATCGAGGCCCTCGTCCCGCGGCTCCTCGTGCCGGGCGGCTCTGCGATCGTCAAGCTCCTCGACTGTCCGGAAGCCGACGCGTTCCGGAAGCGCCTGGCGCAGTCGTTCGGCAAGAGCCGGGTGCTGAAGCCCAAGGCCACCCGCCAGGGCAGCACCGAGCGCTACCTGTTGCTCGAGTCCTTCGAGTCGTAGCGCGGGCGCTCCGCAATAGGGAGCCTCGCAGCAGACTAGAATGTCTCCAGTCACCCTGCTCGGTCCGGCGGTGGACGGCAGGCGGGACTGAAGGAGACTCTATGAAGCGATTCGCGATCGGGGCATTCGCCCTCGCCATGGCGCTCGGCTTTGCCGGCGCCGCCCAGTCTCAGGTCATTTGTTCGAAGACCAACAACAAGGGCAAGGTAAAGTTCAAGCTGCGGGACGTCTGCAAGAGCAACGAGGTCCTGGCACAGGATCTGAGTACCGTCGCTCACGTCGCGGACATTCCCGTGATTCCAGCGGACATCGTCACCGAGAGTGATCTCCCCGTCGCGCCCGGACTGCTCGCCACGCTCGGCGATGTCGCGGCTGTGCCCCGAACGCGCGCCTACGCATTCGACAGCGAATCGAACCATGTCGTTGTTTCGAATACCGGCGCCAGCGTACCGTTGGACGGGACCGCAACGAGCGTCGACATCACGACGACTGCTGCGAGCACGGACCTCGTCATCACGTTCCACGCTGTGTGCGCCGGTCCAGACACCGCCCACTGGGTGGTGCTGGATGTGAACGTCGATGGTGTGACCTACGGCTCGACAGCGCAGCCCCTTCTTCAAGACGTGTTCTGCTCGGACAACCTGCGGGCGACGAACAGCGTGACGGTCACCGCGCCGGACCTCGGTCCGGGAGTCCACACGGTGACGGTCGACGCCGATTTGAACGTCGCCGGTACTGGCTCCCTCGACGATATTGGCCTCACCATCCTCGCCGTCGAGGACTGAGTCCTTCCCTCTTAGGCGCGAGACCGCCGGGCCTCGCGCCCCCGCGGGGCCTCAATCCGGGTGACCTCTCGCGGTAGGAATCTGATCCGTCATCCGTCAAGTGATCACATCGGCCTTCTCCGAATCTGGGTTTCAACCACGGCGCCTCCGGGCGCCCAACCCAGAAACGGAGAATCCCATGTCCAATGTTCACAACGCCGGTCGCCTGTTCGTTCGCGGCCTGACCCTTTCCGCCATTGCCTTCGCCTTCGTGGTGGCGGCCCAGTCGAGCGCCCAGGTCGTCTGCCAGAAGACGAACGGCAACGGCAAGGCCAAGTTCAAGATCCGTGACATCTGCAAGGTCGAGAAGGGCGAGACCCAGATCGCCAGCTTCGGTGACCTCGTGCAGCGGAACGAGACGGACGACCTGGTCGAGCAGCTCGCCGGGGACATCGCCGATCAGATCGCGGCGGTCGCCGCCGAGATCGACGCGCTGCCGCGCACGCGGATCCTGCGCGGAAACACGTTCGCGAAGACGGTCAGCACCAGCCTCGAGCAGGCGGGGTCGACGTTCGAGTTCGAGACCTTCGGGCCGAGCACGAACGTCTCGATCACGGTGGATGCCGACTGCGCGATGGGCACACCGCTCGTCGGTGACACGATGCATCTCGACATCAACGTCGATGGCGTTCCCGCAGTTCCGACCGCGGGAACCAACGACGTCTTCTGTGCGTCGGTGCAGGGCGGCAACCTCATCACGGCCACCGCCGGGAGCCGAACGGTCGTCGTGGAGGACCTCGATGAGGGCAGCCACTCGATCGCGATCTTCGCGCAGATGAGCGCCGGTGCTTCGTTCTTGACCGACGGTTCGCTCTCGGTCGTGGTGAGCGAGAACGAACTCGAATAGGGGTGCGAATGCCTAGGAGGACAAGGCCTCCGCCTCGAGATCGACCCCACCGCGCACACCGGTCAGCCGGGCGCGCACGAGGTCACCGGGGCGGAGGTCGTTCCCCTTCAGGAAGGTCACGCCATCGATCTCGGGCGCCTGCGACGCGAGGCGCCCCAGTGCAGAACCCGAGCCCATCACCGAGTCGACGAGTACTGGGGCTTCCTCCCCGACCCGCGCGGTCAGCGACTCCGACATGATCTCGCTCTGCAGGGCCGTCAGCGCCTGCCAACGCTCCCGCGCGACCGCGCGCGGCACCTTCTCTCCGTAGGCCAGCGCCGCGGTGTCCTCTTCGTCCGAGTACCGGAACACACCGAGGCGGTCGAAACGGACCGCTCGAACGAACTCCATCAGGGCTTCGAAGTCCTCGTCGGTCTCGCCGGGGAACCCGACGATGAAGGTGGTTCGGAGCGTGAGTCCCGGGATCCCCGCGCGCAGCCGCTCGACGAGCTGCCACTGTCGGTCCGCGGTCGTTCCCCGCTTCATCAACTTCAAGAGCCGGTCGCTCGCGTGCTGGAGCGGCACATCGACGTACGGCAGCACACGCTGACCTCCGGCGATCGCCTCGATCACCGCGTCGGTCACGGCCGACGGATAGAGGTAGAGCTGCCGGATCCAGTCGAGGCCTTCGACCTCGTCGAGCGCGCACAGCAGCGCGTCGAGTCCGGGCCGGCCCGGCAGATCCTTGCCCCACGAAGTCGAGTCTTGTGCGACGAGGTTCAGCTCGCGGGCACCGCTCTCCGACAACTGCTGCGCTTCGCGGACGAGCGACTCGAGCTCTCGGCTCTGGAAGCCGCCGCGGATTCCCGGGATCGCGCAGAACGCGCAGATCCGGTCGCAGCCTTCGGCAATCTTCACGTAGGCACTGTGGCCGTGGCCGATCAGCACCCGCGGCGATGCGTCGTCGTAGAGATGGGTCTTCCCGGCCTCGACGTAGACCCCGCGCCCCTTGCCGGCGAGCGCATCGTCGAGAATTCCGGAGATCTCCTGGAAAGAACCGGTCCCCACGAAGACGTCGACCTCGGGCAGTTCCTTGGCGAGCTCGCCGCCGTACCGCTGGGGCAGGCAGCCCGCGACGACCAGACCGCGCAGCTTTCCGGTCTCCCGGAGGTCGGCGAGTTCAAGGATCGCCTCGATCGACTCCTCCCGCGCGCTCTCGATGAACGAGCAGGTGTTCACCACCGCCACGTCGGCGTCTTCGATGCGCTCGGCGAGGGCGTAGCCGTCGATCGCCAGCGATCCGAGCATGACTTCGGTGTCGAGCTGGTTCTTGGGGCACCCGAGCGAGCGGAAGAAAACGCTGCCCTTGGGGGCGGACATTGGGGGGGAGCCGGGGGGCGACATGGATCCGGCAGGGTAACCTGCGGCCTTCTCTCATGCCCCCGGAGGGTCTCGACTTGGCAGAAGAGCGTCCGTTTGCAGTGCTGGGTGTCCAACAAATCGCCGTCGGCGCCCCCGACAAGCAGGCGCTCCGTCGGCTCTGGGTCGACACCCTCGGACTCGAGCGCATCGGCGAGTTTCGCAGCGAATCCGAGAACGTGGACGAGGACATCGCGGTGGCCGGGCACGGACCGCACCGGGTCGAGGTCGATTTGATGCAACCGATCGACCCCGAGGGGCGTCCGAAGGTGCACGAGCCGGCGCTCAATCACGTGGGGCTCTGGATCGACGATCTCGCGGCGGCGGTGGCCTGGCTCGAAGGAAAAGGGGTTCGGTTCACGCCCGGAGGCATTCGTAAAGGTGCATCGGGCCACGATGTCTGCTTCATTCACCCCAAGGGAAATGAGGCTTCACCCATCGGTGGGGAAGGTGTGCTGATCGAACTCGTTCAGGCACCTGCCGACGTCATCGAAGCCTGTTCGAAGTCTGCAAGCTGAAACGTCGCACCCCCCAGCGGCGTCTCGACATTGGATGCTCTCGCTCCATTCGGACGGGAGCGAGATTTCGCGGAGGGCTCGCAGGAGGGGAAGTGCGGGCCACTCGCTCAGGAGAATGCCGATGATCCAGCTCCGTAATGTAATTCTCAGTCTCGTCGTGTTCGCTTTCGCCGCGCCCGTCTTTGCACAAGAAGACACCGGGCCCGGCTCGCCGACCTTCAAGGAAGGCGACGTGATCACGATCGACCAGATCGATTCGCTCAAGCCGTTCCTGCCCGCTGAGTTCTGGGCGAACCGCGACTTCTTCTTCTACGAAGGAATGCAGCTCGAGATCGGGCCGTTCCATCGCGACTACTCGGCCTCGCCCCAGTACAACGCGGCGACCGAGAAGTTCAAGGGCCAGGCCAAGATCGGCCCCGAGAGTTCGTTGCAGAACTACACGGCCGGCCAGCCGTTTCCGGTCGATGAGATCGACTGCAGCGGCGATCCGGAAGCGGGTCGCAAGCTCGCATGGAACTTCGACCAGCAATGGGAAGGCGACGGGGCGAACTCCCGTTACTACTACTCCTATTGGGACCGCGGCGAAGAGCTGCCGCTCTACTACGAGGGCACTGCAAAGACGGTGAGCCTCGCGCGCCGAGTCGAGCCCAGTTACCTGGACAAGAACGACGGCGACATGTTCCGCGGCGAGAAGCGCAAGAGTGCGTTCGGCATCGAGGTCGACGCCCCGTTCGATGCGCGCGGCATCCTCGTGATGACCTATCGCTACAAGGAGTCGGAGAACCCGGAGGCGAGCGGCAAGAACGACGACACGTGGGTCTACGTGCCGACGCTTCGCCGGGTGCGCCGGATTTCCTCGGCCCAGCGGACCGACGCGGTGTCCGGAACGGACTTCACGTTCGATGACCTCCGCAGCTTCTCGGGCATCGTCCCGCAGTACGACTGGGAGTGCCTTGGCGAGATGGACATCATCGCGCCGGTGAACAGCAAGGTTGGGGCGTATCCGTACTCGAAGGAGCACAACTTCGGACCGTACGGGCTCTCCTATGCGGACGATCGGTGGGAGCTGCGGCATGCGTTCAAGATCCGCTTCATCCCGACGAGCAGTGATCACCCTTATCACCACAAGGACATCTACTTCGACAAGCAGTCGATGAGCCCGCTCTACTCCTTCGCGTATGACCGCAAGGAAGAGCTGTGGAAGGTGATCTGGCACAACCACCGCTGGAGCGACGAGAACATCCCGGCCGACGACGGCAAGGACTGGTACGCCGGCTGGGAAGAGGTGCCCGATCCGCGTGACCTGAAGGTCATCAGCGACACCATCGTCAACGTACAGACGGGTACTGGCAACCGGATCGAGTTCTGGGACAGCCACGGCACCCCGCTCAAGAGCAAGGGCAAGGTTCGGCGTTATATCGACGTCGGGCGCCTGACCAAGGGACGTTAGTCGACCTTGCAAGAACGCCCGCGCCACCTCCGGGTGGCTCGGGTCGCACTCCTGGCAGCCGGCCTCTTCGCCTTCGTGGCGGGGGCCGGCTGCTTCGGTGAGGGCGACCCGCTAGCGACCGACCCGTCCACCGCACTCGGCCCGCTCGAGGTGGCCGACGCGTACAGCGTGCTCGAGTCCGGCGAGGCCGAGAAGCTTCCGGCGGTGTTTGACGATCTGGTCGAGCGCGAGGACCGCCGTTTCATCGCTCCTCTGATCGAAGTCTTGCGCGCGAGCCAGCTGGGCCTCCTGACCGGCTCTCACCACAACGCGCTGATCGTTACGCTCGAGCGGTTGTCGGGTCAGCCCCTCGGCGCCGATTGGTTCAAGTGGGTGACGTGGTACCGGGGGACCTCGCTCGAGGGCCCGCCGGGTTTCGCCGAGTTCAAGGCACGCTTGCTGTATCGCATCGAGCCGACCCTCGGCGATTTCGTCGAAGCGTCGCCCGCGGCCGAGATGCGCACCGAGGAGCTCCTCTGGACGGGCTCCGGGGTCGATCAGCCCGGTGCGCTCCAGCACCCTCCGAGGGTGCCGGCGGGCGAGAGCCTGCTCGCCCCCGAAGAAGCCGTAGTCGGGTTGTTCGGGGCGGACGCTCCGCTCGCCGTGCCGCTTCGCTACCTCGACTGGCACGAGTTCCTGAACGATCGCCACGCCGGCGTCGACTATGTGTTGGTTTCCTGTGTGCTCTGTGGATCGGTCACGGCCTTCGAAGCGCCGGTGCACGACGGCAAGCCGAGTCTGTTTGCCGCCTCGGGTTTGTTGATGCGGAGCGTGCGGCTCATGTACGACGACGGGACGCGCACGCTCTGGAACGAGCTGACCGGGCGCGCGGCGTTCGGTCCTCGGGCGGAAACGGGGGAGCGACTGCGGAGTCTGCCCGTCGTCGTGACGACCTGGGGCGCTTGGCTCGAGCAACACCCGGAGAGCTCGGCTGTCGAGCTGCCGGGGGGCGAAGAGCGCTACAAGCCCGGCAATCCGTGGGGCGAATACATGATCTCGCCAGAGCCGGCGTTTCCGGTGGGACTCGACCGAGCGGAGTTCGCGCCCAAGGTGCGTGTCGTGGGCCTCGAGATCGGGCTGCGCACGAAGGCATGGGCACTCGAACCGTTGATGTCCAAGCGGGTACTCCACGACGAGCTGGACGGTCGCCCGATCGTGCTCATCGCCGCCCGCGGTCCGGTCAACGTGATGGGTCTGAATCAGCGGGTGGGTGAGCTCGAGTACACCGTCGGCGCCGAGGTGCGGGCGTTCTTCTCGGAAGGCCCGCGCTTCCGGGCCGGGTCCGCCCAGGACACTCTGGAAACGGCAGACGGAGACGTCTGGCGCATCGGAGAAGATGCGCTCCACGGTCCCGGCGGGGAGCAGTTCGCGCGTCTCCGACTCACGCCGGCGTTCTGGTTTGCGTGGCAGGCGTTCCATCCCTCGACCGAGGTGTGGCCGCCCGCAGAGTGACGCTCCCGGGCCGCGGGGCTAGACTCACGGCCCCCGGAAACGGGGAGAGGAGACGCGTTCGATGGCGCTCGAGATTCTGCGCGACCCGCGACTTGCCCAGGTGGAGTGGCAAGACCTCTGCGACGTCAGTTCGCAGGAAGTCTGGAGCGAAGTCCTCATCTACTTGCCGTGGCTGGTCGCCTCGTTGGTCTTCGCACATCTCCAGTGGTGGATTCCGGCACTCGGCGCGTCATTCATGTTCTTCTTGTGCGGCCTGCGCCAGGTCCACGGCGCCTTCCACTACGCCATCGGTGTCGAGCCGAAGCGCCACGAGTGGCTGATGTTCATCCTCTCGCCGCTGATGATGAGCGCGATGCACGCCGTGCAGTACTGCCACCTCCGTCACCACCGCCACTGTATGGACGAGCACGACGTCGAGGCGATGAGCGCGCAGATGCCGGGCTGGAAGGCGCTGCTGATGGGCCCGAAGTTCCCGTGGCTGCTCCACAAGACCGCGCTGCAAGACGGCAAGCCGGCGACGAAGCGGTGGATCTACTGGGAGCTCGCTGCGATGGCCGCGATGGTCGTGTTCGCGTTCTTCGTCGTGGACTGGGTCTTTCTCCAGTACCACGTGATCGCGATGGTCGTCGGCCAGTCGTTCTCGGCGTTCTTTGCGGTGTGGACCGTGCATCACGACTGCGATCGCCACCACTACATCGCGCGGACGATTCGCAACCCGTTCAAGGCGTTCGTGACGTACGACATGTTCTATCACGTCGAGCATCACCTGTTCCCGACGGTTCCCACCTGCAAGCTTCCGGTGCTCGCCGATCGGCTCGACCAGGTTGCGCCGGAGCTGAAGACCAAACAGGTCTTCTGAGCCACTGTCGCTCGCGGCGCTCGCGCTCGGTCTCACCCTGGGCGGGTGGGGCATCTTCCTCGACTCGGTCGAAACGCTTCCGCAGACAGGACTGTGGTCGGCGTTGCACGTGGCGTCGCTCGGCGGTGCCGCGCTCGGGCTTCTGGCGACCTGGCGAGAGCCGCGCGCGCCGCGACTGATCGCGACGCTCGTGGCCTGGCGGTTGGCGTACTTCCCGATCATGGTCTTCTCCGGACACGTCGCATCGATCGTCGAGTGGAGTTGCTTGGGTGTCGGGCTTCCGGTCGTCGTGTATCCCGCGTTCCTTCTGAACGTCGCGTGGATGCACGTGGCGAGTGCGGTCGCGGCCGGCATGCTGGTGCGGCCCCCCTGGCCTTGGCTGCGCTGGGTGATCGCGCCCGCATTCCTGGTTGCGACACTCGTGTCGTTCATGAAACCGGCCGATTTCCATCCGCTGCCGGACCGCGCGTGGGCGCTGGATGCACCCATTCCTGTGCCGCGCGCCGAGCGGACCAACCCCTACTTTGAAGCCCTGATCGGGCCGGGATACTTCCCGACCCAGCGCGTGATGCTGCTCGCGGCGGGCGTGACGTACGCGACGATTCCGCCCTCGCCGTGGGCGACGACGGTGAAGGCGGTGCTCGAAGGCGACTTCGAGGTGAACCCTCACGGCTCCACCGCGGACCGCGTCGCCGAGCACTATCTCGCCTACCACGCGGCCCAGCCGTTCCTCGGATGTCGCGACTTCGCGGAGTGCCCGCTGCCGGAGGCCGCTCTCGACTGATCGCTGGGCGCGGTGATCCGATTCCCGCCCCTCGCTCGACTCTCCTTCAGGACCCGGCCCCGGTTCTTCCTCGAAGGAGATTCGATGCGGGACGATTTTGCTCGAGCCTTGGTGACCGCGGCCTTCATTCTCGTGACGAGCCTCTTGCTGGCGCTCAGCCAGTAGGCCGCGAGTTGTCCGTCGGGGCGCTCATCGGGCGCGCCGGCTAGCGTCTTTTCCGATGGGGACGGCACTTCTCGTCGGGGCCGGTGGCACGTTGGGCTCCCGGATCGCGCGTCTGCTCGCAGGCTTCGCGCCGGAGGCTCGGGTGATCCCGGCTTCGCGCCGGGGGTCGAGCGCGCTCGGAGCGGAAGCCCGCCGTGTCGACGTGCATGACGCCGCGACCGTCCGGCCCGCACTCGAAGGCGTCGATGTCCTTGTGAATGCGGTCGGCCCGTATCGGTACGATCCCGTACCTCTGGTGCGCGCGTGTGTGGAAAGCGGAGCGCACTACGTCGACCTGGCGGAGTCGCCCAAGTTTCTCGGGCGGGTCCGGAAGGCGGCGAAAGGCGCGAGTGTTGCAGTCGTGCCCGGTTGCTCGACGGTTCCCGGTCTGGTGGAGCTGCTCGCGCGGCCGTTCTTCGAACTCCCCGGCGCCGTGCGCATCGATGCGTGGCTCTCGATGGGGAGTGCCAACGCGGTGAGTGCCGCACTGCTCGCAGGCTTGCTCGTGCCGCTGGGTCGGAACGCGCCGGACGGAGCGCGCTATTTCGGCCGCGTCGAATCCCGGACCCTCGCGGGCCGTCCGCTGCGCTTCGGTCGCCACCCGGTCGGCCTCGAGGATTTGCCGGTCCCGGTTCGGCTCTTCGTCGGTTTCGATCGGGCTCCTCTCGTGTACGCGCTCCGAGCGGTGACGCCTGCACTCGGCCGCCTCTCCGAAACTGCGGTCTCACGGCTCGCGCAGCTGGGCGCACCGGCGGCAGCGCTCGCACGGCCCTTCGGGACGCCGCGCGGTGTGCTTCGCGTCGAGGCCCTCGCTGCGAACGGGGGCAAGCTCGCAGGCGTCGAGGTCGAAGCGCATGCCGAGGGGCTCGACGTGCCGGCGTGGCCCGCGGTGTGGGCGGCTACGCGCTTGCTTCGGGGGGGACCCTCTCCGTCAGGCGCATGCGTGTTGGCCGATCTCGTTCCCCGCACTGACGCACTCGCGGAGCTCCGGCGCGCCGGATTCGAGGTTCGAGAGGACCGATCTTCGGCGACGTGACGGCAGCGACCCCCCTGAGAAGAACCGCCGGGCCCGTGCGGCTCATCGCCACGGCGATCGGAGGGCCGCGCGCAGTCGCGGGGAAGCTGCGCCGTCTCGGTCGCACGGCGCTCCTGTATGTCAGGCCGGGCGGAGTCGAGCGGCGCCTCGAAACCCTGGCGAGTCGCGGACTGGCCCCCGAGCAACCGACGCGCGTGCAGCTCTTCTTCGGTGGCTTCGACATGCTGCGATTCCTGATCGAGCCGGCGGCGCGCGACTACTACCAACAGCAGGGCATCTCGTTCGGCTTCCATCAGCTGCTTCGGGTGCTCGACGACCCGGTGTCGATGATCGACCCGACCGGCTTCCTGTCGGAGCGAGACACAATCATCGGGCACGTGATGCAGGTCGTGCATCTGAATCCGATCTACGACCTGCAGATCCTCCAGGCATTCCCGGACGGGCTCGAAGAACTGGAGAGTCAGGTGGCCGCGATGGTCGCCGGGAGCCATCCGCGCGCGGGGACGATCGGCGCGATCGTCGAGGACCCCAGCTATCACGCGCGACTGCTCGAGTACGTGCGGAGCTACCGACAGAATCCGGAGACGCCGCACCTGACCCGCGAGGAACAGACGCTGCGCGTGGACCCGCACTTCGCGGCGGCCGAGAAGCAGTTCGCCACGCTGCCGAGTTTCCTCGAATACTGCGGCCGGCTTCCGAGGCGGCTCGGTGGGCTCGTAAGTCGTTATCGCTTGGTCAGCGAGTTCCCGCTCGGCGGTCCCGCAGAAGCCGATGACTCGAATCTCCGTCCGTGAGGAGCCGAGGCGTTACTCCGCGGCATCCAGGTCGCCGGTCTCCGCATCTTCCATCGACTCCAGAACCGACGTGTCTTCGAACACGGGGATGCCTTCTGCTTCGAACATCGCTCGGGTGCGATCCGTGACAGCGCCGACGCGAACGAGCGCGGGCATCATCAGGTCCTTGAAGGAGTGCACAGTTCCCGGCGGCTGGTCGAACTTGATGCCGAGCTCGCGGGCTTCTTTCATGCCCTTCAGGAAATCACCGGGGTCGATCTCCGAGTTCTGGAGCACGAGAGCGAAGGTGGGGTCGGGCTGCGGCGCCTTTCCCTTCCGGCGACCGGTGGCCTCGGCCATCATCATGAGCGCGTCGAACGCGAACTGCGCGACGTCTTCCTTCTCGTCGTCGTGGAGCTCCTTGATGGTGGCCCCGACGTAGACGTTGCCGAACGCGACGTGGCGCGACTCGTCGCGCAGCACGCCCTCGACGAGGTTGCGCATCAGGTCACACGACGTCGCGCGCCGCATGTTGTGGAAGGAGCCGAGGGCCAGGCCCTCGACGACCATGTTCATGCCGATCGCGATCTTGACCCAGCTGTCGGCCTTGAGAGTCGTGTCGATCAGCTTCTTGAGGAAGGGCGAGATCGGGTAGACGATCGCCAGCTTGCGCAGATACTTCTCGAAGGCTTCGACGTGGCGTGCCTCGTCCATGGTCTGGGTCGCCGCGTACAGCTTGCCCTCGTAGTCGGGCACCGCGTGGGTGAGGGCCGCCGCGGTCATCAATGCACCCTGTTCGCCGTGGAGGAACTGCGAGAGCCGCTGTGCGCCGACGTGCGCTGTGAACGTGTCGCGCTGACTCTTCGAGAGCTTCTGGATGAACGGAACGAGGTTGAAGCCGAACCGCTCTTCTTCGATGATCGGCTTCGAGGGGTCGACCTCGATGCTCCAGTCGAGGTCCTGCTCGGCGTCCCACTGCAGCTTCTTCGACTTCGTGTAGAGGTTCTTCAGCTTCTCGCTGGAGATCTCGTAGTCGAACTGCCAGCAGACCTCCATCGGCGACTCGTAGACGTCGCTCTTCGTCCAATCTTCGGGAATGTGGGGTGCGGTGCTCATCGGGTTTCCTCCAGGAGGTAGGAACAGATCATCTCCGCGAGTTCGGAGAGGATCTTGTCAGGTGTGGGCTGCGCAACGTCGCGCACGAGAAGCTGGGTCGCGGCCATGTCGATCGCGTGGTGGATCAGGAAGCCGGCGGAGGCGGCGTCGACTCGGGCGCGGAACGTGCCCTGTTGCTGGCCGAACGCGACGAACTCGGCGAGGCGCTCGATCTGCACCTGCTCGATGCGATCGTAGAGTCGCCGCACCTCTTCATCACGATCGGCGAGCGCGAGTACGACCACGTAGAGCGACGGTTCCTTGCGTTGTCGGTCGTACGCTCGGCGAAGGGCCCGCTCGATCGACGCGCGCGGATCGTCGGACAGGAGTCGGCTGAGACCGAGGTCGCTGCGGCGCCGTGCTGCGAAGCGCTCGCCCCAGTCTTCGACGAGCGCGAGCAGGACGGCGCGCTTGTCGGGGAAGTGGTGGTAGACGGTGCCGACCCCGATCGCGGCCCGCTCCGCGATGTCGTGGACGCTGGTGCCGTCGTAGCCGGCCTGCGTGAAGAGGTCGCCAGCCGCGCGAAGGATCCGGGAGCGAGTCGCGAGGCCGCGCGCCTGGGGGCGCCGGGTGCGGGGAGGGGCCGGACGATGGGGCTGCGCCACGGCGCGAGTCTAGGTCAGCTCATATCCCGAATGCAAGTTCGGGAAAACATCTCAAGTATCTGATTTTCCTACTTTATCGGAGATCGCAGAACCCGACCCGATCGCCTTGTGAGCCGGGGGCTTCTCCTGGAGCGTGTCGAGCGCCCGATCGATGGCCTGCTTGGCTTGGGCCGTCACGCCTCCTCTTTTGTATTCGTCCACGAGAAGCTGCTCGAGCTTGCCGAACTGCTCATCGATCCCGGGCTCCTCGTTCTCGTCGTGCTCGCCAAACAGGTTCAGCCACTCGTCGAAACGGGCCCCGAGCCCGCGCACCAGTTCAAACGTCCGCTCCGGCCGATCCCCGCCGGCGACGACCCCGAGCAGTCCGGCGATCAGCGCCGCAGGAAACAGCACGACGTCCCGAGCAGTTTCGAGCGCGACCTTGGCGGAGAAGACGAGGACGTCGCGGATGAGGCGCCAGCGACGTGCAGAACGATCGGGAGGGGTGTCCGGCATGGCGTGAGCGTACCGCGCTGGGCAGCGTGGAAGCGAGTACGAAGTGGCTAGAACAACTCCGCTGGAGTCGCGCGGGTCCACTGCGCCCAGGTGAGCTGCCACTCGCCGCTTCGCTCTTCGAATTCGGCGTCGATTCGGTAGACGTCGGCGCGCAGACCGGCGACCGGCAGGCTCTCGGGGATCGCGCGCCCGGCGGTCGCGGCGACGAGTTCGACGGATGCGCGGCCGTCGTCACGGATCGTGATGTCGTGTACGCGCGTCATCACGTGGACGCTCTGGTTGCGCATCGTGTGGAAGGTGAGGAGCTGGCCCAGCTCGCGGCGGTCGCGGCCGTGGGCGTCTTCGAAGTCGTCCGCGACGTGGTCCTTCACGTCGCTCACGTCCTTGGCCTCGACGGCGACCGCCATTCGGTCGATCACGGCTCGGATCCGGGCCTCGGGCGTCTCGGTCTCGCCTCCGCAGCCCGCCACGAGGGCGAGGCCAATCCATAGAATGGGAGCGATCCAGCGCATGCTGGCCTCATCGGCAGGACTGCTCCAGACTTGGAGCACCCCCATGGACCCCGAGCGTACCGCCCGATACCCGTTCGTTTCCGAGGCGGGCCGCCCTCCGGGCGTCTCGATCGAGCGGACCGAGGGGCCTTGGCTGATCGCAGCGGACGGCCGCCGGATCTACGACGCAGCGGGTGGCGCCATCGTCTCGAACATCGGCCATGGCCGGCGCGAAGTCGCCGAGGCCGCGGCGGCGGCGATGGAAGAGGTGACGTACCTGGTGCCGCCGTTCGCGTCTCCGAGTCGCGTGCGGCTCGTGGAGCGACTGCAGGATCACTGGCTCCCGGGTGACATCCGCCGGGTCGTGTTCACGAGCGGCGGGTCCGAGGCGATGGATGCAGCGATCCGGCTCGCCCGTCAGCACCATCTTTCGGCGGGGCGACCGGAGCGTTGGAAGATCGTCAGTCGCGAGCTCTCCTATCACGGGACCACGATCGGAACGCTCGCGATCGGCGGCAACACGAAGCGCCGCGCGCCGTTCGAGCCGCTGCTGTTCGATTCGCCCAAGGCACCCAACTGCTATCCGCTGCGCTGCGGTCTGTGTCGCGGTGAGGGCGGCTGCACGCTCGCGTGCGCCGATGCGATCGAGGAGGTGATTCTTGCCGCCGGGCCGGACACCGTGGCGGGGTTCGTCGGCGAACCGATCGTGGGCTCGACGGCCGGTGCGCTGGTGCCGCCGGATGGCTACTGGCCGCGCGTGGCGGAGATCTGCCGGAAGTACGGCGTGCTCTTCATCGCGGACGAGGTGATGACCGGCTTCGGCCGCACCGGGAGGCGCTTCGCGGTCGATCACTGGGGCGTCGTGCCAGACGTGCTCGTCGGCGGGAAGGGACTCGGCGGCGGGTACATGCCGATCGGCGGCGTCTACACGCGCGAAGAAGTGATCGCGCCGATCGCCGCGGCCGGCGACGAGCTGATGTTCTTCACCTACTCGGCGCACCCCGCCGCGTGCGCCGCTGCGGACAAGGTGCTCGAGATCGTCGACCGCGAGGGGCTGGTCGAGCGTGCCGCCGAGATGGGCGAGCTGCTGAGCGAGCGGCTGGCGCCGCTGAGCGACCACCCGAACGTCGCCGAGGTGCGCGGGCGCGGGCTGCTCCAGGCCGTCGAGTTCGTGCGCGATCGCGAGAGCCTCGAGCCGTTCCCGGCCGAGGTGCGTTTCGCGGGCCGTTTCGTCGCCGCCGGTATGGGGAACGGCGTCTTCTTCTATCCCGGTGGCTGCGACCCGGCGCGCGATGTCGTCTGCTTCGGCCCGCCGTTCACAATCACCCCCGACGAGATCGACCACATCGTCACGGTGTTCGAAAAGACGTTGGGCGAGGTGACGACACACCTCGAGGGCGCATGACCGTCCGCCTCACCGCATTCGCCTGCGGCTGGCTGACGGGGCCGATGGGCGGGTTCCTGCGAGGCGAAGAAGGTCGCTTGCGGGTTCCTGTTCCGGCCTACCTCATCGAGCACCCCCGCGGCACCGCGGTCTTCGACACGGGCCTTCACCCCGCGACACAGCATGATCCGGGTGCGTGGCTCGGCGGCCTCGCGAAAATTTTCGACGTCGAGTTTGCGCCGGGTGAGGAGCTCGCTGCACGCCTGCAGGCGGTCGACGTCGATCCGACCCGCGTCGAGTGGCTCGTGAACTCCCACCTGCACTTCGACCATGTCGGCGGCAACGCGCAGCTCCCGAACTCGACGCTCGTCGTGCAGCGCCGCGAGTGGGAGGCGGGGGCGGACGACGACATGGCCGCGGCGAACGCGTTCGATCCCAAGGAGTATCGCACCGGGCAAGACGTTCTGCAGGTGGACGGCGAGCACGACTTGTTCGGCGACGGTTCCGTCGTGTGCTTGCCGACCCACGGACATACTCCGGGCCATCAGTCGCTGCGCGTGAGGCTGCCGCGCGGCGACGTGATCCTGGCAGCTGACGCCTGCTATCTGCGACGCACCCTCGAAGAGCTGCATCTTCCGGGAGTCTGTTCCGACCCGGAGGAGATGCTCGCTTCGTTGCGCCGCTTGCGCGCGCTTCGCGACGCGGGCGCGCGCATCTTCTACGGTCACGACCCCGAGTTCTGGACGAGCGTTCCGCAAGCGCCTGCGCGCGTCGTCTGAAGGAGACCCGATGGGAGACTGGTTTCGCCATCAGCTGTCCGCCCGCCCGTGGTGGATGAACGCGATGATGCTGTTCTCGGCCTACATGGCGTTCGTGTACGTGCCATGGGATTTGTTGATGAAGCCGGCCGCGCTCGACGAGGAAGTGTGGTTCGGGATTCGTTTCCACGGAGCCTGGGCCAAGCTGCTCGCGCTGCCGCACTGGGCGATCTATGCCGCGGGGGCGTACGGGTTCTGGAAAATGCGCCCGTGGATGTGGCCCTGGGCGCCGCTCTATCTGGTGCAGGTGACGATTGCGATGTTCGTCTGGCCGCTGCTCTACGCGCCCGGTGGCTTCGTCAGCAGCCTGCTCTTCGCGACCGTGAGCGCCGCAGCATTCGCGGGAATCACCCGCGCTCTCTGGAACGCGCGCGATCATTTCCAGCCAACGGTTCGAGAGACTCTTCGGGAGCGCTACGGAGAATGGGCCCTTGTGACGGGAGCTTCCGCGGGCATCGGTGCCGAGTTCGCTCGCGCGCTCGCGCGGGGCGGGGTCTCGTGCGTGCTGTCTGCGCGGCGCGAAGATCGCCTGTCTCAATTGGCCGAGGAGCTGGAGAAGAGGCACGGTGTGAAGACGCGCGTGGTCGCCGCGGATCTGGCCCAGCCGGAGGGTGCCGATCGTCTCGCGGACGCGGTCGCCGATCTCGAGATCAGCGTGCTCGTGAACAATGCGGGCTTCGGCTACGCCGGTCGCTTCGACAAGCTCGACCCGGATCGCCTGCGCGACATGGTGAACCTCAACTGTCTCGCTCCGCTCGTCCTGACGCGCCGCCTGCTGCCCGGAATGCGCGCCCGCGACCAGGGTGCGGTGATCTTCACCGGATCGATCGCGGGGTGTCAGCCGCTCCCGCTTCACGGGGTCTACGCGGCGACGAAAGCCTTCGACAACCTGCTCGGGGAGGCGCTATGGGGCGAGCTCGAGGGCACGGGTGTTCAGGCCCTCTCGCTGCTGCCCGGCTCGACCGAGACCGAGTTCCAAGAAGTGGCCGGGGAGATCGGCCATGAAGGCGAATCGCCGGCCGAGGTGGTCGAAACGGCGCTGCAAGCACTCGGTCGTCAGCCCTCGGTGATCTCCGGCTGGATGAACTGGGTCCGGGCGAACGCTGCGACGCGGCTTCTGCCCCGCAGCGTACTCACGCTCGTGGCCAAGGATGTGATCGAGAAGCAGACGCCGAAAGAGCTGCGTTAGGCGGAAGCCTACCATTGGCCCCCATCAATTCGAAAATTCTTGCCAGTGACCCAGGCCGCTTCGTCGGAGGCCAGGTAGACGGCGAGGCCGGCGATCTCTTCGGGCGTTCCCATTCTCCCTAGCGGGATCGACTTCACGATCGCGTCGCCGTGCTCTTCGATCATGCCCTCGGCGATGTCGGTGGCGATGAGGCCCGGCGAGATGATGTTGCAGCGCACGCCTTTCCGGGCGTTCTCGCGGGCCACGACCTTGCTGAGCGCGTTGACGGCCGCCTTCGCCGCGACGTAGGGCCCGCCGTTCGCGCCACAGGCATCGGCCGCGATCGAAGAGATGGTGAGCAGCACGCCCGACTCCTGCTCCCTCATGATGGGGAGCGCGGCGTGCAAAGTGTGGAAGACGCCGTAGAGATCGATCTGGACGACGCGGTCGAAGTAGCCCGGGTCGACCTTGTGGATCGGCTCGAACCGCGTCGGCACGCCGGCGTTGGCGACGACGATATCGAGCCCGCCGAATGCGTCGCGCGTGCCGTCGACCATCGCGGTCACCGCAGCCCCGTCGCGCACGTCGGCGGCGAAGGCGGCTCCGCGCACCCCGTGGGCCTCGATCTCGGCCACGGTTGCCTTCGCGGCCTCGGCTTCGCGGCGATAGCCGATCGCGACATCCGCACCCTCGGCGGCGAACGCGAGGGCGATGCCCTTCCCGATGCCGCGTGACGCGCCCGTCACCAATGCCCGCTTTCCTTGCAACTTCCCCGACATACGCGCCTCCCGTGCTCTTGAGGAGCCGCGACGGTAGCCGCTCGAGGCCCCTCTCGGGTTTGCGGACAAAACTGAAACATGTTCTAATCTTCCGCCCATGGCCTCGACTCCCCCCTCCTCGGCGCCGGGCGCGGCGGCTGCCGAAGCGCCCGCGACCGGCCTGGCCGCCAGCCAGCTGCGCCGGATGCGGAAGATCGTCGACGAGGCGGTGGGGCTCGCCGAACGCGAGGGGTTCGACGGCGTGCGCCTGCGCGACGTCGCGGAGGCGTCCGGGGTCGCTCTCGGGACGCTCTACAAGTACTTCCGGAGCAAGGAAGACATCTTGCTCTTCGCGGCGAACGAAGAAGCGGTGAAGATGGAAGAGGTCATGTGCGCGCGGCCGCCGAGCGGCGACACACCGATCGAGCGCGTGACCGCGTTCTTCGCGCGTTCGACGCGCGGCCTGACGCGCCGGCCCGACTTTGCACGCGCCGTCATTCGCGCGATTGCGGCCGGCGACCCGGGCACCGCGGCCAACGTGGCCGGCTTTCACCTTCGCACGAACCGCCAGATCGTCGCCGCGCTCCGCGGCGAGGCTCCGCACACCGACGACGACCTGACCGAGCCGGTAGGGACGGAGCGCGAGCGAGCGGTCGCCATGGTGCTCAACCACGTCTGGTTTGCGTCGCTGATCGGTTGGTCTGGCGGGCTGCATCCCGTGAAAACCGTGCCGGAGCGGGTGCGCCAGACAGCGCTCCTGTTGCTGGACGAAAGCTGAGGCGAACGGTGCACATCGACTTCACTCCCGCACAGAAGGAGCTCCGCCGCGAGCTGCGCGCCTACTACCGCGAGCTCCTCACGCCGGAGTTGCGCCTCGCGCTCGACGAACAGTGGGACCAGCTTGGCGGTCCGGCGTTCCGAGAGGCGATGGGCCGCATGGGGAAAGACGGCTGGCTGACGCTCGGTTGGCCCAAAGAGCACGGTGGCCACGGACGCGGCACGATCGACCAGTTCATTTTCTGGGACGAGACGTATCGCGCGCGCGCTCCGCTCCCGGTCATCACCGTGAACACGGTCGGTCCGATGCTGATCAAGCACGGCACGCAGGCGCAGCGCGACCTGCTGCTGCCCAAAATCCGCGACGGCGAGCTGCTGGTCGGTATCGGCTACACGGAACCCTCCTCGGGAACCGATCTCGCTTCGCTCCAGACTCGCGCCGTCCGCGAGGGCGACGAGTGGGTGATCAACGGCCAAAAGGTATTCACCACGCACGCGCAGGACGCGGAGTACATCTGGCTGGCCGCGCGCACCGACCCGGATGCCAAAAAGCATGCGGGCATCTCGATCATCCTCGTGCCGACCGACACGCCCGGCTTCTCTCACACGCCGACACGAACGCTCGGCGGCGAACTCACCAACACGACGTTCTTCGAGAACGTGCGGGTGCCGGCCGACAACCTGATCGGCCCGCTCAATGGCGGTTGGGGCCTCATTACCGGACAGCTCAACCTGGAGCGCATCACGCTCGCGATCCCGGGGCCGGCCGACCGGCTGCTCGACGAGGTGTGGGCGTGGGCTGGCAAGACCGAGACCCAGGACGGCGGCCGCGTGATCGACATCCCTTGGGTGCAGCAGAACCTCGCGCGCGTGTACGCGAAGCTCGACGCGCTCAAGGTGCTCAACTGGCGCTCGGCGTGGCAGCTCGACATCGGCGAGCCGGTGATCGCCGACGCGTCAGCGGTCAAGGTGCTCGGCACCGAGATGCGTCTCGAGCTCTATCGGCTGCTGCTGGAGATCACGAACACGGCCGGGATCGTCCGCCAGTTCGAGAACGGGATGCTGTTCAACGGGCTGCTCGAGCAGGCCTATCGCGGGGCGATGGTCGAGACGTTCGGCGGCGGAGTCAACGAAGTACAGCGAGACATCATCGCGATGGCCGGCCTGGGGCTTCCCCGGGCCCGCCGCTAGTCAGGAAACGGGAGACGATTCATGCCGCTCTCTGCCGCTGAAAAGCGCGAGCTCGAAAAGAAGATGGAAGCGTTCGTCGGGAAGCCGATCGGCCCCCCGATCGTCGCATCCGACCTCGTCAACGAGCCGATGATCCGGCATTGGTGCGAGGCGATGGGCGACACGAACCCGGTGTACCTCGACGCTGCCGCGGCCAAGGAGAGTGCGCACGGCGGAATCGTCGCGCCGCCGACCATGCTGCAGGCGTGGACGATGGGCGGGTTCGACATGTCGGCAGGCTACGACCAGCCGACGAACGAGCAGCAGCGCCTCCACAAACTGCTCGAAGACCACGGCTACACGTCGGTCGTCGCGACGAACACCGACCAGGGTTACACGCGCTACCTGCGCCCCGGCGATCAGGTGACCGAGGTGACCGTCATCGAGTCGGTCTCCGAAGAGAAGGCCACCGCGCTCGGCATCGGGTACTTCATCAACACCCGCACCACGTACACCGATCAGAGCGGAGATGAGCTTGGCTGGCTCACGTTCCGGGTACTGAAGTTCATTCCCTCACAGCAACCGCAAGCCGCGGCCGCAGACGACGGCGGGGCTCCCGCCGCACCGCAGCGGATCCGCGCACCGATGGGTCACGACAACTCGTGGTGGTGGGAAGCGGTCAACGAAGGAAAGATCCCGATCCAGAGCTGCAACGGCTGCGGCAAGCTGCATCATCCGCCGCGCCCGATGTGTGACGCGTGCCGTGGCATGGAGATGGGCTACGTCGAGGCGTCGGGCAAGGGGACGGTGCACACGTTCACCGTCATCCATCACCCGCAGTTCCCCGGCTACGACTTTCCGATCATCGCGGCGCTCATCGATCTCGAGGAGGGCACGCGGCTGATGTCGAATGTCATCGAGTGCGCGCCGGGCGACGTGTCGATCGGGATGCCGGTGCAGGGGTTCGTGCAAGAAGGGGAAGACGGGCTCAAGGTTCCCGTTTTCCGGCCGGCCTGATCGTGGATTTCGCATTCACCGAAGAGCAGGATTCGATCCGCGCCCTCGCCCGCGAGATTCTCGAAGGAGAAGTGACGGCCGATCGTCAGCGGGCGGCCGAGACCTCGACGGAATGGATGGACGCCGAGCTGTGGGCGCGACTCGCTGAGGCCAACCTGCTGGGCCTCGCCGTGCCCGAGGCGCAGGGCGGGATGGGCTTTGGCTTTCTGGAGCTGTGCTTGTTGCTCGAAGAGGCGGGTCGCCAGGCGATTCCGTTGCCGCTGCTCGAGACGCTCGTGCTCGGCGGGTTGCCGATCGCGGAGTTCGGGAGCGACGTGCAGCGCGAGCGATGGCTGCGTCCGATGGCCGAGGGCAAGGCGATTCTCTCGGGGGCGCTGCCCGGCGTGGCCGGCGGTTCCGCAACCGTCTCCGCACGTGCGGACGGCGCCGGCTGGGTGCTCGGAGGCACTGCCACGGAGGTTCCGTTCGCGGCACGCGCGGCGCGCATCGTCATCGCGGCGGCGTCGCCGGAAGGGGAGGGCCTCTTCCTCGTCGATCCGAGTGCCGCAGGGGTTTCGATCTCCGAGGACGTGATCTCGACCGGCCAACCGCTCGCGACACTCCACCTGTCGGACGTGCGCTGCGACGGAGAAGCGCGGCTCGGCAGCGCGGGCGAGGCGGGCTGGCTCCGGGAGCGCGCGCTGGTCGGTGCGGCGGCGACTCAGGTCGGCGTCTCCGATGCGGCGATCGAGCTGACGTCGGGGTACGTGCGCGAGCGTGAGCAGTTCGGTGTGCCGGTCGGCTCGTTCCAGGCGGTGCAGCATCGTGCCGCCGACGCGTTCATCGATCTGTCTGCGCTCCGATGGTGTACCTGGCGGGCGGCTTGGCGGCTGGCCGAAGGCTTGCCGGCTGCACGCGAGGCGGCGGTTGCGAAGTTCTGGGCGGCCGACGCCGGCGCGCGCATCTCGAACGCGTGCGTCCATCTGCACGGCGGAATCGGGTCGGATGTCGACTATCCGATCCACCGCTACTTCTTGATCTCGAAGGCACTCGAGCTGAAGCTGGGGGCGGCCACACCGCACCTCGTCTGGCTCGGGAGCGACATGGCCCGGACCGGGCCCGAGGAGACGGTATGAGTCGGTCGTTGGCATTCGCGGACGTGAGCATCGGGGATGAGTTGCCCGGCCTCGACGTCCCGCTCACCGCTTCGATCATTGTCGGCGGCGCTATCGCGTCGCGCGACTTCACGCCGGTGCACCACAGCCGTTCGGCGGCGCAGGAGCAGGGCATGCAGGACGTGTTCATGAACATCCTGACGACCAACGGCTATGTCGGACGGTTCGTCACCGACTGGGCCGGGCCGGACTCGGCGATTCGCCAGCTCTCGGTGAAGCTCGGCGGCCCGAACCTGCCCGGCGACACGATGAAGATGAGCGGCAAGGTTGTCGAGGCGGATGCAGCCGCCGGGACGGTCGCGGTCGACGTGGTCGGCAAGAATGCCTGGGGAAATCACGTGGAAGGGCGCGTCGTCGTGGCGCTGTCGGCGGGGGCCTCCTGATGTCGATCACTCTCAAGAACCAGGCAGCGATCGTCGGGATCGGCCAGACGAAGTTCTCGAAGAACTCGGGCGTCTCCGAGTTGGCGCTCGCCGCGGAGGCGGTGTCGAAGGCCATCGACGACGCCGGGCTCGAGCCGAGCCAGATCGGTGGACTCACGACGTTCCAGCTCGATACGAACGACGAGGTCGACGTCGCGCGTGCGGTCGGGATCGGCGACCTCACGTTCTTCAGCCGCATCGGCTACGGCGGCGGCGCGGCGATCGGCGTGATCCATCAGGCGGCGATGGCCGTGGCCACCGGCGCGGCCGACTACGTGGTGGCCTACCGCGCGCTCAACGGACGCTCGGGACAGCGCTATAGCGACGGCGTGTCGGGCGACATCGTGACCGCCGACTTGATCCACTGGAGCTGGTACATGCCGTGGGGTCTGCTCACGCCGGCCAGCTGGGTCGCGATGTTCACGCAGCGCTACATCCACGAGACGGGCACGAAGCCCGAGGATCTGGCGCAGGTCGCGATCTCGACCCGCAATCACGCCATCAACAACCCCGACGCGTTCTTCTACAAGCGTCCGCTCACGCTCGACGACTACATGGAAGCGCGCTGGATCGCGGAGCCGCTGCGGCTCTACGACTGCTGTCAGGAGACGGACGGCGGCTGTGCGGTCGTCATCACGACGCCGGAGCGGGCGAAGGACCTGAAGCAGACGCCGGCGATGATTCGCGGCGTCTCGCAGGGGATGGGCGCCGACCAGGAGCAGATGACGAGCTTCTATCGGCCCGACATCCACACGCTGCCGGAGATGGACACGGTGGCGAAGCAGATGTGGGAAGTCGCGGGACTCAGCGCCAGCGACATCGACGCGGCCGTCATCTACGACGCGTTCTCGTCGATTGTGCTGATGCAGCTCGAAGCGTTCGGCTTCTGCAAGCCGGGCGAAGCGAAAGACTTCGTGAAGGACGGTGCGCTCGAGGTGGGTGGCCGGCTTCCGACCAACACCCACGGCGGTCAGCTTTCCGAGGCGTACGTCCACGGCGTGAACGGAATCCTCGAAGGGGTCCGACTCATCCGCGGCACTTCCACCAATCAACCCGAGAAGAACGACCATGTGCTCGTCACCGCCGGCGTCGGCGTGCCGACGAGCGCGATGGTCCTCGGCCAGGCCTAGGGGAATCAGAAGATGCGAGAATCGGTCATCGTCGAGGCGGTCCGGACGCCGATCGCGCGCGGCAAGATGGGGAAGGGTGACCTCTCCGGCTACCACGCGGCACAACTGCTCGGTGCGCTGCAGCGCGGGCTGGTCGAGAAGGCCGGCATCGAGCCCGGCGACGTGGAGCAGGTTTTCGGAGGGTGCGTCACCCAGGCGGGCGAGCAGTCGAACAACATCGCCCGCCACGCGTGGCTCGGGTCGCAAGGCGAGAGTTACACGACGGCCGGCACGACGCTCGACGTCCAATGCGGCTCCGGGCAACAGGCGAACAACGTGGTGAACGCGCTCGTGAAGGGCGGCAGCATGGACGTCGGCCTCGCGTGTGGCATCGAGCTGATGAGCCATGTGGGGCTCGGTGCCAACGTGATCAACGGCCCGGGCTACTTCCAGCCGCCCGACTATCCGTGGGACCAACCGCCCTCGCAGTTCATCTCGGTCGAGCGCATCGCGGAGAAGCGTGGCATCACGCGCGAGCAGGCCGACGCGTGGGCGCTGCGTTCGCAGACGCGGGCGGCCGAGGCGCGCGCCGCGGGCCGCTTCAACGCGGAGATCCTCCCGCTCGAAGCTCCGGTGCTCGGCGACGACATGGCCCCGACCGGCGAGAAGCGGCTGATCGAGCAGGATCAAGGCATCCGCGAAACCACGCTCGAAGGACTCGCGCAGCTGAAGCCGGTGCAAGAGGGCGGGATCCACACCGCTGGCAACTCGTCGCAGGTGTCGGACGGGTCGGCGGGTCTGCTCTACATGACGGCCGAGAAGGCAAAGGCGTTCGGTCTGAAGCCGCGCGCTCGCATCGTGCAAGACGTCGTGGTCGGTGCCGATCCGTACTTCCTGCTGGAAGGGCCGATCGACGCGACGCGCAAGGCATTCGAGAAGAGCGGGATGTCGGTCGCCGACATCGACCTCTTCGAGTGCAACGAGGCGTTCGCCGCGGTGCTGCTCGCGTGGCTGCAGGAGTTCCCGGACATCGACACCGACAAGGTGAACGTCAACGGCGGCGCGATCGCGCTCGGTCATCCGGTGGGAGCGACCGGCTCACGCCTGCTGGTGACGGCGCTTCACGAGCTCGAGCGAACCGGTCAGGGCACCGCGCTCATCACCATGTGCTGCGGCTCGGCTGTCGGCACCGCCACCATCATCGAGCGGATCTAGGGTAGGGAGAGTCGAAATGGGAATTCTGGACGGCAAGGTGGCGATCGTCACCGGAGCAGGGCGCGGTCTCGGCCGCGTCGAAGCGATCGAACTCGCGCGGCATGGCGCATCGGTCATCGTCAACGACCTCGGGACCGAGGGCGACGGGAGTGGCTCCGACGAGCACCCGGCGCGCGACGTCGTGGCCGAGATCGAGAAGGCCGGCGGCAAAGCGGTCGCGCACTTCGGCGACGTGGCGGACTGGGAGCAGAGTCAGGCGCTGGTCCAACGGGCGGTGGACGAGTTCGGCGATCTCAACATCATGCTGAACAACGCCGGCTTCTCGCGCGACGGGATGCTCGTCAAGATGGAGGAGGACCAGTTCGACTCAGTGCTCCGGGTTCATGCGAAGGGCCACTTCTGCATGATCCGTCACACACTGGCCTACTGGCGCGAGCGTTCGAAGGCGGGCGGCGAGATCTACGGCCGGCTGATCAGCACCGCGTCCGACGCGTACCTGATGGGGAACCTCGGCCAGGCGAACTACGCGGCGGCGAAGGCAGCGATCTCGCATATGACGCTCTCGGCGGCGCGCGAATGCCAGCGGCTCGGCGCCACCGCCAACATCATCCTCCCTCGCGCGCGGACCCGGATGACGATGACCGGCCCGTGGGCCGGGATCTTCGCGGAGCCGGAAGAGGGCTTCGACCAGTTCGCGCCGGAGCACGTCGCACCGCTGGTGGCCTGGCTCGCCTCGCCGGACGCGGGCGAAGTATCCGGGCAGCTGATCCAGGTGTGGGGCAAGCAGATCCGTGTGTACGCGCCGCCTGTCCCCTCGTTCGCGGTCGAGAACGAGCGCGAGTGGTGCGTCGAAGATCTGCAGAAACATCTGGGCGAGTTCTTCAAGGACAAGAAGCCGATCGAAGACAGCTTCGCGCTGCCGATGGCGTAGGCGTACCCATCGAGGTCTACGCCAGCATCCCCGATGTCCGCATGCCTCTCCGCGAAGTGGCGGCGTACGCGCGGCGCGCGGAAGCGCTCGGCTGTGACGGGCTCGTGGTGCCGGAGGCAGTGTCCGACGGCATCCTTGCAGCGACACTTGCGCTCGAGCACACCGAGCGGCTGCGCGTCGCGACGGGCGTGGTCGTTGCATTCGCGCGCAGTCCGATGCTGCTCGCGCAAGATGCGTGGAGCCTCGCACAGCTCTCGGGCGGTCGTTTCGAGCTCGGGCTCGGGCCGCAGGTGCGCGGCAATGTGGAAGGCCGCTTCGGAATGCCCTGGTCGGCCCCCGCGGCACGAATGCGAGACTACGTGGGCGCGGTACGCGCGGTGTTCGAGTGCTGGACCGAGGGCACCGAGCTCCACTACGAGAGCGAGAGTTACACGCTCACGCGGATGCAGCCGTTCTTTCGACCCGATCCGCTCGCTGCGGGCGCGCCACCGGTACTGCTCGGTGCGATCGGGCCGCTCATGACGGGTGTCGCGGGCGAAGTGGCCGACAGCCTACTCACGCATCCCACGAACTCGACCGCCTCGTTCGTGCGGGACGTGGTGCGCCCGGCGCTCGCCGAGGGCGCGCGCTTTGCGGGCCGCGCGGCCGGTGCCGTGCGAGTCATTGCCGGCCCGATGGTGGCTACCGGCGCGACCGACACCGAGGTCGCTGCGGAGCGTGAAGCCGCGCGCCAGGTGCTCGCGTTTACGTTCAGTACGCCTGCCTACCGAGCGACACTCGACCACCACGGCTGGGGCGAGGTGTCGGACCGGCTGCGCGCGGGCGCCCGCTCGGGAGACTGGGCCGCGATGAACGGGCTGATCACCGGGGAAATGCTCGACGTGCTCGTGCCGAGCGCACCGTATTCGGAGATCGCCGGGTTCCTGACCGAGCGGTATGCCGGGCTCGCGGACGTGGTCACGTTGCGACTTCCGAAAGACACCGCACACGAGGCGGATTTCGCGGCCTCCGTCGCCTCGATTCGTGGACACGAGAAATGAAACGTGTTCTAATATCAGTTCTCGCTGAAGAGAGGATTCCGAGATGAGCCCCCCCGCCTCCGAGGGCGAGACCCTCACCGCTCCGCACCAGCTCGCCTACACGTACAAGCGCTCGCTGGGCCCGCTGTTGTCGCGCTTTTTCACCGCGCTTCGTGATCGCCAGATCCTCGGCGTGCGCCGCAAGGACGGCACCACGCTCGTGCCACCGAAGGAGTACGACCCCGACACGGGGGACGCGCTCGACGAGCTGGTTCCGGTCGCCGACGCGGGCACGGTTTCGACGTGGGCCTGGGTCCAGGCGCCGCGCAAGAAGCAGCCGCTCGATCGTCCGTTTGCGTACGCGCTCATTCAGCTCGACGGGGCGGATACGCCGCTGCTGCACGTGGTGGACGTCGGCGACGAGTCGAAGATGTCGACTGGCATGCGCGTGCGCGCGCGCTGGGCGGCCGAGACGCAGGGCTCCATCACCGACATCACCTGCTTCGAGCCGGAGGCTTAGCGATGAGCGAAGAACGTGAGCCGGTGGAGATGCTCCGTGTCCCGGTCGAACTCGACTACACGTTCGCGGCGGGCCGGTCCGCCTCGAGGTTCTTGAACGCGATGGCGGAGGGCAAGCTGCTCGGTCAGCGCTGCCCTGTTGATGGTCGCGTCTACTTCCCGACGCGCGGCTCATGCCCGCAGCACGGGGTCCCGATCGAGGGCGAGCCGGTCGAACTCGCCGACAGGGGCACGATCGTCACCTACTCGATCAATCGCGTCCCGTCCGAGAACATCGATCTCGAGCTCCCGTACGCGGCGATCCAGGTGCTGCTCGACGGCGCCGACACCGTGCTGATGCACGTGGCCGGAGAGACATCGATCGACGACGTCCACATGGGGATGCGCGTCGAAGCCGTCTGGAAGCCGCGCGAGGAGTGGACGACCTCCGTCGGCAACATCAAGTACTTCAAGGCCAACGGCGAGCCCGACGCTCCGTTCGAGAGCTACAAGGAGCACATCTGATGCGCGACGTCGCAGTCGTCGCCTTTTCCCAGTCTCCCTCGGAGCGCCGCGCGGTCGGGCGCAACGAGGTCGAGATCCTGATCCCGGTCATCCACGAACTGAAGCAAAGCGTCGGCTTTGGCAACGAAGACATCGACTTCATTTGTTCGGGATCGAGCGACTACCTCGCCGGCCAGAGTTTCGCGTTCGTGAGCGGTCTCGACGCCGTGGGCGCGTGGCCGCCCGTGTCGGAATCGCACGTCGAGATGGACGGTGCGTGGGCGCTCTACGAAGCCTGGGTGAAGATCCAGATGGGCTATGCGGAGACGGCACTCGTCTACGGGTTCGGCAAGCCTTCGATGGGCGACCTCCCCGAGGTGATGGCGCTGCAGCTCGACCCGTACGTGATGACGCCGCTTTGGCCGGACGCCGTTTCGATCGCAGCGCTGCAGGCGCGCCTTTGCCTCGATCAGGGCATCACGACCGAGCGCGAGATGGCGGAAGTCGCTGTGCGCGACCGGAAGAACGCCCTGACGAACCCCTACGCGCAGGTGAAAGGGGCGTTCGACGTGGATTCGCTGCTCGCCGCGCCCCATCATGTTTCGCCGCTCCGCGTACACGATTGCTCGCCGATCTCCGATGGTGCGTCCGCGATCATTCTGGCGGCCGGGGATCGCGCGCGTCAACTGTGCGAGCGCCCGGCCTGGATCCGCGGCCTCGAGCACATCTGCGAGCCTCATGATCTCGGCGTGCGGGATCTCACCCGCTCCCGTTCGACCGAGATCGCTGCCGAAAAGGCCGGTGCGAAGGGCGACAAGATCGACGTCGCGGAGCTCCACGGGCCGTTCACGCACCAGGAGGTGTTGCTCCAGCGCGCGCTCGGGCTCGGGGACAGTACAAACGTCAACCCGTCGGGCGGCGCGCTCGCGGGAAACCCCATGATGGCTGCCGGCCTTACTCGGATCGGAGAGGCGGCGAAGCGCGTGTGGGACGGCAGCGCGGACCGAGCCGTCGCTCACGCAACTTCTGGCCCCTGTCTCCAACAGAATCTCGTGTGCTTGCTGGAGGGAAACTAAGTGCCTCAACTCGCAGGCGTGGTCGGGATCGGCCAGACGAAGTACGACGCGAAGCGCACCGACGTTTCGATGCCCGGGCTCGTGCGCGAAGCGGCGCTCCGCGCCCTGGAAGATGCCGAGCTCACCTGGAGCGACATCGACGCGATCGTGATCGGGAAGGCCCCCGACATGTTCGAAGGCGTGATGATGCCGGAACTGTTCCTCGCCGACGCACTCGGCGGGGCCTACAAGCCGATGATCCGGGTCCACACGGCCGGCAGTGTCGGCGGGTCGACGGGGATCGTGGCTGCGAGCCTCGTGCAGTCGGGGATCCACGACCGCGTGCTGACCGTGGCGTTCGAAAAGCAGAGCGAGAGCAACGCGATGTGGGCGCTCTCGATCAAGATCCCGTTCGCAGTGGCGACCGTCGCGGGAGCGGGCGGCTACTTCGCACCGCTCATTCGCGGCTACATGCGCCGCTCCGGAGCGCCGGAGGACACCGGGATCCGGGTCGCGCTGAAGGACCGGCTGAACGCGCTCAACAACCCGTATGCGCATCTCCATCAGCCGGACATGACGTTCGAGCAGATCGAGAGTTCGCCGATGTTGTGGGACCCGATCCGGCTCCACGAGGTGTGCCCGTCGTCCGACGGTGCCTGCGCGATGGTCATCGCAAACGAAAAACTTGCCGAGGAAGCTCCGCGCCGACCTGCGTGGGTGCACGCGACCGAGATGCGCAGTGAGCCCACATCGTTCTCCGGTCGCGATCAGGTGATGCCGCGCGCGTCGCTCGACAACGCGAAGAGCCTCTACAAGAAGGCCGGGATCCAGGATCCGCGCCGTGAGATCGACTGCGCCGAGATCTACGTCCCGTTCAGCTGGTTCGAGCCGATGTGGATGGAAGGCATGCTCTTCGCGCCCGAGAACGAGGGCTGGAAGATGACCTACGAGGGCGCGACCGGGCCGAAGGGCGATCTGCCCGTGAACATGTCCGGCGGCGTGCTCTCGTCCAACCCGATCGGCGCTTCGGGATTGATCCGCTTCGCCGAAGCGGCGCTGCAGGTTCGCGGCCTCGCGGGTGACCATCAGGTCGACGGCGCGCGCAAGGCGCTCGGTCACGCGTACGGCGGCGGCTCGCAGTATTTCTCGACCTGGATCGTCGGCGCCGACAAGCCTTAGCCCACCCACACGGAGTCTCCCCCCATGGCTGATCTCGGTTTCTGGAAGTTCGCGGCCGCAGAGCCCGCGCATCTCGCGCTCGTCACGCCGGACGAGAAGCTGGTGAGCCGCGGCGAGCTCGCCGCCGCCTCGAATCGGGTCGCGCGTGGCTTGCAGGCGCTCGGGCTCGAGACCGGCGACGTGGTTGCGGTCGTCATGGCCAACGGTCAGCCGATGCTCGAGCTCTATCTCGCCTGCATGCAGGCCGGCTTCTATCTCGTTCCGATCAACCATCACCTGGCGGGTCCGGAGATCGCGTACATCGTCGAGAACTCCGAGGCGAAGGCCTTCGTTGCGCACGACCGTTTCGCTGAAACGGTGCTCGCGGCCGCCAAAGAGATTCCGATCCCCGCTTCGCATCGCTTCGCGGTGGGGGAACTCGAGGGTTTTCGCCCGTACGCCGAGATCGCCGAAGGCCAATCCGACGAGCCGCCCGACGGCCGCACGGCCGGCGCCGTGATGAACTACACGTCCGGGACCACGGGCCAGCCGAAGGGAGTCCGGCGGCCGCTCGCGCCGATCGATCCCGATCTCGTGGGTGCGATGTTCACCGGCTTCCACCAGATGTTCGGCATCACCCCGGAGGACGGGAACGTCCACATCTGCGGCTCGCCGCTCTATCACACCGCGGTGCTGATGTTCGCCGGCTCCTCGCTGCACCTTGGCCACGCGGTCGTTCTGATGGACAAGTGGAGTCCCGAAGAGATGCTGCGGCTCATCGAGGCGCACAAGGTGACGACGAGCCACATGGTGCCGACGCAGTTCCACCGGCTCCTGCAGCTGCCGGAAGCGGTACGCGCGAAGTACGACTGCTCGTCCACGCGCGCGATGGTGCACGCGGCGGCGCCGTGTCCGGTCGAGATCAAGCAGCAGATGCTCGAGTGGTGGGGCGACAGCATCTGGGAGTACTACGCCGCGACCGAGGGCGGCGGGACGATCGTGCCGCCGGACGAGTGGCGCAAGAAGCCAGGGACCGTGGGCCGGCCCTGGGTGAATGCCGAAGTGAAGATTTTCGACGACGAGGGCAACGACGTACCGACCGGCGAGGCCGGCACCGTCTACATGCTCCGTGGCCAGGCCGACTTCGAGTACTTCAAGGACAAGCAGAAGACCGACAAGGCCCGCCTCGGCCGCTACTTCACGGTCGGCGATATCGGCTACCTCGACGAGGACGGCTACTTGTTCCTCCGCGACCGGAAGGCGGACATGATCATCTCGGGTGGGGTCAACATCTACCCGGCCGAGATCGAGAACGTTCTCCTCACGCATCCGAAGATCGGGGACGTCGCGGTGTTCGGCATTCCGCACGCCGATTGGGGAGAAGAAGTGAAGGCCGTCGTCGAGCCGCTCGCCGGACAGGCCGCGGGCGACGCGCTGACCGAAGACATCCTCGGGTTCTGCCGCGACAAGTTGGCGAAGTACAAGACGCCGCGGTCGATCGACTACATCGCCGAGATGCCGCGCGACCCGAACGGCAAACTCTACAAGCGCAAGCTTCGCGACCCCTACTGGGAAGGTCGCGAGCGCTCGATCTAGTCGGACAGAAGGAGATCCCTTTGGAGTGGAACATCGCGGACCTGGTCGAAGCGACCACCGACGCCGTGCCCGAGCGCGAGGCGCTGATTGCGGGCACCGTGCGCCACACGTACGCGGAGCTCGATGCGCGCGCCAACCGCTTGGCGAATCACTTGTTGAGTCAGGGAGTCGAGCCCGGGCAGCACGTTGGAATCCACGCGTTCAACTGCGCGGAGTTTGTCGAGGCCATGCTCGGCTGTTACAAGGTGCGCGCCGTCCCGGTCAATGTGAACTACCGGTACGTCGAAGCGGAGTTGCTCTACCTGTTCGACAACGCGGATCTCGTCGCACTGATCCACCAGCAGCAGTTCGGTCCGCGCATCGCGGCGGTGCGTGGAGATCTGCCAGCGCTCCGGCACACCGTTGCCATCGCCGACGACAGCGGCGAGGCCCTCGGTGATTCGATCGGCTACGAAGAGGCGCTCGCGGCGGCGAAACCGGACCGCGGTTTCGCTCCGCGCTCGCCTGACGACCACTACATTCTCTACACCGGCGGCACGACCGGCATGCCGAAGGGCGTGCTCTGGCGCCACGAAGACGTGCTGAAGACGCTCGGCGGCGGGATCGACCACGCGACGGGCGTCCCGCTCGCAGGCCCCGAAGAGCTGAGTGCCAAGTCTGCGAACCCGCAGTTGGTGTCGTTCGCGCTCGCGCCGCTCATGCACGGAGCCGCCCAGTGGGCGACGCTCGGCGGACTCTTCATCGGCAGCAAGGTGGTGCTCTACACCGAGCGCCACTTCGATCCCGCGAAGGTCTGGGGGATCGTCGACCGCGAGAAGGTGAACGTCATGCCCGTCACCGGCGACGCGATGGCGCGGCCCCTCGTCGACGCGTTGCCCGAACTGCAAGGGAAGCTCGACCTTTCCTCGATGGTCGCCATTGCGAGCACCGCAGCGATCTTCTCGCCGTCGGTCAAGAAGCAGTACAAGGCCGCGTTCCCGAACCTCGTGATCACCGACTCCGTGGGTTCGAGCGAAGGCGGCTTCAACGGCACTTCGATCTACGACGAGAACGCGCCCAAGCGCGAAGGTGCGGGAGTGAATGTCCGCCCGGGCCGCGACACGATCGTGCTCGACGACGACATGCAGCCCGTGGAGCCGGGTTCGGGGGTCGTCGGCAAGCTCGCGCGCGGCGGCAACGTTCCGCTCTGTTACTACAAGGATCCGAAGAAGTCCGCCGAGGTGTTCGTCGAGGTCGAGGGGCGCCGCTACTCGATCCCGGGAGACTTCGCGAGCGTCGAGGCCGATGGGACCATCACGTTGCTCGGGCGCGGGAACGTCTGCATCAACTCCGGCGGCGAGAAGATCTATCCCGAGGAAGTCGAAGGCGCCCTCAAGAGCCACGAGGACGTCTTCGACGCCATTGTCGTCGGCATCCCCGACGAGCGCTGGGGCCAGAAGGTCGCCGCAGTGGTCCAGGCGCGCCCCGGTGGCACGCCGACGCTCGAAAAACTCGACGCACACTGCCGCACACAGATTGCCGGGTACAAAGTTCCGCGCGCGCTGTACCTGGTGGATGCCGTGCAGCGACAGCCGAGCGGAAAGCCGGACTATCGCTGGGCCAAAACGGTGGCGACTGAAGCCCTTTCCTAGTCCGCTCTCGAGCGGATCCCGAAACCGAAAACCGACTACGCCTCAGGAGGCGCCATGCACGTAGACTACACGCCGGAACAAGCAGCCCTGCGCGACGAGCTGCGCAGCTACTTCTCCGAACTGATCACCGACAAGGTGCGGCAGGAGCTGCGCGGATCCGAGGGCGGAGGTCCGGAGTACACGCGGATCCTCAAGCAGCTCGCGGCCGACGGCTGGCTCGGGATCGGTTGGCCCAAGGAGTACGGAGGCCAGGGTCGCTCCGCGATCGAGCAATACATCTTCGCGGAGGAGGTGCAGCGCACCGGCTTTCCGCTCCCGTTTCTGACGCTCGGCACGGTCGGCCCGACGATCATGCACTACGGCACCGAGGAACAGAAGCAGCGCTTCCTGCGCCCGATCCTGAACGGCGATCTGCAATTCGCGATCGGCTACTCGGAGGCCGACGCCGGCACCGACCTTGCGAGCTTGAAAACTCGCGCAGTCCGCGATGGCGACGACTGGGTGATCAACGGGAGCAAGATCTGGACGAGCCTCGCCGACTACGCCGACTTCATCTGGCTGGCCGTGCGGACGGATCCCGAGGCGCCGAAGCACCGGGGCATCTCGATGATCATCGTTCCGACGGATGCGCCCGGATACAAGTGCACGCCGATCTGGACGATGGCCGGAGTTCGCACCAACGCGACGTACTTCGACGACGTCCGCGTGCCTCACGCGAACCTCGTCGGCGGCGAGAACATGGGCTGGTCGCTGATCACCGGGCAGCTCAATCTCGAGCGCATCTCGCTGGTGAACGTATCGAACTACGAGAGTGTCTACGACGATCTCGTGCAGTGGTCGCGCGACACCAAGCTGCCCGATGGGCGGGCGGTCATCGAGCAGCCCTGGGTGCAGCAGAGCCTGGCGCGTTGCCACGCCCAGATCGACGTGCTCAAGCTCATGAACTGGAAGCAGGCCTGGGCGTCGACGAAGGGCATGGTGCATCCGTCGGAATCGTCGGCAGCCAAGGTGTACGGCACCGAGATGGCTGTGCGCATTTACGAGTGGATGATGGAGATCATCGGGGAATCGAGCGTGGTGGCCGAAGGCTCACCCGAAGCGATCTTGCGCGGCAAGATCGAGCGGATGTACCGCGCAGCCCTGATTCTCACTTTCGGCGGCGGCACGAACGAGGTTCAGCGCGACATCATCGCGATGGCGGGCCTCGGCATGCCCCACTACAAGAATTAGGGAGCGGTCATGGACTTCAGCTACAGCGAAGATCAGGAAGCACTGCGCGAGCTCGCGCGGAAGATCCTCGAAGAGCAGGTCACTCACGATCGCCTGAAGGAGATCGAGGCGACCGACGAACACACCGACCGACAGGTGTGGGCCGAACTCGCCAAGTCGAACCTCCTCGGGGTGCCGTTCTCGGAGACCCACGGAGGCAGCGGGATGGGGCTGTCCGAGCTGGCGATCCTGCTCGAAGAGGCAGGTCGCGCAGTCGCGCCGGTGCCGCTGCACGCGGCGATCGTGCTGACGGGCCTCCCGATTGCCGAGTTCGGCAGCGACGAACAGAAGCAGCGTTTTTTGCCGGGACTCATTGCCGGCGACGTCCTGCTCTCGGGCGCGCTGACCGAGCCGGGCGCCGAGGACCCCCTCGACCCGCAGGCGACGGCACGGCGCGACGGAGACGATTGGGTGCTCAGCGGCACGAAGGGGCTCGCCCCGTACGCACACGTGGCCGACCGAGTTCTCGTCGCCGCGCGCGTCGATGGGGGCCTCGGTGTGTTTCTGGTCGATCCCCAGAGTGCGGGCGTCTCGGCACGCCGAGTCGAAGTGACAAATCACGAGCCGCATTCGATTCTCGAGCTGAACGAGGCGCGAGTGCCCGCGGCCGACGTGCTCGGCGAGCCCGGCGCGCAGGGCCGCACGATCGTCCACTGGGTGACGGAGCGTGCGATGCTCTCGCAGTGTTGTCTCTCTCTCGGGGTGGCCGATCGCGCGCTCGCGATGACCGCCGAGTACACCCGAGAGCGCAAGCAGTTCGACCGCCCGATCGGCAGCTTCCAGGCGGTGCATCAGCGTGCCGGTGACGCGTTCATCGACGTGATCGTGATGCGCCTCAGCATGCAGCGCGCGCTTCACCTGGTCGAATCCGGAGCCGACGCGAGTGATGCGCTGGCGATCGCCAAGTACTGGAGCGCCGAGGCGGGCAATCGCGTGACCTACGCGGCGCAGCATCTGCACGGAGGAATCGGCCTCGACGTCGACTACCCGCTGCATCGCTACTTCTTGTGGGCCCGCCAGAGCTCCCAGACCCTTGGCGGCGCGACCCGGCAGCTCGTGAAGATTGGTGCGCAGCTCGCTGCCGGCTGAGTCCTGACCTACGCTGACTTTTCTCTCCCCACTCCGCAGAGGACTCCTATGAGCAAGTCACTCGAAGAAATCTCGGATCGTCTCGAGATCAACGATCTCCTGACCCGCTACACCGTCGCGATCGACACGAAGGATTGGAACCTTCTCGACACGTGTTTTCTGGCCGACGCCAAGCTCGACTACACGCAGACGGGCGGAATCCAGGGTGTGTACCCCGAGGTCCGCGCCTGGCTCGAGAAAGCGCTCGCGGCGTTTCCGATGACGATGCACTTCATCAGCAACAGCACCGTCGAGCTCAATGGGGATCAAGCCAACTCGCGCACCTACGTGATCAATCCGATGGGCTTCCCGAAGGAAGGGGGGCTGCACATCTTTACCGTCGGTGGGTACTACGTGGACAAGCTGGTGCGGACGGCCGACGGCTGGCGCATCGCGGAGCGCATGGAGGAGTCGGCCTACATGGACGGCTCCCTTCCCGAGGCCCTCCAGATCCCGTCCTAGCTCTCGCGTCGTGAAAGTCGGCGAAGTCAGTCACCCCGAGCGGGCGCCGCATGGAAAGCCGCTCGACGGCATTCGGGTGCTTGCGCTCGAGCAGATGCAGGCGCTGCCGTACGCGACGCAACTGCTCGCGCATCTCGGTGCGGAAGTCGTGAAGGTCGAGACGCCCGGGACGGGGGAGACCGGCCGGCTGTCGCGCCCCGCCCTGGTCGATGAGGACGGACACGAGGTCGGTGCGACCTACCTGCGCAACAACCTGTCCAAGCGCTCGATCACCGTCGATCTGAAGCAGGAAGCGGGGCGGGAGCTCATCAAGCGGCTCGCTCCGCACTTCGACATCGTCGCAGAGAACTTCCGCACCGGCGTGATGGAAAAGTTCGGCCTCGACTACGAGAGCCTCGCGGCAGTCGACCCGAAGACGATCTACGTCTCGGTCTCGGGCTTCGGCCATCTCGAAGAGAGTCCGTATGCGAGCTGGCCCGCCTACGCGCCGATCGCAGAGGCAATGGGCGGGCTCTACGAGCCGAACCGGAAAGAGGGAGAGCCGCCGCCCGTAGTCGTGGCGGGTGCGCTTGGGGATATTTCGAGTGCACTCTTCGCGGTGATCGGACTCTTGTCGGCGCTGCGACATCGCGACCGCACTGGTCTCGGCCAGCACGTCGACATTTCGATGTTCGACGCGATGGTGGCGGTCTCGGACATGCCGCCGTTCATGTGGTCGATGGGGGCGCCTCCGTGGATGGCGGCGGCGGGCAAGTTCGCCATCTGTGCCGGGTTCAAGGCGAGCGACGGCTGGTTCGTGATCGGAGTCTTCCGCGAGCACCAGTTCGAGCGCTTCGCCGAGCTGCTAGGCCAGCCCGAGTGGGTCGGAGACCCGCGCTTCGCGACCCGTGAAGGCTGGGCGCAGCAGATCGAGCCGACGATTCGCCCCGCACTAGAAATCTGGGCCGCGGACAAGACGCGGGTCGAGGCGTGTGGCTTGCTCGGCGAGGCGGGCATCCCCGCCGGGCCGAGCAATCGTCCCGAAGACCTGGCGGCCGACCCGCACGTGGCGGCGCGCAACATGCTCATCGAGGTCCCGCGGCCCGATGCGGACGACCCGATGCTCGTCGTCGGAAATCCCGTCAAGCTGTCGAAGATGGCCGAAGGTCCGGTCGGGAGCTTTCCGCGGCTCGGTGCCGATACGGACGACGTGCTGCGAGAGACACTCGACCTGTCGGGCGACGAGATCGCCACGCTCCGCGCCCAAGGGGTGATCGATTAGGTTGCGGCTAGAAGGTCCATTGGAGTGACAGCGAAGCGTCGAGCCAGCTTTCGCTCGCGAAGTACTGATAGCTGACCTCGCCGACGAGCGCGGTCGTGCGCGTCAGCGTGAGCCGCTGGCCCAGGCCGACTTCGAGCTCCGTCTGTCGGTCGCTGCCGACGAAGTAGGCGCCGCGCCCGAATAGCCGCCCCTTCCAGAGGTCGTTCGGCGCGGTGAGCTCCAGACCGAACTCGACGCCGGGCCCGAGCGCCCAGCTTCCGTCCCAGCCCGGGCCGACCTCGAGCCAGGCATCGCCGCGGGCGTAGACGGTGAGCGGGCCGTCACCCGGGTTCCAGGTGGCCCCGTAGCTGGCGCCGGTGCGCCAGACGAGGCTGCGGTCCAGGTCGCCGTCGTCCGGGAACAGACGCGTTCGGACGCCCGTCTCCATTCCCCACGACCAGGGTCGGAAGAATTCGTCTCGCGGAGATTCCGAGCGAAGCTGTATCAGGACGACCTCTTCGAGCCGCACGCGTCCGGAGTTCGGGAAGTAGCGCAGGCGCGTGTCGAGGAAGCTGAGTGCCGCGTCGCCCGGGAAACCGGCGTCGGGCTGGAGGACGCTGTGGAGGGCCGGTCTCACGCGCAGCTCGAGGAAGCCGTCGCCGTCCTCGACGCCGCCTCCGAGTGAGACCAGCGCGGTTCCGTGGCCCTCGTCCGGGCTCGCTGCAGGCCGTGGCGGAGAAGGGTGGGGATGGCGCCCGGCGCGGCTTCGCGCGACGAGCAGCGCGTGGGCTCGCTCCCGCGCGTCCGTCTGGGCCGCGTTGTCCGGGTTCTCCTCCTTGATGAACTCATAGCGGAGCACTTCGTACGCGGTGCCGAACACGGCCGCCCGGGTGGCAGCGGGAAGTCCAGTGACGCGGGGGTCGTCCGGCTCGACTTCGCCGTGGGCCAGCGCGAGCGCCAGCTCCCTTTCCGACGGATCGAGGTCGCGAAGCAGCGTACGGAGACTCGTTGCGGGCGAGGGGCGGTAGCGAGCCTCGGCGGAGAGGCCGATGTCGTCGAGCAAGTCGCGAACGGTGTCGATCGGAATGACGCTGTAAGGAAAGCCGTGGCTCAGGTCGAGGCCGGGGCGCGTCACGGCGAGCACGCGCAACAGCTGATACGAGCAGTTTTCGCGGAAGAAGTAGTAGGGAATCGTGACGTCGCTCAGTTCCCACAGATGCAGCAGCAGTCGCTCGATCTCTTGCTCAGAGAGATCGAGCGGATACTCCCAGATGTCTCTCCGTTGCCACTCCGCGTAGATCGCCAGCTTCTCGTAGAACGGGCTCAGTCCGAAGATGCCCGGGTAGCGGCCGAACACGCCTTTCAGAATGTAAGACGCACCCCCGTCGTCGCCTGCGTTCGCGGTGAAGTCGATCGCGTACGCGAGCAGGTTCTGCGGGTCGCTCGGGTCTGCGACATCGAGGCGGAGCAGAGTGTGGCCGAACATCGACGCAGGGTTGTTCAGGAACGCCTCGGCGAAGATCAGTGTGATCCCGCGCGGCGCCAGCTGGCCGCGCCAGGTGTCGAGCACAGGGCAGGGCGTCGGAGCCAGGCGTTCGAGCGGCAGCTCGAGGGCTTCGGCGAGCCAGCGTGTGCGAGCCGGGAAACGGCAGTGGACGGCGTCATCCCCGGGCGAAGGCTCAGCCAACAGCGCGCGCAGCGTCGCACGGAGCTCCGCGGCAGGGCTCGATGGGCCCTCGCTGGAGACGAAGAACGGCCCCGCCGGGATCTCGCTCGTGCGGCGCAGCCCAAATGCACGGGGTGCGACGTGAAGGAGCGCTTCCCAGGTCGGGTGCCGCCAGAGCTGGAGCTCTTCGGCGCGCTCGAGGGGTGTGGTTGCCAGGTCGGCGCCCGGAGCGGCGAAGGCCCCCGAGGCAAGGATCAGCAGGAACAGCGCGATCGGGAGCCGCGGCACGGTCGCGAGTGGGGGTGCGGGGAGGCCCCGCCCAAGCGGGCGGGGCCTCGGAACCGTCAGCCCTGAAGGAGCCGATCGAACGCGTCGAGCATCTCGTTCGAGTCGACGTTCGCATGCGGGAAGAGCTGCATGAAGTTCGCCTGCACGAAGCTGCCGAATGCGGCTTGCTGGTCTTCGGGCACGTCGAGCAGGTGCGCGAACGCGGAGAGCGCCTCGCCTTCACCCCGCGCGAAGTCGCGCGAGAGCTGGTCGATGTTGCCGGCCGCGAACTTGCGGAGCTGTGCGTCCGCAGTCACCGTGCCCGTCGAGTCGCAACCGGAAATGTTGGACGTGAGCGAGACCACGTTGCCGGTCGATCCGTTCGTGAAGCTCGCCAGTAGATGCGCGACGAGACCGCTCTTTCCTGCCATGAAGGTCGTGCCGACGCCGCAACCCACGTCGTTGTCGGCGAGGGCCGGAGCCGCGAAGAGCGTGAGCATCCCTCCGAGTGCGAGAACTGAGATCATTCTACCCATAGATCGAATCCTCCTGGCCGGTCTGTCGGCCGACCACAATGTAGTACGGCTCCCCGATCGATTCCCGACTTCCTTTCATTTCGCGCGCTCCGCCCAAGGTTCCCGATCTTCGGGGCCGCCGAAGCGGTCGGGGTCCCAGAAGATTCCGAGGAACGAGCCATGGATCTCGGGTCCACGGGGCCAACGTTCAGCGGCGGCGGACAGATCTGCGACGAGCTTCGGGTTTTCGGCCGCGAGATCGCGGGTTTCGCCGGGATCGTCGAGCACGTGATAGAGCTCGGGAGGCGCGTCGGAGAACAGCCCAGGCGCAGGAAGGACGAGTTTCCAGGGTCCGCGGTAGATCGCGGTGCTGCCGAGTGCGGTGATCGCGTAGTCTGCCGGCTCCAGAGTGGGTGAGTCGCCCGTGAGGTGACCCAGGAGGCCCCGCCCGTCCACCGCGCCGGCGGGTTCGGCGGGTTCGGCGGCGGCAGCCTGAAGAATCGTCGGCAGGACGTCCTGAATCGTTACGCGGCCGTCCAGGACGCCACTCTCCACGCGACCCGGCCACCGCACGATCGCCGGGACCCGGACGCCGCCCTCGTAGACGGTCATCTTGCCGCCGCGCAGCGGCGTGTTGTCGGAGGCCCCTTCCTCGACGTTCGCCCTCAAGAACTCGAACGCTTCGATTGGGAGAGGTCGGCCGAAGACCCCCACCAGGGCGTCGACGAGACGCAGAGTGCCGGGGCCGTAGGCATTTCGGTTGAGCCCACCGTTGTCGCTGAGGAACCAGACGAGTGTGTCTTCGCGCAGGCCCTCTGCGTCGAGCGCGGCAAGGATCCGGCCGATCGCAGCATCGAGTTCGCTGACCATCGCCGCATGGCCCTGCCGATGCACGGACGTGAGTTCCGGGTAGCGCGCGAGCGCCTCCGGAGGCGCTTCGTTCGGGAGGTGCGGTGCGTTGAATGCCGCGTACAGAAAGAGTGGCTTCTCGGGGTCGCGATCGCGGACGACGCGAACCGCCTCGTCTGCGATCAGATGCGTGGAGTAGCCCTCTTCTCGAAGCGTCTTTCCGTCGCGCTGCCAATCGTGTCCGCCGCCGTGGTTGTGGTCCCAGTAGCCGATGCCGCCGGTGGCGTGTCCGTAGAACGAGTCGAAGCCCCGCTCGTGCGGGAAGTAGCGCTTCTCGACATGACCGAGGTGCCACTTGCCTGCCATCGCGGTCTGGTAGCCGGCGTCACGCAAGAACTCGGGCAGCAAGTGCTCGGAGAGGGGAAGCCCCAGTTCTTCGTTCTTCGAAATCGGTCTCACGACCCCGAGACGGAGAGACGACTTGCCCGTCATGAGGGACGCGCGAGTCGGGCTGCAGGTCGGCTGCACGTAGAAGCGGTCGAGTTCGACGCCCTCTGCCGCGAGTCGATCGAGATGCGGGGTCGCGATCTCGCTCCCGTGGTACCCGACGTCGTTCCAGCCGAGATCGTCCGCGACGATCAGGACGATGTTCGGTGGCATCGACTCGGTGTGGGCCGCGGAGGCGATGAGACCGCCCGCGAGTGCGGCGACGAGGAAACTCAGGGGCTGCATCTGGCTAGAACGAACGGTAGCGCCGCTGCACGTGTTGGCGTCGAACCCGGATCCGTTCGGCACGTTCCCCCGGTGAGACCGTTCGAACGCCCGACGGGAGCTGAGAACGAATCGCATCGAACCCCACCTTGTGGGCGGTGATCGTCGGCCAGTCTTCGGGCTCGGGCGCCTCGGAGTAGGTCCAGCGGGGCGACATATAGCCTTCTGGGTGGCCCGTCGTGTCGAGCCAGTTGGGAACACCGGGGTCGCGGTGCGCGAGCACGAACCGCGCCGCTCCGTCCTCGTCGGCCTCCGCCTGGTGGCCGTTCAAACTGCTTTGGTGATTGGCGAAGTCGAGCGACTCGCCCCAGAGGTTCGCGAGCCCGAAGCCGGTGTATTGCGGGGCGCGAGGGACACGGGTTTCGATGACGAGCGCCTCGTCGGGACCGAGCTCCCAAACCCCGCCGGCGTACAAGTTGGTGCTCTGCCCGCCGCCGGTGGCCACGGACGCAGCGTTGACCGCATTGAACGCGTTGCGTGGCATGAAGCGCTCGCCTTCCCTGCCGTCGCGCCGTCCGTAGGTTTCGAGCAGCACGGTGTTGAACTCGTTCCAGAAGTGCATCTGCCCACGGACCAGGGCTCCCGCACGTCGCAACTCCGCGGCCGCGGCTTCCGGCGTGTACGCGGCCGGAGCCTGCCCGTCGGCGTCGAGTCGCTCGAGCGTCAACTCGGTCGGGCGCTCGCGTTCCCAGTCATGAAAGAGCTGGCGACCACTCAAGTAGTCGGCGTAGCGGTCGAGGCTTCCGTCCGGGTCGTCGGGGTTCGGCCGCCGGGTCTTGCGCCAGGTGGGAATGAAGTTGCCGCTGTGTCCCGCCGGCCGCTCGGGCGCGAGGAGGACTTCGAAGGAGCCATCCGGTTCGACCGCGAGCTCCATGGAGTCGAGTCGCCCGGTCTGTGCTTTTACCCCGGGTCGCAGCTCGGTGAGGCTCCCCGAATCCCCCGCCAGCACGCCCGAACTCAGTTCGAAGATCAGGTATTGCGGCGCCTTCGGGCCGCTGGCCGCCGGGCGCTCTCTGTGCCAGTGCGCCGAATCACCGACCTGTCCGCGCAACACGTAGGACTCGTGGCCGTCGATCGCGGCCGCAAAGTAGATCGCGTCCGGGTTGTCGATCGTGCCCTTGTTCATCAGGTGGAGCACGTGTCGGACGGCGGGGAACGCTGGGTCCGCAAAGAACGCCCGCTCGACGCCGCTGTGGACGAAGCCCATCAGGTAGCGATAGCCCTCGGCCAGATTCCGGTCCGTGCCCGGGGCCGGCATTTGCTCGGGTCGATCGATCCCATCTCGCGCCTTTTCGAGTTCGGCGATCCAGTCGTCCCAAGCGGCGTGGAGTTCTCGGGTCGTGTCGCCCATCAGGCATCGGCCTCCTCGTCCCAATGGTACCGATCGAACAGGTCGCCCAATCGAGTGCGAATCGAGTCGGCTTCGAGCCCGAACTTCTCGAGGCTGTACGCATGCCCGGATCGATGCGCGCGCGCCTGCCTTGCCTCCCCGCTGAGCTTCTCGCGAAACGCACCGCTCATCGAGAGCCCGAGCTCGCCGTACGCCCGCTCGAGGGTTTCAGCCGGGGCCGACACCAGCTCGCGGTAGTCGATGATCGTCTGGGGGGTCTCGGGATGCCGCTCGAGCACTTCCAACGGGTGGCGGTAGGTGTCGAACGACTGCTCTGCGAGAACCCGAAGCGATGCCACGACTCGCTCGGGGTCGAATGGCAACCGGCGCCAGCCCGCGGACACGAGACTCAGCAAGCTCGGAATCGTCTCGTACGGGTGGCGCATCGCGACGACGATGCGCGCATCAGGGAACGTCTCGATCAACGCCTCGACGCGCCCGGAGAAGATGGGGTTCTTGCTGAGGTGGACCTTGCCCCCGCCCTCGAGGTGGAGCTGGCGTCGCACGCACTCGCGGTAGAAGCGCATCAGCCGCCGGCGCTTCCGCTCCGGCCACCGATCCACGTGGTAGAAATCGAGTTCGTGCATCCAGGGGACGCGGCTGATCCAGAAGCCCGAAGCGCAGGACCAGTAGAAGACGATGTCGTCCTCCTCCGGGATCGTGAGGCCCATTTCATGGAACTTTCGTGCCGCGGCGTAGCGACGGTCTTCCCAGGCGCGCACTCGGCGCTCCCACCAACCCCCGAGGAATCGGGCGTCGAGCCTGGCCGCCAGCCGGATCCCCTTCTTCTGGAGCAGGGATGGGAAGTGGAGTTCGTAGAGAGAGAAGGAGCTGAAGCGCGCCCCATCTCCATTCAGCAGGCGATGGATGAGGGTCGTGCCGCTTCGCGCGTGTCCGACCACGAAGACGGGGCGCTCAATTTCGGTGCGCCGCAGACTCGGGAACAGGATTCCGTCGAGAAAGAAGCAGACTGCGTGGAACGCCGCGGTCAGGGGAACGCTGACGAGCGTGACCCGTAGACAGTGGCGGCGCACGCGGGAGTCGGGCTCCGTCCACGCGAGGCGTACCATCGTGGCCCACTTCGCGAAGTCGAAGTAGAAGATCATGCCGCGCCCCGAAGCGCGACGAGATGCGCCTCGAGCACGCCCGGGTCGGGGAGCGCAGCCTCGAGGGCGCGCGCCTTACCGACACGCAGCGCGTGGAAGCAAGCGGACGTCAGCGCAAACCCCCCGGCGACGACTGAGAGAACCGCCGCGAGGCCCGGCTGGGTGGACAGGGTTTCGACGCTCGAGGCGGCGATCCCTCCGAACAAGGCCGTCGCCCCAAGCGAGAGCGCGAGCTTCAGGACGACGGGTGTGAGGACTCTCTCTCCGCGTGCGGCGCGTGCCAGCTCGCGGGACGAGAAGTAGTCGAGAAACCAGCCCATGTCTTCGTCGACGGTACGAGCCGAGATCGGAGCGAGCGTCTCCCCTGTGAGTGGATCGGTCGCGTCCTCACCGCGCTGTTGTTCCGCGATTCCCACGTGGATGAGCTCCAAGACCTCTTCGGAGATCGGATAAAGGCGCGCAAGAAAGAAGGAGGCCAGTGCAAAGGCTGCGGGCATGATTGCGTAGATGAAACGGATCCCTTGCTGCACCTCCGGGGTCTGAGGTTGATTCGGGACATAGCCGAGCGCGGCGAGTGCGGCGATCGGGAGCGCCGCCCCGGGGATCGCGACGAACTTGGGGACGATCGCCCAGAACGCGGCGAACTGAGCCTCGCGCCGCTTCCCGGTGCGGAGTTCGTCGTAGTCGACGACGTCCGCTTGCATCGCGGGCACGAGAATTCCCCCCGCCCCGAACGCGACGCCGGCCCAGGCGTGCAGTGCCATGACGTAGCCGACGTCACCCTTGCCGCCGAAGTAGAGGCCAATGCCCGCCGTGATCCCGACGAAGAATGAGCCGAGCCACGCCTCCAGCTTGCCGAACCGATGTGCGGCCCACAGCCAGAGCGGCAAGCACAGGAATCCCGTCCCGAAGTAGATCACGAGGAATGTTGCGAGCACCTGGTCCGGATTCGGCGGCTCGATCACATAGAACGTGTAGAACGGAACCAACAACGGCGGGATGGCCGCAGGCAGGCTCCCGATCACGAACGTGACGAACAGGATGCGAAATGGGCGATTGCGGAGGGCGCGCCGGATCCCCGGCACGAGCGGGTTCGGCTTTCGATTCACGTGCTCCTGCGGTTCGCGGATCTTCACGACGAGGAGTAGATAGAGCGCGACGAGGGCGGTGCCGTACACCAGGGCTACGAGCCGCATTTGTTCGCGCGGGTCGAGGCCGAGGCTGGCGAGGAGACCCGGCGCGGCCGACGCGATCAGCGTACCCGCGACCACGAACGCCATGCGCCACGAGAAGAGGCTGGAGCGCTCGTGATAGCTGTCGGTCAGCTCGAGGCCGAGGCCCTGATACGGGATCTCGTACACGGTGTGGCAGAAGAAGTAGAGCGCGAACGAAGCGGCAAACCAGGCGCCCGCTTCGCTCGGTGTGAGCGACGCCGGCGGGCTGAACATCGCGACGAGTGCGACGGCACAGAGCGGCGCACCGACGGCGATCCACGGGCGGCGTCGTCCGAAGCGGCTGCGAGTCCGATCCGAGAGCCAGCCCATCACCGGGTCGGTGATCGCGTCGAGTGCGCGCGCCATCGCGATGGCCATCGCGATCCAGCCGACGGGAACGAGCACCTCGTCGGAATAGAACTTGGGCATGTGAACGAGAATCGGAATGGCGACCGCGGCGCCGGCGAAGCTCGGGGCGCCGTAGAGCCATTTGGTGCGGAGCGGGAGCTTCTCGCCGGTGGGCGAGTCGCTCAACGCATCAGCTCGCCACCATTCACGAGCAAGGTTTGCCCCGACACGCCGCGCGCCCGCTCCGACGCGAGGAAGAGCGCCGCATCGGCGACCGCCTCGTCCGGCACGATTTCGCGCAGCGGGATGCGCCCCTCGATCTCGCCCTTGATCTCCGCTTCGGTCGCGCCTTCGGTCTTCGCGCGGATCTTGACGAACGCCTCGACCGGCGGCCCCCACATCCAACTCGGGACGACCATATTCACGCGGATCCCGTCGGGGCCGAGTTCGTCGCACAAGTAGTACATCGCGGAGAGCAGAGCGCCCTTCGACGCGGCATAGCCGGCCTGCGGAAGCTGGGGCTGGTACATCGACTGGGATCCCACCAGCACGATCGAGCCGCGGCCGGCCTCTTTCATTCCGGGGACGACGGAACGCAGCAAGGTCAGGCTGCCGAGGACGTTCGTGTCGAACGCGCGGCGCCACTTGTCGAAGTCGGTGTCGGCGAGTCCGCCGAACACGTTCTCGTACGCAGCGACCTGGACGACGGCGTCGATCCCCCCAAAGCGCTTGTGGGCCAGCCCCGCGAGTGCCGCACAGTCGTCCGGCTGCGTGATGTCGGTCGGCGCCCAGGCGACGCGCTCGCCCGACGGATCGAGTTCTTTCGCGGTCGCTTCGAGGACGGACTCGGTCCGAGCAGCGAGTACGACGCGGGCTCCGTCGCGGAGCGCTCCGCGGGCGAGTTCTTTGCCGAGCCCCGCTCCGACGCCGGAAACGAGTACTGTGCGATCTTCGAGGGTCATGGGTCCCATCCAATGTCGGGGGGTGATCGCCTATGATGTGCCGCTCCGCCCGGAGACGCCATGCCTCTCGACCTCCACGCCCTCGTCGATCCCCATCACACTGCTCTCGTGACGCAGGAGATCCAGCGAGGTGTCGTCGGCGATCTGGCCGAGGGTCTCCCTGAGCTCGCCGAGAACGCCCGCGAGACGTTCCCGCAGATCGCACGTCTTTGCGCGGCAGCCCGCGGCGCGGGAGTCCCGGTCATCCATGCAGTCGCCGTCCGGCGACGCGACGGGCTGGGCGCGAACGACAACGCGCGGATTTTCCGAGCGATGAAGCGCGTCGAGGGGATGCTGGCGCCCGGTTCAGAGTCTGCGGAGATCGTGCCCGAAGTCCCTGTCGAGGAGTCGGATCTCGTGATTCCGCGCTACCACGGGATGTCGCCGTTTCAGGGGACGGAGATCGACTTCATCCTGCGCAACCTGGGCGTCAAGACGATCGTCGGCGTCGGGGTCAGTGTGAATGTCGCGATCACCAACTTCGCGTTCGATGCGGTCAACAGCTCCTACCAGATGGTGATTCCGCGCGACGCGGTCGCCGGCTTTCCGAAGGCATACGTCGAAGCGATTTTCGCAAACACGCTTGGCGCCGTCGCAACGTTGGTTCAGAGCGAAGACATTGCACGCGTCTGGGAGGCGCCTTGATGAGCGACACCCCCCCGGAGCCGCAGCCCTCGGCGACGATCGTCGTCGTGCGAGACGGAGCCGTCGGCCTCGAGGTCTTGCTGCTCGAGCGGGCGACGCGCGATCCGAAGAAGAGTGGCGCTTCGGTGTTTCCCGGCGGCCGGGTCGATCCGGCCGACCTCGGCGGCGGCGCACTCGATGATTCGGCCTATCGGCGCGCGGCGGTCCGCGAAGCACACGAAGAGGCGGGGCTCATTCTCGAACCCGAGCATCTCGTGACGCTCTCGCGCTGGATCACACCGGAGCTGGCCCCGAAGCGTTTCGACACGTGGTTCTATCTGGCGGGCGTCGCCGCCGACACGCCGGTCACAGTCGACGGCGGCGAAATCGGCCATCACCGCTGGCTGGCGCCCGCCGCGGCCCTCACGGCCCACGACGACCGCGTCATCCAGCTTGCCCCGCCGACCTTCGTGACGGTCCACTGGCTCGATGGGATCGCGACCACGCGCGAGGCGCACGACGTGCTGGGCCCGGCCGCGGTGCCGGAGTTCCGTCCGCGCATCTGCCCGCGGCCCGAAGGCCCGTGCATGCTCTACCCGGGAGATGCCGGCTACGACGCCCACGATCCCGATGCGCCTGGTCCGAGGCATCGTCTCTGGGCGTCGCCGGGTGCGTGGCGGTATGAGCGCGACCCGGCTTAGCGCCGTCGCCGACGGCGTCTGGTCGATCGACGCGAGCGTCCGTTTCCTGGGCCACGTCCTGCCCGCCCGTTCGACGGTCGTGCGACTCTCGAGCGGGGGCCTGTTGGTCTACTCGCCGGTCTCTCTGTCGGCGGGCCTGCGAGACGAAATCGACCGACTCGGTCCTGTCGCCGCGATCGTCGCGCCCAACACCTACCACCACCTCCACTTCGGGGAATGGGCCGACGCGTACCCCGAGGTGCGCACGTATGCAGCCCAGGGTCTCGGGAAAAAGCGGCCGGAGCTGCGGATCGACGAGGAACTCGGCGACGCTCCGCCGGAGGCGTGGCGAGAGGACCTGGACCAACTCTGGTTTCGCGGGGTCCCGATGTTGAACGAGATCGTGCTGCTTCACCGCGCGTCGCGCACGCTGATCGTCTGCGATCTCGCATTCCACATCTTCGAGGTCGAGGGGCCGCTCGGCTCTCTCGTGCTGCGAGCGAACGACATGTGGCGCCGCTTCGGGCCGAGCCGCACGCTCCGAATGCTGCTCCGCGCGAACCGTCGCGCGAGTCGCGAGGGTCTAGCCGCCATCGACGCGTGGGACTTCGACCGAGTGATCCCGGCGCACGGCGAGATCATCGAGTCCGGTGGACCCGATGCGATGCGCCGCGCGTTCCAGTTCCTCAGCTGAGTCCGAACGCCTCGGCTGAGCCCGAACGGCGGCTGCACGCTCCGCGTCCCCGCCATCCCCTCTTCAGGGGATGCCCCGCGTGAACCCGTTCACAGGCCAGGCTCGGCCTCCGGGCGATGCTTCCCTCAACACGACGCGAAAGCGTCCAACGAGGAGAAACCTGAAATGCTCCGATCACTTGTACGCTGGCTTCCGACCACGATCCTGCTGCTCGCCGCGACCTCCGGGGCGTTGCTGGCGCCTTCGATCGCGATGGCACAACTATTCGATCTCGGCGAGCCGGGAGAGTCGAGCCAGGCGCTTTCGGGCTCGCTGTTGTGGCCCTCTCCGGTGATCCGAGTCTGCTGGGAGGATGGGGCTATGAGCGACGCGACCGCACGCGAATGGATTCGCGAAGCCGCCGAAGGCACCTGGGAAGCCGTCTCGAACGTCGACTTCGTCAGTTGGGGGGCCTGTACAGCGAACGACACGGCCAGCATCCGCGTGGGTCGCCGCACCGACGGGCGCAACTTCACGTGGGGCCTGGGAACCCAATTGGCGGGAGCGGATGCTGGAATGCAGCTGACCTTCGATTACGCCACCCCGAGCCCGTGCGCGGCCAGTCCGCAGAACCGTGAAGCGTGCATTCGCATGAACGCGGTGCACGAGTTCGGACATGCCCTCGGCTTCGCCCACGAGCACCTGCGCGACGACGCCGGAGTCATCTGCGAGGACGGGCAAGAGAATGCAGCCACAGAGCCCGAGATCAACTTCACCGAGTACGATGCGGAGTCGGTGATGAACTACTGTGCCTCGGGCGCCAAATCCATCGACCTCGCCCTCGAGAACGGCGTCGAGCTGACCGCCCTCGACGTCGCTGGCGTCCGGGCCGTCTATGGGCCTTGGGAAGACGGCGTCTTCGTCTCGGTTCAGGTCGAAGGCTACATCGAAGGCCGCGACACCTACTTCCTGGGCGACGAATGGGGCGAGCGATACTTCGACCTCGGCCTCAACGTCGGGAACGGAGCGCTCGCGACCGCGACCGAAGCGATGTGCCTCGACGGCGGGAACCTCCAGGTCCAGGTCGACATGGCCGTCTCGCCCTTCTTCCCCAACGCTCTCACGTTGGACGCGGACGTAAGCCTCTTCGCGGGACCGGGCTGCGGAGCCGCCCCGATCGTGGACACGGACTCGGACACGTTCGCGATCGGCATCGGGCCGAACGGAACCCTGGCGCAGTGGAAGGAGTTCTATCTCTCCGCCGGTACGCCCACCGATACGGGTCACGTGCGACTGAAGATCTACCGAGGCTTCGACCTGGAAGCCGCCCTCGCAAATTGCGAGAACTGCGAAGAACTCGCCGAGAACAACGCGGTACCGATCACCTCGGTCAGCTCCACGGGGATCCGGGGCAGCGGCCTGCCGTACATCGCCACTCCGCTCGCTTGTCTGAGTCTCAGGGGCTGCGAAGAGTTGGTGCCCGTGCAGACCCTGTTTCCCGTGCGCGAGGTGATCGACAACCGACTCGCGCCCACCTACCTGGGACAGACGCCGATCATCGGCGGGATCGGCGAGCCCACCCCGAGCCGCCAGCTGATCCCCGCCGCGTGGCTCAGGCACACGACTGCCGAGGCTGCGGCCGCTACCGAGCCGGTTGCCGACGCGAACGTGCCGCTCGAGGACGGTGAGACCCCTCGCGACGACGCTTCGGTCGCAGACGAGTCGGCTCTCCCCGGCTACCCGATCGTGGTCGTTTCGGGCACCCAGAAGGTGAAGCTCGCGGGTGTCGGCAAGGTTCAGCGCGAGAGCGCGTTCGCGTTCCGGATCGGCGAGGGCTGGTGGGATGCGGTCGAGCCGTTCGGGCGAGCGCTCGGCGGAGGCTGGAGCGAGCGCGGCAAGAAGGGCAACTCGCTGCGGCTGCAACTCGCGCCGCAGTTCGAGGCGACCCTTGCCGAGCTGATCTCCGAGGGCACGGGCGGCGCGATCGACTCCGCAGCGGTTTCGCTCGAGGCACCGCCGAAGCTTCAGCTGAAGGTCCGCAAGGACGGGACCGTCGCCGCCAAGGTGATCGTCGCGTTCGAGGCGGAGCTCGACGGACAGGTCCGCAGGGGCAAGTACGTCGCGAAGCTCGTCGGGGAGGCGCGCTAGGCGCGTCCCCATCCCCCGGTTGTCCTAGTGATTGCCCCCGCAAGGTCGTGCCTTGCGGGGGCTTTCGCTCTCTCCCTCGGGTTCTACGCCTCGGGGTCCAGCAGCTCCGAATACCAGTCGTACTCGCTGCGGCGGGTCCAGCCGGGCATCTTCGAACCCTTCTTCATGCGTTCGAGCATCTTCTCGGTGAGGTCGCCGTTCTGGGCCATCGCCCCGAACGTCGCACCCGCGTTCATGTGGTCGAAGAAGTCGCGCTGCCACGACCATTGGAAGTTGCCCGCATAGCGGAACCACGACCCGCCCGTGCCGGCGATCTCGTACGGCTTGCCTTCGGGGTCGTTCACCGGGGCGATCTGGCGCCAGATGCCGAGAAATTCACCCTTCTGGTCGTCGATCAGCGTGCGCACGTACGGATAGGTCCAGTGTTCGAGGCCGGCCATCTCGGTGCCGAACACCCAGTCGTGGATCTGCTGCTTGCCGCGCGCGACGAACTCCCACTTCGGGCCGGTGTTCCACGTGTAGACGGCGTCCTCCGCGTAGAACGCCGACATCTTCGACCAGTCGCCATTCCGGCCGGCTTCGTTGTTGGCGGCGACCCAGCGCTGCACCATTTCTTCGATCTCGCTGCGGGGGAAACTCGGCATCGGCTACTCCTCGATCGATAGGGCTTGGGTGGGGCAATGGCGGACCGCGAGGCGGACGCTCTCGCGCAAGCCGGCTTCGAGCGTGTGCTGCAAGAGCTTCACTTTGCCGTCCTCGAGCGCGAAGACCTCGGGCGCCTCCTCGACACACGCCGCGTGGCCCTGGCAGAGGTCGGCGTCCACCGCGATTTGGAACGCGCCGTCGGCAGTGCTCTTTTCCGCGGCCGGGGCCAGCTCGGCGCTCGGTCCCACTGGCGTGCGACGGCGGTAGCGCGCGCGACATGGCTGGGCGAGCTGCACGACCATCTTCGAGTGGTCGTTCTGGTAGCTCTCTGGCGGCTGTGCCAGCTCGAACTCGTAGTGGCGAAGCAGATCGCTGAAGATCGCCTTCAGCTGCATCATCGCGAACGCGGAGCCGACGCAGCGGTGCCGCCCGGCGCCGAACGGGATCCATGCAAAGAGCTGCTTGTCCTCGGCGCGCCCCTCTTCATAGCGGCCCGGATCGAACCGCTCGGGCTCCGGAAAGCACTCGGGCATTCGGTTCGAGACTGCGGGAGAGACGCCCACGAGCTTGCCGGCGGGCACGGTCCAGCCCTTGTACTCGAAGTCGAACATCACTTTGCGCATCAGCAGGATCAGCGGGGGGTGCAGCCGAAGCGCCTCCATGATCGCGTGCTCGAGCCGCGGGATCTCGCGCAGCGCCTGGTGGCTGACTTCTCTGCCATCTGAGTACAGCTCGTCGAGCTCGGAGACGGTCTCTTCGAGCACGTCCGGGTTCCGCAGCAGCTCGATCAACGTCCATGCGGCGGTGCCCGATGTCGTGTGGTGGCCCGCGAACATCATCGAGATGAACATCCCGGTGATCTGGTCGATCGGGTAGCGCGCGTTGCCCTCGTCGTCGCGCAGCGAGAGCAGGATGTCGAACAGCTCCTTCTCGGTCTCCGGATCGGCGCGGCGCTTCTCGAAGACGTCCGTCAGGAGCTCGACGAGCCGGCGGCGCGCCCGATCTCGAGCCCGGAAGACCGGAAGCGGCAGGTGCGGGTTCACGTACGCCAGCGCATCTGTGCCCTTCTCGAGTTCGTAGAACGTCTCGAAGTACTCCGGAGTCAGGTGTTCCCGGAAGCCCTTGCCGATCAGACACGCGCTCGACGTGTAGATCGTCAGCTCCGAGAAAAAGTCGAGGAGGTTGATCTCGCCCGACTCCCCGAGCTTGTCCATCATGCGCGAGGTTTCGCGCGCGATCGTCTCCGCGTGGCCCTTCATGAAGTCGGCGCGCAGCGACTGGTTGCGCAGCGCCTGCTTGCGCTGCTCGGGTGGCACGTCGAACACGACGCCCTCGCCGAACACCGGGGTCATGAACGGATAGGCGGCCGCCTGATCGAGCTGCTCGTCGGTGCCGCGGAAGAACGCTTCCTGGGCTTCCTCCCCCATCAGCATGACGACCTTGTTCCCGGCGAAGTTCAGCTCGCCGATCTCACCCAGCTCGTCGCGCACCCGCTGAAACAGCTCGATCGGGCGACTGCGCAATTCGAGCAGGTGGCCGAGCAGCGGCCAGGCACCAGAGAGACGGGGAGGGGCTTGAGTCACCATCTTGTCAGCTCCAGATCAAGTCGTAGCGGCCTTCGAGGACGAGCCGCACGCAAACATAGAGACCGACTGCGGGGAAGACGATCCAGATCCCGTTGCTCCCCCCGACCACCGCGAGCACGCTCGAAAGCGAGTGCCCCTCGTAGCGTCGGTTGAACAGGTACTGGAAGAAGTAGAGCACCGTGCAGTAGAGCTTTTGATAGAAGAGGAGTGCGCCGACGAGGCCGAGCACGACGGGAGACACATAGCCCGCCGTCATGCCGACGAGAAAGAAGATGCTCGGGAGCAGCGAGCTCCAGCCGTTGCCGACGTCGATCGAGAACCCGAACGACTTGCGGTCGGCGTAGCCGTCGTCGTAGCGCGCGTACTCGGACCAGACCCGGGCCCAGAGCTGCGTCGAGGCGAGTTCGCCCGGGGACACGCGCTGCGTCCAGAGGAGCCCGCGCGGACGTTCCGCTTTCGCTGCCGGGTCATGGTGCCAGCGTTCGATGTTCGTGATCTGGGCGCCGAGCGAGATCTCCCAAATGCAGATCAGGATATTGATCGCGAGAAAGACGCTGACGGCGAGGTGCCAGCCGTTCACGACGCCGTGTGCCGCGTAGTGAGCTGCCGCCGCGCCGCCGACGATCGCCGCGAGCCACAGCAGAATCCATTGCCAGACAGGGAGGCGCATCACTTTTCCTCGCGAACCGCGACCCAGCGCGGCAGAGTGATCTCATCATTGATCGGGTCGAAGACGACACGAACTCGCGCGCCGATCTCGATCGTCGCCGAGTCCAGCTCGTTCAAGTCGCCGCCCTCGTCGGCCAGCAGATTGCCGACCAGTCGCACGCGCGGATCTTCGTCGACCGCCACCACGATGACGTTGTACGGCGTGCGATCCGAGAACCACGGGAGCAGGGGAGGATGCGGAACCGCGAACGACCAGATCGTCCCGCGTCCCGAAAGTGTCGTCCACTCGGGCTCGGCGTGCGCGCCCCACGGGCTCACAGGTCGCGGCGGAAAGATCAGACGACCGGTGTCGCGGCAACGCTGGACGCGCAGCTCGCCGGCGCGGCAGCCCTCGAAGAACGGTGCGGCATCCGGGCCAAACACGGGGAGGAGCGGTTCGGAGTTCACGGTCCCCTCCGGAGCACGACCGCGCTCGTCGGCACGCCCTCGCCACCGGTGACGAGCGTGGAGTCGGCGTCCGGCACCTGGCTCGTCGACGTGCCACGCATCTGTCGGACACCCTCGAGGATCAGGTTGAAGCCGTGCACGTACGCCTCGGAGAGGCCGCCGCCCGAGGTGTTCACCGGGAGGCGTCCGCCGGGCCCGAGCACGCCGTCTTCGGTGAAAGCAGCGGCTTCGCCACGCCCGCACAGGCCGTAGCCCTCGAGCGACAGGAGTACCAGCGGGGTGAATGCGTCGTAGAGCTGGGCGACGCGGATGTCTGCGGGCTGCACGTCGGAGCGCGACCAGAGCTTCTTCGCACACGTCCAGGCCGGCCCGGTGAGCGGGTCGTCGCACCAGTAGTTCACCATCGTCTGGTGCTGCGCCGGGAGTCCCTGCGCGAAGGCATGCACGAGCGCTGGGGGGTGCGGGCAGTCGCGCGCGCGCTCGGCCGAGACGAGCACGCACGCGAGGGCGCCGTCCGTCTCGAGGCAGTTGTCGAACAGGCAGAGCGGCTCGGAGATCCAGCGCGCCTCGAAGTACTGCTCGCGCGTGAGCGGGCGGTCGTGCATCAGCGCGTTCGGGTTGCGGTTCGCGTGTGCGCGGATCGCGAGCGCCACGTTTGAGAGGGCGTCGCGCGTCGCGCCGTATTCGTGGAGGTAGCGCCGCGTCAGGAGCGCGATCTCGTCGACCGGCCGCAGCAAACCGAACGGGCGCGTGAAGGCGCCCGGGGTCGACGGCTGCTGGGCGCCCGTCCACGGGCGCGGGCCGGAACCGCGCTTGCGGGCACGCCACGCGACCCCCACGTCGCACTGCCCCGTGGCGATCGCCATCGCGAGCTGACCGACTGTGGCGGGTCCGGCTCCGCCGCCGTATCCCACCTGGGAAAAGAACGTGACGTCGCCGGCGCCGATGGATCGAGCGATCTCGACCTCGTCGGTCGTTTCGAGCGTGTACGACGCAAATCCGTCGACTTCGGAAGCGGCGATGCCCGCATCGCCGAGAGCGGCGAGGATTGCGTCGATCGCGAGTCGGGTCTCGCTCGGCTCCAGCGACTTCGCGAACGCCGTCTGCCCGATCCCGACGATCGCGGCCGCGTCTTTCATGCGGACGCGGTGAGCCGGAACGACTCCAGCAGTTCGGCTTCCTTCTCGCTCGCGTCACGGAGGTTCTGGTCCTTCACCGTGTCGAACCCGCGCACCAGCTCGGGGAGTCGCGCGATCTCGGCGGCGACGTCTCGGTTCTCCAGGCGCAGGCCTGCGAGCAGCTCCTCGACGCGCTGCTCGTAGTCCGTGATGAGCTGGCGCTCCGCGCGGCGATGCTCGGTCCAGCCCGCGGGGTCGAGCGGGGTGCCGCGCAAGAAGCGAAACGCGCGGATCACACGGAACGCCGTGAACATCAGAGGAGCCGGGATCGAGACCTTCTTGGCCCGCCCGGTCAGCGGGTCACGGCGTGCCAGCGGGCCGGGGAGAAACTGCAGCGAGAGATGCAAGCGCAGCTTGTAGTCGCCCTCGAACTCGCGGCCCAGTTGCCGCTCGAGTGAGCCGTCGGTGTAGAGACGCGCGACCTCGTACTCGTCCTTGTACGCGAGCACCTTCGCGTACGCGCTAGCGACCGCGCGTGCGAGATCATCGCGGTCGTCTCCGAGGCTCCGCTCGGCGGCGGCCACGCGGTCGACGAGCGCTCGATAGCGATCGGCGTACGCGCGGTTCTGATAGGCGGTGAGGTGTTCGCACCGGTGCGCGACCAGCGCATCGAGGGTCTCGATGTCCGGCGCTTCGTCGCCCTTGCGCAGCAGCGGCTTCGCGATCGCCTCGACAGCCGCGGGATCGTGCGCGGCGAGGCGTCCCCATTGAAACGCACGCAGGTTCATCTTCAGCGAGCGCCCGTTCAATTCGATCGCGCGCTCGAGCGCGGCGCGGCTCACCGGCAGGCGGCCGAGCTGCCACGCATAGCCGACGAGAAAGAGATTGGTCGCTATCGCGTCGCCAAGCAGGGCCGTGGCGAGGGTCGTCGCGGAGACGAACCGGGCGCCTTCGCCGGCCGCACTGCGGATCGCGTCTTCCATCGTCTTGGAGGAGAGGTCGAGGTCGGGGTTCGACGCGAAGTCCGAGGTCGGCGCGACATGGCTGTTGACGACGGCGGTCGTGCGGCCGGGTGCCATTTTCGACAGCGGGTCCATGCCCGAAGTCACGACGATGTCGGAACCGAGGACGAGGTCCGCCGCGCCCGCGGCAATGCGCGTGGCATGGAGCTGTTCGGGGCTCTCGGCCAGGCGGACGTAGCTTGTGACCGGGCCGTTCTTCTGCGCGAGCCCGGTCACGTCGAGCACGCTGCAGCCCTTGCCTTCGAGGTGTGCGGCCATGCCGATCAGCGCACCGACGGTGATGACTCCGCTGCCGCCGATGCCCGCGACCAGCACGTTGAACGGCGCATCGAGCGCGGGAAGCTCCGGTTCGGGCAGTGCGGCGAAGGCGGAGCGGTCGTCGGTGTTCGCGGCTCCCGGCTCGGCCTTGCGCAGCGAGCCGCCGATCACCGAGACGAAGCTCGGGCAGTAGCCCTTCGCACACGAGTAGTCCTTGTTGCAGGACGACTGGTTGATGCGCCGCTTGCGGCCGAGTTCGGTTTCGACCGGTTCGATCGAAATGCAGTTCGACTGCACGGAGCAATCGCCGCAGCCCTCGCAGACGTCCTGGTGGATGACGATGCGGGTGTCCGGGTCGGGGAACTCGCCGCGTTTGCGGAGCCGGCGCGCTTCGGCCGCGCAGGTCTGGTCGTAGACGATCGCGGTGACGCCCTGCTCCTCTCGGAGGTCGCGCTGCACGCGGTCGAGATCGTCGCGATCGTGAAACGTCACTCCCGGCGGGAAGCGCGTCTCGCGCGGGTACTTCCACGGATCGTCACTGACGACGGAAATGCGCTTGACGCCTTCTGCGGCGAGCTGCGCGACGATGTCCGGCACGGTCACTTCGCCTTCGAGCGCTTCGCCCTCGATCGGCTGTCCGCCGGTCATCGCGATCGCGCCGTTCGCGAGCACCTTGTAGGTCACGTTCACGCCAGCAGTGACCGCCGCACGGATCGCGAGCAGGCCCGAGTGGAAGTAGGTGCCGTCGCCGAGGTTCTGGAAGATGTGCGAGGTGTCGGTGAACGGGGCGGCGCCGATCCAGTTCGCGCCCTCACCGCCCATCTGGGTCACCGCGAGCGTGCGGCGCTCCGGCAAGAAGACGGCCATGCCGTGGCAGCCGATGCCGCCGAGCGCGATCGAATCTTCGGGAAGCAGGGTCGAGGTGTTGTGCGGACAGCCCGAGCAGAAGCTCGGCAGTCGCATCAGCCCGGCTGCAGCACCGGCGACGCGGAGCTCCGTTCGTTCGGCGGGCGCAGCGAACCTCGGGGCCCGTCGCTCGAGCCAGCTGCGCAGCACGGCGACGATCGCGTTGGGTTCGAGTTCGCCCTCCGCCGAGACGAGCGGCGCGCCGTGTTCGTCGAACTTGCCGAGCAGTCGCGGCCGCTCAGGGAGGTTGTAGAGCAGGCGCGCGAGCTGATCCTCGAGGATCGGCCGCTTCTCCTCGACCACGAGCACGTCTTCGAGGCCCGAGGCGAACGCTTTCGCGCCTTCCGGTTCGAGCGGCCAGGTCAGCGCGACCTTGTAGAGGGACAGCCCGAGTTCCGCCGCGCGCGCCTCGTCGATACCGAGTTCTTCGAGCGCCTGGCGGACGTCGAGGTACGCCTTTCCGGTGGTCACGATCCCGAGCCGGCGGCGCGGCGAGTCGAGCACGACGCGGTCGAGGCCGTTGGCGCGCACGAACGCGTGGACGGCAGGGTGCCGCTGCTGATAGAGCCGCTGCTCGACCGGGAGCGGGTAGTTCACCCAGCCGATCGAGAGCCCGCCCGCCGGCAGCTCGTGATCGGTGGGGATTTGGATTTGGACGCGCTCGGGGCCGACCCGCACCGACGCCGCACTGTCGACCGTGTCCGTCAGACACTTCATGCCGACCCAGCAGCCCGAGTAGCGCGACAGCGCCCAGCCGTAGAGCCCGAAGTCGAGATAGTCCTGCACGTTCGACGGGTTGAGGATCGGGATCCCGCAGTGGATCAGCGCGTGTTCGCTCTGATGCGCAATCGACGAGGAGCGTGCGCTCGGATCGTCGCCGCAGAGCGCGAGCACGCCGCCGTTCGCTGCGGTGCCGGCGTAGTTGGCGTGCTTGAGTGCATCGCAGGCGCGATCGACCCCGGGCCCTTTGCCGTACCAGATGCCGAAGACCCCATCGTGTCGCGCACCCTCGTAGAGGTTCGCCTGCTGGGAGCCCCAGACGGCGGTCGCTGCGAGATCCTCGTTCACGCCCGGCTCGAAGCGGATCCGGTGCTCGTCGAGGAAGGGTCGCGCCTGCCACAGCGCCATGTCGTAGGTGCCGAGCGGCGACCCGCGGTAGCCCGAGATGAAGCCCGCGGTGTCGAGACCGGCCGCGGCGTCGCGCTGGCGCTGGAGGAGCGGCAAGCGCACGAGGGCCTGCACGCCGGTCAGGTACACGCGGCCCTCTTCGAGGCGGTAGCGGTCGTCGAGCTCGTAGCTCGCGTCGATCGGGGGGCCGTTCACGCTCACTCCCGGCGCAGGTGTCGCGCCAGCCGAAAAATTGTAACGTGTTTCAAATCTGATCGCTCCGCCCCGAGCGCGCCCACTCGAAGGCAGACACCCGAACCATGCACCTCGGCGTCACCCTCCACGCCACCGATCTTGCCATGTCCGTCCCCGAGCTCGCTCGTGAGGCGGAGGCGCGCGGCTTTCATTCCGTCTACGTCCCGGAGCACACCCACATCCCGGTCAGCCGGCGCACGGCAGCCCCGACTGGGGACGGGGAGCTGGCCGAGGAGTACAAGCGCTCGCCCGATCCTGTCGTGGCGCTGGCAGCGGCGGCGGCGGTCACCGAACGAATCCTGCTCGGCACCGGCATCGCGCTGCCGGCCCAGCACGATCCCATCAGTTGGGCCAAGCAGATCGCCACTCTCGACCAGCTCTCCGCGGGCCGCCTCGTGCTGGGGATCGGCTACGGCTGGAACCACGAAGAGATGGAGAACCACGGGATCGATGTGAAGCGGCGCCGGGCGCGGGTCCGCGAGACGATGCTCGCGATGGGCGAACTGTGGTCGCAGGAAGAGGCTGCCTTCGACGGCGAATTCGTCCGTTTCGAGGCGAGTTGGCAGTGGCCGAAGCCCGTCCAGCAGCCGCGCCCGCGCACGCTCATTGGCGGCGGCGCCGGCCCGAAGCTGTTCGCCCACATTGCCGAGTTCGCGGACGGGTGGATCCCGATCGGCGGTGCCGGGCTCGCCGCGGCGCTGCCGGCGCTGCGTGCGACGCTCGAAGCGGCCGGGCGCGACCCGGGCTCGCTGCATGTCGTACCGATGGGGATCTTTCCGGATGCCGGCAAGCTCGAGCACTACCGCACGCTCGGCGTGACCGAAGCGGTGCTCCGCCTCCCTTCCGCGCCCCGGGACGAGGTCCTCCCGGTGCTCGACGACTACGCGAAGTTCCTGGAGCCGGGTTCGTGAGCGCGTCAACGCAGCGGAGCGAGTGCGGCGCCGAGCTCCCGAACCCGATCGCAGTACTCGGCGCGGGTCTCGCAAGGAACGCCGAGCGACAGCCACGTGACGCCCGCTTCGGCGTAGGCGGGCAAGTCGTTCGCGAGCCGTTCGACCGCGGCGCCCATGCCTCGGCGCATCGAGAAGCCGAGCGGAATGAAGATGATCTCGAGCGGCTCGTTGCGACCGGCTCGGTTGGCTTGTTCCTGCGCGTAGGCGAGGCGAGGCCGCAGATCGTCGAGGCTGGCGATCGCTGCCGTACCGGTTCGTTCGGCGACGGCCGCGAGAGCGGGGAAGGGCGCCCAGCCCTGCGCGTGCTCGACGGCGCGCCGGATTGCGCGCTTGGAATTTCCCCCGATCCAGATCGGCGGATGCGGGCGTTGTTGGGGGTGGGGCAACGCCGTGACGCCTCGTGCCTCAAAGCCCGCTCCGCGAAAATCCAGACCGGTCTCGCCCCACGCGCGCTTCAGTACCATGAGCGCCTCGTCGCTCAGCTCGTTGCGCTGCGCGCGATCGACTCCGAGCGCAGCGAACTCGGCCTCGAGATAGCCCGCGCCGACGCCCAGGATCAGTCGCCCGCCGGAAGCGACGTCGAGAGTGGCCGCGGCCTTCGCCGTGAGGAACGGGTTCCGGTAGGGCAAGATCAGCAGATTCGTGTGCAGTCGGATCCGCGTGGTCGCGGCCGCCGCGAACGAAAGCGCGACGAACGGGTCGAGCGCGTGATGGCCGCCCGATGCGAGCCACTCGTCGTCCGGGATCGGATGATCCGTCACGAAGCACGCATCGAACCCCGCGCTCTCCGCGGCGAGGGCCATCTCACCGATCGCAGCGGCGGTCAGGAACTCGGCAGGTTGGTCGACGCGCTCCGTGGCGAGTTGGATCGAAAACTTCACCCCGCTGAGCATAGAAGCTAACGGCGAAAGGACACCATGGATCTCCGCCACTCTCCCGAAGACGAGAAATTTCGCGACGAGCTGCGCGCGTGGCTCGAGCGCGAAGTGCCTGCGCACGGCGAAACCCCGTCGATCCACGACTGGGACGCGCGGCGCCTCTACGACACCGGCTGGCAGAAGAAGCTCTTCGAGGCCGGCTACGCTGGGATCAACTGGCCGAAGGAATTCGGCGGCGGCGATCTCTCACTCCCGCAGCAGCTGATCTACTACGAGGAGACCGCGCGCGCCCAGGCGCCGTATGTGGGCGTCAACTTCGTCGGCATGCTGCACGGCGGCCCGACGCTGATCGCCGAGGGCACTCCCGAGCAGAAGACCGCGCACATTCCGCGGATTCTGCGCGGCGACGAGATCTGGTGTCAGGGGTTCTCGGAGCCGATCGCCGGGAGCGATCTCGCCGCGCTTCGCACGACAGCCGTCCGCGACGGCGACGACTACGTCATCAACGGCCACAAGATCTGGACGTCGTTTGCGCAGGTCGCCGACTACTGTGAGCTGCTCGTTCGCACCGACCCCGACTCGCCGAAGCATGGCGGCATCTCGTGGCTGATCCTGCCAATGGACGTGGCCGGGATCGAGATCCGGCCGCTGCCGACGCTTCAGGGGGAGAGCGACTTCAGCGAGGTCTTCCTGACGGATGTGCGGGTTCCGGTCGCGAACCTCGTGGGCGCGGAGAACGACGGCTGGCGCGTGACGAACGTGACGCTCCGCTTCGAGCGTGGCACCGCGTTCGCGAGCGAGATGATCAACCTGCAGCAGTTCGTGGCTGCGCTGGTCGAGGTGGCGAAGTTGCCGGCTCCGGGCGGCCCGGCCTGGGACGACGCGGAGACGCGCCGCGCGCTGGGCCATTTCTCGGCCGAACTCGACGCGCTTTGGGCGATGCTCAAGCTCTCGATTGCCGAGGCCATCGAGACCGGAGTGCCCGGCGTCGGAGGTTCCGCAGTCAAGCTCTACTACTCCGAGCTGTGTCAACGCATCTGCGAGCTCGGGATGGAGCTGCTTGGCCGCGCTTCCCTCTCTCGCGGGGACGTGGGCGGGCGCCCGTCCCAGAAGATCCTCGCCAAGGCATTTCAGTCGCTGTCGCTGACGATCGCGGCAGGGACTTCTCAGATCCAACGGAACATCATCGGTGAGCGCATCCTGGGGCTCCCGAAGGAGGTGCGTCGCTAATGGACTTCCGACTCAGCGAAGATCAAGTGGCTCTCCAAAGTGGAATTCGGTCCTTTTGCGACGGCCGCGTGCCGTTCGAGATGCTCGCCGAGCTCGAACAGAAGCGCGCGTTCGATCGCGACCTCTGGAACGAACTCGCCGAGATGGGCGTATTCGCGCTGCGGCTGTCCGAAGCCGATGGCGGGGTCGAACTCGGGTACGCCGACGCGGTGATCGTCTTTGCCGAGCTCGGCCGGCGACTCGTGCCCGGGCCGCTCGTGTGGAGCCATCTCGCGGCGGGCCTGGTCGACGGCGCTGCCGACGGCACCAAGGTGGTGGGAGGTGTCGATGCGATCACCGACCCGACTGGTTCGGGTCCGATCGTCGTCGAACATCTCGAGCACCTGGATGTGCTGCTCGTTTTGCGAGAAGACGGCGTATTCCGGATCGATCCGAAGACGCTCGACGCGGAGGCGCTCCCCGAGCCGCTCGATCCGTTGACGCCAGTGCACCACGTGCGCGAGTTGCCCGAAGGCGAGCGCATCGGTGATGCCGCGCTCGCGGCCACCCTTTGGCAGGCGGGTGCGGTGTTGACCGCAGCGCTCTGCCTCGGCATCTGCGAAGCGACGCTGGTCGAAGCGAATCAGTACGCGCTGAAGCGCGAACAGTTTGGTCGGCCGATCGCCGGGTTTCAGGCGATGAAACATCTCCTCGCCGACATGTTCGTGCGGCAGGAGGTGGCGCGTGCGTCGGCCTACGCGGCCGGCGCAACGCTCGATCACCCCGAGGTGGGCGACCCCGCGAGATCGGCGGCGACCGCCAAGCTGCTGGCGGGCCAGAACGCGGTCCGAAACGCTCGCGGCTGCATCCAGATCTACGGCGGGATGGGATACACCTGGGAAATGCCGCCGCACTGGTACTGGAAGCGGGCCTGGGTCCACGGTCAGGTGTTCGGCCGGGCGGGCGACCATGAGGAAACCCTCGCGGCGGCGGTCGGTTAGCCAGGTTCTTCGGTTCACGGGCCCGGTTCGGGGCCCAGGGCGGATCGCGAGATAATGCGATACGCTACGTCTCGTATTTCAACTCCAAGGAGAGCTGCGCGATGGGAATCCTGGACGGCAAAGGGGCTGTGGTCACCGGCGGCGGCCGCGGCATCGGCCGCGGACACTGTCTCCACCTGGCCGAAAACGGCGCCTCGGTCGTGGTCAACGACATCGACCTCGAAGAGGCCAAGAAGGTCTGCGGTGAGATCGCCGAGAAGGGCGGCAAGGCCGTCCCGAGCGACGCGAACATCTCGACGCGCGCCGGGGCCCAGGAGCTGATCGGACGCTGCGTGGACGAGTTCGGCGGCATCCACATCATGGTCAACAACGCGGGCAACTTCAAAGACCGCTCGTTCCTGAAGATGAGTGACGAGGAGTTCGACGACGTTCTCCAGGTCCACATCTACGGCACGTTCCGCTGCGGGCAAGAAGCGGCGATCCGCATGAAGGAGCAGGGCGCCGGCGGTTGCATCATCAACACCGTGTCCGCTGCGCATTTCGGAAACTTCGGGCAGAGCAACTACGCGTCCTCGAAGGGCGCGATCGCGTCGCTCACCTACACCTGGGCGGTCGAACTCTCTCGCTACGGCATCCGTGTGAACGCGATCAGCCCGAGCGGCACGACCCGCATGTCGGCGACCGCAAAGGTGGGCGGCAAGACGGTGGACATTCCGTTCATGGACCCGTCTCGCAACGGCGCGTTCGTCGCGTTCCTCTGCAGCGACGACGCGGACTACGTGACTGGCCAGATCTTCGGCACGGGCGGGGATCGGGTGACGTTGGTCGAGCAGCCGCGCTACGGCACGAGCATGCTCAACCCCGAGGGCTGGACGGTGGAAGGGCTGCAGCAGCACTTCAAGAGCCAGCTCGGCGGCCGCCTCGAGCCGTTCGGCCTGATGAAGCCGCCGTACCCGTTCTACGACGGCGTGAAGCCGCCGACGAAGGACTAGCGGCTGATGGCTGCCGGAATCGTCACCTACGGGGCTTACGTCCCGCCGACGCGACTTCCGCTGGGAGCACTCGGCGGCCGTGCGGCCAAGGAGGGGGGCCCCGAGAAGGCGGTCGCCTGGAACGATGAAGACGCGATCACGATGGGTGTGACCGCGGCCGTCAACTGCCTGCGCGGATTCGATCGCAACACAGTCGACGGAGTGCTGTTCGCGTCCACCACGCAGCCGTTCAAGGAGAAGCAAGCCGCGGCATTGATCGCCCGTGCGCTCGATCTCCCGCGCGACCTGCGCACCGCGGACTACGGCGGCTCCCTGCGCGCGGGAACGAACGCGCTCCGCGGCGCGGTGGATGCCGTGGCGGCCGGCTCGGCGCGCCTCGTGCTCGTCGTCGCGAGCGACTGCCGCATGGGCGCTCCCGGCTCCGCTGTCGAGCGGAACGGCGGCGATGCGGCGGTGGCGTTCCTCGTCGGCGAGCGTGACGTGATCGCGACGCTCGACGCGTCGCACGCGATCGCCGAGGAGATCGTCGACACCTGGCGCTCCGAGGGCGATCCGTTCGTGCACTCGTGGGAAGAACGCTTCGTCGTGCAGAAGGGTTACACGCCGGCGCTCGTCGCCGCGGCCGAGGGCCTGTTCGCGAGCACCGGAATCGGAGCCGCAGATTTCGCGCGGGTCGGTCTCTTCGCACCCGACGCCCGGAGTCACGGAGGCGCGGCACGCGCGCTGGGCCTCGCGAAAGAGCAACTCCAGGAGCCGCTCTTTGGGCAGCTCGGCACCTGCGGCGCGGCGTTCGCGCCGTTGCAGTTGGCGGCGGCTCTCGAGAACGCCCGGCCTGGGGAGCGCCTGCTGATCGCCTCGTACGGAGACGGCGCCGAAGCGCTCGCGTTCACGACCACGGAGCACGTCGAGAAGCTCGAGCCGCGGCGCGGCGTCGCGTGGCATCTCGAACGCCGCCGCACCGTGCCGAGCTACGACCACTACCTGAAGGCGCGCAATCTCGACCCCCGCGAGTGGGAGACGGCCGGCGATCCGGGCCTCTCCGCGACGATTCACTTTCGCGAGCGCGACGAGGACGTGAGCTTCAAGGCGCAGCGTTGCCGGGCGTGCAGCACGCTCCAGTTTCCGATCCAGCGTGTCTGCGAGACTTGCTTCGTCAAGGACGACTTCGAGCTCGTGCGCCTGTCGGACCGGGTCGGCCAGGTCGTGACGTTCACGTTCGACTTCTTCTTCCCGACGCCCGATCCACCGACCATCGTGACCGTCACCGACATCGACGGGGCCCGGGTGCATCTGCAGGTCGTCAACGTGAAGGCCGACGACGTCAAGCTGGGTCTCGCGGTCGAGTTCGAGTTCCGCTGCATCCACCGCGCGGGTGGTCGACCCAACTACTACTGGAAGGGGACCCCCGTCCCCGAGAGCGTTCCGGGAGACTGAAATGGCGAAAGACGCACTGCGCGACAAGGCGGCGGTGGTCGGTGTTGGCTGCTGCCAGTTCGGCGAGAACTGGGACCAGTCGCCGTCCGACATGATCGTCGATGCGGCCTATGAGGCCTACGCGGATGCCGGGATCGACGACCCGCAGGCCCGGATCGACGCTGTCTTTACCGGCTCGATCTACTCGCAGAAGGGCCCGCACGAGTGCAGCGATGCGCTGAAGTTGTTCGGAAAGCCGGTGACGACCGTGTCGAACTACTGCGCGACCGGAACCGACGCGTTTCGCTGCGGCGTGATATCGGTGGCCTGTGGTCTCTACGACACCGTGCTCGTGGTGGGATACGACAAACCGAAAGACCGCGGCGTGTCGGGCCCGAGCGTCATGATGAATGGCGTGCGCGACTTGCCGCAGACGCCCGCGGGTTGGTTCGCGCTGTGCGCATCCACGTACTTCGACAAGTACGGGGCGGGTCGCGAAGACCTCGCGCGGATCGCAATCAAGAACCACCACAACGGAACCCTCGCGCCCAACTCGTTCCTCAAGCGTGAGATCACGCTCGACGACTATCTGAAGGGCCGGCTGATCTCGTGGCCGTTCGGGCTCTACGACTGCGCGGCGCAGACCGACGGCGCCGCGGCGGCGATCATCACGCGAGCCGACTTGGCGAAGAGCTTCCGCCCGGACCCGGTCATGGTGAAGGGGGTGACGGTGATCGCCGGCCCGAACCCGCAGAAGGATCCCGGAAACGATTTTCTCTCCTGGAAGCCGACGGCCTGGGCCGCGGAAGATGTCTATGCGCAGGCGGGAGTCGGCGCTTCGAACATCGACGTCGCTCAGGTGCACGACTGCTTCTCGTTGACCGAGCTGCTCACCTACGAGGATCTCGGCTTTTGTGAGAAGGGCGCGGCCAAAGACCACATCCAGGCGGGCCGTTTCGAACTCGGCGGCGAGCTGCCCGTCAACACGGACGGCGGGCTGAAGAGCTTCGGGCATCCGACCGGCGCGACTGGCGTGCGGATGATCTATGAGAACGTGTTGCAGCTGCAGGGTCGCGCGGACAAGCGCCAGGTGCCGGACGCCGAGATCGCACTCTCGCACAATATCGGCGGCCATCCGACCGCGTGCGGCATCGCGATCCTCGCGAGGAGCTGATGTACGAAACGCTGCTCTACGAAGTGGATCAAGGCGTCGCGACGCTCACGCTCAATCGGCCTGCGCGCCACAACGCGTTCAACGTCGCGATGGCGGGCGAGCTGCGCGACGCGTGGGAGCGCATCAAGGGCGACGGCGACGTCGTCTGCGTGATCGTCACCGGCGCGGGAGAGAAGGCGTTCTGCACCGGGATGGACGTCGCCGACGTGGCGGACGGTTCCGCGCGCGACACCGCCGACGCGGAGGATCCGCCGTGGCTCCATCTGACCGCGCTCCAGAACCGCTGCTGGAAGCCGGTCATCACCGCGCTCAACGGCATGGTCGTCGGCGGAGGGCTGCACTTCGTAGCGGACTCGGACCTGATTCTGGCGGCCGATCACGTGACGATCTTCGACACGCACGTGAAGGTGGGTCTCATCGCCGGGCTCGAGCCGGTCGGGCTCGCGCGGCGGATGCCGCTCGAGGCCGTGCTCCGAATGGCGCTGCTCGGCGGTTCGGAACGTCTCGACGCGGCGAGCGCACGCGAGCTCGGTCTCGTGGGCGAGGTGCTGCCCGCAGCGGAGCTGATGCCCCGCGCGCGCGAACTTGCCGCGAAGATCGCCCAGCACTCGCCGACCGCGCTGGCGCGGACCAAGAAGGCGATCTGGGAGAGCCTCGACGTCGGGCTTCACGAAGGGCTCGCGAATACCTGGCGAGACATCCAGGCGCACACTGGCCACCCCGACCTCGACGAGGGGACGAAGGCGTTCGTCGAGAAGCGCAAGCCGCGCTGGGCGCCCAGTTCCGAATGACGTGCGAGAGCGCAGAGTGACCTACGAGAACATCCTCTTCGACGTGACCGATGGCGTGGCCACGATCACGCTCGACCGGCCCGATAAGCTGAACGCCTACACGACCGAGATGGGCGAGGAAGTCACGGCCGCATTCCGAAACGTCCGCGACGATGACGCGGTTCGCGCGGTCATTCTCACGGGCGCCGGACGCGGCTTCTGTGCGGGTGTCGACCTCGAGCACCTGAAGGCCCACCGGGCGGGCGGCAACGTCAGCAAGGGCCCGAAGCTCGGCGAAGAGGACTTCCTGACGAAGCTCCCGCAAGAGCTGATCGATTTCCCGAAGCCGGTGATCGCAGCGGTGAACGGGGCGGCGATCGGCGTGGGTGTGACGATGATTCTCCCGTGCGACGTCCGGATCGCCGCCGCCGGTGCCAAGATCGGCGTCACGTTCGCGAAGCTCGGCTTGCTGCCCGGTCTCGGGAGCACTCATCTCCTCCCCCGACTCGTCGGCCGGGCGAAGGCGCTCGAACTCGTGCTCTCCGCGCGAATCATTCGCGCCGAAGAGGCGGCGGAGATGGGCCTCGTGAATCGCGTGGTGCCGAAGGACGAAGTGGTTTCCGAAGCTCGCGCACTCGCGCTCGAGATGGCCGAGTGTCGACCCGAGGTGTTGGCCGCAGCGAAGGCGGCGCTCGACTTCGGGGAGCGGCACACGATGGCCGAGGCGATGCAGAACGAGCGCGACCAGAGCGCGGCGCTCCGCGGGCGCGGCAAGTAGCGTGGACATCGCGCGGACGTCGGAGGGCAAGTAACGTGAACTTCGAGCTGCTTCCGGAGGAGCAGGCGTTCGAGAAAGAGGTCGAGGCGTTTCTCGATGCCCATCACTCTCCCGATGTGATGGACGCCCACCCCGAGCAGCTCTCGCAGACGGTCGACTCGCCCGCCAAGCGCGCGTTCATGCGCAAGCTCGCGGAGCGCGGCTGGCTCGGGATGTCGTGGCCCGAGGAGTACGGTGGCAAGGGCCTCTCCGGGATCTATGACTTCATCCTGACCGAGGCGCTGGCGCGGCGGGGCGCCCCGCAGCCCGGCAAGGGAGTGGGGATCGTCGGCAAGACGATCATCCGCAATGGCAGCGAGCGGATGAAGCAGGAGTTCCTGCCGCAGATCATTCGCGGAGAGATCGAGTTCGCGATCGGCTACAGCGAGCCGCAGGCGGGCTCCGACGCGGCGAACATGCAGCTCCGCGCGACGCGAGACGAGACGTGCGGCGGCTGGGTGCTCGACGGACAGAAGATCTGGACGACGTCGGCGCACTTCGCCGACTGGTACTGGCTGGGAGCTCGCACCGACCCGAGCGTGCGCAAACACAAGGGCATCACGCTCTTCCTGATTCCGATGGATCACCCGGGGCTGACGATCTCGCCGACCTGGACGATCGGCGACGAGCGAACGAACGACGTTTTCTTCGACGACGTGTTCGTCTCCGACGACTACGTGGTCGGCGAGTTGAACCAGGGCTGGACGTACATCTGCGAGGCGCTCGATCTCGAACGCTTCGCGATGATGCCTGTGGGCCCGCTCGAGAAGAAGGTCGAGGCGCTGTTCGACTGGGTGCGAGGCGCGGAGCAGGACGGCGAACGGGTCTCCTTGGATCCAGCCGTGCGGTCACGCGTGGCACAGATCGCGACGGAACTCGAAGTGTCGCGGCTGCTCCAACGGCGCGTCATCTCGGATGCACTCGGCGGCGGGATCCCAACCGTGCAGTCGTCGATGTACAAGCTCTTCATGAACGAGACGGGGCAGCGCGTCGCGGATGCCGCGCTCGACTGGATGGGCGCTTCGGGACAGCTGCGAGCGGGCGAACCGGACGCCCCGGTAGGGGGCCGCTTCGAACGCTCCTACCGCTACACGGTCGTCGACACGATCGGCGGCGGCGCTTCCGAGATCCAGAAGAACATCATCGCGCGCCGCGGACTCGGCCTGCCTCCCTGCTTCTAGAGGGCTTCGGTCGCTCGCCGCTATGAACGCAGAAGCTGCGCCCAGCTGCGGGTTCCCTGGTTGGGATCGTGCAGAGCCGCCTCGATCTTCAGGAACTCGCCCACATTCTCCATCGTGAGGAGCCCCACCAGCGCGCCATCGTGCGTGACGGGAATGGTCCTCGAGGACGATCCTTCGAAACGGGAGAGCACACCCTCGAGCATCTCATGCGAGTCAGCAGTGGGAGCCTCGCCTTCGACGACGGAAGCGACTCGCCCCGCCTCTCCCTCGCTCGCCAATCCGGAGAGAAGCCCTTCCTGCGTGAGGAGGCCTCTCAATGCCCCGCGGTCCAGCACCGGGAAATCTTTCTGTGAGCCCGCGAGCGTGAGCCCTACCGCGTGGGAAAGCCGGTCCTCGGGCGACACCGTCTTGAAGTTCGTGAGCATCGCCCTCGCGACGGGAATGCCGCCAAGCGCGGCCTTCACCTGCACCATGCCCGACTCCGCCGCTGCGCCAATCCAGACGAAGAGCGCGATGAAGAGAAGGAACGGATTCGCCAGGAGCCCGATGAGTGCGAAGAACAGCGCCATCGCCTGTCCGACGTTCGCCGCCACCTGCGTGGCCGCCACATAGTCCATGCGGCTCGCGAGTATGGCGCGGAGCGCCCGCCCGCCGTCCATCGGAAACGCCGGCAGAAGGTTGAAGACCATGATGATGACGTTGACGGCCACCAGGCGCTGGACGAACGGCCCGGCCATCGCACTCATGCCCGCTTCAGAGTCCCAACTGCCGGTGAGGTAGAGCGCTCCCCCCAGAAGCACGGCGATTGCCAGGTTCACCGCGGGGCCTGCCAGCGCAACGAGAAGCTCCTGCTGTGGCTTCTCCGGCATCCGCTCGAGACGAGCCAGGCCGCCGATGGGAAGGAGCGTGATGTCGCGCGTCTGGATGCCGTAGCGGCGTGCCGTCAGCGCGTGGCCGAGTTCGTGAAGAACGATGCAGCCAAAGAGCGCGAGAATGAATGCGATCGCGACGATCACCGCTGCGACGCTCTGCTCGGCTTGCCAAGCCACCATCGCAATCCAGGCGAGGAGCAAGCCGAAGGTCACATGAACGTAGACCGCGATTCCGGCCAACTGCCCGAGCTTCAACGCCCATTTCACCGTCGAATCCTCCAGATTCGCCTCACGCGTCCCCCGCTGAGGCCGTCGCCCCCCCTCCCTGCAACCACTCGAAGAGACCCATACCAGCAATCATCGAGGTGACGAAGAGGAGGACCTTGCCCGAGCCCGTCGCGAGGGCCGCCAGCGCCGGTCCGGGACAGAAGCCGGCCAGTCCCCAGCCAAGACCGAAGAGAATGGCACCGGAGAGAAGTTGCGCGTCGATGCTGGCGTTCGGCGAAGGCTGGGAGGCGGCGCTCCGCCGCTTCTCGACCCGAACCGCGATCGCGGACACGAGCAACGCGCCACCGATCACGAAGACGAGCGTCGGGTCCCACGAGCCGGTCACATCCAGGAATCCCATCACCTTCGCCGGATTGGTCATCTGCGAGATCGCGAGGCCCGCACCGAACAGGAGCCCTGAGATCACGGCCGTCCTCTTGTCGTCCATTCCTAGGGGCTTCCCATCCCTATGCACCGCCCATCCCTATGCACCGCCCATCCCTATGTACCGCCCAGAAGATGACGCGTGATGAAGACCGTGAGCGCGCCGACCGCGATGAACGTGAGTGTGGCTGCGATCGAGCGCGGCGAGCCACGCGACATCCCGCAGACACCGTGTCCACTGGTGCAGCCGTTTCCAAGGCGAGTTCCAAAGCCCACCAATAGCCCGGCGGCGATGAGCAGAGGAGAGCTCGTTTCGATGTCGACAACCATCGGACCGGTCACCGCAGATGCCGCGAGGGCTCCAAGCGGCAGCGCGACGAGAAAGGAAAGTCGCCAGTCGCGCTGTTCTCCGGCGCTTGGCCAGAGGGCATTCCCGAGAATTCCACTGATTCCGGCGACCCGATGATTCGCGAGAAGCAGGAGGCCCACTGCGGAACCTATGAGCAGGCCGCCGATGGTTCCAGAGATGGGCGTGAATTCAGTCAAGGCGTCTCTTGGATCCTCTCGTGGCGTCAGTGGTCGTCGGGCGCCTCGCCAGTTTCGGAGGTCGCCCAGCGTTTCAGAACTTCCAGGTCGGTTGCGGAGAGTTGGGCTTCGGGATGCAAGGGGAGGTAGAACCACAGCGGCATCTCGCCCTCTTCGACTTCCTCCCAGACTTCCTCGATGGCCTCCAGCTGATCTTCGGTGCTCCGCTGGTCCCACTCCGAGAAGTTCAGGTGCTCGCGGGCCTCCGCGACGTCGTAGGCCACGAGCCACGAGAACGGTGCCACCCGGGAGTACCACGGCCAGGTGGTCGCGTTCGAGTGGCAGTCGTAGCAGGACCGCTGGAGGATCTCCTTCACGTCGGCTGGAGCGTCGATCTCGGCCGTCACCGGAGGATTGCTCGTGTCGACCGGGACGAACTGGGCGACGACGAGCAGCACGGTGGCCACTGCGGCAGCGACGAACAGCACTCTCATCGCGGTGCCCCGCCACCTGACGGGGAGGCGTCCCCTGCCGGGCGTTTGGCGATTCGCTGCACGACTTTGTGCTGCCTCTGTAGGACGTCGGGTGAGCGCACCTACTCGGCCTTCACCGTGAGGACCGAGCACGGGGCGGTTCTGACGACTCTCTCGGCGACACTTCCAAGCACGATGTGCTTCAGGCCGGTGTGGCCGCGGGTGCCCATCACGATCAGGTCTGCAGGGAGGCTTTCGGCCTGGCGGACGATGGCGAGCGCTGCCGGTTCTTGGAGCGCGAGTCCGGTGGCATCGACACCCGCCGAGGAGAGCTGTTCAACGACCTCGTCCACCCGGGTGGTCACCTCGGAACGGAGGTCCTCGTAGAAGCCTGCGGGCAGCGCGTAGCCGCCGGCCATCGGCGAAACGATCGGGATGTCGACCTGGTAGGCGTGGAGGACCACGATCTTGGCGCCGCCGAAGGCTTTCGCGAGATCCTTCGCAGTGGAGAGTGCCTTCTCTGCGTCGTCCGAGAAGTCCGTCGGGACGAGAATCGTATTGAGCTTCATTTTGGGGTGTTCCAGTCTTGTGGGGCTTCGAAGTGGATTGCGGGGGCTGCCATCGCTGCTTCCCCCCCAGCGTCTGGAGAGGGTAGGCGTAACCCCCATGGCCCGGCCAGGAAAGCGTAGGCCGGGGAGCGGTCGAGAGAGTGACGCATCGCCCAGGTCTGGGGCGAACCCGGTTTCGCAGGATGAATCCGAGTCTCAGGAAGATTCCGGCGAGAGCAGGACGCCAGCCGCCTCGAGCGCCCCGATCCGAGATGCGTCGTAGTCGAGCCATTCGGCAAGGATGCTGCGTCCGTGTTCGCCGAGGCGCGGAGCCGGGCCGGAAATCTCGTTGCGACTCTCCGAGAAACGGGCGGGGGGCCGCACGACCGGGCGCGTGCCCCCGCGGCGATCGTCGATCTCGACGAGGAGCTCTCGCTCGTTCGCCAGCGATCCCCGCAGCACGTCGCCCATCGGGAGCACCGGCCCGGCGCCGATCCCGGCCGCATCGAGCCGGGAGAGAGCGGCGTCACGACTCGGCTGGTCAGCGGCCCAGCCTTCGAGCGCGGCGAAGCGGGTGCTCGTTTTGGCTGCCCGATCCGCGCCCGCAGGCGCCGGGTCCTCGAGCGCTGGCTCGACTCGAGCGAGTGCCGCCCAGACGTGCTGCACCGCGCCGGTCGTCGCGATCTTGCCGTTCGGGCCGGCGTCGAGGATCGGGTTCATCCAGCGGTCGTCCGGCTCCGGAAGCAAGAGGTTGAGTGCTTCGGAGCAAGTGCTCAGCAGCGCGTCGAACATCGCCACTTCCACGCGTTCGCCGCGTCCCGTTCGCTCCGCGGTGCGCAGAGCGGCCAGGGTTGCGAGGGCTCCGTGAAGCGACGCGACCGTGTCTCCCCAGTGCTCTCGAAACGAGGCGACCTCGGAGCCCGCATGAGCCGCTTGGGATTCCACGAGTCCGGTTTCGCCATGCACGACTGGCGCGTATGCGCGGCGACCTGCGGCGGACGAGTCGCTGCCGAAGCCGTTGATCGAGAGCTGAACCAATCGCGGGTTTCGCTCGCGCAGGGTTTCCCAGCTGAGCCCGAGTCGGTCCATCACCCCGGGCCGAAAGTTCTCGACCAGTACGTCGGCGGCGGCGGCGAGATCGAGCACGACCTCCGCAGCCCCCGGCTCGCGCAGGTCGATGCAGAGCCCGCGCTTTCCCGCGTTGGCGAACGTGAGGAGTGCCGACATGTCGCGGTCGTGGTGGGGCGCAATCAGCCGAGCTTCGTCGCCGGTCGGCGGCTCGACCTTCACGACGTCCGCACCGAAATCCGCCAGAATTCGGGCTGCGTACGGCCCGGAGAGCGCGCGCGAGAGGTCGAGCACCCGAATTCCCGTCAGCGGGCCCTGAGCGGGGAGTTCATTCGCCATTCCGGTCACCTTGTAGCGCGCCTCGAGAGCTCCCAGTGGCGGAATCGTCCCCGAGGGGTCTATTGCGATACGCTACGTATCGTATATTATTGAAGCGAGGAGGAATCCAGTGGATTTCCAGTTTGCCGACGCCGAAATCGCCTTTGCCGCAGAGGTCGAGCAATTCCTCGATGAGCACGCGACGCCGGAGGTCGCAGACGTCTGCCGCGAGAACATGGCGCAGATCGTCGACACTCCGCCGCGCCGGGAGTTCATGCGCAAGCTCTCCGAACGTGGTTGGCTCGGCATGACCTGGCCGAAGGAATACGGCGGCAAAGAGATGCCGGGCGTCTACGAGTACATCCTCAACGAGGCACTCGCGCGGCGCGGGGCGCCGCAGATCGGCAAGGGCGTCGGGATCATCGGCAAGACGCTGATCCGCCACGGCAGCGAGAAGCTGAAGCAGGAGTTTCTGCCGCAGATCATCGCGGGCACCGTCGAATTCGCCGTCGGCTACAGCGAGCCGAACGCGGGCTCAGACGCCGCGAACATGCAGCTGCGCGCCGAAAAAGTCGACGGCGGCTTCCTGCTGAACGGGCAGAAGACGTGGACGACGTCCGCCCACTTCGCCGACTGGTACTGGGTCGGTGCCCGGACCGACCAGACCAAGAAGCACGATGGCATCAGCGTGTTCCTCGTGCCCATGGATCACAAGGGCCTCGAGGTGCGTGGCCTCGCGACGATCGGCGACGAACTGACGAATGAGGTCTTCTTCAACGACGTCTTCGTCCCGGACGACTACCTGGTCGGGAACGCCGGCAGCGGCTTCCGCTACATCGCCGAGGCCCTCGACCTCGAGCGCTTCACCATGTTTACCTACTCACCGATCGAGCAGCGCCTCGAAGAGCTGATCGAGTGGGTGAAGGAAGGCGAAATCGACGGCGAGCCGCTTCGCGAAGATCCGCACATCCGGCAGCGGATCGCGAAGCTCGCGACCGATGCAGAAGTGGCGCGGGTGCTCGGGCTGAGCTTCGTGCACGCCGCCCGAGGCGTGACGGGGAAGCCGCCGACGATCAAGGCGTCGCAGTACAAGCTGTTCGCCACTTCTCTTTCGCAGCGTGTCGCGAACGCGATGGTCGACCTGTCCGGGAGCGAAGGGCAGTATCGCGTGCATACCGAGGGTGCGCCGATGCGAGGCCGCCCAGACATGAGCTACCGCTACTCGGTCATCGACACGATCGGCGGCGGCGCCTCCGAGATCCAGAAGAACATCATCGCCCGCCGCGGGCTCGGGCTTCCGAAGAACTTCTAGCCGCCGATGCCTCGCCCCTCTGCACTCGACGGCATCACCGTGCTCGACTTCGCGACGGTCGGCCCTGCGGCCCGCTGTTCGCGGATTCTCGCGGACTACGGCGCCACCGTGGTGAAGATCGGCGCGCCGCCTTCGAAGGCCGGCGTTCAGATCGAGCCGGTGTTTCATGCGTACTCCGCCGGGCGCGGCATGAAACAGGTGAGGATCGACCTGAAGGCGCCCGCCGGAAAGGCCGCGTTCTTCGAGCTCGCGAAGTCCGCCGACGTGGTGATCGAGAGCTACCGCCCCGGCGTCGTCAAGCGGCTCGGCATCGCCTACGACGACGTACGCGCGGTGAACCCGCGCATCGTCTACTGCTCAACGAGCGGCTACGGCCAGGACGGCCCGGCCTCCCAGTGGGCGGGACACGACCTCAACTATCTCGCGGTCGGTGGGTTCCTGGCCTGCTCGACTCCCCGTGAAGACGGCGGGCCGCCGATCCCCGGCGCGACCGTGGCCGACAGCGCGGCCGGCGGAATGCATGCGGTGATCGCGATCCTCGCTGCGCTCGTGAGACGCAGCCAGACCGGAGAAGGGGAGTACCTCGACGTATCCGTGGCCGACGGCGTGTTGCAACTCATGGCGCTGACGATCGACGAGCACCTCGCGACAGGCACCACCCCCGGCCCGCGGCACGACGTGCTCACCGGCCGCTACGCGTTCTATGACAACTACGCGACGCAAGACGGAAAGTGGCTCTCGGTGGCAGCCATCGAGCCGCGGTTCTGGGCCAACCTGTGCCGTTCGCTCGATCTCGAGCGCTGGGCGTCGCACCAGTACGACGACGCGGTCCAGGATGAGATCCGCGCCGACCTGCGAGCCGCGTTCGCGCAGAAGACGCGTGATGTGTGGGCCGCCGAGCTGGGGCCCGCCGATACGTGTGTCGCACCGGTGCTCCAGGTCGCCGAGCTGGCAGACGACCCGCAATACACAGCGCGCGGCGTCTTCTCCGACGTGGTTCACCCGGAGCAAGGAACGTTCCGGCAGGTCGCACCCGTGCTCGCGGGCATGGAACGCGCCGCCGCTCCGGTCGCCGTGCGCGGCGGAGCCGGGAGCGACACGGCCGAGTTGCTTCGGGGTGCGGGCATGCCCGATCCCGAGATCGAGAAGCTGCTGAATGAGGGAGTGGTGGCATGAGTGAGATTCCCGGGGATCTGCCCGAAGAGGTGAAGGGTTGGATCGGCCAGAAGCGCTACGAGACGCGCGGCGATTTCGACGTCGAACGCGGCTACATCAGCACGAGCTGTGCGTCCGTCGAGAACGGCAATCCGCTGTTCTGGGACGAGAAGGCAGCGAGCGAGCTGACGGGCGGCTGGATCGCCCCGCCGACGATGATCTCGGTCTGGTTCCGGCCCCACCACTGGGCGCCCGGCCGCACCGAGGAGGCGCAGCCGCTGCAGGTGCACTTCGATCTCAAGGAAGCGCTCGAGTTGCCGGAGGCTGTGATGACCGACAACACGATTGTCTTCCGCGATCCGGTGCGCCCCGGAGATCGGCTCAGCACGTGGCAGGTCTTGCGCTCGGTCAGTGCGCCGAAGACGACGAAGCTCGGCACGGGTCGCTTCTGGGTCATCGACGTCGAGTACGTCAACCAGAAGGGCGAGTCGGTCGGGACCGAGACCTACACCGGGTTCGGCTACAAGCGGGAGGCCAGTCAATGAGCGCGCAGGCACGAACGATTGCGGACGTGAGCGCCGGAGACGAGTTGCCCGAGCTGCCCATCGACGTGACGGCGACGACGGTCGTACTCGGCGCGCTCGCCGCCCGCGACTGGCGCCCGATGCATCACGACAAGGATTTCGCGCAGAACCGAAATGGCACGCGCGACATCTTCGTCAACACGCCTCACAACGCGGTGTTCTTCGAGCGTTACATCACCGACTGGACAGGAGCGGCTGGCCGCCTCGGCCGGATTCGCTTCCGAATGAAGGACTCCGTCTTTCCGGGCGATCGGATGGTGTTTCACGGCAAGGTCGACGGAGTCGAGACGGACGATGCTGGCTGTGGCTGGGTCGATCTTTCTCTCTGGCTCACGGTGGCGGACAAGACCACGACCGAGTGCACCGCGCGCGTCGCGCTGCCGACGCAAGCGGGTGACAACCCGTGGAAGCGGCGCGGCGACGAGTGGCGTCCCTGAACCTCCTTTTTTTTGAGGACCTGAACATGGATCTCGATTTCTCCGAAGAGCAGAACATGCTCCGCGACATGGTGCGCGGGCTCGTCAGCGAGTACGCGCCGATCGAAGTCGTCCGCGAGATGGAAGACGACGCGAACGGCTGCCCGGCCGCGTTGTGGAAGCAGCTGGGGGAGCTTGGCTTGCTCGGCATCCTGATTCCCGAGGAGCACGGGGGAGCCGGCCAGAGCCTGCTCGAAGCGGCGCTCCTGTACGAGGAACTCGGCCGCGGCCTGGCGCCCTCTCCTCACTTCGTGAGCGCAGTGCTCGCCGCCCGCACGCTTCAGCGGGCAGGAAGCGCGGAACAGCAGGCCGAGTGGCTTCCGAAGATCGCCAATGGGGACGCGACGCTCTCCGTCGCGTGGATGGAGCCGCGCGGCGGCTTTGGCGCGAAGGGGATCCAGCTCGACGCGAAGCGCGACGGTGACGAGTGGGTGCTCACGGGCACCAAGCAGCACGTCGCGTTCGCGAGCACGGCGCAGCGTTTGCTCACGCTCGCACGGACAGGCGCCGGCGAAGAGGACATCGAACTCTTTCTGGTCGATCCGGCCGCTGAGGGCGTGACGCTCACGCAGCAGCGCAGCATCGCCGCAGACACGCAGTACAAAGTGGAGTTCGCAGGGATGCGCGTGGCGGACTCCGAGCGACTCGGCGCCGCGGCGTCGGCCTGGCGCGCGTTCGACGACACGATGCTGGAAGGCGTCGTGTTGCTGGCGGCCCAGGCGATGGGCGGAGCGGAGCGCGCGCTCGAGATCACGGTGCAGTACGCGAAGGATCGGAAGCAGTTCGACAAGCCGCTCGGCGCGTTCCAGGCGATCTCCCACTACCTTGCGGATGCCGCAACGGCGATCGAGGGCGGCAAGACGCTCGTCTACGAAGCCGCCTGGGCGCATGCCAACGGGCATTCGATCGAGCGACTCGCGCCGATGTCGAAGCTCTTCGCGTGCAAGACATACCGCGACATGACTGCGATGGCGCAGCAGGTCTGGGGCGGCGTCGGCTTCACGATCGAGTACGACATTCAGCTGTTCTTCCGGCGCGCCAAGCAGCTGCAGATCACCTGGTGGGACGAGCGTGCCCTCGAAGCGCGTGTGGCCGCCTCGGTGCTGGACGCGGCATGAACCCGCAGGCTCCGCTCGCCGGAATCCGGGTGATCGAGAGTTCGCTGCTCGGCCCCGGCGCGATCACGACGCACCTCGCAGACCTCGGTGCCGAGGTGATCAAGGTGGAGGCACCGTCCGGTGACTACATCCGCGAGATGACGTGGCCGATCGTCGAGGGTGTCTCGCTGCTTCATCTCCACGTGTCGCGCGGCAAGCGCAGCGTGACACTCGACCTGAAGAAGCCGGAGGCGGTAGCCGTTTACGAAGATCTCGTGCGAGGCGCAGATGTCGTCGTCGAGGCGATGCGGCCCGGTTCGCTCGGGCGCCGCGGCCTCGGCTACGACCACCTGCGCGAGCTCAACCCGCGCATCGTCTTCTGCAACATCTCCGGCTACGGAATGACCGGGCCGTACAAGGACTTGCCGGCGCACGGAATCGCGTTCGATACGTGGGCCGGCATCGTCGGTTCTGCGACCGACGAAGAGGGTCACTCCTACATTCCGGAGCATGCTTCGATGGGGATGCACGCAGGTCCGCTGCTCGGCGCCCTCGGGATCCTCGCCGCAGTGATTCGCGCGCGGGAGACGGGCGCCGGGTCGATGCTCGAGATCGGCCAGTCCGACGCGGCGGCGTACATGGACTGGTACCGGATCGAAAGCTGGAAGGCCTACGAGCGACCGGAGTCCGAGGTGACGGGCAACAAGGCCGACGACTACGAGCGCCGCGCGCCCGGCACCGCCGGGATGCGAGAGGGCGTCCGCTACCAGAGCTACGAGTCTGCAGACGGTCATGTGTTGTTCATGGCGTCGGAGCAGGCGTTCTGGAAGAACTTCTGTAGCTGTGTCGGTCGTGAGGAGTTGTTCGAGAAGTGGCCCGGCTCGAAGTACGCGGATCACGCGCGGGGCAACCGCGAGCTGCAGGGCGAGCTGCGGGAGATCTTCAAGCAGCGGACGAGTGCGGAATGGCTTCGGCTCGGCGACGAGAAGAACTTTCCGATCGCCCCGATCAACACCTCCAAGACGATCATCGACGATCCGCAGTTCCAGGCTCGCTTCGATTGGTATTCGGCCGAGGCCCACGGCGCGGAGATGCTGCCGTTCCCCGTCAAGTTTCTGGGCGAGGAGCTGCCGGAGCCGGCAAAAGCGCCCACCGCGGGTGAACACACCGAAGAAGTTCTGACCGAGGTGCTCGGGTACGACGCCGCACGGCTCGCAGAGCTGCGCGCATCGGGGGCGCTGGGAGAAACCGGGGATTCCTAGTTCGGACGCCCGAGAATCTCGGGCAAGATCTCGCTGATCGATCCGCGCAGCACCGCGTCCGCCAGAAAATCCATCTCGGTGGCCTCACCGTTGACGATGATGACCTTCGCGCCCGACTGTTTCGCGACCGGGACGACGTTCGCGATCGGGTAGACGCCGAGGGTCGTGCCGATCGCGAGCATCAGGTCACACGCCTGAGCGGCCTGTTCGGAGCGGGCGAGATCGGCCGACACGAGGCCCTGACCGAACGAGATCGTTGCGGACTTGAGGATCCCGCCGCATTTGGCGCAGCCCGGGTCCGCTTCGCCCGCGCGCACGCGGTCGAGTGCGAGGTCGATGTCGCCGCGGTCGTCGCAGCTCATGCAGGCGAACTCGCGGACAGTGCCGTGGATCTCGACGATGAGATCCGGGTCGCTTCCGGCGGCGTGGTGCAAGCCGTCGACGTTCTGGGTGATGAGCGTGTGGAGCTTGCTGCGGCGTTCCAGTTCGAGCAGCGCCTTGTGCCCGGCGTTGGGCTCGCGCTGGTGCGCGAGCGCTTCCAGCTTGACCTGCCACGAGCGTTTCCGGATGTCGGGTTCGGCCAGATAGTGCTGGATCGTGGCCATCTTCTCGGCCTCGGGATTCTTGGTCCAGACCCCCTGCGGTCCGCGGAAATCCGGGATGCCCGAGTCGGTGGAGATCCCGGCACCGGTCAGCACCACGATGCGGTGGGCATCGTCGACCCAGCGGCGAGCGTTCTGGAGGCCAGCTGCGGAATCCGTCATCTCCCTATTCTGTAGGGCCGTCCCCCGCTCGTGCCAGCGGACACAGGGAATTTCGCTATATAACACCGTTAGCTATAGCGACGTTATAGAACATGACGACCTCCTCCCACCGACCCCAGCCGGCGAATACCCCTCGGGGACGAACGCCGAGTTCCGCGCCCGCGGAGATCATTGCCGCGACCGAGGCGATTCTCCTCGAAGTAGGGAGCGCCGGGCTCTCCATCCGCAAGGTTTCGGAGCGGAGCGGGTACACGGCTCCGACGATCTATCACCACTTCGGCGACAAGACCGGCCTCGTCGACGCCGTGCTCGAACCCCGCTTCCGCGAGATCCACGAGCTGATGGCCCAGATTCCAGGCGGAGACGATCCCGCGAAGGATCTCCGTGACATCGCCGCCGCGTTCATCGGTTTCGCGCTCGACAACCCCGACCACTACCGCCTCCTCACCACGCCGCGCCCGGAAGGGGCTCCGCCGGTGCCCTCGGCCGAGGCGGCCCAGGAGCTCGTGAAGCGGCGCTTGGAAGAGCTCGCAGCGGCAGGCGATCTGGCGACGCCCGATGTGGAGGCCGCCTATCAGGTGACGTCCGCTGTCATCTTGGGCGTGATCTCTTTCCACTTGAACCGCCCCGCCGACGAACCGATCGCGCCCGGCTTCCTCGAACTCGCTCTCGACACCGTCGAGCGCGGCATTCTGCGCCTGCGTCCCCAAGAGCTCGCCCGGAGAGCCCCCGCGGCTCCCGGCTCGAGAGGAGAAACTTGATGAAGGTCCGGTCCGCTGTCGCCTGGCTCGCCAGCGCAGCCTTGCTCGGAGGAGTCGCGTGCGGCTCCGACACCGAGGACATCGTCGACGTCTCGAAGCCCGTGGTCGTTGCGCCGGTCGAGCTGCACGACATCGCCGAGAGCATTGACGCCACGGGCGAGCTCCTCGCCAAGAATCGCGCCGAGGTCGCCGCTCAGGTGGGCGGCGAAATCACCGAGCTCTTGTTCGACGAAGGGGACGAGGTCGAGAGCGGCGCGGTCGTCGTCGAGATCGACCCGGAGCGCCACCGCCTCGAGTTCGACCGAGCGCAGGCGCAGGTCGGCGAAGCGGAAGCTGCGCTCGCGGAAGCAGACCGTGAGGTCAAGCGGATGCGCGTACTGGCGGACCAGAAGGTGGCCTCGACGACTCGCCTCGACCAGGCAGAGACGGCAGGCAAGACCGCGCGCTCCCGGCTCGCGGCCGCTCGCGCGAACCTCGGCGTCGCCCAGCGGGCGCTGCAGGATTCGAGTGTTCGCGCGCGCTTCTCCGGGCGCATCGCGATGCGGCACGTCAATCGCGGCGAGTTCGTCGCGGTGGGGCAGAAGCTGTTCGAGTTGGTCTCACTCGACCCGATCGAGGTCGAGTTCCATCTCCCCGAGCGTGATGCGAGCCGCGTTCGACTCGGGATGCCGATCGAAGTGAGTGTGACGGCCTACCCAGACGAGGTCTTCCACGCGACGGTCACAGTGATCTCGCCCACCATCGACCCGCGGACGCGAACGCTGCGCGTGCGAGCGCTGCTCGCGAACGCAGACGGCCGACTCCGTCCCGGCTTCTTCGCCCGGTCGCATCTCGGGGTCGCGACGCGCAAGGACGTGATGATGGTCGCGGAGGAGGCGGTTCTGCAGCGCGCAGACGGCGCGGTGGTCTTTCTCGTCTTGCCCGGCGACACCGTCGAACGCCGCGTCGTCGAGACGGGCCACGTCGAGGACGGGCGGGTCGAGATCGTGTCCGGGCTCTCGTCCGGCGACCTCGTGACGGCACGGGGTCACTCCGATCTGATCAACGGAAGCGCGATCACCCCGCGCAACCGAGACGGGACCCCTGCCGCGCTTCGTCCGACGGCGTCGATCTCGTCCGAAACCGCAGAGGTGGTTCCTTGAACCCGATCGACCTCTGCATCACGCGTCCCATTTTGACGCTGATGCTCACGCTCTCGCTGATCGTATTCGGCGTGATGGGATATCAGCAGCTCGGCGTCGACCAGATGCCGAACATGGAGTTCCCGATCGTCACCGTCACCGCGCTGCTCGAAGGCGCAGCCCCCGAGGTGATGGAGGAAGACGTGACGGAGGTGCTCGAGGAGCACCTCAACACGATCGGCGGCCTGCGCAGTCTCCGCTCGACGACCTTTCAGGGGGCCACCACGATCGTCGTCGAGTTCGACCTGGAACGCGACCTCGATCAGGCGACCCAGGACGTGCGCGACAAGGTCGCGCGCGCGCGCTTCGACCTGCCCAAGGAACTCGAGCCGCCCGTCGTCGACAAAGTCAACATGGCGAGCCAACCCATCCTCTGGCTCCCGGTGATGTCCGAGTTGCCGGCGGTGGAAGTGACCGAGTACCTCAAGTACACGGTCAAGCCCTATCTCGAGACGGTCAATGGGGTCGCGTCGACAGAGCTGTTCGGTCGCCGCGAGCGCGCGATTCGAATCTGGGTCGACGGCGAGGCGCTGCGTGCTCGCGGACTCTCGGTCAATGATCTGGTTGCCGCCGTGCAGCGCGAGCATGTCGAGCGTCCGGGTGGGCGCGTCGAGAGCGCGCAGCTCGAGTATTCGCTCAAGACCGACGCGGAGTTCCGGACTGTCGAAGAGCTGTCGGGTCTCATCGTCGCGCACGTCGACGGAGCTGATGTTCGCCTGAGCGACGTCGCGCGAGTCGTCGACGGCGCCGAGGACCGCCGCTTCATGGCCCGCTTCGGTGGCCGCCCCGGCGCTGGCATCGGCATCCTCAAGCAATCGCAGGCCAACACCGTGGCGATCGCCGACGACGTCCGTGCCCGTGTCGAAGAGCTGCGGCCTCTCTTGCCCGCGGGCATCGAGGTGCCGGAGTGGGAACAGATCATGGACTTCTCCGACTCCATCCGCGAGTCGGTCGCGGAGACGCAGTTCGCGCTGATCTTCGGCGCGATCCTCGCCACGTTCGTCGTGTTCGTCTTTCTTCGCCGCTCGCGTCCCACATTCATCGTCGCCGCGGCGATCCCGCTCTCGCTGACCGCGACGTTCGGAGTCATGTGGCTCGCCGGGGCCACGCTCAACATCATGACGCTGCTGGCGCTCGCGCTGGCTGTGGGCGTCGTCATCGACGACGCGATCGTCGTGCTGGAGAACATTGAGCGACATCGCGAAGCCGGCGAGGAGCCGTTCGAAGCGGCGTCGAAGGGGACGAAGCAAATCGCCTTCGCAGCGACCGCCGCCACACTGTCGATCGCGGCGGTCTTCTTACCGGTCGTGTTCGTGCAGGGTCTCGTTGGGAGCTTTCTCGGCGAGTTCGGCGTCACGGTCGGGGCTGCCGTCATGTTCTCGCTGTTCGTGGCACTGACGCTCACGCCGATGTTGGCGGCTCGGATGCCCCCGCCCGAGAAGCGCGCGCACGGCAGCATCTATCACCGACTCGAGCTGGGCTTCCTCTGGATGGAGCGTCGCTACGCCGAGGCACTCGACTGGGCGCTGTCACGGCGCAAGACCGTGCTGGGTATCGCGCTGGCCTCCTTCTTCGTCTCATGCGGATTTGGTTCCCAACTCGGCACCGAGTTCTTTCCGCCGTCGGACGAGGGCCGGATCTTCGTGATGATGGAGACACCGCCGGGCACCAACATCGACGGAACCCTCGAGCGTCTCAAGCTCGCCGAAGACTGGATGCTCGCGCAGCCCGAGGTCCACGGCCTCTTTGCGGGCGTGGGCGTCTCGGGGCCCGATGGCCCGGGGAGCGTGAACAACGCGGTCTTCGTTTCGGTGTTGAAGCCGCAGTCGGAGCGAGAACGCGGAGCGCAGGAGCTGATGGCCGACGCCCGCGCTGCGCTCGCGAACATTCCCGGCCTCGATGCGCGAGTGTTCGATCCGTCGCAGTTCTTTGGCGGCGGGGGGCAGGGCGAGTTCGAGTTCAACGTTCGAGGCAACATCGATCTGGCGGACCTCGATCGGCTCTCCGACGAGTTCATTCGCGAGCTGGAGAAGCGTCCGGGCTTCGTCGATCTGACCAAGAGTCTCAAGCTCGGGCTGCCCGAGGTGCGGGTCCTGCCCGACCGCGAGAAGGCCTCTGCGCTCGGCGTCAACGCGAATGCGATCGCGACGTTGGTCCAGGCGTCGATCGGCGGAGTCGACATCGGGAAGTTCAAGGACCGGGGCCACCGATACGACATTCGGGTGCGGCTCGAAGAGAGTGAGCGCAACGATCCAGCCTCGATCGGTCAGCTGTACGTGCGGACGCGAGACGGCGGCGTGGTGGAGCTGCGTAATCTCGTCGACCTCGAGACGGGCGCCGCCCCTTCGAAAATTACACGCCACGACCGAATGAGAAGCGTCAGCATCGCCGCGAACCTCGAAGAGCTTCCGGTCGGTCAGGCGATCACGCAGGTCGAGGAGTTGGCGGAACAGATCTTGCCCGAGGGCGTGAACGTCTCGTTCGCCGGGAGCGCCGAGCAATTTCTCGAGAGCGTCGAGCAGTTCGGTCTCGCGCTCGGCCTCGGTGTGCTCGTCATCTACATGCTGCTCGCCGCGCAGTTCGAGAGTCTCTTGCACCCGCTGACGGTGATGTTGGCGATCCCGCTCTCGATGGTGGGTGCGCTGGGCGCACTCTTCACGCTGGGTTCGCTCGGCCGCAGTGGCATGACGATCAATCTCTTCAGCCTGATCGGGATCCTGCTGCTATTCGGTCTTGTGACCAAGAACTCGATCCTCCTCGTCGACTTTGCGAATCAGCTCCGGCGCGACGGCATGGACAAGTTTCAGGCCATGCGCACTGCGGCACCGGTGCGGATGCGCCCGGTGCTGATGACCGCGCTTTCGATGATCTTCGGTGTGCTGCCCGCGGCGATTGGCGTGGGCCCCGGCTCCGAGTCCCGCCAGCCGATGGCGATCGTCACGGCGGCCGGAATGCTCTCCTCGACCGTTCTGACTCTGCTCGTGGTGCCGGTCTTCTACCTCGCGCTCGACGATGGCGTGGAGTGGGTCAAGGATCGGCTCGCCGCGCGGCGAGAGCGCCGTCACCCGACTGCGATGCCGTCGGCCGGCGTCGGGCGCTAGGACGTGGAACCCTCGGGTCCATGCTCGAGATCCCGTTCGAAGGGGGCTGCCACTGTGGGGCTGTCCGCTACCGCTGCGACGCGCCCCCGTTCGTCGTGTACACCTGCCATTGCCGTGCCTGCCAGCGCATCACCGGGAGCGCCTTCGGAACGTTCGCGCAGGTGCCCCTCGAGGCACTCTCGCTGACGTCGGGTGTCACGACCGAGCACGTCAGGGAGGCCGACAGCGGGAACCGTCTCACGACTTCCTTCTGTGATTCGTGTGGCTCGGCCCTGTTCGTGGCCAACGCCGCGAGGCCGCGCACGCGAACCCTCTTTGTGGGCGCGCTCGATCGAGCGGGCGACGCGGAGGTCCGCGCTCACATCTGGACGAAACGCCGGCTGCCGTGGATCGTCTTGCCGCCCGAGCATCGCGTATTCGAGGGAGCGGGAGACTGGCGCCCCGATTACGCTTCCGATCCTTCCCGCTTGGAGTCCGAGTGACCGACGCCGCTGATGCGATCCGCTTCTATTTCAGCTTTCGGAGCCCGTACGCGTGGCTGGCGAGCGAACGGCTCGAGGCGGAGCTCGGTGATCTCGGGGTACCGATCGAGCGGCTTCCGATCTATCCGACCGAAGGAACGTTCCCGAACGATCCGTCGCTCGTGCCGAACAAGGTGGCGCATCTCTTTCAGGATGTTTCCCGGTTGGCGCGCGAGCAGGGATTGACCCTGCGGTTTCCGAGCCAGGACGGCGTCGACTGGTCGCTACCTCACGCGGCATTCCTTGCCGCCGAGGCTGAGGGTGCCGGGCACGCGTTCATGTTGGAGGTGTTTCGGAAGCGATTCTCCGAAGGAGAGCATCTCGGTGACGACGCGGTCGTGGGCGCGGCTGCGACCGCGGCGGGGCTCGACGCCGATCGGATTCTCGCCGCCGCGCGGACAGACGCGCTCGTGGCCGAGGCCGAAGCGGGATTCCGGAACGGCATCGAGCGCGACGAGATCTTCGGGGTACCGACTTTCGTATACCGCGGACGCCTCTATTGGGGACAAGACCGGATGCGTTTCGTGCGGAGCGCAGTGCTGAGAAAGAAGGGAGAGACGTGAAAGGTCCGCTCGACGGAGTGCGAGTGATCGAACTGGCGGGGCTCGGAGCCCTGCCGTTCGGGACGCTCAAGCTGGCCGATATGGGTGCGGACATCATCCGCGTCGATCGCGTGAGTGATGTACCGGACGCACCGCAGGAGAGACCGCGAAGTGCGTGGGATCGCGGCCACCGTTCGATTGCGGTCGATCTGAAGCAACCGGCGGGGGTAGAGACCGTGCTGCGCCTCGCGGAGTCGGCAGACGTGATTCTCGAGGCGTTTCGCCCGGGCGTGGTCGAGCGTCTCGGTCTCGGGCCGGACGCAGTGATGGCCCGCAACGAGCGGATCGTCTACGGCCGGCTCACCGGCTGGGGCCAGGTGGGGCCGCTCTCCCAATCGGCGGCGCACTCGCTCAACTACGAGGCGATCACCGGCGTGACGCATTCGATCGGGCCGCTCGGCGGCCCCCCGGTTCCCGCGCTCACAGTGCTCGGAGACTTCGCGGGGGGTGGCTTGAACCTCGCATACGGCGTCGTGTGCGCGCTGCTCGAAGCACGCACTTCAGGCAAGGGCCAGGTGGTCGATGCGGCGATGATTGACGGCGTCGTTTCGCTGCTCACTCCGTTTTACTCGATGCACCAGCTCGGCATGCATACGGACGAGATCGGCACGAACCTCTTCGATGGCGGCGCACCGTTCTACGCGATCTACGAGACGAGCGACGGCAAGTACGTGAGCGTCGCTCCGATCGAACCCCACTTCTATGCGCTGTTGATCCAGAAGCTCGGCCTCGCTTCCGAGGACCTCCCCGATCAGAACGACCGGGCCCGCTGGCCCGAGCTGAAGGAGCGGTTCGCGGCGGTGTTCAAGACGCGAACGCGAGATGAGTGGTGTGCCGAACTCGAGGGAACCGACGCCTGCTTCGCGCCAGTGCTGACGCTCGCCGAGGCGCAGCAGCATCCGCATCAGGTGGCGCGCGCGTCGTTCGCCGAAGGCACGCCGATGCCGGAACCCGCACCGGCGCCGCGGCTCTCCCGGACCCCTGGCCGCCCCGGGCCGTCGCCGCGTTGGCAGGGGGCTGACACGGACACCGTGCTGGCCGAAAGCGGCTTCAGCGCCGACGAGATCGAGAGTCTGCGGGCCGAGCGGGCGATCGCCTAGCCGTCGCTGATCACGCCGGCTCGGGGAGCGGCCACGCTCTGCGAAGGAGCCGTCCGGAGAACCCAGCGATCGGAACCAGCGAGAGCAGGTAGACGAAGTGGTACCAGGCCGGGTAGTCGTCCCACACGGTGTCGAGATGCACCGGCAACGAGACGAGCAAGAACAGTCCCCCGACGCACCATGCGGCCAAGCCGCGGTCTCCGGCCACGAGCGTGGCCACGCCGCCAGCCGCCGCGGTCAGGATGGCGGCAATCCCGAGCCGGGCGAAGAGCATCGCGAGCGTGTAGGTCTTCTCGGGCTCCGCGGCTGCGTAGTCAGGCCAGGCCGCTCGGAGAGATTCGAAGCCGAGCTTGGAGACGCCCACCGCGACGAGGCACGCGGCGACGAGTGCGAGGACCAGTCGAAGCCAGCGCATTTCAGAAAGGGTCCGTGGGTCGTTCGGGCATGGGCTGGTCTCCGAAGGTGGCTTACTCGCCTAGGATACTTCGATCTGAGGCTCCGGGGGCCTGCACTTCGAGTATGCGGCACGCGGTCTCGATGCTGTCCCGCGCGCTCTCTGGCACCCGCGCCAGCGCTTCCTCGCGCGAGCACCACTGGTGATCGTCGTGCTCCCAGTTGAGCACGACTTCCGCGGCCGGGTCGATCCGCGCCAAGAAGACCTCGAGATGGCCGCCTTCGGCCGGCGCTCGCCGCTCCGTCGTGTGCAGCGCCAGCGGAACCAGCCCGGTCTCTTCGTGGAGTTCGCGAGTCGCGCACTCCGCGGGCTGCTCGGGCGCCTCCCGTGTCCCGGTCACCGGCCACCATTGTCCAGCGAACCTCCCGCCGGAGCGCCGCACGAACAGCAGTTCGGGGCCGCGCGGAGAGCTCCGAACGGCATGGACCGCGACCCCGACGCAGTGACTCGTTGCGCTCGGCACGCCGTCTGATCGAACGCCCCGCTCCGAGCTCACGTCGAATCTCGATCGGGGCTCGGGTTGTGAACCGCTTCGAGGCGGTGGCCGTCGGGGTCGATGACGAAGGCGGCGTAGTAGTTCGGGCCGTAGGGCGAACGGGGTCCTGGCGGGCCGTTGTCCCTCGCTCCATGGAGTAGCGCTGCCCGATGGAACGCATCGACCGCCTCTCGGGACGGAGCGGCGAGTGCCAGATGCGCGCCGAGCCCGGCGGCGAGCGGCGCGTCGACCTTCATGAGCGCAAGCTTGTCCTTGCCGTCTTCGAGTCCGTAGCCCGCGAAGCCGGGGCTGCTGGAAACGAGTCGGTAGCCGAGAGCCCCGAGCGCAGCATCGTAGAGCCGAGTCGAGCGTTCGAGATCCGCGACGGGTAGTGACATGTGATGCAACATGGAATCAGGCACCGGCCAGCTGTCGGGCGGCTCCGGCCACGACCTGCCACGCGTCGAGCTTGTCGTCGAACGAGATGGAAGCGTTCGCCGGGCTGGTGGACGGGAGCTTGTGGAACTCGAGCCGTTCCGCCGCGGCCAACGCGGGCTTCACCTGTCGCTCGAACACGGCAGCGGCCTTCGCGCCGTTGAAGCAGATCGTGCGGATCTCCGGATGTCGCTCGAACAACGCGCCGAAATCGTTCGGGACCATCGAGTCGGGAACGATGTCCGAGTCGAGGCTGCCCTCGCGGTCGCACCACTCGAGTACGTCCCAGACGGCGACTCTCCGTTCCAGCAGTGACTTGGCGCGATCTTCGTAGGGCATCGATCGTTCGACGCCGAGGAGCTGTTCCATGAACTGCCAGAACAGATTCCGCGGGTGTGCGTAGTATTGCTGCGCGAGGAGCGAGGCCTTGCCGGGCATCGAGCCCAGGATCAGCACCCGGCTCCGGGCATCGACCACGGGCGGGAAGCTTTGGGAGCGCATGCCCTCAGTATCCGTGTCCTTGGGCCAGGCGGCGACTCGGAGCGCCGAGCGGGTAGAACGCGTCGCGCGGCGTGCGTTTCTCGACACTCCGAAGCGCGTTGACGGTCGGGTCGCCCGCTCCGAGCGCGATACGGCGGCTGCTTTGCTTGTACGGGTCCGCCATGGCCGGGTCGTACGAACGCGTGAGGAGATCGCAGATCGCCCTCAGTGGCTCTTCCGGGTCGGACACCAGTTCTTCGTAACGGACCCGCGTATGGCGGGCGGAAGGGACCGTGTTCAAGAACGTCTCGATGTTCTCGTTGTGTGCGAACCAGGCGACTTCGGCCATGTGAAACGGATTGAGCCCAGGCTCCACACGTGCGGCGAGCCCCTTGTACAGCTGCATCCGCACGAGCGATTGGATTACATCGTGTGGGCTCCGGACCAGGTGGACGAAACGCGCGTTCGGAAACATCTGGCCGATTCTTGCCAGGCCTTCGACGCTCGCGCTGTAGGTCGGTGTCTTGTCGACGATCCACGTGTCCGGATCCGCTTCGTGCAGCGTCTGGTAGACCTCGGAGATCGAGAGATCCGCCGACTCCCATCCTTGGAAGGTCTCCAAAAACGCCTCGGCTGACTCGCCGAGCCTCGCTGCGATTTCGGGGACCGGCATGTGGCGCAGCGTAGGAATGATGCGCGCGGCGCGGTCGGCCATGCCTCCGTAGTTCGCCAGATGCAGTTCGCCAGGAGCCCATAGCTTCTCATGCATGTTGAGCATGGTCCGCAGCAGCGTCGTGCCGGATCGACCCACCCCGAGCACGAAACAGATCGGGAACTCGTTCACTTCGCCCACGGGCGGCGTGGGCTCCCGATTTTGATCGAACGGGTACTGGTTTTCCGAGAGCGGCTCGGTGGGGATTTCAGGGTAGGACTCCGAGACGTACTTCTCGCAGAACTGCTCGACGGTCAAGCCCGCGATTTCATCGATCGGATAGCCGACGAACCGCACTGTGAGAGCGAAGCGAAAGACGAAGTGGTGGAAGCGGTCGATGTTCTCGAGCAGTACGCGCCCGCCAGGCGGAGAAGTAGGAGCGACCAGGACCGAGTCGGGCGAAACGTCTGGGATGCCCATCTCGGCGAGGAGGCCCTCCACGGTTGCCCGTGTGGACGCGAGCCTCTCCGTTTGCGACATGGTCGGCAGTCTCCTCGTCTGGGATCGGGGGGAGGGGAGCTAGGAGCCGACGCCGACGACCTGATGGTCGGCGTCGGTCTGAAACTGGCCCTTGGTCGAATCGAGCAACACGATGTGGTTGCTCCAAGGGTCGGAGACCACTGCGAGCCAACCGATCGGAATCTCTACGGGTGGCTCGACGACCGTGCCGCCGCACGCAGTGAACCGCTCGATCGCTTCGGCGACGGATTTGACCTTGAGTGCCGTCGCGATCGGCCAATCGTCCGTGTGAAGAACCAGCTCGGGCATCTGTGCGCCGTCCGCGAATGCAAGCCCCGCACTGGTGGGAGATCGCCAGAGGAGCCGGTGGCCGAGCTGCTCCTGGTAGAACCTCAATCCCTCATCGAGATCGGGCACCTGAACTCCGAAACAATCGATGTTTTCAAAGAGCGGCTCCGTCACCTCGCGCTCCTTCTCGTGGGATGCAGCATTGAACGCGCGGCTCAGGCCCCGCAAGCCGCGGACAGGGATACGTGGCTCTGTTCGAGCGTTTGTGTCGCCGAATCGTGTCGAAGCTCTCTACGGGGTCGTATGCCTTCATGACTGCAGCCTACTCTCGCTGGCCTCGAGAGGTCGAATCCGGGGGCGCGAGGGAGATCTCGAGAAGGGGTAGGTCGCGCCCGGGGATGCTGGCCGACTTCCGGCTCCCGACCTTCTGCGCGCCGGCGGCGCGATAGAACGCCTCGGCGTGCTCATCGGAGCGACGAGTTCGGACGTCACTTTCCGGAGCCCAGGCAGAACACGACGAGCTTGTTTCCATCGAGGTCGCGGAAGTAGCCGGCGTAGAACCCGTTGCCGCGATCTCCCGGAGCGCCTTCGTCGGCTCCCCCGAGACGAACGGCGGTCGCATGAAAGCGATCGACCGCTTCGGTCGAACTCGCGCGCACTCCGGCCATGCACCCGTTCCCGGGCGTCGCAGGGTTCCCATCGTAGGGACGGCAGATTCCGAACATCGCACCGCCGGGCTCGTCGCTCCAGACGACGATCCGGTCGTACTCGAGAATGCGACTCGCACCGATCACGGCCATCAGTGCGTCGTAGTAGGCCATCGCCCGCTCGAGATCGTTCGTGCCGACGGTCGCGTAGCCGGTCATGGGGTCTCTCAGCCAGTGGGGATGTGGAAGTCCATGGCGATGAAGCCAGCATGGGTTGCGCGATAGGCCGGCCGCGCCCGGAGACGATCGACGTACGCCGCGATCCTGGGCGACGCCTCCACCCAACCGAAGACCATCATGAAGTCGAGGAAGCCGCCGAACACGACATCGGCGGCGCTGAATCGGTCGCCCAGTGCCCAGCCCGTCCCTGGGGTCATCGACTCTGCGGTCGCCATGGCCCGCGGCAAGTCTCCCCAGCCGGCCGACGCGGGTTGGGGATGCGTGATCTCGAGGGTCGCGAGTGCGAAGAGCGGCTCGAACGTGGTGCCGGGGACGAATAGGTAACGGTAGTAGCGTCCCCGATCCGTCGAAGCCGGGTCGGGGGCGAGACCCTTCTCCGGGAACTTGTCGGCCAGGTAGGCGCAGATGGCAGCGGTCTCAGTCACGACGGCATCGCCGTCGACGAGCGCCGGCACCTTGCCCATCGGGTTGATGGCGCGGTAATCGGCCGATTCCTGATCACCGGCTGCGAAGTCGATGACGACCTGCTCGTGCGGGACGTCGAGTTCCTCGAACATCCAGAGGGTCGTCACGGCTCGGCTGTTCGGGTTGCAATAGTGCTTCACGCGCGAGGCCTCCCTGCGAATCTGGTTTGCGGGCTCACGACTGTAGGATCTGATCCACGAACCCGACGAACTCCGGCTCGAGGATTGGCTTCGCATAGGGGCTGTGGTCCCACGAGTATCTCACCGCGGGGATCTGATAGAAGCCCGCGACCAGGTTCTCGAGCTCGGCAATATCCTTCGCACTCGTAACGGACGCGTACTGGCTCCAATGCAGCCAGAAGTAGTAGACGTGAAACCAGTCGGAGCGGGCCGCTTCAGCCGGGGTCGTCCCAAGCTGTTCGGCGTATGCTTCGTGGAAGGGCGCAAGTCCGTGGCTCTTGGTGACGCTGTCGAGAAGCTCGGTGTTCGTTGCGGTCGCGAGTACCATTTCGATCACCCCGTTCGCGCGGTTCAGGCGGTTCGCATCAGCCGCCGCCTCTCGCGCGAAATGAACCTGTCTGGCCAGATAGCCAAGGGTGAGCACCACCGCGAGCGCGCCCAGGATCTCGCCGACTGCCCCAACCGCATCCCAGTTCATTGCGGCCCTCGTGTTCCAGGGGATGTGTCTGGATCCAAGAGTGTTTCCGACCCACCCATTCCGGGATGGATCCGCGGAAACCTCTCAGACTCCAACAGCTGATCGACATAGACCACGAAGTCGGCACTCAACGCAGGCTTTGCCGAACTCCACCACTCGGCGCCGCCGCCGCTCGCGATGACGGAAACCACCGACCGCTCGAACCCTTCGGTCAGCTCCGGTGCGATGAAACCATGGCTGCGCTGGACGAAGAGGGATTCCAGGCGCCTGAAGGTCATCAGCATGAAGAAGCTGAAACGGAGGCGTTCGTCCGGTGAGAGCGCAGCGAGACTCTCGCCGCCTTTGACCAGGACTACCGAAAGGTCGGGGTTCGCCGCCACCGTCTCAGAGCTGACGCTCATATCGTTGCTGATCTCTTGGAAGGTCGACGATCGAAGCGCACGGGTGTTTTGACGTACCTGAACGGCCAAATAGGCGAGGGTTCCGACCGTCGCGACTGCCGCGATCAGTTCACCAATGCTTCCGAGATCTTGGATCGTCACTCAAGCCGCCCAGCGGATCGGCGATCATCTGAAAGCGGCGACGTGCCGCGCCGACTGATGCGCCCAAAGATCTAGCATCTTACCACGCCTCGTTTTGCTACGGCGAAAGCTTGCCAACTGCCTCAGTTTGTTAGTTGGCGAGCGATCATGCGTCGGGTGCGAGCGCATGCTCCGACAAGAGATCGACCTTTGGCATACCTATGATGTAGGTAGCTCCAGATGGTGCCTTGGCCGAGTGCACCGTGAAAGCCGGTAGCTCCAGCTTGTCTCCGGGATTGAGAATGTGAGATCTTCCGCCTATCTCGAGCTCGAGATAGCCCTCAACGAGGTAGAGGGTCTGGTCGGAGTCATGCTTGTGCGGCTCGAATACTTCTCCCGGAGCGTCGCGCCACGAAATCGGCCACCAATCCGCTTTCGATATCTCTTGTATGGCTTCGCGTTTGTCTTCGAAGCAACTGGTCGTGACTCGTAGCTCCACTCTGGCTTCCTTTCACTACCGAACGCAGACACGCCCTGTCATGCTGTGGGCTCTCCAATTTTGGATGCGAGCTGCAACCGCTTTTGGACGGCGAGCCGTTCGGACTGAACGCCTACAGTTCGATCACGTAGCCATCGGGATCTTCGACGTACGCGAATGCCTGGTCCGGGCCGTGCTCGCCCCGTCGAATCAGCTTCCCTCCACCCGCCTCGACCTCGGCGATGGCGGCGTCGAGCCCGGTGTCGTCCAGCCGAAAGCCGAAGTGGGCGACCCCTCCGTTGACGCCTGCGAGCTTCGCCTCCACGGGATCCTCGTTCAGGGTAACCAGGTCGTTGCTACCGGGCGTGTTGAGAAACACCATCTTGGGCCCAGCGCGGAAGCGTTCCTCCATCCCGAACACGCCTTGGTAGAAGCTCAGGGACCGCTCGAGATTCCGCACTACCAGGTGGATGTGAGTGAGGCCTTGCGTCTTGATCATCGGAGGACTCCCGCTCGACGCTGCGCCGCCCAACGGATCGGGCGCTCAACGGCGTGGCGCAGACCGCCGACGGACGCTGAGACATCTGAGTTCAATGCCAACTCTACCAAAGGTCGATTGACACGCGCTGTGCCACGTCAGCTGCAGACTCCGGTTAGGCGGCGAATCGACCTAGCCGACCTTGGGGCCGAGTCCAGCAAGCAACTCGTGGAACTCTTCGCGAGTGAGTCCGAAGATCAGTTCATCGTGGTACTCGCCATCGGTGTAGATTTGCCGGCGAATCCTCCCTTCCTCATGACATCCGAGGCGCATCGCCTGTTTGACCATAGGAGCATTCGTGTCGAGACACCGGATGTTGTACTTCTGGCACCGCAACTCGTCAAAGGCGTATCGCAGCACGACGATCTTGGCGTCGAACCCGTAGCCGCGTCCCCTGTGTGCTCGGTAGATGCGGCTGCCCGTTTCGAACGTGCCGTCCTTCGCATTCATCGAGTGGATGTTGATGCCGCCGACCAGTTCCCCATGCAAAGTCTCGATCGAGAACATGATCCGTTCGGCTCGATTGTTGAACTCGGCGTACCGGTCGGCGAAGGCCGCGGCTGCGTACTCCGACTTCGGAAGTTCGATTCCATAGCCGAGCAGGCGCGTGGCCTCGCTGTCCGATTTCTCTTCGGCCAGCCAGAGTTCGACGTCACCACGTTCCATCGGACGGAGCCGCACGAGCTCGCCTTGCCAGAAATACTGCTTCATCGAGAGCCGTCCAACGGACCTGGTGATCAGCTGCCGCCAGGCCAAAGGAGTTGAGCCGAGCATACCTGCTCGGCGCCAGGCGCCTCAAGGCGCATACCAGGGCGCAGCCCTGGGACATGCGACGCCTTCGACTACGGACCCAGGCTCAGCTGCAGCGTCTTGTAGTTAGCCAGCGCCCGCGGGCAGGCGCTTCCTGAATACGACCTGCGAGTACCCGCGAGGGTACTCTGCCACTTCCGAGATCGGCTCAAAACCGAGCTTCTCGTAGAATTCCGGGGCTTGGAAGCTGTGTGTCGTAAGGATGATCTGGACACAACCTCGGCGAACCGCCTCGAGTTCGGCTTCCGCGAGCAGGTCGCGGCCTATTCCTTGCCGACGAAGAGGCTCCGAGACCCAGACCTGTCGGAGCTCGCACGTACCTCCCCACGTATGACCGGCGGCGGCTGCAACGATACTCTGCGTAGCATCGCGGAGAAATACCCCGAGGCTTTGGCCATCGGTGATTCCGGTTGCGGCCCGATTGAATTCGTAGAGCCGATCCTCGAGGTACTCGATGTCGGCGAGGCTCGGCTCCTCGTATCGAAAGCGTTGGGTGGACACGTGATGGCTCGGCCGTGCTAGCTCGGCGTTCGGCAACCAGCAACAGCGCTGTCCGGACCCGACCCTGGCACCGAAGTATGCCGCCAGACCGCAACCAAGGTCAATTCACCCGAGCTGTTGTGGGTCCGTCTCTTCGATGTCGGCCGGATCCGAGGCCATACGGCAGGTTGGTGCCAAAACGGTACAGCGGCGACTTTTCAACGCGCTATTCCGCGTCCGGTACAACGTCTTGCTGGACGGCGTCGAGCAGCAACAGCGTGGCAAAGGAGAATGCTGCCAAGGCCAGGAACCAGAGAAGCACAAGGAGGTACAGGAATCTCCCGAAGCGGACAGCCGGACCGAGTGAGACGGCAAGCTCGCAGACCAGGAGAGCGAAACCGAACGCGGCCATCACCTGGGTGGCGCTCCGGAGTATCTTGGGAGGCAGGGCATCTCTCTGCCGGAGACGCCGAATACCCGTGTAGAACCAGATGAAGACGGAGAGGTGAAAAGCTGCGAAGACGGAATGTGAGATACGCCAGACGGGGAGCGCGTCCGGGTACGCGAAGAGCAGCCCCGGAAGCTGAGCGAGGAAGGCTGTGCCCAGACTCCAGTAGAGAAGCGATTTGAGTCGGAACTGCTCGGCCGGCTGCCCGAACCGATCGGGCCCAAATACGGCGACGATCCCGGTAAAGCCCGTGAGGGTGATCGCGAGCTCGCTGATCGTCTCAAATGTTCCGAGATCGTGCAGAACGAGACTCCGCCGCCCAACCGATCGGGCTTTAGTTGCAACTGACAGCGCTGACCGTCAGCGCTTAGATGGCTTTCTGCGAGCCCCCGGCGATTAGCCCGTACCGAGGTAGATCGAGGGACCGTAGATGGCAAGGAAGGCGACGGTCGCCGCAAGTGCAAGAACCCGATGTACCCGCTCGTCTCTCGAGACCAAGCCGGCTGAATAGATTGCGGCGTAAACATAGACGCCCGGAGTCGCGGTGGGAGACAGGCTGCCTGGGGCCCCGTTCGTGGCGAGGGCCGCACCGGCGAGAACGGTGGCGACGAGATAGGTCAGGAACAGCGGGCGGCGCACGTCGTAGAAGTGCGCGTGCCAGTCGGTAGCCTTGTTGGAATCGCCTGGGACGAGCAATGCAGCCCCAATATAGAGTAGGGCGGGGTAGGTCAGGGCAAGTAGAAACGATCCGAGGTGCCAAGCTGGAACGTCACTCGCAGCCCAAAAACCCCACCAGAAGACTGCGAAGTTGCTCAGCGAAACGAGGACCCAAAGAGTATGCACCCAGTAGCGATGGTCTCCGTTGAGAACGTAGGAGAGCCCGTTCAGAATCCGCACTGCTCCGAAGGAGAGTACGAGCGAGACCGCGACCGCTACGTATTCGAACTGGCTCATGGCATCGCTATCGCCGTCTAGCGGATTGGGCGCTCAGCTGTCGGCCCACGGGAACGCCCCGCGGTGCCAGCCCTGCCCGATGCCCAAGCCTACACGACTCAATCACCGCTCGCTGTGGCCGGGCGGCAGTTCCCTGTTAGGCAGCTAGTCCAGGAACCAGCCCATGAGCCGAAGTAGGTCTGTCGCCGGGTTGTGAAAGAGGAGGTCGTTGAGAGGATCCAGCGTGGCCGCTCGCGGGTAAGAGACGAGATAGCCTTTGCAGTCGGTGCACCGAAAGACCAAGTGGTGTCCGATTGAGCCCTGGCATAGGGAATCGACACTGCAGCGCGGGCACTGGAGCCGATCTCCTGGAGATGCACCGACGAAGCGTTGACTCTTGGGGAGCTTGCGGGGGAGATCTTGTCCGATGGCTTCCCGCTCGCCGGGGTCAAGCCACGCGAGGCCGCACTGCACGCAGATGTCCACTTCGATTCCGCGACGGTAGGTGTGCCTGAATGTCGTCTCACAAGTCGGGCAAGCACGCAAAGTTGAAGCTGCCTAACGGACCGGGCGCTCAGCGGCCAGCAACGGCGCTGACCGGGCCCGGGCCTGACAAAAGTATGACGCCTGACGCCGCATAAGCCAATTGGAAGGTGCTGGTGCTGGTCCGCTGCAACGTCTTGTTAGGCGGCGGGTCCGCCAAGCACGCGCTCCTCGATCTCTTCGCGAAAGCGCGGGTCCAAGAAGGCTTTGCCCGCGCCTTCCCACACGTACCGACCGCCGGCGGTCCGAAGGATAATGCGGAAGTACTCGGTCTTGGCGATCCAGTATTGCCTGTCGATAGTCCCATTCAGAAATCCGAAGTACAAGGCCTCGAAGTTCATGAAAATTTGGAGCGAAAAGAGGACGTACTCGGCCAACTCATCGGGATCGAGTTGACCGGGATCCTGAACGCCCATCCGGTTGATGCGGCCGAACCCCGGGTGCGGCGGCAAGCTCGTTTCTGCATTTGTCGCCACCCATGCCTGGTGCGATGCCGATCGGACACTCCGGGTGTTCTGCCGGATCTGGACAGCCAGATAGATCAAGGTGATCAGCGTGGCGATGGCTGCGATGAACTCGCCGATGCTTCCCAGGTCTTGCAGAGTCACGGTCGCCACCTAACGGACTAGAGGCTCAGCTGCCGCCAACGGCCACCATGGTGCGCTGAGCTCTCTGAGAAACGACGCCAGAACTGTACGCCGCAAGGAGGACGCGTTGGTGGTCATCTACAACCACTTCTTAGGCAGCCCGCATTCATACAGAACTACCGCGTCCAATCGTCTACGCAACGATGCGCATCGCCAGATAGGGCGCGAGGTTGAAGACGAAAATCATGATCTTGTAGTTGGCCATGTACTGGAAATACGCGCGGTCGAGGTCGACACTGGAAAGGCCATATAGACGCGAGTGGACTTCCTTGATCTTATCGCCGGCAAACATCAGCACGATCGCCGCGAAGATGAGAAGGCCCAAGTTGAGCACGGTCGACCAACCGAGCACAGCGCGCAAAGTCTCGAAGTTCTCCAAGCGTTTCTCCTCGCGTTCACAGTTCGCGCGCGTGGCCTGCCTAACGGACCGTGCGCTCAGCTGTCGGCCCGCGGGAACGCCCCGCTGCGGCAGGCCGAACCGATGCCCAAGGCTACACGACCCAACCGCGACTTGCTGTAGCCGGTCAGCTGCAGCGGCCTGATACGCAGCGCGCTACTCGCCGCCCCGGTACGCCGTAGGAAGCAGTTCCTGAATCGGGACTCGTTCAAGTATGCCATCGCGCACGATGATCACTTTCGCATCTGGCGAATAGTCAAGGAGCAGTTGTCGACAGTTCCCGCACGGCGGAATGGCGCGGCCTTGGCGATCTCCTCCGATCGCCACGACTGCCGTGATACCGGACTCACCTGCGAGCGCGGCCGCTCCGAGAGCGATCGGTTCTGCACGCGACCCATGAATTCGCACCCAGACGTTGGGGCCAACATGGATCTGGCCTGAGTTCCCCCGGACAGCTGCCACACAAGTGTGGTGCGGTTCGGAGTAGATCCGTTCTCGTGCAGCGTGCGCGGCCTCCACGGGCTCTCGATCAGGGAGGGCGAGAGACCCGATGTTGAGTTTCATCCGTGCGGCCTAACGGATCGGCGTTCAGCGGCCAGCAACAGCGCTGACCGGATCCGATCGTGCCGACACAGTATGCCGCCAGGCGGAAACCAAGGCTAATTGAACCGAGCTGTTGCTGGTCCGCCTGCAACGGCTTGTTGGGCGGCTCCGGCGCAACTGTCTCCGTCTCGCTCGGACCTTCTGGCTGAGCGGATCCTCAGCTCCTTCGAGCCAATGCGACGAATAGCGCCGCGTCCGGATCGGCGACAGCGCCGGTGGGATCGAGGAATGTCAAGTCTGTGAACCCTGCAGCGAACACCAGCTCTCGGAACTGCTCCTGCGTCCACCAGCGCCGATGCCAGGTGCGTTCGACGGAGAGGGGTTCGCCCTCCATAGGGATCCGTTCATAGCGATGTCGAAGCGAGGCACTCCGACCATCGTCGTGCATGTCAAGCGAAAGTATGGCTAGGCGCAGACGGGCTCCCGACGCGTCGGTGGTCTCTCGGTACTGCCCGAGTATCCGTCGGGTCTCATCTGGATTGACACTGTCGATCGGGATCAGCGCGTGCCCACCCGATTCCAGGGCCTCGTGGATGCTCACAAGTGCGTTGGCGGCATCGTTGTCGCTTGTCAGGAGCGTGAAGCTCGCCGCGGCTAGGAAGATCGATCGGAAGCGGCGTGGTAGCCGAAACGACTGCATCAGACCAAGATGGAGTGAGGCGGCCAATCCGCGCTCCGCGGCACGCGAACGACAGAGCTCGAGCATGTCGCTCGAGGAGTCCAGGCCCTCAATGTCGTATCCGCGCACCAGCAACTCGATCAATGGGTGACCAGAACCACATGCCAACTCAAGCGCAGGTGTGCCGCACACGTCGAGGAACGGCGCATACTGATCAGCGCGAGCAGGCTCCCCGGCCAGCGGATCGTAGAGCTCGGCCACGAGATCCGAGTAGAACTGCGAGGGTGCGCCTAGATCGTCTTGAGTCTGCATCGGTGCCGCCCAACTACTAAGTAGATGGAATTCTAGAGGGAACGAATGCCCCCTCTACGCAGACGAAGCGTGCGGGAGAAATTCGCCGGGCGCAAGAAGTGTCCTTGTTCCGCGGGGTTGAGGGGGCCGAGCGGGAAATCTGTGATGCAACACAGAGTCGAGCATGAGGAAGATTCGGCGTGGGCGGGGCTGGAGCCTGCTGTGTTGCAACACAGACAAGATGAGAACAGCGGTTCCCATGCGGTCGTCCGGGGGCTAGGGGCCGAGGAGCCGGTCGAAGAACCAGAAGGCGCCGCTGCATCCCACGGCGTAGGGGCCAAGCCAGCGGGCAATCGGAGGGAGCCGGTCGAGGAGTCGCGCGAGCAGGGTCTGCAGTACGAGGAGGGTGCCGACGAAGGCGAGCTGTCCCGCTTCGACCCCCACGTTGAAAGAGAGCAGCGAGACCGGGATCGAGCCCGAGGGCAGGCCGATCGAGTGGAGCGCGCCCGCGAAGCCGAGACCGTGGAGCAGGCCGAAGACGGCGGCGCCGGTCGGCGCGAGGCCACGCCAGGCCGGGGTGCCGGCCTCACGTCGAGCCAGCTCTACGCCGAGCACGACCAGACTGAGCGCGATCGCGATTTCGATCGGCCGCACGGGGAACGCAACGAAGCCGAGCGCGGCCAGCGTGAGAGTGACGCTGTGGCCGGCGGTGAACGCGGTGATTGCCCAGAACAACGGCCGGCCCCGGCCGACCAGCAGCATCAGACCAAACACGAACGCGAGGTGGTCGAAGCCGCTCAAGATGTGGCGCGCTCCGAGCGCGGCGTAGCTCTCGGCCACCTGGAGCGCGCGAGCGCGTTCGGGGATGACGAAGCGGGGGCGGCTTCCGCGGAGCACCTCTCGAAACGTTCGTCCGTCTGAGAGTTCGATCTCGAGGAGCGCCTCCGTGCGGCTGCTCGCGAGGCCATCGACGCCGAGCTCTGTGCCGACGAGCCCTGCGGGCTCGCAGCGGGCGTCGAAGCGAAGCACAAGCCCGGTTCCTTCTCGGGCCCAGCGGGGTTCGCCATGGGGCGTGCAGTGGCCCGGGAGCACCGGCTGCGGCGACGCGCCCGGAGCTGCGCGGGCGGGCGTCTTCCAGCGAACCTCGACGCGCCCGGGTTCTGTCTCGTGCAGTTCGAACAAGGAAGGGGCGAGGGGGTGTGCGGCGAGGGGCCCGGGGGCGAGTGCAAGCCACACCAGCACGAGCGCGCTGCGCGCAGCCCGCTCACACACTCGTCAGCTCTGCCTCGAGCGAGCGCTTCAGCAGGTCGAGCTCTCCAGGGGAGAGCCGGGCATCCGGACCCTCGAGCTGCAGCATCGATGCGAGCCCGGTGAAGACCGCCACGGTGTAGTGATGCAAACGAAGCCGTCGTCGGCGCGGGAGGCTCGCATCGAAGAAAATCCGGCGGAAGACCTCGTCCCACGCTTCGAGCATGCGCGCTTGCCAGGCGCCGTCGCCAGACTCCGACTGGAGTAGGATCTCGAGGGTGGAGCGATAGAGCGGGCTGCGAAAGTGGGCCCAGGCCCGCTCGACGAACTGATCGACCCGGTCGGCGAGCGGCGCCTCCTCGGCCCGCATGTCGCCGAGGCTAGCGGCGAAGTCTTCGAACGAGTGTTCGAGCACGGCGTCGAGCATCCCGCCCTTGCCGCCGAAGTGGTGCTGGACGGCTCCCCACGTCACGCCGGCGCGGCGTGCCACCTCGGCCGCGGTCGTGCGAGGCAGCCCAACCTCGTGGATGCTCTCGACGACGGCCCCGACGATCCTGCCCCGCGTTTCGGCGGTGCGTTCGGCCTGAGAGCGCCGGTTTCCCATTCGCCCAGGCTACGGGCTATTTACATTGCAAGCAATATGTAAGTGAAGTAGCGTCGCTTCCTTGGTCGAGTTCAGCCCCTACGCCTACGAGTTCCACGAAGATCCGTACCCGCTCTATCGCCGCCTGCGCGACGAGGCACCGGCGTACCACAACCCTGAACTCGGCTTCTGGGCGCTCTCGCGTCACGCCGACGTCCTTGCGGGCTTCCGCGACTTCGAGCGGCTCTCGAACCGCAATGGAGTCTCGTTCGATCGGGACGCATTCCACGGTGACGCGGCGACGACGATGTCGTTTCTCGCGATGGATCCCCCGCGTCACACCCGAATGCGCGCGCTCGTCTCGAGCGGCTTTACGCCGCGCCGGGTCGCGGAGCTCGAGCCGCGCATTCGGGAGATGGCGATCGAGATGCTCTCGGAGCTCGAGGGCCGGGAGCAGTGCGAGTTCATCGGTGACTTTGCCGGGCGCCTCCCGATGGACGTCGTGAGCGAGTTGTTGGGCGTCCCGTCCGAAGACCGCGCGCAGCTCCGGACGTGGGCTGACACGGTCGTTCACCGGGAAGAGGGCTTCGAGGGATTGCCCGCGGCTGCGGCCGAGGCTGCGCTCCGCATGCTGCACTACTTCAACGAGCTCCTTGCCGACCGGAAGCTGAGCCCAGGAGACGATCTCACCGGCGCCCTCCTGCGCGCCGAGCTCGATGGGGATCGGCTGAGCGACAAGGAGATCATCGGGTTCTTGTTCCTGATGATCGTCGCCGGCAACGAGACGACTACCAAGCTGCTCGGCAACGCGCTCTATTGGCTCGACCGAAACCCGGCGGAGCGCGCGAAGGTTGAAGAAGATCCCGGCCTCATTCCGGCCTGGGCAGAAGAGACGCTCCGCTACGACAACTCGACGCAGGCGCTCGCCCGTGTTGCCGCGCGGGACTTCGAGCTGCACGGCGAGAAGATTCGCGAAGGCGAGAAGGTGGTGCTGCTGCTCGGCTCCGCGAATCGCGACGAGCGCGTCTGGGACGAAGCCGATCGCTTCCAGATCGACCGCAACACCCGGGCGAGCGTCTCGTTCGGCCAGGGGACCCACTTTTGCCTCGGGGCCTCCCTCGCACGCCTCGAGGCCCGCGTCGCCCTCGAGGAAGTGCAACGCCTGATTCCGCGCTGGCGAGTCGATCCCGAAGGGCTCGAGCGCGTACACTCCGTCAACGTGCGCGGATTCGCCGCGCTCCGGCTTCACCTCTCCTAGATTCCCCGCGCAAGGAGCCCCCCGCATGAGTGAACTGGCCGCGCTGGCGCCCGAGACGCGCAACCTGATCGATGGAGCCCTGGTCGAGGCGAGCAACGGAGCGATGTTCGACAACATCGACCCCGCGACCGGTGGCGTGATCGGGCAGTGTTCAGACGGGACGAAAGAGGATGCCGACAAGGCCATCGCCGCTGCGCGCCGGGCGTTCGACGACACGAGCTGGTCCGAAGACGCCGCCTTCCGCGGGCGCTGCCTCCGGCAGCTCTACGATGCGCTCCTCGAGGATCGAGAGCAGCTTCGCACGATCGTTGTGCACGAGGCGGGCTCGCCGCTGCTGCTGACGAGTCAGGTTCAGTGCGACGCCTACATCGAGGCGATGCCCTTCTGGGCCGACTTGGCCGAGCGCTACGAGTTCGAGCGCGAGGTCGACCCGATCACCTTCCTGGGCCAGCCGAATCGCATCCTGATGCGGCGCGAGGCGGGCGGCGTGGTCGGGGCGATCACACCGTGGAACTTTCCGCTCTACCTGAATCTCTGCAAGCTCGGGCCGGCGCTCGCGGCGGGCTGCACCGTAGTACTCAAGCCGGCGCCCGATACGCCCTGGAGCGCCACGCATCTGGGCCGTCTGATCGCCGAGAAGACCGACATCCCTGCGGGCGTCGTGAACATCGTCGCATCTTCCGACCATCTGGTCGGCGAGGTGCTCGCCACCGATCCCCGTATCGACATGGTGACGTTCACCGGCTCGACGGCGACGGGACGACGCGTGGCCGAGTGCGCTGCGCGCACCGTCAAGCGCGTGTTCCTCGAGCTCGGGGGCAAGTCGGCGAACGTCGTGCTCGACGACGCGGATCTCAGCAAGGTGATGCCGTTCGTCGGTGCCGTCTGCACCCATGCGGGCCAGGGTTGTGCGATTCCGACCCGGTTGCTCCTTGCGCGTTCGATCTACGACGAGGGCGTCGAGCTCGCCAAAGCTGCGTTCGAGAATGTCCCGTACGGAGACCCGAAACAGGGGAATGTCTTGATGGGGCCGGTCGTCAGTCGGCGTCAACAGGAGCGAGTGCTCTCCTACATCGAGAAGGGCAAGGCCGAGGGCGCGCGGTTGCTGGTGGGAGGTGGCGTGCCGAAGCATCTTCCCGACGGCTTCTTCGTCGAGCCCACGTTGTTCGCCGATGTGGACCCGGGTGCGACCATCGCGCAAGAAGAGATCTTCGGCCCGGTGCTGTGCGTGATTCCGTTCGAAGACGACGACGACGCGGTCCGGATCGCGAACGATTCGATCTACGGGCTCTCCGGGGCAGTCAGCAGCGCGAGTGTCGAGCGGTCGCTCGCGGTGGCCCGCCGCATCCGCACCGGGACGCTCGCGGTCAACGGCTCGATGTGGTTCTCGGAGGAGGTTCCGTTCGGGGGCTTCAAGCAGAGCGGGGTCGGCCGCGAGAACGGCGTGCTCGGGTTCGAGGAGTACACCGAGGTCAAGATGATCTCTCTTCCTGGCAAGCGCTGAACGTCCGTGTTCGCGCTGCGCTTCGACATGCGGGCACCGACTGGCGGCCCGGCGTCGCTGGGTGATCTCTACAGCGCCGCGCTCGAGATGGCCGCGTGGGCCGAGCAGAACGGCGGCGCAGCGATCCAGGTCTCGGAGCATCACGCCTCTCCCGACGGCTATCTGCCGGCGCCGCTCGTGTTGGCTTCTGCGCTCGCCGCGCGAACGAGCACGCTGCCGATCCAGGTCGCGGCGCTGCTGCTTCCGCTCCACGACCCGATCGAGCTCGCCGAGCAGATGACCGTGCTCGACGCGATTTCGAAAGGGCGTGTGTCCTACGTGCTGGCCCTCGGATATCGCCCGGAGGAGTACGCGATGTTCGGGCGCGAGTTCGCCCGCCGCGGCAAGCGGATGGACCTCTGCCTCGGCGCGCTGCAGCGTGCGCTCACGGGCGAGTCGTTCGAGTTCGAGGGTCGTCCGGTGCAGGTGACGCCCGCGCCCGCGTCGCCGGCTGGGCCGCTGCTCCTGTTGGGTGGCGGGAGCAAGGCCGCCGTTCGGCGGGCAGCTCGCTTCGGGCTCGGGATGATCACGCAGGGAGGCGACCCGGGGCTCGAGAGTTTCTATCGCGAGCAGTGTGCAGAAGCGGGCACCCAGCCGGGCCTTTTTATCCATCCGCCGCCGGGCTCGGTGACCTCAGGCTTCGTCGCAGAAGATCCGGACCGTGCCTGGGCCGAGCTGGGTCCGTTCCTCCTTCACGATGCGCAGATGTACGCCGCCTGGTTCGGAGCGGCGCAATCGGCCACGCGATCGGGTGCGGAGAGCGTCGAGGCACTGCGGGCCGAAGCCGGCGCGTATCAGATTTTTACGCCCGACGAGGCCGTCGCATACGTGCGCGAGCGAGGCATCTTTCTGGCCCAGCCGTTGTGCGGCGGGCTGCCGCCCGAGCTCGCGTGGCCCAGCCTCGAGCTGCTGGCTTCGAAAGTGATCCCGGCGGTGCGCGCCGCGGCGGGGGAACCGAGCTCGTGATCGAACCGAATCTGGCGCCCTTCGAGTACGACCCGTACTCGTACGAGATCGACGAGGACCCGTATCCGATCTATCGGCGTCTCCGCGACGAAGCTCCGCTCTATCGCAACGAACGACTCGACTTCTGGGCCCTGACCCGGTTCGACGATTGCCTCGGCGCGTTCCTCGATTGGCAGTCGTTCTCGTCGGCGCAAGGCACCGTGCTCGAGCTGATGGGCGACGAACGCCTCGCGGGCAGCATGATCATCTTCATGGATCCCCCGCGCCAGACCCGGTATCGCAACCTGGTGTCGAAGGCGTTCACGCCGGCGAGGATTCGCGGATTGTCGCAACAGATCCGGGAGATCGCGATCGGGCATCTGGCGAAGCTGGAAGGTCGAGATCACTTCGACGTGGTGGAAGAGTTCACCACGCGCCTGCCGATGGACGTGATCAGCAGCATGCTCGGCATCCCGGCCGAGGATCGCGACCAGGTGCGCGAGCTGTCGAACGCGGTGTTGCACCGCGACCCGGGGAATCCGCTTCCGACGGAGGCTGGCTTCGCAGCAATGGGTCGCTTGCACGAGTACATGCAGGGGCATCTCGATGCTCGCCGGAAGCGCCCGCAGGACGACATGACGTCCGTGCTCGTCGAGGCGGAGGTCGAAGGTCATCGCCTCTCCGATGCCGAGATCCGCGGCTTCGTCCAGTTGCTCGCGGCTGCGGGCAACGAGACCGTGACGAAGCTACTCGCGAGTGCGTTCTACTGGCTCGATCGCCAACCCGACCAGCGTCGCCTCCTGATCGACGAGCCCGCACTCTGTGAGAACGCGGTCGAGGAGTTCTTGCGATTCGATCCGCCCTCGCACTATCAAGGGCGCGTGGTGACAAGAGAGGTGACCCTTCATGGCGAGACCCTGCCTGAAGGTGCGAAAGTGTTGATCGTGAACGGAGCGAGTGGCCGCGACGAACGCAAGTTCCGCGATCCCGATCGCCTGGACGTGCGCCGAGAGATCGATGTGCACCTGGGTTTCGGGTACGGGCGGCACATCTGTCTGGGCGCATCGCTCGCTCGCATGGAAACCCGGATCGCACTCGAAGAGTTTTTCGCACGCTGGCCCGAGTACGCGGTGCGAGAGGGCGGGGCGCGGCGGATGCACTCGAGCAACGTCCGCGGCTTCGCGGGGCTCGAACTGGAGGTCGCCGCATCGTGAGCTGGCTCGACTACGACGATAGTGCCGACCGGCTCCTCGGGCGGACGCTGCGGCGCCAAGCCGAGCGTCAACCGGATGCGCCGTTCTTGCTGGCGGGCGACGAGGTGTGGTCGTACGGGCGAGCGAACGAAATCGCCAACGCGTACGCCGCAGGCTTCGCGGCGCGGGGAGTCGGCCGCGGCGATACGGTCGCGTTCCTGCTCGACAGCTGCCCCGAGTACGTATTCATGGCGCTGGCACTGAACAAGCTCGGCGCGATCTGGGTCCCGAACAACGTCGACTACAAAGGCATCTGGCTCGAAGAGGCGCTCCAAGACAGCCGCGCTCGTCTCCTCGTCTCGGACCCCGCGCGACTCGAAAAGGTCGCGGCGCTCTCCGGGCTGCCGTTCGAGCGGATCGTCGTGCAGGGAGAGCTTCCCGCCTTGGATCTTGGCGTTCCGACGGAGCCGCTCTCCGAGTTGAGCGCGCATACGGGGGACGAGCCCGACGACTCCCAGCTCCACTACGGCGACACGGCGGCCGTGTTGTGGACGTCCGGGACGACCGGGCGATCGAAGGGGGTCATGCAGAGTCACAACGTGTGGCTCAAGGCGGCTCTGAATGGTGCGATCACCGCGGACCTTCGCGAGGACGAAGTCATCTACAGCTGTCTACCGATGTATCAATCGGCGGCTTGGGTCGCGAACGTGTTTCGCGCGCTCGCGACTGGAGTGTCCTGTGCCATCGACGCCAAGTTCTCTCCGACCGACTTTTGGGACCGCTGTCGCCACTACGGCGGCACGATGACGTTCACGCTCGGCGCGATGCACATCTTCTTGTGGCAGGCGCCCGCGCGAGACGACGATGCCGACAACCCGGTGCGGGTCGCTTCGATGATCCCGATGCCGGCAGATCTCGAAGAGCCGTTCAAGAAGCGCTTCGGGATCGAGGCGATCCACCAGGGCTACGGCCAGAGCGAAGTGATGACCATCCTCGCGCGCACGCCGGGCGGGAGCTGGCCGCCGAACTGTCTGGGCGAGCCGCAGCAGGGGATCGAAGCGGCGGTGCTCGACGATGAGGACCGCCCGGTCGAAACCGGTGGCGTCGGAGAGTTGTGCGCGAGACCGACGGAGCCCTACGCGATCTTCAACGGCTACTTCGGGAATCCCGAGGCCACCCTTCGCGCATTCCGGAACCTCTGGTACCACACCGGCGATCTCGTGCGCCGCGACGAATCGGGTAACTGGTACTTCGTCGATCGCAAGGCGGACTTCATTCGGTTCAAGGGGCGAAACATTTCGTCATTCGCGGTCGAGGCGGCGGTCGGCGCGCATCCGGACGTCGCAGAAGTGGCGGCCCACGGCGTCACTTCTGCGGAGCTCGAGGCCGAGGCCGAGCTCAAGGTCGCGGTGGTGCGCAAGCCGGAGGCGACCGTGTCGGCCGAAGATCTCGCGCGTTTCGTGAACGACAACGCGCCGTACTTCTTCGTGCCTCGCTACATCGAGTTTGTGGCCGAGCTGCCGCACACCCCAACGGGCCGCGTGCAGAAGTACAAGCTGCGAGACCGCGGCGTGACCCCTGACACCTGGGATGCGCGGGCCGCAGGCTTCAAGGTGAGCCGCTGAAGCGCGCGGCGGTCGCGCTGACGCTCGGGATCGCGCTAGCCACCGCGGGCTTGGGCGCGGCCGAGCCGTCTCCCGAACCGCCTCCGGACGCGGTCCTGGCCACCCTGCCGTTCGAAGTGGGCGACGCGAACCGGGTCGTGATCGATCTGGCGCCGGCGGGGAAGCGGCGCTTTCCGATGATGCTCGACACCGGCGCCCAGGGGAGTGTCCTGACGCCACGGATGGCTCGGGAGCTGGGCGTCACGGTCAGGCGGATGAAGTCATCGCCCTACCGGCGCGAAACGGTTCTCGGCCGAGACCTGCAGTTCCATGTGAACACGAAGCTCACCGACACGGGCTCGAAGACGGGCTTCGAGTACGGCCTGCTGGGTGGGAATTTTCTCGAAGAGTATGTGGTCGAGATCGATTTCCCGGGTCGACAAGTACGTTTCCTGGACCCGAAGCAGTATCGCGTTCCGGAAGACGTCACGGACCCGAACGAGACGAGCTTTCCGCTGAACCTGACCGCGCGGCGTCCGTTTGCGGAGGTCGAGATCGACGGCGCGCCGGTGCAGGTCCTGGTCGACACCGGGGCTCCGTTCCCCATCGTGATGGCGGGCCCCGTGGCCAAAAAGATCGGCATCGATGTCGACGCTCTCGCGCCCTTTGCGGAGCTTGGATTCGTCGTGGGCTCGACCGAAGCGCGTTTCCACGAAGCTGCGTCCGTGCGAGTGGGAGCGATCGCACAGGGGCCGATTCCGGTACTCGTCGTGCCCCGCGGAAGCTTCAACCTTGGGGGCGCGACCGATTCTCTGGTCGGGTACGACCTGCTCGCTCCGTTCGTCGTGAGATTCGACTATCCGCGCAAGCGTCTGTGGCTGCGCCGTGTAGCTCCACAGGGCCCCACGTTCCTGGGGGTGGACTATCGAGTGGGCCGAGAGCTGGGTGTGTTCCTCGTCGCCCGAGGAGAACTCACGGAGGTCTGGCGGGTGAACCCGGCAGGGATTGCCCAGCAGTTTGGGCTGCGGAGTGGTGACAGAGTCGAACTCGATCCGCCGGCAGTCCACGCCAAGGTGCGCGCCGGCGATCCGCTCACAGTCATTCGCATGCGCGCCGACGAATGGACCGAGGTCATGCTCCCGGAGGCACAGCCTTAGTCAGGTGGTCGCGCGGATCAGTGTTTCCAGCAGCTCGGCGGCGGCGGCACGGACGGGCGCCGAATCGATTCGCCCGCGCTCATCGATCGTGTCGCGTGGAACTTCGAGGTTGGAACTCCACACGACTCGCGCATCGATGGCGCGCAGCGTTTGCACCAGCGCTGCAGTGCCGAGAAGACCGCGGCCTTTGCCTTGCGCGGCGCACGTGGCGGCCACCGGCTTCTCCCCGAGCTCGCCGGATCGCACGATCCAGTCGAGTGCGTTCTTGAGGACACCGCTCACGCCATGACCGTACTCGGGGCTCGCGAACACGACGGCATCGGCATCGCGCAGCTGGCTTCGCCACTTCGTGACGACCTCCGGCGGATCGTCCTCGAGGTCGCTGTCGTAGTGGGGGACGTCTCCGAGCGGGAGTGCCCTTACGAAAGTGGCGCCGTCGCGCGCCGAAGCCAGCAGCTCGAGGAGCGCACGGTTCGCCGAGCGCCTTTGCAAGCTCCCGACCACCAGGAGGATCTGCACCCGGAGTGCGCCCCGCTACCGACCGGGGCTCGCGAGCGCGGGTGCGAGCTTCGCGGGGATGTGGCCGTCCGCGACGAGTGTCCGGAGCGCGTCGCGGTGGGTCTCGGTGGTGTCGCGAAAGTGGACGCCCAGTGCCTCGAGCTCCGGTGAGTTCGGGACCGGTGGCATCAACGTCACCAGTTCCATCGATTCCCGCGTGATCGGGAGGTCGGACGGGATGACGCGCTTCACCAGATCTCCGAAGCGTCCGACGCCCCGAAGCAAACCCGGCGGCACCGGGATGCGTCGCACGGGGTGGCCCGCGATCTCGCTCACGAGGTCGGCGAGCTCTTCCCACTCGAGGAAATGGCCCGCGGTGATGAAGCCGCCCGTCGTGCCCGCTTCGAGGACGGCGCGGATCGAACTCGCGAGGTCGCGCACGTCGACGGCGAGCCAGCCCCCGCTGGTTCGGAAGACGCACATCGTCAAGACGGCCACGAGGCCACGCATCGATTCGGCGAGCCCGGGGTCGCCCGGGCCGAGCACGCCGCTGGGATAGAAGATCGAAATCGGCGCGCCCTGGTCTCGCAGGCTTCGGACGAACTCTTCGGCTTGTGCCTTCGAGCGCCCGTAGGCTGACTCTCCGGCGACGACCGGAGAATCGGGGCGAATGCTAGAGGCGCTCGGGTCGAGAATCGCCGTCAGACTCGAGAGGTAGTGGATGGCGCGGAACCCGGCCTCGGCCGCGCCGCCGATCACGAGCTCGGTGCCGCGCAGGTTGGTGTCCTGCACCTCGTTCGCTCGGCTTCCCTCGATCGAGACGGTCGCGGCGGCATGGACGACGGCTTCGCATCCCTCGAGCGCGGTCTTCACCGAGACCGGGTCGGTGACGTCTCCGACCACGAAATCCTCGGTCGCGACGCCGCGCGCTTCGAACACGCGCCGCATCTTCGCTTCGCTCCGGACGAGCAAGCGCGGAGTGTGGCCCGCGGCCGTCAGCTCCGTGACCACATGAGAGCCGATGAAACCGGTGCCGCCTGTGACGAGAATGCGCATGGAACCCTCAGTCTGCCGAGAACGGGCCGCGCCCGAGCTGTTCGCGGATCGGTACGAACTCGGGCATCAGCATCGCTCGTCGCTGCCAATTCGCGCCGTCCACGACCATCGTGTGTCCCGTGACGTACGACGCATACGGCGATGCGAGAAACGTGGCCGCCCAGCCTAGCTCGCGCGGCTGACCGACGCGTCCGGCGGGGCAGCGGGCGTCTTCTCGCTGGCCCCGCTCGGGCACGCCCTGGATGTCTTCCGTCTCATCTGCGTGAGGGAAGAGGCCGGGCACGAGGCCGTTCACTCGGATGCCGTACGGTCCCCATTCGACAGCGAGCGTTTCGGTGAGATTCTTGACGCCCGCCTTGGCCGCCGCCGAGTGTGCGAAGCCCGGACCGCCCGTCCACGCGTAGGCGGCGCCGATGTTGACGATGGCGCCCGGTGCGCCCGCCGCGATGTGACGGCGGCCGAACTCTCGAGAGCAGTAGAAGGTTCCGTTGAGAACGATGTCGACGACAGTCCGCCAGCCGTTCGGGGACAGGTCTTCTGCGGGAACCGGGAAGTTTCCCGCCGCGTTGTTGATGAGGACGGAGGGCAGGCCGAGCTCCGTCTCGACCGTGTCGAACGCCTCTGCGATGGCGCCCGGCTGACGGATGTCGCAAGGCACGCCGAGCGCCTTGCCGCCGAGTTCTTCGATGGCTGCGACCCCCGCTGCGCGATGTTCCTCGCCTCGGGAGAGCACCGCGACCCCGGCGCCGAGGCGAGCGAACTCGAGACTGATCGCGCGCCCGAGACCGGTGCCTCCGCCGGTCACCACCACGGTCTCTCCGTCGAACGTTCCGTGGGGCAAGGCGGCCGCTCCGAGCGGGGGCGGCTCCGGCAGGCTCATAGGCTCCTCCGTCGGACAGGAAAGCTAGCACCCCAGGCGTCGCGCCGAGGGCAGGGAACTCACCTCCGGGGTACCCTCTCGAGCCGTGGAAACCGGCACTTCCGAGATCCTCTGTCGCGTCGAGGAACGCGTCGCGACGGTGACCCTCCATCGGCCCGAAGCGCGCAACGCGCTCACACTCGAGATGAAACGGGCGTTGATCGAACTCGTGCCCAAGCTGGGGGCCGACCCGGAAGTCGGCTGTGTGTTGCTGACCGGTGCGGGGGGCGCCTTCTGCTCCGGCGGCGATACCAAGAAGATGGCCGAGGACGGCACGCCGCCGTCGCCCGAGGAGCGCAAGCGCCAACTCCGTTGGGAGCACGAGCTGCCGCGCTCTCTGCACCGGCTCGAGAAGCCGACGATTGCGGCACTGCCGGGCCCCGCGGCCGGTGCCGGGTTCTCGCTGGCGCTCTCCTGTGATCTCCGCATCGCTGCAGAGAGCGCGTTCGTCACCACGTCCTACGCACGCCTCGGTCTCTCGGGCGACTATGGGGGCAGCTGGTTTCTCACGCGGCTGGTCGGACCGGCGCGGGCCCGCGAGATCTACTTCACCTCCGACCGGCTCGATGCAGCGACCTGCGAGCGGCTGGGCATCGTCAACCGCGTCGTGCCGGATGCGGAACTCGAAGCGGCTGCGCAGGCGCTCGCGCGTCAGATCGCGGCCGGCCCGCCGATCGCGCTGCGCTACATGAAAGACAACCTCAATCGCGCGCTCGAGCAGGATCTCGAGTCCGTGCTCGACGTCGAAGCCGAGCGGATGGTGCAGAGTGCGATGACCGAGGATTACCTGGAGGCGGTGAGCGCGTTCAGGGACAAGCGATCGCCGAAATTTCGGGGTCACTGATCTCGGGCTCGCCCGGAGACGAAGCTGGCCGCGTGCCAGACGAGGGAGAAGTCGTGACAGAAGAGGTGTCGCTCGAATTCGAGGGTCAGGTGGGGATCGTCTCCTACTGCCGGCCGGAAAAGCACAACGCGTTCAGCGACGAAATGGACAAGCGCCTCTTCGAGATCCTCGCGGAGTTGAAGACGCGTCCGGGTCTTCGGGCCATTGTCTGGCGCGGGGAGGGGAAGTCGTTCTCGTCCGGTCGCGATCTCGCACAACTCGGCGTTCGCACCGAAGATCTCAGCGATCTCGAGTTCATCGAGCGCGGGCATCGGGGCTCGCAGGCGTTTCTCGACATGCCGTGCCCGATCCTCGTGGCACTCAAAGGCTGGGTGATCGGGGGTTCCCTCGAGCGCGCGCTCCTCTGCGACGTCCGAGTGGCCGGCGAGAGTGCGAAGCTGCGTTTGCCGGAGATCATGCACGGCGTGTTGCCAGACTCGGGCGGCACGGCACGACTCTTTCAGATGGCGGGCCACGGTGTGGCCGCCGACCTGGCGCTGACCGGCCGCATCATGCCGGCGGACGAGGCGCTGCGGTACGGCGTGGTCTCCCGCGTCGTGCCGGACGAGGCGCTCGACGAGACGGTCATGGAGATGGCGCGGGCGATTGCGGCGGCGCCCGAGTTCACCATCAAGATGTTTCTGCGAACACTCCGCCGCATAGCCAACCCGCTCGTGCAGCAGAGTCTCCAGGAAGAGGCGATCGCACAAGCTGCGGTGTTCGGCTCCGCCGACTACGCTGAGCAGAAAGCGGCGCGAGCCGACAAGCGCGAGGCGAAGTTCCGAGGCCGCTGAACGCGGCCTCGGGTCCGAGGGCTAGGGGCGCGGGCCGTACTGGCGCGGGCCGCGGAGCGTGCGCAGCTCGGTCTGGATCTCGTCGACCCACTCGCACAAGACGGGGCGCGTGCGCCGCGGATCGATGAGTTCGTGCACGCCGAAGTCTTCGGCGCGCGGGAACACGGAGTGCGCTTCGGCCATCTCGGTCTCGAGTTCCTGGCGGCGAGCTGCCGGGTCCGGCGCGTTCTCGATCTCGCGCCCGAAGGCCAGGGCAACGCCACTCTCGACCGGGAGCGCGCCGCTCATCATCGACGGCCAGGCGATCACCGTGCAGCCGGGGCCGTAGTGGATGCCCTGCGCGACGCCGTACGACTTGCGCAGCACCACCGCGAGCCACGGAACCTGGGTCTGCTGCACGGCGAAGAGTGCCTCCATGCCGTAGCGGATCGTGCCGACGCGTTCGGCCTCGGCCCCGATCATGAAGCCGGGCTCGTCGACGAAGCTCACGATCGGGAGATGGAACGTGTCGCACGTCTCGACGAAGCGGCGGAGCTTGCGCGCTCCGTCGGCGGTCATCGCACCGCCGTCGTGGCGGCAGTCGTTCGCGAGCACGCCGACGGGCTGCCCGGCCACGCGCGCGAACGCCGTCACCTGGCTGCGACCGAAGAGCGGCGTCAGTTCGAAGAACGAGTCGCGATCGACGATGCGCTCGATCAGCGCTCGCACTTGATACGCCCGGCGTGCACTTCGCGGGAGCGCGTCCAGAAGCTCGGCGTCTTCGCGGCCCGGCGGGTCGTCGCACTCGATCCGCGGGGCGGGCTCCCAGACGTTCGGCGGGAGGTAGGAAAGGAAGCCGCGGAGCAGGCGCCAGACGTCGTCCTCATCGTCCGCGCCGTTGTCGACGACGCCGCTTCGGAGGTGGACGTCGGCCCCGCCGAGCGTCTCTTTGTCGAGCTTCTCGCCGAACGCGCGCTCGACCAGCGCGGGGCCACCCGTCAACACCTGGGCCGTGCCGCGGGTCATGACGGAGAAATGGGATGCGACGAGCCGACCCGCCGGGAAGCCCGCGCAGGGTCCGACGGCGGCGCACGCGACGGGCACGGTGGCGAGGGCTTCCATCGCCAGCAAGTTCATCGGGGACGGGGAGGTGAGGTCGTAGCCCGAGCGGCCGCGCTGCGAGTAGGAGCCCGAGACACTCGCACCCCCGCCCTCGAGCAAGCGCACCAGCGGGAGCTTCCGGCGAATGGCGAGCGCGTCCGCGTACTGCCCCTTCTTGAGCCCGGCGGGACCGTAGGCGCCGCCGCGAATCGTGAAGTCGTCTCCGCCGAGGACGACGGGGCGGCCGTCGAGGCGCGCGGTTCCCATCACGAGATTGGTTGCGGTGAAGTTCGCGAGGCGACCGGCCTCGTCCAGCTCGGCGCTTCCGGCTGCGCTGCCGTACTCGCGGAACGAATCCTTGTCGGCGAGTGCGCCGATTCGCTCCCGGATGGTGAGTCGCCCGCGAGCGTGTTGCCGTTCGACGGCCTCGGGGCCGCCCTGTTCCCGGGCGAGCGCGCGCCGGCGCTCCAACTCGTCGACTTCGTCTCGCCACGACACGAGGAAACGATAGCGGAAGCCCGCACTTGGACTGAGAGGCGGGCGGAGCGCTGGGGTAGACTGAGCGAGTTGCGAGCGGAGGGGTCATGACCGACATCGAGGAACTGGTGCGCCGGCAGGAGGTGCTCGAGCGACGTCTCACGGTCGTCGAGGACACCCAGGCGATCGAGCGGCTGAAGGCTCGCTATGCGCAGCGGGTCGACCAGCGCTACTCGAAGGGCGCGCCGGTGCCCGGTGAGCGTCTCGCCGAAATCGCTCACGAGCTGAGCCTGCTCTTTACCGAGGACGCGGTGTGGGATGGGGGGAAGGCGCTCGGGGTGGCCAGGGGTCGCGCCGCGATCGCCGAACGACTGCGTCAGCCGACGCTGCTCTTTTCGTGGCACTACTTCCTGAAGCCCGAGATCGAAGTGACGGGCGATCGTGCGACCGCGCGCTGGGATCTGCTTTCGCCGTGCACGACCCGAGACGGAAAACCGCATTGGATGGCCGGCTACGAGGACGACGAGTACCGCAAGGTGGACGGGGAGTGGCTTCACCAGACCATGAAGCTCACCGTCGCGTTCCTGGCGCCGCACGAAACCGGCTGGCAGAAGATCTTCCTGTAGGACGGCCGAAAAGGGGCCGGCTCGCCGGCGCTACTGGTCGGCTTGCCGCCGACAAAAGAGAATCATCTCGTGGGTCGGCAGCTTGGGGAACAGCACTTCCCCTTCGGAGCAGAAGACCCCTTCGAGGCTCGACGAGACGGGCTTCTCATCGAGATTCGTCAGGCCTTCCTGCTGCGGTACGTCTCTCGCGCGGCGGTACCGCCGTCGAGGCGCCGTGCCCCCCGAGCCCGCCGCGGCCCGCGCCTTTCGCGCGTTCCTCGCCTGTTCGTCGGAGCGGGCATCGTGAGCTTTCTGCGCTTTCTTCTCGTCGCGCCGGACCGACAGGCCGTTGCCGCCGTGGCAGGCCTCGTAGCAGGTGCGTGCGGTGTGGATATAGCCGCCGTGGCACCAGCAACGCCGTGCCTCGGCCGGCTCCGGGGCGGTTAGCATCACCGCGCCCAGGAGCAGGCCTACTATGAAGGGGAGCCTTCGCACGGCTCCACTATCGGCCGGACGGCGGATCGACCCAACCCCCCGGGAGGAAGACCATGAGCGCAACGATCGAGACCCCTTTGGCCGCCGATCGGCCCGACTGGAGGCTCCGCTTTAGCCTCGTGTTCACTTTGGTTTGGCTATCCCTCGGCTTCATCTACATCTCGAGTCAGGTCGGATGGGTGCCCTTCGTGTCGCAGAGGGCGCCTGAACTCGGCGGGTTCCTGGAGGGTGCATTCGCGCCTCTTGCGTTCCTTTGGCTGGTGGTGGGGTTCTTTCTGCAGCAAAGCCAACTCGAACAGAACACCCGGACGATCGAGCGCCAGCTCATCGTCATGCAGCGCACCGCCGAGCAGGCGGAGGTGCAGGCGCGCGCAATCGCGGCGGACGAGATGCACTCGCGCCAGGACGTGTTCATGCGAGTCGCCGCGATGGTGAACGAACAGCTCGGCGGGATCGCGGGCTGGATCATGACCTCGTGGATGAGCGAGGTCGACAAGATGCAGGGGCCCGATGGGGGCATCGAGCTGTGGCGAGCCTCCGGCTCAGGCGATTCCACGGCGTTCAACCGCCGGATGATCCAGGCGATCTACTCGGGGGAGGTCGAAGCCAGAGAGCTCTTCTGGGGCACCGAAATCCGCACGCGCCACACCGAGGGATTCGTGACCAACTTCGAGCGACTCGTCGAGACCGCGGGTCGTTGCGACCCGGATGGGATCATCGCAGATGCAATTCGGGACGGAAGCCACGGCCGGATCTATCGGCTGCTGATGGACGCGAAACCCGCGGCCTGAGATGGAACTGCATCGACCTTCGGGCAACAGCGCACTCGGGTTCGGGTTCGCGGCGACGACGATGGTGCTGTGGGGCGTGCTTCCGCTCGCGCTGAAGTACGTGCTCGGCCTGCTCGATGCGGTGACGATCACCTGGTTTCGTTTCTTGTTCTCGGCGGTCGTCCTCGCGGTGCTGCTCTGGAAGCGAGGATCCCTGCCGTCGGTGCGAAGCTTCGGTCGCGGGACCTGGCTCTTGCTCGGCGCAGCGACGCTCGGGCTCGCGGTGAACTACATCTCCTACCTCGTCGGACTCGACTGGACCACGCCGGCGAACTCGCAGGTATTGATCCAACTGGCGCCTCTGCTGCTCGCGCTCGGCGGAATCTTCGTCTTCGGCGAGGAGTTCACGCGTCTCCAATGGCTGGGGTTTGGTATCCTCGTGTCGGGACTCGGGCTCTTCTCGTGGAGCCAGCTCAGCGTCCTGGCCTCGACGCTCGACACGTATGTCGCCGGCGTCGGAATGATCGTATTCGCGGCCGTCATGTGGGCGGGCTACGGGCTCGCGCAGAAACAGCTGTTGCGCGATCTGTCTTCGCCCGCCGTGATGCTGCTGATCTATACGGGCTGCACGGTCTGCTTCGCGCCGTTCGCGGCACCGACGACTCTTGCGCCTCTGAGTACCATGGGCTGGCTCGTGCTGCTGTTCTGCGCGGCGAACACGCTCGTCGGCTACGGCGCGTTCGCGGCCGCGCTCGAGCACTGGGAGGCATCGCGAGTCTCGGCAGTCTTGTCGGCGACGCCTCTCGCGACGCTCGCCTTCGCGACGCTCGCGCGGCTGTGGATCCCGGAGAGCGTCCCGGCCGAGCAGCTCTCGCTCCTGAGCTTTGCGGGCGCCGGGCTCGTCGTGCTGGGCTCGCTGACGACGTCACTCGGCGGGCGGGACTAGTCTGAATCGCGAGTCGGCGTCACCGCCTCCATCGCATACTCCGGCTGTCCTTCGCCGGCGAGCTCGAAAAACTCGGGGCCGAACGGGTTCTTTCCCTGGATCGGCATCGAACCGCGACGGATGGTCCAGTCGAGCGGAGCCAGTTCGCCCGCGCGTTCGAAGTGGCGCGCCGCGGCGTCTTCGTCACCGCGCTGCTGGAGGAACCAGGCGAGCGCGCGCTCGGCGCGGGACTGCTGGCTCGCTTCGGAGATCTCGGGCTGGAGTCGCCGGGTCTCCTCGTCCGCCAGCGCGCCGGCGCCGGTGCGGACCCAGTCGCGAATCATCTCGAGGTAGGGGCCCGACTTCTTGTGGTGGAAAGCCGTGAAGGTGTCGGTGCCGAACTGCGCATCGTGCGGCCGCACGATGCGGCCCGCCTCGTCGATCCAGAGAATCGTCGGGACGTTGGTCAGATGGTACAGCTCGGCGAGTCGGTGCTCCGTGTCGATCAGGCTCGGGTGCGTAGCCTTTGCAGCCTCGACGAACGGGCGCGGATCGTCGGCGCAGCGATCGAGGGCGACGGTGATCGGGACGAAGTCTTCGCTGCCCAGCTCTTCGTACATCGCCTGCCAGACCGGCAGGTCCTCGCGACAGCCTCACCAGGAGGCATATGCGATGAGCAGGACCTTCTTGCCGCGGTAGTCGGAGAGGGTGTGCGCGACGCCCGCGAGGTCGGGCAGCGTGAAGTCGGGCGCTTCGAGGCTCTCGAGGGACTGGGTCCGATCGGTGGCCGATGCGGCGAGTGCGGCGGCGCGGGATTCGCCGTCAACGGCGAGGGGTCGACCGAGAAGCTTCGAAAGCGCCTCCAGATCGAGCCCGGCCTCATTCGAAAGGGAACTGGGGTCGCGGACCGGAATGCAGGTGTCCCCCTGGCAGAGTCCCTCGGGCTTCAATTGCCAGCCGAGTGCTCGGTGCACCTCGGCTTCCGGGAGCCGGACGCGGTCCCCCTCCACTGTGGCTTGGAGTGCCTTGGCCTGGCCGTCGTCGATCAAGGTGAACGGTTGCGTCATGAGGGGCTCCTGCGAGTCAGGAGCATAGCTGGTTCCGTGACCCCCCTTGGGCGTGGCTGCGCGCCGGAGTGACTGGCGCCGGCTCCCCGACTGACGGAGCATCGGGCCGGGTGAGCGAGGAGACATCGATGAGTGACAGCGAATCGCGCAGCCCCGGGTCCTCGGCAGGCCTGTTCCTCAGCCGTCTGGCGGCCGCGGCTCGCAATGGGCTCGAGGTGGCGCGCTTCGGAGGTCTGGGGGAGCGCGAGCCTTCGCCCTACGAAGTTCTGGTCGAAGGCACGCACTACAAGCTGCGCCACTACTTCACCGAGGCGCCGCTGCGCGATCGTCCGCCGGCGGTGCTCGTACCCCCGCTGATGATGAGTGCCGAGGTTTGGGATGTCTCGCCCGACACGAGCGCCGTCTCGGCGCTCTACGACAGCGAGATGGATCCGTGGGTCATCGACTTCGGTTCGCCGGAGGTGGAAGAGGGTGGGCTCGCCCGCACGCTGACCGATCACGTCGTCGCGGTGAGCGAAGCGGTCGATGCGGTGCGTGAGGCGACCGGCCGCGACGTCCATCTAATGGGCTACTCGCAAGGCGGCATGTTCTGCTATCAGGCGACCGCGTATCGAAACGAAGTACTCGATGGGGATTCCGGGATCGCGTCGCTCGTGACGTTCGGTAGTCCGGTCGACATGCACGGTGCGCTTCCGATCGACGTCCCGGCCGAGGTCCTCGGGCCCGTGCTCGAAGGGATCACGAACTTCCAGTCGATGCTGTTTCCCGAAGGCATTCCTTCGTGGGCCACGCGGCTGGGCTTCCAACTGATGGATCCGGTGAAGGCCGTCCGACAGCGCATCGACTTCGCGAGTCAGCTGTGGGATCGCGAGACGCTGCTGCAGCGCGAGGGGATGCGACGCTTCCTTGCCACCGAGGCATGGATCGCGTTCCCCGGTCCGGCTCTGCTCGAAGTCGCCAAGCAGCTCGTTGCGCACAACCGGATGTTGCAGGGCGGGTTCGTCATCGAAGGCCGCACGGTCACGCTCGCGAGCATCGACTGCCCGATCCTGACGTTCACCGGCAAGACGGATTCGATCGCCCCGGCGCCCGCGGTGAGAGCGATCTACAAAGCGGCGCCTCGCGCGGAGGCGTTCGAGGTTTCGCTCAGCGCGGGCCACTTCGGTCTGGTGGTCGGTTCCCGTTCGGCCGAGATCACCTGGCCGACGGTCGCCGCCTGGCTCGAGTGGTGCGAAGGCAAGGGGCCGCGGCCCGAGCACATGAAGCGCCTCGAGGCGCGCGAGCAGCGGCCGCATCCGCCGTCGACCCTCGAGCGTCTGGCCGAGGGGGCGGGGGTCGCGTGGGATCTCGGCCGCGAACTGATCGAAGATGCGGCGGGGATTGCGGAGAGTCGTCTCGGAGTGTTCGGGCGCCTGGCGGGAGCGGTGGCCCCGCAGCTTCCGCGTCTCGGCCGGCTCGACGAGATGCGGCGTGACACGCGCACCAGCCCGGCAAAAATTCTGGCCGAGCGCGCGGCCGGTTCGCCGACGGATACGTTCTTTCTCTTCGAAGGTCGGGCCCACAGCTACAGCGCCGCGAACATTCGCATCGACTACGTGGTCCGGGGCTTTCTCGAGTGCGGGATCCGCCACGGCGAATCGGTCGGCGTGCTGATGCAGACGCGGCCAAGCGCGGTGGCCGCGGCGATTGCGCTCTCCCGAATCGGTGCCGTGCCCGTCTTGTTGCGGCCCGATCTCGACCTCGGTCGCCAGCTCGAGATCGTGCCGGTTCGCCACCTGGTCGCAGATCCCGAGCACGGTGCGGCTGCGCACGAGACGTTCGGCGCGGACGTGCTCGTTCTCGGGGGCGGCGGGGATCCTCGCGTGCTCGCCGAGGGGCTCATCGACATGGAGGCGATCGATCCGGACGCGGTGGAGCTGCCCGGCTGGTACACGCCCGATCCCGGTGTCGCGGGCGAGGTCGGACTGATCCTTCTGGCCGGGGAGGGCGAGCGAATCGCCGCGAATCGGGTCACGAATCGTCGTTTCGCCACGTCCGCGTACGGAACCGCGACCGCGTGTGCGCTGACCTCGGGTGACACCGTCTACTGCTGCTCCCCGACCTACCACGCCACCGGGATTCTCGTGTGTGTCGGCGGTGCGCTCGCAGGTGGCGCTCGTTTGGCGATGACCACGCCGTCCGAGACCGGGTTCGATGTCGAACAGTTCTGGGAGGACGTTCGTCGCTACGGGGTGAGCGTCGTCTGTTACACGGGGACCATGCTGAGCCATCTGGTGAACGCGCCCGACGACCCCGCCGAACATCACCATCCGATTCGGCTCTTCGCCGGAAGTGGCATGCCGAAGGGCATCTGGAAGCGAGTCGCCGATCGCTTCCACCCTGCGAGAGTCGTCGAGTTCTATGCGTCGACCGAAGGCAACGCAGTCCTCGTGAACTTGACGGGTCGCAAGGCGGGCTCGGTGGGGCAGCCGCTCCCGGGCGGCGCGGACCTCGCGGTCGCCGCATACGACCTCGCCGAAGCCGAGTTCCAACTCGACGAAGAAGGCTTCGCGAAGCGGAGTCCGACAGGCCAGTCGGGCCTGTTGCTCGGCGGCGTCGACCTCGCGCGCGGAGAGCTCGCGGGCCGTCCGCTCCGAGGGGTCTTCGGTCCGGGGGACGCTTGGCTCTCGAGCGGTGAACTCGTTCGCCGAGACCGGGACGGCGACTACTGGCTGCTGGGGAGCATCTCCGACGTCGTGCACACCACCTCCGGTGTGCTCGCGCCGGGGCCGATCGAAGACGTACTGACCGCGGAGCTCGATTTCGTCGACCTGTCGGCGGTGTACGGAATCGAACTCGCAGACCTCGGTGCGGAGGTGCTGGTCGCCGCGATCACGCTCCGGCGCGGCGCGGAGATCGACCCGGGGCTTCTGCGGAGGAAGGTCACCGCCCGGCTCGACGCGGCGCATCGTCCGCTGATTGTCCGAGTACTGGGCGAGCTTCCGCTCACCGCGGGTCAGCGGATCCGGCGGTCGCAGCTCCGCCGCGCCGGCCTCGGGCTCGAGGCTCCGGGCTCGACGAGTCTATGGATGGCGCCGGGTGAAGATGCGTATGTGCCGCTGACGGAGGCTGACCTCAAACGACTCGGGGACGCTCTGCGGCCCTGACAATCCGGTCGACGCGGAAGAGACTCGGCCCATTGTCGGATTGCGCGGGCGAGGCGAGGCCGACACCCTCGCGACATGCAATGGGAACGAGCGGGCTATCAGGTCGACACCGACCGCGAACGACTCGACCACGCCGGGATCCACACGTTCCTCGGCACTTCGTACTGGGCCAAAGGCGTCGAGCGAGAGAGCGTCGACCGCGCCATCGCGCACTCGATCTGCTTCGGTCTGTACTGCGGAGAAGGGCAGGTGGGTTTCACGCGAGTGGTGAGTGATCGCGCGCGGTTCGCCTACCTCGCCGACGTCTACGTCCTGGACGCACACCGGGGCCAGGGCCTCGGGAAGTGGCTCGTCTCGTGCGCCCTCGAACACCCCGAACTCGCCGAGGTCTGGCGCTGGCTGCTCGCGACCGCCGACGCCCACGGCCTCTATGCCGACCTCGGCTTCTCGCCGCTACCGGATCCGACGCGTTTGATGGTGCTTCAGCTCCGCGAGGCCGCTCGCTAGGAGGGTGACCCAAGACAGCCGCGCCGGTCGGAAACCGATGCATCACCGCTGGCTGCGTTGCTCTCAATCGCCCTAGCTCGCTAGGGCTCAATCGAGCGCCTTGCCAGCGGCGCGCCTCGGCTCCCGCTCCTTTCCACGGCTGTCTTGGGTCACCCTCCTAGACGGGAATTTCGTGGGGGGCTTCGGGGGCGCCGTCTCGAAGGAGGGTTCGGATGAGACCTCCGATCGTCTTCGGTGCGAAGTCATCGTCCCGATCGGGCAGCGTCGAGATCGGCCACCAGCGGTAGCCGAGGAAGTAGTCGATCTCGTCACCGGCCTGCATCGCGACCGCCTCGGGCTCGAAGCGCTCGGTCCGGACCCAGAAGTAGGTCTCGTGCTGGAGAATGATCTGCTCCTTCCAGCGAAACTCGAGCGCGCGGTTCCAGATCGGCTGTCCGGCCGCGTCGATCCGCAGGCCTGTCTCCTCGTAGAGTTCTCGGACGACGGCGTCGGCCGCGTCCTCGCCCTCTTCGAGGCCACCGCCTGGCGTCACCCAGAGCGGCTCTCGCCAAGGCAGGTGGAACTGCATCAGCAGGATCTCGTCCTGTGAGGTCGTGACGACGGCGCGTGCAGCTCGGCGGTGGACGCGCTCCACGATCAGGCCGGTCGGCTGATCAGCTCTTCGCGCAGCGTGCGGGCGCACAGCAGGAAGAGGGGAGCGGCGAGTGCACCGAGTCCCGCCATCGCCAGCAGCGAATAGCGGATCGCATCGGCACCGTAGGTTTCTGCGAGGGCATCGTTCAATATGCCCACCAGGAGGGGACCGAGACCGAGGCCGAAGATGTTGAGGACCGTCAGGAGAGATGCGGAGGCGACCGCGCGCATGCGAACCGGTACGAGCCCCTGGGCAAGCGACCACAGCGGTCCGACGTACATGTTGCCGAGCACATAGAACGGAACGAACGCGGCCAGCGCGAGGTTCGTGTCCGAAAGCAGGTAGAACGGGATGGCGAGAGGCGCCGACACGAGCGCGAGGATCGCTGGCATCCACACATACCAGCGCGTATCGCGTGCGCCGAGTCGGTCGGCCAACACGCCGCCCGCGGTGACACCGAACGCGCCGCCGAGCCCCGCGATGAGTCCGAACTTCACCCCGATCTCCGTGTACCCCATCTCGTGCACCCGGATCAGGAACGTCGGCGCCCACGAGAGAATGGCGTAGCCAGACAGCGCCTGGAAGCACGCCGCGAGCGTCAGCCAGCGGAACGACCGCTGGGCGAACAGGATTCGCAACACCTCACGCATCGGAGGTGTCTCGGTGTCGACCGCGGTGTGCTCGCTCGCCCCGCGAGCCGGCTCACGGATGGTGAAGCGCAGTAGCACTGCGAGCGGGAGGCCGATCGCTCCGGCGACGAGAAATGCGGTCCGCCAGTCGAAAGTATCTCGGATGTAGCCGCCGCCGAGGAATCCGAAGAGGACGCCGAGGTAGATTCCCATCCCGTAGATCGAAAGCGCCGTCGCCCGCTTCTCGGGCGGGAAGTAGTCCGAGATCAGGGAGTGAGACGGAGGCGTGCCGGCCGCCTCGCCGATCCCCACGCCGAATCGAGCGAGTGCAAGCTGCCCGGTCGTGCGCGCGAGTCCGCACGCGGCGGTCATCGCGCTCCACACCGTCAAGCCGAGCGCGATGATGAACCGGCGCGATCCACGATCGGCCCAGCGGGCGATTGGAATGCCCGCGAGCGTGTAGAACATCGCGAACGCTGGGCCCGAGAGCAGACCCATCACGGTGTCCGAGACTCCAAGTTCGGCCTTCACGTCTTCGAGCACGATCGCGAGGATCTGGCGGTCGACGAAGTTCATCACGTAGACGGCCACGAGGACGGACAGCACGTACCAGGAGTACGCGGGCGTCGGGTTGGCCCGGGGGTGGGCGCTCACGAACGTACCCCCCGTCCGACGGACTCGAGGAACGGGCGGACTTCGTCGACGCTTCCGGCGAACGCTCCGAGTGCGATCGAAGCCACCGTCGCGCCGGCGTCCGCGAGTGCGGGGAGCCCGGCGAGCGTGGCGGCGAGATCCGACCGCCCTTCTTTGCGAACGACGGGGAGATGGGCGCGAACGCCGAACGTTGCGGGGTCACGCCCTGCGGAGGAGAGCGCCAGGTGGATTCGGCGAATGCCCTCCCGGAGCGATTCCGGCCCCGCTTCCATCGGCATCCAGCCGGCTCCGAACTCCGCCATGCGCTGTGCGCCGCGATCAGTCGCCGCGATTCCGAACCACAGCGGGACGCCGCCGGACTGCACGGGCTGGGGCATGCTGTAGATCCCGTCGAAGGTGACGGTCGCCGAGGCAATGCTCGCGGGTGCGTCGCGCCACAAGGTGCGGCACGCGCGCAGTGTGTCGTCCAACCGATGCCAACGCTCGCGGAACGGCACCGCGCTGGCCTCGTACTCTTCTTCCTGCCAGCCGACGCCTACGCCGAGATCGAGTCGGCCCTCGGAGAGGACGTCGAGTGTTGCGGCCGACTTGGCCAAGAGCGCAGGGTTTCGGAGCGGGGCGATCAGGATGCCGGTCGCGAGGCGAATGCGTTTCGTCACGGCGGCCATCGCGCCGAGTGTCACGAGCGGTTCGAGCCACGGCTCTTCGATGGGCAACGGAAACGGCCCGTACGGGTAGCGATCGGTGCGCGGACCGATCGCCAGGTGGTCGGGCAACGCGATCTGATCGATCCCGACCCCGTCAGCAATGCGCGCGAGCTCGATGACTCCCGCGAGGCCTTTTCCGTAGATGCGAGAGAGGCCCGCGACGGTGATGGAGATCTTCAAGTCGCGCATCGTCCCCAGCGTGCGCCGGGCTACCGGTTGAATACGACCGGCATCGACTCCCAGCCCTGGACGAACTCAGTGCGGATCCGCGACAGCTTGCTCTCTTCGACTTCGTAGGAAGGCGCGGAGGCGAGCAGTTTGCGGAGGCAGAGCTTGCCCTCGAGCTTCGCATAGTGCAGGCCGATGCAGGCGTGGATGCCGTGGCCGAACGTCAGGATGCGAGGCGGCCTGCGGTGGATGTCGAACGTGTCCGGGTCGTCGAACTCGCGCGGGTCGCGATTGGCCGACGGGTAGAGAAACATCACCGGCCGCCCCGCTTTCATCGTTTCGCCGTGGAGGGTCACGTCGTTCGTCATGACGCGCATCAGGAACTGCGTCGGCATGTCGTAGCGAAGCACCTCGAGATAGGCGCCGGGAATGAGCTCCGGGTCGGCCACACACTCCGCGCGCTGGTCCGGGTGTTGACCCAGTCGGTGGACGGTACTGGCAAACGTCTTGGGGAACGTCTCGGCCCCGCCGATGATGAGCATCGAGAGATGGGACGCGGCCTCCTCGTCGGCAAACTTCCGGCCGCCGATTTCGGCGTTGATGACGGTGTCGATGACCGTCCCCTCACCGCCCGAAGCGCGTCGCTTGCCGATCAGCTGGATGAAGTACCCGAACATCTCGTTCATTGCGGCGAGGCCGTCTTCGGTCATGCCGTCGACGCCTTCTTCGCGCCCGAAGAAACGCCAGACGAGGCCGTTCAAGTAGTCGCTGTCCTCCATCGGGAAGCCATTGGCGAGGCACGCGACCTTCACCGAGACCTTGGCGGCGAAGTCGTTGAAGAGGTCGGCACCCTCCTGATCTGCGATGGCGTCGAATGCCTCATCGACGAACCCCTGGATCGTCGGTTCGTGTCGGCGGACGACTCCGGGAGTGAACGCCTTCGCCATCTTCGAGCGCAGCTGCGTGTGCGTCGGCGGGTCCATCATGTTGATCATCGGCGTCACTGGCTGCTTCTTCGTCAGCAGGTGGGAGGCGGTCGTTCCTTGCGCGGCCGAGTAGTTCTCGGCGTCCATCGACGCCTGCCAGATGTCTTCGAACCTCGAGAGTGCCCACGCGTCCCACTTTTCGACGTGGTAGCACGGGGCTTCTTCTCGCAGCCGCGCGTACACCGACTGGGGGTCGCGAATGATGTCCTCGGAGAACGGGTCGTAGTGAATCGGTTCGGTCATCAGTCATTCCCTTCATGTTGCTGCTCGAGTGTGGCCATGATCTGGTTCGCGAGGCCTTCTGCAGCGGGCATCATCATCGGTTTCATCAGCGCGTTCACCATCGGCGCCATCGGGCCGCCGGGCTGGATGTCGAGCCGAAACGTGAGGCGTGCCATCCCAGCACCGGGGCCGGCATCGGCGGTATCCGCCCGTTCGGCGGAGCCGTGCACGAGCCGATAGAAGAATCCCGCGATCGCTGCGAAGAGACGCCCAATCCAACCCGGCTTCTGGGTGGCCGCCGGCGCCGGCGGTGCCGACTCGTCTTCGAACGGAGCGAGCAGGAACGTCCCCGACCCCTCCATGGGTTCGTTCACGCCCTTGAGCGAGAAGCGAACGCGTTCGGGGCCGGCCCACTCGTCGACGTGCACCTCGAACTTCACCGTACGGGAGAGCACTCCGACGTCGCCCTTCAGGATCCAGGTCGAGTCGTCCTCGCTGTGCTTCTCGTGCGACTCATACCCGGCGACGAACTCCGCCCAGTTGTCCATCTCGTGCACGAAGTCCCAGATGGCCGAGACCGGCAGCTTGGCGGTGGTGCTGTACTCGACTTCGGGCATCAGCTCCGTCCGGCCGCATGGCGGCCCGCCACGTAGCCCCAGGTGATCGCTCGCGAGTTGGAGGTTCCGCTCTGGTAGCCCGCGCCGAGATCGAGGAGTGCGGCCGAGTTCCCCACGGCGTAGAGGCCGGGGATCGCATGGCCGCGCACGTGCTGGACCTGACCGTCGAGATCCCACCGCAGGCCATGGGAATTGATCCCGACCGAGACGGGCCGCAGTCGCACTGCGTGGTAGGGGCCCTTGTCGAGCGGGCCCACCAGCGGGTTCGGATAGTCGGGGTCTCCGACGAGTCGAATGGCCCACGGCCAGGAGCCGCGGCCGAAGTCCGGGTCCTCGTGGTTCTTGGCGTTCGCGTTGAAGCGTTCGAGCGTCTTCTCGAACTCGTCGGCCGGAATCTCGAGTCGCTCCGCGAGCTCGCGCGGCGTATCGGCGATGACGACCATTTCTTCGGGAAGCGGCATGCCCGGCATGAAAGACCCGAGCGGGTACTTCTCACGGTAGTTGCCGTCGAAGATCAGGTAGATGTCGGTGTTCGGCTGCTCCTGAGAGTTGCCGTCCCACTTGCGGATCTCAGGCTGGTACTGCTTGTAGAACGACTCGTCGCAGAAGCGTTCGCCGTTCTTGTTGACCCAGATCGCGTGCGGGCAACCGCCTTCCCACGAGCTGCGCCAGAGCGGGTTGCCATCCACCTCCTCGCCCGGAATCTGATAGCCGTAGAAGAGCGCGAGGTTTTGGGGCGGCACGCTCGCGATCGCGGCACCGATCTCCGGGCCCATCACCATGTGGTCGCCGTGCAGATGGTCGGGGAAGACGCCGTGCCATTCGGGCATCTCTTCGAACATCTTCGCCATGTCGGTGTTGTGGTCGTAGCCGCCAACCGCGAGCACGACGCCCTTGCGTGCGCGGACGAAGAAGTCGGCTCCGTCGCGTTGCGCACGAACGCCGACGACACTGCCGTCCTCGTCCGTCACGAGTTCCTGCACCGGAGTCTCGGTGTAGGCGGGAATCTCGCGATCGATCACGGCGGCCTTTACGAAGAAGCCCATCATGCCGGGTCCGAAGCTGCGCTGGTCGTCCGCGATGCGTTGGCCGAGCAGCTCGTAGTTCCACTCGGTGACTTTGGCGAGACCGCCCCATTCGTACATCTCTTCGTGGAGCGCGCCCATGGGCATGATCGGCGTCAGCCAGGTCTTGCCCTGCCATTCGCCGAGGCTCTTCCCGTCGAAGAGATCGACCGACAGGTAGCGGCCGCTGGCTTTCGAGCCGGGCGCCTTGGGGTAGTAGTAGTCAGGGAGCCCCTGGCAGGCCTTCCACTTCACGCCCGCCTTCTCGCCGAAGTAGGAGATCGCCTCGTGGACGGTCGAGAGCAGCTTTTCCTGATGGGGCTTGCTCTGATAGCCGGCGCCGACGAACTCGTAGTAGGCGCGGCCTTCATCGAGTGTGTCTTCGAGGCCGAGGGCGAGCATCGACTCGTTGGCGGGTACGAAGACCTCGCCGCCGCCGAATCCCGAGAGGCCTCCGAGCTTGCCGGCCTTCTCGAGAATCGCGCATGAAGCGCCCAGATCGTGGGCCACGATGGCCGCCGAAAGGCCGCCGAGGCCGGATCCGACGGCGACCACGTCGTACTCCGCGTCCCAGTTCGCGGGGGGTCGAGCCATGGGGGCCTCCAGCGGGGGTGAATGAGAACGGAACGTATAGTATCGTAATAGGCGATTGAGGTAAGGGGCGATTGGATCCTTCCAACACCCTGCCATGGCTGGAGAAATTCCTCTGTGAGCAGTGCCGAGCAGAGCGCGACCGCAGGTCGACCCCGCAGCGAGGAGGCCCACCAGGCGATCCTCGATGCGACGCTCCAGCTGCTCCAGGAGGTCGGTTTCTCGGCTCTCACCGTGGAGGGCGTCGCCAGCCGGGCCGGGGTTGGGAAGGCCACGATCTACCGCCGCTGGCCCTCGAAGCTCCCGCTGGTGGTCGAGGCGTTCGGTCAGCTGCCCTCGCTCGAAGACGTGGACACCGGGAATCTCGAGGACGACCTCGCGGGCATGCTGACGGCCTACCTGGAGCTGTTTCACACCACGCCGCTCGCCGCAGTGCTCCCGAGCCTCGCGGGCGAGCGCGCTCACAATCCGGAGCTCGGACAGCTCTTCGATCCGGTCATGCGTGGCCGCCGGCAGCCCTTGAAGCGGGCTTTCGAGCGGGCGATCGAGCGCGGCGAGCTGCCTGCGGACCTCGAAGTCGATCTGGCCGCCGATCTCGTCGTCGGCCCGATCGCGGTGCGCCTCTTCTTCACGGGCTCCCGCATCCAGCCCGAGATGGTCGGCCCGATGGTCCGCCTCGCCCTCTCCGGCATCCGCAACTAAATCCGGGGACGGTCTTAAGAAATTCAGAAATTGCACCCGCGGGTGCAATTTCTGAATTTCTTAAGACCGTCCCTGTTTCTAAACTGTGGGGATGCGTGGATTTTTGACTTTCGTGATGGCGATCGGGTTTCTTCTGGTCGGGTGCTCCAGTCCGCCCGGGCCGACCGCGGCGGACTCGGAGTTCGCGTCGCCGCGGGTGTCGGGTCTGCGAGCCGAGTCGATGGCGGCAGCACCGCGGTCTCCACAGTCGGCTCCAGATCGTGCGCTCGTGTGGACCGCGTGGCAGACCGTCGAGGTCGAAGATCCTGAAGCCTCTGCCCGAACGGTCGAGGCGCTCGCGACTTCGCTCGGGGGCTTCACCGAGGATTCGTCTCGGGAGTCGGAAGGAGCCAGCACGCTTCGTGTCCGGGTTCCGACCGCCGAGCTCGAATCGGTGCTCGATCAAGTCGCGGCGCTCGGCGAGGAGAAGGAACGCCGCTCGAGCGCGCGCGATGTGACCGAGCAGCTCGCTGACCTCGAGGCGACACTCGCGAGCAAGCGCCAGCTTCGTGACCGGCTCCGCGCTCTGCTCGATCGCGCCGACAAGGTGAAGGACCTCCTGGAACTCGAACGCGAGCTTGCGCGTGTGCAGGGCGACATCGATCGGATGGAGGGCCGCCGGAAGCGTCTGCAGGGTCAGGTCGATCTTTCGACGATCCATGTCACGCTCGAGGAGCCGGAACCTCGTCGCATTCTCGGCCCGCTCGGATACGTCGCCTACGGAGTTGGCTGGTTCGTGAAGAAGCTCTTCATCATCTCCCCGTGACGGACGCGCTCGCCGAGCTACCGCTTCGTACCGATCGGCTGACGTTGCGCGATTACGCCGAGGGGGACTTCGCTTCGGTCCACGCGTACGGCGCGGACCCCGAGGTCGTCCGCTTCATGAACTGGGGACCGAACGACGAAACGGCCACACGCGATTTTCTCGCGCGCACCGTGGCGACCACGCGCGAGGAGCCCCGGACGAACTGGGAACTCGCGATGGTCCTTTCCGAAACCGAAGAGCTCGTCGGCGGTTGCGGCCTCATGCCGCGGCGTGCGGCGGCGGGCGAGTGGGAACTCGGCTACGTGCTGCGGCGGGATCTCTGGGGCCAGGGCCTCGTCTCGGAAGCGGCGCGCGCGGTCGTGGAGTTCGGGTTCGCGCGGCTCGATGCGCATCGCATCTACGCGCGGATCGACCCGGAGAATCGCGGCTCGATCCGCGTCGCGGAACGGCTGGGGATGAGACTCGAAGGGACGTTCCGGCAGGACGAATGGATCCAGGGAGAGTGGCGAGACACTCGGGTCTACGCGCTGCTGGCAGACGAGTGGGCGGCAGCTCGCCCGGGTTGAGCCGCGGTCGTTTCGGGTGCGATCTCCGCGAGTGTGCGGCCTCGAGTCTCGGGGTAGGCCCACCACACGATGAACGGCATCAGCAGCCCGGCGCTCGCGAGAATGCGAATCGCATCCCAGTGGGTCCCGAGGCGTCCAAATAGCAGGGATTCGCTGGCGAGCCCCGCGGCGCTGCCGAGCGTGGCGAGCACTCCGACAGCCCCGAGCGCCGTGGCTCGAGCCGACGTCGGGAAGAGTTCTCCGGCGTACGTTCGCGCCAGCACATCGTTCGCCACTGAGCCAAAGACCCAGAGCACGTACATCGCGATGAATCCACCGGCACAGATCGAATAGAGCAAGATTGCGCAGACAGGTTCCATCACGAAGAAGAAGAGCGTCGACCCCTTGCGGCCGCGCCGATCGCCGAGCCATCCGGCAAGCAGTTGCCCTGTGAGGCCGAGTGCCCCGCCCACGACCGCAACCAGCGCGAAGCGCCCTGGAGACCAGCCGTGGACTTCTTGAGCGAACTTCGGCAGGAAGAAATCAACCGAGACGTTCGAGAACGACCACAGCAGGGTCACGGCGCCGACCGCGGCGCAACGCGCCGGGTAGCGCGAGATCAGCGTGCGGAAAGGCTGACTCCACGAACCTGTGCCGTCCGTCGAGTCCGGTTGCACCGCTCTGAACGCACGGGTTTCCGGCAGTCCTCGGCGCAGTGCGGCCACGGCGAGTAGTGGAACCACTCCGATCGCGTACAACGCGCGCCAGCCGAACGGGAGCTCATCGACGAACCCGAACAGGATCATTGCCGCGCCGTGTCCAGCGAGCGAGAGAGTTCCGAGAATGGCCACTCCGAACGCCCGATTCGTCGGCCGGAGCTCTTCGACTGCCACTACGATCGCCAGCCCGAACTCGGCCCCCAGGAACATCCGAGCGAGCAATTGCGAGGCAAGGAAGAAGCCCGCACTCGGCGCGAGTGCAGTGGCGACGGTGCAGACCGTGTACCCGAGGATGGTGCCGAGTAGGATCGGACGTCGCCCCCAGCGATCGGCGAGTACGAGCAGAGCGAGCGACGGGATCGCACCCAGCTCGATGGCCGAGCCGAGCCAGCCGAGCGACGCCTCTGCGAAGCCGAGATCGGCTTGGATCTGCACGAGGAGCAGGGAGAGGAGCCCCTCGTCGTATCGGTTGAAGAAGCCCGCGGTACCGAGCAGGCCCAGAAGCTGCCACTCCCGCCGATCCAACGAACTCCAGGGGGTCACGAGTCCCTCCTCAAGTGGGGTGCGTCGAGCCCTCGGGCTCCGGAAGCGTCGCGGCCAATCCCGTCTGAGCGGAGATCGCCTCGAGCACCCAATCGCGCAGCTCGTCGATCAGCCAGGGTGGTTCGTCATGTCGCAGCGTGGCGCTGTTCGTGCGGTCTCCCCGTCTCAGGAATTCGCCGGCCGCCACCATTTCGCGCACATAACGAAAGACTCCTGCCCAGTGGAGGCGTTGCTCGTCGAGCGCGCGGCCAGAACGAGCGCGGTAGCTCGCGAGGAAGCGCCGCCGCATCTGGTGCTGCACGACAGAGATTCCCTGGCGAACGGGTGCGGGAATCCCGGGGAGGCGGAGTGCAAGAAGGGCGATCGTATTGCCGACGTCGAACTCGGGGTCGTCGAACGTGATGTGCTCCGCGGACCAATCGATGACACCGGTCGGCCGCCCGGAGTCGATCAACAGGTTGAGGAACTGGAAATCGCTGTGGCACAGCTGAAGCCCGTTCGGCTCGCGGTACCGCTTCCGCAGCCAGTCCAGCGCGTCGAGCAGGCCGTCGAGCTTCGCCTCCTGCGCTCGCCGCTCCAGCGCCTCGAGCCGGCCTCGTGTCGTGAAGTCGTGAAGCTCGAAACCCTCGGCCTCCACCGCGCGCGCGATCGGGGCGGAGTCGAGCGCATGCAGGCGCGCCATCCAATCACCGAGCAGGCTCGGCACCGAGTGGGTGGCGCTCCACGCGAGACGCGGGAGCGTCAGAAGCGCGCGAACCGGGGACCCGAGCACACGGTCCAGCTCGCCAACTTCATGAAGGGGAGGGCGTCCGGGAAGGCGCTCCATCAGGAGAAACGCTCCGCCCCAAGGCCCGGCGCAGTCGACGGCCGCGTGCACCATCGGGACCGGATAGCCCTGGGCTCGCAGGCTCCGGTGCAGCGCCGACTCGAGGCGAACGCCGTCCGCCGGACGATCAGCGGGGTAGCAGCGCAGGATCAGCGAGCCGGACCACGCAGCGGGCCCTCCCGAGAGCGACAGCGTGGCAATCGTGTTCTCCCCGCCGTCCTGGAAGAGGTCGGGTCCGGTGCGGTACGCGAGCTCACGGATTCCGAATGCGTCGCGAAGGGCGTCGAGTACCGCAGCCGCCGTCTCTTGTTCCATGGGGCTATACATACCGTCGGTACGTATGTACAATACCGGCATGGCCGAGGTCAAGTCGCGAAAGGTCGAGCAGGGTGAACAGACCCGCAGCCGACTTCTCGCCGCCGCGAAAAGCAGATTCTCGTCGGGGGGTTATGCGTCCACGTCGATCGAGGAGGTAGCCGGTGAGGCGGGGGTCACGAAGGGCGCGCTCTATCACCACTTTCGCGACAAGCCGGCCCTCTTCGAGGCGGTTCTGGCGGAGATGGTGCAGGAGCTCGGGAAATCGGCGCAACGTCGATCGGGCGTTCGCGCAGCCCGGGAGGGCTCTCCCCGCCGCGGGATGGCCCGCATCGAAGCGGCGCTCGATGCCTTCCTCGAAGAACTCTGCGCACCCGAGATCCACCGCATCCTGCTGGTGGACGGCCCTGTCGTGCTCGGCCGCGCGCACTTCAACCGCGTGTGGGTCGACAACTCGCTGCTTGGCGTGCGACGCGTCTTCGGCCCGCTCGACGACGGTCCCGGCCTGCCGGCTTCGCTGGTCGACCCGGTCTCACGCCTCGTGCTCGGCGGCCTCCAGGAAGCGGCGCACACGATCGCGCTCGCGGAAGACCCGACCACGGCGCGCCGAGAGCTTCGAGATGCCATTCTCTGGACACTCCGGGCGATTCGCGAGCAGGCCGCTCGCGAGCAAGAGCTCGCTCCGGTTGCCGGAAGGGGATCGTCGTGAAGAAGTTGGCGATCGGGATGGGCTGCCTGTTGGCCGTCGTCTTCGGCTACGTGCTGATCCACCTCGCGATGATCGAGATCGGTCAGGAAATCGCGGTCCTCCACAAGGAGACGGAGGGCGGTGCGCCGGAGATGACACGGCTGTGGATCGTCGACGAGGGAGGCGAGACCTGGCTCCACCACGGCGACTCGAACTCCTTCTGGATCCAGCGTCTCGAGACCGAGCCGGAGCTGGTGGTGGAGCGCGACGGCGAGGCGCGCCGCTACCGTGCCTCGGCGGATACCGAGGTGCACGCCAAGGTGCATCGGCTCCTGCGCGAAAAGTACGGCACGGCGGATCGGCTGGTCCGCTTCTGGGCGGGCACCGACGCCGAGCCGGGAGTCGCCACCGGAGAGATCTGCCCCGCGCCCCCCGTCCGCCTCGAAGCGCTCTGACAGGAGACCCGATGGACGACAACCCGCGATTCTTCGACCTGGTCGGGAACATGCGCGCGATGCGTCGCCTGAAGCCCGACCCCGTTCCCGACGAGTTGTTGTGGAAGGTGCTCGAAGCGGGCGTCCAAGCGCCGTCAGGGATGAACACGCAGCCGTGGGCGTTCGTCGTGATTCGGGACGCCGAGCGCAAGCAGTGGTTCGCCGAACGCTATGGCGCCGGAATCCGTTCTCGCTTCGGAAGCTTCGAGATCCCCGACGACAGCTCGCCGTTCGCACGCCAGGCGCGTGCGCTCTTCTACCAGGTGGAGCACATGCACGAGTTCCCGGTGCTCCTGCTCGTTTGCGGAAAGCGCGATTGGCCGTTCAAGGTTCCCGAGCACGAGAGAGTCGGCCTCGCTCCGCCGAACTACGGTGCGGTCTATCCGTGCGTGCAGAACATCCTGCTCGCGTGCCGCGCGGTGGGGCTCGGCGCCGCGCTCACAACCATGCACCAGGTATTCGAAGACGAGCTCCATGCCCACTTCGAGATCCCGACCGACTACGGCGTGGTGGTGACGATGCCGATCGGCTGGCCGCTCGGGAAATTCGGCCCGGTGACGCGCAAACCTGCCCGGGAAGTCACGTACTTCGACCGCTGGGGCTCGACCGCCTAGCGGCTGGACTCAGCGGCCGTTCAGGACGGGCTTTCGCTTCTCGATGAACGCGCGCACCGACTCGCGATGGTCGTCGGTCTGTGCGCTCGCGACGGTTGCAGCGGCTTCGTAGCCGAGCTGTGTCGGCAGGTCGGTCGAGAGCGAGCGATCGAGGTTGGCCTTCATCAATCCGTACGTCACGGTCGGCCCGGCGGCGAGGCGTGCTGCCAGAGCCAGCGCCTCGTCCATCAACCGCGCATCGGGCACGACCCGGTTCACGAGGCCGAGCCGCTCGCACTCGGCAGCACCGACCCGGTCCGCGGTGAAGAACAGCTCCTTCGCTTTCGCCGGCCCGACGAGCCGCGGCAAGAACCAGCTGACACCGTAGTCGCCCGCGAGACCGACATTCGCGAACCCGGTGCTCACGAACGCAGACTCGGCGGCAATCCGCAGGTCGCACGCGAGTGCGATGGCGAGCCCCGCGCCGACGGCCGGCCCGGGGAGCGCGGCGATCGTCGGTTGCGGCAACGCGTGGAGCGCTCCCGTCAGCGTTCGTTGGCGTTCGGTCAGATCGGCTACGACCTCATCGGCCGAGCGCGGTGCGCTGCGCGTGGCGCCCCCGCCCATTCCCTTGACGTCGCCGCCCGAGCAGAACGCGGTGCCCGTCCCGGTGACGAGTACGCAGCGCACGTCGGTCGCCTCCGCGAGCTTCGCGAACATGCGACGAAGTGCCGGGCTCAGGTCGTCGGAAAGCGAATTGCGGGCCTTCGGCCGGTTCAGTGTGAGAACGACGACCGCGTCCTCGCGTCGCGCCAACAGCTCGTCGGTGCCGGTGTTCAGGTCGATTGTCACGCTACGCCGCGGGTGCGATCGAGCAGAGCGTGTACTTGTGATGAGGACAGCCCGAGATCGGGTCGCGATCTTGCGCATCGGAGAGGATGTTCAGGTTCGCGCCCTGGACGACGAGGTTTCCATCGGCGTCGGGATAGGCCATCCCGAATCCATTGGGGATCCACACGTGGCCGTCCATCAGCTTCTTGTCGAGGGCCGCCGGCAGCGTCACTTCGCCGCGCCGCGTGGCGATCTTCAGCAGGTCTCCCTCTTCGACCTCGAGCTTCGCGGCGTCGGTCGGCGAGAGGTGCAGCGCGCAGTGCGGGCCGCGGCCCTTCCGCCACTTCGGATCGCGCTGGATCGTGTTCGCGTTCCAGCGAGTGCGCAGCCCGGAGGCGAGGACGAACGGGTAGGCGGGATCGGTCTCCGGCTCGGCACCCGCAGCTCGATCGATCTCTTCGAGCATGCGCTCCGGCGCGATCCGGACCTTCTTGTCGGGCCAGCCGATGTTCGCGTCGAGGTTGTCCTCGACCGGGGCGCGCGCGATCTCGACGCCCTCGGGATGCTCGAGAATGCGGCGGAAAATTTCGCCGGCGATCTCGAACGGGCTCGCTTCGGCCCAATCGGAACCGAGCGTCCGCAGGATTCCTTCTCGCCGCTGGAGTGCGCTCTCGTGGCAGATCGCCCAGATCGACACCAGGGCCGGCGAGGGCAGGAGCGGGCCGAGCGTCCGATAGCCCCAGAAGATCACCTTCGGCTGGCTGCCTCCGGCCTCTTGCATCAGCGTGCCGAGATACGCGGCGGCGCCTTCCGGGGTGTGGGCTTGTTCGGCGAGGGCGAATAGTTTTTCGGGCGGCGGCGGAATCAACTCCATCGCCTCGATCAGACGCGCATAGATCTCCGGCTCCGGCAGTGCCTCTCCCGGCGGAGGGACGACCGGCGGACGCAGCTGCATGAAGACCTGCGGAAAGCCCTTCGGGAACCCGGACTGTTCCCACTTCTCGTACCCGGCCGCAGCGGGTAGCACGTAGTCGGCGAGCTGTGCAGTCTCAGTCATCGCGGGCTCGACGACGACGAGCAGGTCGAGCTGCTTCCGCGCTTCGAGGAACGCGTTGGTGTCCGCGTAGGAAAGCACCGGGTTGGCGCCCTCGACCCACAACGCGCGAATGCGGTCCGGATGATCGACCATGATCTCTTCTGAGAGGAGGTTCGGTGAGAACATCGGCTGGCCGCCGATGGCTGCGATCGCCTGGATGCCCGACGCGACGGCGCGTTCCGGCTCGTCGAATCTCTTGGGGCTCAGCGGGCTCACGCCCGCCGTCTCGACGAAGACGTGTCCCCCCGGCTTGCCGACGTTTCCGGTCAGCGTCGAGAGCACTCGGATCAGATAGGAGATCAGCGTCGAGAACGGGAGCTGTTCGACGGCGAGGTCGTACATGATCGTCGCAGATGGCGCGGCTGCGTAGTCTGCGGCCACGGCGCGGATCTCATCGCCGGTGATCCCGCAGCGGCCTGCCATCTCGTCGACGTCGATCGCCTCGAGGTGGCGCTGCAGATCGCCGACGCCGTTCACCTTCTCGGCCAGGAAACGAGTGTCGGCCATGCCCTCGGTGCCGACGATCGTTGCGGCCATGCCGAGCAGGAACCACGCATCCGTTCCGGGCTTGAGTCGCACATGTCGGTTGGCCTGAGCGGTCGTCTCGGTCTCACGGGGATCGAGCACGACGAGGGTCACGTCCTCGGCTTCTGACATCCCCTTGAAGACGTCGTTCGCGGCATGCCCGCGATTGCTGATCCGCGGGTTCGTGCCCATCGCGATCATGAACTTCGCGTTGGCCTGATCCATGTGGAACCAGTTCGACGGCGAGGCGTCGAACATCCACTGGTCCATCAGGAAGTGCTGGTGCTTCTCCTGGGCAAACGCGTTGTACCAACGCTTCGAGCCGACGGCGTTCAGCCAGGAGATGCCGAACGCACCGTCCATGTGATTGGCCTGTCCGCCGATGCCGGCGAGCGCAACCGATTTCCCGCCGTGCTCTTCGCGGATCGCCGAGAGCTTGGCTGCGATCTCGGAGATCGCGGTGTCCCAGGAAATTTCCTCGAAGGTGCCGTCGGCGGCGCGGCGGAGCGGGTGTTCGAGGCGTTGCGCATGGTCGATGTAGTGGCCGACCGAGAAGCCCTTGTTGCAGATGTACCCATGCGTGATGGCGTTCTTCTCGTCCGCGCGGACTTTTGCGATCTTCCCGCCCTCGACGTCCACGCGGATCCCACAGTTGTGGCTGCACAGCACGCAGACAGTCGGGAGATCCGTCGCGTCGAGGGGAAGGGGGGTGCTGGAGATTGACGGGTGCACATGGGCTTCGCTCATGGCGTCCTCCTGGCGGGCGTGTTCGTGGATGGGTCGTGGAAGCGAGCGCGAACGTCCCTGGGTTGCAGGGACTCCCCGCACTCGGAGCAATGAAGTTCGGGCTGGGTGGAGTGGCCGCAGCTCTTGTGTTCGAACGTGACCGGGGGCCCGTCGTCGTCGCTCATCCAGCGGTCGCCCCAGCCGACGAGTCCGACGATGACGGGGTAGAGATCGCGGCCCTTCTCCGTGAGCCGGTACTCGTGCCGGACCGGCTTCGTCTGGTAGGGACGCCGGTCGACGATGCCGTGGTCGGTGAGCTTGCGGAGCCGAGTCGCAAGAAGATGGGGGGACGCGCCCAGCGAGGTTTCGAAGTGTTCGAAGCGGCGTGCGCCGAGGAAGAGGTCGCGCAGCACGAGGAGGGTCCAGCGATCGCCGACGACCGAGAGCGTGCGGGCGACGGAGCAGCGCACTTCCCCAATTTCGTTCCAGCGCATGCGGGCAAGCTACTTCAAAAATTGAAGTCACTGCAACCAAAGGATCAGGCTACGGTGCCGGTCATGAAAAACCCTATTGGCTTCGCGCTTCTGGCGGGATTCATCGCGGCGGTGAGCCTGGACCTGGCGAGCGCAGAACCGGCGAGCGCGCAGCCGGTGACCGCGCTGCGCCTCTACGTGATCGACTGCGGCGCGATGACCCGGCTCCCGGCGGAGTCGTTCCTGCCCGGTGTCGCCTCGGAGAAAGAGACCGTCGACATGGTCAACCGGTGCTACCTGGTCCGCCATCCGCGCGGTGACCTGCTGTGGGATGCCGGATTCCCGCATTCGATCCGTTCGCCCATGGCGCGCTTCATCCTCTGGGTGCGCGGGATCTTCGGCGGCTACGGAATCAAAGCGCCGAGCGTGGCCGACTCGCTGGCCGAGATCGACGTGCATCCGGACGACGTCGAATATCTCTCGCTCTCTCACACGCACTTCGACCACGTGGGTCAGGCGAACGACTACGCCGCTTCAGTGTGGTTGATCCAGCGCACCGAGCACGAGGCCGTGTTCGATCCGGACCGCGACATGGACTACCACGATCCAGAGCTCGTCGCCGAGCTGAGGAATGCGGAAACCGTGCTCCTCGACGGAGACCACGACGTCTTTGGAGACGGCTCGGTCGTGATCCTCTCGGCGCCCGGCCACACTGAGGGCCACTCGTGCCTGTTCATCGACTTGCCGAAGACCGGCCCGGTGGTGCTCTCGGGCGATCTCTACCACACCGAGCGCAACCGAGAGCTGCGAGTCGCGCCCTCTTTCAACTACGACGAGGAACAGACTCAGCGATCGTTCGAGAGGGTGGAGGCCTTCGTCGCTGAGCGGGGTGCTCAGCTGTGGATCCAGCACAGCCCCGCTTCGAACGAAGGGATTCCGCTCTCGCCCGAATTCCTGGAGTAGGACCTGCCTAGGAACCGACGAGCTCTTCCCAGAGAAACTCGACGGCGAGCGGGTCGTGGTCGGACAGCGGCTCGCCGCCAGGAGCGACGAACACGTCGGTCTCGAAATTCCACGAGAGCGGACTGAGCTGCAGGGTGCTGCTGCTTCGGAACAGGAACTTGTCGATGCGATTGGTATCGGGGCAACCGACGGCCACGCAGACGTCCTGGAGACTCGCGCCGTCGAGGAGCGCCTGGAAGGGCACGTCGTCGGGGGCGCTGTCTGAATGGAGATTGAAGTCGCCGCCGACGATCACCGCATTGCCGGCGGAGTTCGCGACGATGTAGCCGACGAGCTGAGCGACCTGGTCGTCACGAAGTTGGTTGTCTTCGTCGCTGCCGCCCGCCTCCATATGGAGGTTGTAGACGTCCACGACGATCCCGGGCGCGAAACTCGTGCGCGCCATGCTGAACCCCTTGAGTGCCAGACAGTCGGATCCGCTGTTTGTCAGGCCGACGCATTCGGCCCAGGGCGCGCGGTCGGTCAGCTCGAACGGAACGTGGGAAAGGCGGTTGAGCCCGTCGCTCAGGATCGCGCTCGGCCGACCCGGGTCGGTGCCCAGGGGTGCCGGCTTCGAAATGGATTGATGCGGGTGGTTCGCGTCCACGACCAGATCTTCGTGGTACGTGCGCAGGGGTTCGAGCGGGTTCGGGTCGGGGGTGAGCCAGCTTTCCTGAACGACGACGAGGTCGTAGCCGTTGAGCAGCGGGCTGATCAACGGGGTGAACGTTTCCGGCATCGAGCCCGACAGCGCATCCGGCAGGCCGGCGACGTTGTACGAGAGCGCGAGCAGCGTGCCGCGCCTCGGGCCTGTCGCGATTCTGCAGTCACTGGGGAGTTCGTCGGCGGCCTTGAACGACTCGCACGCCGCGCCGCCGATGTTGCGGGCGATGCAGGCCGAAGTGCCCGCGCCATCCGCCTCGGCGCAGGAGAACGCCGACGCGAGGTCGACGCCGGCCGCGGAGCATGTGTCGATCGCCTTCGTGAGCGGCTCCCCGCACCGTTTGGCCACGCGACCGCCCGGGTCGTAGCCCGCACAGGAAGCGAGGTCTGACGCGCTCGCGAACGGGAGCGCCGCGCCGGGCGGACCACTCTTGCCCCTGATGCCATCTCGCGCGCAGCGAGCGAACTCCGACCGGTGGCTCGCCGCGCAGCGCTGCACGGTCTTGAGCAGCTTCTTTTCGCACTTCGCGACCGTTGAGTCTTCCGAGCGGAGGGTCAACACGCGCTCGAGATTCGGGCCGAACGCGGCGGCTGCGGTCGCGACACTTCCGGCGATCGCCGCCTCGGTGGCGTTGGCGATGTTTGCGGGCCCGAACGACGGAGCTACCGCACAACGCTTCGCGGCCTTCCGTTCGGCTTTGGCGACCGCGCGAGCGACCTTGGGCGAACTGTCTCGACATGCGGCGAGACTGCCGTCGAGCTTTCCGGCGGCAGCCTTCGCGTGACACTTGCGGAGTTCGCTGTCCTGAACCGAAGCGACCTTGAGGAGCTCCTGGTGGAGCGTCTGAACGCACTTCTGCTCGGCGGAGTCGAGCGCGGCGACTGCGGGAAGACCCAGAAGTATCGAGAGGACGACGGGAAGGATCCACTTCATGGGTTCTGACCGTAGCGCGACTGCAGTTCCCGCTTGAGGACCTTCCCCGAGGCGTTGCGAGGCAGCTGTTCGACGAGCTCGAGCTGCTCCGGGATCTTCTGACGGGCCAGGCCCCGAGAGGTGAGGAACGCGGCCAGTTCCTCGAGCGCGACGGGGTTTCTCGGGTCCGCCGACACCACCACTGCGCAAGCGCGCTCGCCGGAGGCAGCGTCGGGGAGCCCGACGACGGCGACGTCGCGAACCTTCGGGTGCTCGTACAGATGATCTTCGAGCTCCTTGGCCGAGAGGTTCTCTCCTTTGCGGATGATCACGTCCTTCAGGCGGCCGGTGATCACGAGATGGCCGTCGGCGTCGAGCAGGCCGAGGTCTCCGGTGCGGAACCAACCGGCTTCGTCGAATGCCGTCGCGTCGAGTGATGCGTCGACATACCCCCGAAAGAGATGCGGCCCGCGGAGTCGGACTTCGCCTTCGGGCGCGTCGGAGCTTTCGCCGTCGAGCGGGACGATCCGAAGCTCGGTGCCTGGCGTGGCGCGACCTTCGGTGAGAGCGAGCTTGTCGTCGGCATCCTGCACGGTGCCCATCACGGCTATCGGATGCTCGGTCAGGCCGTATCCCGACACGATCCCGGCCCCGCCGAGTTCTGCCTTGAGTTCGTAGTGCAGCTGCGGGGGCTTGGGTGCGCCGCCACCCGGGAAGGATCGGATCCTCGGGAACAGCGGAGTGGAACCTCGCCGGCGCTGCTCGGTGAGATAGGCCTGGTGGAACACGGTGCCCGCTCCCGCGCTCGTCACGCCGTGCTGTGCGAGGACGTCGGCGGTCGCGTTCGGGTCGAATACTTCGACGACGATCTGCGCGAAACCGGCGATCAGTCCCGCGTACAGCCAGCTGATTCCGCCGACGTGGGTGAGCGGAAAGACCAGGCCGTTGCGATCGTCCGGGCCGAGTTCGAGGACGACGCAGAGCGCGCGTCCCGGTGCCCCGACCGAAAGATCGGTGTGGCGCGCGCCCTTCGGGTCGGCCGTCGTCCCCGAGCTGTAGAAGATCCAGCGAACGGGCGGCCTCTTCGGACTTTCGACGAACGCCGGGAGTGTGGCGGGATCGCCTTCTGGCAACGCGCCGTCGGCCACGATGAGCTGGAGATCGGCGAGTTCTTCGGCGACCTCGCGCCCCATCGCCGCGTAGTCGAAGCCCCGGAACTCTCCTGGCACGATCAGGAACCGCGCGGCGCACTGACGGGTGATGAAGCCTACCTCCCGTGCGCGCAGCATTGGCAGAATCGGGTTCTGTACCGCGCCGAGTCGCGCGAGCGCACCGACCAGGGTCAGAGCCTCGAGTCGGGTGGGGAGCTGCCAGGATACGAGGGTCTCGGTTTCGATGCCGAGCGCGTGCAAGCCTGCGGCGCATCGCTCACAGGCGTCACGGTACTCGGCGAAGCTGAGCTCGGTACCCGATTCGTCGACCGCGAAGCGCTCGCCCGGAGTCGCGCGGGCACGCTGCTCGATCAGCGGCCACAGGTGGAGGGTCTCGATCACTCCGGTCGTCGTGCCGCACGTTCCCGCAGCACGAACTTCTGCACCTTTCCGGAAGCCGTGGTGGGGAGTTCGTCGACGATCTCGACGCGCCGGGGTGCCTTGTAGTTGGCCATGCGTTCGCGCGACCACTCGATGACGGCGTCGGGAGCCAAGGTGGCACCCGGGAGCGGAACGACGAACGCCATGCCGGTTTCTCCCATGCGCTCGTCGGGGACACCGATGACACAGGCTTGCGCGATGCCCTCGTGCTCGAACAGCGTGCCTTCGACCTCGGCCGGATACACGTTGAACCCCCCGCAGATGTACATGTCCTTGATGCGATCGGTGATCCGCAAGTTCCCCCGCTCATCCATCTCGCCGATGTCACCGGTGTGGAGCCAGCCGTCGCCATCGATCGCCTTGGCGGTCTCGGCCGGGTCCTCGAAGTAGCCGCGCATCACGTGGAACCCGCGCGTGACGACCTCGCCCGGTTCGCCGCGCGGCACTTCGTTGCCGTCGGGATCGACGCATTGGACTTCAGTCTGCGGGATCGCGCGGCCAGAAGTCGTCGCGATCGTCTCCGCGTCGTCGCCTTGCAGGCACATCGTGACGGTGCCGCTGGCCTCGGTGAGTCCGTACGCGGTGATGACCGTTCGGAACCCGAGATCGTCTCGCATCCGGTGCACCAGCTCGACGGGGATCGCCGCGGCGCCGGTCACTGCAAGTCGGAGGCTCGACGTGTCGTGCTTGTTTCGATCGGGATAGGCGAGCAGCGACTGGTACAGAGTAGGTGCGCCCGGTAGCACGGTGATCTTCTCCCGCTCCACGCGCTCGAGGACGACCGGCGGATCGAAGACCTGATGCGGGATCGCCGTCGCGCCGCGCAGCAGGCACGCGAGCCAACCCGCCTTGTAGCCGAAGCTGTGGAAGAACGGATTGACGATCAGGTAGCGGTCGCCCCGCTCGAGGCCGACTCCGCGGCTCCAGATGTCGGCACTCTTCAGGTTCTGGCCGTGGGACGTCATCACGCCCTTGGGCTTGCCGGTGGTGCCGGACGTGAAGATCAGATCCGAGAGATCCTCGGGTTGCACCTCCGCGAGGCGCTCGAGCGCGGCGGTCTCGGGCACGCCCGCTCCCGCCGCGAGAAAATCGGCGAACGACTGCGCGTGCTGAGACGTCCCGGCGAGGGTCACGATGCGTTCGAGCGCGGGAAGCTCTTCAGCCGCGATCGCATCGGCGTAGTTGGTGTCGAGGAAGTCGCCGACAGTCAGCAGGATCCGCGCGCCCGCCTTGCGGAGGACGTAGGCCGCCTCGCCCGGTTTGAATCTCGTGTTGATCGTGACGAGGCACGCTCCGGCAGACTGGAGTCCGAGCGCGCCGACGATCCAATCGGCGAGGTTCGGGGCCCAGATGGCCACGCGATCGCCTCGCTCGATTCCCGCGGCCAGGAAGGCGCGGCTCGCTTCGAGAGCCGAATCGGCGAGATCGACGAAGGAGAGAGTCCGATCCCCTTCTTCGACGGCTGGATCGTTTCCAAAGGATTCCGAGGCCTTGCGGGCCAGCTCGGGGATCGTGACCTCGTCCCACCGGATGTCGACGCCTTGCATACGACACGTATCGTATCGTAATATCCCAGTCCGTTCTATGGACATCCAGTTCTCCGCCGAAGATGAAGAGTTCCGCCGTGAGGCCGCCGCCTGGCTCGAAGACGCGCTGACCGGCGAGTGGTCCGCTCTCCGCGGACGGGGCGGTGCCGGCGACGACAGTGCGCTCGTCGAGGAGCGCCGCGCTTGGGAGCGCAAACTCGCCGAAGGTCGCTGGACCTGCATCGGCTGGCCTGAAGAGTGGGGCTGCCGCGCGGCGACGCTGACGCAGCAAGTCGTCTTCTTCGAGGAGTACGCGCGCGCGCGCGCGCCGGGCCGCCTCAACCACATGGGCGAGAACCTTCTGGGTCCGACGCTCCTCGCGTTCGGCACCGACGAGCAGAAGGCGCGGTTTTTGCCGCCGATCGTCGCCGGGGAGGAGATCTGGTGTCAGGGCTACTCGGAACCGAACGCGGGTTCCGACATCGCGAACGTGCAAACTCGCGCGCGCCTCGATGGCGACGAGTGGATCATCGACGGCCAGAAGGTGTGGACGTCGTGGGCGGCCTGGGCCGATTGGTGTTTCGTGCTGTGTCGGACGGATCCCGAATCGAAGCGCCACAAGGGGCTCACCTATCTCCTGGTTCCGATGGACCAGTCCGGCGTCGAGATTCGCGGGATCGAGCAGATGACCGGTGACGCCGAGTTCTTCGAAGTCTTCTACGACGGCGCGCGCACCGCGAAGGAACATCTGGCGGGTGCCCCCGGTGAAGGTTGGAAGATCACGATGGGGACGCTGGCGTTCGAGCGCGGGGTTTCGACGCTCGGCCAGCAGATGAGCTTCCGCAACGAGCTCGAGGCGATCACCGAGGTCGCCCGGCAAAACGGCAAAGCAAGCGACCCGCTCATCCGGCAGCGGATCGCCGATGCGTGGATGGGGCTCGAAATTCAGCGCGCGAATGCGCTGCGCACTCTTTCGAGTGAAGCGGAGCTCGAGCCTGCGGCGATGATCCACAAGCTCTTCTGGGCGACCTGGCACCGCGATCTCGGAAAGCTCGCGATGGACGTGCTCGGTGCGGAGTCCGAGATCGCCGACGAGGCGTTGGCCGACGCGGGCGCGTACGAGCTCACCGCGCTGCAGCGCTTGTTCCTGTTCACGCGCTCCGACACACTCTACGGCGGTACGAACGAGATCCAGCGCAACCAGATCGCGGAACGAGCACTCGGCCTGCCGCGCGAACCCCGGCCGGCCTGAGGACCACGACGATGAGTCGCACTGCTCCCCCTCTGCCCGAGGGTCACAACCTCCTGCGCGACAAGACGGTCGTCGTGACGGCCGCGGCAGGCACCGGCATCGGGTATGCCGCTGCCAAGCGCTGTACCGAAGAGGGTGCCCGCCTCTTGATCAGTGACTTCCACGAGCGGCGCCTCGGCGAGGCCGCGGATCGACTCGAACAAGAGACAGGCCAACGTCCGGCGACGTGTCCGTGTGACGTGACCCAAGAAGATCAGGTGCGCGCGCTCGCTGCGGCTGCGGTGCAGGAACTCGACCACGTCGATGTGCTGGTGAACAACGCCGGCCTCGGGGGCTACGCGCGCGTCGTCGACATGACCGACGAGCAATGGCATCCCGTGCTCGACGTGACCTTGACCGGGACCATGAGAGTGACCCGCGCGCTGCTCCCGCACATGCTCGAGCGCGGGCAGGGCGCGATCGTGAACAACGCTTCGGTGTTGGCCTGGCGAGCGCAGGAAGGTCAGGCGCACTATGCCGCCGCGAAGGCGGGTGTGATGGCATTCACGCGTTGTGTCGCGATGGAGGCTGCGGAGGCCGGCGTGCGCGTGAATGCGGTCGCTCCGAGCATCGCGATGCATGAGTTTCTTTCGAAGGTGACTCCCGACGGCCTGCTCGAAGAGTTGACCGCGCGCGAGGCCTTCGGCCGAGCCGCCGAGACGTTCGAGGTGGCGAACGTCATCGTCTTTCTGGCCAGCGAACTCTCGTCCTATATGACGGGCGAGGTCGTGGCCGTCAGTAGCCAGCGCGCCTAGTCGCGCGCGACGCCGGAGCGTATTCATGGCGACCGTGTTCGATTCCCCGGAAGGCCTCCTCGATGCAATCGGCAAGACGCTCGGGTCGAGCGGCTGGTTGACGATCGAACAGTCGCGCATCGATCAGTTCGCGGAGGCCACCGGCGACCACCAGTGGATCCACGTGGACCCTGAGCGCGCAAAGGGCGGTCCGTTCGGCGCGACGATCGCGCACGGCTATTTGACGCTGTCGCTGGTCAACGCGTTCTTGCCCGAGATCGTCGAGGTGCGGGGGATATCGATGGGCGTGAACTACGGCGCCGATCGGTTGAGGTTTCCCGCGCCGGTTCCCGTGGGCTCGAGGGTTCGGGGGACGGGCGAGCTCGTCGAGGCCGAGCGCACGAAAGACGGCGGTGTCCAGGCGAAGGTTCGGGTGACCGTGGAGATCGAAGGCAGCGAGCGTCCGGCGTGCGTCGTCGACACCATCAGCCGGTACTATCCCGAGTCCGCGGCCTAGCCGGCCGTGAGCGAACTGAAGGCAGCGGACCTCGTCGAGATCGAAGCCATCAAGCAACTGAAGGCCCGTTACTTTCGGCTCATCGACACGAAGGAGTGGGCGGAGTTCCCCGGAGTGTTCACTCAGGCCGCCGAGCTGGATGTGACCGAAGATGCGGGCGAGGCTGGCCTTGTCTCCGGCCGCGAGCAAATCGCAGCGTTCATCGAGCGCGCGGTGGACGGCACGCAGACCGTTCACCACGGGCACATGCCCGAGATCGAGCTGACGGGTGTGCTGTCGGCGCGCGGCGTCTGGGCGATGTTCGATTGCGTCGAGTTCGCGAATGGCTCAGGCCTGCGCGGCTTCGGCCACTATCGAGAGCGCTACGAGAAAGAGGATGGGGCCTGGCGGATCGCCTCGCTGCGGCTGGCCCGGATCCGAGTGGAGCGCTTCAAAGCGGGACAGAGTCCCGGAGGAAAACCGTGAAGTTCTGGCAAGTCGCTTCTTTTTCGGAGCCGGACCAGCTCCTCGGGATCGCGCGCGCGGCCGAGGAAGCCGGTTTCCACGGTGTGCTGCTGTCGGATCACTTGTTCTTCCCCGGCCGCCTCGAATCGAACTATCCGTACTCCGAAGACGGCACGCCGGGGTTCGATGGCACGACTCCGTTCCCCGATCCCTGGACGACGATCGCCGCGATGGCGGCGGTCACCGAGCGTCTGCACTTCGCGACGATGGTGTACATCCTGCCGCTGCGACACCCGCTCGAAGTGGCCAAGTCGGTGGGCACGGTCTCGGTGCTGTCGGGAGGGCGGGTGGCACTCGGCTGTGGCGCGGGCTGGATCCGCGAAGAGTTCGAAGCGCTAGGCGTCGACTTTCGCACGCGGGGAAAACGCATGAACGAAATGATCACCGTGATGCGCAAGGCCTGGAGTGGCGAGATGGTCGAGCACGCGGGGGATCACTTCCAGCTGGGCCCGCTGCAGATGAGTCCGGCCCCGTCGGCGCAGGTCCCCATCTATGTCGGTGGCCTGAGCAACGCGGCCCTTCGCCGTGCGGCGTCGCTCGGCGACGGCTGGATCGGGACGGGCCAGGCGCCGGACGAAGTGGCGGGATACGTGGAGCGCCTCCACGGGTTTCGTGCCGAGGCGGGTCGTGAGGACGAGCCGCTCGAGGTGATCGTGCCGCTCACGGTGCCGCCCGAACTCGATCTGCTGCGACGACTCCGGGACGCCGGGATGACCGCGACCACCTGCTACCCGTTCACCTACACCGTCGGCCCCACCTCGACCCTCTCCCAGAAACGCGACGCCATGCTCCACTTCCGCGACTCCACAATTTCTAAACTCGGGGACGGTCTTTAGAAATTAAGAAATCCAGCGCCGTTCTCCTTGCGACTCATCGCATGGCTGACTGCGCTGCGAGAGATTCGCAGCGCTTCCGCGACCTCCCTGGCGGGTAGCCCCAACTGTCGCACCGCCGCCCGGCAGATCATGGTGCGAGCTGCGGTTGCCTGCTTCGTCCGCCTACCTGCGAGAAGCTCGTCCGGCACCACCTCGTAGTGAGCGCAGATCTCCTCGATCAGCGCAGTGAGATCGACGGGAGATTCGCTGGCGGCTTCGATGGTTTCGGGCCGTTGTTCTTCCGAGCTGCCGACAGCTCGCCACCAAGATTGGACCGCGCTTCCCGGGTCGACGCCCATCAGGGAGAGGACGTCGTCCCGGCACTCGAACGGGAGGGGTGCTCGAGCACCGACGAGCGCGCCGAATCCGCTCCAAGGGTATTGGCTCAGTTCGTCTGCGTCGTCGACGATCCCAGCTTCGAGCGGATTGCGCTCGACGTAGCGAATGGCGCCTACCAGGTCGCGATCGCTCCGCAGGGGTCTCGATCCGAAGCGATTCTGGAACAGGTGGCCGACACGGTCGTGCCGCAAGTTGAAGCGAACGGCGAAGCCCGTGTTCACCCGCTTCATCACCTCGGAGATTGGACGAGTTCCCGTCCTGACCACCAGGTGAAAGTGATTCGACAGCAGCGCCCATGAGAGGCAGGTAGAACCGCTCTCTGGAAGGATATGGCTGAGCCGGTTCACGAGGTCGTTGCGATCGAGGTCGTCTATGAAGATCAGACGTTTCTCGATCCCGCGGGTCCAGATGTGGTGGATGACTCCAGGTGCATCGATGCGAGGCTGACGCGGCACGGGGACTCCCGCGGGACCGGGATCCAGAAGGTGTCGCGAGCCGGTCTCGATTGCAAGGCGACACGCCCGCGGGGCGAATTTCTTAATTTCTTAAGACCGTCCCCGTTTCTAAACTAAGGTGTGGGGATGCGGGCTGTGCGGTGCGACGGGGGAGAGATTCGGGTCGTGGAGGTGCCGGCGCCTTCCGGAGAGGGCGTGAGGGTGCGGGTGCGCTCGGCTGGGATCTGTGGCTCGGATCTACATTTGCTGGCCGGCTCGTTTCCGGTGGCGGGGACGCTCGGGCATGAGTTCGCGGGCGAACTCTCCGACGGGACTGCGGTTGCGGTCGAGCCGATCAATCCGTGCGGTTCGTGTCCGGCGTGCGCGTGCGGCGACTATCACCTGTGCATCGTCGGTCCCGCGATGCTGTTCGGCGTCGGACTCGACGGCGGGATGGCCGACGAGGTCCTGGTCCCGGAGCGAGCGCTGGTGTCGCTGCCGTCGCGACTCGAGTTGCGCGATGCGAGCCTGGTCGAACCTCTCGCGGTCTCGCTGCATGGCCTCCGCAAGGCGGGGCTGCACGGTGGCACGCGCGTCGCGGTGGTGGGCGCCGGGACGATCGGTCTCTGCGCGGCCGCCGTCGCCGTCGATGCGGGCGCGGATGTCACGCTCGTTGCGCGTCACGACCACCAGCGCGAAGCCGGCGAGCGGCTCGGCGCGTCCGTCGCCAAGCCTGGCGCCGACTACGACCTGGTCGTCGAAGCGGCCGGCGCCCCGGCTGCGCTCGAACACGCGATCACGCTCTGTCGGCCGGGGGGTTCAGTTGTACTCGTTGCGACGTACTGGGACGGCAAACTCGAGCTGCCCGCGTTCGCGACCTGTCTGCGCGAGATCACGATCGTCCCGTCGTCGCTCTACAGCCGGACGGGAGCGGGGCGCGACATCGATCTCGCTGCGGCGCTGTTGGCGCGCACTCCTGAGATTGCCCGCGCGCTCATCACGCACCGCTTTCCGCTCGATGCTGCCGCGGAAGCGTTCGCCTGTGCAGCGAATCGTTCTGCGGGCGTGATCAAGGTCGTGCTCGAACCGTGACCGCTCCGATGGGCGATCTCGCCTTCGAGCTGGATGCCGGCGTCGCCGTTCTCACACTGAACCGTCCAGACCAGATGAACACGTTCACCGGTGCGATGGGAGTCGCGCTCGAAGAGGCGTATCGCCGGTGTGACGAGGACGATGATGTTCGAGCGGTGGTCCTCACGGGGGCTGGTCGCGCGTTCTGTGCGGGCGCCGATCTGGCTGCGGCCGGCGCCACGTTCGGAGAACCTGGTGCCGAGTTCAGCGCGGCTGCGGTCGGGGTGCCGGCCTGGACGGTCCGCAAGCCGGTCATCGCCGCACTCAACGGCCACGCGATCGGCCTCGGCCTGACACTCGCGCTTCAGGCTGACATCCGCTTTCTGGCCCGCGAAGGAAAGTACGGCGTGTTGCAAGTGCGCCGCGGGGTCATGCCGGATGCATACGCGCACTGGACCCTGCCGCGGATCGTGGGCCTCTCCCGCGCGGCCGAAATTCTCCTCAGTGGTCGGCGCTATAGCGGCGAGGAAGCATACGCCCTCGGCCTCGGTTCGCGTCTGCTCCCGGCGGCGGAAGTGTTGCCGGCCGCGCTCGAACTGGCGCGCGAGATCGCCGAGAATACGGCCCCGCTCTCCGTCGCCGTGACCAAGCGACTCTTGTGGGAGAGTTCGATGCTCACGCCCGAGCAGGTCGAGCATCGAGAGACGGAGCTGCACCGACATCTGATGGGAAAGGCCGACGCGATCGAAGGGCCGCTCGCATGGATGGAACGGCGCCCTCCGAAGTTCAAGCTCCGAGTCTCTGAGGAGTTTCCTGCCTGGCCCGAAGACGATGGAGAAACGACATGAAGATCGACGGCGCACTGACAATGGAGAAGCTCGGAGAAGCGGGGCCTGCTGCGGAGCGACTCGAAGCACAGGGGTACGACGGCGGCTTCAGCTTCGAAGGCCCTCACGATCCGTTCCTACCGCTCGTCGACGCGGCGCGCGCGACCGAGCGCCTCGAACTCGGTACCGCGATCGCGGTCGCGTTCGCGCGCAACCCGATGACGTGTGCGCAGCAAGCCAATGATCTCCAACTCCTCTCCGACGGTCGCTTCGTGCTCGGCCTCGGGACGCAGATCAAGCCGCATATCGTGAAGCGCTTCTCGATGCCCTGGTCGCGCCCCGCGGCGCGGATGCGCGAGTTCGTGCTCGCGATCAAGGCGATCTTCCAGACCTGGGAGACCGGCGAGCGGCTCGAGTTCCGGGGCGAGTTCTATGAGCACACGTTGATGACTCCCTTCTTCAACCCGGGCCCGAACCCGCATGGCGCTCCGCCGATCTTCGTGGCTGGGGTCGGGCCGAAGATGGTGGAGGTCTGCGGAGAGGTGGCCGACGGGTTTTTCGTGCATCCGCTGCACACGCCCGAGTACCTGCGTGCCGTCACGCTGCCGGCGCTCGCAGGGGGCGCTGCGAAAGCGGGCCGCGACGTCGTGAGCTGTCAGATCAGCTGCCAGACCATCGTCTGCCTCGGGAGCAACGACGAAGAGGTGGAGCGCGCGCGACAAAAGGCGCGAGGTCAGATCTCGTTCTACGGATCGACGCCCGCCTATCGTGGTGTCCTCGACCATCATGGGTATGAGGAGCTTCAGCCGAAGCTCAATCGGATGTCGAAAGAAGGGAAGTGGCTCGAGATGATGGCCGAGATCGGGGACGATCTCCTCGATCGCATCGCGGTCAGCGGGACGCCAGGCCAGGTCGCGAAACGTCTGCGAGAGCGCAACGACTTCGCGGACCGCAGCATGCTCATCGTCTACGACGAGGCGGGCGCGGGGGCCATGGGAGACCTCGTGGCAGCCTGTAAGTCGTAGCAGGCCCCCGACAGAATCTGGGAACCGGCCACGTCCGGGCGGCCGAATTTCCGTGAACGAAGACTTCGACGCGTGCGTATCACTTTGGGATGCAGCGTTCGGAGCTGCGAGAGTCCGCTAGAGGCGCTCCGCGGGGAACGCCGAGAAAGGAGAAGAGATGGGAATCGTGATGCTGCTCTTGACCGGCCTCCTGGTCGGTGTCGTGGCGAAGTTCTTGATGCCGGGCGACGACCCGGGCGGCATGATCGTGACGACGCTCTTGGGCGTCGCAGGTGCGGCGGTCGGAGGTTATGTCGCAGCCGCCGTCGGGATCGGCGCGACAGGCAGCGTAGGGAGCTTCGCTTCTGCCGTCGGCGGCGCGATGCTGCTGTTGCTCGGATACCGCGTTTTTCGGGGGCGAAAGTCGGGCTGACGGCCTTCTGTGTCAGTTCGAGGTGGACGCGGGTGCTTCGCGATCGGTGAGCCAATCGATCGTCGCTCGTGTCGAACCCTGGGTCATCACGACCTCTTGGTGAGATCCCCCAGCGTCGAGGAGGTAGTTTCCAGGTGGGACCCCGAAGATCGCGAATTCACCGCGATCGTCGGAGACGGCCGCGATCCCGAACGCCCCGTCCGGACGTTTCAAGAGTGCGCCCACGCCGGCGACCGCGTTCCCGTCGAGTCCGAGGACTCGGACGCGGAGGGTTCCGCCGTGATCCGAGTCGCTCAGGAATCCGAGTGTCGCTTGGGCCGCGGAAGTCGAATCGATCTCCAGCGCCCGCCGATCCAGCTGGGCGCGCACTTGTGAAAGGCCTCCGTTCGGCGCGTGCCAGCCTCGCGCTCGACGGAGCGCGAGCCAATCGGGCAGGTGGACGAGTGCGTTGCCCAGAGGCAAGCCGGTGAAGCGGGCGAACCCATCGGCTCCGACCCGTTCCCAGCGAGCCGCTTCCGCACCCTCGACGATCAACCCGACCGCGGCTCCTTCGAGTGCCTCGCCGTTCGGACCGGACACTCGAATCGTTGCGCGGCTTCCGGTCTTCAGCGGGTGGAGCGGGAGCGCGAGGCTGCCGTCGACCTGGACCGGCTCGGCCCGGCGGATCTGATAGCCGCTGCGCTGGAGCTCGAGTCGCTGCGGGCGGGGTGCAAGACGCGGCAGCCACGCGCGGCCCTCGGAGTTCGTGCGAGCCCCCGCGCCGCGCCCCGTAGGCTCACTCCAGCGCGGGTCGAGCCCGCGTCGCTCGAGCTCGGTGAGGCTCGCGACGAGGACGCCCTCGACCGGTTCGCCGGTTTCGCTGTCGAAGGCTCTGACTTCGAGGGAATGAGGATCGGGGGTCACCAGTCGAATCGCCGTCTCTCGTCCGGTGCGCAGCACGACCGGAACCCGATCGGTCGGGATGTAGCCCGGCGCTTCGGCCCAGACGACGATCCCACCCGGGAGCTGCTCGGTCGGCGGGACATTGCGTTCGAACGGGTTCGCGTCGGCGAGCGGTTGCGGCTCGGCGAGTTCGCGCCAGCGAAGCAGGCGCGCCAGGTCAGCCCCGGAACTCGTCAGCAAGTCCGCCCCGCGAAAGGAGAAACGCAGCTCGCCGTCGCGGATCCGCTCGCCGCGTTCGTTGACGACATCGATTCGGAGACCGGTCTGCCCTCTCTCCTCGGTGGCGAGCCGTGCCGGGTCGAAACGCCATCCCAGCTCCCCGAGCCCGGCGACGGCCAGGGTTCGTTTCGACAGCTCCTCGAGTCCTGCCGCGTTTGGGTGGAGGCCATCGTCCTGGAGCCATTCTTTGCGGAGAGCCTCCGTTCCGGACAAAGGCAAGATCTCGACGTTCTCCCGCTCCGCGGCCCAGGCGCGGATCTCGGCGTTCAATGCCGCGAGCTCCGTCGCCCCCGGTCGGCTCTCGGCGAGGAGGTCGTGGGTGGCGAGTGAGGGCAGGTCGCCCAGGACGAGCGGGCACTCGAACCGGTCGAGAAGGCCGAGTGCCTGCGCGACCGCGTCGCGTCGCGCCCGTGATAGCCGCACCGAGTGTGCGAACCAGAATACGAAATCCACTGCGACCACGAGCGTCGGTTCGTCCTGCTCCAGTGCGGCGACGGCGCTCGCACCTCGGGCCCGAGGGCTCCGCGAGAGATCGGGGTCTGTGTGGTCGAAGACCTGGGATTCCGGCGGGAGCGTGGCGCTCAGATACGCCGCGAGCGGAAGGGCGTCTCGCACTCCGGCGCTGGCACCGAGCACGCCCACGCGGGCAGCCCGATGTTCGGGGCCCGCGACCGGCGGTTCGACCCGTGCGCACAGCAGATCACTGTTCAGCACGAGCCCGACGCCGAGGCCGAGAAGGGTCAGGAGAAGGAGCAGTATCCGCACGGTGTTGGGGCGCCCATGGTACCCGGATCCGCGGCGAGCGGCGGTCAGTCGTTGCGCGTGTTCTTGGCCGCGCCAAGGAACGCGGGCTTCTCGCCCCCGCCGTGGAGTAGGACACTCGCTCCGCTGACGTATGCCGAGAGTGGGGACGCGAGGTAGAGGCACGCATCTCCGACGTCCTGCGGCTCGCCCATTCGGCCGAGCGGGACGGTGGCGCCGACCGCAGCGATGCCAGACTCGTCTCCGTAGTGGAGGTGGCTCTGCTCGGTGCGGATCATCCCTGCGACCACGGCGTTCACGCGGACGCGCGGCGCCCACTCGACTGCCAGTGATTGGGTCAGCGCGAGAAGCCCCGCCTTGGCGGCCGCGTATGCGGCCGTGCCGGGCGAGGGTCGAATCGCACTCACGCTGGCGATGTTGACGATCGCTCCGCCTGCGTCCTGAGTCTGCATGATCGTGTTGGCCGCTTGTGCGCAATGCAGTGGCGCGAGGAGGTTCAGCCGCACGATCGACTCGGAGAAGCGGGGCGAGGCAGTCGCGGCTTCGGCGCTGGGGGAGCCTCCGGCATTGTTGACCAGCACGTCGAGGCGGCCAAAACGTTCGTGTGCGAACTCGCAGGCCGCAGCCGCCTGGTGCGGCTCGCGGACGTCGGCGGCCACGAAGGCCGCCTCACGGCCGGCTGCGCGGGGCAGTTCGTCGGGCTCGCTCCTGCCGCAGATGGCCACGTCGGCCCCGGCCTCGAGGAAGCGCTCGGCGATTCCGCGGCCCACGCCTCGGCTCCCGCCGGTGACGAGCACGACGCGGCCGCCGAAGTCGAGCGCCTCGCTGGGGGCGCTCACAGGCCGATCCGCTGCGCGACGCGTTCGCGGTGATAGGCGGGATCGCCGAGGAAGGCTTCGGTGGACTTGGCCCGCTTGAAGTAGAGGTGCACGTCGTACTCCCAGGTGAATCCCACACCGCCGTGAATCTGGAGCGAGTCCGAGGCGCACGCGAAGAAGGCGTCCGAACACCACGCCTTGGCCATCGAAGCGGCGCGCGAGAGATCGGGGCTCTGGTCTGCCGCGAGGCACGCCGCGTAGTACACGGCAGATCGTGCGGTCTCGACCCGCACCATCATGTCCGCGCACTGGTGCTTGATGCCTTGGAAGCTTCCGATCGGTCGGCCGAACTGAACTCGTTCCTTGGCGTAGGCGACCGCCGCGTCGAGGCAGCGCTGGGCCCCGCCCACCTGCTCGGCAGCGAGCGCGATCGCCGCGCGGTCGAGAGCCTTTTCGAGCGCCGGCCACGCGCTGCCGGGCTCGCCGAGCAGCGCGTCGGCCGGAACTCGCACGTCGTCGAGGTCGACGGCCGCGAGTCGCCGCGTCCGATCCATCGTCGAGAGCTGGCGTCGTTCGAGCCCGGGCGTATCTGCGGAGATCGCGAACAGGGAAATCCCGTCGGTGCCATCGCTCCCCGGCTCGCGCGCGGACACCACGAGCAGGTCTGCGCAGTGTCCATCGAGCACATGGCGCTTCGCGCCCGAAAGGATCCAGTCTGTGCCGTCGCGCCGGCAGGTCGTGTCGATGCCAGCGGCATCCCAGCGTCCGGCCGCCTCGGCGTGGGCGAGGGTTGCGCGTGTCTGGCCTTCGGCGATGCCCGGCAGCAACGCTGCGAGTTGGGTCTCGGTGCCCGCGAGCTGCAATACGTTCGCCCCGAGCGCGACGCTCGAGAAGAATGGCGAGCAGAGCAGCGACTCGCCGCAGATCTCGAGGAGTGCGACGACTTCGACCCATGTGAGTCCCAGGCCACCGTAGGCCTCGGGGATGATGACCGCCGGCCAGCCGAGCTCCGTGCCGATGCGCTTCCACACCTCGGCATCGTGACCGAGTTCGCTCCCCATCGCGGTGCGAACCTGTTCGGGCCCGGAGTGGTCGACGAGGAACGCCCGCGCCATCGCGCGCAGTTCTTCCTGCTCCTCGGTAAAGGCAAATCGCACCGGCTCAGGTCCCGTAGACCTTCTGGGCAGGCGCGGCCTTCTGCAACAGGTCGTGGACCGCCCCGCCCACTTCTTCCGCCGCCCAGCGAGCACCCTTGTCGACCTCGGGGCCGCTGCGCCAGCCGTCGGCCAGCGAAATCTTGCCCCCGGCCACTTCGAATACATTGCCGCTCACGTCTCGGGATTCCGCGCTCCCCAGCCAGACCACGAGCGGCGCGACATTCTCGGGCGCCATCTCGTCGAAGCCGGCGTCGGGCTTCGCCATCATGTCGGCGAACACCTCTTCGGTCATTCGGGTGCGCGCCGAGGGTGCGATCGCGTTGGAGGTGATCCCGTAGCGTCCGAGCTCAGCGGCCTGGATCAGCGTGAGCGTCGCGATCCCGGCCTTCGCCGCGGAGTAGCTGCTCTGTCCGATGCTGCCCTGGAGGCCGGCACCGGAGCTGGTGTTGATGATGCGCGCGTCGACGGCGTCGCCTGCTTTGGATCGCCCGCGCCAGTACTCGCACGCGTGGCGCGCGAGGCAGAAGTGGCCCTTCAGATGGACCCGGATGATCGCGTCCCACTCGTCTTCGCTGCAGGAGACGAACATCCGGTCGCGCACGAAGCCCGCATTGTTGACGATCACATCGAGGCCGCCGAACGTGTCGACGGCCGACTCGACCAGCTGCTTCGTCTGCGCGAAGTCAGCCACGTCGGCCCCGTTCGAGATCGCCTCGCCACCGAGCGCCCGAATTTCCTCGACGACCTCGTCCGCCGGAGTGTTGCCGCCGCCACTGCCGTCGAGTGCGACGCCGAGGTCGTTCACGACGACCTTCGCGCCCTGGCGCGCGAACTCCAGCGCGTGGCCGCGTCCGATCCCTCGCGCGGCGCCGGTGACGACGACGACACGCCCTTCGCAGATGTCCGCCACGACTACAGCCGCTCGAGGATCGTGACGTTCGCCTGCCCGCCGCCCTCGCACATCGTCTGGAGGCCGTAGCGGCCGCCCGTGCGCTCGAGCTCGTTGAGCAGAGTCGTCATGAGTCGGGTCCCGGTCGCGCCGATCGGATGGCCGAGTGCGATCGCGCCCCCGTTGACGTTCACCTTGTCGAGATCCCAGTCGGTTTCCTTCTGCCATGCCAGGACGACGCATGCAAAGGCCTCGTTGATCTCGACGACGTCGATGTCTTCCTTGCGCATGCCCGCCTTGTCGAGCGCGTACCGAGTGGCCGGAATCGGCGCGGTCAGCATGAAGATCGGGTCGTCCGCGCGGACCGAAATGTGGTGCACGCGAGCGCGCGGTCGAAGGCCGTGCTCCTTCACTGCGCGCTCCGAGGCGACCAACATCGCGGAAGCGCCGTCGGAGATCTGGCTGGCGACGGCTGCGGTCAGCTTGCCGCCCTCTTCGAGCGGCTGCAGGTTCGCCATCTTCTCGAGCGAAGTGCCGCGTCGCGGGCCTTCGTCCGTCGTGATCTCGCCGAAGGGTACGATCTCGTTTTCGAAGCGCTTCTCGTCGATCGCGTTCAGCGCGCGCGTGTGACTCTCGAGCGCGAAGCGCTCCATGTCCTCGCGCGAGATGTCCCACTTGTACGCGATCATCTCGGCACCGCGAAACTGAGACACCTCTTGGTTGCCGTAGCGCTTCTCCCAGCCGGTGGAGCCCGCGAACGGGCTCTCGAAGCCCAGCGGCTCGGCGAGTGTCATCGCCGAGGAGATCGGGATCATGCTCATGTTCTGGACGCCGCCTGCGACGACCAGATCGCTGGTGCCGCTCATGACGGCCTGGGAAGCGAAGTGCACGCTCTGCTGGGACGAACCGCACTGGCGGTCGATCGTCACGCCGGGGACGTGCTCAGGGAGACCTGCTGCAAGCCAGCAGGTGCGCGCGATGTCGCCGGCCTGGGGACCGATCGTGTCGCAGCAACCAAAGATTACGTCTTCGACGGCACCGGGGTCGAAACCGTTCCGGTCGACCAGCGCCTTGATCACATGCGCGCCGAGGTCGGCAGGGTGTGCTTGCGACAGCCCGCCCCCTCGCTTCCCGACCGGAGTCCGGACTGCATCGATGATGTATGCCTCTGCCATCTTCATTCTCCTCGAAAAGTCTCGCCCGGGCCGAGCCGGGCTTCGTCACTGAGTACGGCCGCTTCGACACGGCGTCGATGGAAAGCGGTCTTGCCGAAAGCTTGCTCGAGAGACCAGGCTCGTCGCATCCAGATGTGGAGATCTTGCTCCCAGGTGTAGCCGATCGCGCCGTGCACCTGGAGGGCGGTCTTCGCGCCGTGAACCGCCGCATCGGACGCAGCGATCTTGGCCATCGAAGCGTGCAGGCTGCGATCGGCGGCGCCCCGGGCTGCGGACCACGCCGCCCGATGGACGACGGGTCGCGCGTACTCGAGCATCACCTTGCAGTTCGAGAGCAGGTGCTTGACCGCCTGGAACGAACCGATCGGCTTGCCGAACTGCTTCCGCTCGCGCGCATAGTCGGCAGCGAGCGTGATCAGCCGATCGGAGACGCCGAGTTGCTGCGCCGCACTCGCGAGCGCACCGCGGTCGAGTGCGGCGGCTTGCAGTGCGACACCGGCTTCGCCCGATGCGATGCAGGTCGCAGCACTCGGGCTCCACTCGACCGAATAGAGTCGACGCGACGGATCGTTGCCGGGCTCGTGTGTGAGCTGCACGGACGCAGGATCGAGAGCGTGAATCTCGTCCGCATGCGGGAGCAGCAGCAAATTGGACACGTGAGCGTCGGTCACGAAGGGGCTGCCGGAATGTCCGACTGCGACGATCGCATCCCCGGCGGCGATCTTCGCGAGCCAGGAGTTCGCGAGCGCACGATCTTCGAGCGCCGCGAGGAGCGGCGCTGCGACCGCAGCCGTCGTGACGATCGGCGCAGCCAGCGCGGCACGCCCCGCCTCCTCGAAGAGCAGGACCGCATCGACCTCGTCGAGCCCCATGCCCTCCTGGGCTTCGGGGACCAGCAAACCAGGGATCCCCAGCTCGGCGAGCTGGCCCCACAGTTTTTCGTCGTGGCCCGAATCGGACTCCCACTGCGAGCGGATCCGCTCGGTCGTGCACTCGCCGTCGAGAAAATCCCGCACCGTCTGTTGGAACAGAAGCTGGTCTTCCGAGAAGTTGAAGTCCATCGCTACCTCGGCAGCTCGAGCAGGCGTTCGGCGATCACGTTGCGTTGGATCTCGTTGGTCCCGGCGTAGATCGGGCCCGACAGCGCGAAGATGTAGCCGTCGAGCCAGTCGCCGACTCCCTCTGCGGACGGACCGCCCGCGAGCAGTTCGCCCTGCACGCCGAGGATCTCGAGCGCGAGTTCGTGCATCTCGAGGTCGAGTTCCGACCAGAAGATCTTCCCGAGGCTGGCCTCGGCGCCGATCTTGCCCCCGGCGAGCAGGCGCGACACGGTGCGGTAGGTCTCGAGGGTGTAGGCCTCGGCGCGCATCCAACAGTCGGCGACGCGTTCCCGGACGGACGGGGCGCAATCCTCTTCGCGTTCGCGGAAGAGCTCGACGAGGCGCTTCGCGGTTCCCTGGAAGCGCGCGGGACTCCGGAGCATGAGGCCGCGTTCGAAGCCCGCGGTGGCCATGGCGACGGACCAGCCTTTCCCCTCCTCCCCGAGGAGGTTCTCGACGGGGACGCGTGCGTCGTCGAAGAACACCTCCGCGAACGCAGCCTTGCCGTTGAGCTTCTCGATCGGGCGTACCGTGACGCCCGGCGTGTCGAGATCGACCAGGACGAAGGAGAGCCCGCGGTGGCGTTCCGACTCCGGGTCGGTGCGGAACAGCCCGAACAGCCAGTGCGCGTGCGCCCCGCGCGAGGCCCAGGTCTTCTGGCCGCGGATGACGAAGTGGTCGCCGTCGCGAATCGCGGTCGTCTGGATCGCGGCCATGTCGCTGCCGGCGTTGGGCTCGGACCACCCCTGGCACCAGACCTCTTCGCTCGCCGCCATCTTGGGCAGAAAACGTGCCCGCTGCTCGGGTGTGCCGAACTCCATGATCGTCGGTCCGAGGAGGAAGATGCCGTTCTGGTTCACGCGTCCCGGTGCGCCCGCGCGGTAGTACTCCTCTTCGAAGACCAGCCACTCGAGCAGGTTGGCGCCTCGGCCGCCGTACTCCTTGGGCCACGGCACCATCGCCCAGCCCGCTTCGTTGAGGTTCGCCTCCCAGGCGCGGTGGGCATCGAAGCCGGCCTTCGTGTCGAACGACGCAAGCGGTTCGGCCGGAACGTTCGACTCCAGCCAGCTGCGCGCTTCGGCGCGGAAGGCGTCGTGGCCGGAGGTGTAGGTGAGATCCATCTCGCTCAGCCCTTCTTGCCTTTGGACGACGCGTCCCGCGTCTCGTCGAAAGCCGCGTCCCGCTTCTCGACGAACGCCGTGCGCGACTCGACGGAGTCGGGCGACTGGTAGAGCTCGAGCGTGAAGCCCTGTTCGAAGCGGTAGCTCTTCTTCGGATCGAGCAACTCGATGCCGTTCAGCGACCACTTCGCCAGCTTCATCGCGCGCGGACTCTTCGAGGCGATCTTGTGCGCCAGCTCGAGCGCCGTGTCCCGCAGCTGTTCGCGGGGCACGACGGACTCGAGTGCCCCGAGCCGGTACGCCTCTTGCGCGGTGATCGATTCTCCTGTGTAGAGCATCGTGCGGGTCTTCTGCATGCCGACGAGTCGCATCAGATGCGTCGCCGCTCCGAGGGCTCCCCGGTCGATCTCGGGAAGGCCGAACGTGGCGTCCTCGGAGGCGATCACGATGTCGGAGGAACCGGAGATCCCGATCCCGCCGCCGAGGCAGTAGCCATGGACCGCCGAGATGACCGGCACGCGGCAGTCGTAGATCGCTGCGAACGTGTCGTAGCAGCCGCGATTCACCTCGACGATCTTCGACCCGTCTTCGGCGAGCTCCTTGACGTCTACGCCCGCCTGGAAGCCGCGCCCCTCGGCACGGATCACCATGCAACGCACGTCATCGTCGGCGCCGAGCCGAGTGAGTTCGTCGGCGAACTGTCGCCAGTGAGCGCTGCCAAGAGCGTTGACGGGCGGGTTGTCGATGACGACTTCCGCGACACCGTTCGAGACTTCGGTACGAATAGCCATGGGATCCTCAGACTGCGAGCGCCGCAAGCGTGCGCTCGGCCTCTTGGATGATGCGACGCACGAGTTCCTCGCACGTCGGTCGGTCGTCGATGGCACCGGCGATCGTCCCGCTCGGCAAGTACCCGTGCACCGGATCGCCCTCGGCCATCGCGCGACGCGCGAGCATCGGTGCGTTTGCTGACATCAACAACTGGGACCGTGTCAGCCGCTCGTGAGATCGCAGCGCGAGGCCAGATTGGAGCAGCTCGGGAATCGAAGCGCCCGTGGCCTTTCGGAACGCCAGCGCGTTGCGTGCGGCGAATAGCAGCCTGCCGATCGGGCCCTTGGTCTCGAGTTCCTTGACGAGTTCGTTCACGACCATGCGTTGCGGAAGCCCGTCGATCTCGTGGCTGATCACGACGTCGAAGACGCCCGCGGCCAGATACCGATCGGTCGTTGGTTTCGGCACGGGGCTCTCGGCGGTCAACAGGAAGCGCGTGCCCATCGCGATGCCCGCCGCTCCGAAAGCGAGCGCGGCGACGAGACCACGGCCGTCGCGAAAGCCGCCCGCTGCGATGACGGGCACGTCGACGGCATCCGCCGCCTGCGAGACGAGGATCGAAGTGGGGACGCTGCCCGTGTGGCCACCCCCTTCGCCGCCCTGCACGACGATCGCGTCTGCACCGAGCTGCTGGGCCTTCACCGCATGGCGCTCGGCGCCGCACGTCGGCACGCAAGCGACCCCCGCATCCTTGAGGCGTCCGATGAGCTTGGCATCCGGCGCGCGGTTGTAGCCGGCGGCACGCACACCGCGGGCGATGATCGCGTCGGTGATGACGTCTGCGCCCGGTGCATCCATCAGGAAGTTCACGCCGAAGGGTCGCTGCGTCAGCTCTTGCACGCGGGCGATCGCGGCATCGACTTCGGGAGGCGGGATCGTCGCCGCCGCCAGGAAGCCGAACGCGTCGGCCTCGCACACGGCCGCAACCAGTTCCGGCGTGGCGACCCACCCCATCCCGGTCTGCACGACGGGATGCGTCATGCCGAGCAGGTCGCACAGCGGGGTGTGGAGGGGGGAGGGGGACAAGGCGCGGACCTCGGTTCAGGAGGCGGGCACTTCGCGCTCGCGCAGGCCCTCGGGGTCGAGCACCTCGCGGATGATGTGCAGTTCGGACTCGTTCGGAGCCCGGGTCTCTTCGATCGCCTCGGGGAGCGCGATCTCGAAGCCCGTGGCCTCGAGCACCTGGTCGACGTCGACTCCCGGGTGGACCGTGCGGAGCCGCATGCGTTGATCGGGCGTCTCGAAGTCGAAGACGCCGAGGTTCGAGACGACTCGGCGGATTTCATGGAAGCGGGCGCTCGTCCCGAGCTCCCGTGCCCGGTCGTAACCGACGCCGGAGACGACATCGACCTGCTCGACGAAGACGCGCTGCGAGTGGCGCGGCACCCAGTAGCTCGTCGGGTGGTTGATCGTGTTGCCCGGAGCGCCTCGCATGCCGAGGAGCTGCGACTTCGGCTTCGTGAAGTCTCCGATGCAGGCAAAGTTGTGATTGCCGAATCGATCGATCTGGCTCGCCGTCATGATGACGTGTCGACGGCCGGACCAGAGCAGATCGAACACGCTGCGGAACGGGAGCCAGCCTTCGATCTGCGGCTCGCCATTCGCCGGTCCCGAGACCGGGGGCACGTTCTCGAGCAACATGCAGACACCGTCGGTCATCATCAGATCGGGCTCGTGTGTGAGCTTGGCGAGTCGGACCCCGACGGTGGGAACGGTTCCGAACGCGCTGGCGAGGATCTCGCCGTCGCCGCGGAACGCATCGGCGACCGCGGTTGCGCAGATTTCCGCGCGCGTCACTTCACTCACTGGCCCGCTCCTCGGCGCGCTCGAGAACCGCGCGCTGGTAGTCGGCCTCGGTGACATCCAGGTAGCGCGCTTTGAAAGCAGCCCATGCTTCGGGGTCTCCCGCGGTCGCGGCGTATTCCCGTTGGAACGCTTCATCGCGCCCGTAGTCCGGCGGGCACTCGGTGAAGTGGGCGCCGTTCGGCGTCTCCAACACGCCGTCGACGAGGCCGCGGTGGATCTTCAGCGTATGGAAAGAGCCGCCCTTCGTGAGGTCGGACGTCTCGACGACTTGCTCACAGGAAAGGAAGCGTCGTTTCGCGGCCATGCAGTAGAGCTCGTCGAAGTACGGGTCGGGCCCGAGAAACTGACCGTTGCCGCGCGCATCGGCGCGATTCATGTGGATGAAGGCGGCGTCGAGTTCGAGCGCCGGCATCGCGACCAACTGCTCCCCGTCTTCGTAAGGCGATTGCACGAGCTTCAGGTAGGGGTTCACGCGCAGGACGTCGGAGCCGAGCCCCGCGCGGGTGGGCAGGAACGGCAGGCGCTGCGCCGCGGCCTGCAATCCCCATTGCAGCATGCCTTCGTCGAGCTCGCGGGCTTCGAAAGCTCCGGCCTGTCGCGCCTTGCGGAAGTGCGGCTCGAGCGGGATCGAGTCGAGCGAGACGAAGCCGTAGACCAGCGTTCGCAGTCGGCCCTCGGCACACAGCAGCCCGACATCGGGGCCCCCGTACGTGACGAGAGTCAGATCGCGGAGCCCGGCCCGCAGGATCTCGCGGACCACCGCCATCGGCTTGCGACGAGAGCCCCAGCCCCCGATCCCGATGGTCATGCCGTCTCGGAGCTCGCTCACGGCTTCTGTGACGGTCGTGCGCTTGTCCATGGGCGGAATATGATAACGAGACGTATCGTTTCTGTACAGATGAACCCCCGCGGGGATTCGATCGGTCCTCTTGCGAAACCAGGTGGTTGAGAATTAGGATACGGACCGTTTCGTAATTCTCGGGAGCTCCGCCCCCCATGTCGACCCAATCCTACGGCCGGGCCATCGCCTGGCTGGCGAGCCAGGATCCCGATCGCGTCGCGATCCGGTGCGGCGCCGACACGCGCACTCGTCGAGAGTTCGACCTGCGCGCCAATCGTCTCGCGCGGGCCTATGCGGACCTGGGAGTCACCGAAGGTTCGCTCGTGACGATCGGGCTCCCGAACAGCATCGAGTTCTTCGAAGCTTGCCTCGCTGTCTGGCGACTCGGGGCGACGCCCAACCCGGTGTCGGGCCGTCTCCCGGCGGCCGAGCGCATCGCGATCATCGAGACGGCCGATCCGTCGCTCGTGGTGGGAGCGTCGGCGGCGGAGGCGGGTGGGCGTCCCTCCGTTCCCGAAGGTTGGGAACCCTCGGCCGAACTTTCGGACGAACCGCTCCCTGACGTGGTTTCGAAGTGCGTGCGGGCGATGACATCGGGCGGCTCGACGGGCCGGCCGAAAGTCATCGTCGACACGGTGGCCGCCGAAGTCGACCCGGAACGCGCCGAGAACGGAATCACGCCCGGTGGCTGCACGCTCGTCCCGGGTCCGCTCTATCACGCCGGCCCCTTCATGACTTCGTGGTCGTCGCTGACCGTCGGCGCGTCGGTGGTCGTGATGCAGCGCTTCGATGCCGAAGAGGCTCTCGCGTTGATCGAGGAGCACCGGGCCGACTGGGTGCTGTTCGTGCCGACCATGATGCAGCGGATCTGGCGCCTCCCCGAGGCGGTGCGCACGCGCTACGACGTCTCGAGTCTCGGCCGGGTGATGTGCACCGGCGCGCCGAGCCCCGCGTGGCTGAAGCGTGCGTGGATCGATTGGCTCGGCGGCGACAAGATTTTCGAGGCGTATGGCGGCACCGAGCGGATCGCGGGGACGATGATCTCCGGCACCGACTGGCTCGCGCATCCGGGTTCGGTTGGGAAGCCGACACTCGGTCGCAAGATGCGGATCCTCGACGATGCAGGGAAAGAGTGCGGTCCCGGCGAGGTCGGCGAGGTCTACATGATGCCGCCCGGCGGGCAGGGCTCGACCTATCGCTATCTGGGCGCGGACTCGCGTTCGACCGGCGACGGGTGGGAGACGCTCGGTGATCTCGGGTACCTCGACGAGGACGGCTTCCTCTATCTCGTCGATCGCAAGACCGACATGATCGTGACGGGCGGCGCGAACGTCTATCCAGCCGAGATCGAAGGCGCGATCGATGGACACCCCGCCGTTCGCTCGAGCGCGGTCGTGGGCCTGCCCGACGACGACCTCGGCCAGCGTGTCCACGCGATCGTCGATGCGCCGGCCGGAGTTACCGAAGCCGAGTTGCGTGCAGAGCTCGCCGATCGCCTGGTCCGATACAAGATCCCGCGCACCTTCGAGTTCGTGGACGAGCCGCTGCGCGACGACGCGGGAAAGGTTCGCCGGTCCGCCCTTCGCGAGGCACGGATGCGGCGCGAGGAAAGCGCGTGACTTCCGTGGCATTCGGCAAGGTGCGCCGTTCAGCACTCCGCGAGGCGCGTATCGCGCCGCCGGACCCGAGCTCCAAGTGATCCTCGACGTCGCGCGTCGCGACCCGGGTGGCCTCGCCCTGACAGACGGGGAGCGCCGCTACACGTGGGCGGAGCTGGCCGATCGGGTCACGCGGCTGGCGCATCTCTATCGCGGAGAGCTAGGGCTGCGTCCCGGGGATCATGCCGCGCTCCTGATGGACAACCGGACCGAAGCGATCGAGCTCGTACTCGCCGCTTTCTTCGCCGGGATCTGGTTGACCCCGGTCAGCAAGCACCTGACCGAGGAAGAGATCACATACGTCCTCACCGACTCGGGTGCGAGTGTGACGCTCACCGACCCGGCGCACGAGGCGACGGTTCGTGCCGCGGCGCAGGGAGACGTGATCCTCGTGGGGGACGAACTCGAGGGGCTGGTCGCAGCGGCTTCCGATGCTCCCCTCGACCTCTCGGCGCCCGCGGGCGCAACGATGCTCTACACGAGCGGAACGACCGGGCACCCGAAGGGCGTCAAGCGCAAGCGGCCGACCGATGTCGCTGCGGCACTCGCCGGGCAGGAGCAGTACGGCCACGCGATTCAGCTCGATGGCCGAGGCCCGCACGTCGTGACCGGTCCCCTCTACCACGCCGCGCCGCTCCTCTTTGCCGTGTACGACATGCAGAACGGCGCCCCGGTCGTCGTGATGCCGCGGTGGGACGAGCAGGGGTTTCTCGATCTCGTGACGGAGCATGGCGCTCCGCACACGCATCTCGTCCCCACGATGTTCGTGCGTCTGCTGCGCTTGCCCGAGGCTGCGCGCGCGGCGTTCGACCCGTCGGTTCTCGACGTCGTCCTCCACGGCGCTGCGCCGATCGCGCGCGACACCAAGCAGCAGATGATCGACTGGTGGGGCCCCGTGCTCGTCGAGTACTGGGGCGGCTCGGAGAGTGGAGTCGCGACTCTTGCGACGTCCGAGGAGTGGCTCGCGCACCCTGGCACGGTCGGCCAGGCCGTGCCCCACTACGAAGTCTTTGCGGTCTCGGATTCAGGGGCGCGATTGCCCGTAGGCGAGACCGGTGCGCTCTACAGCCGTCATCGTCAGGTCGAGCACCTCTTCGAGTATCACGCGGCTGCAGAGAAGACCGCGGCAGCGTACCTGGACGAGAGTGCGTTCACGCTCGGCGACATCGGCTCCGTCGACGCGGAGGGCTGGGTGTTCCTCGCCGATCGCAAGTCGAACATGATCATCACCGGGGGTGTGAACGTCTACCCGGCCGAGGTCGAGCAGGTGTTGGCCGCTCATCCGGCCGTCTCCGACGTGGGCGTCTTCGGGATTCCGGATGACGAGTGGGGCGAGGCCGTGAAGGCCGCGATCGAGCTGCTGCCCGGAAGCGCCCCGAGCCCCGAGCTCGAACGGGAGATCCTTGTCTTCGCTCGCGAGAAACTCGCTGGCTTCAAGGTGCCCCGCTCGATCGACTTCGAGAAGGAGCTGCCGCGGACCCCCGCAGGCAAGCTGTACATCCGTCGTCTGCGCGACCGCTATTGGGCGGGCCGCGAGAAGAACATCTAACGTGGAAGGTCCAATGACCCAAAAGACCCGAACGCCGGCCGTCGAAGGCTGGTTTACTCTCGACGAAAACGACCCCCGGCTCCTCGGGACCCGCTGCACGAAGTGCGAGAACCTCTTCTTCCCGCGAGAGGAGACGTTCTGTCGGAACCCTGCGTGCGTGGGCACCGAGTTCGAAGAAGTGAAGCTCGGACGCCGCGGCCGGCTCTGGTCGTTCACGAACAACTGCTATGCGCCGCCGGAGCCCTACGTGTCCCCCAAGGACCCGTTCGAGCCCTACGCGATCGCCGCGGTCGAACTCGAAGAAGAGAAGATGGTGGTGCTGGGGCAGGTGGTCCCCGGGCTCGGCACTCAGGATCTAGAGGCGGGCATGGAGATGGAGCTGGTGCTCGGCACGCTCTTCGAAGACGACGAAAACGAGTATGTGGTGTGGCAATGGCGGCCGACCGAGGAAAGGAGCCAGGCATGAGCAGTGAAGTCGCGATCCTCGGAGCGGGCATGCACCCGTGGGGCAAGTGGGGCCGAAACTTCGTCGAGTACGGAGTGCACGCAGCGCGCGAAGCGATGAAGGACGCTGGTGTCGAGTGGGCTGACGTTCAGTTCGTCGCGGGCGCCGAGACGATCCGGAATGGCTATCCCGGGTACGTGTCCGGCGCGAGTGTCGCGCAGGCACTCGGTTGGAACGGTGCGCAGGTGACGAGTTCCTACGGCGCTTGTGCGTCGGGCTCCCAGGCGATCGCGACCGCCAGAGCGCAGATCCTGGCGGGGCTCTGCGACGTGGCCCTGGTGGTCGGCGCGGACACCACGCCCAAGGGCTTCTTTGCACCCACCGGTGGTGGCGATCGCACGAGAGATCCGGACTGGCTTCGCTTCCGCGTGCTCGGCGCGACGAACCCGGTTTACTTCGGGCTCTATGCGAGGCGCCGAATGGAACTCTACGGTGCGACCGAGGACGACTTCGCCCGCGTCAAGGTGAAGAACAGCCGCTGCGGCGCGGACAATCCGTACGCCCGCTACAAGAAGTCGTTCACGATGGAAGACGTGCTGGCCTCACCGATGGTGTCGGACCCGCTGCGTCTTCTGCAGATCTGCGCGACCAGCGACGGCGGCGCGGCGCTCGTGCTGACGAGCCTGGACTATGCGAAGAAGCACGCGACCGATCCGGCGAAGATCGCCGGGGTCTCGACCATCACGCCGCAGTATCCGAACACCGTGATCGAGATGCCGAACTTCTCGACCGACTCGGCGTTCGGTGTGGGCGTGCCCGACACGCCGTTCCGCGATTCGATCGCCAAGCCCGCGTACGAGCAGGCGGGGGTCGGTCCCGAGGACATGAATCTGGCGGAGTGTTACGACCTCTCGTCGGCGCTCGAACTCGACTGGTACGAGAACCTCGGACTCTGCAAGCCGGGCGAGGCGGAGAAGCTGCTGAACGACGGAACGACGAGCCTCGGCGGCCGGGTGCCGGTGAACGTCAGCGGCGGGCTCGGCGCGTTCGGCGAAGCGATTCCGGCTCAGGCGATCGCTCAGGTGTGCGAGCTGACTTGGCAGGTGCGCGGCCAGGCCGGGAAGCGCCAGGTCGAGGGAGCCCGCGCCGGCGTGACGGTGAATCAGGGTCTGTTTGGCCACGGATCCTCGGTGGTCGTCAAGCGCTAGGCTTCGCTCGAATCGAGGAGACTGAAAATGACGACTCCCTTCTGGTGCCTGCTCATCGTGGTGCTCATTCCGTACGTGCTCGCAGGCACGACGGGGTTCTTGAAGAACCGGGATCTCGGCTCTGTCGACAATGACCATCCGCGCGACCAGTCGAAGCAGTTCGCCGAGGGCAGTACGGGTCGCCGCGCTGTCGCCGCGCAGGAGAACGCGTGGGAAGCGACGGCGGTGTTCACCGCAGCGGTCGTCGTCGCCCATCTGGCGGGTGCGGCGGAAGGGACGTCGGCGATCGCAGCCATGGTGTTCGTCGTCGCAAGGATCGTCCATGGTTTCTGCTACGTGAGCGGCATCGCGATGCTCCGCAGCGTGAGCTTCCTGGTCGGCATCGTCTGCTGCCTGACGCTGTTCGGTCTGGCGATCCGGGCGTAGTCGCCTGGAACCTGACGGTGCGGGGCGCTAGCTCCGGCGCGCGGTCACCAGCCAGAGCGGGTCCGCACCTTCGGGTGAACGGTCGTGGACTTTCGGTTCCGCGTAGCCGCCCGCGATCGCGAAGTAGGTGCGCACCACGTCGAGCCGCTCTCGCGGCGGGAGGACGTGCCAGGCGCGAATCGCCTTGGTCGGGAAGCAGCGGTGCGAGAGCGCGACGATGTGGAGGCCGCCCGGTCGCAGGACGCGCGCGGCTGCGCGGAAGACTTCCGCGGGCCGCGTCAGGTACTGAAGAGAGACCGCATTGAGCACGACGTCGAAGCTCCCGCCGATGTAGGGCAGCTCCGGGTCGCGGTTCAGGTCGTGGACGAGGTAGTCGTCGAGTCGAGGGTTCTGCTCCAGTTCTTCCTCGTTCATGCCAAGGCCGGAGACGTGTCCCAGTGCCAGGTCCTCCGGAAGGTGCGAGACCCACGAGGACATCAGGTCGAGGACGTCGGAACCCGGTGGGATGAACTCCCGGTAGGCCCCGGTGAGGACCGCGACGGTGGCGTCGTCGATGTGAAGAACGAACCGCGGAGTGGCGTAGAAGCCGGCGTCGTCGCTCTCGTCGGCACGATCGAAGAAGCCGCCCGGGAAGGCGGGGTTGGGAACGTCGGGCATGGGGGACCTATCCTATCGCTTCCGCTCTTCGGCTCCTGTTCGCTGCGGAAGGAGACTCGCATGATCCGTGTCTACGGTTCCCCGATCACACGCGCCCAGCGCACCATGTGGATGCTCGAAGAACTCGGGCTCGAGTACGAGCAGATTCCGGCTGTCGTCCCGAGCAAGCTCGGCGAGCTCGCTTCGCGCGACGAGATCGTTGCGCTCAATCCGAGTGGCAAGGTGCCCGTCGTCGTGGACGGCGACCTGGTGCTGACCGAGTCGTACGCGATCAATCTCTACCTGGCTCGGCAATACGAGAGCCCTCTCACGCCGCGGACGGATGCGGAGTGGGCGAAAGTCTGGCAGTGGTCGTTCTGGATGGCGACGGAGATCGAGAACGACCTCCAGCGAGTGCTCGTGCCGAGGCGCGGCGGCTTCCTCGACAAGCTGACGGATGCGCAGCGCAAAGAGGACGAGCTCGTCCTGTGGGGCCTGCGCGAGCGACTCAAGACGCTCGATGCGGCTGTCGAAGCCTCCGACTGGCTCGTCGGGGGGCGCTTCAGCGTCGCGGACTTGAATGTCGCCTCGATGCTCGCCCTCGCAGAGCCCTCCGGGGTGGACCTGAACTCGGTCCCGCACGCAAACCGCTGGCTCCGGCGCTGCCTGGCCCGGCCCGCCGCCCGGGCCGCGTGGGGTAAGGTGATAGAGGATGCGGAGCAGTTCGGCTTCGTGGGGGATCTCGAGATCACGGAGAGTTGATCGCTGAGGAGACGCGCATGTGTCGGAACATCAAGACCCTCTTCAACTTCGAGCCCCCGGCGACGGACGACGAAGTGCGCGCGGCGTCGCTGCAGTTCGTCCGGAAGCTCTCTGGCTTCACGAAGCCCTCGAGAGCGAACGAAGACGCGTTCGAACTGGCAATCGACGAAGTCACCGAGGTGGCCCGCAAGCTGGTCGACTCGCTCGTGACGAACGCGCCGCCGCGAGATCGTGAAGAGGAGGCCGCGAAAGCGCGCGCCCGTGCGGCGGAGCGGTTCGGGGCGCGCGCTTAGTACGCCGCCGCTGGGGACGCGGGAGTCACTCGCTCGGCAGCGCGAACGCGACGACTGTGTCGCCCGGCTCGGACCAGCCGTGGCCGCCGGCCGCGACGACGACGAACTGCCGTCCGTCGGACTTCGAGCGGTAGCTGAGGGGCGTGGCGTTCGCCGTGAACGGGAGCCGGTGGCTCCAGATCTCTTCACCGCTGTCCGCGTCGAATGCGCGCAAGAACTTGTCGGTGGTCGCGCCGATGAAGACGAGCCCGCCGGCGGTGGCGATCGAGCCGCCGAGGTTCGGGGCCCCGAATGGCAGCCACATCGGGAACGGCGCCTGATCGCGCGTCGTGCCGAGTCGCGATTCCCAGACGACCTTGCCACTCGCGAGGTCGACCGCCGTGATCAGCCCCCACGGCGTCGGGTTACAGGGCGTACCGAGCGGTGAGAAGAGCGGCCCGCGACGCACGGCGTAGGGCGTGCCGTCCATCGGGTAGAGCTCTGCGGGATAGGCGGCGACCTTACTCGGCAGTGCGTCGTACTCGGCACGCGGGATCAACTGCACGGACGAGATGGTCCGCATCTGATTGACGTAGATCCGCCCACGGACCGGATCGAGCGACATCCCGCCCCAGTTGGGCCCCCCGGCGTTGCTCGGAAACAGGATCGACCCTTCGAGCGTCGGGGGCGTGAAGATCCCATCGTTCCGGTAGCTCGCGATCAATTCGCTGCAGGCCTTTCGATCCCACGGCGTGAATCCGAAAGCGTCTTCCGGTTCGAGTTTCGGCGGGTGGAGCGGTGGCGGGTGCGTCGGGAAGGGCTGTGTCGGCGAGAGCTGCTCGCCCGGGGCTCCGTCCTGGGGCACAGGACGCTCCTCGACCGGGAAGAGGGGTGTGCCGGTACGCCGATCGAGCAAGAAGACGTGCCCCATCTTGGTGACCTGGGCGAGCGCTGGAATGTTCACGCCGTCTCGTTCGAGTTCGAAGAGCGTGGGCTGCGCCGGGACATCGTAGTCCCACAGATCGTGGTGGACCGTCTGGAAGTGCCAGGCGAGCTCACCGGTCGAGGCGTGCAACGCGACGACCGAGCTGCCGTAGTGATCGATGCCGTCTCGAGCACCGCCGAAGAGATCCGGCGAGGGATTGCCGGTGGGCACGAAGACGAGGTCGAGCTCCGGATCGGAAGAGATCGGTGCCCAGACGTTTGGTGTGCCGCGCGCCCAGCCCGGTTCGCTCCGATCCCAATTCGGGGGCACGGGATCCCACGCCCACCGCAGCGCTCCGGTGCGCACGTCGAAGCCGCGCACGACTCCGGCGGGTGCATCGACACGCAGGTTGTCCGAGACGAGGGCTCCGACGACGACCACGTCTCCGACGACGGCCGGCGGAGAGGTCGGGTAGTACTCCCAACCCGGGACGTCCTCGCCGATCCCTTCGCGCAACGAGACGCGTCCGGCCTCGCCGAAGTCTGGGCAGGGCTCGCCGGTCGCCGCGTCCAGTGCGATCAGCTCGGAGTCGACGGTTCCTGTGAAGATGCGAGCCTCGCAGTGTCCGCCCTTCTCGCCGTTCCCCCACCATGCGACGCCGCGGCAGGTGCGGGGATACGGGCCGTCGAGTTTCGTGAGGCGCTGCTGCGGGTCGAACGCCCAGCGTTCTGCGCCGGTCTCGGCGTCGATCGCGATCACGCGATTGAACCCGGTGCAGAAATAGAGGCTGTCGCGCACCATGATCGGAGTCGCATTGAAAGAAGTGCGGGTCGTGCCGTCGCTTCCGTCGGAGATGTCGCCGTGGCGATAGCTCCACGCGATCTCGAGATCCGCGACGTTGGCCGGCGTGATCTGCGTGAGAGGCGCGTACTTGGCCCCGCCCTTGTCTCCGCCATAGTCCCGCCACTCCGACGTCGGGCCCGAGTGGTCCAGAGGGGCCGGCGGACCGCACGCGAGCAGACACGCGGAAGCGAGCGCGAAAGCCAGGCCGATTCGCCTACGGAGGCCGGCTCGGGAACGAGGCGCAGCCATCGACCGAGGATTCGGGACGCGAACGGGCGGCCAGACGCTCAAGGCGCGCACTCTACCAGATCCGCTAGCCCCGATCCGCCATTCGTTTTCGAGTGGAGACGCGTCAGAGTGCGCGAGGCGGCGTCGCGCGCAGGCCGCGCCGCCCGGAGCCTACTCGCCGTAGGTGAGGAACGGCGCGGCCGAGCACGGCGGCGAATCGTGTGCTCTGGCGCGAGCTTCCGCGCTGTCCGCCGGAAACGAATGGCGGATTGGGGCTACAGGAGGGGCTATCCTCAGGGCGATGGAACGAGAATCTCAGACCACTGCCTACGAGGTCCGCTGCCACCGCTGCGACTGCTCGTTCGCGCCTGGAACGAAGCACTGCGTGCACTGCGGGGATCGGATCGGCCGCCCCATCCAGATCGCGGGTCTGCCCGGGCTCGACGTGCGAGACGAAGAAGAGGGAGAGTCCGAGGTGATGGGCTCTCCGACGTTCCTGCGCGGAGCCATGTGGGCGCTCACTGCGGTCGTCGCGATGGTCATGACGGCAATCCGCGCGTGTCAGGGCGGATAGGGAGGGCCCGGTGAGCGAAAAGGTGAACAAGACGGAGGCGGAGTGGCGCGCCGAACTCAGCCCCGAGGAGTTCGAGGTGACGCGGCAAGCCGGGACGGAGCGAGCGTTCAGCGGGCGCTATTGGGATACGAAGGACGCGGGCACCTACCGTTGTCGCTGCTGCCAGGCGCCCCTCTTCGATTCTGAAACCAAGTACGACTCGGGAACCGGCTGGCCCAGCTTTTATGCGCCGCTCGAAGGGGACGCCGTCGCAGAGCACAGCGATGCGTCGTTCGGGGTGATCCGGACCGAGGTGACCTGCGCCCGGTGCGATGCCCATCTGGGCCATGTGTTTCCGGATGGTCCCGCACCCAGCGGGGCCCGCTATTGCATGAACTCCGCGTCCTTGGCGCTCGAGTCGCGCACCGATGAGGCTTCGGGCGACGACTGAAGCCCTGCTCCTGCTCTGCCGAAGAGCAGGAGATGCCCCCCCCCGATTCGATCGATCTGACGAATCCGGGCGCCTATGTGGACGGCGTCCCCCACGCATCCTTTCGTGCACTCCGTGAGAAGGATCCGGTGTCCTGGCAAGAGGAGGCCCACGGTCCGGGCTTCTGGGCGGTGACCCGCCACGCCGACGTCGTGCAAGTTTCGAAGAGCCCGAAGATCTATTCGTCCGCGCTCGCTGCGACCCACGTGACCGAGCCCGCCGCGGACGAGCTCGAAGTTCTGCGCTCGCTGCTGATCAACATGGATCCGCCGCAGCACGTGAAGTTCCGCCGGCTCGTTCGAAGCGGCTTCACGCCGTCGCGTGTGCAACTCCTTCGCCGTCGGGTACAAGAGCACGCGCGCGAACTTGTGGAATCGTTGCTCCAAAAGGGTGAATGCGACTTCGTCACCGAGGTCGCAGCCGAACTCCCGATGCGCGTGATCTCGGAACTGCTGGGCATCCCCGAGCAGGATCGCCAGAAGATCTTCGATCTCTCGAACCGGCTCATCGGGTTCGATGACCCGGAGTTCCAGAACTCGCCGGAGGCCGGCAAGCAGGCGGCCGCCGAGATGTGGCTCTACGCCCACCAGCTCGCTGGCGAGCGCAAGGGCGGCGATGGCGACGATCTCACCAGCGTGTTGATGCGGGCCGAGATCGATGGCGAGGGACTTTCAGAGCCCGAGTTCGACAACTTCTTTCTGTTGTTGGCCGTTGCAGGGAACGAAACCACAAGGAATCTGATTTCCGGGGCGATGCAGGCGCTGATTGAGCATCCCGACCAGTGGGAACGACTCCGCCGCGACCGCTCACTCTTGTCCACCGGAGTCGACGAATTCTTGCGTTGGGTGACTCCCGTCATGCACTTCCGACGCACGGCCGGGGTCGACACGGAGCTCGCGGGACGCCGGATCACGGCGGGCGACAAGGTGGTGATGTTCTATCCGTCCGCGAATCGGGATGCCGCCGTCTTCGATGATCCGGGTCGCTTCGACATCTCGCGTACGCCCAATCCGCATCTCGCCCTCGGAATCGGGGAGCACTACTGCCTGGGTGCGAATCTCGCCCGACTGGAGATCGCGGCGGTCTTCGACGAGCTGCTCCGCCGCGTCAATCGGCTGGAGGCCGGAGGGCCTGTCCGGCGGTTGCGCTCGAGCTTCATCGCCGGGATCAAAGCAATGCCGGTGCGCGTGCTCGCCGAGGAGTAGCACGGCGGTTTTCGGCCGCCCTCGCTAGCGGGGCTGTTGATACGGCTCTTCGCTCGAACGCTTGATGAGTTCTCCCGTCGCGAGCGCGGCATCACTGGCGACGCCGTTGTAGAGCGCTCCCTCGACCGGCGTCCAGCTCGACGGGCTGCGTTCGTAGAGCGCGGCGATCGTCTCCCCCGACTTGGCTGCGGTGGTTCTCAGCCGATGCGCGCGGATGCGTGCGAAATCGCTGGGTCCGAGATCGCGAAAAGTAGGAGCCACGCCTCGCAGGATCTTGCCGCTGCTCGCGAGGTCGGAAGTGTCTGCCACGGCGGAGATCCGAAAGACGGAGCCGCGGTGGGCGATCCAGGTGACGTGATACACCGAGCCGCGCTCTTCGGTCTGGAGGACCACCGCGGGGAGGCCATGGATTTGCGACGGTTCGAGTCGGTCGAGGAGACGCTTGTGCAGGCCGTCCGCCCGGGCTCCCTCGATCGGGTCCTCGCCCTTCGACGAGATCTGGAGCATGGCGAACGTTCTGCCCTTGCTCTTGGGCTTCACGGCGAGCACGTGGGTTGCGTGGTTCTGTCGTTTCCAGTCGAGCGGAAAATCGATCTGGAAGCCGAGCTCTGGGTGCAGGAACGTCTGTTCCGCGAAGACGCCCGCAGTCGGGTTGTCGCCGAGAAGGAGCCCGTTCAGTCGCATGAGGAACGCACTGCGTCCGGGGGCGATGGCCGGCACGTCGGCAGCCTCGAGCCCGGCCGCGAATGCGTCGACGTTTCCCACACGCTCTCCGGTGGTCGGGTGGGAGTCGAAGAAGCTCGTCTTGGAGCCCTTGCCGTCTCGGGCGCCCTCGGCGAGTCGTTCCATCCGGGCGAGGATGTCTCCGAGCGCGTTCGGGTCCCAGCCGGCGGCGGCGGCGATCTTCATTCCAGTCCGATCCGCTTCGTGTTCCTGGCTGCGGCCCCGTCGGGCAAGCACCAACCCGCTCGTCACCTTGCCCGGGAACGCCAAAATGCTCCCGAGAGATTTGCTGACGGTTCCGACGATCGCGGCGGGTAGTCCGAGGACGATCGCGAACGGGGTTGCGGCGGTGACCCGCTGGACGGTGTGCCGTCCCGCGACGTGTCCGATTTCGTGGCCAATCACCGCAGCGATCTCGTCTTCACGGATGGCTGTGGCGAGCAGTCCGCGAGACAGGTAAACGAAGCCGCCGGGGAGCGCGAACGCATTCGGCTCGGCCATGTCGACCACTGCGATGTGGTACTCGACATCCTGGCGCGGCGACTCCTTTGCGAGGCGCGCGCCGATCTGCTGCACGTAGGCCTGCAGCGCCTCGTCGGGCACGAGGCCGATCGTGGCCTCGACTTCCTTGGCGGCCTCTTCGCCCAGCCCGCGCTCGCCCTGCTTCGAGACCAGAACGACTTCTGGGCGTCCGCTCACAGGATTGCGCGCACATGCGCACAGCACGGCGACGATCAACAGGGCCCAGAGCGGGGCCCCGGCTCGCATGGGCGGGCTACTTCTCGATCGAAATCGCCTGGCGCGGACAGAGTCGGACCGACTCCTCGACCTTGGAGCGAAGCTCCTCGCCGGGCTCTTCGATCAGGATATGGAGCTCGTCATCGTCGTCCACCTTGAACACCTGGGGACAGACGTCCATACAGACAGCGTTGGCTTCGCAGAGGTCGAAATCGACGACGACCTTCATGGCTCCTCCTGCCGGGGATCGTTTTCCGGCGAGTCGGAAGGCTACCACGAGAAATTGCGCCCGGGTACCGCCAGTGCGTACTTCTGGTGGGGAGGTTTCGGACCCGAGAGCGGTCAGGCGGCAGCCCGGTAGCGCCCCGGCTCGACCTCGATGACCTGGCCCGCTCGCATCAGTCGGTCGATGTGCTGCGACATGCTGCGGCGCTCGACGGGTTCGGCGTGGGGGACGTGGTCGCCGGGGCGGTAAACACAGCGGTGCGCCGCGACGTCGTCGAGGGTACGCGGTTCGGTCAGAAATTCGAGCAGGCGCGCCTCGCGCCGCGGGATCGCGGAGGAGAAGCGGTCCAGGCGTTCGAGGAAGGCAGAGCGGCCGTCGAGCACGCCGATGTGGTGGAACGTCGCGTACCAGCGGGTATCGATCTCGCGCACGCGAGCCAGGCTCCGCTCGAAGTCTTCGAGATCCGACCACGCGTCGCCGTAGTAGGGGCCGAAGCTCGAGAGATCGATGTCTCCGAGGTAGAGCACTCCCTCGGGCTCGACGAGGAAGGCGCAGTGTCCGCGTGTGTGGCCGGGCGTGTGGATCACGTGGACCCGCACCCCGCCGCCGAGGTCGAAGACGTCTCCGTCCGAGAAGGGCTGGGCATCTGGCCGCGGCTCGTAGTGGAACTGCTCGACGATCGCCTTCGCCCAGGCATCGCCGAAGCCGTCCGAGTAGCCGAAGATCGCGAGGAAGCCCTCCAGCGATTGCATTCCCGGCAGGTCGGCCTCGTGCAGGTGGCAAGGGACGTCCCGAAACAGCGAGTTGCCCGCGACGTGGTCTTCGTGGCAGTGGCTGTTCAGGAGGCGATCGACCCGGGGCAGTGAAGTTCGTTGCCGGACTCCCAGCGCCGGGTCGATGATCAACGTCTCCGCGGCGCCGCGTACGACGAGGGAATTGCCATCGGGGTACTTCCCGTCCTCCTCTCCGAAGAGGACGGTGACCGGGCCGAGTTCTTGATCGCGAAGCGCCATTGCGAGTGGCATGATAGCGAGATGGCCAAGGCGCGGAGCTATTGGCTCGTGAAGAGCGAGCCGTTCAAATATTCGTGGGATCAGCTCGTGAAGGACGGCTGGACCTATTGGGATGGCGTGCGGAACTACGCGGCGCGAAACAATCTCGCCGCGATGGAAAAGGGCGATCTGCTGCTCTACTACCACTCGAACGAGGGGAAGGAGGTCGTCGGCATCGCTCGGGTCCGCACGGAGCACTATCCCGACCCGACCGCCGAAGATCCGCGCTGGGTCGTGGTCGACGTCGAGCCGGTCAAGCCGTTCGCGCGCGCCGTCACGCTCGCCGAGATGAAGCAGACTCCCGCGCTGGCCAAGCTCGAGTTGTTGCGCCAGGGCCGTCTCTCGGTGGTTCCGATTCGGAAGACCGAGTTCGATCGGATCCTGAAGCTGGGCGAGACGAAGCTCTAGGACTCCGCCCGAGCCATCGAGCGGAAGACTCAGTTCTTGCGTGCGGTCGCGAGGTGCTCGGTGAGCGCTGCGAGCCACGCCGCAGGATTTTCGAGCTGCGGGCTGTGGACGGCTTCCGGGATCACGATCTGGCGCGCTCCGGTGATGCCGTGCTCCATCACGTCCGACGGCTTTCGAAACGGCACGTCGTCTTCTCCTACGAGGATCGTCGTCGGGCAGGCGATTTCGCCGAGCCGGCCGGTCACGTCGTCGTGTTCGGCGAGGACGTTTCCGAGATCGCTGAAGGCGACGGGGTCCATCGCGTGAATTTTGGCCTCGATGCGACCCCAGTAGACATCCTCACCCATGCGTTCCATCGACCGCGCGACGGGTGCGGGCCGCAGGGGCTCCTTCTCGGCCACTTTTCGCATCAAGGCGAAGAGCGCATTCATGCCCTGGCTCTTCGCGATCTGCCCCCCGACCTCGAACCACTTGCGGGTCGGCATCTCGAGCGGGCCGGGCGCCGTGTCCATCAGCACCAGCGAGGAGACGCGCCCCGGGTGCGCCAACGTGAAGCGCAGTGTGACCATGCCGCCGAGGGAATGGCCGAGGAGATCGCACCGCTCGATGCCGACCGCGTCGAGGAAGCCGAGCAGGTCGTCGGTCAGCTGGTCGAGCGAGTAGCCCTCGCCCGGGTTGTCGCTGCCGCCGTGGCCTCGTTGGTCGATTGCCACCGTCCGGCCCAGCGGAGCGAGTTCGGGGATCTGCTCGCGAAAGTCGTCGCGGGAGCCCGTGAAGCCGTGGACGAGGACCAGGGGGCGTGCGCCGTCACCCTGTTCTTCATATTCGAGTTCGATCGAGCCCGTGCGTGCGCGCTTCGGATTGGCGTGGTTCATGGACGGATTCTATCGTGCGAAGGAGAGGAGGGCTGGATGCCCGGCGACCCGGATCTCGAGGCGCTCGGTGAGGAAGTACCGCTCCTCGAGGGGATTCGCACCACCCGCGCGATCCGGCGGCTGAAGTCCGATCCGGTCCCGCGCGAGTTGATCCGCAAGGTGTGCGAAGCGGGCACCTTTGCCCCGAGCGGTGGCAATCGGCAGCCGTGGCACTTTGTCGCCGTGACCGACCCGGAGTTCCGAGGCTGGATCGCCGATCGGTACCGGCCGATTTTTCGCGACTACATCGCGCCGGGCGTCGAGCGCGCCAAGTCTCCCGACTTTCCCGAATCGGGCCGCCGCATGCAGCGGGCCGCGATTCATCTCGCAGACCACCTCCACGAGGTCCCGGTGCTGCTCTTCGTCGCCGGTTGGCTGCGCCGCGGAGAGCCGCAGCTGCAGGCGCTGATGCCGGCCGCGCAGAACATCCTGCTCGCCTGCCGCGCCGTCGGGCTGGGCGTGTCGCTCACGACTCTCCATCTCTCGTTTGGTCGCGAGGTGGATGACAGACTCGGGCTGCCGGATGGGGTGCGGAGCTGTGCCATGCTCCCGATCGGTTGGCCGCTGGGCCGATATGGACGACCGCCGCGGCGGTCGGTGGACACGTGTCTCCACTTCGACCGGTACGAGGCGGCGGATGGAGCCAGCGGAGAGGAGGAGGATCGAGATGCAGGGTGAGATCGTCGTGATCGGAGGTTCTTCGCACCCCGAGCTGTCGCATGCGATCTGCGATGGGCTCGGAATCGAAATGGCTCCCTCGCGAGTCGTCCGGTTCGCGAACGACAACATGATGGTGCAGATCGACCAGAATGTGCGCGAGGCGGACGTCTTCGTGATTCAGACCTCGTCGCCGCCCGTTTCGGACGGAATCCTCGAGCTGCTGATCACGATCGATGCGCTGCGGCACGCCTCGGCCGCGCGGGTGACAGCGGTCGTTCCGTACTTCCCGTACGCGCGCTCGGACAAGAAGGACCGGCCGCGCATCTCGATCACCGCGCGCCTGATGGCCGACGTGATCGAGACGGCCGGCGCGAACCGTGTGCTGACGATGGATCTCCACGCGCCGCAGGTGCAGGGATTCTTTCGGGTCCCGGCGGACAACTTGCTCGCGTCGACCCTGCTCTGCGATCACCTTGCGGCGACACGAGATCTTTCGAACTCGGTGCTGGTGGCCGGGGATGTGGGAGAATCGAAGGACGTCGGGCGCTACGCGCGGCGGCTGAACCTGCCGATTGCAATCGTCGACAAGCGGCGCGACGGCGACGACGATCGAGCCATCGCCACCCAGCTGATCGGCGACGTCGAAGGCAAGGACGCGATTCTCATCGACGACGAGGTGGCGACGGGTGGGACGCTGATCGAGGCCGCGCGGTTCTGTCTCGAGCGGGGCGCACGCCGTGTCGAGGCCGCGGTCGTGCACCCGGTGTTGCCGGGCGACGCGGTCAAGCGCATCGGAGAATCCCCGATCGAGGCCCTGATCGCTACGGATAGCGTGCCCATTCCGCCCGACAGGCGCGCCGATTGGATCGAGGTCGTCTCGGTCGCGCCGCTCCTGGCCGACGCCATCCGCGCCATCCACACAGGCCGCTCCGTCTCCGCCCTCTTTGTTTAGAAACGGGGACGGTCTTAAGAAATTAAGAAATTCTCCCTCCAGGGAGAATTTCTTAATTTCTTAAGACCGTCCCCGGATTTAGTTATTCGCGCAGTGTTCGTTGGCGAGGGCGTCGGCGTATTCGTTCCAGCGGGAGCCGTCGTGGGCCTTGATCCATTGGACGGTGACGCTCGGACGCGCCTGACCGATCGTCCAGAGTTCTTTGACCAATTCGAGGTTCGCGATCGGGCCCGATTTTCGGCGCCAGCCGCGCTTTTCCCAACCCGCGGCCCATTGGTTGACCGTCTGGACGCAGAGGTTGCTGTCCGAGTAGAGCGTGGTGTTCGAGTCCGCGGGCAACATGCGCAGCCCCGCGATCATCGCAGCCAGTTCCATCCGGTTGTTGGTCGTGCCCGGGTCGCACCCGCCGCACTCTTCGACGATGCGATCGTCTTCGACCCAGACGGCGCCCCAGCCGCCGGGGCCGGGGTTGCCTTCACAAGAACCGTCGGTGAACACCCCGGTCTTGGGACCACTCGTGTAATGCAAGAGAACGTCAGCGCGACTCATGGCTGCGGAACGTATCACTTGGACGCTCCGCCGGGACCCCCGCGATACTCTTCGAGGAACGCGTTCTTCCACGACTCGTAGTCACCCGCGAGGATCGCATTGCGCGCCTCGCTCATGAGCCACTGGTAGAAGTGCACGTTGTGGATCGACGCGAGCACGGCCGAGAGGATCTCGTTGCTCTGAAAGAGATGCTGCAGGTACGCCCGGCTGTAGCCGCCGGTGCAGGTGGCGCATTCGCAAGTCGGGTCGATCGGGTACTTGTCCCGTCGGTAGCGCCGATTCGTCAACCGCAGCCGGCCGCGCTTCGTGAAGATGGTGGCCGAACGTGCGTAACGCGTGGGAATGACGCAGTCGAAGAGATCGATCCCCATGCCGATGGTCTCGACGAGGTCCTCGGGCAGCCCCACGCCCATCAGGTAGCGCGGCTTCTGCTCGGGCAGGAGCGGTGCGGTGAACCCGGTGATGCGGCAGAGCAGCTCGTGCCCCTCGCCCACCGAAACGCCCCCGATGGCGTACCCCGGGAGGTCGAGGTCGATGAGCGCCTGGGCGCAGCTGCGCCGCAGCCGTTCGTGCACGCCGCCCTGCACGATTCCGAACAGCGCCTGATCCTTGGGCCGCGCATGCGCGGTCACGCAGCGCTCCATCCACTGGAGCGTCCGCCGCACGCCCGCACCGGCGAGCTTCTCGTCGGCTGGGTAGGGCGTGCACTCGTCGAATGCCATGATCACGTCCGCGCCGAGCTCGTTCTGGATTTCGATCGACCGCTCCGGAGTGAGGTCGACCTCGCTCCCGTCGAGCTCGTGCGTGAAGCGCACGCCGCGGTCGGTGATTTCCTTGCGCGGCAGGGAGAAGACCTGGAACCCGCCGCTGTCGGTGAGGATCGGCCCGGACCACCGCATGAACTCGTGCAGCCCGCCGAGCTTGCGGACGAGTTCGGAGCGGCCGCGCACCGAGAGATGGAACGTGTTGGCGAGCACGACCTGCGTGCCGGTGGCTTTGACCTGGTCGGGCGTGAGCGCGCGCACCGCCGCGTGGGTGCCGACCACCATGAACGCGGGTGTCGACACCTCTCCGTGCGGTGTGGCGAAGACGCCTGCGCGCGCGCTTCCAGAGCGTCCGTCCTGCCGAAACGAGAAGTTCACGGCGCGGATCCTAGCGCGACCGGAAGTCACTCTTGCTACCTTCCCAAATCGGGAGGTTTCGCCATCGCTGCCGCGTTCGCCGATCGTCTGATCCTTCGCGTGCGCGAGCTGGGCCACCCACTTTGCGCGGGCATCGACCCGATTCTGAGCCAGATTCCGGCCCCTTTTCGCGTCGGGACGATGGCGCCCGGCGATCCGGCGACCGCCGACGCCGTCGAGCGCTTCTGCCTCGCCTATCTCGACCGCGTCGCGGACCGGGTTGCGATCCTCAAGCCGCAGAGCGCGTTCTTCGAGGCGCTGGGCTGGCGGGGCGTGAAGGTCTTGTCGGGACTGCTCGCGGAAGCGCGCTCCCGGGGGCTCCTCGTGCTCCTCGATGCCAAGCGAGGCGACATCGGCTCGACCGCGGCGGGCTACGCGGCCGCCTATCTCGAGGAATCGTCGCCGCTCCGCGCCGACGCGTTGACGATCAATCCCTACCTGGGAACCGACACGGTCGAGCCGCACGTGGCCGCGGCGGAGGTTTCTGGAAGCGGTCTCTTCGTACTCACACGGACCAGCAATCCGGGCGGCCGCGATTACCAAGAGCTCGAGGCAGCCGGCCGCCCTGTCTTCGAGCATGTGGCGGGTTCGCTCGCGCCGCTCGCCAAGCGGCTCGTCGGCCCGGAGACCGGCTACTCGGGCCTCGGGTTGGTCGTGGGCGCCACCTATGCGGACGAGAGCCGGCGGCTGCGGGAGCTCCGCCCTGATGCTTTGTTCCTGGTGCCGGGGTACGGCGCCCAGGGCGGGACCGGAGAAGCGGCCGTGGCCGGGTTCGTGCGGGGGCCGACGGGGCGCCTCGAGGGCGGTGTCGTGAACTCGGCCCGCGGGCTGAGTTTTCCGGAGGGCAGCGGGGACGACGCGGCCAGCTGGGAGCGCGCGGTGGATGGCGCGCTCGACCGGGCGATCTCGGAACTCGGCGAGGCAACGGCGTAGCCCCAGCCTCGAAAGCGTGGCCCCACCCTCAATAGGGAAGGGCGCGAGCGCGTCGCTAGCGGTAGGTCTTTCGCTCGCCGGAGCTGCGGCGCACGCGCACGCGGCGGATCTTCGCCTTGCGCTTGGCGTTGGCGCGGGCGCTCTTGCGGCGGTTGCGGTGCGGCAGTGTCGTGGACTTCTTCATGAGGCGCGGCAAGTTAGAGGAGGCTCGAGCCGGCCGCCAGGGGCCGCCGCCGAGGCGCTGAGCCGGTCTGCCCGCGGGGGGTCGCTACCCTCCCCAGATGCAGACCCCCCTCGATCGGATGGCGGACTTCGATCTCACCCCGGAACAGCGCCAGGTGCGGGCCACGGTTCGGGAATTCGCCGAAAAAGAGATCCTCCCGCACGTCGAACGCTACGAGCGCGAGGCCCGCTACCCGAGCGATCTGGTCCAGAAACTCGTCCCTCTCGGGTTCATGGGGCCGATGATTCCCGAGCAGTACGGCGGCTCCTATTCCGACATCCTGACGTACGGGATCATCTGCGAGGAGCTCGCCCGGGTCGACTGGGTGGTCGCCTCGGTCGTCTCGGTGGCGAACTCCCTGGTCGCGGGGTCCATCCTCCACCACGGCAGCGACGCCCAGAAGGAGCGCTGGCTCCCGCAGATCGCGAACGGCTCGTCGCTCTGTTCGGCCTGTCTGACGGAGCCCGGCGGGGGGACGGATCTCGGCAACATGCAGACGACCGCCACACGGGCGGACGGGGGTTGGCGCCTGACGGGCACCAAGGTGTTCATCTCTCACGCGGCACACGCCGGCCTGTTCTTCGTCGTCGCGAGCGTCGACCGGGAGCTCAAGCACAAAGGGGTGACGGCCTTCCTGGTCGATCCGCATGTGACGGACGGGATCCAGATCGGCGACTTTCCGATGCGGACCCTCAAGCGCGACAACCTGGCCGAAGTGCATTTCGAAGACGCGTTCGTGCCGGATGACGCGGTGCTCGGCGGACCGGGCAAGGGATTCCCGGTGCTCGGCTCCGCTCTCGACACGGGCCGGTTCTCGGTGGCTGCACGCTGTGTCGGCCAGGCGCAAAGGTGCATCGACCTGGCCGTGCCGTACTCCCTGGAGCGCGAAGCGTTCGGCCAGAAGATCGGCGAGTTCCAGATGATCCAGCAGAAGATCTCCGACATGGCGTGCCGCACGCAGGCCGCGCGAAGCATCGTCTATCAGCTGGGCCGGATGAAGGACGCCGGCGTCCCGCGCGCATCGATGGAGGCGTCGATGGGCAAGTTGATGGCCAGCCAGGCGGCCGTCGCCAACGCGCTCGACGCGATCCAGATCCACGGTGGCTACGGGCTCTCCGAGGAGTACGAAGTCGGCCGCCTGCTGCTCGAGGCCAAGTCGCTGGAGTTCGGCGAGGGCACGAGCGAACTGCACACCAAGCTCATCGCCGAGTTCATGCTCGGCATCCGCAAACAATGAGTCCGACTTCGATCCGAGGGGAATTCCGTGTCCGATGACGCCCGCCGCAGACTGCTCGACCTGATTCTCGAGACCTTCGAGCACCGCGAGATCACCTTGTCGAGCGGCAAGAAGAGTAATTTTTATCTCGACTGCCGCCGTCCGTTGATGACACCGCTCGGCCAGCAGCTCGCAGGCGAGTTGCTGCACCAGAAACTCACCGGCGGTCCCCCAGTCGATTCGGTCGGCGGGATGGCGGTGGGCGCCGTACCGTTGGTATCGGCGGTGCTCTCGGCGGCGGAACGCAGTGCACCGGGCACGCCTCTTCTCGGATTCTTCGTGCGCAAAGAGACCAAGGGCCACGGCCTGCGCAAGCGGATCGAGGGGCGCTTCGAGCCGGGCCAGGTCGTCGCGCTGGTCGAAGACACGTGCACGACCGGCGGCTCCACCCTCGACGCGCTCGACATCGTCGAAGCCGAGGGGGGAAAGGTGGCGCGCGTGCTTTGTCTGGTCGATCGGGGTGAGGGTGCACAGGAAGCGTTCGCCGAACGCGGTGTCGCGCTCGAGCCGTTGTTCGATCGCTCCGACCTGCCGATCTAGCGCTCGTGGCGAATTCCCCGCCGGGCTCCGGACTCCCGCGCGAGCCGATCCAGCGTCTGGTCGGCCCGTTCGAGCGCTTCCTTCACGTCGAGTCCGCCGGCGGTGTCGTGCTGCTCATCGCAGCCGTCGTGGCGCTGGTGCTCGCCAACTCGCCTGGGTCCGAGGCGTTCCTCGGCTTCTGGAAGATGCGTGTCGCGTTCGCGATCGGCGGCTTCGAGATGGACCACTCGCTGAAGCATTGGATCAACGACGGTCTGATGGGAATCTTCTTCTTCGTCATCGGACTCGAGGTGAAGCGCGAGCTGGTCCTCGGCGAGCTGCGCGATCTGCGCCGGGCGGTGTTGCCACTCGTGGCCGCGGTCGGCGGCATGGTCGTGCCCGCCGGGATCTATCTCGCGCTCCAGGCGGGCGAGCCGTCCGCGCGCGGCTGGGGCATCCCGATGGCGACCGACATCGCGTTCGTCGTCGGGATCCTCGCGCTGCTGGGCTCGCGCATTCCGATGGGGCTGCGCGTGATGTTGCTCTCGCTCGCCATCGCGGACGACATCGGCGCCATTCTCGTGATCGCGATCGGGTACACGGACGGCCTGAGCCTCTCGTGGCTCGCAGCCGGCGTGGGCGGCATGGGGCTCGTCATGCTCCTCGCCTACCTCGGGGTGCGAAGCATCGGTGTGTACATGCTAGTCGGGGGCTTCGTCTGGCTCGGCTTCCACGAATCCGGTGTACACGCGACGATCGCTGGAGTGTTGCTCGGTCTGGCGACTCCGGCACACAGCTGGATCGGCGAGGGCACGCTTGCAGAGCTCTCGGAGAAGACGTTCGCGGTGTTGCGTGGCGAGGGTCTCGAGGGAGGCGCACGTCACCACGCGCTCCGTCAAGTCGAGACGGCCGCGCGCGAGACGATCTCGCCGCTCGAACGCCTCGAAGCGGCGCTCCATCCCTGGGTGGCCTTCCTGATCATGCCGCTCTTTGCTTTCGCCAATGCCGGGGTCGTGCTCGACCTCGCAGATCTGGCCGACCCGGTGGCGGTTGCAGTCGCGGCGGGTCTCGTGGTCGGCAAGCCTCTGGGCATCGTCGGGTTCAGCGCGCTCGCGGTGGCCCTCGGGATTGCGCGGCTGCCCGAGGGTGTCGGCTGGGGAGCACTCACCGGTGGCGCGTTCCTCGCCGGGATCGGCTTCACGATGGCTCTCTTCATCGCCGACCTGGCGCTGTACGCAGACGATCTCGATGCCGCGAAGGTGGGCATCCTCGGCGCGTCGCTGGTCTGCGGAGTCCTGGGTACTTTCGTGCTGTCGCGTCTCCCGGCGCGGACTTCGTAGGGCGGCATCGGAAGAACGCGACTCGCCCGCCGGCGAGGCGGGGTGGGCCTGTGGCTCAGCGGGGGAACATCAGCTGAAGCTGAAAGCGCGCGACCCAGCGCCCCACTGAATCTGGCCGCGCCACGTTGTAGAAGGCCTGAATCTGGGCATTCATGGGCGGGAGCGAGCCGATCCGGAAGACTCGCCCGAAGCCGCCGCCGACCGGGACGGTCCACTTGTTGGAGGAGCTCTTCGCCTCCCAGTTCGCCGTAATCACAGGCGATGTCGTCAGGTACCAGCCGCCCGAGAAGTTGAAGTTCACGAAGTACTGCCACGTGAACAGATTGACGTCCTGGTCCCCCGAGCCGCCGAACGACCAGATGTTGCTGAATAGCGAACCGATCACCCATGGCCCGGGCATGGCCAGCAGGACGACCGACGGCCCAGCCCCCCACTTGTCCGATCCCAGCCGATCGTCGGTCGCAGTTGGAAACAGGAGGGCCGGCCCGAAGCCCACGAGCACACCCTTGAGAGGCTTCTTGGGCGAGAAGAACCCGGTGAAGACGGCGTCGCCGAGGCCGTACTTCCGGTCCTGGCCGGAGCGAAGTTGCGGCTGCGACACGACCGGCAGGATGGTGCGCGTGATGAGGTTCCACTCCTCGTTGAGTTCGAACGGCCAGACCGGCTGGATGTTCAGCAGGTGGAGGGGTTTTTCCTTGGGCCCGAACTCGAAGGTCGTGTTGTATTGGAACGGCACGCTGATCAGGCTGGCGAGCGGGTTCTGGACCGCGCGCGCGAGCTCGGCGGACTCGTCCTCGCCAGGGTCGATGATTCCGTCGCCCCGCGTGGATTCTTCTTCGGCATCCTGCGCGAGTGCGGGAACAGGGAAGGCCAGCGCGAGCCCTAACGCGAGCCGAACGAGAACGGTTGCCTGCACAGTTCCCTCCTCGGCGGACACTCGCACCTATGAGTCGACGCTCGCAAGTGGATCTCTTCGAAGCGTGTGCGAAATGTGGCGGATCGCCTCACCCGAGACTGAACACTGTACCGCTCGCGGCCCAGATCGCCGACGGCCAGGCGACGGTCGAGGGCGATGTCGGGCTGCTTCAGCAGTTGGGTGCCACCCTGGTCGCATTCGACCCGAGGTTCGAGATCATGCCGGGGACCGCCGGGACCGCCACGCCAGAAGACCTGAATGACTACGAGGTGGGACCGTACGGGCACATCGCAGAATGAGGTCGGTCCATTCTCACGAGGAGACCCGATGATGACGAAGAGGACGCTGTCCTGGGCAACGCTGATGCTTCTCCTGGTCAGCAGCACAGCGCTGGCCCAGGCTGAGACACCTCGTGTCGAGCGGGTATTGACGCAGGAAGAGCAGGACGCGCTGACACCCGACGAGGTTCTGAGCGCCCTGAAGCAGGGCAATCAGCGCTTCGTGGCCGGGACCGTCACCCGCCGCGACCACTCGGCGCAGGTGCGGGACGCTGCGAACGGGCAGTTCCCGAAGGCGATGGTCCTGTCCTGCGTCGATTCGCGCATCCCCGTCGAGGACGTCTTCGATCGCGGGATCGGTGACGTCTTCGTCGCGCGCGTCGCGGGCAATTTCGAGAACACCGACATCCTGGGCAGCATGGAGTTCGCCACCAAGATCTCCGGCGCGAAGCTCGTCCTGGTGCTGGGCCACGGCAGCTGCGGCGCGATCAAGGCCGCCATCGACGATGCGCAGCTCGGGAACATCACCGCGATGCTCGAGAACATCAAGCCAGCCGTCGACTCCCAGGCGGGCTACTCGGGTGAACACTCCAGCAACAACCCCGAGTTCGTCCATCTCGTAACCGAAGCCAACGTCCGGCTGACGATGGACGACATCCGCGAGCGGAGCCCGATCTTGAACGGCCTCGAGAAACAAGGCCAGCTGAAGATCATCGGCGGGCTCTACGACATGCACACCGGAAAGATCGAGTTCCTCGACTGACGAGAGGGTGGGAACCCGCGCTCAGCAACACACGACCTCGTGCTCCGCATCCACAGGGAGTCGGGCGTTGACAGTGAGCCGTCCGCCCCGGCCGGGCGTGCTTCACGACCTCGGGGTCGATCCCATGGGGTTCATGAGTACGAGCGGAAGATCCAGACCCAGAAAACGAGGAGCGCTAGGAACGTCAGGAGCTGCGGCCACATCACCGCCAGGAAACCTCGCTCCTTGATCTCCCTCTGCTGGCGGATGTGGGTCTCGCGGCTCGCCTCTTGGATCTCCACCAGCCACAGGTCGCCCGCAGCCACCACTTCGTCCCCGTCGGTGTGGAGGAAGACATGGGCCCGCGAGGTCGACAGCCAGAAGATCAGGTAGAGGACGCCCCCGAAGACGGGAAAGAAGATCACAACGAACAGGAAGAGCCACCAGCTGAAGGGCCGACGGCCCGTCAACGCTGCACTGGTCTCGGTGGTGGCGTGAGGCTCCCATCCGCATTCAACCATCTCATCGATCCGCTTGGCCAGGGCATTGTGCACAGCAGTGCTCCTCTTCTCGCAACGCCACACGAACGGGTGTCTGGCGAACCGCAGTATTGGGCAGATGCGAGGGAACTGCTAGCGCTCCACCGACCCCGCGCCGGTACGCGCAACCCGGCTGCTGGCTCCCAAACGATCGGGCGGCACACGTTTGGCACGGACGCGACATGCCACGAAACGCAGAGGGACTCGATTCTTGCGACCTGGTCGTGTTCGACGCGAAGCCCGGTGGGCTGAATCGACGGTCTAGAAGAAGAACGACACGGCGAAGACCGTGGCCGACAGGGCGGGCAGAATCCAGCGACATTGCCGCTCGATCGCGACCGCCCGGGCTCGCTGTTCGCGCGCTGCGAGGAACGCGGTCCACACCGCGAGCACCAACGAGCAGAAGACGAGGATCGTCGACGCGAGGATGAAGGTGTCCATCCGGGTCAGGTACGGAACCTTGGGCACGAAGGCGCCCACCGTGAAGCGGTAGGCGATCAGCGTCAGCATCGAGGTCGTCGCCACCCCGATCTGGGTGCCCGCGAGCGATGGGTCGAGCCAGAAGACCGTCCAGGACATCGCGAGGATGAAGATCAGCGGCACGATCACCTTGAGCACGTAGTAGCTGCTGTAGCGGTCGGCATCGAACGATGCGGACAATGCCGCCGTCGGCTCGGCGGCCGTGTACGCGATCAGCTCGAACGATTCCAACTCGAGCGCGTGGATCGCCCAATCCGCCACCGAGAGCCCGGGCGAAATGCCCGATGGGCGGTCGGGGTCCGGCACGAGCACCACCTCGTCCGCCTCGAAGCCCGCGGAGTGGATCACCAACGAGAAGCGCTGGGAGTCGAACGGGAAGTCCTCGACGTCGAGCGGCTGCGAGAATGGCCCCCAGGTCTTCTGTCGGTAGGTGACTTCGCCATTCGGGAGCACCTCGAGGATCGGGGGGAGTGTCTGGACCACGCGCTGCTGGTTCAGGAACTGGAGCCGGGGATGCCACGCCTCCGTCATGCTCACGGTCAGCTCGTCGTCGCCTCCGTGCGCGAGCCGTGGGTCGTGCCAGCGAGCCTCGAAGTAGACGTTCGTCTCGAAGCTCTGCGACACCGCATTGATCTCGTCGATGTCGTGCACGGCCACCACGATCCGCACCTCGGTCGGACCGCCGGTGACCGGTACCGGCCGGCCCATCAGACACTGGCCGGGGGATGCGATCGTGAGGCATCCGGCGATTGCGAGGATGCAGGGGGCGAGGCGAATCATCGGAGGCTCCGGGTGGGGACGCCCATTCTGCGGGAACCCCGGCCCTGGCGCACGTCTCGTCTATTCTGCTTCGTCCGGTCCCTCATCCCAGAAGCACTCGCCGCGGAGGATTCCGGACAGCACGACCTCGCCGGACGAGAGGCGCTCACGGACGTCCTGCTCGAGTTCCCGCACCGGGCTCTCCGCAGGGAGGGACCAGAGCAGCGCCAGCAACGTCGTGCTCTCGGGGTGTCTCGAGGCTGTGCGCGTCTCGGAGATGCGGCTTCGTTGCTTCATGGCATGAAACGTATGGCCCATGCCGGTCGTCGGCGTTGATCGGCGACGCCAGAAGGTTGACCGGGGCTGCCAGAATGGGTTGTCCAGCCCCGGCGGGTTACGCTCGAAAGCGCGAGAGGGGAGACGGAACGATGGTTCGCAGCAAGCGGAGGCTCGGGGCAGCCGTCGGGCTCGTGGCTCTGCTGATCCTCGGAGCCTGGGGATACTCGTTCTACGTGCTGGGCCCCGACCTCGCGATCCAGCGCGCCGAAGCATTCCGCTTTCGCCGCATGACGGTCTCCCAGCTGGGTGACGAGAGCGCGTACCGCTTTCACTACGTGACCAATCGCGAGGCAGGGGAGGAGCCCGACTCGATCGATCGTCGCTTCGGACACGAGCGGGGTGCGGAGCTCGTGTTCGGCTCCTTCGACACCCGGATCGAGCCCGCGCTGGGGATCGGCATGCTCATCGACGCCACCGAGTGGTTTCAGAACGAGGAGATCCAGATCGATGTGGTGCGGGAGCAGGGCCGTGCTGCATTCGTCGCCAGTCTCCGTGAACTCGTCGCCGCGTCCCCCGACCGCTCTCTGCTGGTGGTCGTGCACGGATTTCGCGAGGCGTTCGAATCGGGGCTGCGCAAGACCGCGTTTCTCTCCCACGTGCTCGACATCGACGCTCCCGTCCTGTTGTTCGACTGGCCCGGCAACCAGGGCTCGTCGCTGCGCGGCTACCGGCGGGCGCGTGATGTGGCGCGGTCCTCCGGACCGGATCTCGCAGCAACCCTCGACCTCGTCATTCGGGAGGTCGGGCCGGCACGGCTCTGGGTTCTGGCCAACAGCATGGGCGCGCAGGTCGTGGCCGAGGCGTTCGGCATCCTCCACGGTGATCCCGCCCTCGCGGATCCGGAGTTGGAGATCGAGAACGTCGTATTGACCGCGCCCGATATCGATCGCGGCGAGTTCGACGCCGGGTTTCGCGAGGAGATCACCGCGCTCGCGAAGAACCTGACGGTGTACGTGTCGTCCAACGATCGTGCGCTGCTGGTGAGCCGCATCATCAACGGGGGTGCGCGACTTGGCGAGAGCACCGCCAGCCCCGATCAACTGGAAGAAGCGCTTCGGTTCGGAGAGTGGGTCGAGCGCGACGACGATCGCGTCACCCTCGTGGATGTCACGCCCGTCAATCGCACCCGCAACTTCCACAACTTCAGTCTGGAGACGCCGGAGTTCTTCGACGATCTGTACCTGCGGTTGACCCAAGAGCACGCTCCGCGCAGCCGCGGTATCTATCCGGTCGCGAGTCCGAAGGGTGGCGTGTACTGGGTTCTCACGCGGGGTCGCTGAACGATGAAGCGTCGCCGTCCCTGTCCGATCGCCGTCCGCTGCCTCTTGTGTGCGCTGTCGCTTCTGCTGCAGGCATGCGGAGAGTCGGGTACCGAGCCCTGGCACCGTGCAGAATTCGCAGCCGAGTTCACCGCGGACAGTACGGACGTGGAGAGCTTCGAGGCGTACCGCAGCCTCGAAGACGACGTGTTCGCCGAGCTCACCGAAGAAGTCTACGCCAAGGTCGATACCGGGCCTGGCTTCGAGTTCGCGCGATTCAGCGCCGGCAGCGCGGCAGACCCGCGGAGCCGCGCGCCCGATTGGAACCGGAGCTTCGAGCTAGCCTCCTCGGCGCCTGCGAGTGGCGTGCTGTTGCTGCACGGGCTGACCGACTCGCCGTACAGCCTGCGCGCGATCGGCCAGGCGCTGCATGCGGCGGGCCATCAAGTGCTGGGGCTGCGTCTGCCGGGTCACGGAACGGCGCCCTCGGCACTGCTCGACCTGCGCCCGGAGGACATGGCTGCGGCGGTTCGACTTGCGGCCTCGTATTTGTCGTCGCAGGTTGGCGGAGGTCCGCTGCACATCGTCGGCTACTCGACGGGCGCGACGCTCGCCGTCGACTACGCGCTCGATGCGCTCGGCGGGAAAATCTCTCCGGTGCCGACGAGCCTGGTGCTGATCTCCCCGGCCGTCGGCGTGAGCCCCGCCGCGGCGCTGGCCGTCTGGAAGCGCCGCGCCGGGAGGGTGCCCGGGCTCGGCCGCCTCGCGTGGCTCCAGATCCAGCCGGAGTTCGACCCCTACAAGTACAACTCGTTCGCGACAAACGGGGCCGATCTGGTGCACCGGCTGACGCGGCGGGTGGCGAATCGTGTCGCGGTCCGGGCGAAGTCGAACCCGGACGAGGTGCTGCCCCCGACCCTCGTGTTCAAGTCGACCGTGGACGCGACAGTGTCGACGGATGCCGTGGTCGACCAGCTGCTCGGGCGCCTCGCACCCAGCCGGCACCAGCTGGTGCTATTCGACATCAACCGCGAGGCGGTGACGTCGGACCTGCTCGTTGCGGACCCCGGGCACCTCACGGTCCGACTGCTGGAGGAGATGCCGCTCCCCTTCGGGCTCGCCCTGGTGACGAACGAGTCCTCCCGGAGTCGCGCCGTAGTGCTGCGCCGGACGCCCGCGCTGGGCGTCGAGGCGACCTCGACGCCCCTCGGCCTCGCGTGGCCCCGGGGTGTGATCTCGCTGTCGCACGTCGCGCTGCCTTTTCCCCCCGACGACCCGCTCTACGGCGCCGAGCCCCCTGCCACGGGGGAAGGGCTCTTTCTCGGCCAGATGGCGGTCAAGGGAGAGCGGGGTCTGCTCCGCATTCCAGCCGATTGGCTGATGCGCCTGCGGCACAACCCGTTCTACGAGCTTCTCGAGCAGCGCACCCTCGAGTGGGTGGCTCCGCGCTAGCTCGCGGGCGGCGGCGGCGGGGCGGGCCGGTCGCGCCTCTTTCGCTGCGAGCGGACACGTAGCCAGCTCCCGAGACAAAGCAGAGATACACCGGCGATGATTCCAAGGGTCGTCGAGTCCATGTTCTTCCTCCGGCTCGGGTCGAATTCTATCCCATCAGACGGTACCGCGGTGGGCTCAGAGCGTGGGCGCGATCGGAAAACGTTGTTTGGTGGACGGCACTATTTCCGATGTTCAGGCTCGGTCGAGTGGAGTATGGTGGCCCGGCAATACTTGGCGGCCCGCGGCGTTTCGGGGGCGAGATTGGAGGGGAACCGAGATGGTGCGTACCACGCTTAGCTTCGTTCTGTTGATCGTCTTTGCAGGAGTGGCGCCTGCCTACAGCGAGCTCACCGCCTGGGACCAGGCGGCGGTCACGGCTGCCGCCGGTGAGCTCTCCACCGCCGCCCAGGGGCTGCGGGATGCGCTGCGCACCCAGAGCCCTCCGACCGTCGGACAGCCGGGTCGACGCGCATTCTTCCGGCTCCGTGAAGAGATGCAGGTGCTCGTTTCGGCCTCGGGGCGACTGCACCGCGCCCTCGAGGGGGGTGCTGGGCAAGAAGAGACGCGTCCGACCTATCGACGCCTGTTGCAAACCGCGCGCAGGGCCGAGCGTGAGACCCGAAGCGTCGGCCTGGGCGAGCCCGTTACGGGCAAGATCGCCGCGACGGCGGACGCAATCCGACGAATCCGGCCGTACTACGAAGAGGCGCCCTCGCTCTAGGCGAGGTCAGCGGGGCTCTTCTCCCGGTTCCGTGTCGCGGTTCCGACTGCCCGGCCGTAGCGCGCCGATGCCGCGACGGACGGCGCCGGCGGCAGTCTTGCCCGCGGCGAGTGGGAGCCCCAACAAGCCGCGAGCGACGTTCACGGTGACTTCGGACAAGTCCACCCGCACGTCGGCGTCCTTGCCGTCGGTGAACGAGCCGACCGCGTCGAGCGGGATCGCCGGAAGTGTCAGGGTTCGGCGGGTTATCCGAGGCGCCCCGACGAGGGCGAGGGTGTTGCGCAGTCCGTCGGAGGTCAGATTGACGTTGCCCTCGAACTCGTAGCCGAAGTCCGACTGGATCTGGCCGTGAGCCCGGATGCGGTAGTCGGGCGTGACGACCTCGATCCCTTCCACCTGGATTTCGCCTTTCTCGAAGGTGAATGGAATCACCCCGTGCTGGAGACGCGTGCGCGGCAACGCGCGGTCGCCTCGCAGCGCCCCGCTCTTCGGCACGATCGAGAGAAGCGCCTCGGCGATGGCGCGTCGCAGCGGCATCCCTGTGACGGCTCCATCGTAGATGTCGATCTGGCCGCCGCCTTCGAGGGGCTCGAGCCAGGAGTCGGAGTCGCCCCAGGTCCCCGCGACGCGGACTGTGGCATCGATGCGGTTCGGGTCGCGTGCGCGTTCGGAGTCGTCCGGATCCCTCATGAGCTTGGCCACGTTCGCGCGCATCAGCACGGCCTCGAACTCGTAGCGCGGGGGACGCTCGAACAACACGGTCCCGCCGCCTTCGAGATCTCCGTCCCACACGTCGACGCTGGCCGACTCGATCTGAAGAGCGGGCGCGATGAACAGGCCGCGCATTCGGAAGCGCTCACCCTCGAACTCGCGAAATCGTGCGGTGTCGGCGGTGAGGTTGAACGCGGGAAGGCCGAGGCCACCGCCCGAGCGCAGGAAGTGTCCGTCCGCCTGACAGCTTCCGCCGAGAGTCCACTCGCCGGTCACCACGCGGCACTCGCTGACGTGAATCTCGAAGTTGCCTTCGAGATCGCCGTCTCGCCTCGCGTGCAGGGTGCCTTCGGCGTTCAGTCGTCCCTCGGCTTCGTCGATGCGCCAGTCTTCCGGCAGCGGCGACACGAGATCGAGATCGAGGTCGAGGACGCTGACTCTGATGGTGATCGGAGCATCCTCCGGGTCGGTCACCGGCTCGGCGCGGAGCTCCGCGACGACGCGGCCCAACGCGTCGGGCGGGACGCCGAACCTCGAGACGACAGTCGCTTCGCCGGTCAAGTCGTCTCCGAGGGTGCCCGCGACGTCGACCTTCATGTCCACCGGGCCGAGGGCTCTGGGTACCGGCCAAGAGTCGGGGATGTACGGGAGGAGGGCGTCGGGGGGTGCGCCCTCGACGGATCCCTTCAGCGTGATGGGGTGTGTCCACACGGCTTGATCCGCGTTGAGCGGGCCGAGGGAGCCGCTCGCGGTGATCCTGCCATTCTCCGCGCCGAGGATATGTGCTTCCAGTTCGAGGGTCGGCGTCCGCCCGGCGACGTAGCCGTCGAGGTGGAGGCGGTCGATGCGCAGCCCGGTGATCGTTTCGTCTGGACCGGGGTCGTACACCAGCGCGAGCTCGGTGCCGATGGCCGTCAGGCTCGGCACCGAGAGATGGCGGGTCGGATCCTCGGCGGTCGGGAGGTTGAGAGAGCCGTGCAGTGAGAGTTTGCCGGCCTTCTCCACGCGCACGAGGAGAGGCAACCCGTCGGCGCCCGGCATTCCGAGGGCAGCTGCAGCGAGGAGGCCCGCAGAAACGGTTCCGAGTTCCAGACCGTGCAGTTCGAGTTCGTCGCCGCTCCAATCGAACTCCGCCCGGAGCTTCGTCGCTGAGTAGCCGAACGCCTGGATCGCCTCGGCCGAGAGGCTGCCGCCGCTGAAGCCGAACCCGTTCGAGCCGAGGGTCGCATTCCCAGCGAGTCGGGTCTCGCCGGCGAGTCGAACTCCCGCGAAGTCGGCGCCGCCGCCGCGGAGGGCGAGGTCGAGTTCCACCCGCGTCTCGGGCTCGTCGCTCTCCGCGCGACGCGTCGTCTCGGGCACTGCGCCGCGCTCGATCACGATCCTGCCGTCCACGACGCCCGATGCGTCGCGGACGTCCCAGTCCGCGGGCAGATAGGGGAGGACCTTCTGCGCGCCGACGGCTCGCAGCACCACTTCGACTCGAGCTTGGGAGTCGATCGCCCCTTCCGCGTGCACCAGCCCGGCCATGCCGTCGGGACCCAACGAGGCGCTCAGGTCGAGACGAAGCTTGGAGGAGGGCCACCTCCGATCGATGCGGAGCCGCTGGATCAAGATCTCTTCCGGCGGTGCGCCTTCTGCGTCGCGCAGGAGCAACCGGCTGTCGACGACCTCGATCTCCGAGAACGCGGCGGGCTCTCCGTCATCCGAGTCCCTGTCGAACCACGCGAGGTCGGTCGCGAAGTTTCCGTCAGGTCCCCGAGCCAGCTCGACCGTCGCCCCCTCGATGCGTGCGGAGGAGATCTCCATGCGTCCCTGTGCCAGCGCGGTCAGCGAAGGGCCCATCTCGATCGATCGCGCGGTCAGGACGTCTACGACGGTGACGCCTTCTGCCACAACGTGCGGAAAGGGAAATAGACTCAGCGCCGTCTTCTCGACGGTCGTCTCTCGTTCGAGCAGCAAAGTCAGGCGCTTCGAGAGACTTTCTGGTGTCAGCTCCCCCGAGATCAAGGTCGCCGCGGTCAGCGCAAGTGCCGCCAAGATGCCGACGAGCACGACGGCGGAGAGCGCGAGAATACGGCGGACACGGCGCAACATCCGTCGATCTTAGCCACTCTTGGTGCTAGTCTCGTCCGCCCCACGTATTAACGTGGAAGGAGGATCGATGGCTCGCGTACTCTGGTTCTCTCTGGTGTGCGCCGCGCTCGCGGCGCCGGCTACCTCGCAGGGTCTCTTCGTCTATCCCGTGCAGGGACAAAGTCCGGAGCAGCAGCAGCAGGACGAGCTGCAGTGCCAGTCCTGGTCCACTCAGCGCACCGGATTCAACCCGATGAATGCGCCCTCGCAGGGTGGCAGCGTGGCAGGGAGTGCCGCGGGTACCGGTCTCGCGGGTGCCGCGCTGGGCGCCGCCGTGGCCGGTGTGACCGGTAATTCGGCGAGCAAGGGCGCGCTAGGCGGCGCCGTGGCCGGTGGGATGATCGGCGGCATGTCGAGGTCCGGTCGCAATCGAAATACCCAGCAGAACGAACAGGCGCATCGCAACGAGTTCATGCGCGCCTACACCGCCTGCCTCGAGGGTCGCGGCTACTCGGTGCGCTGAGTCCGTCCTTCACACCCCATTTCGGAGAAACACGAATGTTCCAGCGCCTCGCCATTCTGCTTTCCGCGGCTCTCGTCCTGCTCGCGCCGCTCACGGCTTCCGCGAAGGGGCCGTTCGACGGCTCGAAGCCGCTGCTCTGCTCGATCCACGAGGCCGACGAGTGCATCGAGGAGGGTGCCTGCCTCGACAGCGACGCCGACGATGTCCGGCTGCCGGCGTTCGTTCGGATCGACATCAAGGGCAAGAAGATCATGATCCTCGACGAGGGTCGCGAGAACGAGACGACCACGATCCAGAACGTGTCGAAGAGCGACGCGGCCCTTGTGATCCAGGGCGTCGAGGCTGGCCGTGGCTGGACTTATCTCATCAATCGTGAGGGCGAGACCGTACTCACTGTCTCCGGGGACGGGGTTGCATGGGCGGCATTCGGCGATTGCACGACTCTCTAGGGCTCCGCGCGTTCGCAGGGTTCGCGCTGCTGACGTTGTGTGGGCTGCCCGGGTGTCTCTTCGCCCGCGGGCAGGTGAACGCTGCGGATCTGCCCGATCGGGTTTCCGGCGTCGTGCCCGGAAAGACCACCATCGCCCAGGTCGAGCGGATGATCGGGGGTCCGGCCACTTCGATCACGCCCCTGGGTGCGGGCAACCTGCTGCACGTCTATACGTTCGGCGACACGAAGACTGCGGGTCTGTCGCTGATCGTCCTCAACATTTCGCGCACGAACAGCGGGTTCGATACCGCCTTTTTCGTCGTGGATTCGAACGACGTCGTGGTCGAAATGAAAGTCGGCCAGAACTCGAAGGATCTCGAGTGGGAGTGGTGGGCGTTCGGTGACTGACTCGCGCCGGCTCCTGGTGCTGGTGTGCGCGCTCCTAATCGCGATCCCGGGCTGTGCGTTCCGACGCGCGGTCTCGAACGAGTGGTTGCTCGAGGCCGACACGAGCGCGATCACCGTCGGCGAGAGTGACTGGCTCGACGTGATGCGCGCGCTGTCGCTGCCGCCGCCCGACGTGCCGGAAGAGATCGGGATCCGCACCGCGGGTCGCGATCTGATCCACTACGGAACGTGGGACTCCCGTTGCTTCACCGTGGGTTCCGAACTCTTTCTGGTCGTGACCCCGTTTCGCTGGTGCTCCCGCCGGCACATCTATGAGCTCGCGGTCGAATTCGATGAGCAGGGCGTCGTGAACGCCGTTCACGAGACCACGCGCGGCAACTACTGGCCGCCGTTCCAATCCGAGGCGGACGTCGAGCCGACCGTGACGCGCGGCCTCGGCGGGACCCCCGATCCGTGAGGCGCGGCTTGCCGCTCATCGGAATGTGTCTCGCGTTCTCGTTTGCCGGTTGCGCGACTCACGTGAACGGCACCTGGATCGGGGACGAGGGCTCCCCAGCCACACGGCGCGAGTTGTACCGGCGCTACGGGCCGCCCGATGCGATTCGCCGCACCGACACGGACCGTACCTTCCTGCGCTACGACTACAGCGAGGACCGGGGCGTGACCTTCGGCGTTCGCTCACAGCCCAGTCGGCTCGGTGCGGGGATCGTGCTGTCGCGGATCGCTCGGGCCGGCGACAGGGTCTGGGTGGAGGTCGCCGACGACGGGCGCGTCGTCCACTTCGAGACGCTGCGCGCGACGCCGAAGCTCCGCTACCGGCTCTGGCCGTTTGGCAAATAGCGACGCGCGCGCGGCGTCGGCGCGAACTCAGTCGTGTGCGGCCAGCAGCCCGTGGAGCGCCTTCGCCGCGTCGGGCGACCGGATGATCCCGGTGTGATTCTCGGGCAGTCCCCGAATGCGAGTCGCTCCCGCCTGTGCGCCGGGTGAGAGCTGGCTCGCGACTGCGACGACGCCATCGTTCGCACCGCCGGTCGCGCCCCCGCGTCGGTGGCCCTCGAAAGCGAAGAAGAGATGGTGCTCCGTGTTCTCCGGGAGCGGCGTCTCGAAGAGATCCTGCACGAAGTGGCTGCCGGGTCGGATGTCGCGCCACGACGGGATGACCACCGGCGAGCGCTCGACTCCGGCCTCTGCGGCCGCGTGGCCTGCCCACGGCGTGGCGAATGTGACAAACAGCTCGACCCGATAGCCGCTCGGCCGACGCGCCCGATCGTTCAAGTACGCGCGGGACACGAGGCCACCCATGCTGTGAGCGACCAGGACGAGCCGGTCGAACCCGTAGGCCTCGTGCAGCGCGTCGAGCCCAGCCACCATCCCGTCGGCCACCTGCTCGAGGCGCAGCGCGGAGGGGTATTGTCCGACCCAAGCCTGGAATCGCTCGCGATCGAGTGAGGCGATCAGCTCCGTGAACTCCTGAGGATTGCCACCGATCCCGTGCACGAAGAGGACCGGCGTGCGGTTCGGGTCGTAGGGCTCCAGGAAGAAGATCCCGCCGCCGGTCTCCTGAATGAAAGTCATCGGCTCCCAGAGACCGCGCCGGCCGCTCTCCGGGGAGAACCGCGGTGCCTCCAAAGGGAATACGGCTCCGAGATCGCTCGGGCCGACCCGCACGGGAACGTCGAGGTCCGGCTCGGAGAGGTCGAGCGAGAATCCCAGTTCCGCACTGGAGTTTGCCGAAACGAGCAGATCGAGGTCGTCCTGGACGACGCGCTCCCGGACGTCTACCACGCGAGGCTCGTCCAGCAGAATTGCGGGCTCGCCCGGTTGTCGCACCCGGTCCTGGTTTCGATCGGAGAAGGCGGCCACGCGATAGCGGCCTGGTCCTGTCACGAGCCACCAGGAGGAGCCACTCGGTGCGACTTGAAAGGAGACCGGGGCGAGCGTTTCTTCGTGAACCGCCACGATGACGAGGTCTTCGTCTCCCACGCCTCCGTGCAGCTCGATGGTACCCCGTAGGAAACGGGGGTCCGGCAGTTGGGCGACATGGCTCCGCGCGCGCAGGAGCTGGGTCAGCGAGGTGCAGCCCGTCAAGATTGCCAAGACTGCCAGTCCGGTGACGGCGAGTTGCCGAGTCGTGCGTCTCACGAGCCCGCCGGGTTCATCGGCACGGCCTGGCTGTAGGCTCGATAGAGTTCGCGAATCCGGTTCACGTATTCGACGGGCTCGGAGCCGCGACAAAAGCCGAAACGGGTCCTGCGGTGATACTCCGGATCCATCTTCAGGAGCATCGCCTTCTCGACGTGCCCGAACCACCGATTCGGGTCGAGCCCTTCGTCCCGAGCGAGCGCGCGCGCGTCGGTCACGTGACCGATCCCCGCGTTGTACGCGGCGAGCGCCATCCAGCGCCGCTCGCGCTCCGGGACCTCGCCCGAGAAGCGGTCGCGTACCCAACCCATGTATTTGACGCCCGCCTGGACGTTGCCCGCCGGCTCCTTCCAGCCGGTGACGTTCATCTGGTCGGCCGTCGCGGGCATGAGCTGCATCAGGCCGAAGGCGCCGACCCAGGAAGTCGCCTTCGGGTCGAAGCCGCTCTCCTGGAACATCTGCGCGGAGATCAGTCGCCAGTCGTAGCCGTAGTGGTTCGCCCACCGCCTCACGAGTTCGTCGTACGGCGAGATCTTTCCGTCGCCCGCGACGCGCGCCTTGCCCTGGCTGCGCATACGTTCCCGATTCTCGAAGTAGCGCCTGCGGATCGTCGCGCGATCGCTCGCGAGCTTGGGGTCGGTCAGGTACGCGTCGACTGCGGCGAGCAACTCGGGATTTCCCGGTCGGAGTGCCCAGGCGAGTGGGAGCGGCTCTCCGCGGCTGAAGAGCACCCGCACGTCCTTCCGCCACGCGAGTTGGGTGGAGGCCGAATTGCTGCCGAGAAAGACGAGGTCGTATTCGCCCTTGGCGACACCGTCCACGAGATCCTCGTCCTCCAGGAAGTCGGGTGCCGACTCCAGCTCGAAGTCGATGCCCGTGGCCTGGAGCTCCTCGAGCGCCGGCCAAGCCGCACCACTGCCGCGCGCGACCACCTTGCGGCCCGCGAGCTCTTCGACGGTGTCGAGGTCTGCGTCTGCAGCGCGACCCACGAACTGGGCCGTGGCTTCGTGGGTGGGCGCCGAGAAGACCGCACCGAGCTCCTGTGCCGGACCGCGCGCCGCGGGGAGCCCGGCCGCGATGAGGTCGCCCCGGCCTTCGAGGAGCCACGGTACGAGTTCGGCCCGGCTCGGAGGCACGACGATCTCGAGATGCACGCCGAGGCGTTTCGCGAGGCGGCGCGCCATTTCGTACTCGAAGCCCGCGAGCCGCCCGCGCCACACGTAGTAGCTGGCCGCCGAGTTGCGCGTCAGCACGCGGAGCACCCCGCGCTCGCGAATCTCCGCGAGGTCTCCCGTGAAGGGCTCGTCGCCGTCGGCCCAGGTGCCGACGCGCTGCAAGAACCCGTCCACCGCTTTTTGGAGCTCGGGTGCGCCCGGCGGCAGCGCCCAGCCGACGGGAGTCTCTTCACCGACGTCGAACGCGACTCGCAGGTCTTCTCCCGCTGCGAGGTACTCCTGCACGAGCTGACGCTGGGCGAGCGTCACGTCGAAGCGCTCTTCCGCGACCCCCTCGAGCAGCTCGTCGACTCCGGTTGGGTCCTCGACCTCTTCGATCTCCATCTTCGGGTAGGCCCGTTTCAGGCGCTGTGCCGCCCCCCAGTGCCCGAGTCCTTCGTTCGCCGCCATGCGGCGCGTCGAGAGCTGGCGGCGCCAGCGCAGCTCGGTGTCATCTGCGCTGGTGATGACCTGCTCGCGCACGTAGAGGAACGGCGTCGAGAAGCCGATGTGTCGTTTCCGCTCGTCGGTGATCTCGAGACCGTCGGCGATCATGTCGCCGCGGCCCTCGAGGAGGGCCGGGATGAGCTCGCCCTCGTCGTCCACCCAGATCCAGTCGACGGAGACGCCGAGTTCCGCGGCGAACCGCTCGGCCAGAACCCGATCTGCGGCTGGGCTCCAGCCGCGACGCGGGAGCAACGCGTCATCGTCGCTGTTCTCGACCAGGAGCCGCAGGACGCCCGCATCGCGAATCTCCGCGAGATCCGCCGCGGGGGCGATTGCTCCGGAGAGCATGACGCCCAGCAGGGCGGCGGAGTAGGGGAATGCGCGGGCCAAATTCCATCTCATCATGCGCCAGGACGGTAGCAGCGATGCCTCTATACTCGGGCGCAGCATGAACTGCCCGTCCTGCCACAACGAAAACCCGGCGGGCGCGCGCTTCTGCAACGGCTGCGGTGAGGCATTGCCGCCCTCATGCGAGAGCTGTGGTCACGCCAATCCTGCCGGTGCGGCCTTCTGCAATCACTGTGGTCACGCGATTGGTACTGTGTCGGCCCCGGTTGCCGAGGCGGAGCGCGATCCGCGCGCCTACACACCGGCCCATCTCGCCGAACGCATCTTGCGGTCCCGCGCCGCGCTCGAAGGCGAACGGAAGCCGGTGACTGTGCTCTTCTGCGATCTCGCGGATTCGACGGGGCTGTCCACGGCACTCGGGCCCGAAGCGATGCACGAGATCATGAACCGGTGCTTCCAGATCATCCTCGAGCAGGTGCACCGCTACGAGGGCACGGTGAACCAGTTTCTCGGCGACGGGGTCATGGCGCTCTTTGGAGCCCCACTTGCGCTCGAAGACGGGCCTCGTCGCGCGGTGACCGCAGCCCTCTCGATTCAGCGTTCGCTGCTTCCAGTGAGCGAACGCATCGAAGAAGAGTGCGGGATGCCCTTTCAGATGAGGGTCGGTATCCACGCGGGCCCCGTCGTCGTCGGGCGCATCGGGGACGACCTGCGGATGGACTACACCGCGGTCGGCGATACGACGATCCTCGCGCACCGGCTTCAAGAGGCGGCGCTGCCGGGCAGTACGCTCGTCTCGGAGGCGGCTGCCAATCAGGTCGAGGGTTGGTTCGAGCTCGAAGACCTCGGCCAGGTCGAGGCGAAGGGCCTCGGACCCGTGCGGGCTCACCGCGTCGTGGGCGAGAGGATCGACGGGGGCCGCGTGGAAGCACGCGCCGCCACCGGCTTGACTCCGCTCGTTGGCCGCGACCGGGAGCTCGAAACGCTCGACCGCGCATTCGAGGCCGCCAGTGCCGGACGTGGGCAGGTGGTGTTCCTCGTCGGTGAAGCGGGGCTCGGAAAGTCACGGCTGCTCTACGAGTTCAGACAGCGACTCGGAGACCAGGCCCGGTGGGTCGAGGGCCGCTGCGCGTCGTACGCCGGGGGGTTCGCATTCCACCCGATCGCGGACGGGCTGCGCCGCGGATTCGGGATCGACGATCGCGATGATGACGCGTCCGCTCTCGCCAAGATCGATGCGTTCGAGGCGACTGTCGGGGGCGGGCTCGAATGGACCGTTCCCTTCGTTCGTCTGATGCTCTCGCTCCCGAGCGGAGATCCCGACGTCGATGCCCTCGATCCGGGAACGCGACGCATGGAGACGTTCCGGGCTCTCCGCGCGCGTGTGCAGCGTTCGGCGGAACTGTCGCCGTTCGTGCTTGCCATCGAGGATCTCCACTGGATCGATCGTCAGTCGGAGGAGTTCCTCGAGTTCCTGGGCGACTCGATCCCCGGCTCGCGCGTGTTGCTCGTGCTCACGCACCGGCCCGGCTACCGCCATCCGTTCGGCGACCGCAGCTACCATGAAAGGCTGATGCTCCAGCCTCTGACGAAGCGGCAGATGGAGGAGATGGCGACGTCGGTCCTCCACGCGGATGTACTCCCACGCGAGTTGCGAGGGCTCATCTCGGAGAAAGCCGAGGGCAACCCCTTCTTCGTCGAAGAGGTGACTCAGTCGCTCCTCGAGGAAGGCGCCCTCGTTCGCAAGGACGGACGCATCGAGCTGGCGCGGCGCCTCTCCGACATCACCGTGCCCGATTCGATTCACGGGGTCTTGCAGGCGAGGCTCGACCGCCTGCCCGAGGCGCCCAAGCGCGCTCTCCAGCTCGCCTCGGTGATCGGTCGCGAGTTCGCACTGCGTCTCCTCGAGCGAATCGTCGAAGATGGGCCGCGGCTCGGTCCGGTCGTGGACGAGCTGCGCGGCTTGGAACTGATCTACGAGAAAGCTGCTCATCCCGAGCTGGCCTACATGTTCAAGCACGCGCTCACGCACGACGTGGCGTACGACAGCGTGCTGGTGAGTCGCCGACGCGCGCTCCACCGGATCGTCGGCACGGCGATCGAAGAGCTCTACCGCGATCGGCTGCCAGAGCACTACGACGCCCTTGCTCACCACTTCACCGAGGGCGAGGAGTGGGAGAAGGCGTTCCGCTACCACGTGGCGAGTTCGGAGCGCGCGGAGGCCGTTCACGCGACGGGTTCGACCGTCGAACATTCGAGGAGTGCGCTGTCCATCGCGAGCCGCCTCGGTGAGGACGTCAGCCGCCAGGCGCGGCAGGCCCTCGAAGCGCGCCTCGGCAGCGCTACCTATGCGCGAAGCCTGTTCCGGGAGTCGGGGGATGCGTTCTTGCGAGCCGCTGAGCTCTCCGATGTCCCGCTCGATGAGGGCCTCAATCTGGGCCGCGCTTCGAACAGTTTCTTCTGGGGCCACATCTACGACGAGTGCCTTCCGGCCGCCGACCGTGCGATCGAGGTGGGGCGCGTCCACGGGCTGCCCGACGCCGAGAGCTACGGGCTGATGATGAACGGCTTCCACGCAGCCATCCATGGCGACATGCCCCGCTATGACCGTCTGCTCGCAGACACGCGAGCGCTCGATCCACAGCACGACGAAGTCCGCTTCACGGAGTGCTATCTGATCGGCCAGCGGGCGGAGTGGCGCGGCGACTGGGCGACTGCAGAAAAGTCTCAGGCCGCGGGAATCGAGATCGCGGAGAAGGTCGGGCTCCCCGGCTTCTTCGTGCTCAGTGCGTGGTTTCGCGCGAAGGCGCTGTGCTGCGTCGGGCGCTATTCCGAAGCGCTCCAGTTGATTCACCGCTCGCTCGACATCTCCGAGAAGCTGGGAGACCGCGCCCAGCGAACCCGGATGCTGAACACGCTCGGTTGGCTCTACGCAGAGATGGGGTGCGACGAGCTCGCAGCTGATCTCAATCTGCGTTCGCTCGAGGTGGCCGCCGAGATGCACGCGCTCGGGCTCGTCGTGGCGGTGCCCGAACCGCGGGGCAACGCGTCGGTGAACCTTGCCTGTAACCGGCTCGTGCTCGGTGACCTCGGCGCCGCCGACGAGGCACTCGAGCCCGTCCGTGAAGATCTTCGCGAAGGCGACGACCCGTGGATGCGGTGGCGCTACAGCCTGCACCTGCTCGACGCCGAAGCGCGCCTCGCGCTCGCGGGAGGCGACCCCGAGAAGGCGGCCTCGCTCGCGGACGAGGAAGCGAGGCTCTCGAAGGAGCGGGAGTCTCCGAAGCTCGAAGCGCGCGCGCTCGAGCTCGCGGGCCGGGCGCGGCTGGCGATGGACGATCGGGACGGCGCGGCCGCGCGGCTGGGCGAGGCGTTCTCGATCGGCGAAGCGATCGGCTACCCGCCGGTTCGCTGGCGTGTGCTCGCGCTGCTCGGCGAGATCGAACGGCGCGCGGGGACCGCCGGGAACGGGAATGAATCGCGCGCACGGGCTCGCCTGTTGGTGGAGAGCTTCTCCGATGCGGATTTGCCCGATCCGTTGCGGCGGTCGCTCCAGCGATTGGGCGAAGGGCTCGAGAACGACCCTCTGGGCGTGCTGCGTTAGGAGGGTCGCGCTTCGAGCGTGCGAACCAGCGCGCACAGGGTCCGGTTGACAGGAGTCGCGATTCCGAGCTGTTCGCCGAGTCGCACGACGGAGCCGTTGAGCGCGTCGATCTCGGTGTGCCGTCCCGCCCGGAGATCCTGGAGCGTCGACGACTCGTGTGCGGCGGTCGGGGGGAGCAGCTCTCCGTAGAGGCTCGCGAGATACGCCTCGGAGTCGGGCCAGCGTGTGCGATACCCCGCCGCCTGCATCACCGAGAAAATCTCGTTCGCGACGTCTGCGATGATCCCGCGCGTGTGTGTCGACTCGCCGAGTTTTCCGTACGGAACGTCGAGGACCGCTCCGAGCGCGTTCAGGCAGCCGTTGTAGAGCAACTTGGCCCAGAGAACTTCCGCGATTCGAGCGGTCGCCTCGCATGGGAGGCCGCCGCGCCGCAGGGTTTCGCAGAGGGGCTCGATCGGCGCGGTGTCGGCCTCGCAGAGGCTGCCGATCGCGACCGGCTCGGCGTGTGCGGTCACCTCGACGTGGGCGGGGTGGGGTCGCACGAAACCCGTGATCACGCGCGCGTTCCAGATCTGTGCTTCGGGAAAGTGCTGCCCGAACGTCTCGGTGTTTCCCCAGCCGTTCTGGCAGAGGACGAGCGGGGGTTTGCCGTCGAGACTCGTGGCGAGGTCTGCCGCCGCGGCCGGATTCTCCGGCGTCTTGACGGTGACGAGCACGAGATCGAATGGCGCTCCGGGGGGCAGCTCGCCAATCGCACCGGCCGCCCGGATCGCAGCGGGCGGTGCCGCGTACTGCCCGAACAAGCCCGCGCGGCTCAGTCCGTGCGTGTGGAGGGCGCGAACGGTGCTCGCGCGAGCGACGAAGGAGACCTCGGCACCGGCCGCGAGGAGAAAGCTCCCGAGCCCGAGGCCCACGCCGCCGGCGCCGTAGACGAGAACCCGCATGCCGAACGCCGCCTCCGACCCCTACAGTACCCGATGGGAGGAGAACCATGAGTCTCAATCTGGGATCGATCCTGCTCGGGTCTGCCGCTGAACGCCCCGAGCATCCGGCGGTGAAACTCGGAGACCGCACGCTCACGTATGCCGAACTCGACCGCGCGGCCCGGGGCGTTGCGGCCGCGTTGCACGCGAGAGGGATCGAGCCGGGCGACGCCGTAGCACTGATGATCCCGAACGTTCCCGAGTTCACCGTGGGCTACTACGGAATCCTGTATGCCGGATGCACCGTCGTTCCGCTGAACGTGCTGCTCGCCGCTCCGGAAGTCACCTATCACCTGCAGGACTCCGGGGCGAAGCTGCTCTTCGCACACCCGCTGTTCGCAGAGCCGGCGGAGCGCGGTGCCGCCGAAGCGGGCGTGCCGTGTGTCGCGAGCGAAGGCGGCGCGGACGCGCTCGACTCGGCGGCCTTTGCGGGCCACGACCCGATCGATACCCCGCATCCGACGGAACCGAACGATACGGCCGTCATTCTCTACACCTCCGGGACGACCGGAAAGCCGAAGGGTGCCGAGCTCTCGCACTCGAATCTGTTCGTCAACTGCGCCGTCGTCGTGCCGAAGCTGTTGCCGCTCGGCCCGGACGACGTGGCGCTCGCGACCCTCCCGCTGTTTCACTCGTTCGGCCAGACCTGCATCCAGAACGCGACGATCTCGCTCGGCGGCACGTTCACGCTGCTGCCACGTTTCACGCCCGAGGATGCGGCTGCGCTGATCGCTCGCGATCGTGTGACTCTGTTCGCCGGCGTCCCGACGATGTACTTCGCGCTTCTCCACCATGAAGGCGGTGCGGATTTGTCGAGCGTGCGCTTCTGCATGGCCGGCGGGGCACCGATGCCGGTCGAAGTGATGAAAGCGTTCGAAAAGAAGTTCGACGTCCAGATCCTCGAGGGCTACGGGCTTTCGGAGACGTCGCCGGTGGCCAGCTTCAACGTGCCCGGAAAGCCGCGGAAACCCGGATCGATCGGCTACCCGGCGTGGGGCGTCGAGTTGGCGATCCTCGACGAGAACGACGTTCCGCTGCCGGACGGGGAGCGCGGCGAGATTTGCATTCGCGGCCACAACGTCATGAAGGGATATCTGGGTCGCCCAGAGGCGACGGCCGAAACGATGCGGAACGGCTGGTTCCACAGTGGCGACATCGGCGTGCGTGACTCCGATGGCTCGTACGAGATCGTCGACCGCGTCAAGGACATGATCCTGCGCGGCGGGTTCAACGTGTATCCCCGCGAGGTCGAAGAGGTGTTGTACGCGCATGCGGCGATCGCAGAGGCCGCGGTGATCGGCATCGAGCACGAGAGTCACGGCGAAGAGGTGAAGGCCGTCGTCGCGCTGGCGCCCGGGCAGAGCGCGACGCCGGAAGACCTGATCGCCTGGTGCAAGGAACGACTCGCGGCCTACAAGTACCCGCGAATCGTCGAGTTCGTCGGAGCACTGCCCAAGGGGCCGACCGGGAAGATCCTCAAGCGCGAACTCAAGTGAGGCGCGGACCGTGCGACGACTCCTCGTCTTTCAGCATGTGTCCTTCGAACCGCTCGGCACGCTGAATCCTCTGCTCAAAAGCTACGGCTTTCGGATCCGCTATGTGAACTTCGGGCGCGAGCCGGACGCGAAACCGCGAGTCGACGGATATGACGGGCTCGTCGTCCTGGGCGGACCGATGTCGGCATGGGACGACGCGGGACATCCCCACCTCCAAGCAGAAGTCGACGCGATTCGGGAGGCGGTGTCCGGCGGAATGCCGGTCTTGGGGATCTGCCTCGGCGCGCAGTTGACTGCGCGGGCGCTCGGCGCGCCCGTCGCCCCGGCTCCCGCAAAGGAAATCGGTTGGTATGACGTGGAGCTCACCGCGGCCGGCGCCACCGATCCGGTGCTCGGCGGGTTCTCACCGAGGGAGCGCGTCTTCCAGTGGCACGGCGACACGTTCGAGATTCCGATGGGTGCTGAGTTGCTCGCGACCTCTGCGGGCTGCCCGCATCAAGCGTTTCGATACGGCGATCGGACCTACGGCCTCCAGTTCCATCTCGAGGTCGACGGGCCGCTGATCGAGCGTTGGTTGACGGTGCCGGAGCATCGAGCCGAGATCGAGGCGGAGCACGGCCGGGTCGACCCCGAGTCGATTCGCGCGGAGACTTTCGAGCGCGTGGCGGGCGCGCGCCGACTCGCCGACGTGGCTTTCGGCAACTTCCTCGAGCTCTTCAGCGATCGCCGCCGTCGGGGCGAACAACCCCACCGCTAACGACGCGTCAGAGACTGACGGTGCTGCCGAGGAGAGACCGCACGCGTTCGATCAGCGCGGACGGGGTGAACGGCTTCTGGAGCAGATCCGTTTGGCGCCCGACCACGCCAGACGGCGCGACGTCTTCCGGCGCGTAGCCGGTGACGAGCAAGACGGGCAAGTCCTCCGCGTCGCGGCGAAGCCGGGCGGCGAGTTCGGGCCCGCTCATCCCGGGCATGGTGACGTCCGTGACGAGGAGGTCGATCGAGTCCGGATGCCCGAGGGCAATCGCGATCGCCTTCTCGGGCAAAGGGGCGGAGAGGACGTGGTAGCCGGCGTTGCGGAGGACCGTGTCGATGATCTTTCGAACGGGACCTTCGTCTTCGCAGACGAGGATCGTCTCGGCCTTGCCGCGGTGGGGCTGCGGGTGATGGCTCAGCGTCGAATCCGTTCGGCTCTCGGACGCCTCGTCGGCTTCGTGAGCTGGGAGGTATGCGAGCAGCGTCGTTCCGCGGCCGCGTTCGGTTTCGACCTGAAGATGCCCCTGGGCTCCCTTTACGATCCCGTGAACCGTGGAGAGTCCGAGGCCGGTGCCGTGTCCTAGATCTTTCGTCGTGAAGAATGGATCGAAGATGCGCTCGACGTCTTGGGGGTCGATCCCGGGCCCCGAGTCTTCGACGGAAATTCGAAGATGAGTGCCCGGGTGAGCGTCGGCCCGACGCGAAGCCTCGAGCGAGTCGATGTCGACGCGGGTCAACGAGATCCGCAGGTCTCCGCCACCGCGCATCGCATCGCGTGCATTGAGCACGAGGTTGAGCAACAACTGTTCGAGCTGCATCGGGTCGATCCGGAGCCGCAGGCCTTGGGGCGGCGGGTCGATCTGGAGCGAGATGTTCTCCTGGATCACACGGTGGAGGATGGGCTCGAGTCGCGCGACCGTCGCACCGGGGTCGACCTCTTCTGGGTGCCCTGCATCGGGCCGGGCGAAGCCGAGGAGGCGCCGCGTCAAGATCGCGGCTCGTTCTGCGGAGATCTGGATCCCGGCGAGTTGGGTGCGCGTGTCGTTCGAAAGGGCTGCAGTTCCTTCCTCCGCTTCTTCGAGGAGCAGGGCGCTCTGCGCCATCAGAACGGTGAGGATGTTGTTGAAGTCGTGCGCGATGCCGCCCGTCAAGCGCCCGAGCGCCTCGAGCTTCTCCGCGCGCCGAAGCGACTCCTCCGCCTCCTCGCGGAGCTCCATCTCCCGCTCGAGCCGCTGGGCATTGTGGGAGGCGTCGCGGCGCGACTCGTCGATGAATTCGAGCGCGAGATGCAGGAACACCGCTGCGACGACCAGGACGGAAGTCATCGAAGCCCAGAGACCGAGTGGCGTAGGTGCGGGCCCGGCGCTCGGGAGCGCACCCCGCACGTCGGCGGTGACCAGCGCGAGGATCGAGAGCGAGGTGATCGCGGCGAATGCGATGCCGGCGCGGCTGCTCCAGAGGAAGCCGATCAACAACACGACGAGCACCATCGTCGCGAGTGCGGGGCTCTCGACACCGCCCGAGTTGGCCGAGACGATCAAGACCGTGAGCCACGCGATCGTACAAGCGACGCCGCCCGCCAGCTTCGGATGCCCGCTGTGGAGGATCGCGAGTCCTGCGAAACCTGCGAGCAGGCTCGACCCGTAGACGATGTGATACGGAAAGGCGTCCGGTTCGTAGAGCGGGAGCAGGAGCCACAGTCCCGCAACCACGCCGATGCCGCTCACGTAAACCCAGTGTGCCACCCTCGCGCGCAGCTCGTCCTCGGGATCGACGTTCGTCGGCGGGAGGAGCCACGCCGGGAGCTTCATGCTATTCGCCGCTTTCCGTCGAGTCGGGTCGTTGGCGGCGCCGTTCCTCGACCAGAGCGCGGAATCGATCGGGGCTCATCGACACGAAGATCGCCTCCGCCTCGGCGCAGAGCATGTCACCGGCATGCAGGGTTCCGCCCGCGAAGACTTTTCGCCCATCGACGCGGTCGACCCAACAGTCGAACCGCAGCTCCGTGTGGAGTGGGGTCGGCTTCCGGTACTTGATGGTCAGAGTGCCCGTCATGCCCGGCTGTCCGGTCAGCGCTTGCGCGTACCCCAGCACTTCGTCGAACGCCGCGGCGACGTAACCGCCGTGGACGTGGCCAGGCGGACCCTCGTACGGCGTCCCGAATTCCACGGTTGCGAGGGCGTGGTCGCCTTCGGCCCAGCAGTGAATCGGGGGCGACAGCGGATTGGATTGGCCGATCAGCGGACTGAAATCGAAGTGTCCGCCGGCCTCCTCGGGTTCGGTCTCGCTGTGGGCGTTCGGTTCCTGCGCGATCGCGGTTTCGGCGAAACCGAGATACGGGCGGCGTTCGTGGCTGGCCAGATGGGTGGCGTACTCCTCGAGGCGATCCGCGGCCGCGCGCAGTTCGTCCTCGGGCGTGTTGGCCACGGTCAGGTGGGCGATGACTTTGCGCAGCGCCGTGGCGAGCCGGCGGCGCTCGATCCAGACGCCTCCCGTCGGCGGTTCCCGTTCCCAGCGCTGATGTCGGACTTTGCGATTCGCTTCGGTTTCTTCCGCCATGCGTTCCTCGTGGGTGGCCCGCGCGGCCGGACGATGCAAGGTAGCGGGATCCTCACAGGGGGTGACCGGATCCGTCACTCGCGAGTGTTTTCATCAGGAGGCTCCCCAAGCCAGTGAGGCACGCCATGAAGGTTCTCTCCCCGATTTCAAGCCCCTCGATTCGGTCCGGCCCCGGCCCCGGATCTGCGTGCGCGATCTGCGGGTTCGCCCAGATCCGGACGGATGCCGTCTTCGACCGTGGCTGGGTCCTGCTGAGCGAATGTCCGCGGTGCGCGCACCGGGCGACGCAGCCGCTCGCCGCGCCGGTTCAGCCTCTCCGCGTCCGAGTTCACGAAGAGACCGTCGCGGCGTAGCAGTCTCGCCCCGCGGGGTGAGGCGAATGAGGGATACTCTTCGCGGTGTGACTGCCGCGAGGATCGTGCTCTACACCGGGAAGGGTGGCGTCGGTAAGACGACGACCGCCGCGTCGCATGCCGCGTACGCGGCGTCGGCCTCGGCCTCGGCGGCAGGTGGTCCGCTGCGCACCTTGGTGGCCTCGGCGGACGCTGCGCACAGTCTCGGCGATGTCCTCGGACAACGACTCGGAGGAGAGACGCTCCTCGTCGGCGAGAACCTGTCTGCGCTCGAAGTCGATGCGCGCGCCGAGATGGAGTCGCATTGGGGCTCGATACGCGACTACCTGGTCGCGATTTTCCGCTACCAGGGGATCGACGCCACGGTCGCCGAGGAACTCGCGCTACTGCCGGGGGCCGAAGAGCTGACCACACTTCTCGCCGTCGATGCGCTCGCGCGGTCGGGCGACTACGACCTCGTGATCGTCGACTGCGCTCCGACTGGCTCGGCGCTCCGCCTGCTGACACTGCCCGAGGTGGCTCGCTCCGCGATCCGAGTGCTGCTTCGCGTTCAGCAGGCGATCACCGGCCTGGTCACTCCGCTGGCTCGCAACGTCCTGAGCGTGCCGCTCCCCGAATCGTCGGTGTTCGGCGATGCCGAACGTCTGCTCTATCGAAAGTTGCGCGGGCTCCGGCGCCGCCTGACGGCGGAGACGACGAGCGTCCGACTCGTCGTGACGCCCGAGCGGATGGTGATCGACGAGGCAGTGAGAGCGCACACGGACCTTGCGCTGTTCGAACTGCGCCCCGACGCCGTCGTGATGAATCGGCTGCTCCCGGACGCGGCGCTCGCCGAACCCTTCTTTCACAGTTGGGGCGAACTCCAGGAGGAGCGCCTGCGCGAGGTCCGTGAGCGCTTCGACCCGCTTCCGGTGCTCGAGGCAACGCTTGCCGAGGACGAGCTGCTCGGGATCGAGGCGTTGGCCGACCATGGTGCGTCCTGGCTCGGGGTCGAGCCTGCAGACGCCGTCCTGTGTCGAACGGCCGGCGTGCGGATTCGAGCCGAAGAGGCGTTCTGGCGGGTCGAGATCCCGCTGCCCCACGCGAGTCCCGACTCGCTCGACGTCGCGAAGCTCGACGAAGACCTGTGGATCACGACCGGCACGCGTCGCCGCGCCGTCCGACTCCCGCGTCCGCTCGCGCGCGCCGATCTCACTCGCGCGCGGCTCGAAGCGGGCGTCCTGACGGTGCGGCTCTCTCGGCCCTCGGCGAACTGATGCGCGTCATCCTGCTCACGGGAAAGGGCGGCGTCGGCAAGACCACGCATGCGTTGGCCACCGCGTTCGGAGCGGCGGCGCACGGTCATCGCGTCACGCTGTTGTCGACGGATCCTGCCCACAGTCTCGGCGATGCGCTCGGGGAACGGGTCGGCGGTCGGAACATCGAGATCGCGCCGAGGGTGCTCGCCCGAGAGGTGAACGCCCAGGAGGAACTTCACCACTCCTGGGGGGAGATTCAGCGTTGGCTGCGAGAACTCTTGCGCGACGACGTGGACGAGGTCGTCGCCGAGGAGTTGCTGGTCTTCCCCGGGCTCGAGGAATTGATGGCCCTTCGGGCCGTGCGCGAAGTCGAGGCGCTCGGCGAGTCCGACGTCTGTGTGGTCGACTGCGCGCCGACCGGGTCGACGTTGCGGATGCTGCGATTCCCGGATGCGCTGCGCATCTTCATGGAGAACTTGTTCGATCTCGAGCGTCGCGGTGCGCGGCTCCTGCGACCGCTCATCGAACGCACACACGCGGGGCGACTCCTGCCGAGCGAAGCGTTCTTCGACTCGTTCGAGAAGCTCTACGAAGAAGTCGAGGACGTTCGTCAGATCCTGCTCGACGACACCCGGACCAGCGCGAGGCTCGTCGTGAACCCCGCCCGCGTCGTCGTCGAAGAGGGCCGTCGCTCGTTCGCGTATCTGTCCCTCTATGGGGTCGCGACGGATGCGGTCATCGTCAATCGGGTGCTGCCCCCCGAGGCGGCGCACGGTTGGTTCGCGCGCTGGGCTGAGAAGGAGAGCGCGGAGCTGTCGGAGATCGAGGCGTCGTTTCCGGTGCCGCGCTTCCTGGCTCCGCTGCGTCCCTTCGAGGTCCGCGGCCGCGAAGCCCTCGAAGCGATGGCGGCTGAGCTCTACGGCGGTCGCGACCCCGCAGAGCGCATGACCGAGGGTCGCCCCATCCGTCTCGGGCAGCACGCCGGCCGCACCGTGCTCTACATCGCGCTGCCCGGCGCGAGCAAAGAGGAACTCGAAGTCACCGCACGCGGAACGGATCTGCTCGTTCGCGTGCGCGACGCGTACCGGCTGGTGGCGCTTCCGGACTCTGTGGCGGGTCGCCGTGTTCGCAGCGCACAGTTCGTGGACGGCACGCTCGAGGTCCAGTTCGAGAAATGAATGCGGGTCCGCAGCGGATCGTCTCGCTCGTGCCGAGCTTGACCGAGGCCCTGTTCGTGCTCGGACTCGGCGCGCGGGTGGTCGGGGTGACCGACTGGTGTGTTCACCCCGCCGCCGAAGTCGCGGGACTGCCCAAGGTCGGAGGCACGAAGACTCCCGACCTCGAGGCGATCCGGGCGCTCTCTCCAGACCTGGTGATCGCGAACCACGAGGAGAATCGGCGCACGGACGTCGAGCAGCTCGAGCGGGCGGGGCTGCGAGTCTGGGTGACGTACCCGAGGACCGTTCGAGAGGGGGCCGAACTGCTGGCGGAGCTGGCCGACCTGGGGGCCGCTGCGGACCGGGTACGCGCCTTCGTCACGCCGGTGCTCGAAGCGGTTCAGCAGGCGGAGGAGGCGTCCGTGGCAGCTCCGGTCCGGGTCTTCTGCCCGATCTGGCGCGACCCGTGGATGATTCCGGGGCCGGACACGTATGTGCACGATCTGATTCGATTGTGCGGAGGTTCGACTCCCTTCTCGAATCTCGAGGCTCGGCGTTATCCGCGGCTCGATCTCGACGGGGTCGTCGAGGCGGCGCCGGAGGTGATCCTGCTCCCGGACGAGCCTTACGCTTTCGGTCCCCGGGATGCCGCGGAGCTTGAGAAATTGCGGGTGCCCGCGGCCGCACACGGTCGGATTCATCTGATCGACGGCACTCTGGTGTCGTGGTACGGTCCGCGCATTCGGGAAGCGGTCGAGAAGTTGCGTGGGTTTTTCGCTACGTAGGTAGTGAGCGCCACAAAACGCTGGGATTTCCGGCATTCTCGATCGGGCTTGCACATTCTGTTAAAGCTGGTGCGTAGCATCCCGAAACGAACGGTGAGCCGAGCGCACGCCGTCGTATCCCCCCTGACGGAAGGGCCGGCCCTAATAGGCGCAGGGGGAAGTGCGTGCGATTCCAGGACGGATCCACCGATCGGAAGTTCGATCACCGCATCGATTGCAAGGCCGGCGACCACTCGCCGCGCCCGCATTCGAGGCTGAACGCGAGATTGCGGCAGGTCGCGATCGCGACTTGCTTGGCGCTCTGGCTACCGCTGCCGGCACTCAGTGCGAAGCTCGTCGAGGTCCGGGTCGGGCGCCACACGGGTTACACCCGGGTGGTGCTCCAGACGGACGCGCCGGTCGAGTACACGCTCACTCGCTCGAAGAGCGGCAATGTGCGGATCGAACTCGCAGCGGACGCGTCTCCGCGTCGTCTCGCGTCGAAGAGCGACGTCTTGCGCGAGGTCATCGTCGAGAACACCGCGGAAGGAGCGCTCGCCCGCCTGCGACTGCACCGCCCGGATGTTGCGGTGAAAGAAATGGTCTTGAAGAGCCCGCCGCGGATCGTGCTCGATCTGACGCCGGGTGTGGCGCAGCCGGCCGTGGCCGCGGCAGAGACGCCGGCGCCCAAGCCCGTAGCTGTTGCGCCCGCGCCGAAGGCCGAAGCAAAGCCCGCGCCGGTGGCCGTCAAGGAGCAGCCGAAGCCCGACGCAGTGGATGCTTCCGCGTCCGCCTCGGCCAAGGAAGCTCGGGCTTCCGCTCCGGCAAAGGAAGCTCGGGCTTCCGCTCCCGCAAAGGAAGTTGTGGCTTCCGCTCCGGCAAAGGAAACTGTGGCTTCCGCTTCCACAAAGGAAGTCGACGGTGCTGCCGCGACTGGGGCCGCAACCGGAGGGCGGCTCGCCGACTCCAAGGCGGCCTCCCCGCCGGAACCGAAATCTGCAGCTCCCGCCGAGCCCAAGCAGGCGGACGCCAAGCCGTCCGGCAAGCCCGAGGAAGCCAAGGTTGCCGATGCCGCGGAGAAGCAAGACGCGGCGGCTGCGAAGCTGGCGGAGTCTGGAAGCACCGGTGAAGTCGTCGATCCTGCGACGGAGGGTGTCGCGAAAGCAGCCCCGGTCGCGGATCGCGGGAGGCTTCGCGAGATGCCGAAGCCGCCTCCGGCCCGGAGCGCGGAGCCTGCGGAACCCGCCCCGACCCCGGGAGCGCTTGCGTTCCTGCCCGCGCCGTTCAACGATCCGCTCGTCCTCGGCGGGATCACCGGTCTGTTGGTGTTGGTTGCCGCGCTCGTCGCGGTCCGGCGCCGAGGTGCCGATCGCGCCGAGGAAGAACTCGGCAGTCCGTTTGCGTCGTCCGAGCCGTTCTCGGCACCGGAATCACCGCAACAGACCGCCGCATCGTTTGACATTCCTGTGCCCGCGGAAGAGTTGGCCGATGGGGATCTGCCCGGGATTCCCGGCCAGCCGCTCGCTGCCGGTTCCGGTGAGGGGATGGCCCAGGCAGCGGCCGGATTCGAGGAAGGAGATTCGCTCTTCGCCGGAGAGGCTGAGGCGGAAGCGGAAGAAGAGAAAGAGACCGACGCCCGCGCATTCGCGCCGGCGCCGATCGTGGACATGGGTGCGGCGGAAGCACCGGCGCTGGGAGGGGATGTGATGCGTGTAGTCGAAGAGCTCGAGCGTCGGATGGGTCAGATGGAGACTCGCCTCGAAGAGGTGGTGGATGCCAAGGAACGGCTGGAGCGTCAGGTGTCCGCCCAGACCGAGGAGCTGCGCGTTCAGCGCGCGGCGATTGCGCGCACGCAGCGTGTGCTGCGCAACGTCTCCCGTCCGGAGGATGAGGCCACCGAGCCCGCGCCCAAGGTGTAACGAGGCTCGGGCACTCCGAAGGCGCGCCGGGTCAGCTCTCTGCAAGCAGGAGCGCTCCGAGCGCCCCTGCGTATTCGCCGTCGGCGAGGAACTCGACCTGGCTCCCGGTCGCGCGAGAGATGGCCCCGACGATCTCCACGAGCGCCGGATTGTCCCGGAGCGTCGAGCCGCCGAAGACCACGTGGCGTACCTGGAGTGCGGCCCGGAGTCCGGCGCAGACGAGCGCCACGTTCTCGCCAACCAGCGCCATCAGCGCGTGCGCGACGTCTGGGCGGTAGTTGGGATCGTGTTCGGTCGCGGAGTCGAGCTGGTGCGCGAGTTTGCCGAGGTTCGCGGCCGTCAGGTCGCCGGCCAGTGCGATCTCGCCGGGGCGATAGATGTCGGAGACCATCAGGTCGATCCGGCGCCGATCGCCCGAGGCCGCGAGTTCGGCAAGCTCCGTGAACTTCGCGGTTCCGAGCAGCGCGGCGCCGAGTCCGACCAGGGTGCCGCCCCCGAGCGCCGTCCCCCCGACCCGCTGCACGGCCAGGCCGTCGGCCAACATCACGGAGGTTCCGGTGCCCATCGAGACCAGCAGGTAGCGCTCGGCGGGGTGGGCCTCCTGTTTTAGGAGGAGGGCGTCGGCCCCCGCTCCCCAGGCCGCGAACTCGTTGACCGGCGTCGGGGCTCCGGGGAGCGCTCGCGAGAGATCGGCCCCGCCGGCCCCGGTCAGGCCGATTCGGGCCGGAGCGCCGTTCGTGGCCCGCTCGGCCACCGCGGCCAGGTCGCCCGCAGGTGAGAAACTGAAGCGGATCTGGCCGTCGGGTCCCCGGATCGCCAGTTTTGCGAGGGTCGCCCCCACATCGATCCCCACAGCACCCTGGTCCCTCTGTTCCGGCACTTCCGTTCCCCTTCTCGGCACGGGATGATAACCTCGCCGATTCGGTGAGTTAGGGATGTATCACGAGTTCTATGCGCTGCGCGAGAAGCCCTTCTCGCTGAGCCCCGATCCGCGCTTCTTGTTCCTCTCGGATTCGCACCGGGAGGCGCTGGCCCATCTGTTGTATGGGATCGAGCAGGGGGAGGGCTTCATCGTCCTCACCGGTGAGGTGGGGACCGGCAAGACCACTCTCTCGCGGACGCTCCTGCAACGGATCGAGCCGGGGACGGAGATCGCCTTCATCTTCAACCCGCAGCTCTCCGCGTCGGAGCTGCTGCAGTCGATCTGCGCCGAGCTGGGGCTGCCGGCGGCCGACCGGACCCGCCGCGAGATGATGGATGCGCTCAATCGCTTCCTGCTCGCGAAGAAGGCCGAAGGGCGCCGCGTGATCCTGCTGATCGACGAGGCGCAGAACCTGCCGCCCGACACGCTCGAGCAGGTGAGGCTGCTCTCGAACCTCGAGACCGACACCGAGAAGCTCCTGCAGATCATCCTGATCGGGCAGCCCGAGCTCGACGCGATCCTCGACTCGCCGAGCCTGCGGCAGTTGAATCAACGCATCAGTGTGCGGTGGCGTCTGTCGGCGCTGACCGCCCTCGAGACGCGCGACTACGTGAAGCACCGACTCCGGATCGCGGCCGGCGCGCCGCGCGAGATCTTCACGGATCTGGCGCTGCGAGAGGTCCACCGTCGCTCCGCCGGGGTTCCGCGGCTCGTGAACCTCCTGTGCGATCGGGCGCTGCTCGCCGGCTTCGGGGCCGGTGCCCGCAGCATCGGGCTCTCGCTCGTCAGTCAGTCGGATCGCGAAGTGCGAGGGGGCGGGCGCCCCTATCCGTCGGAATTCCGGCCGAGCTTGTTGGATCGTCTGCTGCCGGCCCCGACGCAGCAGCTGCTCTCCGCGGCGCTGCTGGTCGGGATCGGAGTGCTGGTGGCGCTCGTCGGACAGCGCCTCTGGCTGAGCAGCGAGGCTCTTCCCCCCGTTTCTGCGCCGCCTCCGGTCGCCACTTCGCTGGCACCGCTCCCGCCGCCACTCACACGCACGGTCTCCACGTCGCCTGAGAGGCTGGCGAATCCCGTGGCGCAGCAGATCGCTGCGCTCGCCCCGCCGGCCGAGCGGCTACGGGCCGCAGAGGAGCCTCCGCCGGCGCGAAGCGCCCGTGCACCGGTGCCGGTTCAGCTCTCTCTGGCCCTCGATCAGAGCTCGCCTGCCGCCACCACGGCGGCCGCCATCGCTCGCTTGTTTGGGATGTGGAAGGGCGAGTACGAGGGCCCGAGCTTCCTGTCGCTCGAAGAGGGCCTGGCACTGCTCGGGGAGGCTGAGATCTCGACCCTCGAGGTGAGTTCCGGAGATCTCGAATCGATCCAGCGCTTCAACTATCCCGCGCTCATTCAGTTGCGGGCGGTAGACGGCGCGCCTCGCGCGGTGCTCCTCCAGGAGATCCGCGGCGATGACGCGGTTCTCGTCGGACTCCTCGGAGAAACTCCGGTCGTCGTGCCGCTGACGGATCTGCTCGAGAGATGGACCGGCACGGGCTACATCGCCTGGCGGGACTTCGCGCGATTGCCCGATCTGTTGGCACCGGGTCAGACCGGTGACGCGGTCGCCTGGCTACAGCGGTCGCTCTATGACCTCGGCTTCCTCCACCGCGCCGTTCCGTCGGGCGTGTTCGATGGCGCCACCGCCGAGGCGGTTCGGGCCTTCCAGCGAGCACGGAACCTAAGCGTCGATGGAACCGTCGGACCCTTCACGAAGATGGTTCTCTACGAGGCACTCTCCGCGTATGCGATTCCGCGGCTCGTCCGGCGGGAGGTGGGGTGAGTTCGATCCTCAAGGCACTCCAGCGGCTCGAGAAGGACCGAGCCGGTGCGCGCGATCACGAACCCGCGCTCTCGGGCGAGTTGTCGGGCGAGCTTGCGAGCCCGGAGCAGGCGTCGTCTGGCCGAGCCCGGACCGGCCGCTGGCTCGGCATCGGGCTGGCTCTGGTCGTGGCCGCGGGTGGCGCCTGGCTCGGGGCCCCGTGGCTGGCCGCGCGTCTCGGCGGGACGCCCGCGATCGTGGTCGCAGAAGCTCCGCCTCCGGAGGCTCCGAACCGAATGGCGGCCGCGCCCGCACCCGCGGTGGAGCGCCGCACAGAGGCGCGCAAGCAGAACCGGGCCGTGTTGCCCTCGGACCCGCCGCGAACCCAGGTCGCGCAGACCCCGCCTCCGGTCGCTGCCCCCGCGGCTGCGGCGGCGCGCAATCAGGCGCAGCAGGCTTTGCAGCCGAGCCCATTCCAGGAGAACGCCACCGAGAGTCCGAAGGCGCCTCCGGTGCAGGCAAAGACGCCGCCGGCGCCGAGTGTGCCGCCGGAGCGGGCGAAAGCGTTGCCATCGCCGAGTGCGCCTCCGGTGCAGGCGAAAGCGCCGCCGGTGCCGAGTGCTCCTCCGGTGCAGGCGAAAGCGCCGCCGGTGCCGAGTGCTCCTCCGGTGCAGGCGAAAGCGCCGCCGGTGCCGAGTGCTCCTCCGGTGCAGGCGAAAGCGCCGCCGGTGCCGAGTGCTCCTCCGGTGCAGGCGAAGCCGGCTCCGTCGGTGCGTGCTCGAGTGGAGCCATCCGCCAAACCCAACCCGTCAGCGCGAGCTGAGCCTGCTTCGAGCCCCGCCGCCGCGAAGTCGAGCTCTGCGGCGAAGGCTGCTGGCCTCGCACCGGAGCTTGCGGTGCTGCGCACGTCGTGGCACCCGTCGCCGGATCGTCGATTCGCGCGGGTCCGCGTGACGGCAGGGGGAGTCCCGCGAGAGTTGCGCGAGGGGGACACCGAGGGTGCGTTGCACGTGGTGAAGATCGAACCTTCGGCGGTCGTCTTCACGTTCCAGGGGCAAGAAATCCGGCGCAGCGTCGGAAAGTAGCGGCCGGGAGGGTCGCGCCTCTCGTCGCAGTCAGCGGATCGAGACGGTCCCGTTCGACGCGCGCAGCTTGATCGGGATGCCGCCGCGGCCCAGCGTGCCTTTGACGCGACCGCTTCGTTCGGTGGCGGCTCCATCGAACTCCCTGCCGGTGCGGATGACGCCGTTGTCGACCCGGATGTCGACGTCGCCGTCGACGTCTTCGGGAAGCTCGAGGGAGATCCGGCCGTTGCTCGTGGCCAGCAGGATCCCGCCTTCCCCGAGCGCGGACAGCTCGCAGTTGATGGTGCCGTTCGAAGTCGACGCATCGACCGAGCCGCTGTGGTTGTCGAGCTGGATCTTGCCGTTGCTGCAGCGGGCGGTGAGGCGGCCGCACGTGGAGTCCGTCTTGACCTTGGCGTTCGAAGTGGCGACCGAGATGTCTCCGACCACGTTGGTGATGCGGATCGGACCGTTGCTCGACTTCGCCCGAATGGCGCCGCAGAGGTCTTCGAGGCAGATCCGACCGTTCGCGGCGAGCACTTCGACCCGCAGTTTGCGGGGGACCCGCAGTTCGATGTCGACCCGTCCTTTCCGGTTCCAGCGGCCCGGGATGTCGAATTCGACGAGCAGGACGGCGTCGTCTTCCCGGGTGACGAGCCGGATGTCTTCGAGCAGGGCCGCAGCCTCATCTTCCGACTCGGCTCTCGCGACCTTCTTCATCTCGACCTGGATGTCGTCGCGGTCTTCTCCGAGGACCCGGGTCTTGCCGTTCGCGTTGTCGATGCGGAGGGTCCCGCCGCGAGGAGCATCGAGCCGGATCGATTCGTCGTCTTCGGCTTTTTCGCTCCACGGGATGCCCGACAGGAGCGAGCGCAGGAAGTCCCCAAGGCCGCGCCGGCTATGGCCTCCACATTCCGTCGTTTCGTCGTGTTCGGACATATCCGACCTCAGTGCATCTTGCGATCGTCGTCGCGCCAATAGCGCTCCTGTTCGCGGCGCACCTCGTGGAGCTGGCGTCGCATTTTGTAGCGGCGCCAACGCCAGGTGAGCTGCTGACGGGAGGGCAGGAGGGGTTTGCCATTCCAACGCTGGAACAGGATCCAGCCGACGAGAACTCCGCCGAGGTGTCCGGCATGGCTCACGTTGCTGGGTCCGAACAGGAACTCCATGAAGAACAGCAACGGGATCAGGTAGATCGCCTTGATCGGGATCGGCGGGAACAAGAGCATCAGCGTGCGGTCGGGCCAGGTGAGGGAGTATGCGAGCAGAATCGCATACACCGCTCCCGAGGCGCCGAGCGTCGGGTACAGGTAACTGGACGACGGTGTCGAGCCGAACAAGACCGGGATTGCCGGCCAGCTGACGATGATCAGGCCCGCGCCGATTCCCGCGAGCAGGTAGTACCGGAGGAAGCGCTTGTCGCCCCAGGCGCTCGCGAGAGGCGAGCCGAACATCCAGAGCGCAAACATGTTGAAGCCGATGTGCATCAAGCTGCCGGGCGCATGCAGCCACATGTAGGTGGCCGGCTGCCAGAGCGCACCGGCTTCCCAGAACGCGATCGGCCTCGCGGAAAACCACTGCGTGACGAACGGTCCGAACGATCCCAGATTCTGCAGGACGAACATGCCGACGTTCGCGATCAGCAACGCCTTGATGACGTTGGGCGTAGCGGGCGGTCCGAATCGAACCTGCTGATTGCCGCTCCCGTACAAGCCTGCCTCCCTTGGGTCCGGGGTGACCCCGGGCCTACGACGTAAGTGATTTTCCGTCCTGTCGCAGTTACGACAAGATACTGATCGGCACTACGTCTGGGCGGCGGGATCGGGCGCGATTCCCGCAGATCCAAAGCTAGGGGCTCTAACCCCGCGAGTCAAAGCCGTTTTCCGTCGGTGCCATCGCGTCAAGAATGAGACGCGATGCGTCATAAGGCAGCCACGAGCAATCGATCACCGGGAGTTCCAGGCGCAGCTCGCGCGCGAGGTCGCCGAGCTGTCGGGCGCAATCCGAGGCGCTTCCTGCAATGACGCACTCCGGAAGCTCGGCGGGAGAGAGGTCCCGGAACCACGGGTTGGCAGCGCGGTACTCGTCGCCGAGTGCCGGGTCGGCGGGATCCCGATCGGGTCGCACGAACAGCAGCATCGACCGGGGGATCGCTCCCGGATCGCGTCCGATGGCCTCGCAAGCGGCCTCGAGGTGGCGCTCGGCCGCTGCGACCCGCCGGCGGACGGGCGGTAGATTCACGTCCCAGACGTCCCCGTGGCGCGCCACCACTTCGAGGGCGCGCCGGCGTGCCGCGGCGACTGCGACGAGAGGCCGACCGGCGGGCGGGCGGGGCCGGACGCGCGCCCGCTCGAGCCGGACGAAGCGGCCGTCGCGAGTCACGGTTTCGCCGCTCCACAACGCGCGCGCGGCCTCGAGCGTCTCGCCGAGCAGGGTCACTCGTTCGCCGCCGCTCAGCTTCGGATAGCCGAAGCGCGGGTCGGCACGCTGGTCGCCGGTCCCGATCAGGAAGCGCAGTCTCCCGGGGACGATCCGTTCGAGCGTCGCGGTCGCTTGCGCGAGCCGCGCGGCGTTCCATTGCGGTGCGACTCGGATCGACCCGATCGGAATCGACTCGGTCCGCAGCAGCAGTGCAGTCGTGGTGGTCCAGCCATCGAGGACGTCGCCTTCGCCGCGGCTGTCCATGACGGAGACGTCGCCGTCGACGAAGACCGCCGCGTAGCCCGCTGCCTCGGCCCGGCAGGTGAGATCGAGGAGTTCCTCGAACGAGCGCGAGTGGCCCGCGAAGCAGATGCCCGGAGTCACGGGGAGACGAGCGGCAGGAGGCCCTGCCGGTGCGCTGCGTGGAGCAGAGCCAGTGCGGATTTTCCGTCGCGGATCTCGCCCGCGAAGACCATCTCGACGGCCTCCGTCAGGGGGCGGATGACACACTCGATCACCTCGTCCTCCTCGAGTCGCTGCGGCACTTCTTCGAGGTCGAACGCGGCGAAGAGGTGGATGACCTCGTCGGTGAAGCCCGGCGTGGTCCAGATCGAGCCCAGCTTCTCGAGCCTTCCCGCCCGGCGGCCGGCTTCCTCCTCGAGCTCCTTGCGCGCGCACACTTCGGGCGAATCCCCGTCGAGCTTCCCGGCCGGGATCTCCCAGATGGTGCCTCCCGCGGCATGACGGAACTGGCGGATCAGCAGCACGTCTCGCGCGGAGACGAAAGGCACGACCGCCGAAGCCCCCGGATGACGCACGACATCGAGCGTCACCGTGCGTCCCCCGGGCAGGGTCGCCACCTCCTCACGGACCGTGATCGACCTGCCCCGGTAGACGATGCGGTCGTCGGTCACGAGAGCTTCCGTTTCGGGGAGTCGGCCCCGGCCCCTTCCGGCCAGGGGCACGCGGCCGCCAGCGGGCACGCCTCGCAATCGGGTCGCTTCGCGTCGCAGCACACCCGGCCGTGTCGGATCACGCGGTGCGTGTAGTCGGTCCAGTGTTTGCGGGGGATCAGCGCGCTCAGGTCGCGCTCGATCTTCACGGGGTCGGCGTTCGCGGTGAGCCCCAATCTTCCGTTGACGCGCTTCATGTGGGTGTCGATCGCCAGGCCGGGTACGCCGAAGCAATTTCCGAGCACGACGTTGGCCGTCTTGCGGGCCACGCCGCGCAGGGTCACCAGCTCCTCGAGCGTGCCCGGCACCTCGCCGCCAAAGTGCTCGACCAGATCGCGTGAGGTCGCCTGGATCGATTTGGCCTTCTGGCGGAAGAACCCGGTCGCGTGGACGAGCTGCTCGACGGTGGCGGGCTTGGCGCGAGCCAGCGCGGCCGGAGACGGGTAGCGCTCGAAGAGCACGGCCGTCACCTCGTTCACTTTGTCGTCGGTGCATTGCGCGGCGAGGATCGTCGCGATGAGCAGCTCGAACGGGTTGCGGTGCCGAAGTGCGCACTCCGCATCGGGGTAGGTCTTTGCGAGAACGCGGACGATGCGCGCCGCGCGCTTCTTGAGCACGCCCTCGGCCTCGAGCGGAGCTGCGTCCTTCGCCACGGCGGCGACTGTAGGGAACGAAATGCTTATCATGCGAGGCGTATGCGAACCGACGAGCGGATGATCGCAATCGCGCTGCGCGCGCCCGAAGAGGGAGCACTCGAGGGGGTGTTTCAGGCCGCGGCGACCGAGGGCACCCGCGGCGCGGTCGTGGCCGCGCCGCATCCGCTGTACGGCGGGAGTATGGATTCTCCCGTCGTCAGCGAGTTGGCCTGGGCTGCGGTGCAGGAGGGCATCGCCTCGGTGCGTTTCAACTGGCGCGGGGTCGGGGCGAGTACCGGCGTGCCGAGCGGTGTCGCCGAAGATGCCGACGCCGACTACGGCGCTGCGCTCGCGCATGTGGCGGCGAGCGTGTCGGGCCCGATCGTCGCTTGTGGCTACTCGTTCGGGGCGGTGGCGGCGCTTCGCGCGGCCAAGCTGCACCCGCGCATCGAACGAGCAGTCCTCGTGGCTCCGCCGCCGGCGCTCCTCGAGGGAGAGGCGCTGGAGCTGGCAAAGCCGCTTCTCGTGTTGACCGGAGATCGGGACGAGTTGGCGCCGCCGGTGCCGTTGCGGGCTGCTCTCGAGGGGAAGGCGGGCGCTCGGTTCGTCGTCGTGCCCGACGCCGATCACTTCTTCGTTGCTGGCCTCGCCCACATCGGCCGTGAGGTGAGGGCCTGGCTCGAGGATCCGTTGAGCTGATCGCTCGTAACTCTACCGTCCAGACGGTATAGTTACGAGATGCCCCGACCCAACGCACGCGAAAAAATCCTCGATGCGGCCGAGCAGCTCCTGCTGGCCCACGGCCCCACCGGCCTCGTGCTCGACGCGGTGGCGGAGGAGGCCGGCGTTTCGAAGGGTGGGCTTCTCTACCACTTCGGCTCCAAGGAGGCCCTCGCCGAGGGTCTCACCGACCGGATGGGGTCGTCCTTCGATCGGGCTCAGGAAGAGATCCGCGCCGCGGATCCGGAGGCTCCCGGTCGTCACACGCGCGCGTACCTGCGCTCCACGGTTGGCGAAGACGGCAAACCAGCGGACGGCTCCGCGCGCTTGATGGCGGGGATCCTCGCCGCTCTCGGCGGAGATCCGGCGCGTCTCGACGCGCTGCGCGAACGATTCGCGGAGTGGCATCGCCGACTCGATCGAGACGGGATCGACCCGGTCAATGCGACTCTCGTTCGGCTCGCGGCCGATGGGTTGTGGCTCTCCGAGCTGCTCGGCCTTTCACCGCTCCCGCCGGGCCGCGCCGAACCGGTGCTCGAGGCACTCGCCGAGCTCACCGGGGAGCCCACGTCATGAGTTCGCCTGGGACGGTGAGTCTGGAACATCGCGTCGGTGCGCTCGAGCAGCGTCTCCTCGAGGCGGCTCGCGAGGCCGCCGACCTGCGCCAACGGCTCCGCCTCGCACCTCGCGCGAGAGCCGAAGCGGCCGAAATCCGCGGCGAATGGCGGGAGGTCGACCGGCGGGTGTAGATCGTCGGCGTTGCGGCCCTCGTCGCGTTCCTGCTCGGTTCGTACGTTTTCTACATGAACCTTGGTTGGTATGCCGACCAGCGCGCGCTTCCGGTGAGTTCGGATTGGCTGCTCGACCGCCTCCCGATCTGGAACCTCGTGCCGCTGCTCTCGTGGGGTTGGCTGCTGCTCCATGCCTGGGCCTTGGGAGCGGCGATCCTCTACCAGCCGCGCCGGCTTCCCTTCTTGCTGTCCTTGATGGGCATCTACCTGTCGGTTCGCACGGTCTACGTCTTCCTCTCCCCGATCGGTGCGCCGGTCCACATTCTCGACATGCGAGAGCTCGACCTGCTGTTCGCGCAGGTCGCCGGCGAGTACACGTTCCAGAACGAGTTCATCTTCTCGGGCCACACGACGGTCCCGTTCCTGTTCTTTCTGTTCTTCGAGCGGCGGAGGCACCGCGCGATCATGTTGGTCGGGGCGCTCACGATGGCGGCGGCCGTACTGCTCACGCACAACCACTACACCGTGGACGTGTTGTCTGCGTGGTTCATGGGCTACGCGATCTTTGCGTTGAGCCGCACTCTCTGGGAGAGCGGCGCCCGCCGTCTCGCGGTGAGCGGGCCCGCCTAGTTCTCCGAGTCGATCGAGTCGGCGAAGCGATAGACTGCCGATCCAGATGACGAACGGGATCACAGTCGGCGAAGCTGCGGCGCAGTGGCAGAGCGAGGGGTGGGTGTTGGTGCCCGACCTCGTACCCGCGGAAACGATCGACGCTGCGGTCGAGGAACTCTGGCACATCTATCCGCGTCCAGAAGAGTTTCACGACCCCGGCCATCCCCGCCGCGCCGCCTTTCTCGAAGCGAAGCCTCCGAGCTGGGCTCCGAATGCCGAGGATCCCGCCGAGCCCGCTTTTCGCGAAGAGCAGTTCGCGGGACACCAGACGTTTCCCTTCACCAGCAAGGGCCCGTTGAACCGGCTGGTCGTTCATCCGCGGATCCTCGAGTTCGTCGAGGTCGCGCTCGACCACAGGGACATCCGGCTCTACCAAGCGGGGATCTGGGCGAAGTACGCCGGCGCGGCCAATTACTCCCAGCCGCTTCATCTCGATCGAAACCACTCTCTCGTTCCCGCACGAATGGCCCCCGGCTGGTGGTACCTCGAGGGCTTTCTCTATCTCAACGACGTGGATGAGAGCAACGGTGCACCGCAGCTCCTGCGACTCGAAGACGCCCCTCCCGTGGACCCGGGGTGCCCGATCGAACCCGCAGACGAGCTGTTTGCAAAGACCGTTTCCGCGCCGGGCCGGAGGGGCTCCTTCCTCGCCTATCGCGGCGACGTCTGGCATCGCGCAGTGGATCTGGAGGCGCCCGGCTCTTCCCGATTCGTATTGATCGTCTGCTTCAAGCTCGCTGGCCAGGATTGGATCGGCTTCGACGCAATGAACAAGATCGTCGATCACTGGCTCTTTCCGGACTTCGTGGCCCACTCGACGCCGCGCGAACTCGAGGTCGTCGGCGTGCCGGCACCCGGTCATCCGTTCTGGACCGCGAGGGGCGTCGAAGCGCTCGCGCTCAAATATCCTGGACTCGACGTCGAACCCTGGCGACGCGCGCTCGTTGGAGCCGACTAGCCTTTCGGCAGGCAGACGCGGAAGCAGCCTCCGCCGGCGAGGGTCTGGATCGCCTCGATCTGGCCGCCGGCTTCTTCGACTACGCGCTTCGAAATCGCGAGGCCGAGTCCGCCGGGTCGATCCGAGCGCCCGCTGAAGAACGGCTCGAAGACGCGTTCGCGCAGCTCCAACGGAACGCCGGTGCCATCGTCTTCGACCCGCAAGATGATTCCGTCGTCGCCGTCTTCGAGTGCGACGCGCACAGTGCCCTTTGCGGGGCAGGCGTCGATGGCGTTCATCACGAGGTTCAGGAGGACCTGGCGGAGCGAATCTTCGGAGAGCGCCGCGCGCAGCCCCGGCCCGGTCGGAGCATCGAGTCGAAGTTCGACGTCGGCCTGCGTCGCCCGGTGGGAAACGAGCTGGAGAACCGACTCGGCGGCGGCCCGCAGCGAGCCACTCGCGGCGCCGCCCCCGCTGCGTTCAGGCTGTGCCTGCGCGAGCACGACGTCGAGCAAGCGTTCGACGCGGCGCAGCTCGTCTGAGGCGACCGCATGAAATTCTTCGCGGAATGCAGGGTCATCGGCGCGTTCCGGGAGCAGCTGCAGGAAGGTCTTGACGGAGACCAGCGGGTTGCGGATCTCGTGCACGATCTCTGCGATCAGCTCGCCGAGCGCGGCGAGGCGGTCGAGCCGGCGGACGTGTTCGTCGAGTGCACGCAGTCGGGCTGCCGCCCGCTCGGCGCCGAGTGCCGAACCGAGGACCGCGGCCGCGGCCGCGAGCGCGGCGAGGGTGCGCGGCCGGACCCGACCGGGGGGGTCGTGCGGACCGCCGGTCCAGAGCGCACCGAGGATCGTGCCGTCGGGAGCGCGCAGCGGGGTGGCCGCGCTCAGGCCATCCCGTCCCGGACCGCGCAGCGAGGCTGGAGTCTCAGGAGCTCCGAGGTCGATCGGTCCCTCCGCCCGAGAGAGTGCCTCGAAGTGCACTTCGGTCGGAGCCGAGACCGCACCTCGGGAGGCGAGCGCCTGCAGCGCGTCTTCTGCGTCGCGAGCCCAGACTGCGCCGACCTCGGCGCGAACCTCCACGGAGAGCCGTTCGAGCCAGTGGAGAGCCAGGCTCTGGAGATCGCTGGCGGGCTCGAGCGGCGTTCCCGCCGTATCTACGGAACCGGGCGCAGGCGAACGTGCGTCGCCCGTCCACTTCGCGCCTTGTCCCCTGACTTCCGCCACCGTGGGTGCTTGCTACCGTGCGGACCCGCCCTGTGTCAACGCTGAAATCCATCTCCGTCCGCGCCGTCCTGTTCGATCTCGATGGGGTCCTTGTCGATTCGCGGGGTCCGATAGCCGGGTCGATCAACCATGCGCTGACGGCGAACGGTCTGGAGCCGGCTCCGCTCGACGAACTCCATGGCCGGATCGGGGACCCGCTCGGTCCGATCTTCGAGGCGCTTCTCGGCGCTCGAGGGGCCGAGCGCGAGCTCGTGGGTCGCTGCATCGACGGGTATCGCGAGCGCTATCGGGTCGCGAGCGTAGAGGAGGCGCACGCGTTCGACGGGATCTCGCCACTTCTCGAAGATCTCGCGCGTCGGATTCCGATCGCCCTCGTGACCTCGAAGCCGATCGAGTTCGCCCGGCCGATCCTCGAACACCTGGATCTGGCGCAGCACTTTGGCGCCCTCTGTGGACCGCCACTCGCACGTACCGACGGAGAACCGAAATCGCACATCGCCGAACGCGCGCTCGCAGAGCTGGGCCTGGCGACGAGCTCCCATGGCGCGCCCCCGATCGCCGCCATGGTCGGAGATCGCCATCACGACGTGCGAGCCGGCCGAGAACTCGGCCTGGCGACCGTCGGCGTCCTCTGGGGCATCGGAAGCGAGGCCGAGCTCCGCGAGGCGGGGGCCCAGTATCTGGTCGAGACGCCCCGTCAGTTGAGTCGGCTCTTAGAACAAGCCGGCTGAGGAGCGCGGCGAGAACTCGGCGCGCGGCTAGAAGTCGAGGCGCTGGAGGCGGCGGCGTTCCGAGGAGCTGAGCGCGGTGGCCGCCCGGTCGGTCGGCTCGGTGCCCGAGGCGAAGCCCTGGAAGTAGGAGCCCTCGGCGTCCTGCGCGGCGAGGAGTCCGGTCTTCGGGTCCACGCGAGCGAAGACGATTCCGTCGGGCACGTCGAAGTCGCGCTTCGGTCGCTCCTCGAGCGCGGTCCCCATGTAGTCGATCCAGATCGGCAGTGCGGCCTTGCCGCCGGTCTCGCCCTTGCCGAGCACCTGCTTCTCGTCGAAACCGACCCAGACACCCGTTGCGACGTCCGGGGAGAAGCCGACGAACCATGCATCGCCTTGCGCATTGGTGGTGCCGGTCTTGCCGCCGACGGGCTTGCCGAGCCGCGTCGCCTTGCCGCCGGTTCCCCGCGGATGAATCACCACTGCGCGCAGAAGATCCGAAGCGAGGTAGGCCTGCTTGCTCGGAATCAGCCCGCCGTCCTCACCCCAGGGAATCTCTTCGACCGGGGCTGCGGCCGCGAGCTCTGCTTCGGCCGCGATCTCGCCGTCGGCGTCGAACACGGCGCCGGTCGCGGAGGCCTCGATCTGTCGGGCCTCGATCTGTCGGGCCTCGATCTGTCGGGCCTCGATCTGTCCAGGCTTCGGAGCTGCCGCGACGTCGGCTGGTTCGGTTTTGGAGCCGACTTCGTCGTCGCCAGCGCCCCCGAGCGCGAGATTTTCCATCAACACGTCGCCGTTGCGGTCGAGTACGCGCCGGATGAAGATCGGCTCGACCGGCTGCCCGCCGTTCGGGAAGACGGCGTACGCCTGGACGAGTTCGGCGAGTGTGACTGGATACGAGCCGAGCGCGAGTGAGAGGTTGGGCTCGAGCGGCGATCGGATGCCGATGCGTTGCGCAAAGCGGACGACGTAGTCCACGCCGATGTCCTGCATCAGATGGATCGTCGCGTTGTTCACGGAGCGCGCGAGTGCCTCGCGCATCGTCAGGGCGCCGAGGAACTTGCGGCCGTAGTTCTGCGGACGCCACGTCCTGCCGGAGCCCGGATCGTCGTAGACGACCGGGCGGTCGTGCAGGATCGTGGCCGGCGTGTAGCCCTTGCCGAGAGCCGCCGCGTAGATCAGTGGTTTGAAAGCGGAGCCCGGCTGTCGCGCTGCCTGGACCGCCCGATTGAACTCACTCTTCTCGAAGTCGTAGCCGCCCACCATCGCGAGCACATCACCCGTTGAGATCTCGTACGAGATCAGCGCCCCCTGAGCGGCCGGTTTCTGGTCGAGGATCAATGCGGCCTCGGCTGCATCGAAGGTCACGACCTCGGTATCGCCGCCATCTTCGGTCTCGACGGCCGTCAGTAGGAACGGCGCAACGTCGCCGACCTTGAACGCGGTCGCGATCTCGCGGATCTCCCACGGGTAGCTCGTCGGCTTGAAGGGTCGCGCCCACTTCACGGCCTCGTGCTCGATCGTTCGCTCGATCTCGGGCGCGAACCCGATTCGTGCGGTGTTCGCTTTCTCGTCGACCGCGAGCACGACCCCGACCAGCGGTTCGTCGATCGGGAGCGTGTCGCTCGCCGCGAGGTCGTTCTCCTCGGCGACGCGCGCAACCTCGGCCTCGAGCCCTTCGGCTTCGACGTGACGGATCGGTCCGCGGTAGCCTTGCCGATGGTCGAGTGCCTCGAGCCCGGTTCGGACGGCCTCGACGGCGCCGCGCTGCAATCGGAGGTCCATCGTCGTCTCGACGACGAGCCCGCCTTGGAGCACGCGTTCGCCCCCGAGTCGTTCGAAGAGCGTGCGGCGCACCTCTTCAGTGAAGTAGGCGGCGACCGCGTAGTCCTCGTACTCCGGCGCGTGGGTGAGCGTCGGAGGATGCTCGGACGCCTCGCGGTAGCTCGCGTCGTCGATGAAGTCCTCGTCCCGCATCCGGCCGAGGACATACTGACGCCGTTCCTCCGCGCGCTCCGGATTGAGATACGGGGAGTTCCGGCCCGGGGCCTTGGGGAGCCCCGCGAGCATCGCGGCCTCGCCGATGGTGATCTCGCCAATCTCCTTGCCGTAGTAGGTCCGGGCGGCTTCGCCGACTCCGTAAGCTCCGCTCCCGAAGTAGATCTGGTTCAGGTAGAGGAAGAGAATCTCATCCTTGGAGAAGTGCTGCTCGATGCGCTGAGCGAGAATCATCTCGCGGATCTTGCGCTCGATGTTGCGTTCCGGAGTGAGCAGCAGAGTCTTGACCATCTGCTGAGTGATGGTGCTGGCGCCCTGTCGGACCTGGCCGCCGGCGCGAACATTCGCCCACACCGCCCGGAGAATGGAGACGTAGTCGATGCCCGCGTGCTCGTAGAACGTGTCGTCCTCGGCTGCGAGAAAGGCCCGAACCACGTGCTCCGGGATCTCGTCGAGGTCCTTGAGCCGCCGCCGGTGTTCGTAGAACTCCCCCACGGACTGGCCGGATCGATCGAGGACGAGGCTCGTCAGCATCGGCTGGTAGTCGTCCAGGCTGCGCAGGTCGGGCAGGTCCGAGACGAACTTCACGTAGAACGTGACGGCGATCGCCGCCCCCGTGACCGCGACGAGGGCGGTCAACGCGAGGAGGAACCGCAGAATCAGTGACCAGGTCCGTGAGCGCGGCATCACATCCTCAAGCGAGGCCGGACCGTAGCCGACGGCCCGCTCGCTACGCTACCGAGAGTCCGACGCCGGACCTGGCTCCCGCGTTCCACCCGGCTCCCGAATTCCCGGAGGTGCATCTCGCGTGTCATCGGCCCCCCTGACTTCATCGGCTCCCCTGACTTCATCGACTCCCCTGAACCTCGCCTTCGTGATGGATCCCCCGCAAACCATCGACGTGTCTGCCGATACGACCTTTGCGTTGATGCTGGAGGCCCAGTCCCGCGGCCACCGGATCCTCTACATCGACCCCGGAGACCTCGCAATCTGGGACAAACGCGTCCGGGCGTTGGTGAGGCCGCTCACACTTCGCAAGGATCCAGGCCGACCGGTCGATCTCGGGGACCCGGAGTGGGTGTTTCTCGACGACACGGTCGACGTGGCGTTCCAGCGCGTCGATCCGCCCGTGGACGCGGCGTATATCTACGCGACGCAGATCCTCTCGCTGTGTGAGAGAACCCAGGTCTACAACCGGCCCGAAGCGGTCCTCAGCTCCAACGAGAAGCTCTACACGCTCCATTTCCCGGAGCTGATGCCCGACACTGTCGTCACCCGAGATGCGACCCAAATCCTTGAATTCATGGAGAAAATGGGTGGAGAGGCCGTGGTGAAACCGCTCGATGGCCGCGGCGGCGAGGGTATCTTCCACATCCACCTGAAGGATCGGAACCTGAACTCGATCCTCGAGCAATCGACCCGTTTCGGGACCCGGCGCGCGATGGCGCAGCGTTTCTTGCCCGAAGTGCACGAGGGGGACAAGCGGATTCTGTTGCTGGAAGGGGAGCTGCTCGGCGCCGTTCTGCGCGTCCCGGCCGAGAGTGAAATCCGCGCGAACCTGCACGTCGGAGGGCGAGCCGCCCGCGCAGAGATCGACGCGAGAGATCGTGAGATCATCGAACGCCTCGGCCCGCGCCTCCGCGAGGACGGGCTCTTCTTCGTGGGGATCGATGTGATCGGCGGCTTCCTGACGGAGGTCAACGTGACGAGCCCGACCGGGATCCAGGAGATGGGTCGGTTCGACGGAAACTCGTACGAAGCGACCGTGATCGACCGGGTCGAGAGCCGCAGCTCTCGTAGCTAAACCCCTGAAAATACGTTGACAGCACCGACGGTGCGGGGGATCATCCCCGACGCTGGAACGTGTCCCCCAAACCCTCGGACACGCCCGGTTCCTCCGCGCGCAAAGCCCGTTCCTCGTTCGGGTGAGCGCACCAACTGAGCTGTCTGGTCCGCAAGCGGGCCGGCGGCGAATCACTGGGGGAGCCCATGGCCACCAAGGTCGCAAGAACCAGCATCAAACGTGAGAAGGGTTGGCTCTACTATCTGGACAAGAAGGGCCACGTCAGCCGCGCGAAAATGGCACGCGGGGGCGGAAAACCTTCGAAGACGAAGCCTCAGGTCGTCACGAAGGCAGGGGTGAAGCGGGAGGACGGTTTCCTCTACTTCATCGACAAGGACGGCGACGTCGCGCGCACGAAGATGGCGCGGCGAGGCACCGCGCGGCGCAAGACGACCGCACGGCGCGCGCCGGCACGGCGGAAGACCGCCGCGAAGAAGACGGCTGCGAAGAAGACCGCGCGGAAAAAGCCGGCGGCTCGGAAGACGGCCCGCAAGAAGGCGACCGTTCGCAAGAAGGCGACGCGCAAGGCTCCCCGCAAGAAGGCGGCAAGCCGGCCCGCTCGCAAAAAGGCGACCGCGCGCGCACGCAAGCGGTAGGCCGCAAGCGGGGTCCGGAACGCCGGATCTCGTTCGAGAGCAAGTCAGGCGGGCCCGCGTTTCGGCGTCGGGCCCGCCTTGCCTTTGCCCGCCACGGTTCTCGCACGACGGGCTGCCGTCGGGTCGGTTGCTATCGTGATCCTTCTGTCTCCCACGACTCCAACCGACGTGTCCGACTCCGGCATCCAGGGCGCCAAACGAGATCAGGGCGACGCCAATGTGGGCGCCGATCGTCCCTATGGCGTGCTCATCGTCGATGATGAGGAGGGTGTCGTCGAATCTGTCGCGATGACGCTCGAGGACGACTACACCGTCCACACCGCGCTCTCGGGAGAGGATGGACTCCGGGTGCTCGATCGCGAGGAGATCGCGCTCGTCATCGTCGACCAGGTCATGCCCGACATGACCGGTGTCGAGTTCCTCGAGCAGGTCGTCGAGCGCAAGCCGCAGACCGTTCGGATGATGTTGACCGGCTATGCGGATATCACGTCGCTCGTCCGCGCGATCAACGACGGCCGGATCTATCGCTACATCCAGAAGCCGTGGGAACCGGAGCAGCTCCGCATCGACGTGAAGCGTGCGCTCGAGGCGCATGCGCTCGTCGCGGAGAACGTGCAACTCGCAGACGCGCTCGCCCAGGCGAACGAGAAGCTGCGCGCCGAGAACGTGTACCTGCGTCGTGAGGTCGAGCGGCGCTATGCGTTCGACCAGATCATCGCCACGAGCCCGGCGATGGAATCGGTGTTCGACGTGATGGAAAAGGTCGCGCAGACCGACGCCACGGTGCTCGTCGGAGGCGAGACTGGCACGGGGAAGGATCTGGTGGCGCGCGCGATCCACTACGCCGGTGCGCGTCGCGAGCAGCGTTTCGTCGCGCAAAACTGCGGAGCGCTTCCGGACACGCTGCTCGAGAGCGAGCTGTTCGGGCACAAGCGAGGCGCCTTTACCGGAGCACACGCGGACAAGAAGGGCCTGTTCGAGATCGCGCATCGGGGCACGGTCTTTCTCGACGAGATCGGAGAGACCGAGCCGGGGATGCAGGTGCGGCTGTTGCGCGTGTTGCAGGACGGCGAGATTCGCCCGCTCGGGTCGTCGGAGACGCGCAAGGTCGATGTGCGAATCGTGGCGGCGACCAACCGGGATCTGCGGAAGGCGGTGCAGGACGGGCGCTTCCGCGAGGATCTCTACTACCGGCTGCGTGTCGTCGAGATCGAGCTGCCGCCGCTTCGCGAGCGCCGCGAGGACATCCCCGCGCTCGCACACCACTTTCTCGACCGTGCGAACGAAAAGATGAAACGAGCGCTCCGCGGCTTCACGAACGCGGCGATGGACAGGCTGGTCGCCAGCGAGTGGGGCGGAAACGTGCGCGAGCTCGAGAACGAAGTGGAGCGTGCCGTGGCACTCGCCGGGGACGCCGAGACGATCAGTCTCGAGATGCTCTCCGCGCACCTGCGAGGCGGTGAGCCCTCGAGCGACCCCGGGAGATCGGTCTCGCTCGAAGTCCGTGATCTCAACGTGGCCGTCGACGACCTCAAACGGGCGATGATCCAACAAGCCATGGTCGAGTCCGGCAGTAAGACGCGCGCTGCCGAGCGCCTCGGGATCCCGCGCCAGTCGCTTCAGAAGATGATGAAGCGGCTCGAACTCGACTGACTTCTGTGTGAGCGCTCAGCGCTGGGCACCGGCTAGTGTCGGACGATGCGAAAATTCTGGATCTCGATGGGCGGAGTCGTCGGGCTTCTCGTAGCTCTGGGCGGAGCGATCTGGTGGATCCTCACCCCGCCGTCCCCGCTGCCGCTGCCCGAACGGGGGGCGGTGCTGGAAGGCGTCACGCTCATCGAGCCGGGCGCCTCGCGGCGCGCCGGGATGCGACTCGTCATCGAGGGCGAGACGCTGGCGCGAGTGGAGGAGTCCGGCTCGCCTTCGGGTGCGTTCGCCGGAACGTTCGTGTTGCCGGGCCTGACTGATGTGCACGTGCACTTCCCGCCGCCGTCGCTCCCCGGGCAGACGGAACTTTTTTCGCTGTTGCATCTGCTCCATGGCGTGACGACCGTGCGGGATGCCGGCGACCCCGACGGGATGAGCACCGCGCCGGCGATCGAGGGGGTCGAAGAGGGGCGGTTTCCGGGGCCGAGGGTGTTCGCGTGCGGCCCGTTCGTCGACGGCGACCAGCCGGTCTGGGGCAACTCGCTCGCCGCCACGACGCCCGAGGCAGGGCGCGCGGCAGTCCGGACGGTCGCGGAGCAGGGCTTCGACTGCGTGAAAGCCTACAACGGACTCGACGCTCCGACGCTCGCCGCGATTCGCGACGAGGCCCGTGCGCAGGGGCTGCCGGTGATCGGTCATGTCCCGGTCGGTGTGGCGTACGAGAACGCGCTGCTGGACGACGCTCAACATTTGATCGGGGTCGCGCCACCGCTGGAAGACCGCGCCATCGTGTTCCCCCAGGTTCTGCAAGCCTGGCTTCTGCTCGACGACGCGCGTCTCGATCGCATCATCTCGGTGGCCAACGAGCACGGACTCACCCATACCCCGACGTTCGTCACCGTCGATCGTCTGTTGGCGCAGGAAGACCCGGCGGCGGCGCGTCGGCTCGCGGACGCGCAGCTGCTGCCGCGGTTCTATCGCGAGGTGATCTGGAGCGCCGAGGAGGGGATCAGTGCGGCGCGGCTGATGGAGCCCGGGGACTACGAGATGGTGCGCGCCGCCAGGGGGGTCCAACGGCGCGCCGTGAAGCGGATGTACGACGCGGGTGTCGAGCTGCATACCGGCACCGACGCGCTCGTCGCGTTCGTCGTGCCGGGGGCGAGTCTGCATCGCGAACTGCGGCTCCTCGCGGGTGCCGGTCTCACACCGGAGCAGGTGCTCGAACTCTCGACTCGGACCTCGGCGGAGTTTCTGTCGGAGGACCTGGGCCACCTCCGGGTCGGCGCACCCGCCGAGCTCGCGATCTTCCGAGAGGACCCGACCCGCGATCTGGCCGCGCTCGACACCCTGGTGGCCGTCGTGCGGGGCGGCCGGCTCTACACGCGGGAGGACCTCGATAACCGCCTGGCCCGCTACCGCGAGCATCACGAGTCCGCGCTCTACGACGCGCTCGTCATTCCGATCGTCCGCGCCGTCCTCGCCCGCACGGTCCCCGACCGCAACTAAACTCGGGGACGGTCTTAAGAAATTCAGAAATTGCACCCGCGGGTGCAATTTCTGAATTTCTTAAGACCGTCCCCGGTTCTAAACCGATTTCTAGAGTGCGGAGTGGGTGGCTTGCCAGGTCTGGAGCCACTGCCACGCGGTCGTGACGATGGTGTCGAGGTCGGAGTGGCGGGGCTGCCAGCCGAAATCGCGTCGAAATCGCGTGGCGTCGGCAATGAGCTCGGCCGGATCGCCGGGCCGCCGCGGCGCCTCCGAGTGGGGCACCGGGCGCCCGACCGCGCGCCCGACGGCCTCGAGGACTTCCCGATTGCTGACGCCCTGGCCCGTGCCGAGGTTGTACGGGCCGCCGGGGCCCCCGCTGAGCAGCGCTTCGATCCCGCGGACGTGGGCGTCGGCCAGGTCGGACACGTGGACATAGTCGCGGATGCATGTGCCATCGCGCGTCGGGTAGTCGGTGCCGAACAGCTTCAGCTCAGGGCGCAGGCCCGCCGCGGCCTCGAGCGCGACCGGGATCAGGTGGGTCTCGGGCTCGTGGCACTCGCCGAGGCCTCCAGCCGGGTCTGCGCCGGAAGCGTTGAAGTAGCGCAGAGCCATCCAGCGCAGCCCGTGCGCCCGCTCGAGGTCTCCGAGGGCCTGCTCGAGCATCGCCTTCGTCGCCCCGTACGGGTTGATCGGCGCGACCGGGCTCGACTCGGGGATGGGTTGGAACTCGGGGTGTCCATAGACGGCGGCTGTCGAAGACATGACGAACGCGCGCGCTCCGTGCTCGAGAGCGGCCCCGAGGAGTTGCAGACCCGCGATCACGTTGTTTCGGTAGTACGCGAGAGGATCGCGCACGGACTCCGCAACGGAGATGGAGGAGGCGAGGTGGACGACGCCGTCGAAGGGGCCATAGGTGGAGAACACGCCCCGCAGGGCTTTCGGGTCCGCGAGGTCATGGCGCCAGAGCGGTGCATCCTCGACGAAGCGGGCATGGCCCGCGCGCAAGTCATCGAAGACGACCGCGGTGTGCCCCGCCTTGCGCAGTGCCCGCAGCGTGTGGCTGCCGATATACCCAGCGCCGCCCGTTACCAGAAGATGAGCCAAGAACCCCTCCGCTCTCGCCGATAGCGGTGGTATTGTGACGCCAGCGTGGAGATCCTCCATACCGCCAGCTTCGAAACCCCGGCCGGCACGATGCTGGCGGCTTCCAGCTCGATTGGGCTTGCCTACCTCGAGCTGCCCCATGCGAGCGGGCACGGTTTCGGCGGCTTCCTGCGCCGGATCGGGGCGCGGGCCACCGAGGGCTGGGCGCCGAATCGCCCTGCCGTCGAGCAGGTCTCCGAATATCTGGCCGGCAAGCGCCGCGAGTTCGACCTCCATCTGGACCTGCGCGGAACCGAGTTCCAACGCCTGGTCTGGGATCAGCTCTGCCGCATTCCGTACGGCACGAGCTGTGCCTATCAGGACGTGGCGCGCGCAATCGGTCGCCCTTCGGCAGTGCGCGCAGTCGGGACGGCGAACGGCGCGAACCCGCTGCCGCTCGTCGTGCCGTGCCATCGCGTGGTCGCCACGGGCGGCAAGCTCGGCGGCTACGGCGGAGGCCTCGACCTCAAACGCCGCCTGCTCGCGATGGAGAGCGCCGAACCCGGGGTGGGGTCGCTTCTCTAGCCAGCGGCTAGGGATGTTCGACGGCGGTGATGGTCAGCTCGATGTCCGACAGGCTGGAGCTCGTGCCCGCTCCGCTCGGCCAGTACCCCGCGATCGCGCGGACTTCGTGCAGGCCGGCCGGAACATCCTGGATCAGGTAGCTCACGGAAGCCGGCACCGGCGTCGGGTTGAACGCCTTCGAGGCACAGAGGTTGGAGCGGTCGTTCGGGCCGTCGAGCACTTCGCCATCCAGCTCGAACTGCACGTGGAGCATGTGCCCGTCCCAGTGGGAGGCGATTCGGCACTGCGCGCTGAACGAGATGACGACATCGCTGGTGCCGGTGGTCGAGAACCGAAACGAAGGAAGTTGACCCACGGCGACCGCGGTGATTCCGGCGGGCGGAGTCGGCTCGTAGGTTCGCGGGGTTCCGAAGTCGAGCCAGACGGACTCGTTGTACTCGATCGCGGTCTCCGCGATCTTGCGGGCGCCGAAGATGCGTGTGTTCGATGTGGCGGTGGGAGCGGGATCCGCCGGCGGGGCGACCGGGGTCGGATTGCCCGGATCTGCGGGTGCGCCGATCTCTCCGACCACCGTCTCCTTACCGGGCTTGCACGCCGCGCGGATCTTGAACCGATTCGGGCGCTTGTCGTTCTGGCAGACGACGGCGGCGTCGGCCCCAGAGGGCGCGCACGTGACAGCGCCCGCGAGAAAGACAAGGAAGCAAGCCGCGGAAGAGAGGGGTTTGAGCATGGCACACAGGGTGCCGAAGCCTCCGCGCCGGGGCTGTGAATCCGTTCACACCGGTGGGTGTCGATCCACCTGCCCTCGCCGGTGGCAGCCGGTCCCGCACGGTCAGATCCGGGTCAGCGCCTGCTCGAGATCTGCGATCAGGTCGTCCGCATCCTCGATCCCGCATGAGTATCGGATCAACGAGTCGGTGATGCCGTAGCTCTGCCGCTCCGCGGGCGGGTAGTCCCAGTAGGACATCAGCACGGGCATTTCGATCAAGCTGTCGACGCCGCCGAGGCTCGGCGCGATGTAGGGCATTTCGCACGCGTCGGTGAAGCGCACGGCTCCCTCGAAGTCGGTCTCGAGTTCGAACGTGACGACGCCGCCGAAGCCTTGCATCAGTCGCGTGGCCACTGCGTAGTCGGGATGGCTCTCGAGGCCGGGGTACCAGACGCGCCGGACGCGGGGCTGGGCTTCGAGCCAGCGCGCGATCCGGAGCCCCGTCTCATTGTGTCGCTCCATTCGGAGCGCGAGCGTCTTCATGCCGCGCAGCAGCAGGTACGCGGCGTGCGGATCGAGTACACCGCCGAGCACACCGACCGCGTCGCGGATGGGCTTGATGGCCTCGGAGCTGCCGGCGATCGCGCCGGCGATCAGGTCGTTGTGCCCGCCGAGGTACTTGGTGGCGCTGTGGAGGACGAGGTCGGCGCCGTCCGCGAGCGGAGCGTGGTTTACCGGGCTCGCGAAGGTCGAATCGACCATCACCTGAACGCCGCGCTCGTGAGCGATCCGGGCGGCATCGGGAAGGTCGGTCACGCGCAGATAGGGATTGGTCGGAGACTCCGTGAAAAAGATGGCCGTCTCGTCCCGGATCGCATCTTTGAGCGCGATGTTGTCCGCGGGCTCGATCACCGTGGCGGTGACTCCGAGCTTCGAGAGGTACTCGCCGATGAACTGCCGGGTCCGCCGATAGCAGTCGTTCGTGATGATCAGGTGGGAACCCTGCGGGAGCAGCGCCAGGAATGCGGTGGTGGCGGCGCTCATCCCGGACGCGAAGAGGACCGCTTCTTCCGCGCCCTCGAGCGCGCAAAGCTTCCCCTCTACCGCACGCCAGGTCGGGTTGCCGTAGCGACCGTACTCGTCGCGCTTGAGGCGGCCCTCGGCGAACTCGCGCAACTCCGCGGAGTCGCGGAACCAGAACGTCGCGGTCTGGTGGATGGGAGTGGCGACCGCGGAGCCTTGCTCCCCGGAGCGCTCACCGCCTTGGACGGCACGCGTGGAATGGCCGCTGCGAGAGCGGCCGCCGGACTGATCGGACATCGGGACGGGTTTCCTGGGCACTTAGCGACACCGGGTGCGGACCCGAAGCGGGGGTCCGAGGGTCTGCAAGCGCCTGAAATCGACCCTGTCACCGAACCAGAACCGGGGAGGGTATCCGAGCCCCTCGGGGAGAACAAATCGGGATGTCTCGAGGCGCGGGGACGGCCTGCGAAGGCCCGGGAGATCAATCGCGCTCGACGGCGCGGATCTCGAGCTCCTTTTCGACCCGCTGGCGGCGCTTCTCGCGCTTGATGCGCTCGGCTTCCATGTGGCGGAGGAGATTGGTGTTGAGCTCGCGCAGCTCGGCGAGCTCGCGCTCGAGCATCTTGCCCTGGTTCTTCGACAGTTTGAAGTCGAACGAGAGTTCGACGTTCGCCTCGCTGCCGTCACTGCTGATCGCGTTCACGAGCAGACGGTTCACGCCTTCCTGCACCGGCACGAAACCGACGAAGGAGCCGTCCGGGTTCAGCCGCACGTCGGGTGTGTCCTCGCGCAGCGTGAGGTTCACGATCGCCACGTCCTCGATGTTCGCGAACGAAACACTCTGGAGCGCGGCGCCGATCGCCGCAGGTTCGATGACCGGGGTGAAGGTTCCGAGCGTGGCGCGCGCGACCTCGGTGGCGCCCATCGGTCGGGCCAGCGCATTGGTGCCGATCGCGTAGGTGTTGATGCGGATTCCTGCAGAGTGGGCGACACGCGCTGCGCCGACCGCGGCTTCGAGGTCACCCGGATCTTCGACGGTGGCTTGACCGTGCGGGAAGGTCGGGAGGCCGTCGGTGAGGAAGAGTATGATGCGCTGGGCGCCAGGGGCCGGGTGGCTGACGGCTCCGGAGAGGTTCGCAAGCTCGCGTGTCGCGAGTCGAATGCCGGCCGCGAAGTTCGTCGCGCCGTGCGGGCCGCGCGCCAGGATGCGATCGAGCGCCGCATGAACCTGCGCAAAGTCTTCGGTGAGCGCGACCTGAAGCTCCGCGTCTTGCTGGTCGCGGCTCTTTTGCCGGCCGGTGTCGAGGTCGACAGCGCCGGAGAAGCTGACGAGTCCGACCCGCGTCCTACCGCTCGCCAGCCCGCCGAGCAGCGCGCGCGCCGCGGCGATCTCGGCGTTCAGGATCGTGTCTTCCGGATCGGTCGAGAAGATGTCATCCGAAAACTCGCCGGGGGCATAGAGGCCGATGTGCGGGTCTTCGCCGATCTCGCCATCGCCGTCGACGTCGGCGCCACTGGCATGGCGCGTCGACTGAGAGACGTCGATGGCGATCATCACATCGAACGACTGCGGACGGTCGCCGGCGGCGATCGCGTTGCCGCGTACTTCGGCGACGTGCGTGGACGACTCTACGGTCTTGCCGGCGGCGGGAGACTCGACGAGGACACGGATCCCGCGCTCCGGGGCGGCCTGAGCCGCCGCCTGGATCGGCGCCGCTTCCTCGAACGGGTCGATCTCGCGGACCTGCGGCTGGGCCGTGGCGGCCACCGCGGTGGTGAGAATGGCCCCACCCAGGATGCTGAACAGCAAGGCATTTCGGGCGCTCACGCAAAAACCTCTTTGATCGAAGGAGCCTACCATGAGGCTATTCGATGTACCCAAGCGCGCGGAGTGCGGCTTCTTCTTCTTTCGAGATGCTGGCGGCTTCTCCGCCGCCGACCTGGTGGGTCTCGGCGAACTTCTGTTGGCCTGCGAGATGCTCGTTCAATTCGGAGAGGGTGCCGCCGGCAGTGGGCTGGTCGTACACGTTGTCCAGCTCCGCGCGGTCAAGACGCACGTCGTACAGCGCCCTTTCAGGGAGCCCGCGCGGGTTTCCGGCGTTCGCCTCGATCAGCTTCCAGGATTCGGTTCGGATCGCGCGGAGCACGTTGCCTTCGTGATCCTCCTCGGCGAAGAGCACCTTGTCTCGCTCGCTGCGTGCGGCGAGGTCGCTCGAGAGGTCGACTCCCTGCATCGTTTCGGGAATCTCCGCGCCGGCCCGGTGGAGCAGTGTCGGAGCGACGTCGATCAAACGGGCGACGTGGTCGCGCTCATCGGGGCGCGCGCCGGGAGCTCCGGCCGCCCACTTCACGAGCAGCGGAACGTGGATCTGTTCTTCGAACAGGGTCGTGCCGTGCCACCAGCCGCCGTGTTCCTGAAACTCCTCGCCGTGGTCTGCGACGAGCGCGATCACCATGTCGTCGTAGAGGCCGAGTCGTTCGAGCTCGGCGATGAGTTCGCCGAAGCGGGCGTCGAGGTACTCGATCTCGCCCCGGTAGAGCCGCGCCATTTCCTCAGCCTGGTCCGCCGGCGGATGCTGGTTCGCGGCGCGGGCGATGCCGACGCCCGAGTACGGGTGCTCGAAGTACGGATCGTGCGGATCCATGTAGTGCAGGAACATGAAGAAGCGCGCGGCCTGGTTGCGGCCGAACCAGTCGAACGCCACCTCGTTCACGACCTGCGAATCCTGATAGAAGTCCCCGAAGCGGAGTCCCTTCTTGAACTTGAAGAAAATCGTGCGGCCGAGCTGATAGAGGATCAGCTTCGAGGACGACTCCGCGGCGCCGAAGAGGTAGTCAGGCGCGAGATAGTGGTACTCGTCGAACCCTTGGCGGAATCCGAAGCTCTCGGCGAGGTTGACGTTCGAGACGATGCCTCCCGTCGCATAGCCATGTTCTTGAAACGCCTCCGCGACGGTGGTGATCTCCGCGGAGAGCGCGGAGGGTTTCGACATCACGCCGTGACTCGTCGGCACGAGCGAAGTCAGCAGTGATGCGGTGGCGGGCTTCGTCCACGACGCGTGCGAGAAGCCCTCGAAGATCGTCCCGCCGTCGGCGGCCAGCCGGCAGAGATTCGGGGTCGCGACCGTCGTGCTCCCGTAGCAGGAGAGATGGTCTGCACGGAGCGTGTCCACCATGACGAGTAGGACGTTCGGGCGCTCGGAAAGATTCGCGGAGATCGGTGCCGGCACCGGCGCTTCGGGCAACTCGGGCCCGAAGGCGCGGCCGGCCGCCACACCCAGGGCGAGCGTCGCGGCGAGCAGGCCGAGTGCGGGCAGCGGCGCCGTCAGGCGGCCGAGCGGACCGCGGAACAAGCGAGGTCCCGCGAGGAAGAGCACCAGCGCGAGCACCCCGAAGCCCGCGAGCACCGCGAGCAGAACCGGAAGCGGCGGCATCTGCTCGCCGTAGACGTCGCGGCGCAGCCGGAACACGGTGATGAAGAGGCCGAGCGGCACGAGCGTCGCCAGGAAAGCCAGCGACGGAGTCCAGCTCCGCGCGTCTTCCTTGTCCATCGGGAGCACCGCGAGCACGAGCCCGCCGAGGAACCCGAGGCCGCCGAAGAGAGCCGCGTGCAGGAGCGGGCCATACCACCAGACCTGCGCTTCCGCGCCGAGGCCGCCGCTGCCGATCGCGAAGATCTCGGCGAGGCCGAGCAGCAGGCCGCCGAGGACGCCTCCGCCGAAGCCGTGTCCGGCGGCGGTGAGCGCGCGCGTACCGAACGGCGCGGCTTCTCCGAGTCCGCTCCCCACCTGGTCGCGTTCCGCCTCGGTTTCGAGAGAGACGGCCGCGAGCGCGGCGGCGTCGTAGTCGACCTGCTCGCCATCCACACGGCAGTACGCGGGTCGGTAGCTGGCGCTGCGTGCGAGCCAGATGACGAATCCGAAGACAGTCGGTGCTTCCGCCGCGAGGAAGCCGAGGCTGGCGGAGAGGATCGCCGGGCCGGCGCCGAGCATTCCGCCGAGCGTGGCGTACTGCACGGCTTCGCGGATGCCGATGCCGCCGATCGTCGGTCCGATGACGGTTGCGAAGATCTGGATCGACGAACCAAACGCGATCGGCCAGAACTCGGCCTTGTCGCCCGCGCCGACGGCGATCGCGGTGAAGAAGTACATCGCCGCCGTCGTGAAGTGCACGAGGAAGCTGAGCACGAAGAGCGCGACGACGAGGCCGCGCTTGCCGCGGTAGGCGGCGGACGCGCCCGCGGCTCGAGTCACGAGGCCCTCGAGTTGCCGCTTGGCCGGGATCGGCACATTCTCGAGCACCCACCGGACGAGACCCGGGAACCACAGCAGGCACATCAGTCCGATGATCACGCCCGACGCGATCGGAATCGCGATGAGCGCGACGATCCGTCCGCTCTCTCCGAAGATCGCGATCCCGAACGGCAGTGCGATGAGGAACGAGAGGAAGATGCCGGAGAACCCGATCACCTTTTCGAGAAACTTGCCGGCCGTCACTTCGACTGTGCGCCCAGACAAACGCGCGGCGTCGTAGAGCATGTACGCATCGAGGCCGACCGTGCTCGGGAGAAAGAATCCGATCGCGCGGCCGATCAGGAAGGTTCCAAAGATGTGGCGGAACGGGAACTCGATTCCCTGGCCGCGCAGGATCAGCAGCCAGCGGAACATCGAGGAGGCGATGCCGATCGCCTTCACGCCGACGGCGAGCGCGAGGAACGTCCAGAAGATCTGCGGGTCGACTGCGCGCGCGGTGTCGATCACGACCTGCCAGATCGGGACGACTTCGCCGTTCTCCTGGGTCACCGGCCACACCGACAGGAGCCAGACCATGCGGACGGTCAGCCAGAGCTTGAGCGCCGTGGAGAGGCGGCCGCGGAGCGGCTGGGAGGTCCAGCGACCCACGGCGAAAAACGCCGCGCCGACCAGAATGAGTTCGAGAAGCAGAAGCATGGTGGAGAGACTCCGAACTTGGACCGAAGTGGGCGTCGAGGGGTTCGGGCGACGCCGGATCCAAGTATGTGGCCCAGAGAGCCCGGCAGGGTACGGGACCTTCGCGCGCGTCGAAACCGACCGAGGTGGGTTCGGGGATCGCCCCTAGGGGGATTCTCCCGCCGGATCGGACGCCTGTCGGAGCAGGTCGCGCCGCGCCTGGTGATACCGGGTCTCGCTGATCTCGCCTCTCTGCCGCTGATCTTGCAGGTCTGCGAGTGCCCGGAGGACGTCCGATGACAGGTCGGCGGGGACGAGCGGGACCTCGTCCACGACCTCTTCCTCGGCGGGGGCTTCGAGCAGGATCTGGCGCCGCAGGAGTTTGCCCCCAGCGCCGATGCGCAAGTGGGTGGGCTTTCGGAAGACCGGGTTTCGCCAATCGACGGCGACGGTCTGCTCGCCGACCAGGATCACGCCCTCCGCGGCGAGTGCCTTGAAGTCCTGGACCCGTCGGTGCACCCACGGCTCGGGGATCTCGTCGTCTTCGCCCTTCGGGACGAGCCACTCGACGCGCGAGAGGTGGACGTAGAGATCCTCCCCTTGCATCCACGTGACGAAGCTCGTCAGGTACTTCGAAGTGAAGAGACCGAGCCGCTTCTCCGAGCGGACCGCTCGGACGACGACCTCTTGGCTCGGATCGGCCTCTTCGAACGCGAGCGCGACCTGCTCACCGACGGTGTAGAGGAGCGCGGTCGGGAAGGCGGCCTGGCGCTTCTTGTCGTTCTCTTCGCCGCCCATCCGGACGTCGAGCCGCGACAGCACGTGCGCGAGGCGAACCGACGAGATCGTCGTCGGGTGCGAGAAGTTGCGCGGCACCGTATCGCCGTCGCGGACCTCGGCGCGCAGCATCACCGAGAGATTTCGATGCTCGAACACCGGGATCCGCTGGTAGCGCGGTCCACACGCGGCGGTCGTCAGAACGAGCAGCAGCGCCGGAATCGTCAGGGCTGCGAGTCGGGCGCGCGGGAGGGCTCGCGTCATGTTGCCTCCAGCCAGCCGACCAGCCGGTGAGTCGCGAAGCTGGCCCCGTAGGCCAGAACGAGGAGATAGCAGAACGCGAATGCGGGCCAGCGCCAGGAGTGGGTTTCGCGCCGAATCACCGCGAGCGTCGACATGCACTGCAGCGCGAAGACGAAGAAGACCAGCAGGGCCGCGACCGTGGCGTGCGTAAAGACCCGCTCTCCGGTGCGTGGGTCGACATCCTTCTGGACGGCCTCGCGGAGCGAGACCGCGTCCTCTTCGCCGATCGCGTAGACCTGAGCCAGCGTCGCGACGATGACCTCGCGTGCCGCGAGACTTGCGACGAGGCCGACGCCGATCTTCCAATCGAAGCCCAGGGGGGCGATCACGGGCTCGAGCGCTTTTCCGAGCTGCCCGGCCGCACTGTGGGACACGCCCCAGGTCGCTGCCTCTGCGGGCGGCGTGCCCGGGGGCGGCTCGCTTTGCGGGAACGTCAGCAGCGCCCAGAGCACCATCGAGGTGACGAGGATGATCGTGCCCGCTCGCCGCAAGAACGCCGCCACCGAAGTCCAGACCTGGCTGGCGATCAGACGAAGCGGAGGCACGCGGTACGAAGGCAGTTCGATGTAGAAGGGGAGTCCCTCGCCCGGCAAGATCGTGCGCTTGAGGATGGCTGCGACCGCGACCGCAGCGAAAGCCCCGACCAGGTAGAGGCCGAGCAAGACCAGGCCCTGCAGGCCAAAGGGTCCGAACCCGCTCTCGGCTGGTACGAACGCGCCGATCAGCAGCGCGTACACCGGCAGCCGGGCGGAGCACGTCATCAGCGGGGACACGAGGATCGTCACCAATCGATCGCGCGGCGACGGGATCGTGCGGGTCGCCATGATCCCGGGAATCGCGCAGGCGTAGGAAGAGAGCAGGGAGACGAACGCGCGCCCTTCGAGCCCGACCCGGCCCATGACCCGGTCGACGACGAACGCCGCGCGCGCCATGTAGCCGACGTCTTCGAGCAGCGAGAGCAGCGCGAAGAGCAGCGCGATCTGCGGGACGAAGATGATCACGGAGCCGACCCCGGCGATCACTCCGTCGGTGATGAAATCGGCGAGGAGCCCGGGCGGGAGCACCGAGTGCGCCGCATTGCCGAGCCAGCCGACGGCGAGATCGATCGCATCCATCAAGGGCACGGCCCACGCGAAGATGAGCTGGAAGAACGTCACCATCACCGCCGCGAACAGCAGCGTCCCCCACAGCGGGTGCAGGACGATGCGATCGACTCGCTCGGTCGCGCGATGGCGGCCCGGGGCCTGCTGCACTGCGGCCTGGACGACGGAGTCGACCCACCCGGCGCGCTCGAGCGCGTCGGCGGGCGGGGTCAGCGGCGGGCGCGTCCACGTCTCGGGTCGGCCGAGCAGCTCGCGGAGCTCTGCGAGCCCGATTCCGCGGTGACCGACCACGCCCACGACCGGGATCCCGAGCGCCTGAGAGAGGCGCTCGAGGTCGACGCGCCCGCCCCGCGCATGAAGTTCATCGACCATCGTGACGACGAGGCACGCGGGCCGTCCGAGCCGGAGCACCTGGCCGACGAACAGCAGGGACCGGTCGAGGCTGCAGGCATCGGCGGTGATGACAAGGGCGTCAGGCGCAGCGACCTCGGCGAGTTCTCCGGCGAGGAGCTTCGCGACGACCGCTTCATCGGCGCTGATCGGGTCGAGGCTGTAGGTCCCCGGGAGATCGATCAGGACGGTCGTGCGCCCGTCCAGTGTCGTCGAGCCCTCGCGGCGCTCGACGGTCACCCCGGGGTAGTTGCCCACCCGGGCGCGGAGGCCGGTGAGGGCATTGAAGAGGGTCGTCTTGCCGGAGTTCGGCGAGCCGAGGAGGCCGAGGCGGAGCGGGGCGGAGAGTGTCGCTTCAGCCACGATCCGGCTCCGTTCCCCGCTCGACGAACACGCGGCGGGCCTCGCCCTGTCGCAGGCAGAAGCGCGAGCCGCGCAGTTCGTAGACGGTCGGATCCCCGAGCGGCGCGCGACTCAACGCGCGGACGAGAGTGCCCGGCAGGAACCCCAGATCGCCGAGCCGGCGCCCGATGCGGGTGTCGCCTTCGACCCCGACGATCCGAGCCGCCTCGCCGGGCGAGAGCTCGGCGAGGGAGACGGGACGGGGGCGATCCACGGTGCGGGCGGGCCCTTCCTCGTTATTGAAATCGGGTTTCAATATCTCGGAAACCTAGGCGTTCCGGAGGCCTTTCGTCAAAGCGAACGTGTTCTCTTTGTTGATAAGGCCCTGGAAACGCTCAGCTGAGCTCGTTGCGCAGCTGCCGTGTCAGGAGCTGGGTGGCCACGTCCCGCGGAGCGATCCGACCCGCGAGGACCTCGCGAAGAGTGAAGGCGATCGGCATCTCCACGCGGCGCCGCTCGGCGAGTTCGCACACGGCGTACGTGGTCTTCACGCCTTCGGCGACCTCCCCCATGTCCTCGAGGATCTGGTCGAGCGAGCGTCCCTGGCCGAGTTCGAGACCCACCCGGCGATTCCGTGACAGGTCGCCGGTGCAGGTGAGGACCAGGTCTCCCATGCCCGACAGGCCCTGGAAGGTGAGCGGGTTCGCGCCGAGGTCGACGCCGAGCCGCGTCATCTCACGCAAGCCTCGCGTCATCAATCCGGCTCGTGCATTGAGTCCCATATCGAGCCCGTCGCACAGGCCCACCGCGATCGCGACGACGTTCTTGACGGCCCCCCCGATCTCGACACCGATCACGTCATCGTGCGAGTAGCAGCGGAACCACGGGGTCGAGAGCGATTCCTGGACCGAAATCGCGTAGCTCTCCACGGTGCTCGCGAGAGTGACCGCGGTCGGGCGTTGCTGAGCGATCTCGCGAGCGAAGGAAGGTCCCGACAGGAAGACCACGCGCTTGCGCAGCGCCTCTGGGAGCACCTCCTCGAAGACCTCACTCATGCGCAGCCCGGTCTCGGCTTCGATGCCTTTCATCGCTGCGACCAGCACGACATCCGGAGCGAAATGCGCAGCGGCCTGCTCGAGCACCTGGCGGGTCGCCTGACTCGGCACTGCGACGATGACGATCTCGCGTCCGGTGACGGCCTCCGCGAGATCCGTGGTCGCGGTCACTTCGTCCGGAAGCGCGAGATCCGAAAGATGAGCGGGGTTCCGGTGCTCGCGGTTGATCGCTTCGACGACATCCGGACGTCGGGCCCACAGCCGCACTTCGTGGCGTCGTGCGGCCATCACCGCGAGACACGTGCCGAAGCTGCCGCCTCCGAGTACCGCGGTGGGGATGGACACGGCGCCGAGGATAACGCGCGGATCGAGCACTCCGGATCGTTGACGCTGAGGCCTCCGGCGGCTACCGTCGAGCCGACTTTCCTCTTTTTTTTCGCGACCTTACACGGAGCAGCTGCGTGATGCTCGGCGAGTTCAGCGGCGTCCTCCTGATCCTCGTGCTCGCGATCGTCGTCGCCATCGCGATGCTCGCGATCCCGCGTTGGCTCGGGCCCCGGCGCGACTTTGCCGAGAAACTCGAGCCGTTCGAATGCGGCGAGCGACCGATCGTTTCGCCCAAGCAGCGCTTCTCGGTGAAGTTCTACCTGGTCGCGATGCTCTTCGTCGTCTTCGATGTCGAGGCGGTGTTCTTCTATCCGTTCGGTGCGCTCTTTCGCGAACTCTCTTGGTACGGCTTGATGGCGATCTCGATCTTCACCGTGCCGCTCGTCGTCGGTCTCGTCTACGAGTGGAAGAAGGGTGCGCTCGAGTGGTAGAGAGTGCACCGCTCGCAGCGAGCCGCACGGTGTCGGGCGAAGTTCGCGCGCGGATCGAACGAGAGATGGCGCGCTACCCGCAGCGGCGCGGCGCCCTTCTCGCGGCGCTGCGCTGGGTACAAGACGAACGCGGTTGGGTCTCACCGGAAGCGACGACCGAAGTCGCCGAGATTTTCGGGCTCCATCCGCTCGAAGTGATCGAGGTGATCTCGTTCTACAACATGCTGCACGACCGGCCCGTGGGACGACACGAGGTCCACGTGTGCACGAGCCTCGCATGTTCTCTGCGCGGCGCCCGCGGATTGCTGCGCGCGCTGGAGGCTCACGTCGGAGTGCGCAGCGGAGAGACGTCGGCGGACGGCCGTATCACCCTCGGGCACGAGGAGTGCCTCGGCGCATGCTCGGGCGCACCGATGCTGCGAATCGGACCGACCTATCACGAGAACCTCGACGTCGCGAAGGCGAAGGCTCTCCTCGACGGTCTCGAGTGATGCACGCGACGCCCCACGTCACCGGCTATTTGAGCGAACACTTCGGGGATGATGCATTCGTCACCCTCGAGGGCTACCGCGCCCGGGGTGGCTACGAGGCCGCGCGACGCGCGCTGACCGCTCTCTCTCCGGCAGACGTCATCGAGCTGGTCACCGCGTCCGGGCTTCAGGGGCGAGGTGGAGCCGGATTCTCGACCGGGCAGAAATGGGGCTTCATGCCGCGGGGGGGCGAGCGGCCGAAGGTTCTGGTCTGCAACGCCGACGAATCGGAGCCCGGCTCGTTCAAGGATCGGTTGCTGATGGAGCGAGGGCCCCATCAGCTGCTCGAAGGGATCTTGATCGGCGCGTGGGCGACCGGAGCGGAACGCACATTCCTCTACATCCGTGGCGAGTACGCGCACGCCACAGCCGTGCTCGAATTGGCCATCCGCGAAGCGCGCAGCGCGGGGATTCTCGGAGATCGTGTGCTCGGAACCGGATTTCGCCACGACGTCGTCCTGGTGCGCGGCGCCGGCGCGTACATCTGTGGCGAGGAAACCGGCCTGCTCGAGTCGCTCGAAGGCAAAAAGGGCCAACCCCGCCGGAAACCCCCGTATCCGGCAGAGTCGGGTGCGTTCGGGATGCCGACCACGGTCAACAACGTCGAGACGTTCTGTCATGTCCCGGAGATCGTGCGTCGCGGCGCCGAGCGGTTCCGCCGCGTCGGGACGGAGCAGAGCCCCGGGACGACGTTGTTCGGGGTCTCCGGCCACATCGCGAGGCCGGGTCTCTTCGAGCTGCCGCTCGGAACGCGGCTCGACACCCTCATTCACGAGCATGCGGGCGGTGTGCCGGGCGGCAAGCGACTGAAGGGAGTGATTCCGGGCGGGGTCTCGATGCCGATCCTGCCCGCGGACCAGCTCGACGTGCCGCTCGCCAATGAGTCGTTGCGCGAACGCGGTACGAGCCTCGGAACCGGCGGCGTAATGGTGATGGACGAGGACACCTGCATGGTGCGCGTCGCTTGCGTGATCAGTTGGTTCTTTCGCGACGAGTCGTGTGGCCAGTGCACGCAGTGCCGAGAAGGCACCGGCTGGATCCATCAAATTTGCGCGCGCCTCGAACGCGGGGAGGGCCGGCGAGAAGACCTCGACATCCTGCTCGAGGTGGCCGGCAAAATGGAGGGAGCGACGATCTGCGCATTCGCGGACGCGGCCGCCTGGCCGATCCAGGGACTGCTGCGGCACTTCCGTGCGGACTTCGAAGCTCATCTGGGCTCAGAAGGGCGGGGCGCGGGGGGCCGAGGCCGTTGTCCATTTCCCCACTCGTTCGAACTCTGATGGCCCGTTTCAAGGTCGACGATGTCGAGTACGAGGCGGAGGCGGGCACTCCGCTGCTGCGGGCGCTCGATGAACTCGGCGTCCTGATGAACGGCGTCGACGTGCCGCACTACTGTTGGCACCCGAAGCTCTCTGTCGACGGTTCCTGTCGCCTCTGTCAGGTCGAGATCGAGGGGGTACCGAAGCTCCAGATTGCCTGCGACACGCCGGTCCGCGACGGGCTGGTCGTGCGGACGGACACAGCGCGAGTGCAGAGTGCGCGCGAAGGAGTAATGGAGCTTCTGCTCCTCAATCACCCGCTCGATTGTCCGATCTGCGACCAGGCGGGAGAGTGCCAGCTTCAGGACTACGCGTTCGACTACGGCGTGCCGGCCGCGCGCATGCGGGAACCCCGCCGAGCGGCCAAGAAGCGCCAGGATCTCGGCAAGGCGATCGTCTTCGACCAGGAGCGCTGCATCCTGTGTCGGCGCTGCGTCCGTTTCTGTCGCGAGGTGACCGGTACCAACGAACTCGGCGTGCTCCGCCGCGGGGACCGCTCGGTGCTCGAGACGGCGCCCGGCCTCCCGCTCGACAACGACTACTCGATGAACGTGGCAGACATCTGTCCGGTCGGCGCACTGACGACGAAGGACTTCCGCTTCAAGGTCCGCGTGTGGGACCTCGAGAACGTGCCCGGGGTGTGCACCGGCTGCAGCCGCGGTTGCAACGTGGAGATCGGCGTCGCTCGCGGCAACGTCCAGCGCTACGTCCCGCGTCGGAACGACGCAGTCAATGAAACTTGGCTGTGCGATGTCGGGAGGCTCTCGTACAAAGAGATCGGCGCGCCCGATCGGGTGCGAGACGTGTCGGTGCGGGGCGAGCATGGGCTCACGCCCGCGTCGCTCGAGGAGGCGATCGCCGGCGCGTCGAAGCGAGTGCGTACGGTCCTCGACGAACACGGCGGTGCCGCCGTTGCGGGAATCGCGTCGGCGCATGCGTGCAACGAAGACCTCGAGGTGTTCGGCGCGCTCCTCGATGCCCTCGGGGCCGGCGCGCGCGGCGCGCCTGTTCCGCTCGGGCCCTCGGATGAATTGTTGGTGCGGCCGGAGAAGGCTGCGAACGCCCACGGGGCGCGCGCGCTCGGGTTCGGGGATCCCGCGCCCTGGCTCGATCGGCTCGGGGGCGGAGACGTTCGCGTGCTGATCGTGCTCGGGCATGATCTCCTCGGTGCCGATTTTCTCGGGAGCGAGGCCGCGCTCTCGGAGATCGGCACGGTGATCCTGCTCGACACGCATCAGTCGGCACTGGCGCGAGTCGCCGACTTCGTCTTCCCGGCGCGTCACCCCGCGGAACGCGAGGGCACGCTGACGAATCACGCCGGGCGGGTGCAGCCCGTCGTTCGCGCGGTCGAGCCTCCGTTTCCCGCATGGACCGAAGGCGAGATCCTCGCGCGGCTCGGAACGGCGCTCGGGCTCGAAGCGTTCGGCAGCGCCCCTGCGCCCGGACCCGGGCGCTAGCGGATGCTCGAAACCGTCTTGAAGCTGCTCTTCATCGTTCTCGTGATCATGGGAGCGTTCTTGCCGCTCATCACGTGGGTCGAGCGCAAACAGGCGGCGATCATGCAGGACCGGATTGGGGCGAATCGTGCCGACCTGTTCGGAATTCGCGCCCTCGGTCTCCTGCATCCGGCCGCCGACGTCCTGAAGCTGCTGTCGAAGGAAGACGTCGTACCGGCCGGGGCGAATCGGGTGTTGCATCTGCTTGCGCCCGTCCTCGCATTGGTCCCTGCGATCATCACGCTGGCGGTGATCCCATTCGGCGGCACGTACGTGTTCGGCGCCACGACACTCGATCTGGTCGTCGCCGACATCGATTGGGGAATGCTCTACGTGTTCGCCGTCGGGTCGATCGCGACCTACGGCGCAGTGATCGCAGGCTGGGCGAGCAACAACAACTGGGCGCTGCTCGGCAGCATGCGCGCGTCTTCGCAGATGATCTCTTACGAGGTCACCATGGGCCTGTCGCTCGTCGGGCTGTTCATGGTCTTCGGGACGTTGCGGCTGCCCGAGATGGCCGCGGCGCAGGACACGACCTTTCGCATGCTCGGCTTCGTCGAACACTTCGGCTGGGTGGAGTCGCTGCCCGTCTGGCTCGGCTGGGTTCGGCTGCCGGCATGGGGGTTGTTCCTTCAGCCGCTCGGGTTCCTGCTCTTCCTCACCTGCATCATGGCCGAAAACAAGCGCCCTCCATTCGATGCACCCGAGGGCGAGTCGGAGATCATTGCCGGGTACCACATCGAGTATTCGGGGATGCGCTTCGGCCTGTTCTACACCGCCGAGTTCCTCGAGGTGCCGGTGATCGGTGCGCTGGTCGCCACGCTGTTCCTCGGCGGCTGGTCGATTCCGTACCTGTCGCAGGAGGCGATCATCGGGGGCGTGTCTTCGGTGTTTGGATTGGGCTTCGCCACAGGACTCTGTCTGATCCTGCACGTCTCGATGTTCTTCTTGAAAGTCATCTTCCTGATCTGGTTTCAGATGTTGTTGCGCTGGACGTTGCCGCGGTTCCGATACGACCAGGTGATGGATCTGTGTTGGAAGATGATTCTGCCGCTCTCGATCGCGAACGTGTTCGTCACCGCATTCGTGATCTTGTTCCTGGAGGATCTCGGATGACCGAAGTCCTCTTCTACGGGTTCGCTGCGCTCGCCGTCGGAGGCGCGCTGGGCATGGTGCTGAACGTCCGGAACACGGTGGCGGGCGCGATGAGCCTGGTGCTCACGATGGTCTCGCTCGGTGCGATTTACGTGCTCCTCGAAGCGTATCTCCTCGGCGTGCTCCAGGTCCTGGTGTACGCGGGTGCGATCGTCGTGCTCTTCCTGTTCGTCGTGATGCTGCTGAACCTGCGCGAGGACGACCTCGGCGCTTCTCGCCAGCCGATCCTCAAGGCAGTGGGGGCGGGAGCTGGGGTTCTGGCGCTCGGACTCGTCGGGCTCTCGCTCCACGGCACGTTCGGCCCTGCGGCGATCTTGCCGGAAGGTTTCGGCAGCTATCGCGAGGTCGGGCTCGCGCTGTTCACCGACTACCTCCTGGCGTTCGAATCGACGTCTCTTTTGCTCCTCGGGGCGATGGTCGGCTCCGTGATCCTCGCCAAGCGGAGTCTCGACTGATGCCGCTCGTGAGCTCGATGCCGCTCGTGAGCTTGATGCCGCTCATGAGCTCGATGCCGCTCATGAGCTCGATGCCGCTTGTGGAAGAAGCCTGATGCCGCTCGTAGAACAAGCCGTCGTGCTCTCGGCCGTGCTCTTTGCGATCGGCGCGGTGGGAGCGCTCGCGCGGCGCAACCTGGTCGCGATCCTGATGTCGATCGAGTTGATGCTCAACGGTGTGAACCTCGCGCTCGTCGCATTCGCGCGGCAGTGGGGGAACGTCGACGGTCAGATCTTCGCCCTGATGGTCATCGTTGTCGCGGCCGCCGAGGTCGCGGTGGGTCTCGGGATCGTGATCGCTTTGTTCCGCAATCGCGATTCGGTCGACGTCGAAGAAGTGAGCCTGCTCCGATGGTGAACGATCCGCAGGTCTTCGAGTTGCTGCGCTGGATCCCGGCATTGCCGCTGCTGGCCGCGTTGTTGCACGGCGTCGGTCTCGCGTTGGTGCGTCGCCCGGTTCCGCGCGGCGCGACAATTCTGCTCTCGTGTGGATCGGTGCTGGCGTCGTTCCTGCTCTCGTTCTGGGCGCTGGTCGATTTGATCTCGCTGCCTCCCGCCGGGCGGGTCCTGATCGACGGCGTGTACACCTGGATCGGGGCCGGTTCCTTCAGCGCGGAAGTCTCCTTCGTGCTCGATCCGCTCTCGGCGGTGATGTGTCTCATGGTCTCGGGCGTGGGTGCGCTGATCCACGTGTATTCCGTTGGCTACATGGACGACGACGAGCGCGACGACAAGGGATTTCAGCGCTTCTTCTGTTACCTGAACCTCTTCACCGCCTCGATGCTGATCCTGGTCCTGGCGGACAACCTGCTGCTGATGTTTCTCGGCTGGGAGGGCGTCGGACTCTGTTCGTACCTGCTGATCGGATTCTGGTACGGCGATCGTTTCTACGCGTACTGCGGGAGCAAGGCGTTCATCGTCAATCGGATCGGTGACGTGGGCGTTCTTGTCGGACTGTGTCTGCTCTTCTGGGCAGTTGCGGACATCGGGATCTCGAGCGTCGCGTTCCGCGACATCGAGTTTGCGTTCACTCGGATCTCGGATCAGACGTTCGTGTTGCCCGATTGGCTGGCGAGCCTGACCGGCGCGACCGAGTGGCAGCTCGCGACGGTGATCGGGCTCTGCTTCTTTCTCGGCGCGGTCGGCAAGTCGGCCCAGCTGCCTCTCTACGTGTGGCTGCCGGATGCGATGGCCGGGCCGACGCCCGTTTCCGCATTGATCCACGCGGCGACGATGGTCACGGCGGGCGTCTATCTCGTCTGCCGGATGGCCTTTCTCTATGAGGCATCCCCGGTGGCCTCGTCGGTGATCGCCTGGACGGGCGGCGCGACTGCGCTCTTTGCCGCGACGATTGCGCTCGTGCAGACTGACATCAAGAAGGTCCTCGCGTATTCGACCGTGAGTCAGCTCGGGTACATGTTCCTGGCCGCTGGTTGTGGCGCGTGGTCCGCGGCGATGTTCCATGTCGTGACTCACGCGTTCTTCAAGGCGCTGCTCTTCCTGGGTGCCGGCGTGGTGATCCTCGCGCTGCATCACGAGCAGGATCTCCGGAAGATGGGAGGCCTGCGTTCGCGCCTGCCGCGTGTGTGGGGTGTGATGCTCGCCGGCGTGATCGGGATCGTCGCGGTGCCGTACATCTCCGCGGGTTTCTTTTCGAAGGACGAGATCCTGCTCTCGGTCTGGCTCGCGGACGGCGTTCCGGGCCATCAGGCGCTCTACGCAATCGGCGTCTTCACCGGAGGGCTCACGGCCTTCTACATGTTCCGGATGTTCTTTCTCGTCTTCGAGGGGTCCGAGCGGGGGCCGGCGGAGACCCACTCTGGGGTCGAACAGACGGCCGTGCTGATGGTCCCGCTCTGGATTCTCGCGGCGCTGTCGATCTTCGGCGGATACCTCGGGCCGTCGGAGGCGTTCATTCCGCTCGAGGATGCGAACAGCTTCGCGAACTTCCTGAAGCCAGCGTTTCCGCCGCGGATCCCACACGAGTTCCCGCATCGCACCGAGTTCTGGATGGGCATGGGGGCGTTCGGGGTCGCCGGCATCGGGATTCTGCTCGCCGCGTGGTTCTACTTGAGGCGCCCGGACCTTCCCGAGCGGATCGCGGCGAGCTCGGGGTTCCTGCACCGCGCGCTCCTGAATCAGTATTGGGTGGACGACGCGTACGATGCAGCGCTGGTCCGTCCGTTGGTGGCGCTCTCCGACGAAGTGCTCCATCAGGGCATCGACGTGGGCGTGATCGACGGGGCTGGCGTCAACGGGGTCGCCTACGGCGTGCGCTCGTTTGCGAACGACGTGCTCCGATACCTGCAGACCGGGCTCGTTCAGGGCTACCTCGCGGTGGTCGTGATCGGAGCCTGTGTGCTGGTCGGGTGGTTGTCGTGGTAAGTGATGGCTGAGATTCCGCACCTTCTCACCTGGGTCACGTTCCTGCCGCTCGGAACGGCGCTCCTGCTGTCGTCGACTTCGTTGGTGGCGTCGGCGCTCGGGCGGTCCGGGGCTCCCGAGTCCCTGTGGCGCGGGGTCGCGGTCGCGATGGCGTTGGTCACATTCGCGCTCTCGTGGGGTCTCTGGTTCGGTTACGACCCGACGGAGCCAGGCTTTCAGTTCGTCGAGCACACTCCGTGGCTCCCGGAATGGGGCATCCACTACTTCGTCGGCCTCGACGGCATCAGTCTCCTGCTCGTGCTGCTCACGACGTTCATCGTGCCCCTGGTGTTGATCTCTTCCTGGAAGGAGATGGCCGGGGCGGGCCGCGGTTGGGTGTTCTTCGTGCTCGCGCTCGAGACGGGAATGCTCGGAGCCTTCGTCTCGCTCAACTTGTTTCAGTTCTATCTCTTCTGGGAGCTGATGCTGATTCCGATGTATTTCATCATCGGGATCTGGGGTGGGCCGCGTCGCGTCTATGCGGCGGTCAAGTTCTTCCTCTTCACGATGTTCGGTTCTCTGTTCATGCTCGTGGCGATCCTCGTCGTCTATGCGATGCACTTCGAACAGCACGGCGGCGCAGCGGGCGGGTTGCCGAATTTTGATTTCGTGCGGGCGCCGGGAGTGGCCGTCCCGGCCCTCATCGAGACGATCATTCCGACTGGGGGTGCGGTCTGGTGGAAGACCCAGAATTGGCTCTTCGCCGCATTCGCACTGGCGTTCGCGATCAAGGTGCCGCTCGTTCCGTTTCACACATGGCTGCCCGATGCCCACGTCGAGGCGCCGACCGGCGGGTCTGTGATCCTCGCGGCCGTACTCCTGAAGATGGGTACATACGGTTTCGTTCGTTTCGCACTGCCGCTCTTTCCGGTCGCCGCGGCGGAGTTCGCACCATTGATGTTCGGGCTGGCGCTCGCCGGAATCCTCTACGGCGCATTGGTGGCCATGGTGCAGAAGGACATGAAGGCGCTCGTCGCGTACTCGTCCGTCGCGCATCTGGGCTTCGTGATGCTCGGCATGTTCGCGTTCAACGTCGAAGGCCTCGAAGGAAGCGTCCTGCAGATGGTCAACCACGGGCTTTCGACAGGCGCGCTCTTCGTGCTGGTCGGGATGCTGTACGAGCGACGTCACACGCGCGAGATCGCCGAGTTCGGCGGGATCGCGCGCCCGATGCCGGTCTTCGCAGCCCTGTTCGGGATCGTCATGATGTCGAGTATCGGACTGCCCGCGCTGAACGGTTTCGTCGGAGAGTTCCTGATCCTGCTCGGCACCTTCAAAGCGCATCCGGCGGTCGCGGTGCCCGCAACGTTCGGAGTCGTGCTCGCCGCGGTCTACATGCTCTGGATGTATCGCCGCGTGTTCTTCGGTCCGGTGGAGAACCCTGAGAATCGCGGATTGATCGATCTGGATCTGCGTGAGAGGGCGGTCCTCGTCGCGTTCCTCGTGCCGATCGTCTGGATCGGCGTGAACCCGGATCCGGTGCTGCGACGTCTCGACTCGGCGGTGATCGATCTGCTGCAGACGATGGAGAGCCGCAGCGAGGCAGTGGCCGTCGTTCCGAGCGGGGACCCGGCGCTCGAGGTCACGCGGTGATCGGGCCGGCGCTCAACTGGCACGCGATCACAGCGCCGCTCCTGCTCGGGATCGGCGCGATGGTCGTATTGCTCGCCGAAGTGTTCCTCTCGTCGCGCCGGACTCTGCTCGGGCGGCCGGTGACCGCTCCCTTCGTGGGTTCCGTGCTCGTCCTGGTGTCGGGTTTCTTCCTGACGCTCGCCTTCCTGAGTTCTGCGCAGGAGTTCCTCGCGGGCGGAACGACGGTCTTCAATCCACAGAATCCGATGCTGCAGATGGACCGCCTCGCTCACTTCTGCATTGCGCTGCTCTCGGTCGCCACTCTGCTCTCGGTGCTCCTGTCCAAGAGTTATCTCGAGGTGCTGGGGATCAATCACGGGGAGTACTACGCGCTTCTGCTGCTCGCGACGAGCGGAATGCTCCTGCTGGTCGGGTCGAGCGACATGATCATGCTCTTCCTGGGACTCGAGATCATGAGCATCCCGACCTACGTGCTCGCCGGGTTCGATCGCCGGCGGGTCCGGAGCAACGAGGCATCGCTCAAGTACTTCCTGATGGGTTCGTTCGCGAGCGCGATCCTCCTGTACGGGATGGCGTTGCTCTACGGTGCCACGGGGCACACGGACTTCGTGGGGATTCGCGCCGGGCTCGGAGCGGATCGACTCTCTTCGATCGGCCTCGGCATGGTGCTCGTGGGATTCGCGTTCAAGATCGCCGCCGTTCCATTTCATCAGTGGGCGCCCGACGTCTATCAGGGAGCGCCGACACCGGTGACCGCGTGGATGTCGGTTGCAGTGAAGGTCGCCGCGTTCGCCGCCTTGTTGCGGGTCCTGACGGAGGCCTTCCGCGGGGTCGACCTCCCGGTCACGGAGATCCTCGGTGCGCTCGCGGTGCTCACGATGGTCGTGGGGAATCTCATGGCCGTGGTCCAGACCGACGTGAAAAGGATGCTCGCCTACTCGAGCATCGCTCACGCGGGCTATCTCCTCATCGGATTCGCGACCGCGACCCCGGAGGCGTGGTCGGCCGTGTTGTTCTACCTGCTCGCGTACGTGTTCACGAACCTCGGCGCATTTGGTGTCGTCATCGCGCTCGCGGCGCAGGGTGGGGAGTGCGATCAGATCGAAGATTTCTCGGGCCTTGCGAAAACGCGCCCGGCGCTGGCGGCGCTGATGACGCTGTTCATGCTTTCGCTTGCAGGGATCCCGGGGACGATCGGCTTCTTCGCGAAGTTCCAGCTCTTCTTCGCTGCGGTGCAGGGCGAAAACGTGGGCCTCACGATTGTGGCCGTGCTCGCGAGTGTCGTTTCGGTCTACTACTACCTCCGGCTGCCGGTCGTCATGTACATGCGCGAGCCCGCGGAGCGTTCCGAGCGAGCTCTGGCTTCGGGGGAAGCGCTCGCGCTCGCCGTCTGCGCGCTGGCGGTCCTCGTGCTCGGGTTCTTTCCGAACGCGCCTCCGGGCGCGTTCTTCTCCTGGCTCCGCGCGCTCGACTGGACCCGCACTGCCCTTTACTAAACCCGGGGACCGTCCCCGTTTCTAAACTCGGCGGGGGTACCGGGTGTCGCCGCGGCGGGTGGTGAGATGCTCGTTGTCGAAGAGTTCCATGAGCGGGACGGCCCACTTGCGCGTCGTCCCGATCATTTCTTTGTAGGTCGTCGTCCCGAGCTGGCCGTGTTCCTGCAAATGGGCGACGACCCGCTCGCGCAACTCGTCGACTGCGACGCGATCGAACCAGAAGTCACCCGGAGCCCTCACGAGGGAGCCGTCGCGCTCGAGATAGGCAAGGAGATCGCGCAGCGCAGAGTCGTCGGCAGCAACCTCCTGTACCCACTCCGCGAGAGTCGGCGGTTCGAGCCCTGCCGCCATCGCGGTGGCGCGGAGATGCGCTGCGATCAGCTCCTGCTCCTGGTCGAGAATCGGCATGTGATCGGGGATCGATACGAACTCCGCCTGCACGGCGAGACGCGACGCCTTGCCGAGCCGCCCGAGGAGCGCTTCGAACAATCCGGGCGCGATGTTCTCCGGCAGCTTGCCCGCGAGTGTGCTCCGCGGAATGCCGGGCCGTAGCGGTTCCTTTTTGTGGAACTCGGCGAGGGTCTCGAGCAGTTGGTGCTCGAGTCGCTCGATGTCCTTGCCTGCGCACCAGCTGCCCGCAGTGAGAGAGACGGCCGCTCCGCTCGCTTCGAGGGTGCTCAGCAGCTCGGAGACGCGCGTGGTCGTGATGCCGGTCTCCCTCGAGAGCGCATCCGCCCCGACGCTGGAGTAGCCGGACCGTTCGATTCGAACCCCGAGCTGCGTGATCTCGTCGGCGCCCGAGAGCTGTTCGAGCTCGCGGAGGAGCCCGGGATCGCTGCGCCGTCGGCGCGGCGGGGCGACATCGAGCACCTGGCCCCCGCCGAAGGTCGATCCGCCGAGGGCGGTTCGCGCAAAGCCGCGCACGATGAAGCGGTCTCCGGGGAGGAGCGCAACCGGCTCGCCGTCGATGTGGACCCGGGCGAACCCGCGCGACCCCGGTAGCAGGGCGTCGGCTCCGATCGGCGCGACCCGAGCGCGCCGCTCGCTGGTGCCGGCGAGCAGCTCGACGGCGACGGAGTCGCCGGCCGGCGGGGCTTCTGCGAGCCACGAGAGGTGGGCATCGAAGGCGAGCGTCGGTGACAGAGCTCCGGGCTTCGTGACGACCATGCCGCGGTGCAGGTTGGCCAGCGGGATGCCCTGGAGATTCACCGCACTGCGCGCACCCGGCGACACCTGCCGGGCGCTCTCGCCGAAGCTTTGGAGTCCGCGGATCCGCGCCCGCTCGGCTCCGGGATGCAGCTCGACCGTATCTCCCACCGACAGCGCGCCGCCCAGCAGAGTGCCGGTCACGACCGGACCGAACCCGCGCATTTCGAAAGTCCGGTCGACGGAGAGCCTCGGCGGGCCGCTCCGGGGCGTGTGCGCCCCCGCCGACTCGGCGAGGGTTCCGAGTGCGTTGCGCAACTCGTCGAGGCCGGTGCCTTCGAGGGCGGACACTTCGTGGACGGCCGCACCGGCGAGCGAGGTGCCCTCGAGGAGGTCCGTGACCTCCTCGGCGGCCAGTTCCCGCACGTCCTCTTCGGCGGCATCGCACTTGGTGAGCGCGACGGCGCCGCGGCTGATGCCGAGAAGATCGCAGATCGCAACGTGTTCCCGCGTCTGCGGCATCACGCCTTCGTCCGCCGCGACGACCAGCAACACGAGATCGATGCCGGTCGCACCGGCGACCATCGTGCGCACGAGCGCCTCGTGGCCCGGCACGTCGACGACGCCCAGCAAGATGTCGCCCGGTAGCTCGAGCGGCGCGAACCCGAGCTCGATCGTGATGCCCCGAGCTTTCTCTTGCGGGAGACGGTCGGTGTCGACACCGGTGAGCGCGCGGATCAGCGACGTCTTGCCGTGATCGATGTGACCCGCCGTCCCGAGGACGAGTCGCTCAGCCACGCGGCGACCCGGCGGAACGCAACCCGACGGCCTGCGGCTCCATCGGCTAGTCCGAGTTCTTGGGCGCTCGCAGGACGTCGCGACCGACGTACGGCTGGAGTGCCTCGGGTACCGCCACGGAACCGTCCGCACGCTGGTGATTCTCGAGCAGTGCGACGATGGCGCGCGAGTTGGCGATCGCCGTGCCGTTGAGCAGGTGCGCGAACTCGGTCTTCTTCGTCGCCGTACGCCGGAGGCGAACGCGCAGGCGCCGCGCCTGGTAGTCGGTGCAATTGGACGTGGAAGTCACCTCGCCCCACTCACCCGCATCGCCGCGCCCGGGCATCCAGGCTTCGATGTCGTACTTGCGGAACGCCGGAGCCCCCAGGTCGCCGGACGCGATGTCGACGACCCGATAGGGCAGTTCCAGGCCGGCGAAAATCTGCTCCTCGAGAGCGAGCAACTCGGCGTGGATGGCCTCGGAAGTTTCGGGGGTCGTGAACACGAACATTTCGACCTTGGTGAACTGATGCACCCGGTAGAGGCCCTTGCTCTCTCTTCCGTGCGACCCGGCTTCGGTCCGGTAGCAATGAGAGATTCCGGCATAACGCAACGGCAGGTCGGCCTCGCGCAGGATCTCGCCGAGATGAAGTCCGCCCAGCGTGATCTCGGCGGTTCCGACGAGGCAGAGATCCGCGTTGGCGAGCGAGTAGATCTGGGTCTCAGGACCCTTCGGGCTGTAGCCGATTCCGTCGACGATCTCGGGGCGCGCGACGTCGGGTGTGATGAACGGGGTGAACCCCGCGGCGAGGACGACATCGAGCGCATAGCGCTGGAGTGCCAGTTCGAGGAGGACGAGATCGTTCTTCAGGTAGTACCACTTCTGGCCGGCGACCCTTGCGCCCGCCTCGAAGTCGATGCCGTCGAGCCCCTCGGCGACCGCGAGGTGGTCGCGCGCCGTGAAGTCGAAGTCCCTGGGATCGCCGACTCTCCGGAGTTCGAGCGAATCCTCTTCGCCGCCCTCGGGAACGTCGGGGTGGATGAAGTTGGGGAACGTTGCAAGGGTCTCGTCGAGGTTCGCCCGCGCATCCGCGAGATCGCTCTCGAGTCCGGCGACGGCCTCTTTGAGTCGCCGCCCCTCGGCGCTGTGCTCCTCGCGCGCTTCGGGCGAGAGCTTCTGCTTGCCGGCTTGCTGATGTTCGTTCCGCTGGCGTCCGACCTCGTTGAGTGTGGTTTGTGCGGCGGCCGCTCGTTCGTGCATTTGGATGGCAGCGTCGAGATCCACCTGAACCCCGCGCTTGCGGCAGCTCTCGAGGATGTCGTCGCGGCGCTCGGTGAGGACGCGGGGGTCGAGCATGGGGAAGGGTTACTGCGCCGGCTGAGCGAGCGCCAGCACCTAGCAGGTTGCTGAAGAGCCCCGGACCGAGCCAGGCGCTCGGATTCGGGCCGAGCTCAAGGCGGGAAAGCGAAGCTGTAGTGCCTCTACAGCGAGCTTTCGCAACGCAGAGATCGGCTCGAAGACGAGTGTCGGGCGACGGGAGGGGTTCTTCAGCACCCTGCTACCGAGCGGGGAGTGCGAACGCGACGAGTGCGTCGCCGGGCGGGGTTCCGAGCAGCGCGTGGCCCCCGGCTGCGATCACGACGAACTGCTGCCCGTCCGGCCGGAGCCGGTAGGTCATCGGCGTGGCGTGGCCGCCGGTCGGCAGGCGACCGCGCCATAGCTCCTCGCCGCTCGCGGTTTCGAAGGCGCGCAGGAAGTGGTCGGTGGTGGCGCCGACGAAAGTCACTCCGCTCGCGGTCGTCAGTGGTCCGCCCTGGTTCGGGGTGCCGAGTTCGAGCCAGAACGGCCACGGAGCGAGATCACGCGTCGTGCCGAGCGGGCGTTCCCAGAGGATCTTGCCGGTCGCGAGGTCGACTCCGGACAGGACTCCCCAGGGAGGGGGGCTGCACGGTGGGCCGAGGGGAGACAGCAGTGGCCCGCGCTCGAGCGCATACGGTGTGCCTTCCTGAGGCTCGAAGCCGAACGCCGGGGGCCCGTCTGGAAAACGCGCTTCGAACTCGGCCCGCGGGATCAAACGAATCTGCGTGGCGGCGCGCGACGTGTTGGCGATCAAGAGGCCGCGACCGGGGTCGATGGAGACGCTCCCCCAGTTCGAGCCGCCGAGCATGCCCGGATATTGGACCGAACCTTCGAGCGAAGGAGGCGTGAAGAGACCCTCGGACCGGAGTGCGGCGAGCTTCCGGCGACAAGCGGCTCGATCCCACGGCGTGAGCCCCCACGCGTCTTCCGGGCCGAGGTGGGTCGGATGCAGGGAGGGGGCTGCTGGGAACGGCTGAGTCGGGGAGAGCGCTTCCCCGGGAACGCCATCGCCGGGCACCGGACGTTCGTGCACGGGCAGAAGGGGTTCGCCGGTCGCGCGGTCGAGCACGAAGAGGTGGCCCAGCTTCGTGGCCTGCACGAGCGCGGGCACGCTCCCGCCCGGCGCGGGAAAGTCGAACAGCACCGGCTGCGACGGGACGTCGTAGTCCCAGACGTCGTGATGGACGGTCTGGAAGTGCCAGCGGGGCTCGCCGGTCGAAGCATCGAGCGCGACCACGGAGCTGGAGTAGTAGTCGAGCCCGTTCCGGTCGCCGCCGTAGTAGTCCGGCGAAGTGTTTCCGGTCGGTATGTAGACGAGGTCGAGTTCGGGGTCGAAAGAGAGGATCGACCAGGCGTTGGTGGTGCCGCGTGAGTACTCGCCGGGCCCGCGCTCCTTGCGGTCGTTGGGGGGAACCGGGTCCCATGCCCACGAAAGGGAGCCGGTACGCGCGTCGTACGCGCGTACGACCCCGCCCGGCGCGTCGGCTCGCCGGTTGTCGAGCACCATCGTGCCGACGACGACGACGTCCCCCGCCACGAGGGGAGGGGAGGTGACGCCGTACTCGCCCGGCTGCACGTCGCCGATTCCGGCGCGGAGGTCGACGGCTCCGTCGGTGCCGAATTCGCGACAAGGCTGGCCTGTTGCGGCGTCGAGTGCGAACAGACGCGCATCGAGTGTCCCGAGCAAGATGCGCGTGCGGCATGCTCCCGCGGGCGCTGCGAGATCAGTCCAGCTCGAGACTCCGCGGCAATTGAGGACGTAGATCCCAGCGGTGTCGAGCCCGGGATCGAATCGCCAGCGCTCCGCTCCGGTCTCCGCGTCGATGGAGATCACGATGTCGCGCGGGGTGCAGAAAGTCAGCGCGTCGCCGACCAGGATCGGGGTCGTCTGCACCGCCGGCAGCAGGGTGCCGCCCGCTTCGGACAGACCCGCGTGGTGGATCCATGCGGGCTCGAGGTTGCCCACGTTCGCCGGGGTGATCTGGGTGAGGGGGGAGTGGCGGCTCCCGCCGGGGTCGCCGCCGTACACGGGCCAGCCCGCGACCGGGCCCGAGACGTCGAGGGGCTCTGGCGCGGGACACCCGCAGAGCCAGAGTACGACGAGTGCCGCTCTTGCGCGTGTGGCGGCTCGGTGCAGGGGCATGGGGAGGACGACACTAGGGGATCTCGTGCTTCAGCGTGACAGGATCCTCCGTCGGAGAAGGGGTGTCACTCGATTCTGCGGAGCTCCCTAGCACCCTGCTAAACTCGACCGCCGTGAACTTTGACGCCGTCTTCTTCGATTTCGGGGGCACGCTCTTTAGCTATCGCAGTGTTCAGGGCCGGTCGTTCTACCCGATTCTGCTCGAGGGACTCGAGCGCCTGGGCGTGAGCGTCGAATCGCGCGAAGCGGGGCGCGCGTGGCAGAAGGCGAGCGCCGAGTCGTTCCGTGAGCACCACCCGCTCGACTACTACCTCCACAAAGACCTCTTCCAGGACATCTTCCGGCGCTTCGCCGTCCACGTGGGTGGGGAGGCGAGCCCGGCGGATCTCGAGTGGTTCCACGAGGCCCAGCGCCGCATGGTGGTGGATGGCTTCGAGCTGCGGCCTGGCTGCGTCGAAATGCTGCAGCGCCTGCGGGGAGCGGGGGTACACGCCGGGATCGTCTCCAACATCGACGACGACTACCTGCTGCCGATGCTCGAGCGCGCCGGGCTCCTGGACCATCTCGACGCCTGGACGAGCTCCGAGGAGGCGAGCTCTTGCAAGCCTCACCGCGGGATCTACGACCATGCACTCCGAAAGGCGGACACGGCCGCGGAGCGCAGCATGTTCGTCGGAGATTCGCCCGAGCACGACATCATCGGAGCGCGGCGGCTCGGCATGCAGACGATCCTGATTCGGGACGAGAACGTGGAGACCCCGGGGGCGGGCGCCGGAGAGGCCGCGGAACCCCATCACCGAGTCACCGCACTCTCCTCTGTGGCCGACCTGGTACTCGACTAGGACCCGTCTACGTTTCGAGCGTGGATTGGCCGATGAGCAGGTGCACACGTGCGCACCACGCGGAGGAATTTGGATGAAAACCGATGTCGCCATCATCGGAGCGGGCCCTGGAGGGACCGCCTGTGCATTGGCTCTCGCGCAGCGAGGGATCGAGTCGGCGCTGATCGAGAAGGAGGCGTTCCCGCGCTACCACATCGGCGAATCGATGACCGGGGAGTGCGGCAATGCCGTGCGATCGCTGGGGCTCGAAGACGAGATGAAGCGGCGTAGCTACCCGGTGAAGCACGGGGTTCGCGTCTTTGGTCCGACCGGGAACGCCTTCTGGGTTCCGGTCATGGGCCGCGACCCGGAGACGGGTCTCTTCGAGGCGACCACCTGGCAGGTTCCGCGAGCCGAGTTCGATGCGCTGATGCTCGACGCGGCGCTCGAGCGGGGTGCGACCTTCGTCCAGGGAGAGGCCATCGCTGCGCTTCGCGAAGGAGAGGACGTCTCGGGCGTGCGCGTGCGCACGGATGCCGGGGAGGAGGAACTGGAGGCCCGGGTGGTCGTCGATGCGTCGGGCCCGGCTGCGTTCCTGTCTCGCGCGGGGGTGATCGGTCGCAAGGAACGGGGCCTGTACGACAATCAGCTCGCGGTCTTTTCTCAGGTCACCGGGGCAGTGCGCGATCCCGGTCCCGACGGCGGCAACACGCTGATCTTCTACAACAAGCCGGGCCAATGGTCGTGGTTCATTCCGCTCGACGACGACGTCGTGAGCGTGGGTGTCGTCGTGCCGGCCGAGTACTTCAAGGAGCAGGGGCTCTCGAAGGCTGACTTCTTGCGCCAGGAGATCGTGCGCCTGAATCCCGCACTGACGGAGCGTCTCGGGGATGTCGAGTTCGTCGAAGAGGCGCGTGCCGTTTCGAACTACTCGTACGAGATCCCGCACTACACGGGCGCGCGCCATCTCTGCATCGGGGACGCCCATCGTTTCATCGACCCGGTCTTCTCGTTCGGGCTCCATTTCGCGGTGAAGGAGGGCCAATTCGCGGCGGAGGCGATCGAGCGCCTCTTCGCCGGTGAGGCCGCGGATCCGAGCGACCCGTTCCGCGACTACCAGATCGTTTCGACGCGCGGCATGGAGGCCATCCAGACCTTGATCGACGCGTTCTGGGAGCGCCCCACGCAATTCGCGCTGATTGCGCACCAGAAGCATCCCGAAGAGACGATCGATCTGTTCGCCGGGCGCGTCTACGGAGAGGAGCCGTCGAAAGCGCTGATCGCGATGCGCCAGATCGTCAACAAGGCGCGGGGGCTACCCATCGACGCCGCTTGACCTCAGGGCCCTTCTGAACTCCGGGCCCAGCCGAAAATCAGGGCCGCAGGAACGGCTGAAGCAGCATCCCGATCCCGTCCACCACGCAGACTCCCACGAACAGCCACTTGAGCGGTGAGGCGTGGTTCGGGGGCGCACCGGGTTCGTGCGTGGCGAGGTTGCCCCGTCCCTCCACCCACCGTCCGAGTCGAGCGCCGTAGCGTCCGCCGAGCACGCACCCCGGAGCGGTGAAGACCAGGTACTCCCAGTGGATCCCGCCGAGGTTCGCATGAAACGCGAACCCGAGGATCGAATCGAACGCGAGCGCCGCGACACCGGTCGCAATCGCGGCTTCGATACGGATCCGATAGACGAAGAGCAGGTAGAGGGCGACGACCTCTCCGATTCCGATCGAGACCCACGCGGTCAGCACACCGCCGACGAGGCACGCCAGCCCGTAGCCGGCGTCTCGGGCGAAGGAGCGCGACTCGATCCGAAGCAGGACCTGGCGGTCTCCGAACCGCATCTCGAGCGCCAGGGCCGCGGCGATGCCGAGGGCGACCCAGCCGAAGATGCCCTTGATCATCGACGCATCGGCGGGCAGCACGAAAGTTCCGATCGCCATGCCCGCACCACTCGTCAGGCCCGCTGCCAGCAGCGGGCCGGGAAGGATGAACGTTCGAGACCAGCCGAGGGCGCCCGACGTCATTCCGAAAGCCTGGGACGCCAGCGAGAGCTTCAGGCTCTGGAGCGCGGTGAGATCGAGGCCGAACAGGAACAGCGGTACGAAGACGAAGCCGCCTCCGACCGCGGTCGCGTTGGCGAACGTGGCCGCCAGGACCGCCACCGGGGTGATGAACCAGTTCTGTGCGAGGACGCTCCACGGCGCCTCGAAGAACAGGAACAACACCGCGAGCGCGGCCCCACACGAGAGGCCGGCGACCCACGCCGCCTCGGTGGCGACGCGCACGATCGAGCTGCGTGTCGGGAGGCCCGTCATGGGGCTCGTATCGGAGCCGGGGACCGCCGCATTGAGCGGGGGAACCTAAACGTCGAACAGGGCTCCGGCGACTCGAAGGGGCTAGCGCGGTTTCTAGCTAGCGCTTCCGGGCCTTGACCCGGAGGCGGCGGGTCGCGGACTGAGCCACCTCACGCCCGAGCGCGTCGCGCCCGATCAGCCGCAGCTGAAGCTTGGGCCTGCGTCCGTCGATCTCCGGAACCGTCCAGGTCAGAGAGTTCCCGGTCACCCCTTCGGTGATCGCGGTCCAAGCGGGAGCCTCGACTCGCGCGCGCCGAAGCTTTTCCGAGGTGCGGTAGGCGAGGTCGACGGTCGTGACGCCGGCCGCATCCCAGGTGATTTCGTATTGGCGCCCACTCTTGATACGTCGCTTTCCCTTCTTGGGGGAAAGGATCCGGATCTCGCCCGGAACCGGAGGAGCCACATCGGGGTCGTCCGGATCCACCGGATCCGTGGGATCGACCGGGTCCACCGGATCGGTCGGGTCCACCGGATCGGTCGGGTCCACTGGATCCGTGGGATCGGTCGGGTCCACTGGATCGGTCGGGTCCACCGGATCGGTCGGATCGGTCGGATCCGTGGGATCGCTCGGCTCGATCTCGTCGCGGTAGTCCGCGAGCTGATCGCGCACGACCTCGAGGCTGTAGACGGCGTCGGCTCCGCTGGACGAGTTGCTGCGCGACACGCCACAGGGAGCGCCGAGGCAGTCGAGCTCAGGGTGCGAAAACTTGTAGATCTTGGGCGCGCCGAACGCGGACTCGTATGCCATCACGGTGGTGAAGAGACCGTCGACGCCGTGACCGACCGAGAACGGGAACGTGCCGCCTTGCGGGTCCTGACGTCGCGAGTGGCCGAGTCCCATGTTGTGGCCGAGTTCGTGGGCGAGCACGTAGTCGCCGCAATCGATGCTCACGTGGCTGTAGGCGTAGTCCGCGTCCCAACTGCGCAAGACGCCGCCGCTGCCCGGGCCACCGAGCCAGGCGATTCCGCAGGAGCCGTCGTTCGCGTACGGGCGCATCAACGTCGTCATGTCGGCGCCGTACTGCTCGCGTAGTGAGTCCGCCAACTGATGGAGCGGGGCGCCCCCGAACGTGAGGTCTTCGAGCGCGTCGCCCGATCGCGCAGAGTCGCTGTAGGAGACCTGCTCCGCGTGCACGAGCCGGAGCCGGATCCCCGACTCGCTGTCCTCGTAGATCTGGTTCGAGACGGCGAAGACGTGTTGGATCCGGGTGAGGGCTCCGGCCTCGCTTCCGTAGCGATCCACGACACCTTGGGTGTAGAGCACGTTGACGTCGATGGTCGTGAGCTGCGCGCGCGCTTCGGTGGCAAAGGACGCGACGAGCAGCACGCTGAGGAGAGCGCTGATTCGGAGAGATCTCATCGTAGGCTTGGCTCCGGTGCGTGTCCCTCGGCGACCGGATCTCGCGCGTCCGAAACGGAGTGGTCGACGAGACGATCCTCGAGATCATCGGGAGCGATCCAACCGCTCCCGCCTGAGAACTCGGCAATCCAAGTGCCGGTCGGAGTGCTGACGTTGGCCAGCACGAGACCGGGTCCGCGAGTCAGGCTCACCGGCCACGCTTCCGCGGGGTCGGCCAGGTGGCCCTGGAGAATCGTGATGCCTTCCGAAGGCTCGGCGATCCGCTCGATTTCGATGTCGAGATTGCCCAGCTCGGGGATCGGCAGGGAGAGCAGGTCTCCCGCTTCGGTGGCTTCGAGTAGCCCGTCGGCGAGATGGACCTCCGTTCCCAGAATGCGAGCGCGGCCGACACGGATCTCGATCGGTGGCCCATCGGCAATTTGCCAGAGCTCGGGGGAAATTTCGGCGCTCTCGGGCTCCGCCGTGTCGCGGGCTGCGTCGCTCGGCTCGGCGTCGCGCGGTTCGGCGGCAGCAGGCACGGCGGCACGCGGCCCGACGCCAAACCGCTCGGGCCGGGGCTGCGGCAGGAGCACGAGGCTAGGGTCGGGCACGGCCGCGCGGGGCGCGGAGGCGATCGGGGGGATAGCGCGAGCCGGGCTCGCTGCCGCCGAGAGCCGGTGCTGCGTCGGTTCGGCTCCGATCAGGCCCAGGAGTCCGGTGGCCAGGAATCCGCATGCCCCGAGACACGAAGCGATCTTCAGGCGGCTGCGACGGGGCCGCTTCAGCGAATCCATGTCTCAGGTTGTCGGCCGACTCGGCCGATCGCGCGGTGACACAAGTCACGAGTGCGCAGGTTCTGGCCGAATCCCGAGCGTTCATGCCAGGATAGGGCCATGGGAGCGGGTTCCAAGCTGAGCAGAGTCTCCGGATCGGGCACGCGCGCGCGGACCCGAAGAATCGCGTGCACGCTCGCCTTCGTCTTCGCTTGCGGGGGCCAGGATCTGGAGCCCGGAACGATCGAGGGTCCTCCCCGCCGGTTGCCGCCGGCAGCTCCGTCGGGATCCCAGGTGCTCTTCGGCGATCTGCACGTACACACGACGTACTCGATCGATGCGTTTCTGTACGCGCTCCCGATGTTCTCCGGCGAGGGGGTCCACCCGCCGGCCGACGCGTGCGACTTCGCGCGGCATTGCTCGCAGCTCGACTTCTTCTCGATCAACGACCACGCAGAAGGCCTGACGCCCGAGCGCTGGGAGCAGACCGTCGAGAGCATTCGTGAGTGCAATGCGCGCGCCTCCGACCCGGCGCATCCCGATCTCGTCGCATTTCTCGGTTGGGAGTGGACCCAGGTCGGCGCGACGCCCGCACTTCACTTCGGCCACAAGAACGTGCTCTTTCCTGGCCTTGCAGACGGCGAGATTCCGACGCGGCCGATCAGCTCGCTTCGCGAGGAGGAGTTCGAACGCCAGCCCCCACTCCCGTTGCTGCGCCTCGGCGAGCGGACGTTGCCGCGTCCGTACTCGGATTTCGCCTGGTGGATCCATCGCCTCGCGGAACTCGAGAACTGCCCAGAAGACCGCGATGTGCACGATCTCCCGCCGAGCTGTCGTGAGAATGCGGCGACGCCGAGGCAGCTGTTCGCGAAGCTCGGGCAGTGGGGTCTCGAGTTTCTCGTGATCCCGCATGGCCTGGCGTGGGGAGTGCACGCGCCCCCCGGCGCACGCCTCGACAATCAGCTCGCGGCCGGGCAGCACGATCCGACTCGCCAACGCCTGCTCGAGGTGTACTCGGGACACGGAAACGGCGAGGTCTATGACTCGGCTCTGGATCGCCCGGCCGACGACGCAGAGAGCGAGGTCTGTGAGGAGCCGACCGCTGACTTTCTGCCGTGCTGTTGGCGTGCCGGCGAGATCATGCGAGAACGCTGCGGCGACCTCGAGCCGGAACTGTGCGAAGCCCGTGTGCGCGAGGCGCGCCAGCTCGCGTTGACCGCTGGAACCGCTCCCCATCTCGTCTTCCCGGATACCCGCGCGGCCGACTGGCTCGATTGCGACCAGTGCCGCGACTGCTTCAAGCCGGTCTTCGCGCCCCGAGCGGGCGAAACCGCCCAGTACTCGCTCGCGCTCGCACGCCCGGCCGAGTCCGGCGCGTCGACGGATCGGCCGACGGAACAGCTGCGCTGGGGATTCATCGCGTCCAGCGACGACCATCATGCGCGCCCGGGAACCGGCTACAAGCAAGTGCACCGCAAGGGGATGAGTGATGCCCGCGGGTTCGCGTCGCCGCGCGTCGAAGGATTGCTGCGGTGGCTCGCGGGACGCGGCGCGGCCGATCCGCAAGAACCGCAGCCGGCGGTGCGCGAAGTTCGCAGTTTCGGTGCGCTTCTCGACGTCGAGCGGACAGCGAGTTTTCTCTATCCCGGCGGCCTGGTGGCGGTTCATGCGGACGGGCGGAGTCGTGAGGCGGTCTGGGATGCGCTGGTCGACCGCCGCGTCTATGGGACCAGTGGCCCGCGCATCCTGCTGGATTTCGAGCTCCTCAACGGGCCGGACGGTGCGGCGCCGATGGGAAGCGAGGTGCCGTTCGAGCGCTCACCGCGTTTTGCGGTCCGCGCGACGGGAGCATTCGAGCAACGTCCCGGCTGTCCGGAAGAAAGCGTGATTGCGCTCGGGCCCAACCGACTCGAGCAGCTCTGTCGCGGCGAATGCCTCCACCCGGGGGATCGGCGCCACCCGATCGTCGCGATCGAGGTGATCCGTGTTCGCCCGCAGTCGCGTCCCGACGAGCCGATTGAGGGATTGATCGAGGATCCGTGGCGCCGCTTCGAGTGCGACCCGGATCCGGCCGGCTGCTCGATCGAGTTCGAAGACGAGTCCTATCTCGCTTCGGGGCGGGGCGCCGCGTACTACGTGCGTGCCCTCCAGGCGGAAACTCCCGCCGTGAACGGAGCCAATCTCCGCGCGGAGTTCGATCCCTCCGGAAACGCGACCTCGGTCGAGCCCTGCTACGGCGACGCGCGCACTCCGAACGACGACGATTGCCTCGCACCGGTCCACGAGCGGGCCTGGTCGTCACCGATCTGGCTGGATCGGATCCGCGACTCCTGACCGCGCAGTGGCCGATCGGCGGTCTGCTCCTACCTTCCGGATACGATGAAGCTCTTCACGTTCCCGGTGGCTCCGAATCCGACGAAGCTGGCGGTCTATCTCGGCGAGAAGGGACTCGAGATTCCGATCGAGCTCGTGAATCTCGTGAAAGGGGAGCAGCGACGGCCGGAGTTTCTGGCGATCAACCCGCGCGGGGCCTTGCCGGTGCTCGAACTCGACGACGGGACTCATCTCTCAGAGTCGCTCGCGATCATCGAGTACCTGGAGGAGCTGCATCCCGAGCCGCCGATGATCGGGACCGACCCGGTCGAGCGGGCCAGAACCCGCGAAATCGAACGGATGATCGATCTCGGGGTGCTGATGCGGGTCTCGCGGATCGTCCACAACACGCGGTCGCCGCTCGGACGGCCGCCGAACGAGGCAGCGGCCGAGCTGGACCGGGAGCAGCTGCGGGGCGCGCTTTACCAATTGGATGCGAAGGTCGGCGAGAATGTATTCGTAAGGGGTAAAAACCCCACGATTGCGGATTGCACACTCTTCGCGGCGTTTCGTTTCGCTGGGTTCGGGCAGGTCGAGATCGACCCGAGCTGCGAGAACCTCCACCGCTGGTATGCGGATTTCGGTAAGCGACCGAGTACCGGCTTCGCCGGATCCTGACCGGGTCGCAATCTCAGCGTTCGACGACCGGGTGGACGGCCGTGTCGGCTCTCGTGGCCGGATGCGGCGGCAGCTCGTCGCCGAGGGGCCTCCTGAGCCATCCTGTGGCGACCCCGACCGCGCCGAGCGCGATCCCAGCGAAGACAAAAATGAGTTCGTTCTCCATCGCGGATTCCTCCCTTTCAGAGCGGAGGATCGCCAGAAGTCGGCCGCGGATCGTGAGCAATGGCTTACCGATCCCTGATCCCTCCGCATGCTGACTCCGAGTCGCTGATTTCTCAGCGTGATCGGCGTTTTGCGCACGGCTCCGGAAGCGACGTGGATGGCCCCCATGGATCCCCTGTGTTACCTCCATCCGCCGCGGGGGACCCTGGTTCATTGTCGCGTACGGCCCTGTCATCCATTCGCATCTACGCGGATTTGACCAAGCCGCGGCTCCTCCCGATGGTGCTGCTGACGGCGATCCCTGTCTTCGGGATGGCAGCGGCACGTAGCCCCTCCGTGGGCTGGGCCGCGCTCGTGGTGCTCGGAATCGCGCTGGCAGCGGCCTCGGCCAATACGCTCAACGCGTACCTCGAGCGAGACAAGGATGCGCTCATGGAGCGTACTGCGGGGCGGCCGCTCCCCGCGGGGCTCCTTTCGCCTCGGGCGGCGCTCGCGTTCGGGCTCGCGCTGGCCCTCGGCTCGACCCTCCTCCTCTGGGCGGTCAGCGGACCGGCGGCGGCCTGGTTGGGTGTCGCCAGTATCCTCTTCTACGTCTTTGTCTACACGCTCTGGCTGAAGCCCAGGTCCGCGTGGAACGCCGTCGTCGGCGGTGCAGCGGGTGCTGCGGCTCCGCTGATCGCGGATGCCGCGGTGAACGGGAGCGTGGGTCTCCCTGGGCTCGCGCTCTTCGCAATCGTGTTCTTCTGGCAGCCGCCCCACGTTTGGGCGATCGCGCTCTATCGGAAGGCCGACTACGAGGCCGCGGGGATCCCGATGTTGCCGAGCGTGATCGGCGATCAGCCGACTCGCTGGCGGATGCTCGGCTGTACGATCGGCCTCGTGCCGGTGACGCTGGCGCCGGTCGCACTCGGGCTCCTGGGCCCGATCTACCTGGCCGTGGCTCTAGGGATGAACGTCTGGTTCGTCGCGGCCGCAGTGCGGGTCCTCCGAGAACAGAGTGACGAGGCCGCGCGCCGGATGTTCCACGTGTCGCTTGCGTATCTGTTCTCGCTGTTTTTCGCGATGAACGTCGAGCTCCTCGTCGGGCTCTGATTCCAATTTTGGACCGTTCGCCCCGAACCGCGCTTCCCGTCCTGTTCAGTGTCGTCGTCCTCGACCTGATCGGGTTCGGCATCCTGATGCCGATTCTGCCGTTCCTCGCGGATCACTACGGCGCGAGCGGGACGCTGCTCGGCTTGCTCTTTTCGGTGTATGCCGCCGCCCAGTTCGTCTGTGCACCGCTCTGGGGGCGCCTCTCCGACCGGATCGGCCGCCGACCGGTCATGCTCGTGACGATCGCCGGCACGGCGGTCTCACTAACGCTTGTTGCGCTCGCACCGTCGCTCTTCTGGCTGTTCGTCGCGCGTACCCTCGGAGGTGCGTTCGCGGCCAATGTGAGCGTTGCGACGGCCTATGTCGCCGACGTCACCGACGAATCGGAGCGCACCCGCTGGATGGGGATGATCGGTGCGTCCTTCGCGGTCGGTTTCACCCTCGGACCGGCGTTTGGCGCGCTGCTCGCGCCGTTCGGCATCTCCACGCCGCTTTTCGCCGCCGCCGGACTCGGCGCCCTCAACCTCGTGTGGGCGCTGTTCCGGCTCCGCGAGCCGGAACAGCACGCCGCCCCGGCCGCCGACGAATCCGGCTCGCGACGGGATCTGCTCCGAGATCCGGTCATTCGGACGCTGTGTCTGGCGAACCTCGCGTTCGCCGCGGCGGTGACGCAGCTCGAGACGATTTTCGCGTACCTCGTGAAGGACCGGTTCGGCTTCGACGCGGTCCAGTTCGGCATCCTGCTCGTCGCGATGGCAGTCGTGATGGGAGGCATCCAGGGCGGCGGCATGAAGGCGCTCTCGGCGCGCTTCCGAGAGCGTTCGCTGGTGATGTCCGGAGCCGCGATCCTGGCCGTGGCCTTCGCGACTCTCCCGGCCGCGCCGACGGTCGCGATCCTGGTGCTGCCGCTGGTGCTGGCCGCCGTCGGGCGCGCGATCCTCCAGCCGTCGTTGATGAGCCTCGCGTCGATGGCGGGATCGGCGTCGAATCGCGGAGCGGTGATGGGCACTTTCCAGTCCGCGGCATCGCTGGCCCGCGTCTTCGGACCGGCCGCCGCGGGCTTCCTGTACGACTCGAGCGCGGCGGGGCCCTTCTGGTTGGCGGCCGGTCTCATGGTCATCGTCGGCTGGCTGGCTCGCGGGTTTCCCGACCGAGCCGCGAGTGACCCCGGGGGGCCGGTCGCGGCGACCGGCTAGTCGGCGTGGACCTCTCGTTTCTACCCGCCGTCAACGCGTCCCTCAACGCGGTCGCGGCGGTGCTGCTGGTCATCGGCCGCCGGCTCATCCGGCAGGGGCGAATCGCCGCACATCGGCGCGTCATGCTCTCGGCGTTCGCTGTGTCTTCGCTGTTTCTGCTGTTCTACGTGACCCACAAAGTCTCCAGAGACTTCGAGAACACGACGTTTCACGCCACGGGTGCGGCCAAAAACGCTTATCTCGCGATGCTCGCGTCACACGTGGTGCTGGCGGCGACGGTTCCGTTCCTGGCGATCACGTTGGTCGTGCTCGGTCTCCGCGATCGCCGAGCCCTGCATCGGCGCATCGCACGTGTCGCGTGGCCGATCTGGATGTACGTCAGTGTGAGCGGTGTGATGATCTACCTTCTGCTTTATCCATTCAATCCAGCTTGAGAATCAATGAACGTTGGGCTAACTCACGACCCTGTCCTCGTCGCACCCGCGGGGAGGATTCACGGCGCGCCCCAAGGTCTTTTCGAACGAATCTGGCTCTTGTGAGTACGCCGCTGCCCCTGCGAGGAACAGGATCGAGATGGCCCTGACCGAACGACTCGGAGCCGCGTTTTTCGGGGTGGCCTGCGCGCTGCTGCTGACAGCCGGCGCTGCGACAGCCGAAGACAACGCCCGCGGCGAAGTACTTTACGATTTGTGCTCGCAGTGCCACGGCACCGCTGGCCTCGGCAACTCGGACTACTTGGCTCCGAACATCGCTGGACTCTCCGAGTGGTACGTCAAGAACCAGCTGGTGAAGTTCCGCTCCGGCTGGCGCGGGCTTCACCCGGAAGACACCGGCGGCATGCGAATGCGTCCGATGTCCCAGTGGCTGAAGGACGACGCCGACATCGAAGCGGTCTCGGCCTACGTCGCTTCGCTTCCCGACGTGATGCCCGAGGCGGAATTGTCGGGCGGAGACGCGACGCGCGGACAGGCGTTCTACGGCGCGTGCATCGCGTGCCATGCCGTCGATGGCTCCGGCAACGAGGCCCTCTCGGGCCCGTCGCTCACGCACGCTGGCGACTGGTATCAGCTCCAACAGCTCGCGAACTTCAAGGCCGGGGTCCGCGGCACGAACCCCGAAGACGTCCAGGGCGCGATGATGCGCGGCATGGTCAACACGCTGCCCGACGAGCAGGCCATGCGTGACGTGCTCGCTTACATCCAGACCCTCGGCAGCAGCGAGTAGGAGGATCGGAATGGCCAAAGCACATTCTCCGGAAGACCTGGCGTGGAATACCTTCGCCATCAGCATGGCTGGCGTCGTCGCCTTCATCCTGGTGGTGTTCATCTTCATTCTGTGAGGACGATTCGGTCATGATCGAGAGCCTGGTCCCCTCCGCGTCGACGTACGCGGCCGACATTGATTTCGTCTTCGAGATGATCTTCTGGATGGTCACGTTCTGGTCGGTGCTGACCTTCGGCGCGTTCTTCTGGCTGCTGTGGCGCTTCCGCAAGGGCGCGTCGCCGAAAGCCGAGTATCTGAGCGGCGACGAGGAGTACCCGAAGAAGATCATCAGCTGGGCGCACATGGCCGTCCTGGTCTTCGACGTGGTGATCCTCTTTTTCGCGGTGCGCGTCTGGTACCAGGTCAAGCAGGACCTGCCGCAGCCGGATCACATCGTCCGCATCGTCGCGCAACAGTGGGCCTGGAGCTTCTACCATGAGGGTCCCGACGGGGAGCTCGGCACGCCCGACGACATCGCGATGAACGACGAGCTTCACCTCGAAGTGGACCAGCTCTATCACTACAAACTCGAGTCCCGCGACGTGATGCACAACTTCTCGGTGCCCGTCTTCCGGCTCAAGCAGGACGCGATCCCCGGACGTGTGATCACCGGCTGGTTCCAGCCGACCCAAACCGGCACCTACGACGTCCAGTGCGCTGAGATCTGCGGAATCGGCCACGGCTTGATGCCGGCGACCGTGGTGATCGAGTCACCCGCAGACCATGCGGCTTGGGTACAGAGTCACTCGCCGCTCGCTCTCGCGTCGGTGGAGGAGTAGTCATGGCTACCCAACCGTCGGCGCCCGCGCACGACGCGCACGACGATCATCATCACGAGCAGAGCTTCGCCCAGAAGTACGTCTTCTCGACCGATCACAAGATGATCGCCATGCAGTACATGTTCACCGGCATGGCGATGGCCCTCATCGGAGGGTTCTTCGCGTACGCCTTCCGGATGCAGCTCGCGTTCCCGGGAGAAGCCGTTCCCGGCTTCGGTGTGGTGAGTCCGGCAGACTACAACGCGCTGGTCACGAACCACGGCGCGATCATGATCTTCTGGGTCGCGATGCCCGTGTTGATCGCCGCGTTCGGGAACTACCTGATCCCGCTGATGATTGGCTGCGACGACATGGTGTTCCCGCGCATCAATCGGCTGTCGTACCAGATCTTCTTGCTGAGCGCGCTCATCCTGCTTGCCTCGTTCTTCGTCGAGGGCGGCGGATTTGGCGGCGCCTGGACGATCTATCCTCCACTGTCGTCGAAGGCCCAGTACAGCCTCACCCCATTGGGAGCGACGATCTTTGTCGGGGCCGTCGGTCTCGAGTTCATCGCGTTCCTGCTGGGCGGCATCAACTTCATCACCACGGCGATGAACTCGCGCGCGCCGGGCATGAAGCTCTACGACGTTCCGATGGTCGTTTGGATGATCGTCGTGGCGAGCATCTTGTTCATGGCGTCGGTCGGCCCGCTGATCGCCGGCGCGATCATGCTGATCATGGACCAGCAGCTCGGGACGGCGTTCTTCGATCCAGATCGCGGGGGGGACCCAGTCCTCTGGCAGCACCTGTTCTGGTTCTTCGGGCACCCCGAGGTGTACGTCGTGCTGCTTCCGGCGATGGGCATCGTGGCCGAGATCATCACGGTCTTCTCGCGCAAGAAGCTCTTCGCGTACCGCACCATTCTGTACACGGTGTTCGGCACCGGCGTGCTGAGCTTCACGGTCTGGGCGCACCATCAGTTCATCTCCGGCATCGACCCGCGGATGGCGAACGTCTTTACCGTGACGACGCTGCTCATATCCGTGCCCATCGCCGAGATGGTCTTCGTCTACATCGCGACGCTCTATAAGGGCTCGATCACGTTCACGACGCCGATGCTCTGGGCGCTCGCGTTCCTCGGCGAGTTCATCATCGGCGGTGTGACGGGGATCTTCCTCGGAGCCAGCGGCGCGGACATCTACATGCACGACACGTACTTCGTGCTCGCGCACTTCCACTACACGTTCTTCCCGATCGCGATCATCGGGACGTTCGCGGGAGTCACGTTCTGGTTCCCGAAGATGTTCGGCCGGCTGATGAGCGAGCGGCTCGGGAAGATCCACTTCTGGGGCACGATCATCCCGTTCAACTGCATCTTCATCCCGCTGTTCGTGCTCGGGATGGGCGGCCAGCACCGTCGCATCTACGACTACTCGAACTTCCCTGAGCTGGCGGCGATGCAGCCCGTTCGGGAGTTCGCGACGATCGCGCTCCTGTTCATGTTGGCATTCCAATTCCTGTTCCTCTGGAACTTCTTCCGCAGCATGTTCACGGGTCCCAAGGCCGGCAAGAATCCGTGGAACTCGTGCACACTCGAGTGGACGGCGGATTCGCCGCCCCCGCACGGCAACTGGCCCGAGGGTCTGCCCACCGTCTACCGGGGTCCATACGAGTACAGCCACCCGGATCACGACGAGGACTACTGGCCGCAAGACGAGGCCCCTAAGGAGCAGCCGGCCTGATGGCAGCAACGAGACCGATTGCAACAACGCGGACCGCCGCGGGGATGGCCACCGGCAAGCTCGCCGTCTGGTGGATCGTCGCTTCGGAGATCGTGATCTTCGGCGGCGTGCTCGCTTCCTATGTCATGCACCGCCTGGCGCACGAGGCGTGGGCGGAGCAAGCGGCGCACACGAACACCTGGATCGGCGCGTTCAACACGATGGTGCTGCTGACGTCCAGCCTCTCGGCGGTGCTCGCGCATCAGGCCGCCGAACGAGGCGACGGCCCGAAAGCAGCGCGCCTGCTGTACGCGACCGTCGTCGGCGCCGTGACGTTCCTGATCGTGAAGGGTTTCGAGTGGACCGAGGAGATCACCCACGGGTTCACGATCACGTCGAGCACCTTCTGGTCGTTCTACTACACGGCCGCAGGCATCCACGCGGCGCACGTGCTCGGTGGCGCGATCATCATGTTGATCGTGGCTTCCGCCGCGAAGAAGGGTCAGGAGCTCCACCGGGTGGAGCTGATCGGGATCTACTGGCACTTCGTCGACGTCGTCTGGATCTTCCTCTTTCCGCTCCTCTACATTGCGAAGTGAACCATGTCCGAAGAAGCCCACCACAACTACGTTCGCATCTGGGCCTGGCTGGTCTTGCTCCTGGTGATCAGCGTCATCGGGCCGTTCGTCGGTGACGCAACCGGCCTCAAGTGGATCACGCTCGTCACTGCGTTCGGGATCGCTCTCGTGAAGGCGTACCTGGTCGTCGTCAACTTCATGCATCTCAATTCCGAGCAGAAGTTCGTCAGCTACTTCGTTGCGACGGCGCTGGTGTTCATGCTGCTGCTCTTCGCGGGTACCGCTCCGGACGTGATGAAGGCCGAGGGTCGCAACTGGGAGAAGCCGGCCTGGATCGCCGACGCCGCAGTGGCCGCGGCCGGCGGGGATCACGGCTCCGGCGAGCACCACTAGGGAGCGCGGGCGAGTCATGTCGGCCAAGAGCGGCCGCCTCCATCTCGCCGCGGAGGGCACGAGCACTCAGATCATCTCGAGTGGCGTGCTCGGCATGCTGCTCTTCGTGCTGACCGAGATCATGCTCTTCGCGGGATTGGTCAGTGCCTTCAGCATCATCAAGGCGGGCGCCATCGTCTGGCCGCCGCCGGGTCAACCGCGCCTCCCGGTCGAAGAGACGCTGCTCAATACAGCCGCACTGCTGCTCTCGGCGGTGTTTCTCTACCGCGCGCACGTCGTGTTCAAGCGCGACCGCAAGGCCGCGAGCCAGCCGTTCGTGATTGCGCTGCTGCTCGGCGCGTTCTTCGTCGTCTTTCAGGGCTTCGAGTGGACGCAGTTGATCGCCGAGGGTCTCACGATCACGTCGAGCACGCTCGGCAGCTTCTTCTATCTGATCGTCGGGTTGCACGCGCTCCACGCTGTGGCAGCGCTCGGCGCGCTTGTCTGGGCGTGGCGGCGTCTGCAGCGCGGCTGGCTCGCCGACACGCACTTCGCCACGGTCCAAGTCCTCTGGTACTTCGTGGTGGCGCTCTGGCCGGTGATCTACGGCGTGGTCTATCTGTGAGCGCTCTGCGCCGTGTCGCAGTCGCGTGCTCTGTCTGGGGCCTTCTCGCGTTGCCGCGCGCGGCCGAGGCGTGTGCGGTCTGCACTGGCGGCGAGAACGAGCAGTCTGCGATCGCCTTCCGCTACGCGACGGCCGTGCTCAGTCTGCTCCCGATCGGATTGATCGGGGGCGGGATGCTGTGGCTGCGCCGGAGACTGCGTCAGATCGAAGCCGAGGAGTTGGCGGAACCGGTGCGGGTTTCCGTATCCCGCTGATGTGACCGAGCCCGATCCGCGCGACGAACCCGGCCGGATCGAGGACCTGCTCCGCCCGTTCCTGACGGATTCGATGCTCTGGCCCCTCTCGCTGGTCGGCGTGATGACGCTCAGTTCGTTCGGCGCCTTATTGCTGGTCCGGGTCTCCGAACGAGACGTCTTCGGGATCGCGGCGCTGGTCCTCCTGGGGTGGATGAGCTTCGACGGGATCCGCAGCACCCTCCGCAGGGGCCGCCCGGGCCCGGTCGGAATTTTGATCCTCACAATCTGGGTCGTCTCGCTGGCCGGTGCGGTGGCTGGAGTTCGACTGGGCCTCTTCTGAACGGCCCCGCTCGTCGCACGGGAGGTGTAGGCTCCCCGCCATGGCTCATCGCGTCGTCGTCTGGGGGCCGGGGAACGTCGGCGCCCCCGCGTTGAGGACCGTGGTCGCACACCCGGAGCTCGAACTCGCAGGGGTGATCGTCCATTCGCCGGAGAAGGCAGGGATCGATGCGGGTGAGCTGGTCGGGCTCCCGCCGCTGGGGGTCCGCACCACGCGGGATCCGGCCGCGGCGCTCACCGGTGCGGATGCACTCTTCTACGGTGTCAATCAGGATTTCCGCCCGCGCGAAGCGGCCGACGAGATGACCGCCGCGCTCGAGAGCGGCGTATCGGTGGTGACTGCCGGAACCTACGGCTTGCTCCACCCAGAGAGCGCCGACCCGGTGCTGCGCGAACGCTTCGAACAGGCGTGCCGCACCGGTGGCAGTGCGTTCCTGTCCTCGGGGATCGATCCGGGCTTTGCGCTCGACTTGTTGCCCCTCGCACTCTCTGGGGTCGCTGAGGAGATCCGCGAGATCCGGATCATCGAGAACTTCAACTACGCCACGTACGAAGTGCCCGAAGCGGTGCGCAAGATCCTCGGGTTCGGCAGTTCGCTCGATCGGCCGCCGCCGATGTTGCATCCGGGGGTCCCGACTCTGGTGTGGGGCGGTGCGGTCCGTGCGCTCGCGGAAGCGCTGGACATTCCGCTCGAGGACGTGCGGGAGACGCGCGAGCTCCACCCCCTCGAGCACGACGCGGAGCTCTCGACGGGCACGCTCGCGGCCGGCTCGCTCGGTGCTTATCGCTTCGAAGTGCAGGGAATTTCCGGGGGTCGGCCGGTCGTCGTGCTGGAGCACGTGACGCGCATCGTCTCCGAAACCGCGCCGCAGTGGCCGCGCCCGGCGGGCATGGGCCACCACCAGGTGCGTATCGAGGGGCGTCCGCGGATGACGCTCACACTCGAATCCGAAGACGAGCATGGGGACCACGTCGCCGGGGGCAATGCGACGGCTGCGGCACGGCTCGTTCATGCGATCCCCTACCTGTGCGATGCGGAACCGCGGATCCACACCGGGATCGAGCTGCCGCTGCTCGTCGGCCGCGGACTCGTGCGCCCGTCGTGACCTCGGGCGACGCGCACCCGACGCGAGCGATCGTTCATCTCGATCGCCTGGCGCACAACATTCGGCTGCTCGCGGAGCTGGCCGACGGCCGGCCGCTCTGGCCCGCGGTCAAGGCCAACGCATACGGGCACGGCGCGGTGGAAATCGCGCGGGCGCTCGTGCGAATCGGCTGCGCGAAGCTCTGTGTCGCACACGTGCGCGAGGCCGTGGAGTTGCGCCAGGCAGGGGTCGATGCGGACTTCGTCGTCCTTTCGGCGCCTCTGCCGGAGCAAGCGACCGCGTGCGTCGAGGCCGGGTTCGAGCCGGTCGTCTGTACGGAGGAGTCCGCCCGTGCGCTCGCAGCCGCAGCGGCTGCGGCGGGCCGTGAGGTTGGCGTGCACCTGAAGGTCGATACGGGGATGGGCAGGATCGGCGTCGCTCCGGGCCGGCTCGGCGAGCTGTGGGCGCTCGTTCGGAAGCTCGGTGGCGTGCGAGTGGCCGGGGTCATGAGCCATCTCCCGCGCGCCGACGAGGCGGACAAGAGCTTCTCTCTCGGGCAGATCGAAGTCTTCCAAGCTTTGCGACGCGAGCACGACCCGGATCATCGCCTTCCGTTTCATCTCGCGAACAGTGCGGCCGTTTTCGACCTTCCGGGCGCGCGCTTCGACGCGGTGCGCCCCGGAATTTCGATCTATGGAGTCGCGCCGTCCGCCGAGATTGCGAATGCCCGGGTGCAGGAACTGAAGCCCGTGCTCGAGTGGCGGACGCGCGTGTCGTTCCTCAAGGACGTGCCGGCCGGAACCGGGCTGTCGTACGGGCACGACTATCATACGTCGACAGCGGCGCGGATCGCGACGCTGCCGGTCGGCTACGGGGACGGCCTCGCGCGGCGCGCTTCCGCGTGCGGGGCCGAGGTGCTCGTCGGCGGTGTCCGTTGTCCGCTCGTCGGACGGGTGACGATGGACCAGTGCCTCGCCGATGTCACTTCGTTGGGGGATCGCGTTTCGCTCGGAGACGACGTCGCCCTGCTCGGTGGGCAGGGCGACGAGGAGATCCGCGCCGAGGACTTGGCCGCGCGCCTCGGAACCATCGGCTACGAGGTCGTCACCGCGATCTCGGCGCGGGTCCCGCGCGAGGCGAGCGGCTCGGTATGAGCTTCTAGAGCAGCTCTTCGGCCAGGAAGTCGAGGGCTTCGGGCTGGCTCGTGCCGATCATCATCGTGTCGACGTGGCCCTTTTGGCCGGCTTCCTTCCAGCGGGCGAGACCGTCGCGCAGCTTCTCTTTCGGGCCGACGAGGTGCACCGCGTCGACGAGCTCGTCGGGCACGGCCGCGACTGCTTCGGCGCGCTTGCCCGAGAGGAAGAGATCCTGGATCTCCACTGCGGCTTCCTCGAAACCCATGCGCTTCGCGTAGTCGTTGTAGAAGTTCTTGTCGCGTGCACCCATGCCACCGATGTAGAGCGCGAGGTTCATCTTGATCGGCATGCTCGCCTGGGCGACGTCGTCGGCGATGATGACCGACACGCCGGGGCAAACCGCGAATCGGTCGAGCCCCTTGCCGCCGCCCGCCTTGGCGAAGCCGGCGTCGAGGTGGGGCTGCTGCAGCTCGCTGAAGCGGGACGGGTCCATCATCATCGGGAACACGCCGTCGGCGACCTCGGCCGCGCAGCGCAGCCCATTCGGGCTGATCGACGCGGTGTAGATCGGCAGGTCCGGATTGCCGTGCAGGATGCTCTTCAGCGGCTTGCCCAGGCCGGAGGCGCCGTCGCCCATGTACGGGATGTCGTAGAGCGAACCGTGGAATTCGAGCGGCTCCTTGCGCGCCATGATCGCGCGGATGATCTGGATGTACTCCTTGGTTCGCGTCAGCGGCTTTCCGTATGCGGCACCATGCCAGCCTTCGGCGACCTGCGGACCGGAGGGCCCGAGGCCGAGGATGAAGCGCCCGCCCGAAAGATGGTCGAGGCTCATGGCCGTCATCGCGGTCATTGCCGGTGTGCGCGCCGGCATCTGCATGATCGCGGTGCCGACCTTGATGCGTTCGGTGCGCGCGAGGATCCATGTCGCGCTGGTGACGGCGTCGTTGCCGTACGCTTCGGCCGTCCACACGGAGTCGAAACCGACTTTCTCCGCGTGCAGAATCAGATCCATCGGCACGCGTGCCTTCTTGCCGAATGCGGCTCCCATGATGCCGAGCTTCATGCCGTTTCCTCCCGGTGGCGCAGTCGAAGCAGTATGCCATAGTGGCAGGCACCATGTCACTTTCTGAGAATCCGCTCCTTCTGGTCGGTGCCCCCGGGTCTCCGTACAGCCGAAAAATGCGCGCGTTGCTGCGATTTCGGCGAATCCCGTTTCGCTGGGTCATCCGTGGCAGCACCTCGGATCGGGAGATCCCGGACGTGCCGGTCGGGCTGATCCCGGTGCTCGTCGTGCCGGGCGAGACTCCGGAAGCGACGATCGATTCGACGTTCCAGATCCGTCGCCTCGAAGCCCTGTCTGCCGAGAGGACGGTGTTGCCTCCGGATCCCGCGCTCGCGTTCCTCGATGCGCTGCTCGAGGACTACGGCGATGAGTGGCTGACGAAGGCGATGTTTCACTACCGCTGGGCGTACGAGGCCGACATTCGCAAAGCGTCACGGATCCTGCCGCTCTGGCAGCGCGTCAACGTGACCGACGAACGCGTGGCGCCGTTCAACAAGATGATCGCCGAGAGGCAGATCGGCCGGTTGGGGGTCGTCGGCTCGAACGAGACGACGGGCGCGGTGATCGAAGCGAGCTATCGGCGCCTGCTCGCGCTGCTCGATGCGCACCTTCAGGACCAGCCCTACTTGTTCGGGGGGCGGCCCGCCGCCGCGGACTTTGCGTGGTTCGGCCAGCTCACTCAGCTCGCCCAGTTCGACCCGACGCCGGCCGCGCTGGCGACGGAAGAGGCGCCGCGCGTGTACGCGTGGATCGAGATCGCCGAGGATTTGTCAGGCCTGCCGGTAGCCGAGAGCGATTGGACCGAGCGTGATGCGTTCCCCGATACGCTGCGCGCGCTGCTCGGCGAGGTGGGCCGCGTCTACGCGCCGTTCCTGCTCGGCAATGCCGCGGCGCTCGAGAGCGGTGCGGATCGAGTCGAGTGTGAGATCGACGGTCGCCCGTGGATCCAGAAACCGTTCCCGTACCAGGGCAAGTGCCTGGCGTGGTTGCGGGAGCAGTACGCCGGCCTCGGGCCGGACGATCGCGCGGTCGTAGACGGCTGGCTCGACGGGTCGGGCTGCGAGCAGCTCTTTTAGGCGGCGGCGCGTCCGCGCACGAAGCGCAGCCACGCTTCGGGCGGCATGAACACGAGATAGACGAGGCCCCCTCCGACGATGCCACCCACTGCGAGTACGGCAGCCCCGACGGCATCATTGCTGGGTCCGCGCCCCTGGGCTTGCAGCAGCGTCGCCGCCGCGCTGTTGAGCAGGGAGAAGATGCTGACGCATCCCCAGAGCAGGAACCGATTGACGATGACCGGATCGCCGATTCCGAGGGCGAGGCGCCGGCGCGCCATGCCGTACTGCCGGAACGCTTCGATGCCGGTCCAGATCAGGCCCAGTGTGAAGGGAAGGCGAATCAAGAGCACCCAGGGCCGCGCGGCGACGATCGAGGACTCGGCCGGGTCGCCGGTGGTCGCACCGTGCCAGACGCCGATCAGAATCGCGGCCGTCATGAGTGCAAGTCCGCCTGTGAGCGCCGCGGACCATGCTTCGGCCGGCCGGAACGCCCTCCAGGTGAAGCACGTCATCGAGCTCAGCGAGACCCAGAGCAAGAAGAGCGCGACCGCGAGGAGCGGAAATTGGAGCTCTCCGACGAGACTGCGGCCGAACCCCGAGATCCCGAGCAGCGGGATGGCGACGATCGCGCCGAGAAATCCAGTGCCGAGTGCCAGCTCGGGCGCGCACCGGGTTCGTGCTGCGAGCAGCAAGAGCCGGACGCCCACGGCGCCGAGGAGCAACGCGAAGGTTGTCTGGGCCAGTACGACGAGCAAGACGGAGGACGACATGGGGTGCGATTCGTCCAGACGCCGCCCCGTCTGTAGCCTCGGCGGGCTAGGCTCCCAGACGTGACTTCCCCCCGTCCGGAACTCCCGGCAGGCCTCGTGGCCTTCGTCAAACGCGACTGCCCGACCTGTGAGCTCGTTGCGCCGGTGTTGGCACAGTTGGCCGAGGCGGGAACGCTGACGGTCTACACGCAGGACGACCTGAACTTTCCAGCCGACTGCGCGCCCGAGGACGACACCTCGCTCGAGCGCTCCTGGCACCACGAGATCGAAGTCGTTCCGACCCTCCTTCGGGTCGAGTCGGGAGCGGAGCAGGAGCGCATCGTCGGCTGGCAACGGGACGAGTGGGAGGCGTTCACCGGGCAGCGTGGGCTCGGCCCGGGTCTGCCAGATTGGCGGCCCGGCTGCGGTTCGCTCTCGGTCGATCCTTCGCGGGAGCCCGAGTTGCGAGTCCGGTTCAGCGGCTCCCGGTTGCGAGCGCGCCGGGTCGAGATCGCTTCCGCCGAGGACGAGTTCGAAGCGCTCTTCGAGCGTGGCTGGACGGACGGTCTGCCGGTCGTGCCGCCGACCGAGCTCCGTGTCATGGCAATGCTCGAGGGTACGCGCCGCGCCCCCGACGAAATCGTGGCCGATGTGCCGCCCGACCTCGCGCCGTGCTCGGTCGAGAAGGTTGCGGTCAACGCGGTGATGGCCGGCTGCAAGCCGGAGTATCTCCCGGTCGTGCTCGCCGCGGTCGAAGCGATCTGCACGGACGCGTTCAACATCCACGGCGTGCTCGCGACGACCATGCCGGTGAGCCCGGTGCTGGTCGTGAACGGACCCATTCGGCGCGCGCTCGGGATGAACTCGGGCAAGAACGCGCTGGGGCAGGGGAATCGGGCGAATCTCGCGATCGGTCGAGCGGTGCAGCTCGTCATCCGCAATGTCGGGGGCGGCCGGCCGGGAGAGGTCGATCGTGCCACGTTCGGGAACCCGGGCAAGCTCTCGTTCTGCTTCGCGGAGGATGAAGAGGGCTCGCCGTGGGGGCCGCTCTCCGCAGACCTCGGTCTCGATCCCGGTGTGAACAGTGTGACGGCCTTCGCGGGGGAGGGCCCGCGCTGCATCGTCGATCAGATTTCGCGTGAGCCCGACTCGCTCGCGCGCAGCCTCGCCGTCAACCTGCGTACTCTGCACCATCCGAAGTTGTTGATGGCCTTCGACGCAATGTTGTGTATCGGGCCGGAGCACGCGCGTGTGTTCCGCCAGGCGGGCTGGACCAAGAAACAGCTGCTCGCGCGTTTGCACGAGTTGCTGCTGATCCCCGGCGAGGAGGTCGTGCGGGGTGCGGGGGGGATCGAAGAGGGGCTGCCTGAGTCCGTGCGCTCGGCGACCCTTCCGAAGTTCCGACCGGGCGGGATCCTGCTCGTCCACTGTGGTGGCGGGGCGGGACTCTTCTCTACCTTGATCGGCGGCTGGGTGAATGGTGAGACGGGCAGCCAGCCCGTCGTGCGGGAGATCGGCGAATGAGTGCAAATGAGCCCCGGGTCGTCCTCGATCCGACCAGCGAGCGCGAGATCGCGCTGCGGAAGCGCGCCGAGCGAATATCCTCTCTTGAGGGGGCGACGATCGGGTTGCTCGACATCTCGAAGCCCCGCGGCGATGTCTTTCTCGACCGCCTCGAAGAACAGCTGCGCGGACGCGGTGCGCGCGTGGAGCGCTTCAAGAAGCCCACTTTCGCGAAACCGGCTCCGGTGGACCTGCGCCACGAAATCGCGACGAAGTGTGCGGCCGTCGTCGAGGCGCTAGCCGATTGAGGCAGCTGCACGTCGTGCAGTGTGCACGACACGGTGGATCTCGAATCGCGTGGAATTCCGTCGGTGTTCATCGCGACGACGGAGTTCGAAGATGGAGCGGAGGTGCAGGCCAAGGCGCTGGGAGCCGAGCCGGCGGCGGTGTACGTGACCCATCCGATCCAGGACCGCACCGACGAAGAGATGCGTGCGATCGCCGACGATGCGCTCGAACGGATTCTCGACATTCTCGAAGCCGACTGAAACGAGCGGGCTCGACCCGCAGGAGATTTCCCCCCGCATGTCCGACATCCATCGCATCTTCGGAATGGAGCTCTCTCCATACTCGGTGAAAGTCCGCTCGTACTTCCGCTACAAGCAGATCCCGCACGAGTGGATCCCGCGCAGCCCCGCCGTGCAGGAGGAGTTTCAGAAGTACGCGAAGCTCCCGCTCGTGCCCGTCGTGGCGACGCCCGCAGACGAGGGCCTGCAGGACTCGACACCGATCGTCGAAACGATGGAAGAGCGGTTTCCGGAGCCGTCCATCCACCCGCCCGAGCCGGCCAGCGCGTTCGTGTCCGCGCTGCTCGAAGAGTTTGGCGATGAGTGGGGCAACAAGTGGATGTTCCACTACCGCTGGGCGCGCCCGGCGGATCAAGAGGCTGCGGGCCGCCGCATCGCCGAGATGATGGCCCCGGGCGCCAGCGAAGAGCAGGCCGCGGGCGTGGCCCAGGGCGTGATCGACCGGATGACGAACCGCGTCTGGTTCGTCGGGTCGAACGAGACGACGGCACCGCAGATCGAGCAATCGTTTCGGGACGGACTGGCGCTTCTCGAGACACACCTCGCAGAGCGGCCGTACGTGTTCGGGAGGCGGCCCGCGTTCGCCGACTTCGGGCTCTGGGGGCAGATCTACAACGCGTGGACGGATCCCACGTGCAGTGAGATCGTCGAGAAGCACCCGGCGGTGCGGGCGTGGGTGCAGCGCATGCTCGAACCGAAGGCCGAGGGCGACTTCGAAGCTTGGGCCACGCTCGAGCCGACGCTCGCTCCATTCTTGGAGAGCCAAGTGGGAGGGCTGTTCCTGCCGTGGTCGGACGCCAACGCGAAGGCCATCGCCGACGGGGCGGAAGAGTTCACGGTGAAGCTGGCATCCGGATCCTGGACCCAGAAGCCGCAGAAATACCACGCCCGCTCGCTCGCCAAGCTTCGCGCGCGCTATGCGGCCGTCGCCGACAAGTCGGGGCTCGACCCGGTGCTCGAGCGGGTCGGCTGCCTGCGGTGGCTCCAGGGCTAGCGCGCGGTCGCGCTCGCTACTGGAGCAGCGCGAAGAATCGCTGCAGCACCGCGAACGCGCTCGGACCGCCCACCAGCCCCATGTGCATCTTGTTCATCACGTAGCCGAACCCCACCTTCGCGTCCGGGTCAGCCATCCCGATCGAACCGCCGGCGCCCGGGTGACCGAAGGCGTTGGGGCTCGGTGACAACGGCATGAGATCCTGACGCAGCATGAAGCCGAGGCCGAACCGCATCGGGAGCTGGCCGAGCACCGCGTCGGGCCCGAATGCCTGCTCCGTTCGAGCGAGTTCGATCGACTTCGACTCGAGGACGCGAACTCCGTCGATCTCGCCGCCGCGCGCGAGTGCACCGTAGATGCGCGCCAGCGCGCGCGCTGTGCCGTGGCCGTTTGCGGCGGGCACCTCGGCGGCGCGCCACTCGCGCGTGTTCACGCGATCGGCACCGCGCGGCGGGTTGTTGAACGCAGCGCCCGTCATGGTCGAGGGGTCCCGCATGTCCTTCATCATCTGGCCGAGCGGGCCGGGGATGTCGGGCACCTCTGCGGCGTCGCCACTTTTTCCGCTGGGGAGCAGACTGCCGATCAGGTCCGATGTGCGCGCGTCGTGCTCGGGGCCGAAACCGATGTGGTAGTCGGCGCCCAGCGGCCCCGAGACGTTCTCGCGAAACCACTCACCGACCGTCTTCCCGGTGGCGCGGCGGATCACCTCGCCGACGAGGAAACCGAAGGTGAGTGCGTGGTAGCCGTGCTTCGTCCCGGGCTCCCACCAGGGCTCCTGCTCGGCGAGCGCGGCGCACATCACGTCCCAGCTGACGACGGCGTCGTCCGGTAGCAGTTTCTCTACCGCCGGCAGGCCCGCCTGATGCGAGAGCAGCCAGCGCACCGGCAGCGTTTCTTTTCCGGCCGCGGCGAACTCCGGCCAGTAGTGGGCCACCGGTTTGTCCAGGTCGAGGAGGCCGCGCTCGATCGCCTGGTGCGCGCAGATTGCCGTCATCCCCTTCGTGGTCGAGTACGTGTTGACGATCGTGTCGCGCTCCCACGCACGGGTGCGCGTCTGGTCGTAGTGGCCGCCCCAGAGGTCGACGATGGTCTCGCCGTCGAGCACGAAGCAGATGGCCGATCCGATCTCCTCGTCTCCGTCGAAGCTCTTCTCGAAGAGGTCTCGGATCTCGCCGAACTTTGGATCGCAGTGGCCCTCGACCGGGATTCCCATGTCGCCTCCTCGTGGCCGGACAGTCTATGGCGGGCGAGGGTGGTATGTCACCCGATCGGGGTCCGGCGGCGGCGCCCAGACGTGACCCGGTCCCGCGCTAACTTCCCGGCTCCTGCCGCGGAGAGGTGGCCGAGTGGTCGAAGGCGGCGGTCTTGAAAACCGCTGATCCGCAAGGATCCGTGGGTTCGAATCCCACCCTCTCCGCCAGGCCCGAGTCGCCCAGCGCGCCCGGGGAGGCCCGATCCGGCCCCCTGGCCGGGCCCTGGGGCCCGCGGAGAGGTTCCCTTCCTTCCGCTACATTTTGCGGTCCTCGTGGAGAGGTGGCCGAGAGGCTGAAGGCACAGGTTTGCTAAACCTGCATAGGGGCAACCCTATCGAGGGTTCGAATCCCTCCCTCTCCGCCACAGTTTTGATCGAGTGCGGCCCGCCCAGAGGGCCGACTTCCGCGGAGAGGTGGCCGAGTGGCTTAAGGCGCACGCTTGGAAAGCGTGTGTACGGAAACGTACCGTGGGTTCGAATCCCACCCTCTCCGCCAGCGACCTCCGCCGAGGATTCGCTAGCTTCCCTCCCTTCGCAGAGTGGCTGCGCGCCCGTAGCTCAGTTGGATAGAGCGCTAGGTTGCGGACCTGGAGGTCGCACGTTCGAGTCGTGCCGGGCGCGCCACGATTTTCGCAACGCCCTCGCTCCGTTGGAGCGGGGGCGTTTTCGTTTCCCGGACCCTCCCCGGCGCGCCCGCGGGATGCTCCACCTCGTGTTCGCTACGGCGTGTACCAGATCGGAGAGGTGTAGGCGCGGTCCTGGAGCGTCGCGGGCACGTTGTCGGGACGCTGGATGCCGAAGTAGGCGGCGTCGTAAGTCGTCCAGCGGGGTGTCGGAATCTCCAGCACCCGCACGTAATAGAAGGCGGGCTGCTTCGCGTCGAAGTCGGGATCCGTCCAGTGGGCCGACTGGGCAGCATCGCCAGCATCGGAACCCCTCGTCCGTAGCCCTGCGAGACGAAGCCGGAGCGGCCGAGGTCGTCCGCGCTGAAATCCCAGCCTCCGAACACGCGAACCCGGATCCGCGTGCCCGTGGTGGCGTAGACCTCCTTGCTCTTTACACCGTCGAAGATGTCCTCGCGGGTGTTTTCCAGGTCGCCTCCGGGCTGACGGCCGTCTGGGCGCCGGGGAGGGTTCGGTCTGGGCGTACTTGCCGAAGTAGTTCTCCTCCCTCGTGGTCGCGAGCGCGGTGTGAGTGTCGGTCGCTCCCGTCAGCCCCGGACAGTGGCCCGGATTCGTAGACCCGGAACTCTTTCTCCCTATATCCTGCTCGTTCCACTTTTCTTCTCATGTTATCACTACACATAGTATCCTTTGTTGATTCAACCTGTACCGAGCGAATCACCCGAGACTCGGTTGGGCCCCCCTCGGGGAGCTGCCCGTGGATTCGTGGAGAAAGCCCATGCACGAGAAGGAACCGCGACGGGCTCGCGCCCAGGTCAAGAACCCCGTCCTTCGCGAAATCCTCGACGAGGTCGAGGAAGAGGGGAAGGAGGGCCCCAAGCTGCAGTGGTGGCGAAATTGGGGGAACTGGACGAATTGGGGCAACTGGGGAAATTGGGGCAACTGGATCAACTAGTTGCGCAGCCAGGAGATGCTCGCGCCACTTCTGGTGGACTGCGTGCGAGCGGCCTAGGGAGAAAATGCTGTGACGGAGTCGCTAGTACGCGTCCAACCCACCTCGGGTCCTTACCCTGGGCCGCCGCTCGCAGACATCTACCTCTCTGAGATCCGCCCCCAGATCCAGGTGACGCTCAACTGCAACCTGGGCTGCACCTACTGCTTTCAAGCGCATGCCGGCCCCGTCATGACGCTCGAAACGGCGCAGGCGATCACCGACCAGATCGTCGAGACCTACTACTCGCCCGAGCGGCTGGCCCGCGATCCGTCTCTCGAGATCATCTGGCACGGCGGTGAGCCGCTGATCGCCGGGTACAAGTTCTTTCAGGGCGTGCTCGAGATCCAGGCGCGGCATCCCGAGATCCAGTTCAAGAATCACGTGCAGACCAACGCCACGTTGATGACCGAGGATCTTGCAGCCCTCTTCGTAGACAACGACTTCTACATGGGCTTCAGCCTCGACGGCCCGGAGGATCTGCACGACCTGCATCGGAGGACCCGGAGGCGCGGCGGGGGCACGTTCAAGGATGTGATGCGCGGCATCGAGCTCTACCAGGGGCGTGCCCAGCTCGATCGCATCCCCATCATGATGGTCGTGACGACCGCCAGCATCGACCGCTGCACCGAGATCTACGATTTCTTCAGGGATCTGGGCGCCGAGGTGGGGATCGACATCTTCGACATCGTGGCCAGCGACCTCGGCGGGGACGACGGATTTCGCGATTGGCAGAAGCAGCTCGCGCCCTCGTCCGAGCAGATCGGCCGGTTCCTGATCGAGCTCTTCGATCACTGGTTCTACGACACCTTACAGCGCGTGAGCTTCCGCGAGCTCCGCGACGAGGTGAAGATCGTCTACGAAGAGGACCTGCCGCGGGGCGATCCCTTCCACAAGAAGCGCTGCCATACCTCTCGGACCCTGTTCGCGTCAGATGGGAACGTCTATTCCTGTGACCAGTACATCAACGACGCGAAGTCCTCGCTCGGAAACGTCCACACCGAGAACCTCAAGGACATCATCCTGCGGAAGGCGACGCTCTGGGAGAGCATCAAGACCAACATCCGCGGGAAGCGCACGCCCAGCAAGTTCGCGTGCCCGTCGTGCGAGTGGTCGGCGCAATGCGCCGGCGGGTGCGTCACGTGCATGAAGTACAGCTCCCTGCTGCTCAGCACGCGCGAACGCGGCCTCGACGACAGCCGGTGGACCGAGCTGCTCGATGAGTCGACCCCGCTCGATTCGATCTACGGCGAGTTCTACTACTGCAGCGGGCTGATCGACTTCCGCGCGCATGTGAGAGAGGCCATTCAGAAGGAGTTGAGCGAAGTCTCATCGTGACCCCCATGAGAGCGTGGATCCTCAGGACGATTGCCCCCTACCGAACCCAGCTCGCGCTGCTGCTGGGGATCCAGCTCTTGATCGCGGGGCTGGTTGCGGTTCAGCCCATCTTCTTCCAGCGGCTCGTCGATTCGCTGATGGAAGGCGAAGCGGTGAGTCTCCCCAGCTTCATCGCACTCTCGGCGGCACTCGGTGCAGTCTTTCTCTGCGTTGCTGCCGCCCAGGGCGCGGGCGGCTACGTGGCGGCGCTGTTCTCATCGGATCTCCTCCGGAGGCTCCAGGTGAGCTTCTTCGAGAAGACCGCGCAGCTACCGCTCACCTATTTCAGGCGCCACTCCGCGGGTGAGTTCTTCACGCGCTTCAACCACGACGTGGGCCAGGCACAGAGCTTCGTCGCCAACGTTGTCCCCACCTTCATCCGCGAGGGAGTGACCGCGACCGCGCTGATCGTCGTGCTCGCGTGGTTCTGCCCCTGGCAGCTGGTGGCAACCGCGGTGCTCGTCAGCGCGATCTCGACCGCTCTCGCCGTCCTCTGCCACCGAATCCTCGGGCGGTATGCGGAGTCGCAGCGTGCGGGCTGGGGCGAGATCAATCGGCAGTTCGACGAGACGGTGCGCGGAATCGACACCATCAAGACCTTCGGCGCCGAAGAGCGGCGGACGCAACAATTCGAGAACGAGACCGCTCGTTTCCGAAGTGTCTCCGTGGACGCCGGCAGAACCGTCGCGCTCTTCTCTCCGACGATCGATCTGGTGACTCGCCTGGGCGGCCTCGCGCTCGTCGTCATCGCCTACGCCATGATCTCCGGCGGGACACTCCGCATCGAGACGTTCGTTCTGTTCTTCTTCTGCTCGGCCCTCCTCCAAGGCTCCGTGACCGAGATGATTCAGCTGTACACGCAGATGCCCCCGCAGCTCGTGGGCATCGGGAATCTCGCGAGCTTCTTCCTGGAAGAGGAGGAGGACGCAGCGCGATCTGACGTCGAAGAGGGGTCGGCGCGGATCGATCGCTCGCTCCCGATCGAGTTCGAGGGGCTCGAATTTTCCTACCCGGGCGGAAGGGAGCTGTACGGCGGCGCCACCCTGAGCATTCCTGCACGGAGCATCACCATCGTTCAGGGTCCGAACGGCTCCGGCAAGTCGACCCTCATCAACCTCCTGCTCGACTTCAATCGGCCGACCGCGGGCACGATCACGATCGGCGGACAGCCGCTGTCCAAGTTCTCTCGCAAGGAGCTGCGGACCCAGATCAGCGTGGTCACCCAGTACCACCACATCTTTCACGACTCGCTGCGGGAGAACCTCCGGATCGCGAAGCCCGGTGCGAGCGACGAGGAGCTGCTCGACGCGCTCGACCAGGTCGGCATGACCGACTTCGTCGCGAACTTGCCGTGCGGTCTTGACCAGCTCCTCGATTCGAGCGGCAAGGTCATCAGCGGCGGCGAAAGACAGCGGATCTGTATTGCGCGGCTGTTGCTCCGAGCGTCGCCGATCCTGGTGCTGGACGAGCCGTGGTCCAACCTCGACGAACACGCCGCGCAGGTGCTTACCCAGGTGCTGGGTCGATTGAGGGCGCGCTGCACGGTGATTGTGATTGCTCACCATGCCGACAGGCTCGGGCTGAGGGCGGATCGGTGGATGCTACTCGGGAGTGGCGGGCTGGAGCGCTCCGGGCTCCCTGAACGGAGAGTCCGCTTTCCCGCCGCTTGAGATGAGCAAGTTCGGTCTTCTTTGATTGCGCGAGGTAACCGTCTTGGAAAATCCCCACATTCGAGAGAGGTGGCGGCTCGACGACGCAAGGATCCGCAAGGAGCTGGTGAGTCGGCTGGACCCGCAGTGCGTTCTCTCCGCGAGGTCGGATCGCGGTTGCTTCCGGAAGAGGGAGGGTGCCAGTGAGTTTGGATAGACGCGAGAGCAAGCCCCACGTGTTTCTCAGCTATTCGCACCTTGACAATGAGTCATCAGGCGATGAGCCGGGATGGGTGACTACCCTGAGGAAGAATGTGAATGTCGCGATCGACACCAAGCTAGGTGAGAAGGTCGATGTCTGGATGGACCACGAGTTGCCAGGACACACGCCTTTTCCTGCGCGCCTGAAGAAGAGGGTCGAGGCAGCCTCGGTTCTTCTGGTGGTCCGATCGGAGGGCTACCTAAAGTCGGAATGGTGCACAAAGGAACGAGAGCTGTTCCTGGCTTCATCGAAGAACCGATCATTTCCGGATTTTCGAATTTTCGTGGTGGAGTCGTCCGATTCCACGACGGTGCTTCCCGAGGGCTTGAGAGATCTGACCGGGTACAGATTCTGGGAACCGACAGGCGGTGGCGGAAAGACTCGGAAGTTGGGCTATCCGACTCCGCTCAAGGAAGACCGCGAGTACTGGAACGTGGTCAACGACGTGGCCGAAGAGATCGCGGGTCAGCTGAAGCGGATCTGGGACGCGCCCCCTGCAGTGCCGGGGGTCCTCGTGCCGGTAGAACGAGTGGAAGATCAGCCAGCGGTTCTATTGGCCGAAGTCCCTGATCATCTCTACTCGCATCGGCTCAGCGTCCAGCGGTTCTTGAAAGACAAGGGCATTCGTGTGGTTCCGGATCGGAGCTTCGCGGAGGATCCTGGGATCGCCCGCAAAGAACTCGAGGCCGCCATCGCCAAGAGCGTACTCTACGTACAGCTTCTAGGGCCGATGCCATCGAGGTGGTGTGAGCCGCGCGGCGAGACATGCGTGGATCTCCAGTACGAGGCAGCCGCCGCCGCTGGGATTCCCGCGGTGCATTGGCTCTCCCCGGATCTGGACGTCGCGTTGGTGCAGGACGAGGCCTATGGAGCCTTCCTGGGAGGGCTCACCACGACGGTGCGGAAAGTCGGGCTTGAGGAGTTCAAGCATCAGGTATTGGTCGAATTCGATCAAATCCTCCAGGAGAAGAAGACCGATCCCCCGCCGCCTGTCGATGCATTCGTCTTCGTGAACGCGGATGCTTGCGACAGTCAGCAGGCGCGAGTTGTACAGGACCTGCTCGATCAGCGAGGTTTCGGCTACATCATTCGCGAGGCCGAGACAGTGGATGATGCTGCGAGTGAACTCGAAGGACTCTACAGAGATTCAACCGGTGCCGTCGTAATCTACGGTGAGTCCCAGCGCGGCTTCGTGGAGCGTCAGCTTTCATATTGCCGCAAGTTCCGGCGAGGTGATCCGCTGCGCGATCGACTGGCTGTTTTCGTAGGCCCACCGCCGGATCCCGTCAAGAAGGACAAGCTGCGCATGAAGCTGGCCGGAATGACGACGATTGACGCCCGGAACGGCCTTCGGGAGGAGGAGTTCGAATCCTATCTCGACGTCTTGCGAGCGGCAGCCGAAGCACGGGCCGAGCGCGAATGAGCAAGTATCCGTATCCTGGGCTCCGTCCATTCGAGCGCGACGAGACGGATATCTTCTTCGGCCGCGACGAGCAGGTCAACGAGCTACTGAAGAAGCTCGAGAAGTCCCACTTCATCGCCGTTGTTGGCCCGTCGGGCTGCGGGAAGTCCTCTCTCGTGAGGACGGGGCTGGTCGCTTCGCTACAGGGCGGGCTCATGCCGAGCGCGGGCGGGAGCTGGCGCGTGGCCGAGCTGCGGCCCGGTGACGATCCTACGGCCAGCCTTGCCCAAGCTCTGCTCCGTCCGGATGCACTGGGACGCCTGCTGATGGGAGAGGATCCTCCAGACCCCCAGGCTCTCCAGGATGCCCAGGCGTTGCTCGAGGCAAGGCTCCGGCGAGGCCCGGAGGCACTCCCGAAAGTCGTGCATGAAGCCCAGCTGCCGGAGTTGGACAACTTCCTGCTCCTCGTCGACCAGTTCGAGGAGTTGTTCCGCTTCCACCATCAGGTTGAATTCGACGAGGCAGACGCGTTCGTCAGCCAGTTGCTTGCGGTAGCTAGTTCGGGTTCGCCTCGGATCTACGTGATTCTCACGATGCGCTCGGACTACCTGGGTGACTGCACCCGATTCCGCGGTCTGCCCGAAGCGTTGAACGACAACCAGTATCTGACACCACGCCTCACACGGGCACAGGCGGTGGAGGCGATCACGGCTCCCGCCGAGGTCTTCGGCGGCTTCGTAGATCCGGCGCTCTGTAGTGAGCTGTTGAACGAGTACGGAGGCAACCCAGACCAGCTCCCCATTCTTCAGCACGTACTCATGCGCATGTGGACCAAGGCTGGCGGCGACAAAGCCCCAGCTGAGGACTCCAGTGAGAAGGTGCATCTGACCCTCACCCACTACCGAGATGTGAGCGGTCCACGGAGTCCGCTGGACAAGCACGCGGACGATATCTACGCCTCCCTGCTCGAGGGGGTCGATCCCGAACGGGGAGAGGAGCGCCAGCGCATCGCTGAGCTCGTGTTCCGGCGGCTGTGCGAAGGCGGTTCGCGCCGACGCGACACCAGGCGGCCTACGAAGCTCGAAGATCTCATTGAAGTCACAGGAGCGGATCGGAGGGACGTGGAGTTCGTGATCGAGGAGTTCAGGCGCCGGGGCCGCAGCCTACTCACGCCGCCCCAGGGAACACGCCTGACTCCGAAAACCACCATCGACATCGCTCACGAGAGCCTGATCCGACAGTGGAGAAGGTTGACCGATTGGGTGGAGGAGGAGGTCCTGGCGGCGGAGAGCTACCAGGCGCTCGAGCGGGCCGCGCTGATCTGGGAAGAAACGAAGAACCCCGAAGACCTGCCAGCCGGCCACGTGCTCAATCGGGCACTCCACTGGCGCCGCCGAGGCCAATTCACAGCGGATTGGGCCAAGCGGTACGGCAAGAACTTCGAGTTGGCCTCCGATTGCCTCGACGAGGCTCTGAAGCAGCGAGTTGAAGCGCGTTCGAAGCAGCGCGCGCAGCGCCGCCGGAATCGGGCGATCTACGCGTTCGTTGCGGGCCTCGCGGTGGTCATCGTTCTTCTCCTCACTTGGAACTATCGAGCCGAGCTGTCAAGAGCCGAGAAAGCGAAGCGCAGGCATGCAAGAGATCTCGTCGCAGCAGCCAAAGAGATGCAGAGCCGTGATCCTGGTCTCGCGGCCCGACTTTCCACTCTGGCTGCGGTGCGCGACTACACCGCAGCGAGCGGGGGGGATCGAAGGATCGGAGCGCCCGTTAGGCGAGACATCCAGGAGCTTCTGATGAACTCGCCGCAGCGGGGCAGCCTGACCGGGAAGAGGGGCGTCATTCGGGCCCTCGCTCTAAGCCCGGGTGGGACGCGTGTCGGTGTTGCGACCGCTGACAGGACCGGGAGCATCGTAAGCGTCTGGGATCGAGAGCTGGGTCAGCCGATCATGTCGATCTCGCACGGTTCGCAGGTTCGGGACCTGGCGTTCGGCGAGGTTGATGGAGGCGGCCTGCTCGTTGCGATGGCTAGCGACAGGTCCGTAGTCGTGTGGAACGTCCAGACCGGGGATGAGATCACCCAGCTGCGCGGTAGTCGATCACTCGCGTTCAGCGGGGATGGCAAGGAGCTCGTCGTCGCTGGGGCCTGTCTTCCCACGACCTACGGAACCGGCGACTTCGCGAAGAGATGGCCGCCCGACGAGAAGGAGAGGTCCGACTGCTCCGGTTCGGAGGTCACCTCTGTGGTGTTCGGCCGGAGAAATGCAGAAGTCGTGGCGGGTCATGCAGACGGACGCCTTCTCGCATACGCCACCGATTCAGAAGAGGGCGAGCCGACAGATCTGACAGCCGACTCGGGACCTCTGTTCCCACCGATCCGTACGATCGTTGGTCCTGCGAACGATCGAATCGCAACGTCCGATGGTGAACATGAGGTCAAGATCTGGGACCTGGCGGGCGGTAGCGGGATCGGTGAGATCAAGGTCGAAGAAGAGCTGATTCGTGGACTGGATATCAGCTCCGACGGGCAACGGGTCGCCCTTGCGACAGGCGACGGTGCAGTAGCCGTTTGGTCCACGGAGGCCAGCAGTAGCGGAAAATGGGAGGAGCTCTCGACGAGCTCCCAGTCACATCGCGGTCACGCTGAGGACGTACTCTTCGAACCGAATCTAGACCAAGTCGTGTCGGGCGGAACCGAAGGAACAATCCGCGTAACGAACGCGAAGTCCGGTGCCGCCATCCGCCGGATCGAACTCCACAACGAGAGACTGACCTCGTTGACGAGTAGCAAGGACGGCACCCGGCTGGCGACAGTTGACATCGGTGGCACGATCATGGTGTGGGACGCAAACACCATGCACTTGAAGAGCACGCTGTCCGCGAGTCATGAAGGCGCGATCTACTCGGTTTCCGTTGATCCTACCGGTGGAGACCTGATCGCAACCGCCAGCGGCGATTCGACGGCCAAGCTCTGGAGAACTAACGCTTCCTCGGGGGAGCTCTACTCAGAGCTTGTCGGCACGCTGGAAGGTCATACCGATCGTGTCTATGACGTGACCGTGGGCAAGGGACAGCTGGTGGCGACAGCGAGCAAGGATGGCACTGCCAGGCTGTGGCGCATCTCGGACTGTCGGACGGAGGAGAGCTGTGCGGTCGCCAAGGGCCATACGCTCGAGCACGGAAATCGGGTCTATTCGGTGGACTTCGACAAGCGCGGTCAGTTCGTTGCCACTGCCTGCGCAGACGGGGTGGTTCGGCTGTGGAACATAGAAACCGGCAACATGGAGAGATCGTTCAAAGGTCACGACGATTGGGTGTTCGATGTCGAGTTCAGTCCGGACGGTGCGCATCTTGCCTCCGCCAGTTTCGACAAGACGGTTCGGATCTGGAGCAAGTCGAGCGGAAAGGCAGTCGCGTTGCCGCACCCCACATTTCTCGAGGCCATCGCGTATTCGTCGGATGGGAAGCTGCTCGCTACCGGCGACAGCGACGGCGTTCTCCGGATCTGGAGCTCGAAGTCGGGAAAATGGATAGGGAGATCACTTGGGAACCTGGGCAGCAGGATCTATGACCTGGAGTTTCGTCCGGACGGCGATGCGGTGGCGATCGCACTCGATGATGGGCGCGTTGCGCTCGTCAATCTGGACGGGAGGTGGACAGAGCTCCGTCACTCTGGAAAGGTCTTCGGCCTCGCCTTCCATCCATTTCTGCACGAGCTCTTCACCACGACCTCGGAAGGAGGGGTGTTCAGGTGGGAAGTCAAGGCCCCGTGGGACCTCCACCGAGCCGGTGGCGTGGCGCCAGCCGTGTTGAGAGCTCCTCCCTATCGCGCCGCTGCCCTGAGTTCCAATGGGGAGCGGCTGGCGGTTGGAGGTGAACGCGGCCTCCTGTCCATCTGGGACACCTCGGCGGCGACGGCGAATCCGCTGGTGGTCAGGCATGATGCGCACCCACGCGGCGAGGCCGTGAGGGCAATCGCCTATCACCCGATGGGCTCTCTCATCGCGACTCTGGGCCGCACGGTGAAGATCTGGGCGTTGGAAGTCGACGAATCGCGAGAATCTGTCGACGCTCGTCTCACGGAGCAGAAGTTCTCGATCGGTGTACCGGTCGATGCGTGGAGCATCGCTTTCAGTCCCGATGGGTCGAGGTTTCTGGCGAATCTGTCGGACGGGACAGGCATGCTCTGGGATGTGAGCGCGAGCGAAGTCCTACAAGGGACGGCGCAACGCTTGAAGAAAGCCCAAGCACAGCTCTCGGCAGCGACGTTCTCCTCGGCAAACGGTGACAGCGAGGAAGCCTCCAGGCTGATCGTTGGCTGGGCAAAGAGCGACGGAGTCGGCGAGGTGGGGTACTACAGCTTCGACTCGGAAGAGCCAAAGTACCTTCCCCTCAACAAGGTCTCAATGAAGCATTCGGCTCCGGTGAGAGGGATTGCGACCAGTGTCGGCGGCGAGCGAATCGCGACACTGGGCTTCGATGGCAAGACGGTGGTATGGGCTTGGGATCCTCACACCACTCGGGACGCCACCGAGATCGGCGAGTTGCCCCAACGCGGTGATCCGGTGCTGGACGTGGTTCTTACAGAGTCTGCCGGTGCCTTGGGACTGAACGTGTTCACCGGGAGGGGTTCCTTCTACCGGTACCCGGAACTTCGCGACATCGCCCAGCTCTCTGATGAGAAAGTCCTCGGAATCGCGCAGTCTGAGAGCCGGAGGCTGGATGGCGCCGAATGCGAGAGGTACATGGCGACGGCTCACCCGATCACCAAGGAAGACGAAGCGGCGGTAAATCAGGCTTTCTCGTTCCAGCTTGGCTTGGAATGTGGGCGCAGTACGGAGTAGGGAAATGACGCCGAGACAGAGCCTATTTCTTGCGGGCATCTTCTTTGTTTCGATGAATGCGAGCCCGAGTCCCGAACTGGTTCGATTTCTCGAGGAGGGAGTGCCGGTCATCGACGCTTCGCCACGGAAATCCACGAAAGGCACGAAGAGCGAGCCCCCTGCGCGCCCGAAGCGGCCCACGAGACCTCAGCCGAAGTAGTCCCGAAAGGGATCGGCGTTTCGAGGCAGCACCGCTAGGCCGTCTGTGCAAGGAAGCGCGCGAAGTCGCGCATCTGTCTTTCTGGCGAGCCAGGGCGGTACGATAGGGTACGGCCGCGTCTGCAAACTATCGGCTTTTCCCAGGAGCCGGACGGATGGAAGGACGTGGTCCGCCTGCTCTAGGTCGAAGGACGAACCCAAAAAGGAGAAGACATGCCCCTCGATCACATCCAACCCGACGGCCTGTTCGCGAGCGAGCAGTTCAGATTCACGCAGGCCGTCACCTCGCCGGCGGGCAAGCTCGTGTTCGTTTCCGGCCAGGTCGGTTTCGACGAGAACGCGCAGGTCGTCGGCGGGGACGACCTGGGGTGCAGGCGGAGAAGCCTTCGCGAACCTCGGCGGCGCGCTCGCAAACGCCGGGGGCGACCCGTCGCGTTCCTGCGGATCTGCATCGCCAACGACGAACCCAGACAGGAACTGATCCACGCGTCGGGATGATCAGCCTTCTCGGGGGGCCCGCCTCGCCAGGACGCGGGCAGCAAGGAGCTCCGAGACGTTCTTCTCGCTCTTTGCGTCGATTCCCTGCATGTCTATCAGATACTCGTTCACGCCGACTAGCTCTGTGCCATCGATGATCACAGGGATGATACGGCCCTCCATGTGGCCCGCGGCTACGGCGAGATCGACCTCACGCCGGACCCATCTCGAACCGGCGGAATGCTCGGAGATCACGACGACCATCCAGGTGCAATCGAAAAGAGCCTTGCGGATCTCTGCAGTCCAGGACGCGCCTTTCTCGATGTCGCTGGCGGAGTACCACGTGTCGATTTCGTTGTTCTTGAGAGGCTCGACAAGCTCTGCCTCGACGAACGCCCGGTCCTCGTGGTCATGACTGATGAAGACGCGAGCCTCCTTTTCGATCGAGATCGAGTTCAGACAGTACCGCTTGTTTTTGATGCCGAAGGCCTGTCCGGGCTTCTGCAACACGAAATCTTCGGGGCCATCTGCATCCTTGATCACCGACCGCGCCCGGTTGTAGGTCCGTTGATCTACGAGGATCCGGCGACCGTTTCTCGCGTCCTGCTCGAGCATCGCAGCCATGTTCACCGCCACTCCGATGGCCGTAAAGTCCCGCACTTGAAACGATCCTATGCCTCCAAGGACGACGTTGTCCGTCACGATACCTACACCGATGTCGAGGAAGTCGAGCTGCTGATTGCTGTCATCGTTCCAGCGGTCGAGCATCTTGGGGAACTCCTCCACCATGTCAGCGGCACAGAACACCGCGCGCTCTGCGAAGTTCCCGCCGCGGAACAAGGCCATGACGCCGTCCCCCATGAACTTGTTGACGGTTCCTGAGTGCTTCGACACCGTGTCAGCGAGCATGGCCAGGAACTCGTTCAGCAGCGACTGGGTGACGACGGGATCCTGGATGGACTGGAAGAGCTGCGTGGAGCCCCGTAGGTCCGCGAAGAGGACGGTGAGGTCTTCGCGATGGGCGGGCTTTCGCAGCTCCGCCATGATGTCGAAACTGCTTCTCTGGGTTTCCGACAAGCCGCTGTGGGCGCCGAGACCCTCGATCAATCTGGCATTCCGAATCGCCATCGCCGCCTGGACCGCGAACGATTCCAGTAGGGCTCGGTCGCGCTTCGTGTAGTCACCGCTCTGCTTGTTCAACATCTGCATCACGCCGAGAGGCTCGCCTCCAACGGTCAGGGGAACGCAGACCAGCGACTCCGTCGGCTTCTCTGTCTCTGCGTCCACTCCCTTGAAGTGTCCGCGGACCGCGTTCTCCACGATCGACTCGCCGGACCGGAAGACCTCACCTGCCTTACTTTCCTTGAGCGGTATCTGCTTCTCCGAGAAGAAGCCGAAGGTGGTCAGGACCCATTCCGCGTCCGGCCCCGTCGCGGCGGCCATATAGAGCGTGTCACGCTCCTCGTTGCGCAAGATCACGCTTGCGGCCGGGGAGTCGGTGAGGGCGCCGGCCCGCTCGAGGATCCGGTGTAACACGGCCTCGAGAGACAGTTCGCCTCCGAGTTGCCGTGCGCTCTCGATCAGCGCGAGGAGGTCCTCTCGCCCGAGCTCACTCTCTTCCTCCATCCCAGACCCCTCCCGTGGTTTCCTCACCTGCGAGTAGAACCGTGATCCCGCTCCCTTCGTGACCATGGCCGGGATGCTCCCCGACCGCAAGAAAAAGCCACTTCGGAAGAGCTACCGGGGAAGGCTTGAGTCGGCGGCTGTTGCATCGAGCAGGCGGCTTCTCGGTTCATGCTGGTGGGCGGCGATCACGCCCAGCACTTGTGAGCGCCCTTGGTTCCGCGGAGGTGTCTGTTTCGAGGCGTCGGCAGGGGGCATGAAGGTCTACGAGAGTTAGGTGCGCGCGATTGGTTTCGTGGTCTTCACCGTGTTGTCGGCTACCGGAGAAGAGGGCCAAGCTCCGCGACGAAGTTCGCGCGGAACGATCGGGCAGCGGCGTCTGCGAGGTCTGACGTTGCGCTCTAGTCGGGAAGGAGCCTGATTCCCAGAAGTGGATCACATCCAAGTTCCGAGCTTCCGAGGACATCCAAAATGGGTCGTGGACTACTACGCCACCTTCGAGCTCGGAGACTCTCAGGTATCATTGGACTTCTCGTCCGCGGTCACGAAGAAGCACGAACTCATTGAACCAGCGCTCGAGCCGCTCGTGGTAGTGGTGTTTCGCGTAGCCGGGGCCGTTGTAGTACTTCGCGACCTTCCTGTAGTCAGTCGAAGCAGGTCTGGGTGTTGAGACGCTGGAGGCAATCCCCGGCTGCGCGATGAAGCGCGCTACGTAGAGGACTTGCTCTTCGATCGGTGCGAAGAGAAGAGCGCGCGCAGAGGCGGCGCCGACGTGTTCGAAGTTGAAGCCCATGATCTGGCCGAGGCCGATGCTCATCGAGCGATAGCGAAGTTCCGAGAACTCAGTCTCGGGATCCCTCGAGTTCTCTCGGCTTAGGACGTGCTGCTCGAAGCGCGGGCGAACGACGCCAGCTGTCTCCTGACGAATGATGGCCAGGATCCACTCTGGTCGTATCTCGACCCCGGTTTCGTCGGCGACGTGGGCTGCGGCATTAGAGGCCGCCGCTCCGTAGCGGCTCTGGATCTTCCGGCAGTTGAGGAAGGTGCCGCGCTGTACGGCGTTGAGGTGAAAGAGCGCGTCCTCGAGTCGCCCGAGCGGGATCTCGCCCGAGTCGAGCGCTGCCAATGCCTTCTGGAGCATCGCTTCGAGCGTCTCGACATCGACGCGCGCCTCGGGAATCGCGTCGATCCGCGCCCGCGCGTTGTTCCACTGGCACGGGTAGCAGAGGCTCGAGCGGTCGATCGCGGTGAGCCGATTTTCGAACTGGAACTGTGCGATTCCGCGGTTCGTCCCGCGGCCGAAGTCGCCATCGACGAGGAAGGCACCGCTCGCGGAAGTCGAGTAGCCGAGGAACATGAGCATCCGCTGGATGGCTTCGATCGCACCTTCGCCCGCAGAGTGCCTCGTGAGACCAGAGCTTCCGAGAACCAGCCGCTCGAGATCCGGCAGCCATTCACTTTCGACGGCGTCGAGCGAGAGGATCGCCTGGATCCTCCGCTCGTCGAGTCCCTGGAGCACCTGGGCCCTCCTGCCTCCAGTTCCGTTAGGCCGCTGCGGCCTCCACGACAGCGCCGAGATTGGACGCGATCGCCTGAGGATTCTGCGAGATCCCCGCGGCCACCAACCCAACCATCGCGGTCGCCACGCGGATGACCTTGCGGACGTCCTGGAGGGTCTTGAAGGCCTTCTTGGCCTTGTTCGAGGCACCCTTCAACTGGGACAAGCTCAGGTCCGCCTCGTCGAGTGAGACACCCACCGCTGCGGTCACGACCTGGGTGGACATGGCCAGGAGCTGCCATTCCAGCCGCTCGAGCTCCAGGCGCTGCATGCCCGACAGCTCGTGCCAGTTCTTCATCCGGTAGTCGCCCAGGGCGTTTGCGGTCTTCCGAACGCGGTCGGCCAGATCGAACGCGTGGGTCTTGTCTAGTTTCACAACGTCTCCTAGAGCTCACGCAGCGTCTTGACTGCGGTCCGGATTTCCTTCGCGTAGAACCGCATCTCTCGCTGCAATTCGTCGCTGTTGATTTCATCGAGGTGCAAGAACAGCTCTTCGTGTGCAGCCGAGATCTTCTCGAGCGCACCCGAGTAGTCGACCGCGGCTCGAGCGATCTTCTCGATCTCGTCGCGTTCGCGATACTCCCACCCCGAGAGGATCGTTTCGACGCCGCTGTTCCCGCGCTCGCGCGCTTCTCGGAGGCGGCTCTCGTAAAAGCGGCCTACCGAGGTGTCCAGATCCTGCGCTTCGGCGGCGATCTGATCGACGATGTCGCGCAGTGTCTGGATGGTCACCTGAAGCGGCTCGTTCGCCTCGCGGATGACCTCGCGGATCTTCTTGCGGCGATACCCGTCCGATGCCGCGCGTGCCACTAGCGCACCTACCGTCACGACGGCTTGGCGTTGGGCGTCCTCCACGCCCGCATCGCCGAGTGCTTTTCCGAGTGCCTCGAAGTCGGTCTGGTAGTCGACGGCCTCGTCTGCCGAGAGATTCGCCAGCGCGAGCATGTACTCCTCGATCGCCTGGTGGAGCGCAAGCAAGCCCGCCCGCTGCGTCTCTCTCTTGGCCTGCTCGGGGTCCAGGATGTCCGCGAGTTCCGGAGCGAAGCGCTTCTGGAGACCCGGGTGCTCGACATAGACGTCGACCAGTCGGGTGTAGTCCGCAGTTCGCGCCGACGTCTCAGAGAAGTCCCTGACTCCACCGAGGTTCACGCAGCCTGCGATCAAGAGAAAGACCAGCAGGGCGGGGAGAGCCCCGCGCGAGTGGGCTGAGATCATTCGATCCTCCGAGTCGCGAGAAGGCGGCGCGCTGCCTGAAGGCCGCACGGCGCCGGCCCGAACCCTTCACTACCACGCTCTCTCGGCCGCAGTCAAAACAAATCAGAGTTCAGTTCATTTCAACTGGCCGCCGACATGGCGACTCTTGTATTCTGATCCAGACCCTGCGGCGCGCCTGGACCCTCGCCGCATCCGCAAGGAGATCACAATGGCCTTGAAAGAGATCGACGCACGCAAGGGACCGCGCAAGCTTCTCGCTCTCGACGGAGGCGGCATCCGTGGTCTGATGACCGTCGAGGTGCTGGGCCGGCTTGAGGAGGTGTTGGGTGCTGCGCGCCGCGAGGCAGGCACGCTGGCGAAAGACGCTCCCTTCGTCCTCGCTGACTATTTCGACTACATCGGGGGGACGAGTACCGGAGCGATCTTGGCCGCAGGCCTGTCCAAGGGGCTGAGCGTTGCGGCGCTGCGAAAGTTCTACCTGGAGAGTGGTTCGGAGATGTTCGACAAATCGTCTCTGCTCAGGCGCCACAAGTACAAGTACGAGGATGGGGCTCTTGTCCAGCAGCTGATCGAAGTCTTTGGTGATGGAACGCTCGGGAGTGACTACCTCCGCACCTACTTGCTCATGGTTCTTCGGAATGCATCGACGGACTCTCCGTGGCCGATGTCGAACAACCCACGTGCGAAGTACAACGATCGAAAGCGAGACAACTGCAATCTCGACCTTCCTCTCTGGCAGCTCGTGCGCGCCAGTACCGCTGCCCCCACCTACTTCCCTCCTGAAGTCTTCAGTGTGAAGCGCGGACTCGAGCACGTCTTCGTCGATGGGGGCGTGACGATGTACAACAACCCCGCGTTTCAGCTCTACCTGATGGCGACTCTCGCTCCGTACAACCTCGAGTGGCCCTCGGGAGAGGATCAGATGCTGGTGGTATCCGTGGGCACGGGCCAGGCAGCGGCGGCGAACCAAGGGCTCGGGCCCTCGGACATGAACATCCTCTACAACGCGACCAGTATCCCCTCCGCATTGATGTCCGCTGCTCTCAACGAGCAGGATCTTCTCTGTAGGGTCTTCGGCCGCTGCCTGGTTGGACATGAACTGGACCGAGAGCTGGGGAGCCTCGCCGATGTCGAGAACCCGGGGGGCGCCAAGCATTTCACGTACCTTCGATACAACGCGGAGCTCTCTCGGGAAGGACTCGATGCTCTGGGCCTACCGCACATAAAGCCGGACCAGGTTTCGGCGCTCGATTCGGTGGGTGGGATTCCGCATCTGCAGGAGCTCGGCGTGGCCGTCGGCAACAAGCTGGTCGATCCCACTCACTTCAAGAAGTTTCTGGAGTAGGGAGATGCCCGAAAGAGGCCAGAAGAAGCGCTGCTTCTACGTCAGCGGCTTCAACACGAAGCAGGATTTCGCGACCGGCCGCAAGCTCGATCTCAACGCGAGCTATGCGGTCGTAAAGGAGGCGATCGAGGAAGCGGGCCTCGAGTGCGTCCGCGCGGACGAGATTCGGCATTCCGGCACGATCGATCTGCCGATGTTTCGCGAGCTGCTGCAAGCCGATTTGGTCGTTGCGGATCTCTCTACTTCCAACGTCAATGCCGCCTACGAACTCGGCGTTCGTCACGCGCTACGGCCCCTGCGCACGATCATCCTCGCCGAGAAAGAGTTCAAGGCGCAGTTCGATGTCAACCACCTAGTGATCTGGCGCTACGAACATCTGGGTTCCGACATCGGGAACAGGGAGGCGAATCGGATCAAGACGGAGTTGCGAGATCATATTCGAGAGCTCATGAGCGCGGATGAGCCAGATAGCCCCGTCTATCTTTTCCTTCGAGAGCTCCGCGCCCCGGCGGTCGCCAGCAGGGAGATGGCGGATATCGCCGAGAGCTCTGTCGGCACGCGCGGCGCAACGGTGACAGAGGAGACCTTGGCAACTCTTGCGAAGCTCGCGGTCGCCGCGAAAAACGAGGAGAACTTCTCGGCGTCTGAAGAGCTGTTCAAGCAGCTCGTGAAGAGCCAACCAGGCGAAGAGTTCTACCTGCAGCAGCTCGCCCTGGTGACGTACAAGAGCAAGCAGCCCGATATTTTGACAGCGGCGAAGCGCGCGAACGCAGCCCTGCTCCCACTCCACCCGCAGGAGACGCTCGATCCTGAGACCGTGGGCATCTGGGCCGCAATCCAGAAGCAGATCTGGAAAGAAACCGGTGAACCAGACCCTCTCGACGCCGCGATTCGCTCGCTCGAGAAAGTCTACGCGCTGAAGATGGACTGGTATAACGGAATCAACCTCGCGTTTCTGGTCGCGGCGAGGTCTGCAACATCGACCGCAAAGGACCCGACTAGCGACACACTTCACGCAAAGCTCCTGTGGCGCCGGATCCGCAGGGCATGCGCGGCCGAGTACGATGAGAGGGTTTCCGCGGGTGAGTTCGAGAGCTCGGTGGAAGCGCGAGCGGAAGACCTCCGCGAGGCCCACTACTGGCTGCTGGCGACTCTCCGCGAGGCATGTGTCGGGCTCGGAGACACCGCTGCGGCCGAGGTGTGGCGAGCGCGAGCGGCCGAGACCAACCCGGCCGGTTGGATGCTCGACTCAACCGAGGCGCAGCTCGCCTCGCTGGTCGCCTTCGTGAGCGCAACACCCTCTGTCGACGAATGAGTTCCGAAAAGCTGCTTGTCTTTCTCGGAGGCACTTCCGGGTCGAACCCGTGGCGATTGGGCCTTATCGAGAGGCTCGCTGCCCGGGGGATCGATCGTGATGTCTTCTTCAATCCGGTGGTAGAAGATTGGAATGATGAGGCTCGCCAGCGAGAAGAAGAGGCGAAGGCAGCTGCGGATCTATTGGTCTTCCACCTCGGGAACCCCCAGCAGCCGGGAAATCCGATCGGCGCGTTCAGCCTGGTAGAGGCAACAGTCGCGGTCTGCGACACACCCGAAAGAGCTCTGCTGATCTTCGATCTCGAGTCCGTCGAGGGCCACGCGCGCCGCGTCCTGGAAGAGACACGGAAGCTATTGCGTGCCAGAGGCTCTCCGGCAGTTCTGTGTGAGAGCCTTGGGGAAGCAGAAGAGTATTTGGCTCGACGGCTGCTCCAAGGGGATTGAGAATCCATCGGGTCATCGATCAAGGTCGAACTGCACGATCATTGGGAGAGCTGGCGCCATGGGGCACAAGTGCTTCATCTCGTTCAAGAGCGAGGACAAAGTGTACAAGGAGCACATTCAGACGAACCTCGCAGTCGACATGATCGACAAGTCCCTGAACGAGCCGATCCAATCCGAGAACGAGGACTACATCCGGAGCAAGATTCGCCAGGACCACCTATCCGACTCTACGGTTACCATTCATCTCATCGGCCAGCACAGCTCCGAGAATCTGAGCGCGAATGAGCAGCGATACATCAAGCGAGAACTGCAGGCCTCTCTCTACAACTCGCAGGCGAACCCTCGCAACGGGATTCTGGGGGTCGTATTGCCCGACCTTGTCGACAGCGTATTCAAATGGGGACTACTCCTGCTCGACCTGCGGCGGCAACCACAAATGCGTTGAGGTCAACTCAACCACGGTGCGTGAGTTCTCATACAACTACTACATCCCCAACGGCGGCGGGTGCAGTCATCGCGAGGATGAGCGCTGCTGCGTTCTCACACGGTGGGCATCCTTCGCTGCCAATCCGGATGGGTGGATTAACACCGCATTTGATAAGCGATCCGATCCGATTGCCAACAAGGTCAAGGTCTACGACCTTTGATATAGAGCTACGGAGCTGCGGTCACGTCTTCTTCGGGTTGCGGACCTGGAGGTCGCACGTTCGAGTCGTGCCGGGCGCGCCACGTTTTTCGCAACGCCCTCGCTCCGTTGGAGCGGGGGCGTTTTCGTTTCCCGGACCCTCCCCGGCGCGCCCGCGGGATGCTCCACCTCGTGTTCGCTACGGCGTGTACCAGATCGGAGAGGTGTAGGCGCGGTCCTGGAGCGTCGCGGGCACGTTGTCGGGACGCTGGATGCCGAAGTAGGCGGCGTCGTAAGTCGTCCAGCGGGGTGTCGGAATCTCCAGCACCCGCACGTAGTAGAAGGCGGGCTGCTTCGCGTCGAAGTCGGGATCCGTCCAGTGGGCCGACTGGCCAGCATCGCCGATGCTGTTCCGGTAGGTCGCCGTCTCGATGTCCACGGTGGTGCCGACCACGGTCTTGCAGCGACCGTCCGTGCCGATCTTCCGTCCGCCCGAGACGGCGACGTCGTAGATGCGCTCATGGGTCTCGCCGTTCGCATCGAGCCAGCCCTTGATGACCTGGATCCGATCCAGGTTCGCGCCGTCCGGGTCGCGCAGCGCGCGGATCAGGAAGCTCGGCTTCTTGTCGCTACTCGCGTTGCCCAGCTCGCCTCCCATCGGGACCCCTCGTCCGTAGCCATGTGAGACGAAGTCGGAGCGGCCGAGGTCGTCCGCGCTGAAGTCCCAGCCTCCGAACACGCGAACCCGGATCCGCGTGCCCGTGGTGGCGTAGACCTCCTTGCTCTTTACACCGTCGAAGAGGTCCTCGCGGGTGTTGTCCCGCGCCCAGACGGCCGTCAGCCCGGAGGCGACCTCCTGGGAGGTCATGATGCGCAGCGCGGGGTCGCTCGCCGGGATCACCTCGCGATTGTGTCGCTCCGGGGAGGGTTCGGTCTGGGCGTACTTGCCGAAGTAGTTCTCCTCCCTCGTGGTCGCGAGCGCGGTGTGCGTGTCGGTCGCTCCCGTCAGCCCGAACTGGTAGGGGTTCGCCCCGAGATCCGCGCCGAGCTTGAGCCCCAACTTGAGCGCGGAGCGTCCGTACTCGTACGGGAGCATCCAGTCTTCCTTGGGCGATGACCCGTCGATGTTCGCTACGGCCCAGTTCTCGTAGTCTGCGAACTCGTCCTCTGGCGAGAGCAGGGGATGTGCCTCGCCGTCGCCCTTGATCTGGGTCACCTCGATGATCGGCTCCCAGCGGAGCCGAGCCTCCGCGTACTCCCGATCCATCTTCTCTCCCGAGAACTTCTTCTCGGAGAACATCAGGCCGTTGCTCAGGTTGCCGTTGTGGGGAATCGCGAGCGCCTGGCCGCCGGTCTTCGCTTCATAGGAAGCCAGGTACTTCCAGAGGTCTTCGGGATCCTGGCTGTCGAAGAGGCTGAACGGGAGTGTCTGGCCGGTCTTGTCGGCGCCATCGCGAAACACAACGACCCGATGGAGGTTGTCGCCACTCGGCGTGGACGTCCACTCGAAGCCCGCAAGCGCGGTGAAACGCCCCGGCTCGTCGTATTGGTCGGCGATCTTGATGGACTCGCTCCAGATCGAGCGGCTCATCTCGTCGGAGCTGAACGGGTTCTCGCCGGAGGTGCCTCGATCGACCACATCGCGCACTGCCTCCATCCGCCCTTCCTGGCCCGCGTTGTACCGCTCGTGCATCCATTTTCCCCACGGATCGGAGAGGAGGATCGGGTCCGACGCCGCAATCGCCGGCGCGAGCCCGATCATCTCGGCGTGGTCGGTGATCACGAGGAAGTCGAGGGGACGGATGAGGCGGATCGGCTGGCCGGTGTTCGAGATGACCTTCTCTCCGCGAGCCATCCGGTATCCGGCGTGCGCGTCCAGCGTGGTTCCGATGAGCCCTGCATCGAACGAGAGATTGGTGTGGAAGTGCATGTCGCCGAAGAACACGCGGTCGGCATACGGCCGACCCGTGTAGGGCGAGTACGCCTTCCCGTCATCGGCGCTGGGGGGCTCGCTTCCCGAATCAGCGACGTTCTCGTCGGCTTCTCGCATCTCGGTGGTCGCGGCCGAGGCGGCGCCGGACGTGGTCAGGATCGCGATCTGAATCAAGATGGCGAGCAGATGAGGCCGTTTCATCGAAATCCTCCGGGACAAGGTGGCTCGCAGGATACAGCGTCCCGGACGGTTGACGAGGGGCCGCATACGGCCGTTGGGCCGTCGCGTGTGCATCTCTGTGTCGCTCGATGCGCTCGTCTGCATGGCAGAGCGCCACTTTTCACGTCTTCTTCGGGGTGCGGAGAGCTTGGGCTACGGATCGTTCAATCACTTAGTATGAATGCGACCTCTCGTTTCGGAGGCCTCTCGTGAACTGGAAGCGGGTCGCGATCTTTACCGGAGTCATGTTCGCAGCAACTGCTGTGGCTGCGTTTCCCTTCGGGTTCGCGCAAGGCTTCATCTCTTCGAGCGGGGGAGTGCCACCTGCGTGGCTGGCTCTCGGGCAGCCAATCGCGGTTCCCTTGGCTGCTACTGTTGTGTTCTTCTCTCTCGCCCGCAGAGAGAGCGCGCGCGCCTACGAACACGCCTGGGCAGTCTGGGCGCTTTCGATGCTCGTATCGTTTCCGATCAACGTGCTGGGCATGGATCTCCCGGTCGGTCAGTGGATAGGGGGCTCCATCCCCCTCGTAATCGCGCTGTTCGTTGGGGTTTCAGTCGGGCTCAGGAGCGAACACAACGCCGCCTAACAAGAATTTGGTAGCGTGACCCAACCCGAGAAGGAGAATTCATGCCCCTCGATCACATTCAGCCCGAAGGCCTCTTCGCGAGTGAGCAGTTTGGTTTCACGCAGGTCGTCACGTCGCCGCCGGGCAAGCTCGTGTTCCTGTCGGGCCAAGTGGCGTTCGACGAGAACGCGCAGGTCGTCGGTGGAGACGACCTCGGCGCGCAAGCGGAGCAGGCGCTCGCGAATCTCGGCCGGGCGCTCGAAGCCGCGGGTGCGACGCCGTCTGACGTCGCATTCCTGCGTATCTACATCGCGAACTACGAGCCGAGCAAGCTCGCCGCCCTCGGCCCGTTGCTGCCGAAGTTCTTCGGCGCCAAGCTGCCTGCGCAAACGCTGCTCGGGGTGCAGGCGCTTGCGACCCCGGCGCTGCTGATCGAACTCGAAGCGCTGGCGGTCGTCTGATCGCTCTCCGTCGGCGGCTGATCACTCCCCGCCGACCGGACCGCGGAGCGGCGGCGTGAGGTCAAGCACGGGGACGCCAGATTCCTCGCCTCACGCGACGACCTGTTCGCGCAGCGGGCGGAGATGCTCGTCGAGATCGCGGAGGTCGGATTCGTCGGCGATCTCGCACGAGTAGTCGCGGTCCTCCCGTGTGACCGGCTGTCTGGCCAGGTGAGCGAAGTCTGTGGAGCACAAGAGCGCCACCCGACTCACCCGAGTGCGAGCGTTCCCGCGGCCGGCGACAGAGGCGGTGCTCTCGAGCGGGTAGCATGCCCGAATTCTGAAATTCGCCGAGGCGACGGGAGGGACGATCGTGAGAATCCAATGCGGGCTCCAGGTGCTCAGCTTCCTTGTGATCTCGGCGACTCTCGCCCCGCTCTCGGCCAAAGCCCAGAGCTACGCGAGCCCGGGCGGCGCGGCGTACGCCGGCGACGGCAGCTGCGCGAATCCAGAGGCTCCGTGCGGTTTCGGCGCAGCGGTCCAGGATGCGACCGATGGGGCCGGGAGCCCGGTGGTCCGCCTGGCACTGCAGGACGCCGGGACGGCGGTGTTCGACGAGAGCCTCAGCGGCGCGAGCGCGATCGACGCGCCGGTGCGGTTCGAGGTGGGAGCGTCGCCTCGCGGTGCGGCGGGCGCCGAGGGCGTCTTCAGAGTCCGCGGTGACGTCGTGATCGAAGCCGGCGCCACGTTGACGCTCGCTCGCGATGTCGAGCTCGATCTGCTCGGGTCCGCGTCCCTTTCGATTCACGCCCGGGGTGCGATCGAGGGCCTCGGCTACCTCGTCATCCGGTCCGGGGGCTTCCTCCAGCTGGGCGATCCCAACGAGCCGCGGCCTCATACGCCAAAGGTCGCAACGGTCGAGAATCTGCGCATCGACGCCCCGTACCTCCCGGCCGTGCTTCGGGACCAGAAGTGGTCTCCGGCCGAGCGGTCCCATTGAACCCCATGCCGGCGGGAGGTGGCAAGCGCAGCACAGCGCGATGCTAGCGAGAGTGCGCGAGTTCAGGAGGGCTGAGGTCGAGTTGCAAGCGGTGCTGCACCCACGACCAGAAGTGCGCCGGCTCGCGACGGACGTCTAGCCTGCGCCCTCGACGCGGAACCTCCTGGCTCGGCTGTGTAGGGTGGGGCATGATGCGCTTCGGGCGAGTCAAAGTTGCGACCGCGGAGAGAACGACGATGAACGCGCTGGCAGACGAGCTCGAGATCCGCAGCCTCGTGGCCCGGTACGCCGACGCCGTCAACACGAGCGACGAAGCGGCCTGGGGCGCGACATGGTCCTCGGACGGGGTCTGGGAGCTGATGGGCCACAGCTTCGCGGGGCGCGACGTGGTCGTGACGACCTGGCGAGGCGCGATGGCGACCTTCGAGTTCGTGTTCCAGGAGGTGCACAGCGGCTTCATCGAACTCGACGGGGATTCCGCCATCGGTCGCTGGGCGATGACCGAGATCGGTCGGACGTCTGCTGGAGATCCGATGCTGATGCTCGCGCGCTATGAAGACGACTATGTTCGAGCCGCAGAGGGTTGGCGCTTCGCGCGGCGCAGCCTTCAGGTCGTCTACCGGGGGGCGCCCGACCTGAGCCCTGCGGCAGAGTGAAGGAGAGACCATGGCGGCTGCGTTGGCCGACTACTCGTTGTTCGATCCCGCGACGTTGGCGGAGCCCTTGGACTTCTACGCGGCGTTGCGTCGCGAAGCCCCCGTCCATCGAGATGGTACCGGGATCTTTCTCGTCTCCACGTACGAGCTGGTCGTCGAAGCGGCGCGCCAGCCGGAAATTTTCTCGAATCGTTTCGCCGCCGCGATGGCCGGGCAGGTCGCGCGCAATCCGGAGTCGGTCGCGATTGCGAGCGAAGGCTGGCCGCCGGTCGACACGATGCTGACTGCCGATCCTCCCGAGCAGAAGCGGTTCCGCTCTCTGGTGAGCAAGGGGTTTTCGAAGCGGCGCGTCACGAAGCTCGTGCCGCGCATCGAGGCACTTGCCGACACACTCCTCTCGAGTTTCGCTGGATCTGGGCGCGTGGAGCTGCGCAGTCAGTTCGCGGTGCCGCTCCCGCTCACCGTGATTTCCGAGCAGCTCGGGGTACCGGGGCAGGACGTCCCTCGCTTCAAGCAGTGGAGTGATGGTTTCGTCGCCCAGCTCTCCCAGATGGCGAACCAGGAAGAACAGTTGCAGGCGGCGCGGATGATCGTCGAGTTCCAGCACTACTTTGCGAAGGTGGTCGAGTCGCGCGAACGCGATCCGCAGGACGACATCATCACCGATCTGGTGCATGCACGCGTGGAAGGAGAGCGTCCGCTCGACATGGCGGAGACGCTGTCGATCCTCCAGCAGCTCCTCGTGGCCGGGAACGAGACGACGGCATCGGCGATCTCGGAGGGCATGTGGTTGTTGGTCCGCAACCCCGAGCAACTGGCGAAGGTAGAAGCGAACCCGGATCTGATTCCCAACCTGGTGGAAGAGGTGCTCCGGCTGGCGACACCGACCGCAAACATGTGGCGCGTGGCCAAGGTGGACACCGAACTCGGCGGAGTCGAGATTCCCGCCGGCTCGTTCGTCATGCTGCGCTTCGCGTCCGCGAATCGCGATGCGGCTGTCTTCGAGGACCCGGATCGCTTCGATATCGAACGGGCGAACGCGAGTGAGCAGATCGCGTTCGGGAAGGGGGTCCACTTCTGTCTCGGCGCGGAGCTGGCGCGCGCGGAAATGACCGCCGCCTTTCCGCGCTTGATTGCGCAGCTGCGAAACCCGCGTCTGGCGCCCGGCGCCGAGAAGCCCCGCTACATGCCGAACATCCTGCTGCATGGACTCGAGAGTCTCGAGCTCGAATTCGACCCCGCATGAGTCGTCCCCGGCTGCGCCAGCTTTAGAAAGCGGACGGTCCTTGGAAACTCAGAAACTCTCATGCGGCTCGAAGAGCCCGCCGCACTTCCAGGAGTTTCTAATTTCTTGATGACCGTTCCTTTCTAAACTCAGGAGCGGCGGATGCGGCGGCGGGAGCGCAGCGCGAACAGACCGATCAGCAGCGGCGCGATCTCGAACCCGATGCCGCACCTCGCGCGCCGGGCCTCCCGATTCTTGAACCCCGCAGAGCAATCGGCATCGATCGGCCCGAGCGGGATACCATCGTTGATCCAGGCGCCGCCGTCAAAGTCGATTCCGCCGTCGCCGTCGTTGTCGAGTCCGTCGGAGCAGGCGCGCAGCTCCTCGCCGAACTGGCTCACGCAAGAGGGATCTTCCGCCGCGTCGATGAAGCCGTCGCCGTCGTTGTCGACGCCGTCCATGCACTCCGGCACGATCGAGAACTCGAAGTCGCTCCACTCGGCGTGCCCGATGCCCAGGTCGTCCGCGGAGCCGAACGCGACGCGCGGCTCGTCGACCTGCGTGGTCGCGGTTCCAACGTTGCCGAGAATCGTCGGGACGCCATCGACGCTGACGTCGACGGTGCCCGTCGTGGGATCGAAGAGCATCTCGTATTCGTGGTGGCCCGTACCGAGGCCGATCAGTGTGACCGTGTCGAGGCCGAGCGTGACGATCGGGTCGCCAACGGCGTCGGCACCGACGCGCAGCTCCCAGAGGGTCAGGCCGTCGAAGTAGCTGGCCGCAATCGAGCCGTCCACGGCGTCGGGCGCGTCGACCACCGCCGCGGTCGCGCGCAGAATCCATCCCGCATAGCGCGCCCAACACATCTCGTCGGGAGTCGGGTACACGGCGAATCCGAGCTGGGAGTCGAGCGCGCTGGAAGTGTCGTTCACCCCCCAGGACGGAGTCGGGCTCGCGACGGCCTGTTCGGTCACGCCGACCGCTCCGCCCTCGGCTCCCCAACCTTCGGTGCGCGGGTCTGCGTCGCCGACGTGGAGGTAGCGGAGTCGGTCGCCGATCGGGTTGCAGCTCCCGACCGGGATGCCGAACGTGATGTTGTCCATTCGGACGACGTCCGAGTTGTTCACGGTGCCGAGCACCGGCATCACGAATACGCGCGTGACGTCTTCGAAGCCGGTGATCGCGAGCGTCTGAAAGCTGCCCTGTCCGGCGACCGGAAACGCGGTCAGCTGGCCCGGAGCCGGGAGCTTCGGGTCGTAGTCCGTGCCGATCAGGATGTCGGTGGCGACGATCGCGCCGCGCAGTTCGAAGTCGAGACTCTCGAGATCGAACGGGCCACCGTCCTCGCGCTCGATGTAGAACCCCTGACGGTCGGGCCCGAGCAGAGGATCGCCCGTCGAGAACCCGTGGGACGTCTCGAAGCCTTGCTCCATGTGGTGGTAGTGACCCTCCATGAACTCGAGCGGTCCACCACCCTGGGTGAAATTCGGAACCCAGAACGACTCCACGTGCATGCCGGCCTCGGCGAAGTTCTGGCTCTCCCAGACGAGAATGCCGCCCGTGTCCGGATCGTGGCTGAGGGGAACCCCCGCCGGGTCAGTGATCGTGACCACCGCGGTCTGCTGACCCGACGCCGAAACGGCGAAGATCAGGAACAAGGCGGAAATCAGAATCCAGGCTCGACGTGCCATGCGCGTCCTACTCACGAAGCTGTCCTGGGGGGCGTCCTACTCACGAAGCTGTCCTGGGGGCCGCGAGCGACCCCAAGAGGCTACAGTAGAGTGGCCCGCCAGACTGTGGAGGTGACTCCCATATGGAGAATAACCTTAGAGCGTCACCCTTTTCCCCCTAGGGGGAGCTCGGGCCCCTCAGGACGGAGGAGAGTCAGGACAGAGCGGACGCGGGTGGGGGCCACGGGCCGAGCAGGCCTCGCCCCGTCACCAGCGGCAAGTCGAGCGCAGACAGCAGTCCGGACGACGCCTCGCACACGCCCGGAATCGCGTTCACCAGCCGGGTCGCGGTGAGAATGACCCCGCCGACGGCGTGGTCTCCCTTCTCGTCGGCCATCTCGAGCGTGCAGACGATGCGCGGGACGCCCTCGATGATGATCCGGTAGCCGCCTTCGCCTTCCGGTTGAGGCCATTCCGGGGCGAGGTCGTCGCGCAGCCGCGTCACGTGCTCGACGACCAGCCGCGGCACGCCGTCGATGATGCCCTGGACCTCGAATCGGAGGGCCGCCATGGTGCCCTTTTCGACGCGTCCGAGCTGGATATCGAAGGTCTCGGGAGCGGGCACCCGCTCGTGCACTTCTCGGATCTCGTCGAGCCGCAGGCCGAGCCCTTCGGCCAGCAGACGGATCGTGCCACCCCAACCGAACCGCAGCGCGCCCGGATTGAGGAGCAGCGGGACGTGATCGAGCGGTTTTCCGAAACCCATCGTTCCGAAGACAACCTCGGGCTGGTCGTACGTCGCGTAGTTGACGACCTCCTGCACGCGAATTTCCTCCCAACGTTCGCAGAGGCCAGAGAGCGTGAGAGGCAGGATGTCGTTGGCGAACCCGGGATCGATCCCCGAAGTGAGGAACGAGGTTCCACCCGCCGTGCAGGCGGCTTCGAGCTTCTGCGTCATCTGCGGCGTCAACGTCCGGGGATGCACGAGCCCGACGATCGAAGACGACACGACGTTCTTGCCGGCGGCAAGAATGCGACACACGTCTTCGAGCGCGTCCATGGGCCGAAGATCGGCAGTCGCCGTGTAGCAGACACAGTCCGCATCGGCGGCGAGCAAGGCCTCCGCATCGTTCGTCGCCGCGACACCGACCGGGCTGAAACCACAGAGCTCGCCCGCGTCGCGGCCGGCCTTTTCGGCGCTGTGTACGAAGCAGCCGGCGAGCTGCAGTTCGGGATGTCCGAGAATCGCGCGAAGCGCATAGCGCCCGACGTTGCCGGTGCTCCATTGGATGACGCGAAGGGTCACGTGGCTTCCTTTCTTGGGCGGAAGCTCGGAGGCGGCTTCCTTTTTCGGGCTGGAGGCTCAAACCGGCTTCTGCGGGTCCGAGCGGGGGCCCGCACGGTACCTCAGGGCAGCTCTGCGGTGGCGGCAGCTCCGTCGGTGTCGAGCCGGATTTCCTCGAAACGACCATCGCCGCGGTGGATCCGGAGGGTCCACGCGCGCTGACTCGGGCCGAGCGTCACGCGGATGCCGGCGGCGTGCTCCTCGACGGTGACCGCGACCGAGAGCTCGGGTTCGAGATGAATGAGCCGGTTCACCGAGCCGCGCGGAAACACGAGCAGTGTCGTGCGCCCGTCGTCCGCGTTCCACGGAATGATCGCACCGGCGCGGACGAAGAGCGGGTAGCGGTCGAGAGGCACATCGAACTCGATCGTTTCGTCGCCCGCGTGAACGCGAGAGAGATCGAACCACTCGAGCCAGGGTCCGGGCGGCAGTCGAACCGTGCGCCGCTCGGTCGGTTCGCGGATGGGGTCGACGAGGAACGCGTCTCCGAGTTCGTAGCGCCAGTCTCCGGACGACTCGGGATCTCCCGGGAGTGTCGGGCCCGCGAGGGGCTGCACGACAACGCTGCCGTTCCGGTGCGCTTCGATCGCATGGTGATAGAAGTACGGCACCAGCGCGTGATGGAGGCGGGCGAATTCGCGGTAGACGTCCAGAACTTCGGCCTCGAATCGCCACGGGCGATGCTCGTCGCGGCCGCCGTTCTCCATCAGCGGCAGCAATGCGCCCAGTTGAGCCCAGCGGACCAGCAGCTCCCCATTCAAGGGCTCGCCCTTCAGGCCACCGATGTCCGAACCGACCACCGGATAGCCGGCCCGGCCCGACACCAGGACCTCGCGGAGCGCTTCTCTAAGCCCCTGCCAGTCGTGCTCCTGGTCGCCGACCCAACCGGCGGGGTTGGATTCGAGCGGGGCGTAGAAGGCCGGCTTGCCGTCGTCGGCAAACGGGCGCGCGAGGATGGCGCCGCGATCCGGACCGAGCCGTTCGCGTGTGAAGCGGTGAAAGAAGCCATACATCGCGGCGGAGTACTCGTGGGGCGTTTTGGGGCCGGCCGCCGTGAGGACACGCTCCCCGAGTTCGCGAAGCTGGAAGTCGGTGCCGTCGACCTTCCAGCCGTCCGCCCCGGTGGCCAGCGCGAGGTCGAGCTGAGCGCCCCACCAGCGCCGCGCCGGTTCCGAGAAGAAGTCGAGATGTGCTGCGCGGCCGCTGGCCTTCCAGAAGCTCGTCGTCGGGCACGGCTCTGCTCCGTCGTGACGGCGGACGAAGAAGCCGCGCGTGCAAGCCTCGGCCCAGAGGGGCGATTCGGGCGTCAGGTTCCCTGTGATCCACAGGACCGACCGCACACCCCGGCCGTGAAAGTCTTCGATCATCTCCGTGGGCGTCGGATAGAGCGCGGGGTCGAAACGGAGGCTGTGGTAGCCAGAGTCACCCGAGGCCTGCCACGGACTGTCGATGATCACGGCGCCCACCGGAATCCCCCGCGACAGATAGCCCTCGACCAGGGCCCGGGTGGCGGCCTCGGTGTTCTCATCGTCCTCCCAGATCCATGGTTCGAAGACCCAGCGCGGCGGGATCGGCGGTCGGAGGACCGTCCAAGGGTAGGGTGGCGGCTGCGTGGCCTCTGTCGGGCCCGCCGAGGGGTTGTCCCCGCAGGCGGTGCCCAAAATGACGATCAGAATCCACAGGGCGCAGCCGAAACGGTGTAGGCGGGTGTGCGGATCGCAGCGCATCGGCGGCACCATTCTAGCCGGGTGCCCTGCGCGGGTTGGATCCCGCTGTTAATGTCCCGCGAGGGGTCGCCTCGAGGTGATCCCAAAAGGTCAGCAAGGAGGTTCTCGTCATGGCCCGCATCATCATTTTTTCGGCGGTCTTCTCCCTGGTTCTCGGCTCGGCCGCATGGGCCGATGTCGGCGGCGACGACGAGGAATTCGTCGTTCCCCCGCCGGCGCCGGCGCCCGCACCGGCCCCGATGGCAGCAGATCCCGTCGTCGCCGAAGAGGTGGCCGCCGCGCCGCCGGCATTCGTCGAACTCGAGCGCACTTCGCTGGCCGCGGGCGTGGGCGTTTCTTGGGGCGACGGAACGCTCTACTTCGACGGCGATCGCCACGGCTTCTCGCTGCTGGGCGCAGGCCTAGGTCAGCTGGGCGCAGCCAAGCTCAGCGCCGAGGGCCCGGTCGAGCATCTCGAGAGTCTCGATGAGTTCGCTGGCAGCTACCTGGCCGTCGAGGCCGGCGCCACGGCTGGCGCGGGCGCGAGCCTTCTCTCGATGCGGAACGAGCACGGCGTGGTGATCCACGTGCGCGCTCAGTCGGCGGGCCTGCGCGTTGCGCTCGCGACCGAAGGGTTCCGGATCGACCTGGAGTGACCCTGCTCCGACCAGCCGCACTGGCCTGTTTGCCGGCGGTGCTCGTTGCACTTGGATGTGCGACGACGCCGCCGGCTCGTCATTTCGACTTCTTTGCCGCCCAGGCAGGTGGCGATCCATGGCAACAGAAAGTCGTCGACTGGCAGGAGCGGGAGCGTCGCGACCGCATCGAGGACATTCAGGTCGATCCCGAGAGTCCGACGATCCAGGCGGCGAAGGCAACCGGAATGCTGCACGCAAAGCTCGGCGCCTTCGAGGCGGAGGAACGCCGTGTGCTGGCGGCACGAATCGTGGCGTTCTCCCAGATCGAGGCGCGTCGCCACTACCGGCACGATGCGAGCCGCGCGGCCGAGGATGATCACTGGCCGACCGCTCGCGAATTGCTCGTGCAAAACGGCGACGACTGCGACGGGATGGATCTGACCGCGTACCAGATGATGCGCGAGTTCGGGTTCTCGCAGGACGATGTCTACCGCGCGATCGTACGGCGCGATCGAGACGGCCGAAACCACATGGTGACCCTGTGGTTCGAGGATCCCCGGGATCCGTGGGTGCTCGATGCGACGGGCGCCATGAGCCGCGGGATGGCCCGGCTGTCGAAACTGCCGGGCTGGACGCCGCGCCGCATCTTCAACGACCATCGCCAGTTCGGCGTGGTCGAGACTTCGGGCGGGCCGCTCGCGCGCCAGTGATCTCAGCCCGATCGGGGACGAACCGATGCTTCGCCTTTGCCTCCTGACGCCGCTCCTTGTCCTGCTCGCGCTCGACGCTAGTTCCGCGTCGACGCGCTCGGGCGCCGAGCCTGCGACGATCGATCCGGCGCTGGCCCGAACGTGGGTCGAGGACTTCAAGCAGCAGCCGCGCGGTCCGTTCCGCCGCATCCGTTGGTTCTGTGAGGACGGGACCGTCCTTCCTGCCAAGGAGCCGTGCGGAGACGAGCACGGCGAAGGGATTCAGCACGGCCAGTGGAGCGAGCGCGCGATCGAGTTGCGCGCCGCGGGCTACGAGATCGCGAACGTTCTCGCCGAACTCGAGCCGGACGCCTACGTGGGTGCTTCCCCTGATCTGTTCGGGCTTTCCCAGATCCTCATCGAGCGGTTCCTGCTCGGGTGGGACGACGGCTGGATCTTTCGGCGTGCCCAGTCGTATCGCGGTGCGTTGCAGGCGGAGGACGAGGCGGCCGGCGCCCGAGCCGTCGTGCTCGCGATGCTGGACGACCCGGCATGGCGCGCGCCCGCGCGATTCCATCTGCTGCGGGAAGTGGTTCGGTTGCTTCCCGTTCGTGGAGACGCGGCCTCGGCGGACGAGGTGCGCCGTCTCGCACTGCGCGTGGCCGAGAAGGATCCCGGCTTTCACGAGCTTCGAGTCAAGATTCACGGATTCCCGGACGCGGGAGACGCGCACAGTGTTCGCGAGTACGCGGCCGAGAAGGGGAGACCGCGGCTTCAGTCCGAGTACGAAGCGCTCGCGGCAGCGATCGATGCACTCTATTCGGCGGGTGGCGGCGCGGATGCGGCGCTCCAGCTCGCCGCGTGGATCGAAGACGAAGAGTTCCGGGTGGAGCTCGAGGACGAGGCTCGAGTGCTCCAGGCCGCCGCTGGGCCCGCTGCGGCGCAGGCGGCCGTCGCGGAGTTGCTCGGCACGCTGCGCGCCGGCCTCGACCGGATCGAGAGTCCGGAAATGGCGCTCGAGGTGCTCGATCTCAGCCTTTCGCTCGAGGGCGAGGCGTACGCGGCAGGGAGTGCCGTGTTGCAGAGCATCGATGCGCGCAGTCGTCGCGAGCGCATTGAGCTGCTGAGAACGGCGGCGGAATCGCTGTATGGAGTCGGACTGCTCGGTCGCCGACATCTCTCGGGAGTCCGCTCGAGTGTCGACCGGATCCTGAAGCAGGATCCGTCCGTGAGCGGATACCGCGCGGAGTTGCGCTACCTGGCGCGCGCGCCCGAGTGGGCCGGGCGCTGGATTGCGTTCGACTTCGAACGCGGAACCGCCCATCTCGCACCGCTCGAGCCGCTCGTTCATCTGTACGGCCAGGATCGACTGCGCGGAAGTCCGATGTTGTTCTACAGCGCCGTGATCGACGACCTGACGCGCGACGCGAACGAGCTGGCCGGCATCCATCATGAACTCTTCGGGGTTCGTGTGGGCGCCGGTCTCCGGGCACTCAATCCGGGCCTCACCGAAGGCGTCTTGCTCAGCGCGTCCGGAAATCATGACGAGGAACTCGCGACCGACGGGATCTACCTGCTTCCCGAGACGACCTCGGACCTTCCGCCGGTGGCCGGGATCCTGACGCTCGGCGAGGGCAGCTCGCTTTCACACATCCAACTCCTGGCCCGCAATCTGGGGATTCCGAACGTCGTGGTCGGGGAAGAGATCCTGCCGCAGGTGCGCTCGCGACTCGGGGACCGGGTGGCGCTCGCGGTGAGCCCGGGGGGCGTCGTGCAGCTCGACGGCTGGGGCCCCGAATGGGACGACGTGTTCGGAGCCGAAGAGTCCGGCGGAGGACCGGTGATTGCAGCCGACCTCGAGAAGCTCGACCTCGATTCGGTGGAGCTGCTGTCGCTGTCCTCGCTGCGCGCGAGCGATTCGGGTCGCACCTCGGGGCCCAAGGGCGCGAACCTCGGCGAACTCGCGCATCACTTCGGTTCTCGTGTCCCACCGGGCTTCGTGATCCCGTTCGGATTCTTCCGGCAGCTGCTCGATCGGCCGCTCGAACCGGGCGCTGCCACCGTGTGGGAATGGATGCGCTCGAGCTATGCAGAGATCGCGGCTCTCGATGGCGATCCCGCGCGACAGCAGCGGCAAGTCTCGCAGTTTCTCGAGCGGCTCCGCGACTGGCTGGTCACCGCCGATCTCGGCCCGGAGCTGACCGGTCTCCTGCGCGCGAAGCTCGCGCAGACCTTTGGCGCCGACGGCACGTACGGCGTGTTCGTTCGCAGCGATACGAATGTCGAGGATCTGCCTGGGTTCACCGGTGCGGGCCTCAACCTGACCGTTCCGAATGTCGTCGGAGAGGACGAGATCCTGCGCGCGATCCACCGGGTGTGGGCGTCGCCGTTCACGGAGCGTGCGTACGGCTGGAGGCAGGCCCACATGGACGCGCCCGAGTACGTCTTCCCGGCCGTCGTCGTTCAGCTCGGCTTTCCTGCGGAAAAATCGGGGGTCCTCGTCACACAGGACGTCGACACGGGTCGTCGCGATTGGCTCTCGGTGGCGGTGAACGAGGGCGTCGGCGGTGCGGTCGACGGACAGGCGAGCGAATCGTTGCGGGTTCCCCTCCGCGGTGGGCGTCTGTTGTATCTCGCGCAGGCGACAGCGCCTCGGAAGGCGGTGCTCGATCCTGCAGGAGGAGTTTCTCGGCAGCCTGCGAGTGGGGCCGAGGCGGTGCTCTCCCAGGACGAGGTCGTCCAGCTGACCCGGCTCTCGCTGGACGTCGCAAAATTCCCCTCTCTCCTCGATGACAAGGGTCGCCTCTTGCCGGCGGACATCGAGTTCGCTTTCAAGGACGGGCAGCTGGCCCTGCTTCAGATTCGCCCGTTTGTGGAGAGCCGCTCCGCGCTGAAGAGCAGCTATCTGCGGACGCTCGACGCCGCATTCCGGGAGCGAGGCCGAGCGCAGGTGGCGCTCGATGCGGTGCCCGCCGTGGCTGCCGACTAACGAAGGAGAAGCTCGCGTGAAGAAGCTCGTCTGGGTCCTGGTCCTGCTCGTCTCGGTTCTCGCCAGCCCGAGTGGCGCGTATCCGCTCGACGGTTGGGAGCGCAGCCACATCGATCGGCTGCTCGCCTACGAGCGCGCGCGGGACTACTTGCTCTCGCGGGGCACCCTGAAGCCCGGTTCGCTGCGGAGCATCGATCGCATCCAGCTGAGACTGGGGGATCAACCGGACTTCGAACTTCCGCCGTCTGATCCCGAGCTGCTGCGCAAGCTGAGAGGGGCACTCGCCGGCGACGCGCGTGGCTATGGGATTGCGCTGCTCGATCTATCCGACACGTCGGCTCCGCGTTATGCCGAACTCCAGGCCGGCCGTTCGCAGAACCCAGGGAGTGTGGGCAAGATCGCCGTCGCGGCGGCGTGGATGCAGGCCATGGCGGACGCCTGGCCCGACCCGGCCGACCGGGAGCGGGTGATGCGCGACGCGACGATCACGGCCGGTCCGTTCATGGGTCACGACTCGCATACGGTGCCGCTCTGGGCGCCGGGAGACGAGCGCGTGCAGAAGCGCCCTCTCCGCGCTGGTGACACGGCGAGTGTCTGGACCTGGTTCGACTGGATGCTCTCCGTGAGTTCGAACGCCGCTGCAGCGATGCTGCAAAAGCATCTGATGCTCGTCGGGCACTTTGGTTCGGCCTATCCGGTGCCCGACTCCGAGTCCGCGCGCTACTTCGCGGAGACCTCGAAGGTCCAGCTCGGAAAGGACTTTCGGGCGTTGATGCTCGACCCGCTCGGGCGCAACGGGATCGATCGCGATCGGTTCCGCCAGGGCAGCATCTTTTCGCGCTATGGGAAGAGTCAGGTTCCCGGCACGAACAGCCTCGCGACGCCGCGCGAGCTGATGAAGTTTCTCGTCGCGATGGAGGCGGGACGGCTCGTCGACTCGTGGTCGAGCCTCGAACTCAAACGACTGCTCTACCTGACGGATCGTCGCATCCGCTATGCGTCGCATCCCGGGCTGAACGACTCCGCCGTCTATTTCAAGTCCGGTTCGTGGTACAAGTGCAAGCCGGAGACGGGCTTCACGTGCGAGAAGTATCACGGCAACGTGTTCAACTACATGAACTCGATCGCGATCGTCGAGAGTGACGAGGGAGGTCGAGATCTCCACTACATCGCGGTGGTGTTGTCGAACGTGCTCCGCAAGAACTCTGCTGTAGAACACCAGACGCTCGCCGGCAGGATCCACAACATCGTTCGGTCCATGCATCCCGCAGCCGGGCCGCCTCCACCTGAGCCCCCTCCGGCAGAGCCGCCCCCGGCGGAAGTGCCGGACCCTGCGTCGGTCCCGGGCTCGGAAGTCGACGCGGCGCCTGGCGACGCACCGGCCGTCGACGATCCCGCTTAGGGCGCACGATGTTCGCCCGCTGGGTTCTCGTCGGTTCGGTGCTCGTGTTCGGGTTCATCGGTGTGACGTTCTCTGTGGCGCCGGCAAAGATGGCCAGCTTCGTCGATGTTTCGCTCGGGAGTGCCACTGCGGAGGGGGATGTTCGAGCCGTCTACGGCGGCGTGGCGCTCGGACTCGCGTGCTTCGTCGGAGCGGCGCTGCGCCGAAGGGACTGGACCGAGCCTGCGCTCTGGGTCGTGGCGCTCACGCTCGCGTGCATGGCGCTCACGCGTTTCGTGAGCTGGGCCGTGGCCGGTCCTCCTGCGGCTCTCGGCTATGCACTTCATGCCGCAGAGTTCTCCGGTGCGCTGGCGGCGCTCGTCGCACTGCGCGCGTACGGACGCTCGTAGAGTCTAAGACCCTGGCGCGGGGCGGACCTGCTGGCCGCGAACCGGTTCGCCGCTCTCCACCGGCGTGCCGTCCGCGAGATAGTTGCGAAAGAACGCGGGCAGTCCCTCCCCGGCACCGAACTCCGGCGTGTCCTGGAGGTGATAGTGGAGGTGTGGCTCGCTCGAGTTTCCGCTGTTTCCGCACAGGCCCAACGGGGCGCCGGCCTTCACGTCCTCGCCTGCCCGCACACGGACCGAGCCTCTCTGCAGGTGGGCCAAAAAGGAGTACTCGCCGTTCAGATGATCGAGGACCACGTGATTGCCGGGCGGCTTGCGACGGTTCGTCTCTCCGGGTGTGTTGTCCCGGATCCCGTCTTCGGCCGCCACGACGAGCCCGGCGCCCGGCGCGAGAACGGGCCGGTCCCAGCAGTAGTGGTTCGCGTTCGAGCCCGGCTCTCCCGCGTGGGTGGCGCCGTCGACCGTCACCAGGAGATCGAGCGCGAAGCGCTGATCCAGCGTCCCTGCGTGATAGTTTTCCTCGACCGTGCGGCCGCCCCAGACGACCGTCCACTCCCCCTCGAAGGGCAGCCGAAGCGGGGTCCGGGTCGCGCGGTCCAGGTGCCGACTGGGCGCAGGTCCCGCGGCTCGAGCCGGTGCCGGCCGAATCGAGAGACCGTGCGCGGTTCCGCTTGCGTCGAGCGTCCAGACGGTACGCACCGTCGTGCTGCTGCGCTCGAACTCGGACATCCGCGTGTAGACCGTGAGATCGCCGTCGCGGGTCGAGCTTTCTTCGGTCACGCGCAGTTCGTCGCCGAGCTGGCGGTCGAGTCGCTGCCGGAACGCAGCGAAGCCATCCGGTCCGCCGAGGGCCGTCTGGAGCGGTGGCGCGAGGGCGGGCCACACTTTCGAGAGCTCGCCCGAGAGCAGCTGCGTGGTCAGCTCACGCCCTCGCTCGAGGTCGCCTGCCGCACTCCCCGGGCTCGCGCTCGCCGCCGCCAGGACGAGGACGAGGGCACAGAGGCAGCGCACCGTTGGGATCAGTTCGCCGAGGATCCGGCGGAGTGAGGAGACGCCGCGGCGGAAGCCGGGCGTTGCCGCGAGATCAGTCGATCCATCGAGACGATGATGCGCGGGAGCCACCACCGGCCGCGACTGTCGGACGTGAGTGCCGCTGCGATGTACGTCGTGCCGTCCCCGCGCTCGATCAGCGCGCCGTCGGCGTGAAAGTTCTGCCACGTGCCGGCTTTCCGATAGACGACCGCGTCCGGGCGCGTCGTCCGCAGTCCCTTCACGAATTTGTGATCGATTTCCGAGTCGGCGAGCAGCACCTTCATCTGAGCACTCGCGGCGGGACTGACGAGGCGACCGGTGTGCACGAGGTAGAAGAACCGTGCGATCTGCATCGTCGTCGCGCCATGGGACTTGTTGCTGAGCGGATCGCGGCGCCAGAGTCCGGCCTTGGCGTAGTCCTTGCCGGCCCAGAGCCCGCCGTTGTGGCTCGGGTCGTACAGGCGGTAGCGGGGGTCGGCGAGCACCTTCGCGATGTAGGACTTGCCCACGAGATGCATGAGCTCGGTCGAAGCATTGTTCGAGGAGCGCCGGATCATCGCCTTCATCGCTTCCCAGACCGAGCCGGAGATCGAAAGTTCGCCGTCGTGCGCCTTCTGAAACACCGCGAGCATGACGGCGATCTTGGGCAGACTCGCGGCGTAGAACATCTGGTCCCCGGAGATCGCTGCCACGCGGGGACGCGTCGGTTCCGTGACGTCCACGAGCGCGACGGACAGCGTGCGGCGGTCGAGTGCCTGCCCGAGGCCGAGGTTTCGCATGGAGTGCTGCAAGCCGCGTTCGAGTTCTGCGTCCCGCCAGTCCCAGAGCGGAGCCGCGTCCTGCGGAACGCTGACGACTCGCGGGTCGGGCGGGACCGAGAAGTTGGTGCCGCCCGAAACCTCGTCGGCATGTGCCGTGACCGCGAGGAGTACGCACAACGCCGCGGCCGTGGCCTCAACCCAGCGCATCGGGTGCCTCCGGACTCTCGGTGCGATTCCGGTGCTCGCGCACGATCCAGATTCCCAGGGCCAACCAGAATCCGACGAGGAAGACGTTGAGAACCAGGAAGAACTCGAGCGACACCGCGAGGATCTGGACCCCCACCATGACCGTGAGCGCAGCGAGTCCGTCGCCGGCACGCACGAAGAGCGAGTCGATCGTCGGTTTGGCTCTGTGGGTGATCTCGGAGGACATGGGAAGCCAGAGGACGTGGCGGGCGGTGTTGTTGATGGAGTAATCGGTCGCATTCTCGGCGATCTTCATCGCCTTGATCATCGGGAGCAAGGGTACCAACGCCATGGCGGTGTAGGACGTGAATGCGATCACCGGCAGCAGCAGGAAGATCGCCCCGAAGCCGCCGAATTTGAGCAGTCTGGACGCCACGAACGCCTGCAGGAGCAGCGCGATCACGTTGACCCAAAAGAAGAAATTGCCGTAGAAGATGGTCGTGCCGTCGCGTACGAAGTTGAGCGAAGCTTCGTCGGACTGTTCCCCGCGGGCCGCCAGCTGACCTTCGAGGCTGTCCTGGACCACGCGGAACAGGATGTTCTCGCCGTTCGTGTTCACCCAGTTGAGCAGCAGGGTCACGACCGCGACGGCCAGCAGGAACCGCGAACTCATGACGAGTTCGAGCGCGCCGCGCCGATCGGGGTCAGCGGCGAGTTGTTGACCGGGTGCGGGCGGATGCTCCGGCGAGGTGGCGCCGTCGGCCGCGCCGGTGAGCACGACCGAGATCCCGAGAGGCACCAGCGCTGCGAGCAGGAGTTGCTCCGTGGGCACGAGTCCGGACTCCACCAGCCGCTGTGCGAGCCAGGAGCCGACGGCAGCTCCGCTCGTCGCGCCGATCGCGATCACCGGGAGCAGGCGCTTCCCGCTCTCGTCGTCGTAAAGATCCGCCGCGAAAGCCCAGAACTGGGCGACGACGAACACGCCGAAGATCCCGACCCAGAGGTAGAAGAGAATCCCCATGACCGGGAGGTTCGCGACGAAGAAGCCCGGCTGGAGCAGCCAGAAGGCCACCATGTTCGACATGCAGAAGAGCGTCGAGCGCTGGATCAGGACCCGGCGTGGCCAGCGGCCGACGAGCTTCGAGTAGCCCGCGACGACTCCGATCAGGACGACGGCCTGCCCGAAGCTGGAGTACGCCTTGAGCTCCATCTTGGAGAGTCCTTCGATTCCGGACACGGCGAGCCACCCCTCTCGCAAGGGCTTGATGAAGTAGTACGCGCACAGGATCAGGAGGACGTTCGCGAATAGGATCGCGGCCGCCCGACCCTCTCCGGGCCGGATCTCGGTGAAGAAGCGGAGGAACCGCTCGAAACCCGTGAGCTGTGCAGAATCGGGCGCAGGTGCGCCCGAGGAGCCCTCCGTCACCGTGTCCCCCGCTGACCGTGCCGTGGCAGGCGCCGCAGCATAGCAGTTGCCCGGAGCCCATCCCCCGGGGCGCTCGTCCCCGCTAAGCTTCGAACGTTCTCCTCCATGGTCGACTTCCTCCGCCGCAGAGCCTGGCTCGTTCCTTTGGTCTTCGCCGCGATTCTGGCGGGCGTGGGGTTCTCATCCCTGCGCGCGCTCGAGCGTCAGACACGCCAGCAGGTGCGGGAGCAGCTCGAGACGATCCTCCGTGCGGATCTAGAAGCCCTCGAGATCTGGAAGCGGAATCTGATCGCGGTGGTCGAAGTGCATGCCCTCGACCCGCGTGTCTCGAACTCGATTCTCGATCTCGCCCGCGTCGCACGCGATCCCGGGGCAGCCGAAGCGCTGCCGACCCTACCGGCGCAGGACGCGCTGCGCGCGCACTTCGCGACCGTCCTCGAGCGGCACGGCTTCCTGCACTGGGCCGCCTACGATCTCACCGGACGCCAGCTCGCGGGTTCGGATGTCGCGGTCGTCGGCCAGCGGCCGGAAGGGGGCCTCGGGGGACTGGGCGGCCGGATTCTCGAGGCCGGAACCCAGGTGTCGCCGCCCCTGCGCTGGGGCGAGGAGTCGGGCTTCGAGTCCGACTCGGTCTTCATTCTGGCGGGCACTGTGATCCGTGACGAGTCGGGCGAGGCGGCAGCGGTCTTCGGGTTCTCGCTCGATCCCGAGCGCGACTTTTCGCAGATCCTGCAGGTCGCCCGAGTCGGCCAGTCGGGGGAGACGTACGCGTTCAACGAGGACGGGTTGATGCTCTCGCGCAGCCGGTTCGAAGGCCAGCTTCGCGAGATCGGATTGCTGCCAGAGGATCCCGACATCCACACGCCGCTCCGGGTGTCCGTGCGCGATCCTGGCGGAAACCTGCTCGAAGGGCACACGAACGACGAGCCGTCCCGGTCTCGCCCGCTGACCCGCATGGCGGCTCACGCCGTCGAGGGCCGTGCGGGCTTCGACGTCGACGGCTACCCCGACTACCGCGGCGTCCCGGTCGTCGGAGCGTGGACCTGGTTGCCCGAGATGCAGCTCGGGGTGGCGACGGAACTCGACGTCGCGGAGGCGTACCGCGGGTTGGCGGAGATGCGAACGCGGTTCGGAATTCTGATCGCGCTATTGCTGGTCGGAGCGCTCGGCATGTTCGGCTACTCGGTTCTGCTGGCACGTCTGCGCAGTCAGATGGCGGAAGCGCAGCAGCTCGGTCGCTACACCGTCGAGCGGAAGATCGGCAGCGGCGGCATGGGCACGGTCTACGTGGCGCGCCACGCGCTGCTCTGTCGTCCGACGGCAATCAAGGTCTTGCGAGGCGAGCAGGCGACCCAGGAGGCCGTGGCCCGATTCGAGCGCGAAGTACAGGTCTCGAGTCAGTTGACGCATCCGAACACGATCGACATCTACGATTTTGGCTACACCCCGGACGGGACCTTCTACTACGCGATGGAGTTCCTCGACGGCATCACCCTCGATCGCCTCGTCGAGGTCGAGGGTCCGCTCTCCGAGGCCCGGGTGATCGCGATCATGCGCCAGGCCTGCGGCTCGATCGCCGAAGCGCACGATGCAGGCCTGATTCACCGAGACCTCAAGCCGGCCAACGTGATGCTCTGCGAAGTCGGAGGGATGTACGACTTCGCCAAGGTGCTCGACTTCGGGCTCGTCCGGGAGCAGGAGCAGTCGCAGGACGTCGCGCTGACCGACGTTACGTCTCTCACGGGGACGCCTCTGTACATGCCGCCCGAAGCCGTGAGGACCCCGGACAAGATCGACGTGCGCGCGGATCTCTATCAGCTCGGCGCGATCGCGTATTTTCTCCTCGCAGGGCGGCCGATGTTCTCCGGCGAGAGCGCCTACGAGGTGCTGGCGCATCACTTGAACACTGTTCCCCGTGCACCGTCCGAAGTACTCAGTCGGCCGGTCACGCCCGAGCTCGAGGCGATCGTGCTCCGTTGTCTCGAGAAAAATCCGGCCGCCCGGCCGGCGACGGGTCGAGAGCTCCTCGAAGCGCTCGAGATCTGTCCGAGCCCGGGCGCGTGGGGCCAGCGTGAAGCGCGCGCGTGGTGGGCGGATTGGCGGGAGCGGCACCCGGAGGCCCTGCAAGGGGACACGTCGAGCTCGCTGCCGTCTGGCTATGCGATCGATCTGCGGCGCCTGCGTACCGACGCCCACGACGAAGGTTGAGCGCGGTGGATCCCGGGCGACAGCGATTCGTGGTCGGATGTGCCTTCTTGGCGGCGCTCCTGATCCTCGCCGCTCACGTCGGGGCCAAGGCGACCCGCGACGCGCTCTTTCTCAGCCACTTCGAACCCGAGGCGTTGCCCCGCGCGATGATGGCCGCCGCGGTCGTCTCTCTCGGGTTCTCCCTCGCGCTGGCTCGGTTGCTCTCGAGGTTCTCGCCGGCCCGCGTGACGCCGGCTGTCTTCGTCGCGAGCGGGGGATTGTTCGTGGCGGAGTGGTTGCTGCTGCCAACCGCGCCGCGCGGCGTCGCGGTGTTGGTCTACCTCCACCTTGCCGGGTTCGGTGCCGTTCTGATCAGTGCATTCTGGTCGCTCACCAACGAACGGTTCGAGCCACATTCCGGGAAGTCGATCATTGCGCGAACCAGCGGCTTCGCGGCCCTCGGCGGTGTCGTGGGCGGGCTGATCGCGGCGCGGGCGTCGGCGTGGTTCGGTCTCGAGACGATGCTTCTGATCCTCGGCGGGATGCATCTGGCGTGTGGCTTCGTCGTCATCGGGCTGGGAGCCGGGCTCGGAGTAGGGGAAGGCCGCGAGGAGCGGCGCTCCGCGCTCGATGTGGTCCGGAAGACTCCACTCCTGCAGCAGATGGCGGGTCTCGTCGCGGTCGTGGCGATCATCGAGGCCTTGCTCGACTACGCACTCAAAGCCGAAGCGGCGAGCCGCCTGGCGAGCGGAGAGGAGCTGGTCCAGTTCTTTGCGGTCTTTTACACGACCGTAGGTCTCTTCGCGTTCGCGCTGCAGGCGACGCTCGGCGGCACGGTCCTGCACCGGTTCGGCCTCGGCGGCGCGATCGCGTTGCTTCCCGCGTCCGTCGTTGCGACGGGGACGCTCGCCGCCGCAGTCCCTCGCCTTGCGACGCTAGTTCTCGCGAGAGGCGTGAGCACCGCGCTCACCAACTCCTTCTTCCGCGCGGGCTTCGAGCTGCTCTACGCCCCGCTCTCGCCCGCACAGAAGCGGCCCACCAAGACGTTCATCGACGTGGGAGCGCAACGGCTCGGGGATCTTCTCGGCGGCGGCGCGGTGCTCGGGCTGTTGTACCTGCTGCCGGCGGCGCCCCATTCGGCGTTCGCGCTGTCCGCCGCGGTGGTGGGGGCGGGAGGGCTCTTCCTGGTGGCACGCCTCAATCGGACCTACGTCGGTCAGCTCGCGGACAACCTGCGTCGTGGGAGTGCCGGGCGCGACCGGCGGCCCGTTCAGGACGCACCGACGCAGGCGGTCGCGGTGCCCGTCGGGGATACCCACGTCGGAATCGACCGCGTGGAGCTGTTGGCGCGACTTCGCCAGGAGGAGCAGGCGCAGGGTTCGGAGCCCGTGAACATCGAGGATCTCGAGGCGTTGTTCGACCGGGTGCGCGCCGTCGCAGACCCGGACCCCGAGGTCGCGCGCCGCGCCCTCTCTGCGGCGGAGCCCGATCCTCGCCTCGTCCCGCACGTCCTTCCTCTGCTCGAGCGCTTCGATTCGGTCTACGCGTCGGCTGTGGCGTTCCTGCGCGGCGTCGCCCCCCGCGCGACCGGGCAGTTGGTAGATGCGCTCGTCGATCCCGACGTCGGTACGTTGGTGAGGAGACGATTGGCCCGCGTCCTCGCGGATGGGGAGCCGGACCGAGCGCTCGCCGGGCTCTTTCTCGCGCTTTCCGACGACGACTTCGAAATCCGTTCGGCGAGCGCGCGCGCGGCTGCACGTCTGGTGACTTCGAGCCCGCGGCGGCGGCTCGCTCGCGAGGTGGTCCAGCCGCTCGTGGCGCGGGAACTCGAGGCCAGCCAGCGGCGCTGGGAACAGCAGGGGCGCCGCCACGAAGAACGGGGCGAACTCGATTCGGTCATCGAGGCACCGGCCGCTGCGGGGCGGAGCATGGAGCACGTCTTCACACTGTTCGCACTCGCCGACGGTCCCGAGTTGATGGGATCGACTTTGCGCGCACTCTATGGACGCGACCGCGCGCTCCACGGGACCGCGCTCGAGTATCTCGAGACCACACTCCCCCAGGAGTTGTGCGCCGCTCTCTGGCCGCGGCTGCCCGCGGCGGCCAGCACGACGCGGCGCACCCATCGAAAGACCGGAGACATCGCCGAGGAGCTGCTGCGCGCCGCGCCCGCCGCGCCGACGATCCGCGTCCGGGAGCCGAAATAGTGGAAATTCTCGGACTCGATCATCTCTATCTCGCGGTGCGGGACTTCGCGGCTTCCGAGTCGTTCTACGACCGGGTGATGGCCGGGCTTGGCTTCAAGAAGGGGGACCTGGCGGTGGGGGGAGCGCCGCACGCCCACTACTTCAATCGCACGATGCAGCTCTCGATCCGTCCCGCGCGCGACGGAACTCCCGACCACGATTCCTACGCGCCGGGTCTCCATCACTTGTGTCTACAAGCGCGCACTCGTTCGGACGTGGATGCCGTGTTCGCGATGCTGCGAGACCTGGGAATCGCGGCGAGCCCGCCGGCGCTCTACCCCGAATACAACCCCGAGTACTACGCGACGTTCTTCGAGGATCCGGATGGGATCCGGCTCGAAGTCGTTGTCCGGGTGTCCCACCGCGACCGGATCGTCGAACGCTGGGACGACCTCGAGGGATTCGTCAATCCGGTGCGACGCCTCGAGCAGCGCGAAGCTGGAGAATCAGATCCGTCGCAGGATCCGGGGGCCGAGGACAGCACCGATTAGCGCGAGCGGGATCATCGGGCCGACATGATGGGTCAGCGCGTGCCACGGGTCGTACATGCAAGCGAGTTGCATGAGGATGCCCGGGAGCGAACCCGCGGTCAGGCCGAGCAGCGCGCCCACCGGAGCGCGTGAAAGCGGCGCGAGCCTGCGAAGCAGGGCCAGCCCGAGCGCCAACGGCGGCAGCCCATAGAGCAGCGCCTCGATCCAGCAGCCTTCCCGCTTTCCGAGCATGCTCGGAGCGAGGGCCGGGTCGCTCAGCCCGTAGGCGAGCAGCCCGAGCCAGCTGGCGAGCAACACGACCGGGATGACGAGTCGCTGTCCGAGCGGCGTCGGGTCGGGGACGGCGAGCTGGAGCGCCGTACTGATGCCCGCGGCTCCGAGACCGAGGCCGATCGCGATTTCGAGTGCGAGGCGCAGGCTCTCGAGCAGTTGGCCGTCGAAGCCCGGGCGCAACGGCGCACGCGTGAGGATCGCGCCGAACACGAATGCCCACGAGGCGAGCCACCAGATCAACCCGACGGAGATCGGCCGCAGCCACTTCGGCTTCGGTTTCAGCTCCTGGGCGAGACCGTCGAGGAAATCGTTGTGCGGGGCGCTCACGGCTCCGGCTCTCCTGCAAGGTGCTTGCGCACGGCGCGGATCGCGCGGTGCACTCGGGTCTTCATGGCAGATGGGGTGATGCCCGCCTTCTCGGCGGCCTCCCCGATCGAAAGGCCTTCGATCTTCGTCAACCAGAGGGCGTCTCGATACTTCGGTTCCAACGCCTTGAGAAGTCGCGCCGCCTCGAGGCGTTCGGTCGGCGGCGGATGGTTGGGATCTGCAGTCGCATTGACCACGTCGGGGTCGGCCCGCACCACTTCGCGGACGCCGCGGCGGCGGAGCATGTCGATGGCCTTGTGGCGGACGATCGTGAACAGCCACGGCCGAAAGCGCCGCTTCGGGTCGTAGGTGTCGCGCGCACGATGCACTGCGAGCAGCGACTCCTGGGTGCACTCCTCGACCAGGTCGGGATCCCCGAAGCGCGAGCGCAGGTAGCGTTCGATCGCGCCCTGGAGCTCGCCGAGTAACGTGCGATACGCGTCGGCATCGCCGCCCTGGGCACGAGCCATCCAATCGGCCCAGCGGGCTTCGAGGAGATCGGCCTGGGAGTCGACGCGATCGGGCGTATTTCCCACTAGGCCCACATCCACGTACGCCACGCACGCTGCCATCGCATCCGCTCCTGAATGTTGCGCCGGACGCTAGACAAGGGGTCTCCAGACGGGCATTCCGCGAGCCCCTCGGGATCATATGGAAAGAACAGCCTCCAGCCACGCCGGGTCGGTATCCACGGATACGGCCGAGGGGGCGTTTGGGTCGCATCCGCGGTTTTCGGTGACCGGGAGGCTTCTCCGCGCGTAACCGTGATCGGCGGTCGGAATCCGACCGGTACCGACGCAACCCTGTCGCAATGGAGGACCCCAGAGATGAAGTTTCGCACGATCGGCCGATCGGCCGCGCTGTCTGGGCTCGTACTGTTCTGCTTCGTGGGAACCGCCCAAGCGGTGGCCCCCGTGAACGAGACGCTCTTCGGCGTGGCGATTCACGGCTACGACCCGGTGGCCTACTTCGCTGAGGGGGCTCCGCACGAGGGCTCGAAGGATCACGTCTTCGAGTGGAGCGGGGCCACCTGGCGGTTCGTCAGCGCCGAACACCGCGAACGCTTTCGCGCGGATCCCGAGTCGTTCGCTCCGCAGTACGGAGGCTACTGCGCGTACGCCGTCTCACAGGGCGCCACCGCGAACGGCGATCCGGAGCTCTGGGCGATCGTCGACGGCAAGCTCTACCTCAACCTCGATCCGGCCATTCAGAAGCGCTGGGATGCGGATCGGCCGGACTACATCCAGAAAGGCGATCGCCTCTGGCCCGGCCTCGTCGATCCCGGCCGCTAGCCCGGGCTCGTGGATCCCCGCTTCTGGCCCGGTCCCGTCGATCCCCGCTTCTGGCCCGGTCCCGTCGATCCCGGGTAGGCTCCGGCGATGGCCGAGCGGATCTATCACCTCGCGCTCGAGTCCGAGTGGCTCGCCGGGTTGACTGGCGATTGGTATCGGCCGGGCCGGCTTCCTGAAGATGGCTTCGTCCACTGCGCGTCGAGGGAGGTGCTCCTCTCGGTCGCGGACGATTACTTCGGCGGAGCCACCGAACCCGTCTGGGTGCTGGCGCTCGATCCGGGGCGGCTGAGTGCGGAGGTCCGCTGGGAGGCTCCGGCACCGCTCCCGGAGGGTGGCCGCGCTCATCTCGAGCGCGCCTCGACGTTTCCGCACGTCTACGGGCCCATCGAGGTCGGCGCCATCGTCGGCGCGTCCCGGCTGGCGCGCCAAGGGGCAGGCTTCGCCTGGCCACAGCCCCTCGGCTAGTATCTGACGGATCGTCAGATTTCAGTCTGGAGCCGCAATGCGCCCTGAAGACCTGATTCTGGTCAGTGTCGACGACCACGTCGTCGAGCCGCCCGACCTCTTTGAGCACCATCTGACCCCCGAATGGAAGGACCGGGCGCCGCGGGTCGTGCGTCGCAAGGATGGCAGCGACGTCTGGGTTTTCGAAGGGCAACAGCTCCTGAACATCGGGCTCAACGCAGTCGCCGGTCGCCCCCCCGAGGAGTACGGCGTCGAGCCGACGTCCTTCGAGCAGCTTCGGCCGGGCTGCTACGACCTCGGCGAGCGCGTCCGGGACATGAACGCGAACGGCGTGCTCGGATCGCTCTGCTTCCCGTCGTTCCCCTCGTTCTGTGGCGCGCTGTGGGCACGGACCGAAGACAAACGGCTCGCCATCACGATGCTCCGCGCGTACAACGACTGGCACATCGACGAGTGGTGCGGCGGGGCGCCCGGACGTTTCATTCCGCTCGCGCTGCCCGTCATGTGGGATGCGGCCGCGTGTGCCGAGGAGGTGCGGCGCGTCGCGCGCAAGGGCTGTCACGCGCTGTCGTTCACGGAGAACCCGGAGAAGCTCGGCTTCCCGAGTCTCCACGATCCCTACTGGGATCCCGTGTGGCAGGCGTGTTCCGACGAGGGAACGATCGTCTGCATCCACATCGGCTCCGCGGCGGGGATGCAGTTCACGACGATGGATTCGCCCGTCGATGTGATGATCACGGTCTCCCCGATCAGCATCGTCAGTTGTGCGGCAGATCTCGTCTGGTCGCAGGTGCTGCGCCGGTTCCCGAAGCTGAAGTTTGCGCTGTCGGAAGGCGGAATCGGCTGGATTCCGTACTTCCTCGAACGCCTCGACTATGTGCACCGGCACCATCATCGCTGGACGCACCAGGATTTCGGCGGGAAAAAGCCGAGCGATCTGTTTCGCGAGCACATCGTGACATGCTTCATCGACGACCCCGTCGGGGTTCAGCTTCGACACGAGGTCGGGATCGAGACGATCACCTGGGAGTGCGACTACCCGCACTCGGACACCACTTGGCCGACGGCGCCCGAGCAGTTGGCCGCGAGCCTCGGTGGCATCCCGGACGAGGACATCGCTGCGATCACGTGGCAGAACGCTGTCCGCGAGTTCCGCTTCGATCCGTTCTCCCATCGTCCGCGCGAGGAGTGCACCGTGGCCGCGCTGCGGTCCGAGTCCCCCGACGTCGACCTGGCGCTCAAGAGCCAGGGGGGTCAGGCACCGATTGAGGGCGAGCCGCGCCCGGTGACGGCCAAGGACATCACTTCGCAGCTGGCCCAGATCTACGCGTCGCCGGCGGAGTAGCTTGGCGGCGTCAGCCCCGCCGGCGCAGCTTGCGACGCAGGCCGAACCACAACGGCAGTCCCAGCGCGAGTTCGAAACCGAGGCCGCAGGCCTTGATCTGCTTCTCGCGGTTCTTGGTAGGACTCGTGCAGACCGTGTCTGCGGGCCCGAGGGCTACGCCCCCGTTGATCCAGGCACCGCCGTCCCAGTCGATCTGTCCGTCGCCGTCGTTGTCGATTCCGTCGGAGCAGGCCGGATCCTCGATCCAGCCCGAGGGCGAGAAGCAGCCGACGTCTTCGGGGTAGTCGACGGCACCGTCGCCGTCGGCGTCGAACCCGTCGTCGCAGGGCAGTGTGTCGAGTCGCTCGAACGCGTCACTCGCGCTCTGGCAGCCGCCGTCGTCGGGGTAGTCGACGGCACCGTCGCCGTCGTCGTCGATGCCGTTGCTACACGCCGTGTTGGCACGGATGTCGAGAATCTGGGTCCGGTAATCGGAAAGCTGCGCAGCGTAGGTGACGTTCCCGAACAGGGCGGACGAAGCCGGTTGCCCTGCGAACGTCGCAACGGCGAGCATGATCCCCGCGAGCTCGCCGCTCCCGTCGTCGGGGAAGACGCCTCCCCCAGAGTCACCGACCGCCGCCACGGCTTCGTGCGCGGTCGCATTCGTCCCACTGAAGTCCATCGCGAAAGTGATCGTCTGAAGCCCGGTATCGATTGGAATGCTCGTCCCCGATACCTCGTTCGTTCCCCAGCGGAGCTCGCTCCCGGTGCCCCAGTACCAGCCGTCGTCGGACGGGTCGGGATCCCAGTTGAGCGGGGCTCCGCGATTCCGCCCGTGCCCGACGAGGAGGAGGTCGCCGCTCGGAGGGGCGGTCGAGATGGCCAGATCGTTCAGCCCCGGGTCGCTTTCGATTCGCACCATCGACAGATCGGCATTCCCGACGGGATCGACCGTCGTTCGGGAGCTGTCGATCGCCCGATAGACGACTCCGTCCAGTTCGACGTCATCGACGCTCGAATGGCGCGCGACGATCATCCAGCCGTTTCCGACGTAGACGCCCGACTCTCCACTGTACGTTCCGACGTGGTCGGTGCCCGGCTCATTGGGGACGCCGACATTTCCGGTGCCGTCATCGGACGCGATGATCACCGCTTTCGCTGCGGATGAACCGAGCAGAAGCGCTAGCAGGCAGAGGATGAGGAGGTGGGCAATTCGCATCGAACTTCGGAAGATGCAACATCGTGGCCGGGGTCGAAAGGCCTTCTCGGACGTCCGGACGATGTGCTGGAGCCTGGAGGGGAAAGAGTTTTCAGTGTCCGGGTAGTTGTGTTCTCATGGAGCGGACGATGAGGACGCCCCCGCGACGCTTCGAATCCGACCGGCTAATCCTCCGGGCTCCGCAGCGTGGCGACGCTCCGACGCTGGTGACCGCAATCACAGAGTCGCTCGAGGAGCTCAGGCCGTGGATGCCCTGGGCCCAGGGTGTCCTGACGCTCGCAGAGCAAGAGGAGCACCAGCGTCAGGTCCTCGAGCGCTGGGACGCGGCGGAGGATTTCCCGCTCTACCTGTTCGAGAAGAGCTCCGGCGAGTTCATCGGCGGGAGTGGCCTGCACCGATTCGACCTGTCGGTTCCCCGCTTCGAGATCGGGTACTGGGTGCGCACCTCACGTGTCGGGTGCGGGTTCGCCGTGGAGGCCGTTCGCGCGATCGCCGACCTAGTGCTCGGCGACCTCCAGGCGCACCGGGTCGAGATCCGCTGCAGCGACCGGAACGAGCCGAGTTGGCGGGTCGCCGAGCGCGCGGGTTTCGAACTCGAGGGAACGCTCCGTCACGAGGCGCGCGAGATCGACGGGACCCTGCGCGATACACGTGTCTATTCGCGAGTTCGCTGACTCGCGCGTCTACGCGCTCTTGCGTCGAAGCGCCTCGTCGATCTCTTCGAGCGTGAGACCCATCGTTTCGGGTGCGTAGCGCAGGACGAGCAGCGCGCCGACGATCGGTCCGAGCGCGACGACGGCGATCGAGTTCGAGATGCCGAGCGGCACGATCAGCAGGCCGATGACCATCGGCGTCACTACCTCGGTGACGCGCCCGAGAAGGTTGGTCGTCCAGCCGTAGCCGGTGGCGCGGATCTCGGTTGGAAAGAGCTCCGACGCGTAGACGTGGGTGGCCGTGTTCGCGGCTCCGAAGCAGAACACCGTGCAGAACATCCAGATGTACTGCCCCGTCAGTGTCGGCACCTGGTACAAGAAGAAGATCGAGATCGCGGCTGCGATGTAGAACCCCGCGCAGGTCCACTTGCGGCCGAGGCGATCGATCGCCCAGCCGGCGACGAAGTGGCCGGCGACTCCGCCGCCGTAGCCCCAGAAGACGATGTCACCGACTTGGGCGGTCGTGAGCCCCAGGTCTTCGCGCGCGAAGATCACCCAGTAGACGACGGAAGGTCCTGTGACGAGGTGGACGCAGTTCCAGAGCAACGTGACGACTGCCGTGCGCTGGCGATAGGTGGCGCTCCACGGCGTGGCCGCGTCTTTCGCGAGCTGACGGAGGCCGCGGTTGGGCGCTCGTTCGAGCTCGATCTGTTCGAAGCGGCGGGTTTCTCGCATCGCGAGCCGGAGCACGAGGACGATCACCAACGGAAAGACCGCCAGCGCATAGAGGGCTCGCCAGCTCGCGGTGTCGGGTTCGAGCCCGAACGCCGCCTGCCCGATCCCGACGAGCCAAGCGCCCGCACCGTGGAGCCAGTTGTCCGGCTCGCCCTCGGCGATCAGGACGTACGGCTGGACCTTGGCCATCAGCATCACGCCCACGGTCGCGAGGCTCGTCAGCACCGCGATCGCTCGACCGCGGAGGCGGGCCGGAAATTCCTCGCCGATCATGATCACCGCCAGCGAATACTCCGCGGTCAGGAACAGTCGGGCGGCGAACTGGCAGGCCGTGAACCACACCTTGTCGGTGACGAGCGCGGTCAGTCCGCTGAAGATTGTGAAGCCTACGACCGTGATCATCATCATGGTGCGGCGTCCGAAGCGGTCGGCGAACAGCAGGAAGAAGAACGAGGCCATGACGCCCATGCGTGTCAGGCCGGAGATGAATCCCCATTCGGTGCGGCTGATGCCGAGCGCCGCGCGGACGTCGGGGGCGGCAAATCCCAGCATCGCTGCATCGAAACCGTCGAAGAGGGTGGCGGTCGAGAGCAGCAGAAACAGAAAGGCGAGGTACCCGTCGACGCGCTCGGCTTCGACGGCCTGGGCCTTGGGGGCGGACACCCGGCGAGCCTATCGCGTCGGGAGCTCGCATGCGTCGACTCAGCGAGTCCAGTGCGGGGCTCGCGCACAGAAACGCTCGCGCACAGGAACTCTCGCACACAGGAAATCAGGGCGAGGCGCAGATCTCCGCGCCGTCGGCCAGCCGATTCGCCGCGTCGCACACGTCGAGCCGGCCCGCGCCGTACTTCGGGTCGTGATTCCGCTTGCCGAGATCGTGCGCCGTGCCTTCGAGCAGGGTTTCGATCTCCGGTGGCGTGAGGGAGGGGTACGCCGAGAGGAGCAGCGCGACGGCACCCGCGACGTGCGCGGTCGCGAACGACGTCCCCGAGAGCGCCGGGAACGAGCCGTCCGGTGCATCGGACACGATCTCGACGCCGGGGGCGGCCAGGTCCACTTGTTCGCCGCGGCTCGCGTCTCGCCAGAGTTTTTCGTCGGCATCGATCGCCGTCACGGTCAAAACGCCCTCGAGAGCACCGGGGTGGAACACGGGTCCGTCGGCACCCCCGTTGCCTGCCGCGGCCACGACGACAGAGCCCCTGCGCAGGGCGGCGTTCACCATCCGTGTCACGAGCGCTTCTTCGGGCCCCGCGACGCTGAGATTCATCACCTGCGCTTCGCGGCGGATCGCGAAGTCGATGCCTTTCGCGAGTGTGCTCGACCAGCACACGGCCGCGAGCGAGCTCGAGTCTTCGGGCTGGCACGCCTTGATGCCGAGCAGGTCGACGCCCGGAGCGACACCGGAAACGCCGAACCCGTCGCCCGGCGCCGCCGCGATGACACCCGCCAGTGCGGTTCCATGTAGATCCGCGGAGAGCCCCTCGCCGGTCGCGTCGATCTGTTCGATGACGCGCTTGCCGAAGTCGGGATGTCCACCGTCGACTCCGGTGTCGATGACGGCGACGCGGATGCCAGTCCCGTCGGCCCTTTCCTGAAGTCGATCCGCGCCGATCAGCGCGGGTCCATAGACGAGTGCGCCGTAGTCCGCGGTCTCGTCCATGCCGTCGGTGGTGTCGAACTCGTAGTCCAGTTGTGCAAGCAGGACCCGGTCATCGGCGGCGAGAGTCGCGACGATCGCGACGAGATCGGCGGCCGGATCCGGATGGCTGAAGATCAGCAGGCCGTCGTCCGTCGAGCGGAGGGGATAGGCCTCGTCGAGCGTGAGGCCCGGTCCCGCGGCGAGGTCGCTGCCGACGCGTTCCATCTCTGCATCGGGTGCCAGCCGCACGAGGGCGAGAACGCGACTCGCCGCGTGCCGGTTCGGGAGCTCCGGTGCGGGCGGGAAGATCGAGTGCCAGAGCGCGCGGCCGCCCCAGATGAACAATCCGAAGACCAGTGAGAAGAGCAGGCTGAGCAGGAAGCCCTCGAGGAAGCCGCCGCTGCTGCCGCCGCTTCCCCCGCCCCCGTGACTCCCGCCGCCCCCGCACGGATTGCTCGGGGCGGGGCTCGTCGTCGGTCCGGGATCGGTCGGGTAGGTGGCCCGGATCGGGGCCCCGGAGGTCGAAGCCGCGCGGACCGGCGTCCGCGCCGCGGCGACGAGCCGCGCCGGGACCTGCGCCGTTTTCGCGACGGCACGGGCGACACCGCCGACGCGCAGTTCGACCTGCTTGCCGATGCCGAGGTCGGGCCGCACGGCCGAGAGCGGGCGCTGCGTCGAGACGGCGCAGGAGAGGGAGAAGAAGGTCGTGCAAACGAGCGCAGCGATGGCACTGCGGTGTGAGAGGCCGCTGGCGGTCACTTGATTCTCCCCGCGAAGCGGACCCGGTCTTTACGGGCGCGCAATGTTTCGAGCAACGCGTCGACTTCCCCGCGTGCTTCGTCTCGTTGAGGCAGTTCGATGGTGTAGAGACCCAGCGCCGACGGGCCGCTGACGATCGTCCCCTCGAGCTCCTTGACGATTTTCCGGAGGTCCGATTCGAGAGTAGTTTCGGTGAACGCGATCACGATGCGTGCCTGCGCCGCTTCGGAGCCCCCGCCGACGGTCGTGAAACCGTCGCGCTCGGGAAGCAGCAGCGCGCCGCCGAGCGCGAGCATCAGGGCGAATTGTGCGGCGACAGCCGCTCGCGTGAGCGAGGGGGTGGCCTCCCAGGCCGGGACGAAGTTCCGACGCAGCCATCCGAAGATCCCGCGGCCCTCTTCGCGCTCGACGCGCTCGCGCTCGTACAAATCGATCTGGGCCAGCGCGTCGTTGACCAGGCCGGGATTGAACTCGGGCTCCCCGGAAGTGTCTTGCACCACCTCGTGCAGCACGCGGAAGCTGGCAAGTTCGGCCCGCGCCTCGGGGGACGACGCGAGGTGCGCCTCGACGGCGCTCGCCTCGTCGGGTTCAAGAGTCCCCGTTGCATACCAGGGGAGCAGTTCTTCGAATTCTTCCGGCGTCATCCGCTGTCCTCCACGGCTGCGAGTTCGGCCAGCAATGGGCCGAGGCGCTTCTTCGCGTGGAACATCCGTGTCTTGACCGTGCCCGTGGGACAGCCGATCGCTTCGGCGATTTCTGGATACGAGAGCCCGTGGAAGAACGTCAGCTCGACCACGGTCCGGTGGTCGGGAGAGAGGGCTCCGAGCACCGACTGCACGCGCTGGCGCAGCGTCGCGCGATCGACGGCGACATCCGCGCCTTCCTTCGGGTCCGCGATCGGGCTGGCCTCGTCGAGTTCGGTGAGCTGCACCTTCTTGCCGCGCAGAGCGTTCAAGCCCTTGTGATGCGCGATCCCGAAGATCCACGTCGACGGCTTCGAGCGTCCCTCGAAGCGTCCGGCACTCTTCCAGACTTCGACGAGCACGTCATTCACGAGCTCCTCGGCTCTGCCTTCGTCTCTGACCATGCGAATCATGAAGCGAAACACCCGTTTTGCGTAGACCGCGTAGAGTTCCTCGAACGCGCGCCGATCTCCGGCCGCGATTCTGCGGATCCACTCGGCCTCCTGTTCCGTTCCCCCGGCTTGGGGGATTCCCGTCTCGCTCATGGGTCACGGCGGAGGTTGAAGCGGTTCAATCGGCCACGCCAGGGGGAATCGAGATCGGTTGGGTGCCCTCCTGCCGCAGCGGCAGCGCGTAGATCTGTTCCGGGTCAGAACGGCCCCGAACGGGCAACTCGCCGCGGTCTTCGAAGCCCTGATGGACGCCTTGGGAGCGCGCCCGGGTGAGCCCGTCGACCACGATGGAAGCGCCCAGCTCGCGGGACATCGCCTGGAGGCGGGCTGCGAGGTTCGTGGTATTCCCCAGCGCGCCCCAGATGACGCGGTCTACGGACTCGATGTTGCCGACGAACGCCTCGCCGGTCGCGATCCCGACCCCGACTTCGAGCTTGGCCCCATCGACCTGGATCAGCGGGACCGCCTCGACGATTTCGCGGGCGGCTTCGACGGCCGAGCGCTCTTTCGACGGGATCTCCTTCGGGGCGCCGAAGACCACCATGACACCGTCGCCGTGGAACTCGACCACGGAGCCCCCGTGCGAGAGCACGATTCGGGAGACGGTTTCCGTGTACTGGCTGACCGCGGAGAAGATCTCGGCGGCCTCGCGCGATTCGGAGAACCCGGTGTAGCCGCGGATGTCGACGAACAACACCGACACCTCGCGGGTCCTCGCTTCGAGCTCTTCGCCCTGCGTCAACTGCGCCTCGACCGCGCCCGGGACGTAGCGGGCGAGCTTGGTCCCCAGCTCACGGCTCTGCTCGAGGAGGTCGACGTCCGTCGCGTGCTGGAGCTGGCCGGCGGCTTTCTCGGTGGCCGCGGTCAACCAGGCGACCTCGCTTGGGGTGTAGATGTCGCCAGAGTGCTGCGGGCCGAGAGTCACGAACGCCGCGAGCTGCTCCTCGACCTGGATCGGGAGGATCAGCGCGGGATCGAGTGCGCTGATCGCCTCCGCACCCTGATCGCGCAACAGATCCCGCTGGATCCAGCGTCGCCAGCGGACGGCATCGACGGCCTCGGCGTGGTCCTCGAGCAGGCCGACTAGCGGCCCGTTGGCCTCGAACGCCGGCGGCGTCACGGCTCCCTGCGCGAACACGGGAGTGAAGCGGTCGCCGGCCCGCGCGTAGATGACGCAGCCCTCTGGCTCGAGCAGGCGGGTGAGCCCCTCGCCCAGTTGCTCCAGGAGCCTGCCGGGCTCGTGCGTGCCGCCCAGGTCGTCGCGCAGCTTCTGCAGGCCCTGCTCGACGGCGGTGCGGCGGCGGAAGAACGTGGCCTGGATGTACGGAGAGAGCCAGCCGCGCACCGGGACAGCGATCGCGGCGATTCCGACGAACACGAGTGCCTGCGACGCGGTGCCCTGGATCCCGGTCCAGTCCGACAGGGTGCTGGCGGCGGCGGGCAATGCCTGGAGCAGGACGCCGAGCAGGCCGAGGGTCGCGAGACTGTAGGCGGCGGTCTCGGTGATCAGCCGGTCGATGTCGAGGAAGTCGTCGCGCACGATCGCGGCGTAGATGCAGATCGGAATCAGGACCGTGAATGCGGCACCGATCTCGTGTGCCCAGGTCATCTGCGGGTCGGTCGAGGCGATCATCGCCCCGACGAAGACGGGAACGAGCCCGACGTATAGGCCGTACACGACCCACTTCAGCTTGCGCCGGCCCGCGGCATTGCTGGCGACGTAGTTGCGCGTGACGACCACGAGCGCCGCAGCGACGGTCGCGAGATTGGTCACGAGAATGCCTGTCAGGCCGACTCCGCTGGGGAAGGGCCAGCCGAGCATCCAGCTGGTGATCGCTGGCCCCTGAACGACGAGAAACAACCAAGGCCAGAGTTGGCCCACCGCGGACCGTGGGAGCGACGTCTCCGGGGTGCGGATGAGCGCCCTCAGTGTGAGCGGAAAGACCAGCGCGCTGGCGCCGAGCGCGACCTGAAGGGAGGCCTGCGACTGCCACTCGATCGGGCCGAAGAACGTGGCCCACTGCAGGCTGTGCGCGAAGCCCGCGAGTGACCACGCCCGGACGAGTGCGTGCCCTCGGCCTCGCAGGAGCCCTACGAGCGCCAGCGCGCCGGCGATCGCGATCAACGGCAGTGTGCGCAGCGGGAACGGCACCGGCTTCAGGCGGATGTAGTCGACCCCGGTGGCTTCCGCACCGCGCTGCCAGCCGACGCGCAGCCCCATGTCGTCGTCGACCTGGCTCCAGGCGACCGCCCCGAACTCGAAACCGCTGACGCCATCCAGGTTCCGGTCGCCCACGCTCAGGAGCGTGTCCCCCGGACGGAGCGACAGCCGCTCCGGTTCGGTGCCGACGATCAGCCCACGGACGATCGGATAGCCCGCGGGCCCGCTGGCCGCCTGCAAGGGCATCCACGCAATCCGTCCCTGCGTCGCCTGAACGGTGTGCAGCGTGATGCACAGGACCCAGAGCGGGCCAAAGGTCGCAATCAGCGCCAAGTCGATCGGGCGCAGTCGCCTCACGGCGCCGAGTGTATCGCGCTGGTTGCTGCGGGTCGCGAAACCGTGAGAAGGGCGGGCACCGGACGGCGGCGGGAAGCCGAGCCGGAGGACGATTCTGGGACCGCCCCCGACTCAGGCTCCCGCAGGAGCGACCGTCCCTACGGCCGGACCCGGACGAACTCGATCACTGCCTTCCAGCGCGACGCCGATCCGATCGGGTCGCCAGGATTCGCGCGATCCGACTCGCCCTTTCCGCTTTGTCGAAAGATGTCGGTCAGCACCGGGACGGTGCCCGCGAGGTCGGCCTTGAGGGCCGCGTCCGCGAGATCGCGGATCGCGATTCCCAGGTCGGTCAAGTTGTCGTTCGCGAACTGATAGGCGGTCTCCGTATCGTTCGTGAACGCGATGTCGGCATTGAACACGAGCGCTTCGGGGTCGATCGCGTTCCAGTTGCCGATCGTGTCGGTGGCGAACACCTCGATCAGCGTGACCTTGCCGCCCTTTAGCTTCAGCTCGAGATGGACGACCGTACCGGGGCCCTGGTCGTTGTCGTTGTTGTCGCGGGTCACGTCGTCGGCGATCAGCAGCAGCTTGGCCTTGATCCGCGCCTTCGGCACGAAGTCGAGCTCGCAGATCGGGAGCAGGCCGGCCGCCGCGCACTCCGCACCGGTGTACGGTGACTGGCTGTCGCCTTCCTGAGCGTTGCAGACGATGTAGCCCGGGTCGGTCGGCTCGTTGTCGGCACAGACGTGGAGGAGACCCTCGCGGGCGCGCTGGTCCATGTTGCCGGGGATGCTGGCAAGGGCCGAGCTACCGGCGAACGACAGGGCCAGACCGATGAGGCCATACGAGAGGATGCGATTCATGACTTCCTTTCTGCGGCAAACCGCTTTGCGTGGAGGAAATTGAGGAGGAGCCAGCCCCCGAAGAGGGCCGGTCCAGAGGCTGCGCCGAAGCGCGTCCAGGGGGTCGTGAAGGTGGCGGCGTGCACGTCGCCGACGACGAGATCGCTCGTGCCAAAGCGCCCGCTTGCCCGGACTTCTCCGTGCGGGTCGACGAGAGCTGAGTAGCCGGTGGGCGCGGCGCGGGCCAGCCAGCGCCGTGTTTCGATCGCTCGCATGCGCGATTTCTGGAGCTGCTGAGCCGCGCCCGACTCGGCGGCGAACCAATAGTCGTTCGAGGGATTGATGAGCAGAGTGGCGCCCGCGCTCGCCCATTCGCGCGCCGCTCGGCTCCCCATGGCTTCCGAGCAGATGAGGCTGCCCACCTGGAGCGTGCCCACTTCGAGCAGCTGAACGGCGTCGCCCGGCGTCAGCTCCGCGCTCCCCCACGGGAGCACCGGGGCGAGCGGCTGGCTCTCCGAGAACGGGGTGAGCGCGAGCTTGTCCTGATGGGCCTGGACGCGGCCGCCGCGGAGGTGGAGCGTGCTGTTGTAGATCCGGGTACCCGTTTCGGACCGCTCGCGGCGCGGCGCGCCGAGGACGAGGTCGACGGGATGATTTCGCGAGAAGCTGCGCAGTCGGAGTGCGCGACCGTTCGTGGCGTCGAGGAAGAAGTCGGCGGCCCCTTCCGGCCACAGCACGAAGTCTGCGCCGCGTGCCTCCGCCTGTTCAGTGAGCGCGAGGTGTCGTTCGAGTTCGGCGCGCGAGTCTCCGTCGATCCGGCTGAAGTGCCGGGTCACGTCGGCCTGGACGATCGCGACGCGCACCGGAGCGCCCTCGTCGAAGCTCCGGCCCAGCCGCGACTGTCCGTAGAGAAGCGCACCGGATCCGAGGGCCGCGAACAGCAGCACCTGAACGATCGGACGCCGACCCCGCAGCGCTGGGAACACGACGCTTGCCACCAGCGCCGAGGAGGATGCCGCGAGAAATGCGACGCCGTGAGGCCCCGTGAGTTCGGCGACCTGGGAGAGCGCCGCCCAATCGATCTGGCTGTGCGACAGCAGGGCCCACGGGTTCGCCAGAGGCCCCACCTCGCCGCGGAGCCATTCCGTCAGCGCCCAGGCGACGCCGACCGTGGCGGGTGCCACCGGTCCGCGACGGGAGAGCCACGCCAGCCACCCACCGAACACCGCGATCTCGAGCCCGGCGGTTCCGAGAAGCGCACCCGCGAGCGCGAAGTCCGCTGCCGGGCGAGGCAGGTCGAAGAACCGTTCGAGCATCTCCGGCAGCCACCATGCGGTTGCGGTGCCTGCCGAGAGCGCGAATAGGCCGCCGAGTGCCGCGCCGGCGAGAGGCTTGACCCGGGTCGTCGCTCCAAAGAACGGAGCGAGCGCTCCCCACGCGAGCCACGACTGCGCAAAGGGAGGGAATGCGGCGCCATACAGCGCACCGGACGCGAGCGTCGCCAATGCGGGCCCCGCCCACGCGCGGCCACGCGACCGCGCTTGCAGGCGCACGGTTCCCTTTGAGACGGCCTCGGCTGTCACGCCCGCAAGCCTACTGGTCTCGTGAAGTCCGCCGCTATGAACTGCTTCACACGGGCTCAGACGAATCCAGGCGAGCGTCGAGAAACGTGGGATTCCCCGGTAGCATCCGCGATTCACCTGGATGGGGAGGCACCGATGACCGAGCCGAAAATTCCGCAGGGGGGCCTCGAGGGGATGTCCGCCCTGGTCACTGGGGGTGGGAGCGGCATTGGCCTCGGCTGCGCGGCGCGTCTCGCGCGGGACGGCGCGCACGTGACGATCTGCGGGCGAACCGAGGAAAAGCTGAAGGCCGGCGCTGCGGAGATCGAAGCGACGGCTGCTGCGGGCGCGAGCGTCACGACGGTCGCTTGCGACGTCACCGACGAGGAGCAGGTTCGCGCGGCGGTGGAGAAGGCCGCGGAACGCACGGGTCGACTCGAGGCGGTGGTCGCGTCGGCGGGCGGCACGGAGTGGATGGGGCCGATCAACCAGGCGCCGCTCGACGCGTGGCAGCGGGTCTTGTCCCTCAATATCGACGGCACCTTTTTGACGCTCAAGCACGCGAGCCGTCTCATGGTGAAGCAGGGGGGTGGCTCGTTCGTTGGCGTCTCATCGATTGCCGGGGGGAGCACGCACCGCTGGTTCGGCGCCTACGGCGTTGGCAAGGCTGGGATCGAAGCGACCTGTCTGCTCGCGGCCGACGAGCTCGGGGCCTCGGGCGTGCGCGTGAACGTGGTGAGGCCGGGTCTCGTGCGCACCGGCCTCACGGGCCTCCTCACCGAAGGAGGCCCCGTGACCGAGGACTATCTCGCGCAGATGCCGGTTTCCCGGGTGGGGCATGTCGATGACGTCGCGGGCCTGTGCCGGTACCTGGTCGGCCCGGAGTCGACCTGGTTGACCGGTCAGGTGATCGGGATCGACGGTGGGCATTCGCTGCGCCGAGGTCCCGACTTCACTGCGTACATGGAACCGACCTGGGGGGCGGACGCGCTTCGCGGGGTCGTCAAGGACGACGAGTAGCGGACGGCGCCGAGTTGTCGCCGAGCGCGAAGACCCGCACGATCGGGTTCACCGGTGCGCCTGCGATTTTGGGATCACCGGCTTCGAATACCAGCTGGTTTTCGTCGAACAGCTCGGTGTACACGTCGCGCATGGCTTCGAAGTGCTCCCGTGACTCGTCGGAGCTGAACTTCACGTCGTCCTCGAAGAAGCGTGAGAAGGCACGTCCGCAGACTGCGACGAACTCGATCCCCTCGCTCTTCATCTTGGCGACGTCGCCGAACTCGCCGACGAAGTGTCGCGTGGTGATCGGCTGGAGCAGGAGTTCGTTGGTCTCCGTGAAGTAGCCCCAGCGCCGGTCCGGAAGTCCCGCGTAGCGGTCCTGCAGAATGCGTGCGTCTTCCGGAACGGTGCCCTTCACCCATTCATAGAGAGCCAGTCGGCTGTCCGACGCGAACTCCTGGATGTGGGTGCGGATCTGAAGAACCTGCGGTGCCAGCACCAGTACGAGCGCGATGGCGGTCGCGCCCGCTCTCCAGCGGGTGGGCACGAGGCGTTCGACCCCGACCGCCACGGCGAGACCCGCGAGGTAGTAGGCGATGACGAAGACCGGAAGCAGGTAGCGGATCGCCTTGATCGGAGAACTCTGAAGCAGCGCGAGGTAGACGACGGGGAACAGCGCGACCAGCAGCTCGTCGGGGCGCCGGGATCGGAAGGTGAGAAGCACCCATCCGACATAGAGGGGCGCGAGGATGCGGATCGGCCAGGTCGACTGGCTCGCCAGACCGTAGACGTAGGACAGTGAGAACAGCGAGGCGAAGGGTTTCCCGCCCCCGGTCCTCGCGTGGTCCGTCTCGTAGCCGAGGCCGCCGAGGAAGCGATCGAACTCGAAGAAGACGGTGACGTTGATGAGTGAGACGACGAGCAGAAGCCCCACCATGAAGGCGCCGAGAGCTTGGACCGTCGCGGCCGCGCCGGCGCGCCGAGAGGCCAAGATCACGATCGGGAGCATCGGCAGGAGCATTACCGCGCCGATGTACTTGCCCGACACAGCCAAGGCACAGGCTGCCCCGAGGAGCGCAGCTCGGCCGGCGGTCGGGCGCTGGAGGAACTCCGTCGCGGCGAGCAGTGTGGCGACGATCCCGACCAAGAGGGCCGTGTCCTCCTTCATGAAATGCGAGAACGTGAACAGCCCATGGGAGAGCAGCACGATCGGAGCCACGCAGACCGCAGCCCAGGGTCCGCGCTGCCGCCAGGCGAGTGCCACCAGCCCGGCCACCGAGAGGGCGCCGAAGGTGGCGGAGACCCAACGCCCCGCGAGTGAGGCACGCTGCTTGTTGGGGCCGACATCCGTCGCCCAGGCGACCGCCCGGGTGGAGTTCATCAACAGGAGCGGGTGCTTGAAATTGAGCGCTCGCGCGCCGGTGACCTGGTTCACCTTGCTCGGTTCGTCCGAGTGGTAGTAGTAGGGGATGGTGTTGGCGCGGGTGTAGAGCGCCAGGGCGGCCGCGAAACAAGCTCCGCACAGCAACAGCGTGAAGACGGAAGCTCTCCTGGAATCGGTCACGAGCGGATCCTAGGGGAGCCGCGCCCGGTCCGCGGCCCGCCGAAATCGCGAGCGAGGTGCAGCGAAGATCCCACGGTCCGGGCATCAGTTGCCTCGGGATCGCCTCATTCGGCTCATGTCCAGGCCACACCCGACCGCTTTATTCTCGAACATGACTGCCGAAACGCTGCGCCCTGATTCGCTCCTCGTAGAAGGCGTGACGGACGTCACTCTCGTCGACACGGAAGGCCGGATCGGCGCGCCCGAACTCGCGTGTGGGGAGCCGGCGCTCCTCAATCGGATGCTCGCGGTCGCGATCGGCGTCTTTGCGATTCCGGTCCTGGTCGAAGCCGCCCGCCTGCTCGGTGCGGCGGCGGTCGAACAGGGGACGCAGCTCTGGAGCCTGCTTGCGGTGGCAGTGCTGGCGCTCGGCTTCTCGTGGCTCTCTTGGGGCCCGGGCGGAAGTTCGGCCACATTGCGGCTCGCACGCACCCTCTCGCTGGTGCTGGCCGCTGAGGCCTGTGGTCTCGCGGTCGCCCTGGCGGTCCGCTTCGCCTGAGCGCCTCTGGGTTCGTCGCCGGACTCGCTAGAGCCGGATCGAACCGGCCTGGATCTTGCTCAGGATCGCCGCGTCTAGCGGGACGTACCGCTTCGAGGGGCTGTCGCAGAACCACAACGGGTCTGTGACGCGCGCCGGATCGAAGCCCTCCTTCTGAAGCTCGACCTTTCTGAGCTTGAAGGTGCCGGTGATCTCGAGTTCGGGTAGGACTCGCACGAAAAGCGGGGTCGCGTACGAAGGCAGCGCGCGGCCGGCGAATTCGAAGAATCTCGTGCCGTCGAACTCTTCTCCCGCCGCGAGACGGACCGCGACCATTCCGGCGCGGCCGTCCTGGCCGGGGACTTCGACGCCGTAGGCGTTGGCCATCTCGATCCCCGGAAAACCGGAGAGAGCCTCGGCCACCTCTTGCGTCGACACGTTCTCCCCTTTCCAGCGGAAGGTATCTCCGAGGCGGTCGACGAAATAGAAGAATCCTGCCTCGTCCTGGCGGAGGAGATCGCCGGATCGGAACCACGCGTCGCCGGTCTCGAAGACGTCGTGCAGGATCTTCCGATCCGTGGCCTCTTTCGACGTGTAGCCCTCGAAGCGGCCCGTGGCGGCGTTGGCAGACTGCGGGATCTTCCCGACCAGCTCGCCCGCCTCGCCGGTCTCGCACTCGATGCACAGTCCCTGCGAGTCACGGGTGGGCTCTTCGTCGCTCGGATCGGTGCGGATGAGCCGCGCGTTCGTCAGCGCCTTGAACGGGAAGCGGCCGACCGACCCCACCTTGCCCTCGAGGTTCATCAGCGCGGTATTCCCCTCGGTGGCGCCGTAGAACTCGACGATCTGTTCGATTCCGAAGCGCTGCTGGAACTCTTCCCAGATGTCGGGACGCAGCCCGTTGCCGATCACTGCCCGGATCCGATGCTCGCGATCACTCGCTTGCGGGGGCTGGTTCAGCAGATACCGGCAGAACTCGCCGATGTACTGAAAGTGCGTGGCATCGCACTCCCGGATCTCGTCCCAGAAGCGGCTCGCGCTGAACCGGCGCCGGATCGCCACGCTGGCCCCGGCCGCCTGTACGGCGGAGATGACCATCGCGCCGCCCGCGGAGTGGTACAGCGGCAGGGCGCAGTAGTGGACGTCGGTGCGCTGCAGCCGGACCGCCCAGGCTGCGAGCTCGCCCATCCCGAGGAACTTCATGTGGCTGAAGCGGGCCGCTTTCGGGAGCCCGGTGGTGCCGGAGGTGTAGATGTAGAAGAGATCGTCGCCGGCGCGGAGTCCCTCGCGGAGCCCGGGCTCGGGGTTGTGCGGGGACGCCGCCGAGAGCGCGGATTCGAGGTCTTCGCTGCCGCCCCGCGGAGCGGCTTCGTTCGGCGTCCATGGATCGCGCGCGTGCCAGACCGAGAGGGGGAACTCGAGGTCGTTCTCCGTGCTCGCGAAGTTCGCGGAGCATTCGGAGCCCAGTACCAGATGCCGGGCGCCGGAACTTGCCAGCGCGTGACGGAGGGCGGTCCCGTGCAAGTTCGTGTTGATCAGCGCGGTCGTCACACCGAGCTTCGCGAGCCCGCCCCAGGTAGCGAGGTACTCGGGCCGGTTCTCCATCAGCAGGGCGACCACGTCCCCGTGGCCGAGCCCCTGGTCGTGGGCCCAGTGCGCGACGCGGTTGGCCGCCGCATTGTGCTCCCCGTAGGTCTGCCCCTCGCCCTCGAAGAGGACGTACGTTTCGTCAGGATCGGCCGCCGCGAGCGCCTCGAGCCGGTCTCCCACGCTGTAGGAGCTTCCCGCTCGGTACCGCGCCAGCCGAGGCAGGGTGGGGAGAAGGCGGACCAAGAGCCCGAGTCGGTCGAGCATGGAGTCAGGCTACCGTAGAATCCGGGCGGGCACGGGAAGATCCGGGCCGGGGGAGACAAGGTGGCCATCAAGCCGATCGATCGACGCGCGTTGATGCGGAGTGTCGACATTTTCGCGGACATCACGGACCCGGAGCTGGAGCAGCTGTTGTCGATCACGACGACGAAGCGGCTCAAGAAGCGCGAGGTGCTGTGCCGCAAGGGCGAGCCGAGCGACCAGATGTACGCCGTGATGCAGGGGCGGCTGCGCGCGACCGGCGAAGGCCCCGATGGCAAGGAGGTCGTCTTTACATTCCACGACCCGGGAGATGTGATCGGCGAGATCTCGCTCCTCGACCAACAGCCTCGATCGGCCACGGTCAGCGCGGTCGAAGAAGCGGCGCTGCTGACCCTGCACCGGCGCGACTTCATTCCGTTCCTCGAGAAAAACCCGCGGGTCGCCATCCAGCTCGGCGCGGTGTTGGCGGCGCGGATCCGCCGGCTCTCGGAGCACATGGAGGACACCGTCTTTCTGGGCCTGGCCCCGCGGCTCGCCAAGCGACTCATGGCGCTGGCCGCCGACTACGGAACCCGGACCGAAGTCGGGCTGAAGATCGACCAGAAACTTCCGCAGCACGAGCTGGGTGAGATGGTCGGCACGAGTCGTGAGAGCGTGAACAAGCAGCTGCGCGCTTGGTCCGAGGAAGGGCTCGTCGAATTCGAGAAGGGCTACGTCACGATCAAGAACGAAGAGCGACTCGAAGCGATCGCCGAACTCGCGGACTCGTAGGAGCCGGATCGGTCCGCTGCAGTGACGGCACAATCCGTGGTGACAATTCTCCAGGCCCTGGAAGAAGCCGGGATCGCCGTGTGGCTCGACGGGGGTTGGGGTGTCGATGCTCTTCTGGAAGCCCAGACTCGCGAGCACTCGGATCTCGATCTGATCCTCGATCGAGACTCGGGCGCGGCGCTCGATGCTCGGCTTCGGGAGCTCGGCTTCGCGCGCACGAACGACGGGGAGCACAGCTTCGTGATGTCGCATCCCGAGCTCGGGTCGGTGGATGTGCACGGCGTTCGCTTCGACGCGCGGGGCTTCGGCGCATTCGATCTTCCAGGGGGCGGGGAGTGGCCGTTTCCACCGTCTGCCTTCGCGGGCTCGGGCACGGTCGCAGGCGTGTCTGTGCGCTGTCTGTCGGCCGAGGCGCAGGTGCAGTGTCACGGACAAGGCTACGAGCCCACCGCCAGAGACCTCCAGGACATGGCACATCTCCAGGAGCGATTCGGAGTGGTCTTGCCGCTCGCGTTGTGTCCGCAACGAACGTCGTCTTGGTGAGGTCTCGGAGTCGAGTCCGGCTGTCTGCCCTGGCCTTGCTAGGTGCCTTCACGGCGTGTTCGACGGCGCCGGATCGAGCCGTGACCACGGGCAGGGTCGTCGACCCCGCCACTCTCGACCGGTCGGATGTGATCTCCTATCGCGCGCTTGTACGGAGCGATTTCCAGGGGAAGCAGCCACCACCCGCGTTTGCCCCCTATGTCGAGTCCCTCGGAGCCGCCACGTGCGCCCAGATCCTGAGCACGCCGGATACCCAGCTGGTCGCACAACCGTCGAAAGGGCCCGACGGGCGTGTCGTCTACCGCACGAAGCCGGTGCACCTGCAGTTCCACGCGCAGATGGATCGCAATTGCTCCTGGTGGAATCCGAGCGATGTGGGGCTCCCCGAGGACTACATCCTCGAACACGAGCAGATTCATTTCGCGCTGTTCGAACTGGAGGCCCGGCGGCTCAACCGGCTAATTCCGGAGCTGGAGCAGCACCTCCATGCGACGGCCAAGAGCCCTCGAGCCGCGATCCAGATCGCGCAGCAGCAACTCAACCGAGAACTCGAAGCGCGCATGCAGGGCATCCTGGCTCGAAGCCGCGCGTTCGATGAGGACACGTCGATGGGTCACAGCCCGGAGCAACAGAAGGTTTGGTGGAACCGGGTTCATGCCGAACTCGAGCGACGCCGGCGCCCACCGAACGTCGGGAGTCGGGTTCAATGAGCGAATTCGAATTTTTCACGGTCGCGATCTCGATCATTCTGGCGCTCGGCATCGGCCGCTTGCTCGATGGTGTGGCGCCCGCACTCGATTCGGGCCGCCGCTACTGGGTGCACGTCGGCTGGATCGCGCACAAGCTCATGAACCACATCCTGTGGTGGTGGGGCCTGTGGGCTGGCCGCGGGATCGAGTGGAACCTCGCCATGTTCATCTGGTCGCTGCTGGGGCCGATCGTGCTCTATCTGCAGGCAGCCGCGCTGGTGACCTCGGCTCCGTCCCTCGTGACGTCGTGGCGAGAGCGTTTCTTCGAGATTCGGCCGTGGTTCTTCGCGGGCAATTTCGCGCTGTGCGTGATTCTCGTGGTGGGCCGGAGTTTCAGTGAGGATGTGATGATCGCTCCCGTTTCGATCGGTCTCGCGCTCCTGGCGTTGCTCGCGGTCGTGGGCATGGCGACCGACAAGCCGCGAATCCACGCGGGGATCATCGTCTGCGCGCTGATCATTCAGACGCTGGGCCTCAGCGCAGCGATGTTCCAGGCGGGGCAGATCTAGCGCGACTCTTCGCTTGACTTGAACTCCACTTGAACCCGTAGATTCTTCCGATGGACCCCGTAGAGATCTACGGCGCGGTCGCCGTTTCGGCGATGGTGCTCTGCTACGCGCTCGAAGAACGCGGGGCCGGCTACGTGCTGGCGTTCGCGATCGCCTGCTTGGCCTCTGCGAGCTACGCCGCTCTGATCCACTCGTGGCCCTTCGCCGCCGTCGAGCTGGTGTGGGCGGCCATCGCCCTGCGGCGCTGGCGATCTGCGCCGCGCGGCCCTAGAAGCCGAGCCAGACCATTGCGCCGATCTCCGCAGTGATCCCCAACACCACCAGGATGAACACGCGCTTCGCGAGCTCCTCCGCGCTGTGTGCCTTCGCCATCGCCGTGGCCCTCCTGGGAAGCGAAGCTTGCAAGGCAGATGCCGGTACCAGACGTGCTGTGGGCGAGCTTCGAGCCAGTCACTGAGGCGACGGGCCCCTCCCAGCCATGCGGAGTGTGTCGAATCGTCGCGCCGTTGCGGCCGCACCATGCCCCCCGTTCTCTTCACCGCTGGGCGAAGACTCAGAGAGGTCCCCGACAGGGGTCGCAGACCCGCGTCACGGATCGGTCCAGGCTCTCGGCGAGCGCCTACGAGGGTTCGTGCCCCTTTGTCAAGCCGGAAGCCGGTATGCGCTCTGGATGACTGGTTGCTTCGTCGCGCTCTGCACCGAGTCGAGCCGGCCAACCGACCGGAGCGCTGGCCGCCTGACTCGCACCACCGCTTGTGCAGGAGGTGCCCGCGCTGTGACACACTGGCCGGGTGTCGCACCGCTTCCGATTCGAGGAGTGCGAGCTCGACGAAGACCGCTGCACACTGCGTCGAGGCAGCGCGGAGATCCCGCTCGAACCGCGGACCTTCGAGGTGCTGCTCTACCTCGTCCGCCACCGTGAGCGGGTGGTGTCGAAGCAGGAGCTCCTTGACGCGCTCTGGCCGGGGACCTTCGTCAGCGAGTCCGTCCTTCCGACCCAGGTCGCGACGCTCCGCAAGGCTCTCGGCGATTCCCGGAACGAGCAGCGCCTGATCCAAACGCTCTACCGGCGGGGGTACCGGTTCGTCGGGGACGTCGAGGACGCGCCCGGCGAGTCTCCATCTTTCCCTCCGGCAGGGCCCGCGCCGCCCGATTCCCCTCGCTGGACGTCCGGTGTCCTCCCCTTCGTCGGTCGCACTCCGTTGCTGAGTCAGCTGCGTGAGGCCGCCGCGGCCGCGCGGACCGGCGAACGCCGCATCGTGGTCCTCACCGGCGAGGCGGGAATCGGCAAGAGCCGACTCGCCGACGTCTGGCTCGAGACCGAGAAGCCCTCCATGCAGGTGTTGACGGCTCGCGCCGACCGCGAGCTCGGTGAACCTGCCTACGATGTGTTTCGCCAGGTCCTGCGCGCACTGCTCCGTGGAACGAGCGATCGCCCGGATGCTCTTCTCGGTGCCGACCGAGCGCAACTGGGTCCACTGCTCGGCGAAGACCTGGCGCCGCCCGATCTCTCGCCGCCCGAGCGGGCGCGCTCTCGGGTCTTTGGTGCCGCGCTTCGGGTCTTCGAGAGAGCCTGCCGCACACGACCCCTCGCACTCGTGATCGACGACGTGCACGACATGGATCAGCCGTCCTGGCTCCTCCTCCGCTTCCTCGCCCGGGAGCTCGCGAACGCACCGCTCATGATCGTCGCGACGTGTCGTGTCCCGGCCCCCGAGAGTACGCTGGCCCACCACCTATCGGCCCTGGGCCGGGAGGCGGGCTTCGAGCGGATCGAGCTGCGAAGCCTCGCACCCTCCGACGTCGCGGAGCTCCTGGACGCGATTCCCGGTCTCGAAGCGCTGGCCCCCAAGCTCCACGAGCTGAGCGCGGGACACCCGCTCTTTCTGGGGGAGATCGTGCGCTGGCTCGCCTCGGAGCCTGGCCCCCCGAATCTCGCTCCAGTTCCCTTGCCCGCCGGCCTTCGCGAGGCGATCGGCCTGCGGCTTGCCGCCGTCTCGCCGGAGTGCCGGGCTGTCCTCTCTCGGGCGGCAGTCGCCGGGCGCGAGTTTGCCCTGGAGCTTCTGCGCGAGGGAGACGATCCGGGCGAAGTGGGCCTTCTCGACCTCCTCGATGAGGCGACGAGCGCGCGCCTGGTTGAGCCGGCCGGCAGCGGGCTCGGACGGATGCGCTTCGCTCATCCGCTCTTCTGCGAGGTGCTCTATGCCGACTTGCCGCTCGCGGTGAGGACGCGCGAGCATTGGCGGCTGGCATGCGCGCTCTTGCCGCGCGTGCGCGACGACGCCGATGCGAAGCTCCTCGAGTGCGCGCACCACGCGCGGCTCGGCGTCTCCGAGGGAGATGCGGGCGGAGCCCTCGCCCTCGTGCGTCGGGCGGCGAGGCACTGCATCGGCGCCACCGCGTACGAGGACGCAGCGGAGTGGTTGGAGCACGGGCGCGGGCTCCTCGCGGCGAGCGGCGCCGCGACGCGGGAGGCGCGCTGCGAACTCCTGCTCGAGCTCGGCGACGCCTATGCGCGAGTCGCGAAGCGGACTCTGGCTCGCGGGGTGTACCGCGAGGCGGCGGATCTAGCGCGCGAAGCCAGTCGGTCCGATCTCTTCGGTCTCGCCGCTGTCGGCTACGGAATGCGGTCGGAGTGGGGCGGGCCCCGCGACGACACGCTGGTCGCGCTGCTCGAGGAAGCGCTCGAACAGCTCGACGTCGAGGCACCGGCGATTCGCGCACGCGTGTGGGCAAGGCTCGCGGGATGCGCGGCTTACTGGTCGAAGCCGGAGCGCTGTCGAGAGGCGGCGGCCGAGGCCCTGCGCCTGGCCGAAGCGTCCGGAGACGTCGAAGCCCTGGTGGCTGCGAGGCGAAGCATGTGTTTCTCCCATGAAAGCATCCACGCCCCGCTCGCGGAGACCCTTGCGAGTGCGCGGGACCTCCTGCGCTTCGGCGAGAGGTTGGTGGCCGAGGGGCACGAACTTCTCGGCAAGGACGTCCAGATCAGCGCGCGCCAATCCTTCTACAACGCGCACATGCTCGCCGGCGATGCCGAGGCGGCAACTCGGCATCTGGTGAACCTCGAGGCGCTCACCGAGGAGCTCCACGAGCCGCTCGACCGGTGGATTCTGAGCTGGCACCACTACGGTCGGGCCGTTTGCGGGGGCCGCTTCGAGGAGGCGGAACGCCTGCTCGTGCTGGCGCGCGCGCTCGCGACTCGGATCGAGGTCCCCGGTTCCGCGGGACTACCGGGGCTTATGGACCTCTATCTCCGGATCGAGCGTGGCGGCCCGGCGCTGCGAGCACTCGGGGAGCCGGCCGCGACGCTCAGCCGGCTCGCACACATCGCAGAGGCGACCCCCGAGTACGGCTGGCCGATTCGCTGCACCACGCTCCTCTGCGCGCTCGAGATGGGACTCGAGGAGGAAGCCCGCGCGCTGTTCGCGTCGCTCGCTGCACACGACTTCGACGACCTCCCCCGCGACGCGTTCTGGCTCCTGTGCGCGGCGCTGCTTGCCTGGGCCTGCGCTGACCTTGGTGACCGCGAACACGCGGCGCGGCTCCGCGACCTCCTGCGCCCCTATGAGGACCGAACCGCCCTCGGCACGTCACTTCGCCTCGTCCTCGGTCCGACCCGACACTTCCTTGCCCGCCTGGAGCAGGTCCTCGGAGAACACGACGTGGCGCGGGGGGACTACGAGACTGCGATCGAGCGATCCGTCCGACTCGGTGCTCGCGCCTGCGAACTCCGCTCTCGGGTCGGGCTCGCCAGCCTCGACCTCGGCGCCGAGGGCGCCGAGCACGCGGACGCACTCGCCACCCTGGGCGGGCTGGCCGGCGACGCGCGCGCGATCGGCATGGACGGGTTGGCCGGGCGCTGCCTCGCGCTGCGCGACGCCCGAGCGCCCGCCTCTCGATCTTGAGGAAATCCAGAGGATCTCGTCGAGATTCCCCGGCCCGCTACGCGTAGGCTCGCCTCCAGCGTCGATACGCCCAGGAGGACCGGCCATGGAGCTCGATCTCGCAACCGTCGCCCCGCAGCTCGTGAAAGATCCGTATCCGCTGTACGCGATCCTGCGCGAGACTCAACCCGTCGCCTGGATCCCTGAGCTCGAGATCTTTCTGGTGACGCGGTACGCAGACGTGCGCCGGGTGCTCTCCGACCCGGTCTTCTCGTCCGACTTTCGGGATGGACGATCCGCAATGCCGGATCCGCCGCTCCCCCCGCGGCTCGCGCAGATCTCGGTCGAGTTCTCCAAAGACATGCTGCGCTCCGAGGGTGAGGACCATCGTCGCCGCCGGTCGCTCGTGGCGCACGCCTTCACGCCGCGGGTTGCGCGCGACCTCGCACCCCGGATCGAGAAGCTCGTCCAGGAGCTGCTGGACGGCGCCTTCGCAGCCGACCGCTTCGATCTGATCGGCGAGTTCGCCCACGCACTCCCCATCTACGTCATCGGCGAGCTCCTGGGGCTCCCGCCGCGCGACCGCCGGCAGATGCGTGCCTGGTCGGACGATCTGATGCTGTACTACGACCCCCTCATCCCGGTCGAGGACCGGAGCGCGGCCTTCGAGCGCTGTGGCGAACCGCTGCGCGACTACTTCGCCGCGCAGTTCTCCGAGCGCAAGCGGCAGCCGCGCGAGGATCTGCTGAGCGGCATGTTGCGCGCCGCCGCCGAGGAGCGGATCGGTGAGGACGAGCTCCTCGCCCAATGCGTCCTCCTCATGCTCGCCGGCCACGAGACCACCAGCAATCTGATCGGGAACGCCGTGCTCGCCCTCGATTCCCAGTCTGAAGCCCGGGAGACGTTGAACCGGGAGCCCGCCGTGTTCCCGGCGGCTGTCGAGGAACTGCTGCGCTTCGACAGCCCAGTACAGATGATGCAGCGCCAGGTGACCGCCGCGACCCGGATCGGCGAAGTCGACATCCCGAAGACCTCAGTCGTCATCGCTGGGTTCGGCGCCGCCAATCGTGACCCGGAGATCTTCTCCAACCCCGACCAGCTGTGTTTCGACCGCGAAGAAAACCCGCACCTCGCCTTCGGCCACGGCGTGCACTTCTGTGCCGGATCCCACCTCGCGAGGCTCGAGGCCCGTCTCGCACTCGCGGGCCTCTACGCGCGGGCACCGGAGCTTTCCGTGCACCGCGAGTCGCTCGTGCGTAAACCCTCAGTCTTCCTCCGAGGTCTGAGTCGGCTCGAGGTCTCGGAGTGATGGCAGGGGAACCCCTCCCGGTCCGGGTTCGCGCCGCGCGAAGCCCGCTCCTGGTAGCCGTGGTGGTCGCGACGCTCTTGCTGTCCTCTGTCGTGGTGCTCGGCGTGCGCGCCTTCGGCGGACCGGAGGCGCTCGTCGGCCAGTTCGGCCCTTTCGCTCCGCTCGTCGGGGCGCTTCTGATCGCGGTCGCCGGACTCCAGCCGTTTCCGGGCGGCGAGTTTCTGCTCGTGGCAAGGCGCACTCTTCGGTGCCGCGCTCGGGGGGGCGGTGTGCCTGGTCGGCAGCACAGCCGTTGCGGCAACCCGGTATCGGCTCGCGCGGCGCCTCACCGGGGGGGCGGACCTGAGCGACATCCGAATGCCGGCCTGGCTGCGTCGGCTGCCGGTGGGGCACCCGGCTTTTCAAATCCTGGTGCGGCAGCTGCCGCTCGGTGGCTTTGCGATCGACCTGGCTTCCCCGGCGGCAGGCGTCTCGAGCTTGCGTCACCACATCTGCGCGGTGCTCGGTGCCGCGCCGGGCTCCTGGCTCTTCGCCGCGATCGGCGCCGGGTTCGTCAGCCGCTGAACCTCACACGGCAGAATGCCCACACCGCTCGCGAAGGAAGTGCACAACCGAGGAGCCGAGCGACGCGAGCGCTCCGAATGGACCAAGTCGAAGCTGCGACCTATCCTTGTGTTGCGCCCCACGGGAGGACTCCCGATGGTCAGTACGAGTGTGACACCCCGAGGCGCCGCTGAGGTGCAAGCGTCCGGCGCCGCGGCAGGCGCGGAGATGGCGTATCAAGCGCAAGATGCGCCGATGACCCTCCGGGAAGGCCTCGCTGAGTACTTCCGCCGGAATCCCGGGCTGATGGACGGGGCCGAGCTCCCGCGAGACCTGGGCGAAGGCCTGCACTCCCACGACATCGCCCATGTAGTCTTCGGCTGCGACACCTCCCTCCTCGGCGAGGTCATTCTGGTGCGCTGGAGCCTCTTCGGCGTGACGGGTTCGATCCGTCCCTATCTGACGGGGCTGCGCCGGCGCGAGACGCGTGGCTTGTTCCGCGATGCGCTGGCTCGCTTCAGACCGTCGATGCTGTGGCGTCTGGTGAAGTTCGCGAGCATTGCCATCATACGCTCGCTGCGAATGAGCGAGCGTTGGCCGTTCGACGCCTACCAGCCGTATCTCGATCAGCCGCTCTGCGAGATCCGCGAGCGCTTCGGGATCCGCGTGCTAGGCGCGAACTTGTGAGCGATCGCAGACACACCGGTCGCTAGCGGGCGGCGGCGTCTCCGAGCTCGTCGAACCAGGCGCGGATCAGGACCGCGGCGGGGAGTACCGAGCCGTCGTGGTCGAAGTCGCCGACGCTCACGGCGGTCACATCCGCGCCGAGTCCGTTCATGTGATCCGCGGTCGCGCGCGATTCCAGCGTCGAGACGTCGAGATCGAGGGCCCCGTAGTACAGCCGCAGCGGGGCTCGAGGTCGCCAGTCGTGAAGCTCATTGGCCGCGAGGGCGCGTGTGTACCAGGACTCGGCCCCGGCCTCGTACAGCTCGAGGAAGTCTGTCCGGTACAGATCACGAGAGTGCGCGGGAAGTGTCGCGGTGATTTCGTCGCCGTCGTGAGATCCGTCGAACAACGCGGGCACGCGCTCGGCCCAAGGCGCGCGAAAGATGGAGCCCAGGGGCTGCGCGTGGATGCGGGCGTACGCCTGAGAGATATAGGCGAGGTAGAGCGAGTGGCTCGGCGCCACGCTGGTGAGGGCGTGGGGAAACGAGATACTCAGGAGCTGGAAAGGTCCCGCGATCGGCGCGGAGGCTCGGACCTGCAGCCCTGCGACGGGCTCGCGTTCGAGGAGTCGATGCGCGGCGACGGTCGCCTGTCCCCCTTGTGAGAATCCGGTCAAGAAGAGCGGCCCCGGCCACTCGATATCCCGGTCCTGCACGACCGAACGAGCCGCCCGCAGCAGGTCGACTGTGTTGCGAGCCGCGGTGTCGGCGTCCAGGTACGGATGCGGCTCGGTTGACAGCCCGAGCCCGACGTAGTCGGGCGCGACCAGCACGTACCCGTGCCCGGCGAAGAGCGCCGCAGCCAACAGGCCCTCCTGGGATCCGGCCGTCGAAGGCACGTCCGCACGCAAGCTCGACGTGCCGTGCTGGTAGCTCGCCACCGCGCGGGGTGCGGTGTTGCGAGGCAAGGCCATCAGGCCCGACGCTTCGACGCTGTCTCCGGCAGCGTTCGTCGTGCGATAGGTCAGTCGATAGCGATCGATCCCATGCTGCACGGGAAGCTGCTTCGAGAGGCCCGCCCACCAGACCAGCGCCCTGAGGGTGAGCGACCGGTAGGAGTCGACGTGCTCGACCGAAACCGGGGTTCCGGCGCCGTCGGCATCCCGGAGCTGCTCGTCAGCGAGCTGCATGGAAGGGCCGGACGCGCAGGCGATCGCCAGAAGCCATGCGACGGTGGGGAATCGTCTTACGACCGAACCCCGGCCGCGCTTGCTGAACGTCGTCGTGCGCGACATGGGCTTCACTCGTGTCCTTGCCCGGGCATCCGGTTGGCAGGGCCCCACTCGAAACTCCGGGATGATGCCTCTGCCTCAACTCGACGTCCCGGGCCGCTCGGCTGCCACTCCGTAGTACGCGACCATCGCTTCGCGATAGAACGGATTGGCTGCGAAGTAGGCGGGAATATCGCGGGTCCGCTCGAGGGGATCCCCGTTCAGCGCGGAGCACAGCGCTGCGATGGTTTCCCGGTTTTCCTCCGAGAGCGTGAGTTCCTCGAGCGTTCCGTCTGCCAACTTGAACAGGAAGAAGATGTCCTCGGAACCCACTAAGTCGTTCCAGAAGCCGGGCGTCATCCTCTCGCGTACCCGCTGCTTGTACGGCTCTACGCTTTCGGCCGGCACCAGCAGCCCCCGTACCCCGGACCTGAAGCGCTCCAGAATCTCCACCCCGAGAGCCTCGAGCTCGGCATCCGAGAGAGTCGCGGCACCCATGAGAAGGCTGAGATACTGGTCGGGGCCGGGAATCATCGGCTTCGATTCTACCACCCCCTCGACCGCCCGACGCGGCCGACATCCTCACCCGCCGGCTTCCGGAGACCTTCCACGTGAGCTGAAACCGGCAGGCCGAACGCCGCTACGCTTACCGTCGTGCCGCCCGCCGAACGGAAATCCCGAAAGAGCGTCCCCGTCCCTTCACGAACGACGGAGCTTCCGGGGCCGCATCAACGTTTCTTCGATCTCTGGTCGCGCGTGTACGATGCACCGATCGTTCAGCGGCTCACCTACCGCCCCGTGCAGGACGCCGTGATGCGTGAGCTGCGCCGGTCGGCGGCCGAGCGGGTGCTCGACATCGGGTGCGGCACGGGCCTGCTGACCTCGCGAATCCGCGGCGAGCTCGCGCCGCGGTCGATCGTCGGCTGCGACTTCTCCCGGGGCATGCTGCGCCAGGCCGCGGAGAAGAGCCCCGACCTTCCGTGGGTCCGTGGCAACGCGCTGCGCCTGCCCTTCCCCGATGCCAGCTTCGGCGCGATCGTCTCGACGGAGGCGTTCCACTGGTTCCCCGACCACGGCGCTGCGCTCGCCGAGTTCTTCCGCGTGCTCGAGCCCAAGGGACAGCTCCTCGTCGCCTTGATCAACCCCCCAGCCGAGTGGCTCTCGCGTGCAGCGCGACTGGGCTCGCGCCTGATGGGCGAGCCCGCCCAGTGGCCGACGCGCGCCCAGATGCGCACGAAGACGGAGGCCGCGGGCCTCCGCGTCACCGCACAGCGCACGGTCTTCCGCTTGCCCGCGCCCGTGCTGCTGCCGTGCGTGCTGACGGTGTCCACGCGGCCCGGCTGACGCCAGCCCGGGCCAGGGTCAGGGGGATCCGCCCGCGTCGATTTTGCGTTGGCCTAGCAGGTTCAGCTTGAAGGTACGGATGACCGCGGGCTCGATCCGGGTCCCCGACGCGTCCTGGAAGAAGAGGGCGTCCTTCGGACACTGGACGACGCACGCGCCACAGCGAATGCAGCGTTCGTCGTGGGCGAGCTCGACCTTGCGGATGTCCTCGAGCTTCTCGAAGCAGGCTTCCGGGCAGACCTCCCAGCAGCGATAGACTCCCTCACAGCGCTCGGGGTCGAGCTGAATGGTCCACTTGCGCTCTTCGAAGTGGCTACCGCCCTCGGTCGGCGTGCTCCCCGCGTAGTCGAAGGTAAGGACGCCGGTCAGGAAGAGCGGAGCCGCCACGGCGGCCACCAGCGCGGCCGGGCCGCCCCCCGCGAGAGCGGTGCAGCCAAGAGCCACAGCGACGCCCAAAGCGGCGAGCAGGACCTTCCGATGCCGCCCGAGCCGCTCGAACAGCGTGAATACGGCGATGGCCATGGCGCCGATCAACAGCGTCAACGGGACGACCCACTCCGGGCGCAGCAGCAGGGCGAGGCCGCCGAGCAGGATCGCCGTGGGCGCCGCCCAGGCGGCGGCCATTTCCAGACGGTCGCGGAGCCGGAAGCGGACCCGGCGCATCGCATCGGTCTTTTCGCCCGTTGCGAGATAGTCGGGCAGATCGTCGGCGCTCACGGGTCCGAAGCGAACCCGCCAGCGGCAGCGCCGGAATACGTCGAGCGCGAGGACGCCGGTCGCCGCCAGCTGCGGCAGGATCACATTGCGGTGGTCCACCCGCTCCGCGACGCCGCACGTCTTGAGCGCGCTCACCACCTGGTGGGTGGACATGTGTCCGCCGGCCGCCGCGCACCAGACGTTGATTCCGCTCGTCGGCGCGACCACCACCCATGCGTCGGTCCCTGCGAGGGCGCCGAGCAGGCGGCGCACCGTCAGGTCGTAGTTGCAGGTGACGAGAACCGGACTCGATGCGTCGGGCGTGCCCACGGTGCGAAGCCCCGGCTCGGTCGGCCACGGGAAGAGACGGAACGCCGTCTGCAGTACATCGAGCAGCATGCTTCGAACGGCGGATCCGGCGCTCATCCTGCGCGCTCCCCGACCACGAGCGCGAGGCTGCCCAAGAGCCAATGCTGTTCGGCTCCGACCTCCACCCCCGCCGCCTGGAGCTCACCCGTCAGGTCGCCGATCGGACGCGACACCGAGCCGACCACGAGCCATGCGAGGCTGGCCTGCGGAAGCCGCCAGACTCTCTGAAGCCCGCGCTGAAGCGCGCCGCGCGCGATCACTTCGTCGCCCACCACAAGGCGGCCGCCGGGGCTCAGGCGCTGGACCGCCTCGCGCAGCACGAAAGCCCGCTCACTGCGAGACATGTCGGAGAGACAGAGGCTCAGCACGACGGCGTCGTAGGCCGCTTCGGGCAGAGCGTCGATCTCCGCGGCGGTCTGTTCGCGCCACTCGACGCCGGCGTCGCTACCGAGGCGTTTGCGGGCGATCTCGAGCATCTCGGGCGCCTGGTCGAGTGCCGTCACGCGGGCTCCCCGCTCGCGCAGGAGTGCGGTGACCGTTCCCGTGCCACAGCCGATTTCGAGGACCCGGGCGCCGGGTTCCGGTGCGGCGGCCTCCGCGACGGCGGCGTGCAGGTGGCCGACCTGCCCGAAGGTCAGCGCTCGCATGCCCGCGTCGTAACGTTCGGGTGTGCCCTCGAGCCAGCGCATCAAGGCGAGTGAGCTCATGGCGCAACGATCCTCCGAGTCGCGACGCAGAGTGCCTCGGCCAGCTCGGCCGGCTTCGGGAACGCGCGCGGGTCGACGAAGTATTGGAGCAGCAGCCCGTCGATCGCCCCGATGAGAACCGCTGCGCACGCGTCGGCGCCGAGTTCTGGCGAGAGACTGCCGTCGTCCTGACCCTCCGCGATCACTTCCGCCAGATCCCGGCGCAGGCCGCGCAAGTAGGACTTGAGGAGCCTTGCGTCTTCCAGCCGGAGATCGAGGATCATCCGTCCGAACGCGGCCCACTCTGGGAAGAGCGCTCCGCACGCGCGCGCCAGCGCCTCCAGCCGTGCGAGGGGGGGCTCCGGCCTGCGCAAGCAGGCGCGGAACAGGGCTCGCTCCCGGTCCAGCATCTCGTGGACCAGGTCTGCGAGCAGCGCGTCCTTGTCCGGGTAGTAGTGGTAGAGGCTCGAGCGGCCCATGCCCGCCGCCTCGGCGACATGAGTCAAGCCGGTGCCTCGCACGCCTCGCTGTGCGAAGACGCGTCGCGCCGCGGCGCGGATCTCGTCTCGCTGGATGTCGGCGTCGACGATCTTGGGCATGCGGGGTCTTTCCTCGGTCAGCAGATCCTATCTTATTTCGACAATGATGTCGAAATAAAATCGAGCACGTGTCGAGGAAGATTCGAGGAGCGAAGTCGGAGGGTCGGGCGGAACGCGCTAGCGCTGTCCCCAGACGGTGAAGTGGAACGCGAATGGCTCCACGGAACCGGATGCATTCACGAACTCAAAGAAGATCATGAACCCGCCCAGTAGAGAATCAGACCTCGCTTCGGGACACGACCTCGATCGGATCGCCGACGGCCACGTTGCCGGCCTCGACGACGCGAACGTAGATTCCGCGCAGGTGCTGGCTGCGTCGTTCCTTGCTGGCCGTGAGACGCAGGGCGGCGCCGCCGAAGCGCTGACGGAACTTGATGCAGCCGTCGTGCGGCTCTGGGGTCACTTCGAGCAGCGTTTCGCCCATGCGGAGTCGGCTGCCTGGCGGAAGGTTCTTCTCCGAGAGATCCAGGTCGACCAGCAGGTTGTCGCCGAAGAGTGTGAGCGCCTGCCCGTTGGCGATCAGCGTCGCCACGTCGATTCGCATGACGGTCAGTTGGCTCTCGGGGCGGCCGTCGTCCTTCTTCCAAAGGTCGCCAGGAACGCCATCTTCGACGGTGAGACGCACTTCTTTCGGAGTCTCTCGCCGGCTTCCGCTGCACCGAGCCACGACGAGTTCCAGCGAACCGCGGTCCCGCGGCGGCGCCGGGAGCGCGGCGAAACCCGTCTCGAGCGTTGCCTGATCCAAGTGATGGCTCGACTTTCCGAGAGGCCCCTTGGTCGCATGCCGCACGAAACCAGAGATCTTCATGGCGCCCAGTCTAGCGCCGGTGATTCGCCGCAGACGCAGCGGCCCGACTGCACCCCGACGCTGCCGGGGCAGGAGATACCGCCCGGCGCAATTCCGGCCTCTCGTACGAGCTAGTCCCCGGAAGCGTCGCGCGCGAGCCGCGCGGCCGCGGCGGCAAAGTCGCTGGGAGACGGCAGGCGCGTCAGTGAGCCGCCGCCGTCGACGCGGAGGGTCTGGCCGGTGACGAACGAGGCCGCGTCGGACGCCAACCAGAGGACGGCTTCGGCGATGTCTGCGGTCGTGCCCATACGGCCGAGTGGGGTCTGATCGAGGAAGGCCTGCGTGACGGCGGGGATCGTGAACATCGCCGCAGTCATCGGGGTTTCGATCAGGTTGGCCGCGACGCAGTTCACGCGGACCTGCTGCGGCCCATACTCGAGGGCGGCAATCTCGGTTGCGAACTCGACGCCCCGCTTGCTCGCCGCGTACGCCGTGAGGCCGGCGGCGGGTCGGTGGGCGGTGAGGGACGAGATGTTGACGATCGCGCCGCCCCCGGTGGCGGAAATCGCCTCCGCGGTGTGCCGGAGGAAGTAGATCGCGCCGTGCAGCTGCACGTCCGTCATCGCTTTGAGCGCCTCGGGCTCGAGCTGCCGGAGCGGCGTCAGCTGCTCGAAGCCCGCGCAGTTGACCGCGATGTCGAGCCGGCCGAACTCGCTGCGGCAGGCTTCGACGGTGGCGCGTACCGCGCTGTCCTCCGTGATGTCACACGGGTGGGCACTCGCGCCGAGTTCGCTTGCCACTTCACGCAGCACGCCCTCTCGACGCGCCGCGATCATCACCCGGGCGCCCTCTGCGATGAACCGCGCTGCGATCGCGCGCCCGAACCCGCTCGAACCGCCGACGACGAGCGCCGTCTTGTTTGCGAGCGCGCCGCTCAATTTCCGGCGCCCAGGATCTCCCGGAAGATTTTCGTGAAGTTGGGCTGGCCGGTATGGGCGGTCAAGCCGCCGTCGATCGCGAGCGCCTGGCCCGTGACGTAGCGAGCATCGTCCGAGCACAAGAACATCACGACGGAGGCGACCTCGTCCGCCTTGCCGACGCGGCCGAGCGGAATCGCCGCGTCGTACATCGCCCGGATCTGGTCGTTGTCGACGAGGATGCTCGCCAACGGCGTGTCGATCGGGCCGGGGCAGACCGCGTTCGCGCGAATCCCCTCCTTCCCGTGGTCGATCGCGAGCGTCCGCGTGTAGTTGACGACCGCGCCTTTGGCGGCGTTGTACGCCGAGAATCCGTAGTCCGCACCCAGCCCGGAGATCGACGCGGTGTTGACGATGGCGCCACCGCCAGCGGCGCGGAGGTGCGGGATCGCCGCGCGACAGCCGTAGAAGACCGAGTGGAGATCGACATCGATCACACGGCGCCACTGCTCGGGATCGAGGTCGGGAGTCTCGCCGAAGCTTCCGATGCCCGCGTTGTTGAACACGAAGTCGAGTCGGCCGAACGTCTCGACCGCGGCGTTCGTGAGTGACTCGACCTGCGAGAGCTCGCTCACGTCCACAGGCTGGAACGAGGCCGCGTCGCCGATATCCTTTGCGACGCTCTGGCCGAGTTCTTGCTGGATGTCCCCGATCATGACGCGCGCGCCCGCGCTCGCGAAGTGCCGTGCGGCCGCCGCGCCGATGCCCGACGCACCGCCGGTGACGAGCGCGACCTTTCCGCTGAAGTCGTGGGCCATCGAGTTCTCCTACTGCGGTGCGGGGATCGTGAAGCTCCGCTGTTCGAGGCTCCCGAGCGAGAACATCCGGTAGCCGCCGTTAAAGAAACCGGAGCACTTCGTCGAGTGTGAGAGCGCTCGCTCGCTCGAGGTGCGCCGCACTTCCTGACGGAACGAGCCGTCCTCGTAGAGGTCGTAGTGTCCCCAGCCGCCCGGGTAGTCCTTGGTGCAATTCACCTCGATCCACGGCACCGAGCCGGAGCGCTCGTAGCGCCGGAGACGATTTCGATGGGTGTGTCCGATCAGCACGCCGCGGACGGACGGGAATCGGCCGACGAGATCGAACATGGCGAGCGAGTGCTCGGGTCGGATGCCGATGGAGTTGGGATAGCGGTCGATGAACTCGGGCGGCACCGGGTGGTGATGCATCAGCAAGAGCGTCGGCTTGGCGGCGGCATCCGCTTCCTCGAGGGTCTGCTCGAGCCAGCGGAGTCGACTGTCGTCGAACTCGCCGTGATGCTGTCCGGGCAGTGCCGTCTCGAGCAGGACGAGCCGCCAGTTGGCGAGGTCGACCGTCCGCGGCGCGGCGGGCTGGCCGAGCAGCGCGTAGCCGTCGACCTCGAGGCCCTCGTTCAGTGCGTAGTGATCGTGGTTGCCGAGAAATGCGTGGTGCGGGGCGCTGAAGCCCGAGAAGCAATCGCGCGCGGCTTCGAACTGCTCGGGCCGCCCGCGGTCGGCGATGTCGCCCTTGATGAACGTCGCGTCCACGCCCGACGCGTTGATGTCGGCGACCGCGTCCTCGTTCATGAAGCGCCAGTACGGAACGTTGGTGTCGCCCTCACGGACCGACGGCATTTCGGCCGAGTCCGGGCCTCCCGTGTCTCCGTCGACGAACGTGCCGCCGAATCGAGGCTCGCCGAAGTGGAGATCGTTCAATGTCGCGAATGTCGCGACCGGCTCGGCACCCGCGGAGCTCAACGTCTCGACGGTCTCGGGAAACCAAGGATTGGGCTCCGGGGCTTCGACGCCGTTCGCCTCGAACTCCACCCGATGAGCGGTTCCCGGCTCGAGTCCGTCGAGGCGGATCTGGCGTGTGCCGGTGACGCCCTCGGAGACCGCGCGCTCCTCGCCATTCACACGGATACGGACGGCGTCGCCCGAAGGCTCGTCGCGATCGGTCAGGCGAAAGGTCAGAGTGAGGGTCGTTTCGGTGACGCCAAAGGCTTCGGGATCGACGATGCGGGGGGGCATGCACCGGACGCTAGCGCAGGCGTTCCTCGCCGAGGGAGGCCGGGAGTCTGATCAACGACAGCGCGGCGAGCGTCGCGAAGCCGGCCGCGAACACGAGAGTCGCCCGCAGTCCCAGCGACTCTCCGAGGGCCCCACCGAGCGCGGTTCCCAACAGCATTGCACCGACTCCCGCGAACTCGAAGGCGCCCGTCACGCGACCCAGAACCTCGCTCGGGGTCGTCAGTTGGACCAGGCTCACATGGTTCACCGCGTACGCGACCTCTCCGCCATCGCCGAGCTGATGCGCAATCATCAGCAGCCAGCCGAGCAGCCCGAACGCAGGGATCATCGGAATGAGCGCGGTCGAGGCGGCGTAGAGGAGCAGACCTGCGAGCATCGTTCGTCTGGGACCGAAGCGCCGGTTCGCGCGTTTCGCAGCGAGCGCGCCGACGAACGAGCTCACAGCACCGACCGCGAACACCATTCCGAGACCGCCTTCCGGGAACCCCAACTCTTCGTGGACGAACAGCAGGAAGACGACTGCGAAAATTCCGTACGAGAGAGCGAGAGGCACCGTGCACGCCAAGAGCCGTCGCAGCAGCGGACTCTGTGAGATGAAGCGCATGCCTTCCCAGGTTCCGGCCAGCGCTGCGCGACCCCCGCCCGGCAAACCCGGGGCGCTCGGGGTTTCTTCTCGGTGGCGGATGCTCGCGAGCAAGCCGGCCGACGCGACGAAGCTGAAGGAGTCGAGAGCCACAACCACCGGTGCGCTCAAGAGCTGGACGAGCCAACCCGCAGCACCGAACGCAGCTCCTTCCGTCACCGCTTCGGCCGCGCGCAGCCGGCTATTCGCGTCGACGAGTTGGGGCTTGGCGACGAGCGCCGGAAGGTACGAGACGTGCGCGACGTCGAAGAGCGTGCGCAGGCAACCTGCGGAGAATGCGACGACGTAGAGCTGTGCCAGCGTCAGGAAGCCTGTGAAGGCCGCGGCCGGGATCGACAGGAAGAGGGCGGCCCGGCCGAGGTCGGACGCGATCAGCAACGGCCGTTTGCGGTTCCGGTCTGCCCACGTGCCGGCCAAGAGCCCGAGGACGGCGCCGGGGACGAGACCGGCCGCCGTCAACCACGCGAGATCGGCCGCACTCGCATCCAGCATTCCGATCGCCGTGAACGGGATCGCGAGCCTCGTCACCATGCTGCCGAAGTTCGTGACCGTGGCGGCGGTCCAGAGCCGCGTGAAGTCCCGGTTCTGCCAGAGGCTGCCTCCGTTGTCAGAGTTCAGCGGAGGGGCATCCCGAGAGCGGAATCGTCGAGGACCGAGCCATTTTCCGGCTCTCGCTCGACCAGCCCCCAAAGGTCGCGGGCCACGTCCTTGGCTGCACGCAGACCCCCCGTGTGGAATCGATCCACGAAGCGCGCAACCTCGGGGAAGTCGCGTGAATCCGTGGCGCGGATCTCCGACTGCATTTCGGTGTCGACCACGCCGGGCCGGATCGACCAGACCTTGCATCCGGCTCGGCGCGCCTGCTCCGCCCCGACGGTTCGAACCCAATGTTCGACTGCTGCTTTTCCGGCGCAGTAGGAACTCCAGCCCTCGTACACCTTGTTCGCTGCGCCGGAGGAGACCATGACCAGCGTCGCGCGCGCGGAGTGACGCGCGGCGGCGCGCAGGAAGGCATCCCCGAGAATCTGGGGTGCCGCCGAGTTGAGGAGGACGTTTCGGGTGTACGCGGCCGCGTCTACTTCTCCGGCGAACCCGATCGGATCGAGCGTGCCGGCGTTGTGGAAGAAAACGACGCGTTCGCCGGCGTGCTGGGCGAGTGCCTCGTCGAAGAATTCCGCGGCCCGCTGCCAGCCGGCTTCGCTCGCCAGGTCGACCGCGACGTGTTCATGGGACGCTTCCGCCGCGGGAGATGTGCGCGAGAGATCGACGGTGCGAGCAGGGAACGGGACTTGTCGCAACAGCTCCGCCCCGAGCCCGCGCGACGCACCCGAGACGATCACCAACGCACTCACTCGAACAGGTCTCTCAGGTGCTCGCTCGAGAAGCGGCCTTCCGGGTCCAGCTTTCGCCGGAGCCGCTGGAAGTCTTCGAAGTGCGGGTACAGCTCGGCGAGCTCTGCCGCGCGCAGGCTGTGCACCTTTCCCCAGTGCGGTCGCCCTGCGTACTCGCGAAAGACCGATTCGATGTCGGTGAACACCTCTCGGAACGGCAGCCGGCCATCTTGATGGATCGAGATCGTCACCGTTTCTCGCTCCGAGGCCGTCGAGAGCCACGCGTCGTCCGCCCGCAGTGTGCGCCACTCGACGGGCCACTGCAGATCGGGCCAGCGCGCGCGGATCCGCTCGCGCACCTCGAGGAAACACTCGAGTCCCACTTCGGCGGGCACGGAGTACTCCATCTCGTGGAACTTGAGCTCTCGGACCGACGGCAGGATGTGGGCGCTCCAGCCGATGCGCTCCCCCTTCTGGTCGGGCAGCTCGTCCGGGGCCGCGTCGGTCGGGTCGAGTGTCTTGGCTTCGACGCGATCGGCCTGGGGGTACCAGAAGAACTCGAAGTGGCGGTGGGCGTCGACCCGCGCATCGACTTCGGAGAGGATTTCGTCGGCGCTGCAGCGCCACATCCGCTCGTGGAGCCGATACGCCGGGACCAGGTTCAGCGTCGCGGTCGAGAGGACGCCGAACGCACCGAGCGAGACGCGCGCGGCCGCGAAGAGCTCGGCTTCTTTCTCGCGGGAACACTCCACCACATCGCCTGACGCCGTGACGATTCGTAGCTCCGTCACCTGGCTCGGTAGATTCCCGAGCGTTTGGCCGGTTCCGTGAGTGCCGGTACCGAGCGCGCCGCCGAGCGCCTGGACGTCGATGTCCCCGAGATTGGCCATCGCGAGGCCCTCGGCCAGGAGCGGATCGCCGAGGTCGTGGAGGATCGTGCCCGCGCGCACGGTCGCGTGTTTCGCGTCGCGATCGCAGGAAACGATGCCCGCCCAACCGACGAGCGACATCAGTACGCCAGACGTCGCGACCACGGGCTGGAAGGAGTGCCCCGTACCGGCAACCCGCAGCGGGACTCCGAGTTCGGCGGCGCGCTGCACCGCCTCGACGATCTCTGCTTCGCGGATCGGGTTCGAGCGCTCGCAGGGGGTGCACGAGACGGAGCCCGCCCAGTTGGACCAGGGCTCGGTCATCAGTCAGCGGCCTCGCGCGAGGCGTGACTGTGTGAAGTCCCTGTCTTTCAGCTCAGGGTCGATCTCGATGGAGTGGGTGACGATGCGGCTCTTCGTGCCGCGCTTCTGGTCTCTCATCTCCATCAGACGCGGGACGTGAACACCGCCCGGCTCGAGCGTGATTCGCTCGGGGTCGCACGTGAGCGTCTTGGCGGGCTCGGCGCCGGCTTCGTAGAAGTCGATGAGGATCGGAAGGCAGGTTTCCTGGTCGATCTGGGACACGATCTTCTGGTAGCTCGAGCCGCTGTCGGGCGTCGGTGTCGTGCGCAGGGTCCAGGTGGTTCGTCCGTTCACGGTGCCGAGTCCGTCGAGCACCGGACTGTTCTTCCGCGAGATGGCGAGCATCTGCGCGATCTCCTCGTAGGTGAAATCGGTGCCGAGGAGTCGCCCCTTCAAACTGTGCGAGGTAATGCGTCGGACCTTCTTCAAGTCCGGCAGATAGGTGAACATCTCGGTCCGGTCCTGCTGCTGCAGCATCAGGAATGCGGTCCCGCGCAAATCCGGCGGATCCTCGACACGCAGGACGACGCGACCGCCTTCCGGGAAACGCTTCATGGCCAGCTTCCCGGTCTGCTTTCGTTCGGAACCCGCGCGGTCGACGGTGACGAGTTCGACGACCTGCACGAGCGCCTCTTCGGGCGAGTTCGCGGACATGCAGGCGATGATTTCGTCGATCGTCAGATCGGTCGAGGTCTCGACGGCATCCGCGAATGCGCTCGAGGGCAACCCTGTGACGAGCAACAGCCCGAGAATCGCGACGAACCGGTTCATTCCTCTTCCTTCGCTGTGGTCGCGCCCTGTGGAAGGGCAGCATTGGTGAGTTCGGTCTCTGCGCGCCGGACACGCTGGATGAGCTCGCGGAAGATATCGAAGGAAATTTCCGGCATCTGCAGGACGAGTTCCTTCAAACGATCTCCCTCGAGGGAGGCGAGGCGGGCATCCCGGGCGACGACGATGGTCGCGGAACGCTGCTCGCCGTCGAGGGCCGCCATTTCTCCGAAATAAGCCGGCGCCTCGACCGTGTTGAGATGTCGCTGGGTTTCTTCACCCCAACGGGCCCAGACGGTGACTTCTCCCTCGAGGAGAAGATAGAGCTGGCTTCCGGGCTCCCCCTCGCGGCAGATCACGTCGCCCTCGACGTAGGATTCTTCCCGCATGGCGAGGCTGATCGACTCGAGCTGATCGAGGCGCAGCTGCCCGAAGATCGGCACCTCGCGTAGGGCCAGCAGTCGTTCCATGGTCTCGCGGGCTTCTCCATCCTCTTCCGTAGCGTTCCCGGCCAGCTGCAGCCATCGATCGTCGGCCTTTCGGGCACGGAGGACCACCTCCTCGGGGGTTCCCTGGTGGGCGGAGAAGCCCGGCACGCCGCGGATCCGGTCGGCGAGGGGGCCGCTCTCGAACAAGAGGGCCAGCAGTGATGCCGAGGGGCGGTCCGCGAGATTGGACAGCGCTTCGAGCGCATCGCCCCGATCGCGGGAGCTCCCGAGCCGGAGCGCCCGCTGGACGCTGCGGACCACCATCGGACCTTCGACCAGCTCGATCACGCGGAACGACTGGCGCAGGTCCAGTGAGAGGCGATTTGTGTGGGCGGCCAGTGCAAAGCGGGGAACCAGGGACTCCGGCTGGCCGAGCGCCGAGATGGCCAATACGTGCTCCCACACTCCCGAGACGTGTCGCCGCAGAGCCGCGACGAGTGCATCGTGCGATCGCGGCGTGCCTGCCGTCCCGAGTGCGGAGAGAGCTGCATCGACGGTCCAGATTCCCGGACTTTTCAGGTAGTCGCGTGCGGCTTCGACGCCGACATCGCCGAGGCCACCCAGCAGTTCGCTCGCCCGCTCCCGGACCGTCCGAGCCGGGTCGTCGAATCCTTGTGCGATGGCGCGCGCCGCGGTCTCCGTACCCTGGGCTGCCAGGACCCCGAGTGCGGCCATCCGAACCTCGGGCGCGGCGTGCTCGACGAGCGGAGCGATCTGGTCCGCCGGGAGACTCTGAGCGGCCCCGACCCGTTCGAGTGCCGCGAGCGCGGCCGCGCAGATCTCCGGGTCCGGATCCCCCACCCGTTCGCGCGCCAGCCACTGGAGCGGGGGCGGCACGCGTTCGAGTGCGGCTCGGGCTTCACTCGCGTCGGCCGAGCGAGCGAGGGGTTCGAGTACCGCGGCGCCCTCCTCGTCGAAGGCGAGCGCTGCTTCCGCTCGAACCTCCGGATCCACATCGCTCAGGCACCCGCGCAAGACGCGCTGCGCGACCTGGCTGCCATCGTTGCGCAGAGCCCGGACCGCGCTCGCGCGAATTTCGGGATCGGCGTCGTCGAGTGCGCCCAGCACGGCGCTGCGCGCAGCGTCGTCGCGGATCTGTGCGAGCGCATTGACCGCCGCGAGTCGGACTTGCCGCTCGGGATGCGCCGTCGCCGCGGCGAGCGGCTCGACGAGTTCGCGCTCGGCCAACAAGGGCGCCAGCTCGACGAGCGCGGAGGCCGACCCGGTCAGCTCGCGGCCGAGCAGGTCGCTCCACAAGTCTCGAAGTCGAGCGGATCCGAAGCCCCCGAGGACGTCGCCCACGTCACGCAGATCGAGTCGGCCGGCGCGCATTTCTTCGACCAGGGTTCCGACGTACGCGCGCCGCACTCCGAGGTTTGCGACCAGGTACATCACCGAGAGGAAGGCGCCGAGCGCGCAGAGGGCCCGCAGCTCGACGGTCGTGGCACCCGCCGGGAACAGCATCAGGGCCGCTCCGGCCACCGCCATGCCCGAATAGACGACGATTCCCTCGAGAAACGCGCGCATCCGGCCGCGCAGCCGAATCGGGAGCGCGTTGTAGACGAGGTTCCGGACCGGCGTTGCCATCGCGTTCTCGACCAGCTCGTCGTTCACTCGTGTCGCGATCGCGGGGGCGAGAGAGAAGTCGATTGCGAGCCAGCCAAAGCTCGCGAAGGTCAGGAGCGGGTGCACCAGATTGGCGGTGGGCAGTCCGAAGCGTTGGATCAACCAGCGGGTGAAGATCGTTTCGACCGCGATCTCGACGGCGTTGCTCACGAGCAGGAACGTGCCGAGGAATGCGGCGAGCGCCTGGGTGTCCGGAAACTGGTCGACGAAGATGCGCGAGTAGAGGAACTGACTGACGAAGAGAGCCATCATCATCGCGAGGGCCGAGACGACGAGCCAGCGGCTCATCGGGGAGCGGCGTGCGAAACGCAGCGCAGACCGGAGTCCCTCGACGGACGCTTCGTCCGCTTCTTCGAACCCGAGCGGCCCCCAGCGCCTGAGCTGACCGCGCGCGGCGCGCAGCAGAATGGCCGCTGCGAGGAGCAAGGCGCCCCAGCCCGCGATCAGGGCCTCAGCGGGCACGAAGCGTGTGAGTACGGCGGCGAGCCCGCCACCGACGGCTCCCCCGACGCTGCCGCCGACGATGATGAGCGGAAAGAGTCGCTTCGAGGTGAGGGTGTCGAAGAAGTCTGCGGCGAAGGTCCAGTAGTGATTGTTGAGAACCGCGCCGATGGCGAACCACGCACAGAACACGAGCAGCGCGAAGAGCGGAGCTTCGGACGCGCTCATACTGGCGATCAACGCGAGCCCTGCGCCGGCGAACAGGACGACGTAGAGGCTGTCGTTGCGGGTGCGGCCGACCACCACCGCGTAGAGCAACGAAGCGAAGACTGTCGCGGTCGAGGCGATCACGAAGGCGAGGGGCAGGGCCTCGGCTCCTTCCCGGCCCAGGTACACGGCCTCCGCGCCGACGAGACCCAGGGTCTGCGCGAGCGCCAGGAGGCCGTAGAGGGACAAGAAGAACAGAAGGCGGCCCCGCTCCGCGGTGCGAACCCCCGGAAATAGCCGCCAGAGCCCAGACATGGCCTTACTGTACGAGGAGGGGGCTCGACGCGCATGGACGCGTGGGGCACCTTTCTTGCCACAGTCTCGACCGGCGGGTGTGACTGGCGATTGCGTGGAGTACCACGAGGGAGCGCCCGCCGGAAACGCGCCGATCGCCTGGGCCAACGTCCTGGAGGAGCCGACCATGGCCGCCAGACTTCGCCCGGGCGTTTTTCATTCTGACCCGAGGATCCCCCCATGGCCGACTTCCGCGACTTGCTTCTCCGCACCGACCCCGACGTAGCCCACGCCATCGCCGGCGAAGAGGAACGCCAGAAGGAGGGGGTCGAGCTGATTCCCTCGGAGAACTACACGTTCCCGGAGGTGCTCGAGGCGCTCGGCTCGATCCTCACGAACAAGTACTCCGAAGGTTATCCGGGACGCCGCTATTACGGCGGGCAGCAGTTCACCGATGTCATCGAGAATCTCGCGCGCGATCGCGCAAAGCAGGTGTTCCGCGCCGAGCACGCCAACGTGCAGCCGCTGTCGGGCTCGCCGATGAACCAGGCCGCCTACCTCGCTTTCTTGAAGCCCGGCGACACGATCCTCGGGATGGACCTGTCGCACGGCGGGCACCTGACCCACGGCGCGCCGGTGTCGCACATGGGCAAGATCTTCAACTTCGTGCGGTACAAGACCCACCCCGATCAGAAGGGTCGGATCGACTTCGACGAGCTGCACCGCGTCGCGACAGAGACGCGCCCGAAGATGGTGCTCTGCGGGTACACGTCCTACCCGCGCGACTACGACTACGCCGACTTCAAGCGTGTGGCCGACGAAGTGGGCGCGCTCACGATGGCCGACGTCTCCCACATCGGCGGCTTGATCGCCGCCGGTGCGATGGCGAATCCGCTCGACCACGGGTTCGACCTCATGACGACGACTACGCACAAGAGCCTGCGCGGCCCGCGCGGCGGCATGATCCTCTGCAAGAAGAAGTTCGCGAAGGACATCGACAAGTCGGTCTTCCCCGGCCTGCAGGGCGGGCCGCACATGAACGTGATTGCCGGAGTCGCCATCACCCTCGGCAAGGCGCTCGAGCCCGAGTTCCGCGAGTACGGGGCTCAGGTCATGCGCAACGCCAAGGCGCTGGCGCAGGGCCTGCTCGATGCCGGCGGCGAGCTGGTCACCGGGGGGACCGACAACCACATGATGGTGCTCGACACGGTCAAGAGCTTTGGGCTCGATGGCCGTGTCGCGGAAGAGGCGCTCGACGAGGTCTCGATCACGACCAACAAGCAAATCATCCCGGACGACCCGAATCCGCCGCTCCGCCCGAGCGGCATCCGGATCGGCACGCCCGCTGCGACCGCGCGCGGCATGAAGGAAGCCGAGATGGAGAAGCTCGCGGGCTGGATCGTGTCTGCGCTGAAGCAGCGCGAGGACGCAGCCGCGCTCGAGAGCCTGCAGCGGGAAGTCCAGGCGTTCTGCCGCGGGTTCCCCGTGCCGGGTCTCGGCGACTAGCCGCCCGTCCGGCCGAGGGTCATCGAGGGCAGCTCGCCGAACCAGCGTCGGTAGTCGGCCGCGAGCTGGCCCATGTGCCAGAAGCCCCACTGGTTCGCGACCTCGTTCACCCGCGTGGCGGAGGAATCGCTGTGGCGCAGCTCCCGCCGAAGCCCGTTCAGCCGCCGGCCCTGGAGATAGGCCTTCGGGGTCACCCCCAGCTCCTCGGTGAACGCACGCCGAAGCGTCCTCTCGCTCGCACCCGTCGCCCGGCAAACCTCGCGCACCCCGACCGGCTCCTGGGAATGTTCGCCGATGTACTCGAGCGCGCGTCGGAGCGCACGATGCTTCAGGTGCGTTGCGACCGGGCGGGGCATGGGCCGGTGATCGGCGAGCGATGCGAGCAGGAGCTCCGGAATCTCGACTTCGAGTGTCCGCTGAAGCGGAGCTTCGGAACTCGAGTCCGGTCCGGTGCGAAGGTGCTCGAGCGTGCGCCCGAGCAGCTCCCGCAGAACTGCCATTCGCTCCTCCCGGCCCGGGAGCACGCCGATGCCCCTGTGAAGCTCTGCTGGAATTCCGATGCCGAGGTCTTCTCCGAGGCTCTCGAGGGCTTCGGGCTCTGCGGAGAAGACGACTGACTCGAAGCCGGGCTGGGTCAACGCTTCGAAGCTCCCGGACAGGTCGAAAACGCTCACCGTTTTCGCGGACACGGATTTTCCGCACCAGAGCGCCGGGGTCGCCGACGGCATCGGCAGCCCGAACGACCACATGCCCGGTTGCGCGGCGCCCGAGAGGGAGAGGACGTTGTCCAGCCTCGAGTGGGCGATTCGGACAGGCCCCGCGGAGATCTGCAGCAGCTCGCCCCGGAATGGCCGCGCGTCGAGCTTGTCGATCACCGGAGTCCAGCCCCGTAGCGAGCTCTCGTACGCCTCGAAGTCATCGAAACGTGCGGCCTGGGCTCTGATCTGGCCGGTTGTTGATGCCACTCAGTTGCATTCTCGGCGATTCTGTCGCCCCCGCCAAGGCACATGCGTCCGGCGGCCAATCTGAAAAATCGAACCCAGAGAGGGAGGAACCATGACGGCGAGGAAAGGACTACGAGCCTGTTTGGCTGCGGCTGCTGTCGCCATTTTTTCGATCGTTGCTAGCGCGCCCGCCATGACGGATCCGGTTCCGGTCAAGGACGTGTCGTCGAAGGAGGACATCGAGGCCGCGCTCTCGGGTGGTGTGCCGCTGGGCCGCTGGGACGAAGGCTTGTTGTTCGACGGGATCTCGCCTCAGCCCTGGTTGAAGAGCGCTGCGAACTGGTTTCCGAACACGGAAGAGGTTCAGCCGAACGAGATGCGGATCATCTTCATGGGGACGTCGCCGAGCATTCGTCCGGGGCAGATGAATACATCCATCCTCGTCCAGCTCGGCAACGGCGACAACTTCGTCTTCGACATTGGGGAGGGGTCGATCGCGAACTATCCCGCCGCCGGAATCGCCCTGAACCAGATCGACAAGGTCTTCATCACCCATCTCCACGTCGATCATTTCGGCTCACTCCCCTACCTGTGGATGTTCCGAACCTGGGCGGGCGGTTGGCACGAGCGCTTGAATGTCTACGGCCCTTCCGGCCGCACCCCCGAGTACGGCACCGCCAAGATGGTCGAGGGCATGAAGATGATGCTGGGCTGGCACACCGATGCCTTCAGCGTCTTCCCGGTCGGCAATGGCTGGGACATCCAGGTTCACGAGTTCGATTTCCGAGACAACGGCGGCGTCATCTATGACAAGGATGGCGTCAAGGTCATTCACTGGCAGCGCTCTCATGCGAAGGACGGCGCTTCGGGTTACCGGCTCGACTGGAATGGCTTGAGCTTCGTGTGGACCGGTGACGGACGGCCGAGCGAGCTGGATATCAAGTACGCCAAGGGCGTCGATGTATACGTCACCGAAATGCAGGCGGAAGTAATCGCGATCAGCTCGGGTGTCCAGGGCGTTCCGCCTTTCCTCGGTCGCTACACCGTCGACACGCACCACACGCCGGCGTATGCAGCCGGCTATCTGGCCAGCCAGATCAAGCCGAGAATCCTGATGACGACCCACATGGCGTTCGATCCCTACCAGAACGAGGAATCGGTCGCGGAGATCCGCGAGTACTGGAAAGGTCCGTTTCACTTCGGCGCACCGGACGGGATCGTCGCCAACGTGACGAAGGAGAGCATCTGGGTGCGAGAGGGCATCCTGCCGGACTTCCCGAACAACCGCGCGCCGCAGTTCGACTTCACCAACGGACAGCTGGTCGTGCCGCATCCTCCGACCAGTCGAGAGGAGATCCAGGAACCGTTCGTGCGGGAGCAGCAGATCGACACGGAGAAGTACTACCCGAAGGGATACCACCCGCATCTGCTCGAAGATTGGCCGGTTGAAAGTGACCTGGTCATTCCGCTCGAAGTGGCCCCCAAGGACCTTACGGATGGGATGGGCGCCGAGTGGCGGTTGAAGCAGAAGAATCGCAAGGTGCTCGAGAGCCAGGAGTGAGGTTCTCACGAGCGGGCGCAAAGGCGGAGTAGCGAAGCCCGATACGGCCTGTGCCGAAAGGTGAAGTAGGATCTCCAGACAGGAGGAGATCATGGCAGAGCCTTTCGAGCGCAGGTCGGGATCGGGTGTTTTCGGGCGGTTGCTCGGCTCCCAGCGGAAGGCGTCGGCCATTCGAGAGATCGAGGACCTTCTCTCGCGCTGCGGGCGCATCTGCGATGTGGCGTTGGGTGAGGTGGCGACCGTCGCCCGCACGCACGGGGTCGACCTGGCGAAGCGGCTCGGAACGCCGCGCCGCCATCTCTATCGCCGCTTCCTCGAGCACTGCCTGCTCGACGGTCATGTCTCGGACGAGGAAGCCGAAGATCTCGCGCACCTGCGGGCGCTGCTGGTGCTCACGGACGATGAAGCGTCGTTGGTGCACGAGGACGTTGCGGTGCAGGTGTACGGTCGTGCCATCGACGAAGTGCTCGACGACCATCGCCTCGATCCGGACGAAGAGCAGTTCCTGGCGAGCCTGCGGAGCCAGTTGAAGCTTTCTGATCAGGCGGCGGCCGACCTCCTCCGTCAAGGCGAGGCCCGCGCGCGCCATCGGTTTCTCGAGAAGTCCGCTTCGTTCGACAACGTCTGGCTGGCCGAGAAAAAACGCACCCTCGAACTGAAGGGGAGCTCGGCTGATGGCGTCGAGCAAGCGGTTCAGACCGCGCTCGACGAAGCGGCCACGGCGCTTCCGGACCTTTCCTGGGCCGAGGTCGTAGAGATTCGCGCGGACGTCGGGAAAGAGGGTGTGCGCGAGTGGCAGGTGAAGGTGAAGGCTGGCCTCGAGGGCGAAGAGTAGCCGCGCGCGATGGCCCCACAGAATCTCACCCGCTAGCCCTGATCCGTCATTGCCCGGGGCGATCGAGCTTGGCGCCGCGTTCGCTCTTGAGAGAGAAGACGGCGGAGGGCTGGGGAACGAAGTAGGCGCGGCGATCGAAGATCTCGCCCCTTCGGCCTCGAAGTGGTCGAGCGATACGGCGATGCGCGACGACGGGACGGGTCTGGGAGACCGCCTCTACCCTCCGCCTGGCACCTCTGAGGGCGAGAGCAGCCCGTGTCGTCTCCAGCCGACGCGCAACAGCCAAGTGTGTGGCGGCGAGATCGAGCGCGGACCCCCGGCAGGGCCCGCGTGCTGACCGGTCCAGCCCTCGAACCAACGCGCGGAGGAGGCCCGGTCGAGCACCGCGCCGCGAACCGCGGCACGACCCCGGCGCTTCGCGAGGTGCCTACGCGCATTGAGCAGCACGTACGCGAGCGCATTCCGCACCTGGCGCGGGGAACGCAGCACGCGCAAGTGGTAGCGACCAGCGAGCACGGGCCCCCTCGTTGCAAGGGCGCGATTGACCGCGCGTGCGAAGCGGGCGGCCAGAGACTTCATTCCGCGCCCAAGGGCCTCTCTTCCGGCGGCCTCGACGCTCTCGGCGAAGGAGCGCTCCAGCTCTCGGACGACATGCTGCCTTCGCAAGTTGGGGAGACCTTCCCGGACCTTCAAGGTGACGTGACAAGGGAAGCGGCCATGAAATCATGGGGTGGGCGACGCCCGGGGGCCGGGCGGAAGCCCGGAGCTCTCCGGTGGGCTCACCAGCCTCACGATCGTGGCCCCTCGGTGGCGAGATGGCCGTTGGCACCTTCATCGAGCACGCCGAAGGAGCCACTTTCACCTTGGACCATTCCCTACAGATGCCAGTGACGGATAGGGGCTAGCTGCTAGGGGCTGAGCTGTAGCGGGCGCAACTCGGCTTCGTCCTGCCAGCCGTTTCGTCGTGTGAGGTTCGAGAGTTCTTCGATCCGGCCCTCGGTGACCGGGTGCGTGGCGAACCAAGCGCCGAGGTCGTCGCCAAGATCTGCGCGGGCGTCGGGTAGACGTTCGAAGAAGTCTTCCGCTCCCGAGACGTGCCCGTACTCCGCTTGCACGAGTCCGAGGCCGAAGGCGTCCGCCGACTGTTCCTGGTCGCGCCCGAAGCTGCGCGAGGCGAGGTCCGTGACGAGCGCCGGCAGATTGGCCGCACTGCTCGCGATCGCGGCTTGGACGGCGACCTGGAGGACCAGCCCCCGGCCGAGCGCGCGCAGGTGGTCGCGGCCGCGGAAATGGCCCACCTCGTGGCTCAAGACGAAAGCGAGTTCGTTCTCACTCTCGGCCGCGTCGAGCAAGCCGGACGTCACGAGGATCGAGCCGCCAGGGGCCGCGAACGCGTTGGGGGCCTCGTCCTCGAGAATCGCTACGCGCAGGTCGTAGGGATTCTCTCCCCAGTGGGCGGCCAGCCGATCGACGAGATCCTGGACGGACGCGGTGCGCGCGTCGGCCTCGCCGAGCTCGTCCAGCCAGCCGGAGAAGACACGTTGTTCCCAAGACGCGGGAAGGAATCGGACTCCGAGCTCCACGGTGAGAAACGCCGCGACGACGACCGCTCCTGTCAGGAGCGTCGCTCCGGCGACCAACTGCGCGGCCTCGCGGAGCGGGTGGGTGCGGGAGACGTTGACGTCGTCTCGCGGAAGCCGCGGCTCGAACTTCACACGCGCGGGAGTTTGAGCGCGGTTCCGAAAGCGAGAACTTCGACCCCGGCGGTTCCCTGACCGCGACGATTGGAACTCGCGAGCCGTGATGTCTCGAGGCGGACGTTCACGACGGCTCGGTAGCCGGCCTCGAACGCCGACTCCTTCAGTCGCAGCATGGCCTCTCGTCGAGCGCGATCGAGCAGGGACTCATAGGAAGCGATACGGCCTCCAACCAGTCCTCGCAGTCCAGCGACGAACCTCTTGAAATAGTCGATGCTGATGACCACGCTGCCGGTCACGAGGGTTCCGCCTTCGATCTGCCAGTCGGCGGGAGGTGTCGCGAACGTCAGGACCGGAAGTTTTCGACTTCGCAGCTCGCGCTGGCGGAGGTCGCGCTGATGACGCCGCTCGACGGCGCTTCCGATGAAATACGTGACGACCAGGATTGTGAGCGGAAACCCGAGACGGATCGCGGGCTCGATCCAGGGTTCCATCAATCCACCTGCACCGCGGTGCCGTAGGCGAACAGCTCGGCCGCGCCCTGCGTGACCGAACTCGTGGAGAAGCGGATGTTCACCACGGCGTTCGCTCCGACGGATCGGGCCTGCTCGACCATGCGGTCGATCGCCTCCTGGCGCGCCTCTTGGAGGAGCTCGGTGTAGCCCTTGAGCTCGCCTCCGACGAGATTCTTGAGCCCGGCCATCAGGTCGCGGCCGACATGCTTCGCCCGAACCGTGCTGCCGCTCACGACTCCGTAGAACTCGCGGATCGTGTGGCCGGGAATCGTCTCGGTATTGCTGAGCTTCATGCATCCCCTTTGATGGCTTCCGTGAAGCCGACACCGTCGCGCATCATGCGCCGATACTTCATGACGAGGCGGGGTCGGGAAAACCCGAGCACCCCGGTGATCCGGTCTTCCCGCCCGTAGAGCGCGACGAAGCGGCGATCCGCGACCGCTCCATCGACGACGCGCATCTCGTCGTCGGGCCGAGCGCGGCCCGCGTACTGGATCTTGACGTCGAACTGGTCCGACCAGAAATAGGGAATCGGCGCGTAGGGCTCGGCGCCGTCGCCCGCGAGGATCGCCCCGGCGACTGCGTCGGCGGATTCCGTCGCGTGCGTCCAATGTTCGATGCGCATCGATTCGGCGTACCGGGGATTCATCCAGCGAAGGACGTCACCGACGGCGAACACGCCGGGGATGATCGTGCCGTCCGCGCGCGTCGCTCGGCACCGCTCGTCGCACACGACGCCGTTGTCGATCGTGAGGCCGGAGTCGTTCAAAAATTCGGTGCGCGGAGCCACACCGATGCCGACGACGACGACGTCGGCATCGATCGCAGAACCATCGCCCAGCCTTACGCGTTCGACTCGCTGGCTTCCTTCGAATGCTTCGACCGACGTGGCCAGTCGGACATCGACGCCATGATCCTCGTGTACCTGGGCCACGTTCCGACCCATGTCGGCGCCGATCGCTCGCTCGAGCGGAACCGGAAGGGCTTCGATCAGGCTCACGTCGAGTCCCCGCGTGCGCGCGGTCGCCGCGACCTCCCCGCCGATGAATCCCGCGCCGACGACAGCGACGCGAGCGCCGGCGTCGAGCGCGCTGCGCACTGCGAGACTGTCCTCGAGCGTCCGGAGTGCGTGGATGCCGTCGAGCGAGGTCGGGTTTGGCAACATCCGGGGCTCCGCGCCCGTGGCGATGACCACCGCATCGAACGGGATTCGCTCGTTTCCCGCTACGACCGTCTTGTCTGCGAGGTCGAGCGCGGTGGCCGCTTGCCCCAGCCGCCATTCGGCGCCGAGCTCGCCATAGGTCTCTTCCTTTCGCAGCGCTGTGCGCTCCGCGCCCCACTTCCCGGCGAGGACCGCCTTCGATAGCGGAGGGCGGTCGTAAGGCAGATGCACCTCGGCGCCCAGAACAGTGATGCTTCCGTCGAAGCCTTCGCGACGCAGGGCCTCCACGGTTCGCAGACCCGCCAGCGAGCCTCCTACGACGACGACGCGCTCGAAGCTCAAGTCCGTCGAATCTCTGCGCCGAGGCTCCGCAGGCGCGAGTCGATGGCTTCGTACCCCCGGTCGACCTGATGCGCGTTCATGATCACGGAGCGGCCACGCGCGCACAGCGCCGCTGCCAGCAGCGCCATGCCGGCGCGAATGTCGGGAGAGGTGATCGTCTCGCCGACGAGTTCGGTCGGGCCGGTGACGATCGCGCGGTGTGGGTCGCAGAGTACGATTCGCGCGCCCATCGCCGTCAGGCGATCGACGAAGAAGAGTCGGTTCTCGAACATCTTCTCGTGAATCAGAACCGTTCCGCGTGCCTGTGTCGCGAGCACCAGCGCGATCGAGCTGAGATCGCTCGGAAAGCCCGGCCACGGCGCATCGTCGACCTTGGGAATGGCTCCGCCGCGATCGTCGCGAATTTCGAGCGCTTGCTCTCCGGGAACGAGCAACGCGTTCCCTTCGACGGTCACTTCGACCCCGAGTCGCGCGAAGACGAGCAGGATCATCCGCAGGTCGTCGGGCTCGATCCCGGTGATGCGCAGCTCGCCGCCCGTCATCGCCGCGATCGCGATGAACGACCCGACTTCGATGTGGTCCGGTCCGATCCGATGCTCGGCGCCATGGAGCTCGTCGACGCCCTCGATCTCCAACAGGTTCGTGCCGATTCCGGAAATGTGGGCGCCCATCGCGACCAGCAGTCGGCAGAGTCCCTGCACGTGAGGCTCGGAAGCAGCGTTGCCGATCCGCGTTCGCCCACTCGCCACCACCGCGGCCATGACGGCGTTCTCGGTCGCCATGACGCTCGCTTCGTCGAGGAAGATGTCTCCGCCGCGGAACCCACCGTCGACTTCGAGCAGGTACTCGCGCTCACCCGCTTCGACCTTGGCCCCGAGAAGTTCGAGGGCATGCAAGTGCGTGTCGATCCGGCGTCGACCGATCCGGTCGCCACCCGGGCGCGGGAGCCGGGCGCGGCCGGTCCGATGCAGCAACCCAGGTGCGAGCAGAAAGGAGCCACGAATCGTGCGACCGAGCTCGAGGCTCGGCTCGTGGCCCTCGAGACCCCCGCCGTCGAGCCGGAGTGAGCCGTCGGCTCCTTCCTGTGCAGGCACCCCGAGGTGTTCCAGAATCTCGAGCAGCGTGGCGACGTCGCTGATGCGCGGCACGTTCGAAAGGGTCGTCGGCGCGGCCGCCAGAAGGGTGGCGGCGAGGGCGGGCAGGGCCTCGTTCTTGTTGCCGGACGCGCGGACCGAACCCGAAATGGGCTGTCCCCCCTCGACGACGAAAGAGTCCTCGGGAAGAGCCGATTCCATCGAACCAATCTAGCGAATGCAGGAGCCTGGCTCGCGCCTGGATGCCGCGAGGATCCGATCGGGCGTATGCCGGACGCCGTGCGGGAGGTGTCTTCCGCGAAATGGCTCGCGCGCATGCAGGGGGTGGCTCCAGCGCAGAGGCGAGATCCCCCGAGGAAGCCACCCCGATCGCAGCGCGAGCCATTTCGCGGAGGACGCCCCCAGCCGGATGCTCGCGGACCTGCCGCGCTCACTGTTTTGGGGGTGGGGGGCTAGAGCAGTTCGTCCATGCGTCCGGGGCTGAAGCCTCGGATCAGCTCGCCGCCCATCTCGACGACCGGGATCGAGGTCCGCCCCGTCTTCTCGATCAGCTCCCGGCGGTGCTCGGGGCGCGCCTCGATGTCCTTGTTCGTGTAGGCGACATCGCGCTCGTCGAGCCAGGACATCGTCTTGCGGCACCAGCCGCACCACGGGGCGGTGTAGACCACGACCTCACCGGTCCGGCGGGGCGCCGGGAGGAGCGCCTCCGAGCGCACTCGTCTCATCGGCGGAGCCGCGGCTCGGCTCCGATTGAGGGTGGGTGCGGAGCTCCCCGACATCGAGATCCTGCGCGCGTTGCCTCGGAGCGCCGGCGGGACGCGCTCGAGGTCGTCGACGAATCGGACGTTTCCGGTCGCGTCGGAGTAGCGCCAGTAGTCCGAGGCCCCGGCCGGCGCGGCCAGGATCCACACCAGCACGATCCAGGTGCCGAGAAGAGTCCGTCCCATGAAGGCCGGATCGGCAGCCCCGGCCCCACAGTTGACCCCCGAGGATGCGCAGACTCGACGCAGCTCTCGCTGAGGTCAGGCGTCTCGAAACTTGGGCTCGCGCTTTTGGAGGAACGCTCGGATGCCCTCTCGGAAATCCGCGGTCTGCGCGCATAGGACCTGATTCCGGTCTTCCATCGCCACGACCGATTCGATCGAGTTCATGTCGAGGCTCGCGTTGAGCGCTTCCTTCGAAAGGCGGAGTCCGACCGGTGTCGTCCGCAAGAGGTCGGCCACCCAGGTGCGGGCCTCGTTTTCGAGTTGATCGTCGGGAACGACGCTCGAAACGAGACCGATCTCGCGGGCGCGTTCGGCCTCGAGGAACCGGCCCGTGAGGATCAGCTCGGCCGCCACCGCCGCCCCTGCCAGCCGCGGCAAGAGGTAGCTCACGCCCACATCGCAGCCGGAGAGCCCGATCTTGATGAACGCGGCGTTCATTCGGGTCGACTCCCCTGCGATGCGCAGATCCGAGGCGAGTGCGAGCATGAACCCGCCTCCGCATGCGGCGCCGTGGACGCAAGCCACGAAGACCTGGTCGAGGCGTCGCATCTTGATCGCGAGCTCGGCGATGTGGCGCTGTCCGCGCAGGGAGTTCGACACCGACCGCTCCTCGCCGGTGTCGCCGGCCTGCTTGAGGTCGAGTCCCGCGCAGAACGCTCGCCCCGCACCGCGGAGGACGACCACGCGGGTCTCGTGGTCCTTGGCGAGGTCGTCGTACAGCGCGTGCAGCTCGTCGACGAGCGTGGCGTTGAGCGCGTTCAGCGCGTCCGGTCGATTGAGCGTGCACCAGAGCACTCCGTCTTCGCGTTCGAGTTCGAGAGTTTCGTATTCCATGGGTCCTCCGGTTCGAGTCCCGCCGATTTCGAGTTCGGGATCGGCGATCGCCGATGGTACCGTGCGGATCGAGGCCGAGCCGAGCCGACGGAGCGGAGGCGAGCCGAAGGGAGGGCGGGCCTTGTCGGGCACTGCGGCGTTGCGGCGAATTCTCGGGGTCACGGCGCTGCTGATCGGCGTCGATTTCCTCGACGAGTTGGCATCGGGGATTCCGTTCGTCGCGGCGCCCGAGATCAAGAGCGACTTCGGCGTCTCCTACGGACAGGCGGCCGGTTGGTTGCTCACTGCGATGGGCGCGCTCGGCATCGTGCTCGAGCCGCCGCTGTTCCTGCTCGCAGATCGGCATCCCAGGCGCTGGTTCGTGTGTGGCGGGCTGGCGGTGCTCGGGGGCTCGTGCTTGCTCGCGTCTATCGCGCCGAGCTACGGCGTCCTCGTGGTGGCCCTGCTGATCTTTGGGCCTGCCAGCGGCTGCGGAGTGACGCTCTCGCAGGCCACGTTGATGGACGCGCACCCCGAGGATCGCGAGCGGGTGATGGTCCGCTGGACGCTCTCGGGAGAACTCGGCGATCTTCTGGCCCCGGCGTTTTTCACGCTCATGGTGTGGTGGGGCGCCGGGTGGCGTGGCGCCTTCGCAGCGGTCGGGGGTGTCCTCGTGCTCTACGCGGCGGTCCTCTGGCGCCGCAGCTTCCCCGAGCCGCCGGCTGGAACGGCGGAGCCCGATCCGGAGATGCGCCCCGCGCTTTGGGCGCCGCTTCGAATCGGGTTGAAGCGTCCTCGGCTGCTGCTCTGGGCAGGGGCGACGATTCTCTGCAGCCTGATGGACGAGATCCTCGTGGCATTCGGCTCGCTCTATCTGCGAGACGAGGTCGGGTTCGATCTGGAGACGCGGGCGGCCGTGCTCACCGCGCTGATGCTGGGCGGGGTGCTCGGTCTGGTGTCGCTCGAACGGCTCCTGCCGCGCTTCGAGCCGCGCGCACTCCTCGCGTTCGCAGGGGTCGGGTCCCTGTTTGCGTTCGGCGCTTGGCTCTGCGCGTTGAACCCGTGGGCGAGCGGCGCGTGCTTCTTCTTCACGGGCTTTTTCACCGCTGCGCACTATCCGCTCGCCCAGGCTCAGGCGTATCGCGCCCTGCCCGAGGGCTCGGGCAGTCTGAACGCACTGTTGACCGTGGGAGGGGCGGCGCTCCTGCCGGTGCCGATCCTGGTGGGTGTGGTCGCGGATCAGGTGGGCCTGTTCCCCGCGCTCGCGCTGCTCGCGGTGCAGCCACTCGGCGTGGTCGGGGCGGCGCTGCTCGCCCGGCGAATGGCGGGGTAGCATCCGGTTCATGCCGCGTCCCCCGAAAAGCTCCTCTGCCGTGGCTGCCGTCGGCAGTTCCGTGTTCTCCCCGGTGGCCGATCGTCTGGCCCGACACGAGGGTCCGGTGTTTCCGCTCCACGTGGGGGACACCTGGATGGAACCCCTCGCCGCGGCGCGCATGGAAGCGCTGCACGTCGCCGAGCATCCGGGGATGCACCGCTACTGTGCGACCGCCGGGATTCCGGAGCTCCGCGACGCTCTGCTCGCGAAGCTGCGCGAGCGCAATCGACTCGACATCGCGGGGGAAGGTCTTGTCGTGACCGGAGGCGCGACGGCGGGGCTGGCTGCGTGCGTCAGCGCGATCGCGGACCCGGGAGAGGAGGTGCTCATCCTTGCCCCGTTCTGGCCGCTGATCCGCGGAATCGTCCGCGCCCAGCGTGCATTGCCGGTCGAAGTGCCGTTCTACGACCGGGTGGCTTCGGCCGACGAGGCGGTGGCGGCGATCGCGGAGCGGATCTCGGAGAGAACCGTCGCGCTCTACGTTTCGACGCCCTCGAATCCGACCGGCAGGGTGCTGGCCGCAGCGTGGCTCGAAGCGATCGCCGAGCTCGCCCGCCGTCACGATCTATGGCTGTTGTCCGACGAGGTCTACGAGGATTACGTGTACCGGGGGGAGCACGTGTCGGTCGGGCGCTATGCCCCCGAGCGGACGCTCTCGGTGTTCTCGTTCTCGAAGAGCCACGGAATGGCAGGAAACCGCGTGGGCTACGTCGCCGGCCCGTCCGAGATCGTGCAAGAGGTGCACAAGGTCTCGATGCACACGGCCTATCACGCGCCCACGGCGGCCCAGCTCGGCGCGGAAGTCGCATTGCGCGAGGGAGACGACTGGGTGGCCGCCGCGCGAAAGAGTCACCAGGGGGCCGCAGAGGAGACGGCCCGATGGCTCGGTCTCGCACCGCCGGAAGGTTCGATGTTCCACTTCGTCGACGTTGCGGACCGTCTCGACGAGCGGGGAATGCTCGGATTTCTCGAAGACTGCGTCGACGAGGGAGTGACGGTGGCCCCCGGTTCTTCGTGCGGAGAGGCCTACGCGGACTGGGTGCGGCTCACGTATACGTGCGTGCCGCCGGACGCTGCAGCCGAGGGCGCGCGCCGGTTGGCGCGCGTCCTCGGCCGCGCTTGATCCGTCGTTCCGGCAGAGCGGCTATTCCGCGCGCTTTACCGAATCGAGTGTGACCGCTTCGAGCGGGACGTCCCCTTGGCCGCTCTTTTGGCCGGTCGGGACCTTGCCGATCGCGTCGACGACATCCATCCCCTCGACGACACGCCCGAACACCGCGTAGCCGAAATCTCGGCCTCCGTGGTTCAGGAAGTCGTTGTCCTTCAGGTTGATGAAGAACTGCCCGGTGGCGCTGTCGACGACCGCAGTGCGCGCCATTGCCAGCGTGCCCCGGTCGTTCTTGAGCCCGTTGTCGGCCTCGTTCTTGATCTGATCCCGCGTCTTCTTCTGCTCCATGTTCGCGTTGAAGCCGCCGCCCTGAATCATGAACCCGTCGATCACGCGGTGAAAGATGGTCCCGTCGAAGAACCCGTCATCCGCATAGGTGAGGAAGTTCTCCACAGTGATCGGAGCCTTGTCGGCGTCCAGTTCGACCTTGATCGTGCCTTTTGATGTCTCGATGACGACCATCGTCTGGCCCCCCTTTGCATGGGCGGAGCTGGCGCCCGTCTGGGCCCCCTCATCCGCCGCGGAGCAGGCTGCCGCCGCCAGCAGCACACCTGCCACAGTCGTCCAGCCCAGAAATTTCTTTGCCATGTTCACCCCCCTGTCTCGAAATTCCCCGCAGGGAATGTCGAAATGCTTCGCTATCCTAGGAACGCGGTTGGGAACTGGCCACACGAAGTCCTCTTGCGCCGGCGAGAGCAGCGAGCCAGGGCCCCCATTCGCTATAAGGCCGCCGTCGGCCGATGTTGCGTCACCCGTGGCGCCCGTTTCGGAACTCACCCCGAACTCTCTCCGCAGGCTCGAGACCTAGAGCCCGCTGAATCAGAAAGGAGCCCCCCGCCATGAGCAAGCGCGTCAAGGAGATCCTCTCCTGGTATTCCAGCGAGAACGCTGGGACCCTGAACAATATGGCCCGGATGATGAATCACGGGCGCCTGGGGGGGACGGGCAAGTTCGTCATCCTGCCGGTCGATCAAGGCTTCGAGCACGGTCCGGCGCGCAGCTTCGCGCCCAATCCGGCCGGCTACGACCCTCGCTATCACTTCGAGCTTGCGATCGAAGCCGGGTGCAACGCGTACGCGGCGCCCCTCGGCTTCCTCGAGGCCGGTGCTGCTGAATTCGCCGGCGACGTGCCGACGATTCTCAAGCTGAACAACTCCGATTCGCTCTACGGCGGTAGCGATCCCGCGCCGGCGGTCACGGGCAGTGTCGAAGACGCGCTCCGACTCGGCTGCGCAGCGATCGGGTTCACGATCTACCCCGCGTCGTCCGAACGCAACGAGATGTACGAGCAGCTCCGCGAGCTGACCCTCGAGGCAAAGTCCGCAGGGCTTGCCGTCGTGGTGTGGTCGTACCCGCGCGGCTCCGGGATTTCGAAGGAAGGCGAGACGGCCGTCGACGTGATCGCGTATGCGGCGCAGATCGCGGCCCAGCTCGGTGCCCACTTCATCAAGGTGAAGCCGCCCGCCGAGCACATCGAACAGGATGCGGCGCGCAAAGTCTACGAGAAGGAAGGCATCCCGATCGCGACGCTCGCCGACCGAGTTCGCCACGTCGTCCAGAGCGCCTTCAACGGTCGCCGTGTGGTGATCTTCTCGGGCGGTGCGACGCAGGGGAAAGAAGGCCTGATCGAGGAGATCAAGGGGATCGCCGACGGCGGCGGTTTCGGATCGATCATCGGGCGGAATTCGTTCCAGCGTCAGAAGGGCGAGGCGATTCAGCTGCTGCACGACGTGATGGACGTGTACGCCAGCGTCTGATCCGCCTTCGCGATCGCGCGAAGTCTGTGAGTCGAATGCGGCCGCTCCTCTCCGGGGCGGCCGCTTTCCGTTTGGGGCATGTGGACGCAGCGTCGGCGGACACGGGGGGGCTTCCGTGAAATGGCTCGCGCGCATGGCTTTGGCAGCCACCGCCCGGATCTTTCCGCGCGCTGCGCTTTATTTTCACTACAGCCCCCCCGCGCCCGCCTTGCGGTGTCTCCGGCGTCTCGGAATGAAGCCTCCGCGTCCCTGCATCCTGCGAACGCGCGCGCAGCGGATTCCGGGATTGGTGCAGGGCAAATAGAGCGGAGGCCGCGAACCAAAATTCACAGAGCCCACCCGCACGAGCGGCCGAGCCATTGCCCGGAACCAATCGCGGAAGCCGCCGCCACGACTCCCGCTCTTTGGTGGGGGGTAGGCTACTTGGACCGCATGCGGAGCAGCCGCAGGCCGCGGTTTCCTTCGACGTCTTCCGGGTCGTTGTGGACCGCGATGCGGTAGTGCTTTTCTGCGCGTTCGGTGTCGCCGGACGCCTCAGCGAGCTGCCCGAGAATGCTGTGCGCGCGAGCGCTCGAACTGGAGAGCTGGAGAGTTCGCTGGGCGCAGCCCTGTGCTTTGGCCGCCGCGAGTGTCCGCTCTTCTTCGCCCCTGGCCAGTCGGAACTCCGCCCAGGCTTCGAACATCTTGTACTCGGGCTGCTCCGGCATCCCCTGTGCGGCGCGGCGGAATCCCTTGAGCGCCCCCGGCAGCATGTTCTCGCGAAGCATCCGGAGCGCCTGATTGAAGTTGTTCTCCGCACCGATGCGCGATTCTTGTTCCGAGTGTCGCACCTGCTTGACCTGGCCGATCCGGGTCCGCAGGCGGGCGAGAGGGTCGGCCTGCGAGGACGGTCGCCCGGGGCTACCGGCAACAGCGGCCGGAGCGACGGCCACCTGGGTCGTCGCAGCAGGAGACGGTTCGACCGGTACGAGCCTCGGGCTCGTCTCGGCTTCCGGTGGGACGGGGGAGCGGCGCTTTGGTGCGGAAGCGGGCCGCGCGAACGGTGCCGTGCAGAACTCGACGCTGCCGCTGAGCGTGAGTGCGGCGAGCAGCTGAGCGGCCTGGTCGGACTCGAGTGTCCCGGGGTGGAGCAGGGCTGACGTCGTGTGGTCCCCATCGAGTGCAGAGAGCCACTTCTGCTCCACGCCCGCGAGCTGAAAGAGGGGTGCAAGCTCGGAAACCGGCCGTCGCAGCACCGGGGCATCGGTGGCGTGCGACTTCAGCACCGCGGTCACGCGCTTGCGGTCATAGTGAGCTCGGACGCCGGCGTAGATCAGGCTCTCGACAGGAGGGCACTGGAAGATGGCGAGTTCGTCGGGCTCCTCGAGAGACTCATGGATCTCGTAGGCGAAGGATTCCCATTGGAAGCAGGCCACGATCTTCTCGCGCACCTGAAGTGAGAGCGCGTCGTAGACCTGCGCGGCGGTGAGCACGCCGAGTTCTACGAGGACTTCGCCCATGCGCACCGACTCGTGGTTGATCACCGCCTCGGTCATCCGCTGCACGACGAGTGCATACTGTTCTTCGCTGATCGTCCCGTGCCGGAGTAGCAGGCGTCCGAGGGTCTCCTGGATCGCGCCGCCCTCCGCGAAGATCGGGGCGCCCTCGTGGAGGTGGATGGTGGTGATGACCCCATCGACGCGTACTTCGAGGCTGACGCAGGCACGGATGTCGCGGAGGTGCGTCAGGAGTTCTGCGAGGGAAACGCCGACGGCCGGATCGGTACCGTCCGTGAAGTCGAGAGCTTGCAGTCGTTCGTGGATCACGACCGCGAGCTTCCCGGGATCGACCGGTCGCTCGACGACTGCGTCCGGACGCAGGTTTGCGGGGAGCGCGGCGCCGATGCCCTCGGCCTGATGCGTGCCATCAGCCAGCACGAGAATCGGCGCGTACGGGACGGCCTTGGTGGCCGCGCACAGCGCGACGGGGTCGTGTTCTCCGATCGGGAGCATCAACACCACGACGTCGGCCCCCGGGCCGCGCAGGATGTCGAGGCCCTCGCGGACCGAGTGCGTGACCGAGACCCCGAAGCCGCGGTCGACGAGCTCGTCGCGCAGGCCGGGCTCTCCCGTTCGCTCTCCATCTTCGATCAGGAGGAGCCGTGTACCGCTCTGGCCTTCACTCATGCTCCCTACTGATCGGCTTGCGAGGCCCATCCCTGAATGGGGACGAGGCCCTAGGGCGGATCCCCTGCCTGCGCGCGGGCGCGCGGATTTCACCTCAGTAGGCCACGGGAGGCCTCTTGTGGCAGGTTCGGGCGATGTCGGAACGGCAGGTGCGTCGAATCGCCCCGGCGCCTCTCCAGGGCCCAGAAGTGACCTCGTGAGGCATCGGGCCCTCGGAATCGTGGCCGGGCTCTGGCTCGCCTGCACCTCGAGCTCGCCGTTCACGAACCCGCCGGCCTCGATCGCCGTCGACGAGCCGTGCCGCTTCATGGGCACCTTCCACAAGGAGTCGCGTGTCCGACTCGAGGAGCTGCGGATGTGCCACGCGATCTCCGAAGCCGAGTGGGCCTGCATGGCGCGGGAGCTGAAGGCACTCGATCGGGCGTTCACCGCGGAGTGCCGGGATCGAAGAGTTCGCTACCGCGAGATCGCTGCCGATCAGCGCGACCGCTACGTCGGTTGTCTGCCCGAACTCGCCGCGGGGGTGGCGAACTGCGCCGTGCTCTCGGACGAGTCGCTCTGCCTCGCCGAAGCTTGCGGGTAGGTGACTCGCGCTATTTCCAGCGCGAGAGGAACTCCTCGGTCGTGTTCACCCGGGGATAGTCGCCTTCGGGAATCGGCCTCTCGAGGAACTCGCAGAGCGGTTCCCAACCGTCGCGGGCCTCGAACACGAGGAGTCGTTCCGCAGGGATCGTCGCTCTGACGTCGGCCTCGTTCGCACGGAAGACCGAAATGCAGTGCTCGCGATCGTCGAGGCGTCCGTCGAAGATCTTCTGCCAGATGATCTGGTGTGCCCACTCTGCCCGCCCGCGCTCGCCGTCGTCGTCGGATTCGAGTCCGGCGCTGCTGAAACGGTAGATGGTGTTGCACACGCTCTCGTACCAGCGGTCCGGGTCGCGTGTGCTGAGTACGACCTTCGACTCGGGATTGCGCTCGGCGAGGGTCTTCCAGTGGGCGGAAGCCGGCCAATCCACCGCACTCCGATATCCGGTGAAGAGTGCGTCCCAGTCGATGTCGTCGCCGCGGCTTGCCGCCAGCCATTCGGCGGCATGTTCGGGATGTCCCATCAGTTCCATCATGTGGTAGCAGCCCGAGAAGCCGAGCTTTTCGAGCGCGAACTTCAGGGAGAGTGTTCCGGTACGGCCGAATCCGGCTCCGACGACTTCGAGGCTCATGTGTTTTGTTTCCTCTTGCTGCAAACCCCGAGCGCTCGGAGCTGCCGAGTGGCTTGTGGGGCCCATCCGCGGTTCGCCATCGGGCTCGCGGGGCTCGGATGCAGGACTTCCCCGACGCGTACGGAGTCATTTCCGGAAAGGACCTTGTGGGCCCGGTCGCGCGCGAATCGACCGACGCCGACGACGATCTCGGGCTCGAGCAATTCGATCGTGCGAAGCAGGAGCCGGTCGCAGGCCTCGAACAGCGGCGTGCGCTCGCTCGGGGCGAGCTTGTCCGGAGTCCGATTCCGGCCACTCTCTTCCATGAAGACGAGAGGGCAGTAGTTGCTGACGAAGCCGACGTCGAAGAATCGCTCCGGCTCTCCCCAGTGGGTCGCGATGGCGCCCCAGAGCCGCGCGCCGCTCACCTCGCTGCGCTCACAGGCGAAGCCGAGAACAGGACGCTTGGGGTGCTCGTTTGCCGGTCGGACCACGCGGCCGTCGATCTGCATCCAGTCCCGGACGTAGTGGACCTCGCCGAAGGGGATTCCGGTCTGCACCATTCCCCATGGGCCCGGGTTCATTCCAAGGAACACCACGCGCTTCGGCGCGTTTCCGAAGCGACGCACGTAGCGTCGGTGCGGGATGCTCGCGTGGACCAACGGGTTGTAGACATGGGTCACCGCGCCCCCGAAACGCATGCCTTCGAGTTCGCTGCAGAGGCGCCGCTCGGCTGCGATGAGTCGGTCTGCGAGGCTCACTCCGAGTCCCTGCGCGCGGCCCGGGCGAAACTTTCCTCGGGCGAAAGGACGAGACGGTGACGCGCCCAGACGGCGAACCAGACGAGACCGAGCGCATACCAGACCGCGGCGCCGATCACGACGCGCTGATAGATCGGATCCACGACGAACAGCGCGACGAGCGTGGCGGCGGCGATCACCCCCGCGACCCAGGCTCCCAGGTTTCCGAGTGGGCTCCGGTAGGGGCGCTCGAGATCGGGCAGTCTCCGCCGGAGCAGCACGAAGGAGGCCATCTGCAGTCCGTACGAGATCACCGCTCCGAACACCGCCATGTTCAACAGGACCGCGCCGACGGGATGATCGGAACCGAGCAGATGGATCGTCAGCGCGACGGCATAGCCGATCCCCGCGCCCGCGATGAGTGCGACGTGCGGCGTCTGGAACCGAGGGTGGGTCACGGAGAGCCAGCGAGGGAAATAGCCGGCGCGGGAGAGTGAGAAGATCTGGCGGCCGTAGGCGAACAGGATGCTGTGAAAACTGGCGATCAGCCCTGCCACCGCGACGAGAGCGAGGGCGCGGGTGCCGAGACCGGTACCGAACACCGTCCGGAGTCCGTCGAAGAGAGGTTCTTCGGAAGCGCCCAGCGCTTCGGCCCCCGGCGCGATCCCGGCGTTCAAGAACAACGTGCCGAACGCCGTCACGACGAGAGTCGCGAGGGCGAGCAGGATACCGCGCGGCATGTCGCGCTGCGGATCGTGTGCTTCTTCGGCGGCTAGTGGAAGCTCTTCGATCGCCAGGTAGAACCAGATGGCGAACGGGAGTGCCGCGAAAATTCCGGCCACCCCTTTCGGCAGCCATACACCGTCCGGTGCCAATGCCCAGCGGTGGAGGTCGAAGTGGGGGAGGGCGCCGACGAAGAAGACGAGCAGGATCGCCAATGCCAGCAGCGTGACTGCGATTGTCACGCGGAAGGATGTTTCGACCCCAACGACGTTGAGGCCCACGAACACAGCATACGCCAGAGCCCACCAGAGCGGCGCCCAGGAGTCCGGGGTACCGAAAATTGCTCCGAGATAGCCGCCGATGCCCACGACGATCACCGCTGGGGTGAGCACGTACTCCATGTTCTCCGCGAGCCCAGTGACGTAGGCGCCCCACGGTCCCATCGCGGATCTGGCGAACGAGTAGGCACCGCCGGCATGCGGCAACGCGGGGGACATCTCGGCGATCGAGAAGCAGAGTCCGATGTACATCACGGTGATGATCACGGTGGCAATCAGCAGGCCGCCGAATCCTCCGGCTGCGAGACCGAAGTTCCAGCCGAAGAAGTCGCCCGAGATCACGGCGCCCACCCCGAGCGCCCACAGTGAACCGACTCGCGCATGGCGGCGGAGCCCGCGCTGCGCAAAGTAGTGGGCTTCGACGTTCTCGTACTCGACGCTGCGCTCGGCCGGCTCGGGCATCGGGTCGGCATCCTACTGCAGCACGGGCGCTGGGTATACTGGCCTCAACGAGGAGGCGATGGTGGGAAGTGAGCTGCGTGCCGGGGTGGCGAGTGGAACACTCGATCCGCCGCTCGGTGTGCCGATGATGGGGTACTCCGCACGGCAAGGTGGAGCGGCGGGCACCCACGACCCGCTGCATGTGCGCGCCGTGTACCTCCGGGGCGACTCCGATCTCCTCTGGATCGAGTGTGAGGTCTGTCTGTTCGCCCCGCAGCAGGCGCGCGAGATTCGAGAGCGCGTCGCGGAGCGTACAGGCGTCCCGGTGGCGCGGATCATCGTCGGCAGCATTCATACGCACTCGGGCCCCGAAACCGGTTTCGGTGCGCTGCTGGCGGGTCGTGAGCCACCGGCGTTCGTTGCGGGCTTGCTCGACACCGTGATCGAGGTCGGCGTTCGGGCGTGCGCGACACCCCAGCCCGCGCGACTCGCAGTCGGCCGAGCCGAGGCGCGAATCGGTCGGAACCGCCGCCGTGCGGACGGTCCGCTGGATCCCGATGTGCTGGTGGTTCGGGTCGATCGCGCGGACGCGCGCGAACCACTCGCGATCCTCTACGTGCACGGCTGCCATCCCACGGCGCTCGGCCACGACAATCTGGACTACTCGGCCGACTGGCCGGCCGCGGCCGGAGCCTCGATTCGTTCGCGGTATCCGAGCGCGCTTCCGGTCTTCGCACTCGGGGCCCATGCCGACATCGATCCGCGCACCCGAGGGCTCCAAGACCTGGCGGTCGAAGGGCAGAGCGTGGGGGTGTCTCACGAGGAGACCGAAAAGCTCGGACGGGAGCTGGGCGACGCAGTGGCCGCGGAGGCTGCGCGCCTGGAGCCGGTCGCCGATTCGCGGATCGGCGCCGAGTCGATGTCGGTCCGGATTCCGACGCATCAGCCCTCCGAGAGCGGCCTCGCAGGCGCTCTCGAGGCGCTGGGCCTCCCGCCGGACGCACGCCCGAAGGTTTCGGAGCTGTTCGGTCTCGAGCAGGAGCGCACGCGGTCGTTCTCGCCGGACGAGCGTCGCGAGCGGATCGCCCGGGTCCGTCTCTATCTGCGCGACCGGACGGCCCACCGTTTCGCGTTCGCGAGGGAGCCCGAGGTCGAGGTGCAGGTGTTGCGGGTCGGCGACGCGCTGCTGCTCGCGCTTCCGCTCGAGCCGACCGTGGATGTTGGACTCGAGTGGAAACGCCGAGCGCCCACATCCCATGCCTCTGTGCTCGGCATCGCCAACGGCTGGATGCGCTACCTCCCTCACGCGAAGAACTTCGAGGAGCCGGACGCACACATGAAGTACGAGATCCTGCAGTCGACGCTCGTGCCAGACGCATCGACTCGCCTTCTGGACGCCGCCGAGACGCTTGCGCGGGAGCTGACGTGACCGAGCGGGTGGTTCGCGTATTGGCGGAGGGGGTTCCGGGCACCGAGGTCGAGGTGCAGGGGTGGCTCCGTACCGCGCGCCATGCCAAGGGTGTGACGTTTCTCGACGTGAACGACGGCTCGTCGCTGGCAGGACTCCAGGTAGTCGCCGACCCCGAGCTCCCGGGCTTCGAAGAGGTGGCGCGTCAACTCGGAACCGGCGATGCCGTACGGGTGCGCGGTGAGCTCGTCGATTCACCCGGCAAGGGTCAGCGGGTCGAGTTGCACGCCCGCGAACTCGAACGGGTTGGCGATACGGCCGACGACTATCCGCTCCAGAAGAAACGCCACAGCTTCGAGTTTCTCCGGACGATCGCCCATCTGCGGCCCCGGACGAACACGATAGGGGCTGTGCTGCGGGTGAGGAACGTCGCGGCCCGGGCGGTGCACGCATTCTTTCAGGAGCGCGGCTTCGTGTGGCTGCATGCCCCGATCATCACGCTCTCGGACGCCGAGGGAGCGGGCGAGATGTTTTCGATCAAGGGCAGCGAGGAATTCTTCGGAGCCGAAGCGCACCTGACCGTTTCGGGTCAGCTCGAAGCGGAGATCGGCGCGCTCGCCCTCTCGAACGTCTACTCGTTCGGTCCGACCTTTCGCGCGGAGAACTCCAACACCGCGCGGCACCTCGCAGAGTTCTGGATGGTCGAGCCGGAAATGGCGTTCTGTGACCTCGACGGGAACGCTGCGCTTGCCGAGGAGTTCTTGAAGGCGATCTTCGCGGCGATTCTGGCCGAGTGCGAAGACGACATGCGGTTCTTCGAGCAGCGCGTCGACGACAAGTGCCGTGAGACCCTCGAGCACGTCGTCGCGTCGCCGTTCGAGCGCCTCTCGTATGGCGAAGCCATCGAGATTCTCGAACGGAGCGGCGAGAGCTTCGAGTTTCCGGTGAAGTGGGGCCACGATCTCCAGACGGAGCACGAGCGCTACCTGACGGAGGTGCATGTCGGTCGGCCGGTGGTCGTCACGGATTGGCCGACGGATATCAAAGCCTTCTACATGCACCTGAACGACGACGAGCGCACCGTCGGCGCGATGGACGTGTTGGTCCCGCGGATCGGAGAGATCATCGGCGGGTCGCAGCGCGAGCACCGCCACGACGTGCTCTCGCGCCGCATCACGGAAGCGGGGCTCGAGGCCGAGCGGTACTGGTGGTACCTCGATCTGCGGCGCTTCGGGTCGGTGCCTCACGCAGGATTCGGTCTCGGGTTCGAGCGGCTGGTCCAGTTCGCGACCGGCATGGCGAACATCCGCGACGTGATCCCGTTCCCGCGCGTCCCGGGCAACGCGGAGTTCTGATCGCGTGCTACGCGCGCTGTCGGTCGTGACCCTCCTCGTGTTGTCGGGGCCGGTCTTTGCGGAGGAGACCCCCGCAGAGCGCGCCTACCGCGTTCACTTCGAGTCGGTCTTCGTGGACGGCCACAATGACGTGACGACGTTCCTCGTCGATCATCGGTTCGAACTCGCGATGGATGGCAGCGGCGCGGACAAGCAGGATCCGACGTTCTACTGGATTCCCGTCTTGAACTGGTTCCTGCCCGACCCGAGCCCGGACGTCTGGACCGACACGGATCTCGTGCGCCTCCGTGCCGGCGGTGTCGACGCTCAGTTCTTCTCGATCTTTGCGGACTCGTCCTACGCGGACGAGCCCGGAGCGTCGCGTGCCCGCGCTCAAGCGATGATCGACGCGGTCGTCGCGCAAGCCGCGGCGAATCCCGACCGCCTGGAACTCGCGCGAACTGTGGCGGACGTGCGTCGGATTTCCGCGTCGGGACGGATCGCCGCCCTCCTCGGAATCGAGGGGGGGCATGCGATCGAGAGTGATCTCGACGTGCTCCGCGACTTCGCGGCGCAGGGGGTCCGTTATCTCTCGCCGACCTGGAACAACGCCAACGACTGGGCGGACTCGAGCTATCAACACCCGCACGGGGGTCTCACGGAGTTCGGCCGCGAGGTGATCCGCGAGATGAATCGTCTCGGCGTCGTCGTCGACATCTCTCATGTTTCCGACGACACGCTGCGTGACGTGCTCGAAGTGAGTGAGTCGCCCGTCATGGCTTCGCACTCGTCCGCGCGGGCGCTGGTCGATCATCCGCGCAACCTGAGCGACGAACTCTTGCGGGCCGTTGCAGCTGGCGGCGGCGTGGTGATGGTCAACTTCCAGACCGGCTTCATCGATCCCGACAAGATCCCGCCATGGAAGTTCGTGTCGCACGTCGTTCGCAACTTCGGGATGGCCCCGACGCCGCTCGGCTTCGCACTCGATCACATCGAGCGCGTCGCGCGCGTGGCTGGGCACGATCACGTGGGGATCGGGTCGGACTTCGCGGGAGCGCCCCTGATGATGCCCGAAGGGCTCAAGGACGTGACCGGGTTCCCGCGGATCACGGCGGGGTTGCTGGATCGAGGGTGGTCCGAGAAGCACCTCGCGAGTCTGCTGGGGGGCAACATCTTGCGGGTGCTCGAGGCGAACGAACGCCCCACGGAGCCCCCGGCGGCGCCTTGAGCCACCTGCTCGTCTGCTAGAATTCGCGGCTTCCTGCAATCCCGAGAGGATCCATGCGCAACCCCCGCGAGTTTTCGAATCCGCGCTGCATCGGCGCGCCGAAGCCCCCGAACGACATCCCCCCGCGGCCCTCGCGGATGATCCACTTCTTCGATCCGAGCAACCCGCGGATGGCCGCGAAGGTGCCCGACATCGCCAAGAAGGTGGACATCCTGCTCGGGAACCTCGAAGACGCGATCGAACTCGACAACAAAGTCGCCGCGCGCGAAGGGTTCGTGAAGATCGCCCGGGACACCGACTTCGGCGACACCCAGCTCTGGTCGCGCGTGAACAGCCTCGACAGTCCGTGGTTCCTCGACGACATGCTCACGCTCATCGGCGAGGCCGGCGACAAGCTCGACGTCGTGATGATTCCGAAGGTCGAAGGCGACTGGGACATCCACTTCGTCGATCAGCTGCTCGCGCAGCTCGAGGCGAAGCACAAGCTGAAGAAGCCGATTCTGATCCACGCGATCCTCGAGACCGCCCTCGGCGTCGCGAACGTCCACCAGATCGTATCGGCGAGCCCGCGCATGCAGGGCCTCTCCCTCGGACCCGCCGATCTCGCGGCGTCGCGTCGCATGAAGACGACGCGCGTCGGCGGTGGCCACCCCGGCTATCTCGTCCGACAGGATCCGAATCCCGACGACGAGAATGCACCGCGTGCAGTCGCACAGCAGGACCTCTGGCACTATACGCTGGCCCGAATGGTCGACGCGTGTGCCGCGACGGGCTGCCTGCCGTTCTACGGGCCGTTCGGCGACATCGGTGACGACCTCGCGTGCGAGGACCAGTTCCGCAACGCATTTCTGATGGGCTGCGTCGGCGCCTGGTCGCTGCACCCGAAGCAGATCGACATCGCACGTCGCGTCTTCAGCCCGCCGCCCGACGAGGTGGCCTGGGCGCGGAAGGTGATCGACGAGATGGGTGACGGCTCCGGCACCGTCATGATCGACGGTAAGATGCAGGACGATGCGACCGTCAAGCAGTGCAAGGTCATGGTTGCGCTCGCAAAGCTGATCGCGAAGCGCGACGACGACATGCGCGAGGCGTACGGCTTCTCGAAGGACGAGCTCTAGGCGAAGCGAATCTCGAGACCGCAGGGTGGGTCGCGATCCAATGTCCGTATTCGAGTTCGTCCTGGTCTCGTTCGCGATCATCATGGGCCTCGGGGTCTCGGAGGTTCTCGCGGGATGGGCCGACCAGATCCGGGCGAGGCAACGACTGCGGCCGTTCTTCCTGCAGCTCGGATCGTCGGCGTTCGTCCTCTACCTGAGTCTTCAGTACCTCTGGATGCTGTGGCTCGGTCGGAACGTCGATTGGACGTTCCCGCTCTTCCTGGGGGTTGCGGGGCCGGGCCTGGCGCTCGCACTCGCGGCTCGGGTGAGCAAGGTCGACACCTCGATCGACGCGCCCCCGGTTCGTGAGCAGTACTTCGGGAACAGCCCGGCCGTGTACTCACTTCTGATGCTCTTCCCTGTCCTGATCCTGCTGATGTCGTTCCTTTCCGGACTTCGTGAAGTGGTTCCCGATCCCCCCGATCTCGTCGCGGTTTCGGCCGTCCGGCTGCTGATGTTGGCCGTCTACGTCTGCCTCGCGCTCTCCAAGAACGAGCGAGTGCATGCGCTCGGGTTGGTGGTCCTCTGGCTCGGGGCCGTCGGCTTCATGACGCGCCTGGGGCCCCGGCTGGCGGAAGGCGCCCCCTAGCCGCGGCGTCTAGACGCGCCGGAAGCGCGTGCCGCAGAGCGTCTCGGTGCGGCCGGCGGCGGAGCGGTCCGTCGCTTCCACCCACACGCCGGCGACGCCCTCGCCGCGGCCATCGGTGTCGGGGCCGATGCGGATGGTGCCCCCGCCGTCCGGCAGCTCGATCGTGTAGCTCGCCTCGCCATCCCACTCGGCGGGCGCCTCGAGCAGCTTCGACCAACGTTCGGCGAGTGCCGCAGGGTCGGCGGATTGCAACTCGACACCGGCGATGCGCCGGACGACCCCGGTGCGAGAGCGCTCCTCCCAGCCGGGCCCGGCCCAGCGCCACGAAGGTGCGGGGTCCATTGCGTCGATCGAGACGATCGCCGCCCCGACGTCGCGCGGGTGCAGGTGCAACGTCGCCGCGTCCGGCAGCTCCACCTCCCAGACGATGCGGATCCCGAGCTCGCCGACGTGCTCACGTGCCTTGCCGAGATCGTCGGTCTGAAAGATCACCATGTAGCCGCCGTCACCGTTTCGACGCTCGAGCTGGCGGCCCGCGGTGGTCCCCTCCTGCTTCGGGGAGACGACTTCGAGGTACGTGTCGCCGATCGGGAAGACGACGTTGTGGAGGCCGAACTCGCCGACCCCCGGGTCCCGATACGGCTCGCCGAGCCCGAAGGTGGCGGTGAGATCGGCGGCGACGGTTTCGAGATCCTGGGCGACGAGAGCGATCTGACGGAGGCGCATGGCGCGATGCTACCTGGCCTCGCGCCGATAGTGGTAGCCGTATCGCTCGCGAAACCCGGTGCGCGCGTAGAGCGCCAGGGCCGCGGGATTGTCGCGTTCGACCTGGAGATAGAGCTCTCTCGCGCCGCGCTCGGTGGCCCAGCGTGCGAGCGCGACGAGCAGGGCGGCGCCGGCTCCTTGTCCGCGTCGCTCCGGGACGGTCAGCATCGCGAAGATGCCGGCGCGGTTTCCATCGACGACGCCGAGCCCGCTGGCCACGGGTTCGTCAGCGAGTCGGGCCTGGGCGAAACCGGCGCGCGATCCGATTCGCTCGAGGAATCCATCGAACGTTCCGGGTCGCTCGGCGAACCGGCCCCGCTCGACGGAGATCGACCGCCAGTCGGCGGTCGGCGTGTCCGTTACGTGCGCCGAGAGCGCCTCCGAGCGGAACGGCTCCGCGGCCAAGGGTGCGGCAGAACACGTTTGGATCGAGACCGGAGCCTCGAAGGAATAGCCCCTTGCGGCGAGCGCCGAGTCCAGGCTCTCCGGGGTCGCGATCGGGCTCAGCTGATAGAGGGCGCCCACTCCGCGCGCGCGATACCAGCTCTCGGCGCGCGCGATTTTTTCTTCGAGCGTCTTCTGACCGACGTCTGCGAAGGGATACACGGAATTGCCGCGGCGGGTGAGCCCGTCGCTCCAGCGCAGCTGCCAGCCATCGAGCGACTCGACGAGCGCCGCAGGCCAGGCTCGATTCGCGCATCGTTCGATCTCTTCGATCTCTGTCCGGTCGGGCACAGCGGCTTCCATGGGAACGCCGCTATCGTAGGTCTTCGCCCAGGAGGCACCCCCCCACGATGAAGTTCGGCTACTTCGGAATCAACTTTGGACCCTGTGCAGTGCCCGAGGCTGCCGCTCGCGTGGCTCGTGCGCTCGAGGACGCGGGCTTCGAGTCGGCGTGGACGGGAGAGCATGTGGTGCTGCCCGATCCGCAGGCCCCGCCGTCGCCCGCACCGCCGCACACGCCGATGCTCGATCCGGCGGTCGCGCTCACTTGGGTGGCCGCCCAGACCGAGCGTCTGCGGCTCGGCACCGGGATCATCATCCTGCCGCAGCGCAACCCGGCGGTCCTCGCGAAGGAGATCGCAAGTCTCGACGTGCTCTCCGGCGGTCGCGCGATTCTCGGAATCGGCGCCGGCTACCTCGAGCCCGAGTTCGCAGCACTCGGCGTTCCGTTCGCACGCCGCGGCGCGCGTGCCGACGAATACATCGACGCGATGCGTGCGCTCTGGACCCAGGATTCTCCGGAATACTCCGGTGAGTTCGTCTCGTTCTCGGGGATCGACGCGCAGCCGCGGCCGGTGCAGGCGGGCGGGCCGCCGATCGTCGTGGGCGGGGCGAGCCCCGGCGCCTATCGGCGGGCGATCTCGCGCGGGAACGGCTGGTACGGCTTCGCTCTCGATCCGGCGAACACCGAGGCCAGCCTCGCGGGACTCGAGAAGGCCCGAAAGGAAGTGGAGCGTCCCGCGGAACTCGGCGAGCTGGAGATCAGCATCACGCCGCTTCCCGGGATCGATGCCGACGGTGTGAAACGGTACGCGGATCTCGGAGTGGATCGGCTGACTCTCTTGACCGTTCCTCGCACCGTCGACGACGTGCTCGCGTTCGTCGATCTGGCTGCGGCCAAGCTGCTTCCGGTGGGCTCGTGAAATCGGTTCCGAGCGGTGGGCTCGTGAGTTGGTTCCGAGTGGCGGGCTCGTGAGTTGGTTCCGAGTGGTGGGCTCGTGAGTTGGTTCCGAGTGGTGGGCTCGTGAGTTGGTTCCGAGTGGTGGGCTCGTGAGTCGGTTCCGAGCGGCGGGCTCGTGAGCGAGTTTCGGCTCGGGCTCGTGTTGCGGAACATGGGACCGCAATCGACCGCCGCGACCCTGGCGGCGGGGGCGCGCGCTGCCGAAGCCGCGGGTCTCGACGACGTCTGGGTCACCGATCATCTGGCGATCCCGCCGGACGATGCCGAGGGCTCGGGGGGGCGCTACCTCGATCCGCTCGCCACGCTGGCCTGGCTTGCCGGTTGCACCGAGCGGATCGGTCTCGGCACCGGCGTGCTCAATCTCCCGTACCGCTCGCCGCTTCCGACGGCCAAGGCCATTGCGACGGTGCAGGAGCTCTCGGGCGGCCGACTGCGTCTCGGCATCGGGGTCGGTTGGATGCGGCCCGAGTTCCGCGCGCTCGGTGTCGACCGGGGCCGGCGCGGCGCGCTGACCGACGAGATGCTCGCGTTTCTCGGCGAGTGTTTCGCGGCCGATGAGGTGACGGCGAACGGGCAGACGTTCCTCTTCAAGCCGCGGCCCGCGCGCCCGCCGATCTTCGTCGGGGGCGCCCCGCCGCACGCGCTCGCCCGGGCCGCTCGCCATGGGGACGGCTGGATGCCGATGGGCGGCGACCCGGAGGCGCTGAAGGCACCGATCGCTGAGCTGCGCAGCCGCTTTGCCGATGCGGGCCGCGCGGACCCCGAGGTCGTTTGTATGACCGGGCTCCCGCTGGGCGACGTGACGGCGAGCGCCGGCCAACTGGCCGCGTTTCGTGACGCGGGCGTGACTCGCGTGGCGGCCGGGGGCCGCTACGACGACGCGGATGGTTTCGCCCGTCTGGTCGACGGGATGTCGGAGGCCCGGGAGCGGCTCTAGGAGGTTGACCCTCCTGGTCGGCCTCAGCGTTCTTCGTAGAGTTCGGCTTCGACCTCGTCATCGGAGAGTCGAGTTCGGCGCACGGGTTCGCCGGTCAAGTCGGAGACCGCAGCGACGACTCGATCGAGGCCAGACCGGCCGGAATCGTCGGCGGGCATCAAGAACCAAAGCACGAGGTAGAGGGCGATCCCGATGCCAGAGAACATGGGAAGCGCGGAGAGCGCGAAACCGGTTCGGACGGCCGTGACCGGCATGTCGAACTGGCGGGCGATCCCGGCGCAGACGCCGGCGATCTTGCGGCCCTCGGGATCGCGTTTCCACTCGGTCAGGCTGAGTGCTCGATCCTGTCGGATTTTCGGATTCATCAAGATTCCCTCCGGGCGCTCGGGTCCAGCCGTTGATACGCGCTGGGGGCGAGAACGGTTCATCCGTCCCCTCGCCCGCGGGGATTCGACGATCTTGGGAGGCTCGGCGTGAGCGCGCGCGAGCCGCTCGATGCGGCGACTCGAGCGCGCGGACGCAGACTCGCGATCTTGAGCCATCCGGCCGGGATGACCCATCGGACGGTCTTCACCGAGTGGATCCCCACACTCGCGCTCGTCCAGTTGGGAGCCTCGGAAACCATCATCGGGATTCAGGCGGCGCTCGAGCCGTTCGGCCAGATGCTCCAACTGGGGGCGCTCCGGCTGGTGGGTCGGTTCTCCAAGCGTTCGATTCTGGTCGCGGGCCAGTGCCTCGCGGTGCTCGGCGGCGTGCCGCTGCTCTTCTTCGGTGAGCTGGAGGCGCTGGGCCAAACGCTCGCGGTCGGCGTCGTGCTCGCGAGCCTCGCGGTCTCCACGCTCGGGATCGTGGTCGCCTCGACCGTGTGGTTCCCGCTGTTGCGGGGTTATGTGGATGCGGATCGGATCGGCCGGTTCTTCGGCCAGATCCGTTCGGTCTGGCACGTCGCGCTCATCGCGTTTTTCCTCGGAGCGTCGTGGTGGCTCGAGGCGCACCCCGGGGCGCTGGCCCCGCTCTTCGCGATCGGCCTCGCGTGCGGAGCGCTCCGGATCGTGATGGTGGCGCGGCTCCCAGAACGCAGCGAACGGACCGGTGAGCCGATTCGCATGCGCGAAGCGCTCGCCCTGCTGCGTTCGAACCACGCGCTGCGCCGCTATCTCGCGGGAATCTCGCTGCAGGGAGCGCTCCGCAGCGCGACGATGCCGTTCGTGATCGTCATGATGCGCCGGGTCGTCGGGCTGTCGGACGCCGAGGTACTGATCACCACGGTCGCGGCGTACGCGGGCGGGCTCGCTTCGCTCTACCTGTGGGGTCGGGTGGTCGACGAGGTGGGCCCGGCGCGTGTCTTCCGTTGGACGACGATCGGGTTGGCGCTGAGTTTCCTTGCGCTGCTCGGTGTGCGAGAGCCGGGCCCGCTCGCACTTGTGGCGCTCTCCGCGATTTTCTTCGCGCGCTCCGCACTCTCTGCCGGCTTCGGCGTGGCGGACACCCGAGTCCTCTTCGAGCTCGCGCCGGCCGAGGCCCCGGTTCGACTCCTCACCATTTCTGCTGCGGTGGTGTCGGGGGTGCGCGGGAGCGCTCCGCTGCTCGTGGGGGCGTTGCTCGAGGGGTTCCTCGCGCAGGGGACAGAGCCGCTGGCGGCCTACCGGTTCCTCTTCGTGGTGGCGGCGGTTTGCCAGCTGCTGGTGTTCTTGCCGCTGCGGAGCTTTGGGCTCGCCCGCCCGTGATAGGCTTGTTCCGAGGAGGATCTCGATGGACGTGAAGCTTGGCGGTGATTCGGAGGGCCCGCTTTCCGGGCTTCGGGTCGTGGATTGTTCGACGGTGGTCTCGGGTCCGCTCTGCGGCCAGATCCTCGGCGATCTCGGGGCCGACGTGGTGAAGATCGAGTCGCCCCAGGGCGACACGACGCGGCGGCTCGGGCCGCCCTTCGTGGGGGGGCTCACGCCGCTGTACGCGCACTGCAATCGGAACAAGGAGTCGATCACCCTCGACCTGAAACGGCCCGAGGCGGTGGACGTCGCACTGCGGCTCGCACGCGATGCCGATGTCTTCCTCGAGAACTGGCGGCCGGAGGTCGCGGCTCGTCTGGGCCTCGGCTACGAGACGCTCTCGGCCGCGAACCCCGGCCTCGTCTATGTCTCGATCAACGGCTTCGGGCCCGAAGGGCCGTACGCCGGGCAGCCCGCGTACGACATGCTCATTCAAGCGCTCACCGGCCTCGCTCCCGAACTCGGGACCCCCGAAGAGCCCAAGCTCGTCCGCAACCTGATGGCCGATAAAACCAGTGCGCTCTCGGCGGCGTACGCGACGCTCGCGGCGCTGTTCGCGCGGGAGCGGCATCCCGACAGTCGTGGGCAGCACGTGACCGTGCCGATGCTCGACGCGTACGCGGCGTTCAGTCTGGTGGACTCGCTGAACTATCACACTTTTCCGCCCGTCGGAGAGCTGCCGCCCGACGTGATCTCGCATCAGATCTACCGGGCCTGGAAGACGCGCGACGGCCACGTCGCCGCGGTGGTGATCGAGGACCGCCAGTTTCATGCGCTGTGCCGGGCGCTCGATCGTGAGGACCTGATCGACGATCCCCGGTGTGCAAACCTGATCACGCGTATCCAACACGCCGGGGAGATCTTTCCGCTCCTGGGCGAGGAGATGGCGAAGTGGACGACGGCCGAACTGCTGGAGCGTGCGCGCAAGTTCGAAGCGCCGGTGGCCCGGGTGAACGATGTCGAGAGCTTTCTCGCCGACCCGCAGGTCGCGCACAATGAGACGGTGTTCGAGACCGAAGACCCGGAAGCGGGCACGGTGCGTTTGCTGCAGAACCCGATTCGCTACACAGCGACCCCGACGAGCATGCGCCGCCGGCCGCCGAAGCTCGGCGAGAACACCGAGGCGGTGCTGCGGCAGCTCGGCTATGGAGACATCGAGATCAAGGCGCTCCGGGAGGGTGGCGCGCTCGGGGCCTGAGCCCGCGCGGTGAGAGCCCGAGTGGGATCAACGCTTGCGCGGTTCGCGGATGAGACCTTCCTGCGCCACGCTCGCAACCCGGACGCCATCGCGCGTGTACATCGATCCGAACACGAGGCCGCGCGCCGCATGCGCGGCGGGCGACTCGCTCGCGTAGAGCATCCAGTCCCCGAGCCGCACCGGCCGATGAAGCCAGAGCGAGTGGTCGAGGCTCGCGGCGATTCGCTTGCCCCAGCGTAGGCCGTGGGGGCGAGCGGCGGTGTTGATCAAGGTGCGATCGCTCGAATACACGAGCACCGCGGCGTGGAGCAGCGGGTCGTCCGGGAGCTCGCCGCGCGGACGAAACCAGTTCTGTTGGTACGCCGGTTGCGGCGTCCCGTCCGCACTCTCCGGGAGACACACGCGGAACTCGACCGGTCCGTTGCCGCGCCGGGCCCCCGGCTCCCCGAGAATCTCGGCGCGCACGTCCTCCCAGTCGCGGAGGGTCTCGGGCGGCGCAGTCTCGGGCATCGGATCCTGATGGGAGATGCCTTCCTCGGGCATCGCGAAGCTTGCGGAGAGATTGAAGATCGCCTCGCCCGCCTGGTGGGCGACCACCCGGCGCGTGGTGAAGCTCCGGCCGTCGCGAATGCGATCGACGACGAACCGAATCGGCGCGTCGTGGCGTCCGGGGCGCAAGAAGTACGCGTGCAGCGAGTGCAGGCCTGCTTCGGGTACGGTCCGCCCGGCCGCGACCACGGATTGCGCCGCCACCATGCCCCCGAAGAGACGCCCCTCACCGCGACCGGGGTTTCCGAGAAAGAGATCGCGGTCGAGGGTTTCGAGGTCGAGCAGCTCGAGGAGCTTGGCAAGGGGCATGGGCGCGCAGGCTACCCGCTCTGCGCAGGCGCCGCCGTCACGCGGAGCGTGAGCCCTTCGACCGCTTCGACCGAGACGCGCGTCCCGATCGGGAACGCTTCGCCTTCGGTGGCTCGCGCGCGCCACAGCTCGGAGCCGAGCCGGACCCAGCCTTCGGGGTCGAGCGCCTGCTCGACGCACGCGGTCGTTCCGACCAGATGCGAGCCGTTCTCTCGCATCTCGACTTCATAGGCGTGCCGGACGAACGGAAAGAGGACGAGATCCTTCGCGACGAACGCAGCGACGACCGCGAGGGCCGCCCAATCGGGCAGGCCCCACCAACCGCGCGCACCCCAAGCGAGCGCAGCGACCAGAAACCAGCCCGGTGCCTCGAACAAGAGGTACTTGCCGGCGACCTGGAGCCGCCGGGTTCGAGTGGGGCGTCCGGTCACCCGCGAGCTCCTATTTGAGGCCGCGGCGGATCATCTCCTCGGCGATCTGGATGGCGTTGGTAGCCGCCCCCTTTCGGAGGTTGTCGGAGACCTGCCACAGCCAGAGACGGTCGCTCGCGAGGTCGCGCCGCACGCGACCGACGAGGACCTCGTCGCGTCCCTGGACATCGAGCGCTGTCGGAAATCGATTCTCGCGGGGATCGTCGACCACTTCCACGCCGGGGAACGCCGCCAGCGCCTCGCGCGCCGCTTCGGGAGTCAGCGGGCGCTCCGTCTCGACGAGCATGGTCGCCGAATGGCCCACCTCGACCGGGACCCTCACGCACGTCATGGCGACGTCGAGCGCCGGCATTCCGAGGATCTTCTGGGATTCGAACAGCAGCTTCACTTCTTCGGTCGAGTAGTCGTCGTCGCGGAAGCTCTCGCACAGCGGGACCGCGTTGAACGCGATCGGTGCTGCGTACACCTTCGGTTCGGCCGGCTCTCCGGCCGCGACCGCCTTGACCTGGCGGTCGAGCTCCTCGATTCCCGGCTTTCCGGTGCCGCTCACCGCCTGCAGTGTCGTCACGACGACGCTCTTCACGCCTGCCGCGCGGCGGATCGGCTCGAGCGCCATGACGAACCCGATCGTCGTGCAGTTCGGGCACGCGACGATGCCGCGGTGCTTCTCGAGCGCCTCGGGATTGATCTCAGGCACGACGAGCGGGACTTCCTCGTCGAGCCGCCACGTGCTCGACTTGTCGATCGCGACGCCGCCGCGGCGAGCCACCTCGGGCGCCAACTCCTTCGAGAGCGAACCCGTCGCTGCAAAAAAGACGAAGTCGACGCCGTCGAACGCTTCGGGCCGGGCGACTTCGACCCGGACGTCTTTGCCTCGAAACTTCACCATAGTGCCGGCCGAACGCTCGCTCGCGAGGGGGCGCAGCTCGCCGACCGGGAAGTCGCGCTGCGCGAGGATCTCGAGCAGCACTTCTCCCACGGCGCCGGTTGCACCCACGACCGCAACGCATCTTCCGCGCTCGTTCTGGGCCATGGTTCCGTGCTCCGAAGCAAGAGGTTGAACTTCGCCGAGCCACGCCTCAGCGAGCCCGTGATAGTCAGGTGAGGATCGGAAGGACGTCCGGCTCTGTCAAGCGAGGTCGAGCCCGGCGCGCTCGTTGCGGCGGTTCCAGTAGCGGCGCGCCCAGAGAGGCCGGCGATCGCGGGGACTTGCAGCGGTGATCTGCGCTTCCCATCGGGCGAGCCGCCGGTCGGCCTCGGCGAACGCCTGGGCCGGCTCCGGGGGGCTGGCGAGCCAGTCGGCCTCGAGCGCGTCGCGTTCGGACGCAAAGAGCGGGAGCAGGGGGCCCGGATCGCGGAGGACCGAGCGCGCGAGGCGTTCCCAGCGCCACCAGAGGCTCCCGTCTCCGCTTCGATCCGCGGGGGAAGGGCCGAGATCGAGGGGCTCCGTGACCCGAACCGGCTTGAAGAGGCTCGCGCACGGGCTGGAGGTACCCGTCACCCAATGGTGTCGAGCCTCGGGCGTGAGGCTGGACACCCAGGACGCCGTCGTCTGGGAGTTGGCCACCATCCCGCCCGCATGCACACACGGTGCTCCCATCGCTCCGTTCACGCGGCTGTAGCGAGGAGTATGTCCGCGCGTCGGCCCGTGGTCGCGCAGCAGTTCCATCATGTCGGCCGGCCCCGTCGCGGCGCTCGCGAGGGACTCGGAGCGCGCGCGACGCTTGGCGCAGCTCGCGGCTCGCGAGCGAACCCGATCGGAATGCTCTCGGGCGAACGGTTCGATCGTCAGGCCATTCGAAATGCTCCGGCCGCCCTCTGTCACCCGTTCGGTGGCCCAGTGACGTCCGGCCGTTTCGAGGACGATGGCGCCGGTTGGGTCCGCCACGAGGAAGCTGTTGTGGTAGGTGAAGGTGCGATCCTCGTGTCCGCAGCCGCCGCCTTGTCCGTGCGTCTCGAGGAGTTCGACCATCACCTGGACCGCCCCTTCGGCCGTCCGTGCCCGCTCGAGCGCGAGGCGCAGGAGATCCATCCCGAGGAGGCCCGACTCGGCGTAGGGCTGACGGGTGAAGACCGCTTCGTTCCCGATCACGACCCCATGCTCGTTCGCACCGATCTCCGCGCCCCACATCCAGAACGGTCGCGAGAGCAGGACGGCCGCGGTCTCCGGCACCTGCGGAATGTCGATCCAGGTGCAGCGCAGACGGGTTCCCGGGGCGTGCTGGTGGCGCGGCTGCCAGTCGAGCGCCTGGCCTTCGTTCGGGTCGCGGTCGGAGTTCTTGGCGAACAGCACCCCTTCCGAGAGGACCCGGACGGCCGTATCGCACACAGCTCAGGCTCCGCCGACCTGGAGGGCGGCGCGAACGAGCTCGAGGCGGTCGTTCCCGAAGTACATGTCGTCCCCGTTCACGAACATCGTTGGCGAGCCGAAGCCGCCTCGCGCGATCAGTTCGTCGGTGTTGTCTCGGAGCTTCTGCTTGTACTCCGGCGCCGCGATCTTGCCGAAGAAGTCCGGGGTCGCCAGCCCGGCTCGTGCGGCGACGGCCGTGAGCACGGCGTCTTGCGAGATGTCCCGGTCCTCGCCCCAGTACGCCTCGAAGACCGCCCGGGCGTACTCCGGGAGCTTGCCGTGCTCCTCGGCGACGAAGCAGCCTCGCATGGCCTTCACGCTGTTGACCGGGAAAACGGACGGGCTGCCGATCGCGAGGCCGGTGAGCCGGGCCCAGTCCCGCAGATCCTTGCCGTAGTAACGGAGCTTGATCGGGACGGGGTTTGCCCGCTGCTCGTAGACGGTCTCGTTGACGGAATTGAAGACGCCCCCGACGAGGATCGGCCGCCAGACGAGCTCGGCGCCGGTCTCTGCCGCAAGCGGCTGCACCCGGTGGAAGCCCAGGTACGTCCACGGGCTGCTGCAGTCGAAGAAGAACTCGAGCCGGGCCATGGGATTCTCCAGTTCTCGCCCCGAGAAGGGCGGTTGATTCGTGAGTCAACACTGTGTCACTCGCTCGCGGGAGCCCGCCTACACGAACAGGTGACGGCGGAAAAGAGTAGCCGCTTGACTCGGGCGGATCTGCCGGGATACAGTGCGGTCGCTCCAGTCGGAGCAGGAGGTTTCTCAATCCAATGATCGGCACCGTGTTCCGAACGCCGGCCATCGCGCTGCGGCAGCTACGGCGGACGAGTGACGGAGACTTTATGTCCCGCACCCCGCACCTGCGCAGCGTTGCCGGCGGCTTCGCGAACGCGACCTCCGCCGATCTGCATTGCGCGAAGGTCGAGGACATTCCGCCCGTGAGGGCGATGGCACCCTAAAGGCGAAAGCCGAGCCGTTTCCAGCGGCCTTCCGGGTGCAAGTCACCCGGAAGGCCGCTTTTTTTGGGGCCTCCGAACGAAAGTGAGACCACCGGTTTCCCCAGAGAGAGAGAACGATGACCGCAGCCGCCTTCGACCGAACCGCCAAGAACAGTGGCGAGAGCGCCACCACGCGGACCGATCGCGCGATTCTGGAGCGCTACACCAATCAGCCGACAGCGCTCCCGCGAGAGCTCCGGACCTCGATCGAGCGACGTTTTCACGGCCGCTCGGTCCAGCTGTATGCGCTTGCTGACCTGGACGCGTCCCTGCGTCTGACGGAGAGGTGGCTCGCACTCGGCCCGCAGGAGTTGGCCGTGGCATCGCTGCAAGGCTCCGCGCCCGAGATCCGCACGTTCCCGCGCGCGGCGGTGCGAGCGGTTCGCCTCGATCCGGGGCTGACCTGCAACACCCTCACGCTGCTGGGGGCGCCCGGCGAGCCGGCGTTGGCGCAGTTGCGTTTCACCCACCGCCAGCGCCGGGCGATGGAGAACATCCAGTTCGCCCTCGAGCAGGCGCTCGAGGGCCGCGGGGTCGTCGAGGCCGACCCCGACGCCGTCTACGCGGAGGCCGTGGCCAGTCCGATTCGCGAGGCTCAGGCACTCGTCGCGGGCAACGACGTCGCGGTCCTCTGGCGGTTGCTGGGCTACCTGCGCCCGTACAAGGGCGCGGTGACGTTCGGGATGGTATCGGCCGCGGCGCTCACGGCGCTCCAGTTGCTGCCGCCGTACCTGACCGGCCGTCTCATCGACGACGTGATTCGCCCGGTGCAATCGGGTGCGGTCCCGGTGGGGGAGGTCAAGAGCCTCGCCTGGTGGATCGTCGGCGTGATCGCGGGAAGCCACGTGCTGCGCCAGGCGTGCGCGTGGGCGCGGCTGCGCTGGATGGCGATTCTTGGAGAGCATGTGGCTCGCGATCTGCGAACCGAGCTCTACGAGCACCTCCAGCGCCTGTCGCTCGCGTTCTACTCGCGCAAGAAGACCGGCAGCCTGATCACGCGCGTGACGTCCGACACCGACCGGTTGTGGGAGTTCCTCGCACTCGGGGTGGTGGACGTCTCGCTGGCGATCATCACGCTGGTCGGGCTCTCGGCGGTGTTGTTGACGCTCGACTGGAGGCTCGGGCTGGTGATGACGCTGCCGGTGCCGGTGCTGTGCGTGTGGGTCTACTTCCACGGGAAGCGGATGAACCTGCTGTTCCTGCGCGCCTGGCGGAAGTGGTCGAACCTGACGGATGTCGTGGCCGACACGATTCCGGGCATGAAGGTCGTGAAGGCCTTTCACCAGGAAGGGCGCGAGAAGACACGCTTCGGCGAGCGGAATTTCGGTGCGACCGACGAGTTCAACAAGATTCACGAAGTCTGGACCTCGTTCTGGCCCATGCTGATGTTGGCCGTTCGCGCGATGATCGTGCTGGTCTGGGTGTTCGCGGTGCCTCGAGTGCTCGGCGACGAGGGCTTCGGAGGGGCGCTGTCGTCGGGCACGTTCGTCGCGTTCGTGCTCTACATGACGATGTTCATCCCGCCGATCGAGATCATCGGACAGATCGCCCGCATCATGAATCGCGCGACGAGCTCGGCTCACCGAATCTTCGAGGTGCTCGACACCGAGCCGCAGGTCGTCGACGAGGACGCGGCGGTTCGGCTCGAGCCGGTGAAGGGAGAAGTGGAGTTCGAGGACGTGGTGTTCGGCTACGACGGCGTGCGTCAGGTGATCAAGGGCATCTCCTTTCGGGTGAACCCGGGGGAGATGATCGGTCTGGTCGGGCCTTCGGGCGGCGGCAAGACGACGGTCACGAACCTGCTCGCACGTTTTTACGATCCGCTAGGGGGCTGCGTACGGATCGACGGTGTCGATCTGCGGCAGCTCGATCAGGGTCACTTTCGCGAGCAAGTCGGGATGGTTTTGCAGGATCCGTACCTCTTTCACGGGACGGTGCTCGAGAACATCTGCTACGGGCTCGCAGAGATCGACTTCGATCGGGCGGTCGATGCTGCGCGTGCCGCGAACGCGCATGACTTCATTTGCGAGTTGTCGCACGGGTACGAGACGATGGTCGGGGAGCGCGGGCACACGCTGTCGGGTGGCGAGCGTCAGCGCGTGTCGATCGCGCGGGCGATCCTGCACGATCCGCGCATTCTCGTCCTCGACGAGGCGACGAGCTCGGTGGACACCGAGACGGAGTACAAGATTCAGGAAGCGCTCGATCGACTCGTGGCCGGCCGGACGGTCTTCGCAATCGCTCACCGTCTCTCGACGCTGCGCCGCGCGGATCGGCTGTTCGTCGTTGACGACGGCAAGCTGAAGGAGCAGGGGACGCACGCGGAATTGCTGGCGATCCCGGACGGCATCTACAAACGCCTCTACGGGATGCAGCGACAGCTGACCTCGGAAGAGGGTCTCTCCTCGGAGGAGAAGTGATGATGAACCTGGAATCAAGCGAGAAGCGCGAAGACTGGGAGGAGGAGGGCATGCGCCTCGAGCATCGCCACGACGGACAGCTGTGGGCGATCGCCGGGGCGCGGGAGTGCCCGGTCTGGGTGAAGCGCTGCTTCCCCTGGTCTGCGCCGGGACGCTTCGTGTCGCTCCGTGACCGGGACGAGAACGAAGTGGCACTCGTGCGCGATCTTGCCGAGCTGGGTGTCGACTCGCGGCGAGCACTCGAACGATCCCTGGCGGAAGCGGGTTTCGTGATCGAAGTGGAGGGCGTCGAGGAGGTCGAAGACGAGATCGAGATTCGTCACTTCCGTGTGCGCACGAAGAACGGCATCCGCTCGTTCCAGACGCTTCGAGACGAGTGGCCGCGCACGATGCCGGGAGGCGGGCTGCTCATCGTCGACGTGGCGGGCGACTTGTATCGGGTGACCGACCCCGGTGCGCTCGACAAGAAAAGCCAGAAGAAGCTGGCCGCGTTCATCGGATGAGCGAAGGCGCCTCGCAGTCGCCGGTTCGGACTCTGGAAGACGTGATCGAGCAGTCGCGTCACCCGGATCCGCGCCGGCGGCGCGCGGCGATTCACGAGCTTTGTCCCTGTGAGGTGAAGCGAGACTTCGACCTGGCCTGGAGCCGGATCTTCGAAATGGTCGGAGATCCGGACGCCTCCGTCCGGCGCATGGTCCTCCACACGCTCTGTGACGGTTCTCCGCGCGCTCGTGAGCCGGAGGTGCTGGCCGCCGTCGAGGGGTTTGCGCGCGATCCTGAGCGGACGGTCCATCGGATCGCCCGGAAGGTGCTCGCGCACTACCGCCGGACCGGTCGTATCAACGTGCTGTAGGGGGCTATGATCGGAGAGCGCCCGGGAGAAAATCATGTCGCAGGCTGGCGATCGTCCGGCGATTCTGGTGACTGGCGGGAACTCGGGGATCGGCCTCGAGTGTTCGCGGCGACTCGCGCGGGAGGGCGTTCCGCTCTGGCTCGCGAGCCGCGACGAGGCGCTGTCCGCGGAAGTCGCGGCCGGCCTCGCGGCGGAGACGGGCAACGCGGCGATCGGCGCGCTGGCTCTCGATCTCGGTTCGCTCGCGGATGTGCGCCGCTGTGCGGCGGAGATCGATTCGCGCGGGCTGCGGCTCAGCGGTCTCGTGCTCAACGCAGGTCTGCAGGCGAACGACGGACCGCACCACAGTGCCGATGGCTACGAGCGGACGTTCGCGGTGAATCATCTCGGCCATTTTCTGCTCGCGAATCTGCTCCTGAGGAACATCGCGAAGCACGCGCCGGCCCGGATCCTCGTCGTCGCGTCCGGGGTGCACGATCCGGCGTTGAGCACCGGCATGCCGAAGCCGGACATTCCGGACTTCGCTTCGCTCGCGAGCCACGGCGGGCCGCGCGACGGCTTCAACGGCCGGTTGGCCTACGTGAACAGCAAGCTGTGCAATGTCTGGTTCACCTATGAGTTGATCCGCCGGATCGCCACGGCGGGTCTCGATGCCACGCCTCTCTCGGTCCACGGATTCGAGCCCGGCCTCGTGCCGGGCACGGGGCTTGCCCGCGAGTACGCGCCTCCGCTGCTCTTCCTCTGGAACCACGTGCCGGAGTGGCTCGCGCGGCGTATCCCGATGATGAACACGGCAGCCGACGCCGGCGTGGCGCTCGCAGAGCGGGTGCTCGACCCGGAACTCGAGCGGGTCTCGGGACGCTACTTCCCTTCGCACACCGGCTTCGAGGCGGCGCCCTCGTCAGAAGAGTCGTACGACGAGGCGCGTGCCGCCGAACTCTGGGCGTTGAGCGTGCGGCTCACCGAGTTGACGGCAGCAGACTCCCCGCTCGCCTGACGATCACTTCTTCGGGATCAGGCGATCGTTCTCGAGGCGGACGGCGATCAGCGAGACGACGGACTTGATCGCGGCTCCGGGGGTGTCGGGGTCGAAGGTGTCGGAGTGGGCCGCCCAGATGAGCTTCTCGGAATCGGCGTCGTAGATGTGGGTCTCGAGCCGGACTGTCGTGTTGGTTTTGATGTAGCCCGGCGTCTGCTGGACCGCGTAGCCCCTGCCGTAGTAGCCATAGAGTCCCCCGTAGCCGCCCATCGTGACGTACTCCGTGGGAGGGACGTAGACCTGATTCTGGTCGATGGCGAGCAGCCGGGTTGCGATCGCGCTGTCGTAGCCGCCCTGGACGATCGCCGCGCGCAACACGTCTTCGCTCAGCTCGCCGTCGAGCGGCAGCACCATGTAGCTCTGGACGGCCTTCATGCCGCGCTCCTGCAGCGTGGCGACGAAGGCGTCCTCGTACTTACGCCGTCCCGCTGGGGAGGCGTCGATGGCGAGGATGATCACGCTCTCCATCGGCTGCGTGACCTCGGCGACCCAGACGGCTGAGAGTCGCGTCTTCGGCCCGCAGGAGGTCAGCGTGAGCGCGACGGCGGCTGCAAGCAGGATTCGGGTCCAGGTCATGACGAAATGCTCCTCGGCCGCCGCTTCGCGCGACCTTCTCTCGGTCCGTTGCCGGGTCAGTCTCGTTCGAGGTCGGCGGGGGTGTCCACGTCGTGTGTGCCGGCCGGAAAGTCGACGAGCGCGACTTCGGCGGCGTGGGCAGAGAGTACGCTGCGTGCGCCGCGATCGCCGCGAAGTTCTTCGAGTTCCGCAAAGAACTTCCGGGCGAAGAGGGCCGGTGGGCCCTGGGTGTCGTCGTACGCGCAGGCGACGAGGTCCGCGTCGCCCGTCTCGAACCGCTCGATCAGGGCGTCGAGCAGCGCAGGGGTGACCGCCACCTGGTCGGCCAGCAGGAAGAGGGCCCCATCGGCGCGAGGAAGATCCGCTGCGACGGCGTCGAGTCCGGCGCGGATCGAACTCGCCATGCCGTCTTCCCACCCGGTGTGTCGAACGATCTGGACGTCGAGCCCTTGCAGCGCCAACTCGACGATCCCCTGGTGGGCACCGACGACGACCACGACCGGGGTGCATTTCGAGGCGAGCGCGCTTCGGGCGGCCCGCCGAACCAGGGCTTCGCCGTCGACCTCGGCGACCTGCTTCGGAGAGCCGAAACGCGTGCCTGCGCCGGCGGCCAACAAGATGGCTGCGACGCTCAGTGGATCGGCCCTTTGCGGAGGCGGAGCAAACCGCCGCGCCGTTCCGAGCGGACGGCGGCGATTTCGGCCAACAGCGCGAGTGCGATCTCGTCCGGCCCTTCGGCGCCGATGTCGAGCCCCGCCGGTCCGTGGAGTCGCGCGAGTTCGGACTCGGTCGGAGCGACCCCCTCCGAGCGAAGATCCGCGAGGAGGTCGTCGGTGCGCTGTTTCGGACCGAGCACGCCGACGTAGAAAGCTGGGGAGGCCAGCAGCCAGCCCAGCAACGAGCGGTCGTTCAGGTAGTGGTGGGTCATGATCAGTGCAGCGGTCGAGTCGCCGACCGGAAGTCGTGCGCTCGCCTCCTCGACAGGACAGCAGACGATTTCGTCGGCCTCGGGCAGTCGCTCGGCGTGCACGAAGGCGGAGCGGTGGTCCCAGACCGTCACGTTCCACCCCAGTGAGTGAGCGCCGCGGACGACGGGCGCGACGTCGGGTCCTGCGCCGCAGACGAGCAGGTGCAGCGGGCGGAGGAGCGGCTCGATCAGAGCCTCCTTGCCGGCGATCTTCGTTCGAATGGGTCGGCCCCGTTCGAGGGCGCGTGTGCGCTCTGTCGGCGGGACGGTGCCGCGGCGGCCGAGCTCGGGGCACGGCTCGATCACGGTCGCCAGCACCTCCGCGGCGCCGCCGCCGAACACCCGTGCGAGCGCTTCCAGCGGACCTGGGAGGTTGCGGGAGATGGGCTCGAGGAGAACGTCCACGACTCCGGCGCAGCCGAGTCCGAGGCCCCACACGATGTCTTCGTCTGCGGTGGCGTCATACCGCACACGCACCGGATTGCCGCTCGCGCGCACCTCGCGCGCCCGTTCGGTCAAGTCACCCTCGAGGCACCCACCGCTGACGAGGCCGTGACACGTTCCATCGGCGAAAATCAGGACGCGCGCTCCGGGTCTCCGATACGTCGAGCCTTCCGCGAACACCACCGTGCCGAGCACGGCGATTTCGCCGTGCTCGAGGAGTTCCCACGCTCGCACGATGTCGCGATCATCGCGCACTAACCGCCCCCGATCTTCGGCAAGAAATGCACTTCGCTGTCGGGTTCGATCGGTTCCAGCAAAGGGTCGTTCACGATCTCGCCGTCGATCGCGACGGCGACCTCGTTTCGCAACGCCGCCGCGATCCCCGGGTAACGGGCGTCGAGGGCCCGGAAGAGCTCCCGCACGTCGGCGACGTCGAGTTCGAGCTGCTCGGTGCCGCCCGTAAGGTTTCGCAGAGCCGGAGGAATCACGACGGTGGCCAAGCTACCCGGACGCCTCCTCGAGGGCGGCGAGCACCCGCGGCGGCGACATCGGTGCGTGGCGCAGCCGGAGTCCGGTGGCCGAGTGGATCGCGTTCGCGATCGCCGGAAGCGGGGGTACGATCGGCACTTCGCCGACCCCGCGCACACCGTGCGGGTGCCGAGGGTTCGGCACTTCGACGATCACCGTGTCGATCATCGGAACGTCGAGCGCCACGGGCATCCGGTAGTCGAGGAACCCGGCGTTCTGCAGCTCGCCGCGCTCGTCGTAGACGTACTCCTCGTTGAGCGCCCAGCCGATGCCCTGAACCGCGCCGCCCTGCATCTGTCCCTCGACATAGCTCGGGTGAACCGCCTTGCCCGCGTCCTGGATCGTCGTGTAGCGGGTCACATCGACCTTGCCCGTCTCGGGATCGACGACGACGTCTACGATGTGTGCGGCGAAGCCCGGTCCGACGCCGCGGGCGGTGAGCGTCGACTCGGCGCTGATCGGCCCGCCGGTGCGGCCGGCTTGTTGCGCCAGGGCCTCGAGCGTGAGCGGCTCGTGGGTGCCGGTGGCTCCGTTCGCCGGGTGCGCGGCACCCTCGCGCCATTCGACCTGATCGGGCTCGACGTCGAAGATCTTGGCCGCCCGCTCCTTCAGCTGACCGACGACCTCGCGGGTCGCCTCGATCACGGCCATACCGGTCGCGAAGGTCACGCGGCTTCCGCCCGTCGAGTCGTTGTATCCGATGGTCTCGGTGTCCGCGATGATCGGGCGGATGCGGTCCGGGTCGAGGTCGAGTTCCTCGGCGCACATCAATGCGAGCGACGCGCGCGAGCCGCCGATGTCCGGCGTTCCCGCGACGACAGTCGCGGTGCCGTCCTCGTTCAAGTGGACCGCCGCACTCGAGTTCATGCCCCCGTTGAACCAGAAGCCGACGGCGATGCCGCGCCCTTCGTTCTTCCCGAGCGGGGCCTTCCAGTGCGGATGGCTGCGCGCCTGCTCGAGCGTCTCTTCGAGCCCGATCGTGCGGAAGCGCGGGCCGTAGGTCGAGTGCACCCCCTCACGCGCCGCGTTCGCGAGCCGCAGTTCGATCGGGTCGATGGCCAGCTTTTCCGCCAGTTCGTCCATCAGCGACTCGGCGGCGTAGGCAGCCATCGGTGCCCCCGGAGCGCGATACGCGGCGGTCTTCGGCTTGTTGACGACGACGTCGTATCCCTCGATCAGGAAGTTTTCGAACGCATAGGGGGCGAGGATCGTCATGCAGCCGGCATTGACCGGCGACCCGGGAAAGGCGCCCGCCTCATACGCGAGCCACGCATGCCCAGCGGTGAGTTTTCCGTCTCGGGTCGCGCCGATCTTCACGCGCAACACCGAGCCCGGGGCCGGGCCAGTGGCGCGGAATACTTCCTCGCGGGTCATGACGGCGCGCACCGGTCGCCCGGCCTTGCGCGCGAGCGCGAGCGCCAGCGGTGCGACATACACTGTTGTCTTGCCGCCGAAGCCGCCGCCGATTTCGCTCGGGATGACTTTGATGCTTCCGAGCGGCAGGTCGAGGACGCGCGCGGTGTAGTTGCGCACCATGAACGGGCCCTGGGTGCAGACCCAGATCGTTGCGCGATCGTCCTCGCCGACTTCTGCCACCGCAGCATGGGGTTCGATGTAGCCCTGGTGAACGGTTTCGGTTCGGAACTCGCCTTCGACGACGACATCCGCGGCCGCGAAGCCGGCATCGAGGTCGCCGCGCTCGAGCGAGAAGCGCGACGCGACATTCGAGGGCTGCTCGGGCTTCGGCTCGACGCCCTTCGTGCGAAGCGTGTCGTGCAGAACTGGCGCGCCCGGGTCCATGGCCTCGAGCACGTCGAGCACGTGCGGCAGGGCTTCGTACTCGACTTCGATCAGCCCAAGTGCCTGCTCGGCGAGGGTGGCCGTGGTGGCGGCGACGGCCGCGACGGCATGGCCGTGGTAGAGCGCCTTGTCCCGCGCGAGGACGTTGCGCGACAGATCGTAGAAGTCGGTCGGCCCCTCCCCGCCGGCTTCGTCCGAGAGGTCGGGGAGGTCCGCACCGGTGATCACGGCCTTGACCCCGTCGAGCGTGAGTGCGCGGGAGGTGTCGATTCGAACAATGCGCGCATGGGCGTGCGGACTGCGAAGCACACGGCCCTGAAGACAGCCGGCGGGAAGCCGGTCGGCTCCGAACTGCGCGCGCCCCGTCACCTTGTCGACGCCATCGGGTCGGATTGGTCGGGTGCCTATCCACTTGAACTTCGGTTGTTCGCTCACGTTGCCTCCCGCAGTTCCGCGGCGGTGTCGAGCACCGCGCGAACGATCTTGTCGTAGCCCGTGCAGCGGCACAGGTTGCCCGATAGCCAGTAGCGGACCTCCGCTTCGCTCGGATCGGAGTTGTGCTCGAGCAGGGAACCGGCGGCCACCAGGAAACCGGGTGTGCAGATTCCGCACTGGAGCGCCGCATGTTCGAGGAACTTGCGCTGGAGCGGGTGCAGCTTCGGATTGCCCGGTTCGGAATGGACTGCCATTCCTTCGACGGTGCCCACCTCGCTGCCATCGACCTCCGGGGCGAGCACGAGACACGAACAGACGAGAGTGCCGTCGAGCGTGACGCTGCAGGCTCCGCAGTCGCCCGTTGCGCACCCTTCCTTGGTTCCCGTCAGCCGGAGCTCGTCGCGAAGGACGTCGAGGAGAGTCTGCTGCGGCTCACACAGCAGCTCGGTCGGCTCTCCGTTCACCGAGAACGACACGTGTAGCTTGCGGCCGCTCATCGCTGGCCTCCGGCGCGTTCTGCCGCGGCTGCGGCGGCGCGCTTGGTGAGGACTCCGGCGACTCGGGTCCGGTATGCCGCAGTCCCGCGCTTGTCACTGATCGGACGGGCCGCGGCGCTCGCTGCGGCTGCGGCGCGCTCGAGCGCGGCCGTGTCGATGGGCTGTCCGACCAATGCTGCGGCGATCTCGGGCACGAGCAGCGCACGATCTGCGACCGCGCCGAGTGATGCCCGTGCGGAGGTGCACGTGCCCGACCCGTCGAGGGTCAGGCTCACGCCGGCGCCCACGACCGCAATGTCCATCTCGGCGCGTGGCGTGAACCGCAGGTAGGCGTCCGCGGTGCGTTCGGCCGGCCGCGCGATCCGGATCTCGACCAACAGTTCGTTCTCGCGGAGCGCGCTCTGGCCCGGGCCCGTGACGAAATCCTCGACCGCGAGTTCTCTCTCGCCATCGGAGCCGACGAGGGCGGCTCGGGCGCCGAGAGCGATCAACGCGGGGATCGTATCGGCGGCCGGCGAGGCATTGCATAGGTTGCCCCCGACGGTGGCGCGGCCTTGGATCTGCATCGAGCCGATCAATTCCGCGGCCTCCATCAGACCCGGGTACAGGGTGCGGATGTCGTCGCGCCGTGAGAGCTCCCAGCACGACACCGCAGCGCCGAGCCGAAGCCCGTCGTCGTCGAGCTCCAGTCGAGAGAGCTCCGGGATCTTCTTCACGTCGATGACGGAGGCGGGCGAGGTACGCCCACCTCGGAGCTGAACCAACAGGTCGGTGCCTCCGGCGAGCAGGTCCGCGCGTGACGCGGCCGAACCGAGTCGATCGAGTGCGGCGTCGAGGGAGGTCGGCGCTTCGTAGGTGAACGGATGCATGGCCCGGAGTGTAGTGCTAGCGTGCCGCCGATGCGCAGCCTCCTCGACAGCTTTTCGCGTCCGATGCCGACCGCGTCGCCGTCGCGCCGGTGGTGGTCGCCCCTTGCCAGGCGGCCTCGCGCGAACTCGAACTGATCCACCAGATCTCGAACGCCGAAGCCGCCTTCCCGGGCGGCTTTTCTGTATCTGGAGCCGCCCTCGAACAGCTCGGTGCAGGAGGCGAATCATGCAGTCGAAATGGGAGACGCGCGGCGGAGTCCGTGTCCAGTGCACGATCGAGAGCGTCGAGGGGACGGGCGAGGTCGCCGAAGTCGCTGCGGCGCTCGATGAGCGCCGCGGGATGGTGCTTACATCCAGCACCGAGATTCCGGGCCGCTATCGGCGCTGGGACCTCGCGTTCGTCGATCCGCCGCTCGTCGTCGAAGCGCGCGGGCGGAAGGTTCGCGTCGGCGCGCTCAATGAACGGGGCCGCGTTCTGCTCGCGCTTTCGCACTCCGTCCTCGAGTCGGCGCCCGACGTGGCCGCGTCGGACTTCTCTCCCGACGTTCTCGAGCTGAGGCTGCGCGCCCAGTCGGGCGTGTTCAGTGAAGAGGAACGTAGCCGTCAGCCGTCGGTGTTCGGTTTGCTCCGGCGCCTGCGCGATCACTTCGGCTCCGATTCCGATCCCCATCTCGGCCTGTATGGAGCGTTCGGGTACGACCTGGCGTTCCAGTTCGAGCCCATCCCTGTGTCCCTGCCGCGCGATTCTGCGCAGCGCGACCTCGTGCTCTACCTGGCGGACGACCTCGTGACTGTTGACCATCGCCTCGAGAGAGCGGAAAGGCGCTGCTACGAGTTCTCTGGTGAGGCGGGCACGACGGTCGGGCTCTCGAGAGACGGGGAGCGGCGCCCGTACCAGTCCTCACGGTCGGCGGTTCTGGCGAACGACCACGGGCCGGGCGAGTACGCGGCGGTCGTCGAACGCGCACGCGAGTCTTTCGCCCGCGGCGATCTCTTCGAAGTGGTTCCCGGCCAGATGTTCAGGGAGCCGTGCGTCTCGAGTCCGTCGGTGGTGTTCGATCGCCTGCGACGGCGCAATCCGGCTCCGTACGGGTTTCTCGCGAACCTCGGCGACGGGGAATATCTCGTGGGCGCGTCGCCCGAAATGTTCGTGCGGGTCTCGGGACGTCGTGTGGAGACCGCGCCGATCTCGGGGACGATCGCTCGCGGCGCCGATGCGATCGAGGATGCCGAGCAGGTCTTCCGCCTGCTCTCTTCGGAGAAAGAAGAGTCCGAGCTCACGATGTGCACCGACGTCGATCGCAACGACAAGAGCCGCGTTTGCGAACCCGGCAGTGTGAAAATCCTCGCGCGCCGTTCGATCGAGATGTACTCGCGGCTGATCCATACCGTCGACCACGTCGAGGGCACGCTGGCTCCGGGCTACGACGAGCTCGACGCGTTTCTCTCGCATGCGTGGGCCGTCACGGTGACAGGAGCGCCGAAGCGCGCAGCGATGGAATTCATCGAATCCCACGAGAAGTCAGCGCGTCGCTGGTACGGCGGTGCGATCGGTCGGCTCGGATTCGATGGCGATCTCAACACGGGACTGACGCTCCGCACGGTTCGGATCCACGATGGCGTCGCGGAGGTTCGCGCGGGCGCGACGTTGCTCTTCGAGTCGGACCCAGAAGCGGAAGAGGCCGAGACCCGGGTGAAGGCCTCGGCGCTGCTCGACGCGATCCAGCGCCCCGACGAGTCGCCCGTTTCCGAGGACGCGCCTGTCACACCCCGCCCGGGGCAGGGCCGGCGCGTGTTGCTGGTGGACGCGCAGGACTCGTTCGTCCATACGCTGGCCGGCTACTTCCGGCGCGCGGGCGCAAAGGTCATGACGCTGCGGGCGGGCTTTCCGGTCGAGGAGATCGCGCGTCTGGAACCGGATCTGATCGTGCTCTCGCCCGGGCCCGGGCGTCCTGCGGACTTCGGGTTCGGCACCGTGCTCGAGGCAGCCTGTGCGCTGGAGCTTCCCGTGTTCGGGGTGTGCCTCGGCCTGCAGGCGATCGCCGAGTATTTCGGCGGGGAACTCGAACGGCTCCCTGCGCCGCGTCACGGCAAGCGCTCCCGGGTGCGCGTCTTGGGAGGAGAGCTGATGCGCGCGCTGCCCCGTGAACTCGGGGTCGGACGCTATCACTCGCTGGTGGTACGCCCTGATTCGGTGCCGGCGGAGCTCCAGGTCACGGCGCTTTCCGAGGATGATCAGGTGATGGCACTCGAGCACCGGACCCTGCCGGTCGCAGGCGTGCAGTTCCACCCGGAGTCATTGCTCACGCTAGAGCGGGAGTGGGGACTCCGGCTGATCGAGACCGTGGTCGCGGATGTCCCCGTACGAGAGCGCAAGCGCCGCGCTCAGGAAGTCGTGTGGCGTTCCTAGATCCGGACGGCCTGCCGAGCTCGAGCGGTCCCCCGTTGTCGATTCGTACTCTCGGAGGTTGGGTAAAACGCGATTTGGCGAGGGGCTCCGGAAGCCGGCCCTCGTTCCTTCAATGGCCGCGACGTCCCGGAACTTCTGATGGATCGATCAGTCGATGGCGCCGCCAGCCCTTGCTGAGCAGCCACGTTCTTGGCGTCGCGACTTCGGGAGACACCGAAATTTCGATTGGAATGCGCCAGGCAACGCGCTTCCAGCCGCTGAACCACCGGCAGGAAGATCCCTCGTCGAGCCTCACAGGCGGCGCCTTCTTGTGCCGCTTCCACCAGTGTCGTCGCGTGTTCAAGAGCACGTAGGCGAGCGCATTCCGAACCTCGCGCGGCGTTTTGAGCACCCTCACGTGGTACCGCCCGAGCAGGACCCTGCCGCGCCTTTCGAACACCCGATTCACGGCCCTGGCGATTCGAGGCGAGATCGAGCGCATTCCGTTTCCGAGCGCCTCCTTGCCGGCCGCCTCTACGAGCAAATGCACATGGTCGCGCTGCACCGAGTAGTGAACGACTCGAAAGGTCCCTCGCTCGCAAGAAGCCCGGAAGGATCGTCTCAGCTCTTTCAGGAAGGCCTTCCGGCGGATCGTGGGCACCACTTTCTCCATCGACGAAAGTGGGCATGTCGGTCCAGCGCCGCCCGTTGAATGGGCCGACGAGCCGCACGGGTCACTTCAGTAGCTCTGACGCAGTGCTCGACTCTATCGGCACCGGTTCCTTTCGGTGTCCGGGTCTACGCTTCGCGCTCCGCGAAGATCTGGTCACACTTGGCGGCGAAGACGAAGTCACTCTCCGTGAGACCGTCGATCTTGTGCGTCCAGATGACGATGCCGACACGGCCCCACGCCAGGAAAATGTCGGGGTGGTGGTTCTGGGCCTCGGCCATCGCGCCGACGCCGTTCGTGAAGGCGAGGGCTTCCGCGAAGTTGCCGAACGTGTACTCGCGTTCGAGGTGATGTTCTTCGGCGACTTCCCAGCCGTCGTCCAGCTTCGCCAATAGTTCGGTGAGTTGGGTGCCGGCGAGGGGCGGTACGCCGCCCTTACACGGGATGCACTCGCGCTCGGCCAATTCGCTCACGTCCGCTCCTCCTTTCGTGCACGGTCACTGGCCTCGCGAACCAGCCGCGAGACCCGGCCGACACTCGTGACCCACAATTGGTGGACTGCGCGAGTCGCACCGACGTGCAAGATGCGCCGGCTCGGATCGCCGGGGCTGTAGTTCCCGTCGTCTACGTCGACGAGAACCACGTAGTCGAACTCCAGGCCCTTTACTTGCTGGATTTCCGATACTTCGACACCCGGTGCGAAGCGGAAGTCTTGTTCCGTCACTCGATGGACACGCGGGACGTCGCTCTGGATGAGCCAGCGCTCGTAGAGCTCGCTGGTCTCGCCATCGGGTGTGAGGACGGCGACGGATGCCAGCGGTTCGGCGATGGCGAGCTCGGTGAGCGCTTCTGCGAGAAACGCGACGCACGCGCCCGAGTCCGTGAACTCGAACACCTCCACCGGGGGCCCGCCGCGGTCGGTGATGACCGGGTCGGGCTCGCGGAGGTTGCCGAGCAGCTCGAGCGCGAACTCGGTGATCTCGCGAGAGGAGCGGTAGCTCACCTGCAGCGTTTCGATCGCGGTGCCGTCGATGCCGAGGTCTGTGAAGAACCCGCTCCAGGAAGTGAAGCCGGAGCCCGCGATGACGTGCTGTTGCGTGTCACCGGCGAGGGTGAGGCTCTTGCGCGAATCGAGGCAGCCGAGCAGCACGCGCACCTCGAGGGCAGCGAAGTCCTGTACTTCGTCGATCGCCAGATGCCGGTACTCGAGCGGGACCTTCCCGACTCCGATGATCGGGCCCACTCGCAGCTGGTAGGCGTGCAGCAGAAGCGCGTCGTCTTCGGGATCGAGCTCGCCGGGGACGTCGCGGTCGCCGTCGACCCAGTTGAGGAGCTCGTCCTGCCGCGCGCGGCACCACTCGGTCGCCGAACGCAGCTCCCGCTCGCTGAAACTCGGGCGTCCATCAGTCCGGCTGTGGAGCAGCTCTTCGAGAAGAGGGCGGTTCACCAACACGCTCAGCCAGTCGTCGACTGCGCGCGCGGCGGTCGCCGGCCCGGGATTCTCCGCGACCTGGCGCTCGAGGGCGGCGAGCAGCGCCGGGTGAAGCTTGAGGCGCATGACCGGCTCGGGCGTGTCCTCGCGGGTCTGTGTGGGGAGCGCCGGGAAGAGGCGCTTGCGCTGCTCGAGGGCCCACTCGCGGAACGTCAGGACGCGCACTCGCTCGACGCCGAGCGCCGGGAGGACGTGCGAGACGTAGTCCCGCAGCGCCGGCGAGAAGACCAGGAAGAGGGTCTGGGCGGAGTCGATCGCCGGATCGTCGTACGCGAGGTACGCGATCCGGTGGAGGGCGACCGTGGTCTTGCCCGAGCCCGCCGTGCCGCGGATGGCCACGAAGCCTGCGGAAGGGCGAGCGATCAGCGAGAACTGCTTCGGATCGATCAGGCCGGCGATGTCCGGGAGGTGCTTGTCGCTCCGGCGGAGCCCCCCGCCGGGATCCGTGCCGAGGCTGCGATCGCCAGGGCGGGCCTCGGTGTGAACCCGGAGTGCCGCCCCTTCGCCGCCGGCAAGCTTCGGCGCTTCCCGTGAGATCCGCCGCCAGCCATCCGGCTCTGCCGGATCTGCGAGAAAGGTCCCCTCGGGTGCATCGATCCGCTCGAGCGTGCTCTGGTGGATCGCGACCGTGCGCCGGGTGACGACTTCGCCCTCCAGCATCCGGCCGCTCACGTCCTCTTCGTAGTCGTCGCCCTGCTGGTAGCGGTAGAAGAGCTTGGCGATCGGCGCGTGGCGCCAGTCGACGATTCGAAGCCCGTTCTCGAGACAGGTGGCCTTCCCGAGGCAGAGATCGCGCTCCCGGTCTCCTTCGCGCAGCCGCAAGTGGGCGAAGTATGGGGAGGATGGGTCGATGACCGGGGCGTTCCGCGATTCTTCGAGTTGCCGCCGGAGTGCCGTCAGATTGTTCCAGCGGTCGGTCAATGCGGCGCGCTCGAACTCGTCGCCCTGTCCCCGCAGGAGTTGCTCGCGGACCTGCTCGAGTTCCTCGACCAGGGAATCCTCCGACGGAAACTGGCGTTCCGGAGCGGTGGCGAGCACGTCCGCGACGTGATCCAGCAACTTCACTTCTTCGGAAACGATTCGATCGGGCACGTGCCCTCCGAGGGCCGTACCCCGCCGCGCAGCGATCCGAGCGCGAGGGGGAAGATCGCTTTTAGTTCAGATCGAGAACGATTCCAAGACTCGTTCGGCCCCTCAGAGCGCGCTAATCTATCCGGCTATCCAGCGTCTCACCGTCGGTGTGCGCTTCGCCGGGTTCTTCGACCGGCGCCGGCTCCCAGCCGAGTTCGAGGAGGGCGGCGAGAGCGCGCTCTTGCTCCGAGCTGTGCACCGCAGCGAGAGCGTTGTCACCCACGCGCGCTTCGAACCGCTGATGGTACGGAGCCCATTCTTCATCGCGACAGACTGCCAACAGCAGGTGGGAGTCTGTCTCGTTCGCGTTCGAGGTTTGTGAGGGCGGATCTTCCGCCGGTTCGGGCACGCCGCGGAACTGGAGTTCGACCGCGTGAGCCTGCTCGTGGCGGAAGCGCACGTTCCAGCGCTCGACATCTTTGGGTCCGTCGAAGAGTACGCGGCTCTCCTGTTTCTCGAGGATGCGATCGGTGACGGCGCTCTTGCCGCGCCCGAGCGCGACGTACGTCTCGCGCACGTCGAAGTCGTCGCGGGCCTCTCGGCCGAACAGACTGTTGAGCTCGTCGTTCGCCGTGAGGCCGACCACCGCGGCGGCGCGCTCGAGTCGCGCGCGCGCGAGCGTCGCGGCCGCGAGCGCGTCGCCGAACACGACCTGAAAGCCGCGCTCTTCGGCCGCTCGACAGTGCCTCGGGTTACTGTCGATGAAAACGACCGTCCGTCCGCGTCCCCGCAACACGTCGCCGAGCGCGAGCCCCAGCTCCTCGGCTCCAAGAATCACGAAGTTCTCCCGGCCGGGGGCGCGCACTCCGAGGAGTCGCGCGACCGCCGGCGCGGTGCCTCCTTGCACGACGACCGTGATCGCGATCGTCAGAAAGACGAGCGCCTGGAGCTCGCGGGCGCCTTCGACCCCTTTGGCCTCGAGCACGCCGGCGAACAGGGAGGCCACGGCCGCCGCGACCACGCCGCGCGGCGCCACCCAGGAAAGGAAGGCTCGGTCGCGCCAGTCGAGATCGGAGCCGCGCGTGCTGAATGCGACATTGATCGGACGGACGAGGAACATCAGGGCGGCGACGGTCAGCAGCCCGCCGGTCCCGAGGCGAATGACGTCGGCGACCCGGACGTCCGCGGCCAACAGGACGAAGAGCACCCCGATCAGTCCGATCGTGATGGTCTCTTCGAACTCTCCGAGTTCCCTTCCCACCTTGACGCCGAGGTTTCCGACCACGACTCCGGCGAGGGTGACGGCGAGGATGCCGCTCTCCGGGATCACGAGATCGCACCCCACGAACAGCAACAGCGCGCTGCCGAGTGTGACCAGGTTCTCGAAGCCTTCCGGGACGAGCCGTTCGGCGCGCAAGATGCGAGCCAGCAACCAGCCGCCGCCGAGGCCCATCGCCGCTCCGAACCCCATGCGCAGCACGAAGCTGCCGAGGCCGAGGCCAATCGACTCGACGGAGGCTTCCAGCACGACCTCCAGCGTCACGGCCGCGAGAATCGCGCCGACTGGATCGATCAGGACGCCTTCGGCCTCGAGGACGGTCGCGAGTCGAGGTCGCAGCGGCACCAGCCGCAGTAGAGGCTTGACGACGGTCGGCCCCGTGACGGCCACGAGCGTGCCGAACAGCGCAGCGATCGACCACGACCACCCCATCAGGTAGTGCGCGGCGATGGCTCCACCGATTGCGGTGAGGAGCGCTCCGGTCGTGGCCAGGGTGCGGATCGGCCCGCTCGAACGGCGCAGTCGGCTCAGCTCGAGGTTGAGGCCGCCTTCGAAGAGGATGATCGCCACCGCCAGGCGCACGATCTCGAGGAGGCCGCTTCCGAGCGCCGCCGGGTCGATCCACTGCAGCCCGTCGGGGCCGATCGCAACGCCGGCGAACAGCAGGAGCACGATGCTCGGCAGCCGAAGGTGGCGTGCGACGATCTGGCACAGGACGCCGACGCCGAGGGCCAGGGCGAAGACGAGCGACGGTCCGCTGTGATCCATGGTGGGAAGCTAGCCGTCCGGGTCCGCGTCACCTGGGGTACAGCTGGTAGAAGCGATCCTGGAACGCGCAACGCCGCTTGTTCGGGGTCTCGCGGCGACACGCGGTGGCGGTACTGTCGGCGGGCTCGTTGCCCTCGGCGAAGAGCCAACACTCGGCGCGCACGCCGAACTTGTTTGCATTCCGCTCACATTCTTCGACGGCCTGTTCGCCGGCAAAGCTCTGGAGCCGCGCGTGGTAGAAGGCTCCCCAGGTCCGCTTGCCCGACTCGTCCACGGCCACCGCGATGGCCTTCTTCTCTTTCGCGTTCCGGTAGACGGTCAGGGCTTCGTTCAGGGTGGCCGGCTCGCCGACGCGTGTGGCGCGCAGTGCTTCACAGCCGCCGCTGCCCGCGAGCACGGCGACGACGAGAACCCAGCGGAGCGATCGGGACGATTGGTGCCTGGACATGGCCGAGAAGGATAACGCTACCTTCGCGGGACGGTGGCACCGACGGCACTTCGCGCGCTGGTTCATTTCCTGTGCCTCGGCGGCGCGGCCGCGCTGGGGGCGAGGTGGCTGGCGTCCGACGTCGCGCCGGCACCGATCGTCGTCGAGGTGGCCCCGCTCGAAACGCGGGGAGAGCGGTCTGCCGCCGCGGCGCTCGCGGCTCGGGTGGACGACGAGATCCTCTACCGCGAGGCGCTCTCGAGAGGATTCGATGTGGGCGACCCGGTGATCGCCGCACGACTCGGTCAGAACGCCGAGTTCTTGGATCTCGGAGCCGGGGAGATGGGAGTTGCGTCCGCGCGCGCGCTCGGCTTGGTGCACGGGGATCTCGTGGTGCGGCGCCGACTGATCCAGCGCATGCGGGCTGCGATCGAGACGCCGAGCTGGCAGGAAGTGCCGAGCGACGCCGAGCTGGAGGCGTACCGGGTGGCGCATCCGAGCCGGTTCGAGACTCCGCGCCGGGTCGCGTTCCGCCACGTCTTCTTTTCCAGCGCTCGCCATGAGAACCCGGCAGAGGCGGCGCGCCGCGCGCTCGAGGTGGCAGGGGGCTCCGGTGCACCGCCGAGTGGCGACCCGGCATTCGCGGCGCTCGACCAGCCTCTCCAGACCGAGCTCGATCTGGCCCGATTCTTCGGGGCCGAGTTCGCCGCGGCTCTCTTCGACCAGCCGGTCGGAGAGTGGGCCGGACCGCTCGCCGTTCCCGGAGGCGCGGCGTGGGTCCGCGTAAGTGAACGCCGGCCCGCCCGGGTCGCGCCGCTCTCTGAGGCCCTGGCGCGGGTGAGGGGCGCGCTGCAGCAGGAGCGAGCGGACGCGGCCGTGCGAGCGTTCCTCGCTGACCGGCGCGCCGCGTACCCCGTTTCGTTCGTCGAGACGCCTCGCACTTTGGAGCCGTAGGGTACTCTCGGGAGCCATGGTGAAGCGGCAGCGGGTGATGATCCTCTACCTCGCCGACTCCTCGCTCGAGTCGAAAGTGATCGCGTGGACGCACTGGGACGGAACCGGTCAGCGCACCCATATGTCCGGCGACTCGGACGAGGCGCCGTATCCCACGGGTCTCGATGCGTTGCTCGCTGGGTGGCGGCTCTTCCAGTTTTCGACGCTTCGGCCGGAAGCTCCCGGCGAAGAGTTCCGGACCAGCTACCTGAAGTACGAATTCGCGTTCGAGCAGTGGGTGGACGTCGATGACTGAGCGCAGCGATCTCCTCACCACCCCCGAGATGGCCGAGTTCGCGGCGCGCGGGATCCTGCGCTTCGACGCACTCGTCCCGGCGGAACTCAACGAGCGCTTCTTGCACCAGGTGGGGACCGACGGCCCGCCGGCCGGCAATCCGGCCGGTCAACCGCTCGCGGATTGTTATCGAGACTCGGTCGTGAGCGAGATCGTCGCGCTGCCGCGGGTCCGTGGGATCATCGAGAGCCTGGTCGGACCCGAACCGCGGTTCGATCATCACGGCGTCCACTTCAGCCCGCCGTCGGCGCTGTTCGAAGCGAAGGGCTTCCGGGTGCTCTCGCAGCACACGCATCAGGACTCGACGATCGACCCGCGCCGGGCCTTCGATCTGCAGCTCTTCTATTTCCCGCACGAGGTGACCCCGGAGATGGGCGGCACCCGCTACGTGCCGGGGACCCACCTGCGCGTCGTTTCCGAAGTGGCGATCGGCCGCTACCAGAACATCCTCGGCCAACAGAAGGTGGTCTGTCCGGCGGGGACGCTCTTCGCGTTCCACCACGGCGTCTGGCACGGCGGCGAAGTGAACCGCAGCGACGAGACCCGCTTCATGCTGAAGATCCGGCTGTCGCCGACCGTCCGACAGTGCCGTCTCTGGAACACCGGTGATCTCACCGAAGACACGACGGCGCCGCGGCCGATCTTCGATCCTCACACGTTCAGCGATCCGGACCTGAACGACGTTCGCAACATCCTCATGCGGCCCGAGCCGTGGCACGAGTTCGACACGGGCCGGCTCGAGCTGATGCAGCGGATTCGCTTCTGGCGCTACCTGACTGGCGACGAGTCCGCCGACGTCGACTACTGGTGGACGAGAGTCGAGAACGAGCCCTGCTGAGAGGGCCCGTCCTCGACGGTCATTCTCGCGCCTACGGCGTCGGGACCGAGGTCAACTCCACGCTCACCAGTGAACGCGCCGGGCTGACGGAGTCGGCCTTCGACCAAGTGCCCGGCTTGCTGTTTCTCCCCGAGGGGACTAGGACAAGCCGTAGGCCTCGAGGACGTTTTTGCCCAGGAATCGGGCGCGGGCCTCCTCGGGGAGCGCTGCCGCGAGCCGTTCCACTTCGGGCACGTAGTCGGGCGGATGATCCGGATGCGGAAAGTCGGAGGCCCAGAAGAAGCGGTCCGGACCGACGATCGGGATCACGCCCGCGAGAGACTTCTCGTCGGGGTCGCCCGAGATCCAGCACTGGCGTTTGAAGTAGGTGCTCGGCAGCTCGGGCGCGATCGCGCGAAGCGGACCTCCCTGCGGTGTGCCGAAGACGGTGTCCATCCGGTCCAGCCAGTAGCCGATCCAGCCCGCGCCGGATTCAAGCACGACCACCCGCAGTTCGGGGAACTTCTCGAACACGCCGTATTGGAACAACGAAGTGAACGCGTGTCGCACGGCGTCGCCCGCCGTCACGTTGTGGAAGAAGCCGTACTTCCCGCTCGTGTAGTCCCCGAAGCGCCCCGGGGCGCACCACTTCGGTTCGAAGGCCGGGTGGATGCCCAGCGGAAGCCCGAGTTCCTGACACGCTGCGAAGATGCGGTCGTGGGCGGGATCGCCGAGCGGCTTCCGGGTCGTCGTGAAGGGAGGTACCCAGACGCCGGTCGCTCCGGCTGCCGCGACACGCCGCAGCTCCCGCTCCGCGCTCTCGACGTCTCCGAGCGAGAGCTGCGCGACCGGTAGCAAGCGACCGCCAGAGCCCTCGCAGAACTCGAGAATGAACCGGTTGTAGGCGCGCAGGTTGGGCTGAACGATCGCCTCGTCCTCGACCTCTGCGACCCACAGCACGCCGAGCGTCGGATACAGCAGGACGCGTTCGATGTTCTCCATTTCGATCCGTTGGAGTCGCTCCTTCGGATCCATCGCGCCAAGCGGCGCGTTGTCGAGATACGGGGAGCCGGTCTTCGGTTCGCGTTCGAGCACGTGGCCGCCGAGGCGATCCATCAGCCCCAGCCCCGCCGGAAACCCTTTGCGGATCAGCTTCGACGGCCTGCCCGCGAGGTCGAGGTACTCGAGTCCCTCCTCGTCCTGCCGGATCGCGAGAGCTTTGTCGCGATCGCCGGGGTCGCTGTACCGCTCCCACAAGTCGGGCGGTTCGAGAACGTGGCCGTCGCCGTCGACGGCGCCGGCTTGCTGGAGGCGGGGGAGGGGTTTCATGGGGTCGACGGTACCGCGTCGGGTTGCGGGTCGTCACGAGATCTCGATCGCAATTTTCCCCAGGACGCCGCCGGCGGCGACTCGTTCGAGCGCGTCGGGAGCCGCCGAGAACGGGAACCTCGCCGCGACCGGGACCCGCAGCCGGCCCGCCCGCCAATGATCGAGGAGCGCTGCGTGGGCGGATTCCTTGAACGCACGGTCGTACCCGCTCGGCACGACACCGAGGACCGAGTAGTTGTGTGCGACGAGATGCCCCAGGTCGGGGCGGCCCCACCGTCCACTGGCGAAACCCACCGCGAGGAGCCGGCCCTCGTGCGCAATGCAGCGGGTGGCCGACTCGAATGAGTCGCCGCCGACCAGGTCGTACACGACGTCCGCGCCGCGCCCTTCCGTCGCGCTTCGGACCGCTTCGGCGAGCTCCCCCGCGGCCGGGTCGAGGACGCGATCGGCTCCGAGTTCGGCGCAGAACGCTCGCTTTTCCTCTCCGCGGGCGACCGCGATGACGCGGGCTCCGAGCGCCTTCCCGAGTTGCACCGCGGCGGAGCCCGAGCCGCCCGCGGCTCCGAGGACGAGGAGTGTCTCGCCTGGCTGGAGCCGCGCCCGCTGGGCGAGGCCGACCCAGGCGGTGTGGAACGGGATCACGAAGCACGCGGCTTCGACGTCGGGCATCGCATCCGGTACGGGGAGTGCGAAGTCGGCGACCGCGAGGCACTCGTCGGCGAACGCGCCGTGTCCGAGGAAGAAGCCACTGACGGTCATGACGCGTTCGCCGATCTCGACCGGGGCGCCCGGGCCGGCCGCGGTGACGACCCCCGCCGCCTCCTGGCCGGGTGTGAACGGCGCCGGGGGCGTGAGCGGGTAGGTGCCGCGGCACATCAGCAGGTCGGGGAGCCCGACGCCGCTGGCGGTGACCCGCAAGCGGATCTGGCCGGGGCCCGGCTCGGGAAGCGGCTTATCCGCGACGAGCGACATCACCGCCCGCGGTTCCCCCTGTCCGGTGATTTGCCAGGCGCGCATCCGCTCCAGTCTACGGAAGATCGCGCTGGCGAATGGGGCGCGGCACGAGTTCGGGTTCGCCCGAGACATAGGGCCGCATCCGCGCGAGCCACTCCATCAGCGGCGGGTAGGCCTCGATGTCCGTCGCGCCGTGAAATTCGTGTGCCCAGTACAGTGCGAACTGCGGGTACGCGGAGAAGTCCGGAAGCGCGGGCTCCGTGCGTCCGCCGACGAAGGGACCGCCGGCGAGATGCCCGATGAACTCGTCGTACAACCGGAGCTTCGACTCCCGCACCGGCAGCCCGTCGTCGGCCTGCGCGATGAGGCGCTTCACGAAGCCGACGCGGGTGATGAGTAGTGGCCACGCCATGCGAAGGGGCCACCTCAAACCCCCGCGAGCGGTCATCGCCATCCCGCGCGAGAGCTTCCAGCCGTTGCGAAAGAGGTCGATGCCGTCGCCGGGATACGAGCGGAAGCTCCCCGGGATCAACCGATCGGTGATCCACTGATCGATGGCGAGCAGGCGATCGCGTTCCGGGCCCGCCGGGGGGAGCAGCGCGGGCTTGTCCGGGAATACCTCGTCGAGCCAGAGGCCGATGGGCGTCGAGTCGGCGCGGCTCTCGTTTCCGATGGTCAACACCGGGATCTGGCGGCCGACCGGGAGGTCCTGCTTCACGCGGAACGGGTGGATGTAGAAGCACTCGAAGTCGAGCTGCTTGTACAGCAGGAAGCAGTGGACCTTCGCCGCGTACGGGCTCATCGTGTAGCTGTAGAGCGTGATTCCGGGTGCGGCGTCCAAGTGTTCGATCCCTCCCGGCGCCGGGTCTGTCTACGGCCGTGGGTCGCGCGGCAGGCCGAGCAGGCGCTCTCCGATGATATTGCGTTGGATGTTCGAGGCACCCCCCGCGATCGAAGTCGCGATCGTGAACATGTACTGCGAGAGGTAGGTCCCCGCGGTGAGTTCGGGGATCGTGTAGCCCTGCGCTTCTTCGGGCGTCGGCATCACGAGTGCGTCGCCGCCGATCAGGTCGAACGCGAGCTTCGTGAGGTCTTGCGTCAGATTGGTCGAGTGGAGCTTGGTGATCATCATCGGCGTCATCACTGAGAGCGCGTTTCCGCTCGCCATGGCCGAGAGCTGCCGCAGATTGGTGTATTCCTGTGCCTGGAGCCTCGCGCCGATTCGTGCGAGGCGTCGGCGGATCCCCGGGTCTGCGAGCGCGGACCGTCCTTCCCACTGCGTCTTGCGCGCGAGTTCGACCACTCCGTTCAGCAGACGCCGGATGTAGTTCGGGTCGCCGATCAGCTTGCGCTCGTGCACGAGTGTGGCACGCGACACCTTCCAGCCCTCGCCCCGCTCGCCCACCGTGTTGGCGACGGACGTGCGGGCGCCGTCGAAGTGCACCTCGTAGAACTCGGCGTCGCCATTCATTTGACGCAGAGGGGTGATCTCAACGCCCGGCTGGTCGAGCGGCAACAAGAGATAGGAGAGCCCGGCGTGTTTCGATGCGTCGGGTTCCGTGCGGAAGAGACCAAACATCCAGTCGGCCTTGGCGGCCTGGCTCGTCCAGACCTTGTGGCCGTGGATCACCCACTCGTCGCCGTCGAGCACCGCTTTGCTGCTCACCGCCGCGAGGTCGCTCCCGGCACCGGGTTCGCTGTAGCCCTGGCACCAGACGATTTCCTGATTGAGGGTGGGGCCCACGAAGCGCTGACACTGATCTTCGTTGCCCTGCTCGAGCAGCGTGGGAGCGAGCATGGCGGCGCCGACGGTCGGCAGACTCGCGGAGACGCCGCTCGCGGTGAACTCTTCGAGCAAGATCGAATCGAGGATGACGTCGTCCGGTTGCTCGGAGCCGCCGTAGCGCTTCGGAATGTCGCGGTACATGTAGCCGCGCTCGATGGCCCGCTCCCGAAAGAGGGCGTCCTGCTTCGCGGCCGGGAGTTCGGCCTCTTCGCCCCGGAGCGGCCAGGCGTCCTTCAGGAACGCGTGGACCTCGCGGCGGAACTGTTCGTGCTCCTCGCTGTGGCGGAGATCCATTACCAACCCTGCAGCTGGGCGCTGCGATCGAGGTGGACGTCGGGTGTGCCGAGAAAGGTGCGATCGAAGAGCACGCGCTTGAACCAGAACTGGACATCGCACTCCCACGTGAAGCCGATGCCGCCGTGGAGCTCGAATGCGCCGCGGGCGACCTCCATCGCGACGTCCGTTCCGTGCGCCTTCGCCTGTGCGGCCGCGAGCGGCGCGTCTTCGGGTCGGTGGTCGAACGCGTACGCGGCGAACCACCAGAGGGCACGCGTCGGTTCCGTTTCGGTCAGCATGTCCGCAAGCTGGTGTTTCACCGCCTGGAACCGCGCGAGAGGCTGTCCGAACTGCTCGCGCGTCTGCACGTAGTCGCGCGTCATCTCGATCAGCTTCGAGGCGGCTCCGAATGCGTCCGCGGCGAGGAGGATCGCGCCCGCTTCACAAATTCGGGTCGCCGCGACGTCGAGGGGCTCGGCGGCGGCCCGGTTCCAGCGGGCACTCCAAACCGGACGCGTCCGGTCGACGCCCTCGACGGGAATCAGCTCGGTCGCGCTGCGCTCGACGAGGGCGAGCCCGTCGCCGCGAGTTCCGACGATCAGCACGTCCGCTTGCGCCGCGAACGGCACCCAGTCCTTGTGGCCCGTGAGCGCCCCGTCGGTGAGCTCGGTCTGCCAGGTGGCCGGCAGCCAGCCGTGGTCGCCCTCGCCGAGCGCGACGGTGCCGAGCGCGTCGCCGCTGGCGAGTCGAGGGAGCCAGCGCTCCTGCTGCTCTGCACTCCCGCCGAGCCGGAGTGCGAGACACGCCAGTGTGTGGCCGAAGTACGGCGCGGGCAGCGCGGCACCCCCGAGGGCTTCGGCCACGAGCGCGGCGTCGAGCAGTTCGAGTTCCGCTCCGCCGTGGGCCTCGGGCGCGATCAGCCCGCTGATCCCGAGATCGCTGAGCCCGCTCCAGAGTGCGGGGTCATACCCCGTCTCCGAGTCGTAGATCTCGCGCAGCCGGGGCTCGGGGCATTCCCCTCGGGCGAAGGTGCGCACCGTTTCCTGGAGGAGGTCCTGCTCCTCCGAGAGTCCGAAGTCCACTGCTTGCTCCGCGCAGACCCGGGCGTGCCTCCGGGGGGAGGTCCCGGCGCCGCCAGTTCCATTGTGCGCGCAATGTGTAGGGCACGGGCGCGTCCGTCGCAGCCCCCAGGGTCCTTGGGCAGACTCGCTGCCGCTCGGGGCGGCGGGTAGGATCCGGCCCCACTTTCAGAGGAGATCCAGTGGCCCGGGAAACCGTTCTCGAAGAGATGCGCGACGGCGTGCTGTTGCTGACGATGAATCGCCCCAAGCAGAAGAATGCATTCAACACCGCGATGTGGCGCGACATGCGCGAGGCGCTCTCGGACGCACACGCCGACGACGCCGTGCGAGTGGTCGTGATCACCGGTTCGGAGGGCGCGTTCACCGCGGGCCAGGATCTCAGCGAGATGGGAGACGGAGCCGGAGCGGGCGCTCCGAGTGAGGGAGCGATCGGTGCGAGCCCGTTCGGCCAGTTCATGGACGTGCTCTGCGCATTCGACAAGCCGCTCGTGGCCGCGGTCAATGGAGTCGGTGTCGGGCTCGGCCTGACGCTCCTGCTCCACTGCGACTACGTCTACATCTCGCGAGCGGCCCGGTTGCGCGCGCCGTTCATCACACTCGGCGTGGTTCCGGAGGCCGCCGCCAGCTACCTGCTGCCAGCCTTGCTCGGTTGGCGTCAGGCGGTCGACATGCTGTTCGAGTCGGACTTTCTCAGCGCGGAGCGCGCCCATGAGCTGGGGCTCGCGACGCACCTCTGCGAACCCGACGCGGTGCTCGACGAGGCGCTCGCGCGAGCGGCTCATCTCGCCCGGAAGCCGCTCGGCTCCCTGCGCTGGACCAAACGTCTGCTGCTCGCGACGCGCCAGGATCTGGTCGCTGCGGCACGTGCGCGAGAGGACGACGCGTTCCTCCATCGAGTGGGCTCGCCGGAGAACATCGAAGCCATTCAGGCGTTCTTTCAAAAGCGCGACCCGGATTTCTCGAAAGTGTCGCCGGGCGACAAACCTCGCGGTTAGCGCGCCTGCAAGCCTGGGGTGCGCAGCGTAGCTGCTAGTCGGGAGTGCGAAGCCAGGCCCACGTCACGCATGCGGGCCGAAACCCCAGCCGCGCGTAGAAATCCTTCGGCCAGTCCGTCGGATCCGAACCGATCAAGACGGGGCCAGCGCCGCGTGTTCTCGCGTCGGCAACTGCGTGATGGATCAACGCGCGCGCGATGCCGCGTCCCCGGCAATCTTCTCGCGTGAACAGATCTTCCACGATCCCGGTTTCGTTCTCGCCCGGCCAAGAGGCGAAGAAGGCGACGTCGCGGTTCTCCTCTCTCACGAGCCAATGGCGGGAGGCGGGCGAGCGGCCGCGCATGCAGAGGGTCATCTGCTCGGTCACCGCCATCTCGTAGACGGGGCGTCCTCGCCGAGCACACGTCTCCTCGTGGTCGAGCCGCATCAGTTCCAGCAGGCTCGACCAGTCCGCGTCGGTTTCCGCCTGGCGGATGTCCAGGGGATCGGGCGGGCGACCCGGTAGCGGTCCTTCGAGCAGGAGCTGGAGCGTCGGCTCGGGTTCGAAGCCCGCGAGCGCGAGCTGGGCGACGAAGGGTTCCGGAGTGCCCGGGTCGACGACGACCTGGCGGTGGCGCCGGTCGCCGAGGTCGAGCTCCAGGAACGCGAACGTTTCCTCGATCTCCGTGGGACTCTCCGCGCGCACGCGTTGGAGATGGTTCGCGTCGTAGATCTGCGGCGCGGCGTCGCGCCGGATTGCTCGGCAGTGCGAGTGGTCGCGCACTTCGTGGCCGAGCGCATAGTACGCGGTGTACGTCTCGGTGAGCTTCGCGATGTCCACGGCTCAGGGTTCCACCGAAAAGAGAGCGCCATCGGGACGAGGCGCCGTCACGGTCCCGATCGCGGCTGCGCCCGCAACCTCCGCGAGCGCGCGAGCGACCTGCGACTCGGGCACGCCGAAGAGGAGTCCGCCTGAAGTCTGCGGGTCGAAGAGCAGTTCGCAGGCGATCTCTGCGCGCATTTCGGGCGCGAAGTGCAGGCTCTTCCGCAACTCGGCGTTCTGCTCGTGAAAGGTGCTGCGCACGCCGGCGATCAGCAGGGCTTCGGAGCCGGGGAGTGTCGGGAGGGCGCTGGCGCGAACCGTCGCGGAGACGCCGCTCGCGCGCAGCATCTCGCCGAGGTGTCGCGCGAGACCGAAGCCGCTCACATCGGTACATGCGGTGGCCTCGCGGCTGCGGGCGGTGCGCGCAGCCGCGACGTTGTCCTGCACGAGCGAGGCGTGGACGCTCTGGACCCACGCGCCCGTCGCGCGGCCCTGCATGTCGGCGGCGAGCAGGACGCCCGTTCCGAGCGGCTTCGTGAGAATCAGCACGTTTCCGGTCTGGAGCCCGGCAAGGGGAAGCGGCGCTTCGCCGTCCGCGAGGTCACCGGTCACCGAGAGCCCGACGAACAGTTCGCTTCCTGTGGTCGTGTGCCCGCCGACCAGGCTGACGCCCAGCGAGTCGAGTGCGGTGCGGACTCCCGCGAGGACCTGAAAGAGGAGTTCTTCGGAATGCTCCGCGGAGTCGTCGGGAAGTGTCACGAGCGCCAGCGCGTGGCGCGCACGCCCGCCCTTTGCGAGCACGTCGCTCACGGCGTTCACCGCGGCGACCCGCCCGACGAGCCACGGGTCGTCGGTGAAAGAGCGAAACGCGTCCACCGTCGCGAGCACGATGTCTCCGCTCGGCGTGCGGACGGCGGCGGCATCGTCGGGGGTTCCGAGCCCGAGGATCACCGAGTCGTCGTCGGGCGGGGCTCCGATGCGGCCGAGCGCGCGCTCGAGACTCGAGGCGCCCAGCTTGGCTGCACATCCACCGCACGGCATCTCGTCCATTCCCATCGCCTTGGGATCGGGGAAGTGCGCGGCGAGCGAGCCGCCCTCTTCGAGGACGCGGAAGCGGCGCATGAAGCGCCGATCGATCCGATCTTTCAAGTGCCACACGGCGCGCCCGCTCGCTTGCCGGGCCCACTTTCCACCGAGAGCGCGGCGATCGCCGAGGTGGAGAAGCGAGAGGAAGTCGTGCTGCGGTGCGTACGGCTTCAGCGCGCGACCGCGGATCGCGGCGCGCAGGTTGTGCTCGAGCACGGGTCCCTGACGAACGGCGTAGACGCCCGCCTTCGGAACCCACGGGTGCTCCGTCAGGGAGGCACAGTCCCCGACCGCGAAGAGGTCGGTGCGCCCCTCCACCTGGAGGGTCGAGTCGATGCGCACGAATCCAGCGGCATCCTTCGGGAGCGGGGACGAGACGATCGCTGACACGGGAGCCGCTCCCGTCGCCCAGACGACGAGGTCGGCGGAAATGGGCGCCGCGTTTTCGAGGTGGACCTTGCCGGGCTCGACTCGAACGACCGCTCCGTGAAGTCGCTCGATGCTGCGGTGGCGGAGCTCGGACTCGGCTGCGGAGCGAAGCGCCTCCGCCGCTCCCGGAAGGGGAGTCGCCGCGTCCCCCAGCAGCAGGACCTGGGCCGCGATGCCCTCCTTGCGTGTGCGAGCTTCGAGGGTGAACGCCAACTCGACGCCGGCCGTGCCGGCCCCGACGACTGCGATCACGGGATCGCGAACGTTCCCGGCGCGGAGACCGTCGATCGCCCGATCGACGAGGTCGACGAACTTACGGATCGGTCGCGTGGCGATGGCGTGCTCGCGGACGCCCGGCAGGTCGAGTCCCCGCACGGTGGAGCCGACGTCGAGGCTCGCGAAGTCGTACCGGATGGGCGGGCGTCCGTGGAGGTCGATGCGTCGCGCCTCCGGGTCGATTCGCCGGGCGGCCGAGAGGATCACACGCGCGCGTGCCCGCCGCGCCAACGGGACGATGTCGATCTCGAGCTGTTCGGGCGTGTAGTCGCCCGCGACGAGTCCGGGAACCATCCCCGAGTAGACCGCTTCGGCCCGATCGAGCACCACCGTCACGTGGATCCCGGGATCGGGCTTCATCATGAAGCGCCGCAGCACCTGTACGTGGGCGTGTCCGCCGCCCACGAGAACGAGCTCGGCCGGGGTGGCGGAGCTCAGTCTCGCGCCGCCGCGCCGAGCGCCGCGGTGTCGATTCCGTACAGCTCGGCGACGTTGTCGCACAGGATCCCGCGCTTTTGTTCGGCGGTCAGGTTCTGGGTGTGCTCGTCGAGCATTTGCTGGCTCCACGGCCACGTCGAATCGCTGTGCGGAAAGTCATTCGCCCACATGAGGCGCTTCCAGTTCATCATGTCGGCGACTTTGAACGCCACCCAGTCGTCCTGGAACGTCGTGTAGATGTGCTGCGAGAAGTACTCGGAGGGCAGCCGCGAGAGCGGCTGGCCGGGCTTCAACCAGTAGCGGTGCCGCTTGTACGCGTGATCCATGCGGTACATGAAGTGGGGGACCCAGCCGGCATCGGCCTCCACGCAAACGACGCGGAGATCCGGATGGCGCTCGAAGACGCCGCCGTAGATGAGCATCCCCATGATGTCCTGGCAGCCCCGGATGATCGACAGGAAGCCGTTGATCGCCGGCCCGCGGCGCTGCTGTGAGAACTGACTGCCGCTCCCGGTGAGGATGTGGAACGAGAGCGGCAACCCGAGTTCGATCGCCTTCTCCCAGAACGGGTCGTAGCTCGGGTGGTCGTAGTCCTCTTCGGCCGGGTCGCCGGGCATCATCACGCCGCGGAGGCCGAGCTTGGCAATCTCCTCGAGCTCTTCGATCCCGTCCGCGACGGATCGCATCGAGACCTGTCCGCAACCGAGCAGGCGGTCGGGGTGCGCTGAGCAGTACTCCGCGATCCAGCGGTTGTAGGCCTGCATGCACGCGCGCTTGTAGTCGAAATCTTCGTGGTTGCAGAGCACCATGCCGACGGTCGGATAGATGATCTCGGCCGCGACGCCATCGCGCTCCTGGTCGGACATTCTGGCTTCGGGGTCCCAGCCGCCGCGGTGCAGTTCGTCGAAGAGCACGCCGCCGATCGTGATCTTCTCCGGTTCCTTGCCGGCCGCGGCCACCAGTCCCATCGGCACTGGGCTCGCCAGCCCGTCGATCACGAAGATGTCTCCGAGACGCTCGTGGTTGACGATCTTCGGCGCGCGGTCCTTCCACTTGGCGTCGATATGGTCGAGGTAGGTGCCCGGCGCCTCGGTGATGTGCGAGTCGGCGGAAATGATCGGGTAGGTGGCGGCGGTCATCGGGCTTTCTCCTCGGGTCGGCGAGCATACCTCGGAAGCCGAGCAGGCCCGCCTCGCGGGAGAAAACCTCAGTGTTTTCGAGGCCGCGTCCCCCGCATGGGGGATCCCGCGGGGCACCTCACACACGTTCGACGCCCGGGTTTCTGCCCCACTACGACATGCGGTGGATGGAGTCGGGGGCGCGGCCGGCGCATGAGTCCTTTCACACGGCGCGCAGTTTCGCGGGCCGAGGAGAGGTGAAGGAAATCATCATGCGATTCGGAATCGAACGAATTCTCCTGATCATCGCGGCGCTCGGGCTGCTCGCGAGCCCGGCTCTGGCCGGTGGAAAGCGCGGAGGCGCGTGCAAGAAGACCACCGGCGTCGCCCGCAAGGCATGCAAGCTTGGTTTGAAGGAAGACATCAAGCTCGGGGAGGGGGTCTGTTTCCAGGTCTCCGATGCAGCGGAGTCGCGAGAGTGCCTTGGCGAGGTCAAGGAAGAGGCGAGGGAGACCAAGGAGGAGTGCGACGAGGTCTTCGAGGCGCGTCAGGAAGTGTGCGAGCTGCTGGGGCAGGATCCGTACGATCCCGAACTCGACCCGGCGAACTTCGTGTCCGTCATCGACAATCCGTACGCCCCGTTCCCAGTGGGGGCGACCTGGGTCTACGAGGGCCTGACGGACGAAGGCGACCTCGAGCGGATCGAAATCGAGGTGCTCGCCGAGACGCGGACGATCGAGGGCATCGTCGCGACGGTGGTCAGCGACATCGTGACCATCAAAGGCGAAGTCGTCGAAGACACCGTCGACTGGCTCGCCCAGGATCAGGACGGGAACGTCTGGTACCTCGGTGAGGTCTCGAAGAACTTCGAGAACGACAAGCTGGCGGACCTCGAAGGTTCGTGGGAAACGGGTGAGGACGCCGCGAAGGCCGGATTCTGGATGATCGGAAACCCGACTGTGGGCGACGCGTATCGCCAGGAGTACCTGCTCGACGAGGCCGAGGACATCGCAGAGGTGATCGGCGACGGCGAGAGCGTGACCACGCCGGCGGGCACGTTCACGAACTGCATCCGAACCAAGGACTACACGCCCCTCGAGCCCGGACCGGACGGGATCGAGAACAAGATCCACTGCCCGGGCGTGGGTTTCGTGAAGGAGGAGAAGCTCGCGACCGGAGAGACGCTCGAGCTGATCGAGTTCTCGATGCCCTGACCGGGCGAATGGCGTGCTGGGCCTGGGGGGTGGGGGGACTCCCCGGGCCTGCCGCATTTCTTGGGGTCAATCGCTACGGCAGGATTCCCACGCGCGCGACCGGGCCCAGCGGACCGCGGTCCCGGGCCAGGCGCAGCGCTCGGATCAGTACGTTGCGCAGTTCGCGCGGATCGATGACGTCGTCGAAGCCCAGGGTGCTCGCCGTCTGCCACGGGCCGCCGACTTCGCGCGCGTCGAGCGCGGCCTGGGTCGACTCGTCGGCTTTGCTGGCCGTGCCGCCGCCTCCGGCCGGCATCGCGCCGAGAGTCACGCCCGGAAACGCGAGGGACAGAGTCTGTCCATCGAACGGGTTCATGGCCATGATCGAGCTGCCGAAGCCGAACGCCTTGCGGAGTGTGACGGAGATCTTCGGAACGGTGAGCCGGTGCTGCGCCGCGAACATGCGCGCGCCGGCGCGGAGTGCACCAGCCTGTTCGGCACGGCTGCCCGCGAGCACGCCCGGATTGTCGGCGAGAAAGACGACGGGCAGGTGGAAGGCTCCTGCGACTTCGAGGAACCGCGCGCCCTTTGTCGCCGCATCGCTATCGATCGTGCCCGCTTTCGATGCTGGATCGTTCGCGACGACGGCCACCGAGCGCCCCCCGACGAACGCGAGGGCGGTGACCAGGGAGCGACCCCAGTGCGGCTGGACTTCGAGCACGCTGTCGGCATCGCACACGAGCTCGACGAGTCGTCGCATCGAATACGGCCGACGCCCGTCGGCGGGCACGAGGTCGAGAATCTCGTCGAGCGACCGCTCGCCCGTGTCGCCGTCGGTTCGACGCGGAGCGGCTTCCCAAGCGCTCTGGGGGAAGTAGCCGAGATAGCGACGGGCGAGGTCGAGGGCATCGGCATCCGACGCTGCGCTGTTGTGCGCGACTCCGCTGGTGCGCAAATGAACCTCGGTGCCGCCGAGCTCCTCCTTCGTCACGTCCTCGCCGACGGACGCGCGCACGAGCGGAGGTCCGGCCGCAAAGAGCGCGGCGCCTTCGACCATCACGACGAAATCCATGAGCGGCGCCGCGAGCGCTCCGTGACCGGCAGAGGAGCCCATGACCACGCACACACTCGGGACCTGGCCCGACAGGGAGGCGAGGCCCTGAAGGTCGTGCGGCGTACGCCCGTGGCCCTTCAGCGCGTTCGTCATGCGGTGGCCCGCACCCTCGAGCAAGAAGACCAGCGGCACGCGCTCCTGCGCGGCGAGCTGGGTCAGCCGGTAGCGTTTGTCCGCGCCGGCGAGGCCGATCGAACCGCCCTGCACCGTGAAGTCCTCGGCGCCGGCGAGTGTGGGACGTCCGTCGATCTCACCGAACCCCGCCACGAATGCGTCTGCCGGAGTCGGCGGCTCACCGGCACCGCGCACGCTCCCGGTGAGCGCGCCAATTTCGACGAAGGTGCCTGCGTCGAAGAGCTGGTCGAGTCGCTCGCGCGCGTGGAGGCGCCCCTCCTTCTTGCGGCGTTCGAGCTTTTCGGGCCCGCCGAGCGCTTGGGCCTCGGCCTTGCGGCGCGCGAGCTCCTCGAGGAGCGGGCCCCAACCGCCGTCGCTCACGCCGGCTTCTTCTTCTGTGCCTTCGCCCAGCTGTCGCGGAGCGTGACGGTCCGGTTGAGGACCGGGCGTTCGGACGTCGAATCCGGATCGACACAGAAGTACCCGATCCGTTCCAGCTGCAGGCGATCGCCCGGCTGCACTGTGGCGAGGTGAGGCTCGACATAGCAGGGCTGGCGGGTTTCGAGCGACTCGGGGTTCACCCGATCGACCGGCTCTTCGCCTTCGCCCAGCTCGCTCGTCTCTTCGAATGTGAAGAGGTGATCGTAGAGACGGACTTCGGCCTCGAGTGCGCGATCGGCCGACACCCAGTGGATCGTGCCGCGCACCTTGCGGCCGTCCGGCGCATCCCCGCCGCGGGTCGCAGGGTCGTACGTGCAGCGCAGCGCCACCACCTCGCCGGCCGCGTCCTTCACCACCTTGGTGCAAGTGACGAAGTAGGCGTATCGCAGCCGGACCTCGCGGCCGGGAGACATGCGGTGAAATTTCTTGGGCGGATCCTCGAGAAAGTCGCCGCGCTCGATCCAGAGCGTGCGTGAGAACGGGACCGACCGGGAGCCGGCCGACGGGTCCTCGGGGTTGTTGATCGCTTCGAGGTCTTCGACCTGGTCTTCGGGATAGTTCTCGATCACGACCCGCAGTGGGTCGAGTACGCCCATCACTCGCGGCGCGGTGCGGTTCAGGTCTTCGCGGACCGAGGCTTCGAGCCGCGAGAGCGGGATGGAGACATCGCGGCGCGTCATTCCGATGTCGCGTGTGAAGTTTCGGATCGCCTCCGGCGGGTAGCCACGCCTCCGTAGGCCGCGCAGCGTCGGCAGCCGAGGATCGTCCCAGCCGGCCACGATGCTGCCTTCGACCAGGGGCCGAAGCTTGCGCTTCGAGAGGACGGTGTGTCCGAGATTCAGCTCGCCGAACTCGGTCTGCTCCGGGCGCGGTGCCGGCCACCCGACGGACTCGAGGACCCAATCGTAGAGAGGGCGGCGATCGGTGAACTCGATTCCGCAAAGAGAGTGGGTGATCCCTTCGAACGCATCCGACAGGCTGTGCGCGAAGTCGTACATCGGGTAGATCGGCCACTCGGTCCCGGTCCGCGCATGCGGCGTGTCGACGATCCGGTAGATCAGCGGATCGCGCATCGGGAGGACCGATGACCCCATGTCGATCTTCGCGCGCAGCACGCGTTCGCCCGGAGCGAACTCGCCCGCGCGCATCCGCTCGAACAGCTCGAGATTCTCTTCGGGCGAACGATTGCGGAAGGGGCTCTCCTCACCCGGTGACGTCAGCGAGCCTCGGCGCGCGGCGATCTCCTCGGAGGAGAGCTCACAGACGAACGCGTGGCCGCGGCGGATCAGCTCGAGGGCGGACTCGTAGAGACGATCGAAGTGATCGCTCGCGAAGAAGAGGCGATCGCCCCAGTCGAAACCGAGCCAGCGGATGTCTTCCTGGATTGCCTCGACGTATTCCAGCTGGAGCGTCGCAGGGTTCGTGTCGTCGAAGCGCAGGTTGCACTCGCCGCCGAACTCTTCGGCCACGCCGAAGTTCAAGCAGATCGGCTTGGCGTGACCGATATGGGCGTAGCCACTCGGCTCGGGAGGAAACCGGGTTCGCACCCGCGGGTACTTTCCGCTCTCGAGCTCGGCCGCGATCTTCTCGCGGATGAAATCAGTCGGAGCCGCTTCCTGGGACACGGCGGGGGAGGGTACGGATTTGGCCTCCCTGCCGCTCGCACCGTGGACTCCCGATCAGCAGCAGGCGCGTGGGGCCCGGGGCGGCTCCGGAAAGGCCGGATCTTCCCCGAAGGTCTGGGAGTCTCCGAGGACTCGATACCACTCCCAGCGCAGTCCATCGGGTTCGGTGGCCCAGACCTTGTCGGCCTTGGCGTAGCAGCAGGTCGTTTCGTCCTCGATGAGGTGATCCATGCCGGCCGCGCGGATCCGCTCAGTGGCGGCCTCGACCTCCTCGTCGTCGAAAACTTCGACGCCGAGGTGATTGAGGCGCTCGGTGGCTTCGGGGAGTTCGAAGAGGACGAGCTTGAGAGGCGGCTCATCGATCGCGAAGTTCGCGTAGCCGGGCTTCCTCTTGTTCACCGGAGCCCCGAACATTTTCGAGTAGAAATCGACGGCAGCGTCGAGATCCTTGACGTTGAGAGCGAGTTGGAGACGCATGGTGTTTGGTTCCCTTCTTTGTTGGAGCGCCCGGGCTAGCAGGAGCCTCCGCAGCAGTTTTCGGTGAGAAAGCCGACCACGCCGCGCATGGCGCCGAAGTCGGGGGCGTAGACGAGAGAGCGGCCGTCGCGTTCGGAACGAACGAGTGCCGCGTTTCGCAGCTCTTTCAGATGGAAGGACAACGTGGGGGCTGGGATCTCCAGACGATCGGCGATGGCACCCGCGGCGAGCCCCTCCGGCCCGGCCTGGACCAGCAGCCGGAACACGTCGAGTCGGGTCTCGTGTGCGAGCGCGTCGAGGGCCGCGAGGACGTCTTGTTTTTCCATAATTCTAATATTATGGAAATATAGAAAAGCTGTCAAGCGATCCGGGTCAGGGCCAGACTCGGCCTTCCGGCCCTTAGCAGGGTGCTGAAAACCCCCTCCCGTCGCCCGACACTCGTCTTCGAACCGATCTCTGCGTTGCGAAAGCTCGCTGTAGCGGAACTACAGCTTCGCTTCCCCGCCTTGAGCTCGGCCCGAATCCGAGCGCCTGGCTCGGTCCGGGGTTCTTCAGCAACCTGCTAGGCACCGATGGAGGAGAACCGGATGGCAGCCGTCGCTCGCAAGGAACTCGAAGAGGCTTTCGCCGCGTACAACCAGGCTCGTGACGAGGCCTCACGGACCGGAAACTGGAGCCTCTGGGCGGCCCGGTTTACGCCGGATGCCCACTACGTGGAGCACGCCTACGGCGACCTCGACGGGCGCGAATCGATCCGCGAGTGGATCACGAACGTGATGGCGCCCTATCCGAAGATGACCTTTCCGCAGGATTGGGTCGCGATCGACGAAGCCGCGGGGGCAATCGTGTTTCAGTGTCAGAACAACTTCCCGGAGCCTTTCCAGGACGACGGGACTCCGTTCGGCTTTCCGACCTGGACGCGGCTCGTCTACGGCGGCGACGGTCTCTGGCGCGAGGAAGAAGACATGTACAACCCCGTTCGCGACGCGCCCCGCGTCTTCAAGGCGTGGATCACCGCAGGCGGAAAGCCGCTCACTGCCGAACAGGTGCTGATGAAGCATCGCTAGCTGGCGTGAGGCGATAGATCCGCGCGGGGGGTTGCGCGAGTCGCGCCGGTCCCGGCAGGGTGGCCACCAGTTCGAACCCCGGCACGGGCTCGCCGTCCCGGAAGGCCTCGGCCAGCGCGACCTTCTTCCGTTCGTCGTAGAACGACTGCCCTTCGTTGAGCGGAGGGCGGCGCCAGGTCCAAGCGGCGTGCGTGATGCCGAGGGCGCGCATCTCGTCTCGCAGAGAGTCCGTGTCTTTCGCTGCGAGTGCGGCGTAGCCGACGACCTGCCGCGGGCGGAGGTCGGTCACCCAGAGCGTCTGGGACGTGTGCACGATGGCCACCCGCTCCCGGGTCGTCAGGTGGTTACCCAGCCACGCGGCCGGCGCGAGCACGCCTCGGTCGAAATCGCGCACCTGCGCATAGAGTGTGTGCGCTCGCAGTACTCCTCCGACCGCGAGCGGCACGAGCAAGAACACGGGCATCAGGCGCGCGAGTCCCCCGCGCCCAGCCCGTTCGCCCGCGAGTCTCCCGCGCCCCGTCCGTTCGCCCGCGAGCCGCCGTGCGAGATCGACCGCACCGATAGCGACGAATGCGAGTACGACCCAGACGGTGGGCAGGACGTAGCGACTCTTGCTGATTCCGAACACGGCGACGGCCAACGCAGAGGCGACGAGCCACAAGAGCGCCGCCGTGGCCTCGCGTGGATGCTCTCGCACGGCTCTCCGTACCCCGACTCCGCCGACCGCAGCTCCGACCCCGCCGGCGAGTACGAGTCCGAGCTTGCCTCCTGCGCTCCAGCCTCCGAGCCCCTCTCTCAGGTAGTGCACGCCCACCAATGCGAAATTGCGGATGGATCCCGACTGCATCAGATCCCCGTACGCGGTGGCGCCCGATCCCCGCAACACCCCGAGCGCGTTCCAGGCAGCGAACGGCGCGAGCGCTCCAGCCGCGAGGAGCAGGTGATGGCGCCAGCGGCCCTCCGCGACCGCGTTACAGACCGCAAGGATGGGTGGGAGCGCCGCCGCTTCGGGCCGGGACAGCGCGGCCGCGGCGGCGGCTGCGTATTGCCACGGAGAGCGGTCGCGCAGCAGCACGAACGCGAGGGCGACGAAGAACGCCAGACTCGGTTCGACGAGCGGCTGGAGCGCCATCGCGTGCAAGACCGGCGTGGTCACCAGGAGCAGCGCGAACCACGGGGCCGCCTCCGGAAATGTCTTCCATGCGAAGCGAAAGAGCAGGGCGACGAATCCGAGTGAGAAGATCCAGTTCCAAACGAGCGCGGCGCGCAGTTCGGGATGCAGGCCGCCCATGACCGGGGCGCTCGCCGCCATGAGCGCGGGTTGGATCGGTCCGCGCTTGAAGCTGGCGGGCCACTCGCCTGCGGCGAAGCTCTGCGCTGCGCGCTCGAACGAGAAGTAGTCGTTGTTCGGAAACGCGAAGGGTTCGAAGAGCTGGAGCCAGAGTACGCCGAGCGCCAGCAGTGCTGCTCCGCGCAGCCAGGTGCCAAGTCCGATCCTTCCCACCCTCCGATCATACGGGGTTCAGGGGCTAGGAGGGTGACCCCAGATTGCCGTGCGAAGGCCCGGAGGCCAACGGCGCTGCATCGGATTCCGGCCGGCGCAGCAGTCTGGGGTCACATTCCTAGGGTACGATCCGAACCTTCTGCGCTCGAAAGGAGCCGACATGTCCGTGGCGGATTTCTCTCTCACTGGAAAGGTGGCGATCGTGACCGGTGGCAGCCGCGGCATCGGCCGCTCGATCGCGTTGGGTCTCGCCGAGGCTGGCGCCGACGTCGCGATCG